>VOFH01004310.1_pt1 | contig 286977 bp, 305 predicted proteins | sample 5384091 | NCBI WGS metagenome assembly VOFH01 (sample SAMN12384727, study PRJNA508395) | human gut metagenome | isolation source: healthy gut G | host: Homo sapiens
CGCGAGCGCGGTGACGTCCGGCCACGCGCGCATCCAGTCAGTCCAGTACGGCACCCCGACTCATCTGGGTCTGCTGGCTCATCCACCTCGCTCACCAGCACGCCCCAAGGCGTCGCGCGCCCGAATCGCCACGGCAGGTCGCGGGCGTTGGCCTCCCCACCATGCGGACAGCAGCGCCCGCACGCGAGGCACAGCGCACTCGCCCACAGGTTGGCCGGCGTATCGTTCCTGGGTATCTCTGGCATCGCTCCATTGTGCATGGCGACCGCTACATCATCACGGCGCCGCGCAGTTCGGATGATCAGACAGGAAATAAATGTCTCAGGCAGACTATATGAGGTTTGGAGAATCAGCCATAGGCCGACAGAGATGCATTACCAGGATGTGATTCTTCTGAGTTCATTGCATTCACAGCAGATCATGGGTTATCTGCAGACACAGGGTCGTGCACGATAAAATACAGGACTTGATAAATAGAAGATGATGTTAACAACCCATGCGGCAAGTGCCGCATAAAAAACATGCACAATAGACTGCAGTACCGTATCGAGAAAAAAGCCGGAGCCATGCATGATTAGCTCCTTGACCGACGAGTACAAGGCCATCGACATCACAGGAAAGCCAAACAGAGCATACAGCAGTGAGAGCATGCTCAACGAACGTCCCGTAAGTGAACTACGGAAATGAAACTTAGCGAGCAACACTGCAATGCCAGCCACAATGCACATCAGAATCAGCGAAACCAAAGCCGGTATGTTCTTTTCAGGCAGCCCCACCATCATGGCACTGTAAATAGACGCCATCTGTGCCATATTCAGCTGCCGGGTAACAGGAGGCAATGCCGGATGCGACATTTGGTTAATCAAAAACGGCATCCACGGAACGTACAGAATTACCGAGAACACATACACGAATACCCATCGCCATGCCCGGTAACGCTTGGGGACGTCCTCTCGTCTATCCTGACCGCCCACAGAAACCAGACTGGCTCGAGACCTGTGAACCACACGGCAGGCGAGGCATGTAAGCCAAATCACATGCGTCATCCAAATCAATGCGGTCAGATATAACGTATACATGCCCAGCGCCACGATCACGCCGTAAATTACCCACCAGCGCAAACGACTTTTCCCCGTATGTTCCTCAGGAACTGCGAATCCGTCATTTCCCGTCGTATTCGCGGCCAGCCTTGCATCCTCGTCGACTCGGATGTTCTTACCCGCGCCGGCGCTGGCTGTAGCAAACATCGGGGAATCGTCAACAGCCCGCAGCAGTGCGTATGTGCCGAACACGGAGAGCAAAGACGCAAGCGAATACATGCGCAGCTCATAACCGAAACGCAACGCGAAAACACCAACGGTTAGAACAGGCAGGCACAGCATCGTCACGCGTGTTCCGAACATGCGCCTCAGCAACAACGCCATGGCGGCAATGCATGCTCCCAAGAACAGACATCCCAACAGCCGCATGAGAGGCACATCGCCGCCGACCAAGTTCATCCACAGTTTCAGAGCCACATAATATAGAGGCGGATGCACATCCACTGCCGTAAGTGCGAGCATGTCCCTCCATGACCGACCGCATATCAGCAATGAATATCCCTCATCGAACCATATCGACTGATTCCTTCCCATGAAGAAACTGAGTACCGTGGCAAGTATTGCGGCAACAGCTACGCACACAGGAAACATCCAACGGACGCGTTCGCTCCTCGTCAGCAAACGACCTGAAGCGGCATGGATCGCACGAAAGAGCCTGACATACCGAGATGTGCTGGAATCATTTGTATCGTTCACATGTTCATTATGCCATGGTCAAAGTGACTATTCGAGATGATCACAAAAACTGTATGGCCGTCCATCATGAGTAACGAACGGCCATACAGGTGGGGCAAGGCAAAAGGACCGCTGGCGCACCGAACCGCCGCGCAGCCCGTCAGTTCTTGAAGCTGTGGATTGGGCCGGGATAGGCCGCCACGGGTCACGAAGGCCTCGCAGCTGGTCTGGTTCACCGGAATGATCGGCGCGTAGCCCATGAGGCCGCCGAAGTTGGCCATCTCGCCCACGCCCTTGCCTTCCACCGGGATTACACGCACGGCGGTGGTCTTCTGGTTGACCATGCCGATGGCCGCCTCGTCGGCGATGATGCCGGAAATGGTGGCCGCGGTGGTGTCGCCGGGGATGGCGATCATGTCAAGGCCGACGGAGCATACGCAGGTCATGGCTTCGAGCTTTTCGATCTTCAGGCAGCCGTTGGTCGCCGCGTCGATCATGTTCTTGTCTTCGGAAACCGGAATGAATGCGCCGGAAAGTCCGCCGACGTAGGAGGACGCCATGATGCCGCCCTTCTTCACCTGATCGTTGAGCATGGCGAGCGCGGCGGTGGTGCCCGGTGCGCCGACCTGTTCGAGGCCGATCTTCTCCAGCACTTCGCCGACGGAGTCGCCTACTGCCGGAGTTGGCGCGAGGGAAAGGTCGATGATGCCGAACGGGATGCCGAGTCGGCGGGACGCTTCCTGTGCCACCAGCTGGCCGACGCGCGTGATCTTGAACGCGGTGCGCTTGATGGTTTCGCATAGGAACTCGAAATCACGGCCGACCGCCGCGTCGAGCGCGCGGGAGACCACGCCGGGGCCGGAGACGCCGACATTGATGACCGCGTCGCCTTCGGTCACGCCGTGGAAGCCGCCTGCCATGAACGGGTTGTCGTCGGGGGCATTGCAGAATGCCACGAATTTCACGCATCCGTAGGAGTCGTTGTCTGCGGTGGCGTGCGCGATGTCCTTGACGATGTGGCCGAGCAGTTCGACGGAGTTCATGTCGATGCCGGTTTTGGTGGATCCCACGTTGACGGACGAGCAGACGATGTCGGTTTCGCTCAGCGCCTTCGGCAGGGAACGGATGAGCAGCTCTTCGGCCGGGGGTCATGGACTTGGACACGAGCGCGGAGTAGCCGCCGATCAGGTCGACGCCGACCTTCTTGGCCGCGCGGTCGAGCGCGTGTGCGATCTTGACGAAATCCTCGGAGCTCTTGCAGGAGCTTGCGCCGACCAGGGAAATCGGGGTGACGGTGATGCGCTTGTTGACGATCGGGATGCCGTAGTCGCGTTCGATGGCCCGGCCGGTGGAAACGAGGTCCTTGGCGTACGTGGTGATCTTGTCGTAGATGTTGTCGCACACCTTGTCGACGCTGTCCGCCGCGCAGTCAAGCAGCGAGATGCCCATCGTGATGGTGCGCACGTCAAGCTTCTCCTGCTCGATCATCTGGTTGGTCTCACGGACCTCCATGATATTCAGCATGATTCGTTCCTTTCGAGACTCAGACGCGGTGCATCTTCGTGAAGATCTCCTCGCGCTGGCAGCGGATGCGCACGCCGATCTGCTCGCCGAGCTTGTCCAGGTCCTCGACGATCACGCCGAACTCGTTGTCCGCGCCGGAGTAGTCGACGATCATCATCATGTTGAAGAAGCCGTCGATGATGGTCTGTGAGATGTCCAGCACGTTGACGTTGTGCTGGGACAGGTAGGTGCAGACTCGCGCGATGATGCCGACCGTGTCCTGGCCGACGACGGTGATGATTGCCTTGTTCATGGGACTCCCCCGCTCGAAACCGATTACTGCAAGTAGTGTCAAGTATATGGAGCGGACGTGAAATACTGCCGAACCGTCCATTTGGGCGTGTCCGCAGGCCATCGGCCGAATCCGACGTCGGCATTGTTCACGCGGGGATCATCCAGGCGCAAACGGACAATCGTACACAATGTGAGCAGTATTACCATCGCTTTCATAAGTCGACTACACCTTTACATCAAGCACAGCGGTGTGTGAGCGCATCGCTGGAGGCCACAAGCTCGGGCGACGACGCCCACGCACCCCGCTACCCGCGAGCATATCGACCACGCACCGCACAATCGGTCGCTGCGCCGGCTCGTATCAGAGATTGAATGAATTAGAGGGGTTAGACTTTCATGTCTGCTACTGCTACCGCGGCCGTGTCCAAGGCCGGTGCGGTGAAGAAGGACTCGGTTCCCGAGATCATCGCCGCCTCCATGGTCGGCACCGCCATCGAGTTCTACGACAACTACTGCTATTCCATCGCAGCCGCCAGCTATTTCGGCACTATTTTCTTCCCGGCCGCGTCGAAGGCCAATCCGGCGCTGGGCACGATGTACGCGTTCCTGACGTTCGCCGTCTCGTTCCTCGCCCGCCCGTTCGGCTCCATGCTGTTCGGCCACTTCGGCGACAAGATCGGCCGCAAGACCACGCTGGTCGTCGCCCTGATGACGATGGGTATCTCCACGTTCGTCGTCGGCCTGCTGCCAGGCTATGAGCAGCTGGGCGCCTTGTCCATCGTCATCCTGTGCATCTGCCGCGCCTGCCAGGGCGTGGGCCTCGCCGGCGAATGGTCCGGTGCCGCGCTGGTCGCTACCGAGAACGCCCCGGCCAACAAGCGCGCCCTGTACGGCTCCTTCCCGAACCTCGGCGCCCCGATCGGCTTCTTCTGCGCCTACGGCCTGAACCTGCTGCTCGACTCCACGCTCGGATCCACGGCCATGCAGGCCTGGGGCTGGCGTATCCCGTTCCTGTGCTCCGCAGTGCTCGTCATCATCGGCCTGTACGTGCGTCTGCGCATGACCGAGACCCCGATCTTCCGCAAGGCAGTCGAGCAGGACCGCGTGGTGAAGCACCCGCTGCGCTCGCTGCTGCCATACTGGAAGGAAGTGCTTCTCGGCACCTTCGCCATGGGCATCACATACTCGCTGTTCTACGTGCTGGGCACGTGGTCGCTGAGCTACGCCGTCAAGGTCATGAAGCCACCCTTCAGCCAGAACGAATACCTGGCCATGCAGATGGTTTCCGTGGTGTTCTTCGCGATCTTCATCTTCGTGACCTGCATCTACTCCGACAAGCTCGGCCGCAAGACCGTGCTGATCTCCACCACGCTCGCGACGCTGGTGTTCAGTCTGTTCGCCATGCAGTCCCTGCAGCACAACGTCCTGACCGTGATGCTGTTCCTATGCGTCGGCTTCGCGCTGATGGGCGGCCTGTTCGGCCCCTGCGGCGCCTACCTGCCCGAGCTGTTCCCGACTCACGTGCGTTACTCCGGCGCCGGCCTGAGCTACAACCTCGCCGCCATCCTCGGCGGTGCGTTCGCCCCGGCCATCTCCACCGCACTGGTCAAGTCGACCGGCGCCGTCGAGTCCGTCGGCTGGTACCTCGCCGTGATGTCCTTGCTCGCCCTGATCGCCCTGTTCCTGATCAAGGAAAGCAAGGACGAGGATTACGAGAAGTGATCTGAGATAGATAAAAAGGGAGCGGCGAAATCCGCTCTCTTTTTTGGTTGTCGCAGCGAACGGTTCTCAATAAGAAAGGTGCGAGCCTCATCGCGCGCGAAACGAACAAAACAATCGGCGGAAGTCCGGAATTCCGGGCTTCCGCCGATTGTTCATATGTGCGCTTTTGTGAGGAATCCTCGCACGTTTCTTATTGAGAACCGTTCGCTGCGATAATCAGGCCTCGCGACTGGCGCTGGGCGCGGCAACCGCCGGCAGGGCGCGCGGCGCATGGAAGCCACGAGCCTCGAACTCGTCGGCGATCTTCTGCGCGACTTCCTGGCTGCGACCCTTGTCGACGAGCGCGATGATGGAGCCGCCGAAGCCGCCGCCGGTCATGCGCGCACCGTAGGCGCCATTCTTGCGGGCCACATCCACCGCGACATCCAGCTCGGGCACGGTGACCTCGTAATCCGCGGCGAGCGAATCATGAGAGGCGTTGAACAGGCGGCCCGCGGCCTCGATGTCACCCTGGGCGAACGCACGCACGAAGGAGCGCACGCGCTCGATCTCGGTGACGACGTGGCGCACGCGCTTCTTCATCGTCTCGTCCGGCAGCGCGTCCAGCGTCTCCTTGAGCGCTTGGAACGGGTCGTCGGCCTTGGCGATGCCGTCGGCGGTGACGCGCAGGTTGGCCACGCCGAGAATGCGGGCGGCCTCCTCGCAGGTGGCGCGACGCTGAGCGTACTGGCCATCGTTGAGCTGGTGCGGAGCCTGGGTATCGACCACAAGCAATTCGAGGCTGTACTTGTCGAGATCGAACTCCTGCTGGGAGACGTTCTCCAGCGGGGTGAGCTCCGGGCGGCAGTCGAGCAGCAGCGCGTGGCCTTCGGTGCAACGCATGGAGGCGCTCTGGTCAAGACCACCGGTGGAAGCGCCGGCCATGTCGTTCTCGGACTTGATCGCGGCGTTGATCAGCGTCACGCGGCCCGCGTCGGAGGAGCCGTAGCCGAGACCATACACGTCGTCCAGGGCCAGCGCGGTCGAGCAGGTCATGGCGGCGGACGAGCTCAGGCCCGAGCCCAGCGGCACGCAGGAGACGAAAGCGGCGTCAAAGCCCTTGACCTTGTCGAAGCCGGCTTCACGCAGGCCCAGGCCACGCCGGTCGGGTAGGCGGACCAGCCGTCCACGCCACGGGCTTTGAGGCCGTCGAGGTCGGCCTCGGCAACCTTGTCGGGCGCCACGTCGGAGACGACGCGGACTTTGGTGTCCTCGCGCGGCTTGAGCGCGATGAACGTGCGGTGCGGCAGCGCGATCGGCAGGCACAGGCCCCGGCGTTGTAGTCGGTGTGCTCACCGATCAGGTTCACGCGGCCCGGGAGCAGCCCACACGCCCTCGGGCGCGGTGGCATACATATCGACGAACAGCTTCGTCGCCCGTGAGACACCATCCTCGCGGGACAACGGCTCAATGAATTCAACAGCAGTCATTGGTGTTCTTTCTTCTGTGTGATGGCTATATATGCAGTGGATATTGCTAGGGGGAGCCCGGTTCGGCCAGACTCCCCCATAGAACGTTGTCAGTCGGAGATGTCGATCTGTCCAAGCTCATGGAAGCGCTTGGCGATGAGCTCCGGGGTGGTGTCGGAGATCCAGGCGGCCATGCCGGACTCGGAGCCGGCGAGGTACTTGATCTTGTTGGCGGCGCGGCGGAACGAGAAGAACTGCAGGTTCAGGCGGTAGTTCTCGCGGCGCTTGTCGTGGATCGGGGCCTGGTGCCAGGCAGCGATGTACGGCAGGTCCATGCCCTTGCCGTCGCCCTTGTCGAAGAACGCGTTGCCGCGCTTCAGAAGGTGCGAGTACATCGAGGCGAGGTCCCAGCGCTCCTGGTCGTTGAGCTGGTCGAGGGTGAGCACGTCGCGCACCGGGGCCACATGAACCTCAAGGGGCCAGCGGGCGGCGGCCGGCACGTAGGCGACCCAGCTGTGGTTGCGCATCACGACGCGCTCCTCGGCTTCGAGCTCGGCGTTCATGATGTCCTTGAGCAGGTTGCCGCCGGTCTTCTCGTGGTAGGCCTCGGTGTGCTGGAGTTCCTTCTCCATCTTCGGGGCGATGAACGGGTAGCAGTAGACCTGTCCGTGCGGGTGGGCGAGGGAGACGCCAATCTCGGCACCGTGGTTCTCGAACGGGAAGATCTGCTCGATGCCTTCCATCTTGGAGATCTCGGCGGTACGGAAGGCCCATGCCTCAACAACCGTGCGCAGGCGGGACACCGGCAAATCGGCCGGCAGGCCGTCCTCGTTCGGTTCGAAGCAGATGACTTCGCAGCGGCCGGCGGCGAGCTTCTTCTCCCACAGCGGGTTGCCGTCAACGTAGGTCACGTCCTCGGAGACACCGGGCACGCGCACCATCGAGGGGAAGCGGTTCTCGAACACGACGACGTTGTAGTCGGTGTCCGGCACTTCGCCGTCCTGGTACGGGTCGCCGGGCTTGCGCGCGGCCAGCGGGTTGCCCTTGGCGGTGGCGCCGGGGCCGGCGGTGATCGGGCGGTTCATGCGGGCGGTGGCCATCGGGATCCAGTCGCCGGTCAGCGGGTCGCGGCGCATCTGCGGGGCGGCGTACGGCACTTCGTTACCGTCGGCGTCCAGATGCGGGGCGAAACGGTAGTCCAGCGGGCGCGGGTGCCTTGAGCTCGCGGGTCTTGGCACCGGAGACGAACTCGGGGTCGTCGTCCAGGTAGAAGAAGTCACGACCGTCGGCAAGCGTCGCCGGCGTGATGCGGATATGCTCCTTCGCATACTCCCCGGGGGTGTAGTTGGTGATTTCTGCCATGGTGTCACTCACTTTCTTCGGTGTGTTCGCTCTGGTGCGCCAGAACGAGTTCCTTTACCAAATCCCTTGTCTTGGCGATGGACTCGTGGTCGAGGCCATCGTCGGTGATGACCGTGTCCACCTGGTCGAACCGGGCGAACAACGATAGTGATGTACAGCTCCACTTGGTGTGGTCGGTCAGGATGACCGTACGGTCGGCGATGCCCATCATCGCCATGTCGGTGGCCGCCTCCAGCGAGTTCGGCATGAGGAAGCCACGGGGAATCGACACGGAGTGGGTGCCGAGAAACACGGTGTTGACACGCAGCGACGCGACGACCTTGTCGGCGATCGGCCCGACCAGCGAGTTCGACCGCGTGGTGACACCGCCCGTTACGATCACCTCCACATCCTTGGATTCCAACGCCTGCACGAGCTCGGCGACCGGAATCGAGTTGGTGAGGATGGTGATGCCCGACGCCTGCTGGCTTTCCAGCAGATGCTGCGCGAACACGTAGGCCGTGGTGCCGCCTCCTATGGCGATCACATCGCCGGGGCCACATATTGCACCGCTTCACGTGCGATGGCGTCCTTGAGACCAATGTCCATCTGCGACTTTACAGAGAACAGCGGCTCGCTGAGCAATGCGCTGGTGCTGACGGCACCGCCATGCACGCGTTTCAGCAGACCTTTGTCAGAGAGATCGGCGATGTCACGTCGAATGGTCATCGCGGAAACGCCGAGCTCCTTAGACAACGCCGTGATGCGCACTGCGCCGCGCGTACGCAGACGGCTCAGTATCAAATGTTGACGTTGTGAGGATATCATGTGAACATTATCGCACATGTTCGCGCATAAACCAAACCAATATGTGCGTTTCGTAATGTTTGACATGCGTGTTGCGCACATCACTTCCATAAAAACGAACAAAACATCACTTTTACCGCACTCTCCCCCACCCGCCGGATCCGACCGCACCCGCGCAACCGCATCGTTGCCGTTTTTTCGCGTGCGTGACACAATGGAGGGCATGGCTTATGTTTCGGAAAACTTCTGGCACGACGCGGTGAACAAAGCAACCACCGACCTGTTCACTTTCGGTTACAAGAACATCATCAAACCCAATTTCGTCTTCAACCACACCCCCGATGTGGCGCACGACCAGATGATCGAGTTCTGCAACGTCACCAAGCGCATCCCGCCGCTCATGTGGCTGCTTCGCGAGATGCTCGACTACACCGACCCCGTGCTGGAGACCACCGTGATGGGCGTCGACTTCGCCAACCCGTTCGGCCTGTCCGCCGGCCTCGACAAGAACTGCGACATGCCGGTGCTCATGGACAACGTCGGCTTCGGCTTCGAGACGGTCGGCTCCACGACCTCCCGCGCCAGCGCCGGCAACCCGAAGCCGTGGTTCCACCGTCTTCCGGAATACGATTCGATGATGGTGCACGTGGGCCTTGCCAACGACGGGTCCGACAAGGTGATCGACCGCGCGGAGCAGGCGTGGACAAACGCGAAGACGATGCAGGTGTCCGTCTCCATCGCACGCACCAACGACGACAAGTGCGGCGACCTGGACGAAGGCATCGAGGACTACTGCATCTCCATGCGCCGCGCGGCCGGACGCAGCGCCATGGTCGAGGTCAACGTGTCATGCCCGAACACCCATGCCGGCGAGCCGTTCACCGCCGACCCGGACGCGCTCGACCGCCTGTTCACCGAGCTCGACAAGATCGACCGCCCGCAGCCGACGCTGGTCAAGATGCCGCTCAATAAGACGTGGCCCGGAATTCAAGGATCTGCTGGACGTGCTCGCCGAGCACAACGTGCAGGGGCTGTCCATCGCCAATCTGCAGAAGGACCGCACCGGCCTGGAGATTCCGCAGCAGTGGGAGGGCGGCCTGTCCGGCGGCCCGTGCACGGTGGCCAGCGAGGAGCGCATCGCGCAGGTCTACCGTGAATACGGCGAGCGTTTCGCCATCGCCGGCATCGGCGGTGTGTTCACCCCGCAGCAGGCATATCGCAAGATTCGCAACGGCGCCAGCCTGGTCATGTTCATCAGCGCACTGATGTACCGCGGACCGCAGCAGATCACCGTACTCAAGCGCGGCCTCGCGGCGCTCCTCAAGCGCGACGGCTTCGAACACATCAGCGACGCCGTCGGCATCGACGCCTGATCGACACAGCCGTAGACCACCTCCAGTCATGCGTAGCATGACTGGAGGTGGTCTACGTTTATCTGCCGCTCAGTCCTCAGGGAAGGCGCCGCGGATGTACTGCGGCTGGTAGGGTGCCTTGGAGACGGGCACGCCGAGCTTGGCGGCGGCGCGCAGCGGCCAGTACGGGTCACGCAGCGCGGCACGGCCGATCTCGACCGCATCGGCCTGCCCCGCACGCAGAATCTTCTCCGCCTGCTTCGGCTTGGTGATCAGGCCGACGGTGGTGGTCGGTATTGCGGCGCGTTCGCGCACCTGATCGGAGAACGGCACCTGGTAGTTGGCCTTGACCGGAATACTCACGTCGGCGATGATGCCGCCGGTGGACACATCCATCAGGTCCACGCCGTGCTGCTTCAGCACGCACGCGGTATCGACCGTCTGATCGAGATCCCAGCCACCCGCGGCCCAGTCCGTGGCCGAAATGCGCACCAGCAGCGGCACCGTGTCGGGAATCACCTCGCGAATCGCATCGGCGACCTCCAGCAGGAACCGCATGCGGCCGTGGATATCGCCGCCGTACTCGTCCGCGCGCTCGTTGCACAGCGGGTCAAGGAACTGCGAGATCAGATAGCCATGCGCCGCATGAATCTCAATCGCCTCAAAAACCGGCCCGCACCGCACGCTGCGCGGCATCCCGGAACGCCGAAACCAGACCGTGAATCTCTTCGACGCTCAACGCGCGCGGATCGGTGAGCCCACGGTACGCGATCGGGCTCGGCGCGACCGTACGCCATCCACCGGCATCCTCGGGCACACTCTTCCCCTCGAAACCGACGCCGAAGCAGCCGGTCGACCCCCTTGCGTCCGGCATGGTTGAGCTGCACGGCCGCCACCGCGCCGGCCTGCTTGATGCCGTCGACGATCCAATGCCAGGCGGCGACCTGATCGTCGTTCCACAGTCCCACATCGCGCGGCGAGATACGCCCGTCGGCCGTCACCGCGGTGGCCTCGGCGATGATCATGCCGAATCCGCCCATCGCACGCGAAACGTAATGCTGGTAGTGGAACGGCGTCGGCTTGCCGTCCTGCGCCAATGCGGAATACGTGTCCATTGGCGGCAGCCAGATGCGGTTGCGCACGGTGACGCCGCGCAACGTCATCGGCTGGAACAGCTGCACTCCCCCTTTGCCGCCCTTGGCCTTCTTCTTCCCCTCAGCGTTCATGGTCGTCCTTTCCTCGACAATTCGCATGGCTCCCAATCCGCGAGCCGGGAAGTCGGGATGCTTCCAAACCACGGCGAGGCAACCACCGGTCTAATCATCTCACCGCGCACAGACTCAAGCACGACTCGTGCACCGATGTTCTCCGCCTGCGCAAAGCGTCGGAAATCAGGCAGGGGCCGTATGAGCGTTCATGCTCATACGGCCCCTGCCTCACGCGGCAAACCGCCGCTTTCGGTGCATCGGCCCGCCGGCTCAGCTCACCGGCTCAGCGGCCGAACCACCGCCCGTCACTGCCCGCCGGTGGTCTGGCCGCCCTCGGTCTGATTGCCGCCGGTGGTCGTGTCGTTCTGCGTCTGCGTGTACTGGCCGCTGGTATCGCCCGTTCCGCCGGTTCCGCTGGTCGTCCCGTCTGTCGTGTTGGTACTCGACCTTGACGATTTCGAGGTCGAATTCGAGGTCGCCGCGTACTTGCTTGACGGCGTGCCGTAATCGACGTTGGGCGCATTGATCGCGGTGAGATACGTGTCCATGAAGTTCTTCCACGTCGGGGTCGCGATATAGGAACCGAACCATGTGCGGTGGTATACGCCGTTAATGGTCTTGTTGTCGAAGTCGCTGTTGCCGTCGGCGTTGCCCACGGCGACGAACGCGGCGATCTGCGGCACGAATCCGCCTGTCAGCATGTACGTGTTCTCGTTGGTACCGGTCTTGGCGAACGTCTTGCGGTTGTTGGCGAGCTGGGCGGTCCTCGCCTGGCCGTTGGGGCGCACGACGCCCTGGTTCATCGCGTAGGCGACGGTTTCGGCGATATCCGGGTCGACGGCCTGATGGCAGTTCGCCTTGGGCACATCAAGCTCGGCACCGGTGGCGTCGGTGACCTTCTTGATGGCGATGGGCGTGCATTCGACTCCCTTCGCGGCGATGGTCGCGTACACGTTCGCCATGGTCAGCGGCGCGGCGGACACCGTACCACCGATGATCAGCGGGCCTGATAGGCGCCGCCGTTCGCGGTGTCGTCCTTCAGATGCATGTTCATCTTCTGCTTGACGCCTGATGGAAGCCTATGTCCTCGGCGGCCTGCGCGATGGGTTCGAGGCCGATGACCTTCGCCATGGCGGCCTGCGTGGTGTTGTGCGACTTGATCAGACCGTCGAGCGGGGATTCCGCGTATCCGGGCGTGCCGCCGGAGTTCTTCACGTCCCAGGTATTGACGCCGCGGAAGCCGGGAATGTCACGGTATAGGTTCACGACGCCCGGAGCCGGCAGCACCTCGTTGATCGAGTGCCCCTTGCGCATCCAGGCCACCATGTTGATGGGCTTCCAGGTGGAGCCGACCGGGAAGCCGCTACCGCCGCCATCTATCTGGTCCACGGCGAAGTTCATGGCGGTTCTGGCCGGATCGTTGTTCGCTTCCGGCGACGTGTCGTATATCTTGTTGATGCCGAAGCCAAGCACCTCGCCGGTGCCGGGCTTGATGGCCGCCATCATCACTTCCATCTTGCTCGCGTCGTCCGCCGGGATGGCCGCACGCGCGGCCTTCATCGCCGCAGAGTTCGCATTGACGTCCATCGTCGTGTAGATGTCGAGGCCGCCCTCATACAGCAGCTTCTTGCGCTCTTCGATGGTCTTGCCGAACTCCTTCGAGTTGAGGATCTTCTTGGTGACGTAGTCGCAGAAGAACGCCGCGTCGCCGGACGCGCTGCACCCCGCCTGCGCATCCTGCAGTTTCAGCGTGTCCTTCAGCGGCTTCGCCTTGGCCTCGTCACGCTGCTTTTGGCTGATGTACTCTTCCTGATACATCAGGTCAAGCACGATGTTGCGCTCCCTCTGGGAGGCCTTCTGGTTGCTCTCCACCGAAGGGTCGAAGGCCGCCGGGTTCTTCGTGATTGCGGCGATGGTGGCCGCCTGCACGATGTCAAGCTTGTCGGCCGTGGTGCTGAAGTATCGTCGCGCGGCCATTTCCACGCCGTAAATGCCACTGGCCGAACTGCGCGATGTTGAGGTAGCCCTGCAGAATCTCCAGTTTCGAATACGTCTTCTCCATCTGCACGGCGATGAGCATTTCGCGCAGCTTACGCGCCACGGTCTCCTCGGATGCATGGTATTCGGCGATCGGATCGTTGTCCTCCTGCGCCTGCAGCAGCAGCACGTTCTTGACGTACTGCTGCGTCAGCGTGGAACCGCCCTGAGTGGCGCCCTTCTTCACGTAGGTCGCCACGAACGCACGCATCACGCCCTGGATATCCACGCCGGCATGCCGGAAGAAACGACGGTCCTCACGCGAGACCACCGCCTGGCGCATCGGCTTGGAAATCTTCTTCAATGGCACGACGATACGGTTCTGCGCATAGAACGTACCGATCTGCGTCGTACCGTCCGACGCATACAGACGCGACTGCTGCGGCAGGTCGGTCACGTTGAAATCGATGCCCTCCACCTGCAGCGACGGCACGATGGCACGCACCACGTTGTTCGATGCGAACACGGCGGGAAGGAAGAACGCGCTGGTGACGACGCCTCCGGCGAGACAGAGCAGCACATACGCGAGGAACAGCGACAACACACGTTTTGCGGTCAGGGATTTCTTCTTGGGCATGGTTGCCATTCTAGAGGGGCGTCTCTACCGGGCACGTCATCCGAACGACTGATTCCCAATCCCTCACAGGGGTACTCACAAACCGGTCAGAAGACTGTAAAACGACCGGAAACAAGCCGAATCATCCCCCAACGGCCGCTGGAACGCCGGGCGTTCACCGCGCTCGGCGCAGCCGTCACCGTTGCGAGCGCCGAATCAGCATGCCCGGCTGGTAGATGATGATGGACCGGCCCTCCCTGGCGATCCATCCGCGGTTCGCGAAATCCATCAACGCCTTGTTCACCGTTTCGCGCGAAGAACCGACCAACTGGGCGAGCTCCTCCTGCGTCAGGTCATGCGGCACCTTCAGCCCGGCTTCCACCGGCTCGCCGAACCGCGCGCCGAGGTTGAGCAGTGTCTTCGCCAGGCGGGCGGGCACATCCATGAACACAAGGTCGGATATGCGCTCGTTGTTGCCGCGCATGCGATTCGCCAGCACCTGCAGCATGTCGATGGCGACGCGCGGGTGCTCGTTGAGCCACGCGAACAACGCGTCATGCTCCAGCCATGCCACGTGCGTGCCGTGGGTCATCGCCACGGCCGTGGCGGTACGGGGGCCGCCGGACGGGTCGAATACGGGAATCTCGCCGAGCAGTTCGCCGTGCGCGTGGATCGACAGCAGCTGCACGCGCCTGTCCTTGGATTCGCGGATCAGCTTGACGCGGCGCGCTCCAGCAGATACATGCGGTGGTCCCTGTCGCCCTCGCGGAAGATATAGTCGCCCTTGTCGAATACGGCCTCGTGCAGGTAGGGAATCAGCTCATTGGCCTGCTCCGGCGACACCTGTTTGAACAACGGCGTATGCAACAGCTCGTTGTCCTCTTCGGGGAACGAATTCGGCCCGATTGCCCTCATGACGCCTCCTGGTCACGTTTCCGACATGCCGGCACCTCGACACGGAGCCCCTGCGATATCGCGACGACGGCGCACCATCCGCCACCGCATCCGCATCGGCGTCCTCGCGACGGAATCCAACCCGTCGCGTCTCTGTCTTCGGTCGGTTCTGTCATATTGTAGCCTAGTTTGCACCGGGACCGTCCGGTTGCGTCAGACAGTCCGCCAGACGCGCAATCAGCCCATCGCGGCTCAGACCAGTCTGGGCCCGCATCGGGTCCACTTCGCTTCACGGCCGATTTCACGGCCTTGTCGGACATCTTCTCTCCGGAAATATTCAGCACGCGGGTCATCTTCACGGCATCGATATCGTAGGCGAGCGTCACGTGGTGGAGTATCGAACCGGGGCCGGAGCCGATGGGCGGGAACCTGCGCTGAAGGCCGCGCCGCCGATCTTGCCATGGCTGGAGGCGATGTCGTTGAGACCGGAGAAGCCGACGTCGAGGCCGAGGCCACGCAGCGCGGCGATCAGCCACATGTCGCACAGACGGTACGATTCCTCGATGTCCAGGGTCCGCGGCGAACCAGCGCGGCGCGTACAGCGAGTACGTGATCGTGTTGCCGGGCTCGATGAACATCGCGCCGCCGCCCGTGCAGCGCCGTACGACCGTGAAACCCTCCTTCGCGGCGACGTCTTCGTGCACTTCGTCCGGAATCGACTGGAACCGGCCGACCACCACGGCCGGGGACGCCCACTGCCAGAACCGGATAGTGGCAGGGCGCTCCCCCGCGGCCACCTCACGGGACCATTGCACGTCGACATCCATCTGTTCCTGCGGCCTGCGGGGCTTGTCCACGACGATTTTCGGCGCGAGCCGATGCCAGCGGTCGTGCCACTCGCCGGGGAATGTCGGCGGTGTGAGACCGCGGGACGCTTGAGGCGCCGAGGCCGCCGGCGTAATTGTGACAGACGAGGTCGGAACAGCCGATGCGGCGGACGGCGTTGCACGCCTGCGCGCGTCATGCGCCGTCACGGAGGCGGGCGAAGCGAGGCGCGAGGATGCCGGTCGCGCGGCGTCCCGACCGCAAGCCGACAGCGCGCGGCGCAACGCGGTCAGTATCGTTTCCGCATTCGCGCCGGTAACGGATACATGCTCATCGCGTGCGATGCGTTCAAGATAGGAGACGGTATCCGGATCATCGGGCGGCGTATCGCACTGTGTTATATCACGCTGCACTATATCGAGAAGCGCCGCATTCAGACGGCGCAGATACCTGTCGACCGCGGCATCGTCACCTTCAACGAAAAATCACCGTCCACGCGACAGCCGACGACGTGGCCGTTATCCGGCGCGCACGCCACTGTCACCCCGACCAGCTTGCCGCCCGGGCGCTTGCATTCCCCACGACTTTCGATATTCACCCGATACACGTTACACGCCGAATCTGTCCGCGTGGTCGTCTCAAACCCCGATACACGAAGTCTCGCTTTGCTCGACAGCCCGCCAGCGGGACCGAGATATAGGCCCCCGCTGGCGGGCTGTCGAGCAAAGCGAGACTGGGGTGGTTCACGCCACCGCCGCGTTACAGGCGAGCGAGAATATCCTCGCCGACCTGATCGGTGGAGCGAACGGTGGAGCCCAGCTCCTCGATATCAGCCTCGACCGCCGTGTCGATGCGCCGCGGCATCGTCGAAGCCGAGATGGCGCAGCAGCATGGCGGCGGACAGGATGGCCGCGGTCGGATTGGCCTTGTTCTGGCCGGCGATGTCCGGAGCGGAACCGTGGATCGGCTCGAACATGGACGGATACTCGTCGGAGGCGTTGATGCAGCCCGAGGCGGAGTAGCCCACGCCACCGACCACGGCACCGGCCTCGTCGGTGATGATGTCGCCGAAGAGGTTGTCGGTCAGAATCACGTCGAAGCGGGACGGGTTGGACACCATGAAGATGGTGGTCGCGTCGATGTGCAGGTAGTCGTGCGTGACCTCCGGGTACTCCTCGCCGACACGGTCGACGATGCGCTGCCACATGTCGCCGGCGTTGACGAGCACGTTCTTCTTGTGCACCAGGGTGACGTGCTTGCGACGCTTCATCGCCAGCTCAAAGGCGTAACGCACCACGCGCTCCACACCGTAGGCGGTGTTGATGGAGACTTCGGTGGCCACCTCGTTCGGGGTGCCACGGCGCACCGCGCCGCCGGCACCGCAGTACAGGCCTTCGGTGCCTTCACGCACGACCACGAAGTCGATGTCACCCGGGTTGGCAAGCGGCGAGGTAACGCCCTTGTACAGCTTGGACGGACGCAGGTTCACGTACTGGTCCAGGTCGAAGCGGAGCTTGAGCAGCAGGCCGCGTTCCAGAATGCCCGCCTTGATGCGCGGATCGCCGACGGCACCCAGCAGGATGGCGTCGGTCTTCTTGATGCGCTCCTCTTCCTCTTCCGGAAGAATCGCGCCGTCACGCAGATAGCGCTCGGCACCCAGATCGAACTTCTCATATTCGAATTCGGCGACGCCTTCGGCCGCCTTCTCCAGAGCCTTCTGAGCCCACGGAGTCACTTCCTTGCCAATGCCATCGCCCGGAATGACGGCGATGGTGTACTTCTTTGCCATAGCCAACAGGGTATGTGGCCGTGCTCGAAAACAATGCGCCCAGTCCGTCTAGTGGACAGACGGTGGAGGCGACGTGATCTTCGCGCATGGTCTGTGCGGCATGGTCTGTGCCACAGAATGCCGAAAAACGCTATTTTGACCGTGGTGTGGTACACGCCCGATATGGCCGATTCCGGGCTTCACAGCGAAATCGGCCATTTTGCAAGGATCTTTGATATTCCTCTTGTACCACAACAGGGCATGTAACCGGTTAAAACCGATTCTGTGGCAAGGTCCTGTACCACACCATGCGAAAAACGGTTTTTGACGTGGTATGGCACAGGAACCATCATTCATTCCACTATCCGGCACAGAAAAGTCCGAATGCCGGAACAACCATATGATCCCCACCCGCGGGCCCCAAAATCACATCCCCTTGCAGGTGGGGGCGCGAAGCGACGGAGGGCGGTCAAGAGAACCATCCGACACAGAACCACCGAAACGCAGGACCATCCCCACCGCTACGCGGGAGCCCCCGCCAGCGGGGGCGCGATATGGAAGCCCCGCAATCAGGGACGGACGTCGGCCGCGGCTAGCGGGTCAGGCATGACGGAGAGGCACCAGGCGTTTTCGTAGCTGACTTCGCGCCACTGCTTGTAGCGGCCCGAGGTCCCCGCCATGACCGGCCTCGACTTCGATCTTGATGATCGCATCGATGCCGGCGGCTTGCAGTCGGGACACCCACTTGAGCGGCTCGACGTACAGCACGCGCGTATCGTTCATCGACGTGGTGGCGAAGATACGCGGGAACGGCCGCGACGATTGCCTCTGCAAAGACCGCGTGGACGCCGCGCCCGCACCGGCCTCGCCGTCCGCGCCCTCCGGCGCGTTTTCGTATGGCGAATACGATTTCATGTACCGGTAGACGTCCGCGTCGTGCAGCGGATCGCCCCACTCGTCCCACTCGGTGACGGTCAGCGGCAACGACGGATCAAGAATCGACGTCAGCGCATCCACGAACGGCACATCCGCCTCGATGCCCGCATACAGTTGCGGCGCCATGTTCGCAATCGCACCCATCAGCAGACCGCCGGCGGAACCGCCGTACGCCACCGTCCGATGCGCATCGGCCAACCCCGCGTCCTGCAGCGCGGCGGTCACGTCGATGAAGTCCTCGAACGTGTGCCGCTTGTTCAGGCGCCGCCCCTGCTCATACCAGGCACGACCCATCTCGCCGCCGCCGCGCACGTGCGGCACGGCGTACAGCACGCCGCGGTCGAGCAGGCTCAGGCGAGCGACTGAGAAGCCGGGGTCCGAACTGATCTCATAAGCACCGTACCCGGTGATGAACATCGCGCCGTCAGCGGCCGGCTCATGGCCGCGCCGCCACACCAGTGACACGGGTATGCGCTCGCCATCACGAGCGGTGACCCACACCCGACGCTCCATGTACTCGCGCGGATCGAAGTCGCCCAGCACCCGCGCCCGCTTGAGCAGCTCGTCATGCCCGGTCGCCGGATCATACTCATGCAGTTCGCCCGGCCGCGTGTAGCTGGAGAACGTGTACCGCATGCGCGGCGCATCATACGAGGGGTTTCCGCCCGTTCCGATGGAGTACAGACGATGGGTGGCCCCCGGCAGCGTTCCGCCCGCGGCCTCGGCTGCATCGTCATCGGCCCGCCCGGGCACGTCCCAGTCGCCGTCCAGCGCCGGCGGCATCAGCTCGCGGAACGACCATGGACGCCCGGCGAGGAAGTCTTCGGCCGCCTGCGTCTTGGTCATCGCCGCCACGTGCGGCAACCCGTCCGTGCGGTATGCGAGCGTCACGAAATGCCGGTGGATGGCGATGCCCTCGATGGCCAGCCCGTGCGCCCCCTGCAATATCCGGGGGTTGGCGGGATTCGAGTAGGCCGTCCCGGCCGGCTTCGCGCCCGCGCCCGCCTCCATGTCGTCGCCGCGCGCGCACCCATATGGCGAGCCGACCGCCACGCGCACACCTTCTCCCAGCGTATACGGCGGCTGATGGGTTCGCATGTCGATCACGTCGATCTCGAAGTTCGGATCTGAGCATTGTGGTATACCACGGCAACCGGAATATCGGCCCCGTCAGCCCCGGCACCTTCGAAGCATGCGAAGCTCACGTCATATTCCACGTCGTCCTTGCGCGCGATGAACACCGAGAACTCGCCTTCCGGCGTCGCGGTCGGCAGCATCCACACTTCGGACGAAGTTTTGGACGCGGAGCAGATCACGATGCTGTGCTCGTCGAAACTCATGCCGACCCCGACCCAGAACCGCTCGTCGTCCTCATGGAAGACGACTTCGTCCTGCTCGACCGGCGAGCCGACGCGGTGCCGGCGCACCTCGCACGGCCGCCAGGCATCATCAAGCGTCACGTAGAACACCCACCGCGCGTCCGGCGTGAAGCATGCCGCGCCGATGCCGTCAAGGCGCTCTGGCAGCTCATCGCCCGTGTCAAGATCACGAATGCGGAAGTCGTACCGCTCGTCACCTCGCGTATCGACGCCGTACAGCATCCATCGGCCGTCCTTGCTGACGGACAGGCCGCCCAGCGCGAAGAAATCATGCCCCTCGGCCTCGCGGTTCGCATCAAACACCACCTGCTCGCCCGGCAGCGAACCGGCTCCGACGGCGCTCCCGCCCTCCTCGCCGGCTCCCCCGACTTCCGGAGGCGTCCAATCGTCCTCGCCGCGCACCGGCACCCGGCACTGCACGGCGTACTGGCTGCCTTCGCGGGTACGCGCGAAATACCAGTATCCGTCCATGCGCGCCGGCACCGACATGTCGGTCTCCTGCACATGCGCCTTCAACTCGTCGAACAGCGTGCCGCGCAGCCCCGCCAGCCCCGCCATACGGGCGTCGCAGTACGCGTTCTGCGCGGCCACATAGTCGCGCACCTCGGGTGACTGCTTGTCTCGCATCCATTCATACGGATCAATCACGGCGTCCCCGTGGAACACGCGCTTCACCGGTTCACGCCGGGCGATGGGAGGCCGGCAAGCGGCGAAGCCGCCGTTCGTTTCGTCTGTCATGCTCGTGATTATACGGCCCGACTTGAGACAGCGGTGAACTTCGCTCTTCGGGAAGTCACTCCGCCAGGTCCGTTCGTCCGAGTTTCTGCTTGAGGTACGGCAGCATGGTCTTCATGATGTTCGAACCAGTGGTGCCGGTGAACACCGGCACGTCGGTGACGGGCATCGGCTGCGTCGAGGTCATGCCCATCATCGACGACAGACCCGTGGCCTCACGGGCGACAGCTGCCGGATGCCGATCGCCAGCACACGGCCCGGGTAGCGGCGTGCGATTGTGGCGTATGTGGTCGGGTCCTTCTGCCCGTCGTCGCCGATCAGAATGAACTTCATATCTGGAAAATCGGCCATGAGCTGTTCGGCGTATTCAAGCTTGTGCTGCGGACCGGACGGCACGAACGTCTTCGGGCGCGGGTCGAGGTCGCGCAACAGCAGCGGTCCTTCGGGGAAGCCGTGATACGAGATGAAATGCCGGATCGATCCTTCCACGTTCCAGGGGGACGTCGACAGGTAGAAGAACGGCGCGTCCGGGAACATGTCCTGCAGTTTGGTGAACAGCACGCTCATGCCCGGCACGGAGTTGCGCTTCTTGGGGTTCAGGAACAGCAGGTTGTATGCGGCCTTCCACAATATCGGCGCCTGCGTGACCATAACGGTGTCGTCCACGTCGGAGATGATGCCGACCTTCGCGCTGGAGGGGATGGTGAACAGGTTCGCCGAGACCTCCGGCCGCCCCTTCACGCGATAGGTGACGCGGTGAACGCCGGTCTCCAGCTGATGCTCGGCCACCAGATCGAGGTATCCGCTTTCGTCGGACACCGCGTATTCGCTGCCGAGATCTCGCACGGGATTGAATTCGTCATATCGCTCGGATTCGCCGATCTGCACGGTTTCCAGCGGTGTCCCGTCTATGCTGATACGCACCTGCACGCGGGACGCGGGAATCGCCAGCATGCCTTTGATGCCGCGCGTCAGTGTGCCGGCGTTGCTGTGCTTGGGCGCGTACACGGTGCGGCAGATCAGCCTAGAGTAGACCTCGGTGCCATAGCCGACGTACGGGTCCACGCGCGGGAACCAGTCGAGCTTGCGCGCGACGGCGGTGGACAGTCGCACCCACAATCCGAACGTGCCGGTGACGGCCCGGCGCATGCGGCGCACCAGTACCGGCTGCACCTCGATGCGCTCGTGCCGCGACGCGGCGTCGAACGTGGTGACGACCGGGCGTGCGGGAATCGGCACGGTGAGCATGTCGTCCTGCGGGGAGCCGGTCTGCCCGGACGGGTCGTGAGCCGCGTTGTCCGGATCCGATCCGTCATGTATCGGGCCGTCATGCCGCAGCCCGTCATCCCGCCCGCCGAGAGGGCGCGCTCCGCCCCGGCGTGGTGTGTTGTCGTGTGCGATGCTCATGGGTTCCGCCATCCGTTATCACGTTAGCTGTATGTCAAATATATCCGTCGGATATGTCGTCGTCATGTACCTTCGTCACCGTCGGCCATCGCCGGCTTGCGTTGTCGGTCGCCGACGGCGGTGCCGGTCACTGGGCGATCTTCGCGTAGGATTCGGCGTCGAGCAGTTCCGGCTCGTCATCGTCCAGCTCGATCTTCAGCAGCCATCCTTCGCCGTACGGGTCGTTGTTGACGACGGAGGGGTCGTCCGCGGCGTCATGGTTGACATAGCGGATGGTACCGGCGACCGGGCAGACCAGCGGTTCGACGGCCTTGGCCGATTCGAGCTCAAGGACCTCGTCGCCGGCCTCCACGCGCGTGCCCTCGTCCGGCAGGTCAATGAAGACCAGCTCGCCAAGCTGCTGCTCGGCGTACGCGGTGATGCCGACGATGGCCGGGGGACACCGAATCGTCCACCCACACGTGCTCTTCCGAATACTGCAGGTGATCGGGGATGTCAAGGTTCAACGGGTTGTCGATTGTGTTCTCGTCACTCATGCCCCCAGTGTACCGCACAGCGCTTATCGATGGGGCTGACCCTGAGCCGGACGGCGAGGCCCGAAAACGCAGCCGGCCCCGCCGATCGGAAACAATGATCGGCGGGCCGGCATCAGCGGTATAGTCAGCGCAATCGCCTGAAAATCAGCGCACGGCGGAGGTCGGCGTAGTCCCCACGATCTGCACCATGGCGCCGATCGGCAGGAAGTCATACACCCACTTGGCATCCTCGACGCGCATATTGGTGCATCCGTGCGACTTCGGAGTGCCGCTGGCGATGCCCGCGGTGTTCCACGGTGCGCCGTGGAAGCCTTCGCCCTGGTTGTAGTATGTGACCCATGGCACGTTCGGCGTGACGTAGCCTTCGCCACGCATGGTCTGCGACTGGTACTTGGTGTGCACGAAGAACGTGCCGTTGTCGGTCGGCGTGGATGGCTTGCCGGTGGAGACGATGAAGGTCTTCACCAGGGTCGAGCCCTTGTAGGCGTACACCTTCTGCTCGCTGAGATTGATGACCATGTGAGGGTCGCCGTTGGGCGACGTGTAGTCCACCTTGCGGCTTTCGGTCTTGTGGTCGGTCACCTTCACCGTGGCTGTGAGCTCCGCGCCCCTGCCGGCGTTCAGCGCGTCGAGCACCTGCGCGGCGGTCTCGTCGGTGCTTTGGACGGCCACGCCGTCGACGCCCTTCTGCGTCACGGTCAGCACGGTACCGTCGGTGTTGGTGATGTTCTTCTCGACGACCATGTCCTGGTCGAGTTTCTTGGCGAGGTTCTGCGACAGGTATGTCTTGATGGCGTCCTGATCGTATGCCAGCGTGATGGTGCCCTTCTGGATGTCGGGCTTGACCTGGATCCACTTGGCTATCTCATCGGCGGGAAGCGTGAACGTCTTGCCCTTGGAGTTGCCGATGACCAGCGACGACGTCAGCCGCTTGTTGGCGTCGTTCGCCGCGCTCGTGGCGGTTTCGACGGTGATGGGCATGGCGACGTCGGAGTACATGACGCTCAGTTTTTGTGCTTCGCCGGGCTGGGAGACCGCCTTCTTGACGGCCGCGATCACGTCCGACGGGTCGGCTTCCTTGCCCTCGTTGCCTTCCGTGACGATGAACTTCTTGGAGTTGGCGTCGTAGCTGATGTTCGAGGCGACCGCGCGATCCTGCTCCTCGACGAGCTGCTCGGTCAGGTAGGTGCTCAGCTTGTAGTTGTCGGTCGTGGCGGACAGCCGGACGTCCTGCTTGGCGAACGGGTTGATGCGGGTGAACATGTTGCCGGATTTCGCGTCCAGCAAGTTGCGCACGGTCTGCTTGACGTTGACGGTCACGCCGAGTTTGTCGAGGCCCCGCCTTGACGTTGTTGCCCTCGGAATCGGTGACGGTGATGGCCGAATCGGACACGGCCTGGTTGACGATGCCGGTGAGCTCGCTTTCGGTCTTGCCCATGACGCTGACGTTGCCGAATCGGACGCCCGGGGGCGACGCGGTCCTGGAAATACCAGTTCGTGCCGAAGAATGCGGCCACCAGCAGCACCAGCAGTGCGCCGATGATGCTGAACGCGATGATCATGCCGCGCTTCGGGTTCTTCGTCTTGGCCGCGGACACGCCCTTGCCCAGCGCGGCGTCATCGGCCGGGTTCATGGCGACCGCGGCGAAGGCGACGGTCGCGACGTCGTCCGCGGCGGGACGCTGCGGGGCAAAGGATGAAGTCGCAGGTGCGGCGGGCTGCGGCTCAGGAGCGGCCTCATCGTCCAGCTCGGCCAACGGGTCGAAAGCCTGAGTCTCCTGCGACTCCTGCGTCTGTGCGGAGGCCGCATCCGCCTGCCGCTTCGCCTGAGTCTCCTGGACCAGACCCGCCAGACCGGAAGGCTCAGCGTCAAACGTCGACCCGTCATGAAGGACGGGCATGTTCAGAGGCGGGATGTCCATCTGATCATCCAGCGGGAAGACTGCCTGCGTGCGCTCGTCTTCCTGATTATCGTCTCCCGTGTATTCGTTAGCCATTCCTGTTCCTTTACTTCGACTCTCTGGCTTCACTATAACACCCGGCAGCCATACGAATCATTGTCGCGCGGCGCATGTCACAGTTCGCGGCCGTACCACTCCTCAATCATGTACCGGGCGATTGTGGATTTGCCGGGAGCTTCCATACGGCCTCCGACAATTCGATGGTGTATTCGTCACGGGTCACCCAGCGCGCGGTCTCCGTCTCCTCGCCATCCACCAGGATGTCGGTGCTCAACGCCTGCGCCTTGAACGCCATCATGAGAGACGAGGGGAACGGCCACGGCTGGGAGCCGAGGTACCGCACCTCGCCCAGGTCGATGCCGGTCTCCTCCTTGGCCTCGCGCCGTGCCGCGTGCTCAAGGTTCTCCCCGCCTCGACGAATCCCGCCGACACGGAGTACAGCAGCGGATTGCGCCAGGCGCTGTTGTGCTGCAAGAGCAGCCGGTCCTGACTGTCCACGATCGCGGTGATGACAGCGGGCTCGATGCGGGGGAACAGCAGACGGTTCCCGTCGCCCGCGTTCGTGCACCGCTGCGACCATCCACCCATCGCCGCCTTGACCGGAGCCCCGCAGGAGGGGCAGAACCGCTGCCCGGCGTACCATATGCTCAGGGTCACCGCGGTCGTGGCCTGTCCGGCCTCGCGGGCGTTGGCGTGCGCGGCGAACCCGCGCAGATCCACCCAGTCGAACCGTTCCACGGCCTGTTCCAGTATGTCCAGTCTGTCAGGCGCGACCGCACCGGGAGCATTGCCGTCGGCATCAAACGCCGCGTCGGCGCCGAGCGACGGCGACGGAATCGCCGAGGCCGCGCCGGGGGCCGACATCCGAGTGATGTCGAGCGCCACCACATGCTCGTTGCGCAGCGCGCCATACGATCCCAGGAATATCGGCACCACTTCGGGGTGGACGGCCAGGGCGGAGCCCGCGTACGCGCCCGGCAGCGTGCTCAGCCTCATGTTCGCGGAGGCATAGTTGACGGCATTGCCCTGACCGCGCGGCACGGCCAGCAGGCCGCCCCGCACCAGGATGACCTTGGTGACGGGGTCGGCGAACAGCGTGTCGAACAGGTCCGGATCTCCGCGCCGGGCGACCTGATAATCGATGTCGCCCTGCGCCAGCGGCAGGAACGGCAACGTCTGGGTCAATGCCAATGGTGAAAACATCACTTCACACTCCTCATGTATCCATCGTCAATCATCGTCGCGGCAGGTCACACCGCCGGCGCCACCGGCACCACCGCACCGCGGATGCCGTGTCCGGCCGACTGCGCCCGCGATCAGTCGCGCAGATGCACGCGTCGCACCAGATCGAGCAACGCGCTCGCCACCTGATCGGGATGCTCGACCGCGCTGAAATGCCCGCAATCCTCGATGACCGTGAAACTCGGCGACGTGCCGGTCATCGCATCGGCGAGCGCCCGCATCGCCGGCCTGGGGCTGAACGGGTCCTTGTCGCCGCACAGCACCGCCGCGGGAGCGGTGACGAGCGGCAGCTGATCGCTGAGGTCAGGCCTGCCGGCGGCCATGCGCTGACGCCAACCCACGCCCTGTGGCGTCTGCTCGCCAATCCAGCGGGCGAACAGCGCCCTGCCCTCATCGGACTGCTTGAAGCTTGAATCGGACGGCGTCGCATCGGTGAAATGCATGACCGGCTTCACGGTTTGCGTCGCCTCGCATTCGCTCGCGCACGCCAGCCGGTTCGCGCGGGCCTCGGGGCCATCGGCGCCCGCTTTCGTGTCGCACAGCGCGAGTCCCGCGACCATGTCCGGATGGCGGCGCTGGATGTCCAGCACCACGTATCCGCCCATCGACAGTCCGGCCCATACGGCCTTGTCGTAGCCGGCGGCACGCACCAGATCGACATAGGCGTCGGCCATCAGGTCGAGCGCGTCCGTGAGCGCCCCGTCGGCCGCCACCCGCCCGCTGTCGGCCGGCTCGGGAATCGGCCCGGCCCCGGCGCCCGGCATGTCCGGCGCCCACACCGTCACCGCCGGGTCGCCCGTCTCCCGCGTCTGCCGGGCAATCTGCTCCGCGCAGTCGTCCCACATGCGGTGGTCGACGGGGAATGCGTGCACCAGCACCAGCGGTGTCCCTTCCCCCGTCGCGTATACCGTATTGTTCAGCGTCATCATCGTTGCGCTCCTATATCGTCATCGTTTCATCGCCCGGTGTCGGCCACTGTCGTCGCGCCGTCCCGGCTTCCATTCCCACCGATCATGCCGCCGTCCGGCCGATCCGCGTCCTCGCGGACCGGCCGGACGGGAGAGACGGCGCGTCACAAATCCAGCCAGGCCAACGCCTGACGGACTATACGGTCATGTCCGTTCGTCATCTGCCGGATGAACGTCTCCATCATCTCGCCGCGCGGATCGACCCATTCCACGTCGAGCGTCTCGTCCTGCGGCTTGCAATCGCCGGCGATCGGCACCACGTAGCACAGCGATCGCATGTTGGCGTGGATCGTAATAGTCGGATAGGCCGGGTGTCGGGAAAAATTCGGCCACGGTGAACGGCTGCAGGCTGATCGGCAGCTGCGGCAGCGCTATATCGCCCAAATCCTTGCGACGTTGCGCGCGATGGCCTCGCGGATGCTCTCATGGAACAGCACGCGGCCGGCGATCAGTGTGCGCTCTATGGACCCGTCGTCCGAAACGTGTAGCAAGGAGCCGATCCGGGAGACCCTGCCCAGGTCGTCAGTGCGTATCGGGACGATCTCCACATAGGCGATCGGCAGCTGCCGACGGGCACGACTGATGTCGGCCGGACCGAGCCATCCCGGAGGGTTGCCCGTGACCGGACCCGCGGATGAAATCCTCCGGCGTAATGTCGTCGAATTCGCCGCGCCGGCGGCCGGCGTCGAAATCGCCCTCGTCAGGTACTTCGTCATTCAAAACTGGCATGGTCTTATTATCGCCCAACTCGCGTGACGACAACGTGTCGATTTCGACAAGGATTCCTGAATGCGATGTGAATCACGGAAAACGCGCGATGCGGACGTCCGCATTCGTCCGTCGGCGTAGTTTGTTGAGTGGTGCTGGGATGCTGGGGGACGACAACGGATGGGAACATCACCATGACAACGAGGGAGGAAACGATCATGGCAACCGTTCAGCTCAATGCACAGAACTTCGAGAAGACCATCACCGACAACAACCTGGTGTTCGTGGATTTCTGGGCCACCTGGTGCGGCCCGTGCCGCGCGTTCGGCCCCACGTTCGAGGCCGCGAGTGAGGAGAACCCCGACATCATCTTCGGCAAGGTCGACATCGACGCGAGCCAGGATCTGGCCAGTGCGGCCGGCATCCAGGCAGTGCCCACGCTGATGATCGCGAAGCAGGGCCAGATCATCTTCAAGCAGGCCGGCGCGCTGCGCGCCGAAGACCTTGACGACCTGATCGCGCAGGCGAAGGCGCTGGACGTTTCCGCCGCCGCGCAGGATTCGGCCGCTTCCGCCGAATAACCGACGATTCCCGGCGGATTCCGTGTTCGTGCGCCGGCGGCCAGGCGAAGGTGCCACTGGCGCGGGCGGAACGCGGAATCCGCCGGCTCCAAGATTTCACAAGATCGCCATAGTGGTCTAAACTTGGATCTGGTGTGTACTCCGGTGCGGCGCCCACCAGCGTCGACGCATCACCCGCCCGTCGTGATTGACGGTACCGGATTCACCGAGGATTGTCCGTCAATCAAGGAGCATAATGGCCAGCCATCGCAAAACCAATGCACCAACGCTGCTGTCGCTGAGCAAACGCCAGTGGATCCGCATCGTAGCGATCGCCGCGGCGATCGTCATGGTGGTTGCGGCCGGCATCGTCTCCCGAAACTTCTACATCGGTCGTGGCCGCGGAACCACGGTCAACGAATACTCGGCCACCGACCTCGCCGGAAGCAGCGTCTCGCGAAGCAACAACCGTGCGGATCTGCGTGGCGCCGACGCCAACACCAGCTATGTGACGGTGAAGGTCAACGGCAAGTCCCGCTTCGTGCTGGGCGACAATTTCACCGACGTCAAATCCGTACTGGACGCGGGCAACATCACGTTGGAGCCGGAACACAGCGTCACGCCGGCTTCCTGACCACGAAGGTGGACGAGTCCACGGTCATCTCCATCTCGCGTGCCGACACGCAGGCCGAGACCTCGGAGACCGCCATCGCATTCAACACGGTCAAGAAGGAGACCTCCAGCCTGCCGAAGGGCCAGGAGAAGGTCGAGACCGAAGGTCAGGAAGGCGTGCTGCAGACCACCAGCATGGTCACTCGCTCCGCGGGCAAGGTCATCTCGTCCACCGTCTTCGCCAAGTACGTCAAGAAAGCCCCTGTCGACAAGGTGATCTTGGTCGGCACCGGTTCCGCCGAAGAGGCGGCCGCGAACACGCTCGGTGACACCGTTCCCTCCGGCGAGAAGCAGAAGTGGGCGCATGACTGGCTGCTGGCGAACGGTTACACCGAGGCCGACTTCACCGCCGCCAACTTCATCATCAATCATGAGTCCGGCTGGCAGACGAACGCCACGAACCCGAGCTCGGGCGCATACGGCCTGCCGCAGGCGCTCCCCGGCAACAAGATGGCATCCGCGGGTGCGGATTGGCGCACCAACTACCAGACGCAGTTCAAGTGGTTCGTGAACTATTGCAACCAGCGCTACGGCTCCATCACCGGCGCCTATGCCTACTGGAAGGCCAACAGCAACTACTGACGGCGGGGCGCGCTATCGTTTCTTCAACCGGCTCCTGCGGGGGTCGGTTTTTGTTGTCGCAAGACTCACCTATAAAGCCGATCGCAATGCGAGAAGGCCTGACAACTACGAATTGGCCGCAATTGCGTCGTTATAGGCGCGCCGAAACGACGAGTACGCGCACATAACGACGCAAAATAACCTGCCGTTCACGGCAGAGCCGACAAGAGTGGGCAGTCTATGAACCACCCCCAGTCGCCTCGCGTCAGCCCCCGCCATCGGGGGCGGGAGTAATGCCCGCCACCAGCGGGGGCTGACGCGAAGCGACTGGGGGTGGTCAAACAGGATGGCCGACCGCCAATCACCATCTATCAGTCGTCGCTACCTTGCGGGTGGGTCGGCTGGGTCTCGTGACCCCGCGAATCACCGATCTGCGAATCCGTGCTGCCGTTCAGGTCGTCGCCATTGTCGTTCTGGTCGTCCTGTTGTTGTTGCTGTTGCTGGCGCTGCTGCTCCTGCTGGCGCTGCTGCTCCAGATACTTCTGCTGGGCGGTGTACTCGTTCATCGACACGGTCACCGCGTCTCCGGCGTCCTTCACATCGGTGATAGACTGCTGCATCTCGTTCAGATCGGCGTCATCCTGCTGCAGCAACGCGTTCGCCTGATCGATGGCGGACTGCAACGTGGTCCTGGTCGAGTCGTCCAGCACAACGCCCTTACTGTCGTCGTAAATCTTCTGCGCGCCGGTGACGGTACCGTCTGCAGTTCATGCTTGATAAACTCGATCTTCTCCGCCTTTCCGTCATTCACAGCCTTGGTGGCCTTGGCGACGTTCGTCTTCGCCTTGGTGCTGGCGCGCGCGATCTGCTTGTTCTTGCTGGCATTGGCGTTCAGCGTCTCGGTGCCCAACGCCACGTCGCACGAGACCGGCTCGCTGGCCGAGGACGCCTTTGTGACCGCGCCGTTCAGCGTCTCCAGGACGGTCGGATCGGACACATCGCCTTGCGGAATCTGCTGCGCAGGCTTGGCTTCGCTGAGCGCGGACTGCAATTCGGAAAACGCCTTGTCGGCCTTGGTCTTCGAGGTCTTGCACAGGCTAGCCGCCTGATCGAGCTCGTTCTGGTTCTGCATGTGGCGCCACCACAGGAATCCGCCCGTAGCGGCGAGCGCCACGACGACGACCGCGACGACGGCGATGATGATAGCGCGGCGGTGGCCATGTTGCTTTCGAGAACTGCCGTCCGCCTTGCCGCCCGGCTCTCCGCTCCCATGAGGAGGCACCGCCGCGCCCGCCTCAGGCGGCAGTGGCACGGTCTGCGGCGTCATTCCGGCTGTAGGTGGCACGCTCTGCGTGGGCGTAGGGAAAGCACTCAACGGCTGTATCACCATAGTGACGTCGTTGTTGCCTTGCGGCTCTTCCTCCTCCGGCACGGCGGGGATATCGGACACGTCCTCCAGCCCCAGCGGATCGGAGGCAGAGACATGCACCGGCCGCACGGTGTCCTCCGGTTCAGGCAGGGGAACGTGGGGACTGGGAGCACCATACGATGGGCCGCTCCCCGATGAAGCGTCCTTGACGCCGCCCATCGAGGGGAACATCACGTCGGGGATGTCCCACGCGGGATTGTCGAGGAACTGCATGCCCTCATCATCTGCGGCCTGCTGTCCGGCAGCACCGGCCCCCTCCTGTGCCGCGGGTTCCGTCTTGCCTTCTGCCGCAGTCGGAACCGGGACGTTCCCGATGACACTCGTGGCGGCACCGGCGGCATCAGCAGCCACGGCATCGCCCAGCGCTACGGCCTTATATTCGGCCGCATGCCGCTCGGCGCCCGGTTCAATGCCCTGCACAGCGTCACGCTCCCCTGTTTCGGGCAGTCCCGCGCCGTCGCCGGCATCGTCCCATTGCATATCACGCTCATGCGCTTCATGCTCGTTCATCATCCGCCCCCGATTCATGTCCGCTTTCCGGGATTCGCCCGGCCTTCTGTTCCCTATTATGGCCGTTTCACCGGCATATTCAACGTTCACGCCATTATATACGGTACCGTCCTGACCATGTCATGCGCCGATACGCCCAGGTAGCATGTCATCGCTTCCACAGGCCATGAGCATCGTCACCGCGTCACCATCACAACCGCGTTGTCGCCATGGAAGGACCACAAAACGCACGGTCGCTGGCGAGAGCCGCGCGACCTGCATAAACTGGATTGGCTACAATGTATTAGACAGTCCGATGAGGGACGAATGACATGAGATTGGAGGCCGACGATGGCCGGCCCGAAGCATCCCCGCCACTACGAGGAGTCGTTCAAGCGGCAGATCGTGCAGCTTTACGAGAACGGCAGGCCGGCGCGCGAGATCAAGGACGAGTACGACATCTCGCGTTCCACGCTGCACCGTTGGGTCCAGGGCATCCGCGACAGCGGCTCCGCGAAAGCCGCCGACAACCGCACCCCTGAGCGGAACGAGCCGGTCGAGCTGCGCAAGCGCAACGGACAGTCGGAGATGGAGGTGGACGTTTCAGAACAGGCGGCGCCGGTATTCGCACGAAGGTAGCAGTGATACGGGCCGACGCCTCCCGCTGTCCGATATCGGCGCAGTGCAGGATGCCGGGCGTTCCCCGCTCCGCCTGCTGCTGGATGATCGAACATCCCGAAGCCGGGCGGGTGGACCCGATCGCCGGCGACGTGCACGCGATCCGGCGCGACGGCCACGAGCGCTGCGGCGCCGGGAAGATCAAGGCCGCGCTGGAGCGGAGGGGCGTCACCGCCTCCAGAAGGCGCATCGTCAACATCATGAAACGGCGGGGCATGACGAGCGCGTACGCGCGCAGAACGTTCAAACCACACAAGACGCGGGTCAACGAGGCCAGGCTCGCGAACATCCTCGACCGCGAGTTCGACGGCTACGAGCCGCGCACCCACCTGGCCAGTGACCTGACGTACGTGCGCGTCGGCGGCAAGTGGGCGTACGCGTGCCTGCTCATCGACCTGGCGAACAGGAGCATCGCCGGCCACAGCGCCGACACGAGCCGCACCGCCGACCTGGTCATGGCCGCGTTCGCCACGCTCGACTTCCCCTGACCGGGGTGGAGGTGTTCCGCACGGACGGGGCGGCGGGTTCGACAACGCGAAAATCGACGAGCTGCTCGACGTGTTCGACATCAGAAGATCGCTGTCAAGGAAGGGCAACCCGTACGACAACGCCGTGGTCGAATCCACCAACAGGCTCCTGAAGAAGGAGCTCATATACCGGAACCACTACACCAGCCTGGAACAACTACGCTCCGACCTCAACGACTATGTGTGGTGGTCCGACAACCAAAGACTCCACTCCACCCTCGGATACCGGAGCCCGAAGGAATTCACCGAACAGGGACTCGTCCTCTAAGAACCTGTCCAACACATCGTTGCCAATCCACCCTATCGCTCGCCATGGAATCCATGGGCATCGAGCTCGCGCAGACCGCGTCGCTGGCCGACCTGAGCGCCGCGCAGCTCCACTTCCGCAGCAATCCCCTGATGTCGGTACTCACCGCGCAGCTCACGCAGTACTCCACCATCACGAGAATATTCAAGCGCCTGAGCGACATCTTCTTCTCGCTCATCGCGATCATCATCAGTTCGCCGATCATGCTGGTCGTCGCGCTGCTGATCAAGCACGAGGATGGCGGCCCCGTCTTCTTCCGGCAGCAGCGCATCGGCATCTACGGCAAGCCGTTTACGATGTACAAGTTCCGTTCCATGAACGTCAACGCCGAAGCCATCAAGAAGCAGCTCGCCGAGGAATACGGCATGGAGGACCGGTTCGTCTTCAAGCTCAAGAACGACCCGCGAGTCACGCGAATCGGACATTTCATCCGCAAGACCTCGATAGATGAGATTCCGCAGTTCTTCAATGTGCTCAAAGGCGACATGAGCCTCGTCGGCCCGCGGCCGCCGCTGCCGGAGGAAGTGGCGCGCTACGGCACGCTGTATTCGGCCAGATTGCTGGTGAAGCCCGGCATCACGGTCCGTGGCAGGTGTCCGGACGCAGCAACCTGACGCAGGAGCAGTCCGAATTCGTCGACGTGTCGTACATCCAGAACTGGTCGCTGACCGGCGACATCGCGATCCTGCTCAAGACCGTGGTGGCCGTCGTGCGCGGCACCGGCTCGTACTGACGGAGATGCGGCGGCGCGACTTCCGCACCGTCGCATCTCGCGCCGCCAATATCTGAGTGCTCATATTTCCGTCTCCCCCTACTCTACTTCCGCTTCCCTGCGCCCTCCTCTCTGTGTTCTTCCATCCCACCCCTCCGTGGCCTTCCCTACATTTTTCCTCCGCGCCCTTCTCCCCCAACCTTCTCCCCACGCCTCCACCCGGGTTGCCCATCTGTAGGAGTAGTGTATATTGGTCGGCAGAAATGATGCATATACAACAATCCCTACGCAGCGAAACAGGGATGACGCATACACAGGCGCATGAGGCGGAACGGAGGAGAATACGGCACAATGACCAATCGCAGCGACAATAACGACAGCAGCACGGAAACCAGCACGAACGGCAAGAACCCGAAGAAAACCCTCGCAAAGCGCGGCGGCACAGCCGGCGGTAAACGCGTATCCACGCTGTCCACGCCGCTCTCCAGCAACGAAAGCTACGTGAACGGCCATCTTTCGCGCGTGGCCCTCGCTTCGCTTGCCATCTTGACGTTCATCACGTTCGTCGGCAACTTCACGCAGCTGCAGCTGTCCGCCGCGCTGCCGACCATCGTATCGGAATTCGGCATCTCCGTGACCACCGGGCAATGGCTCACGTCGATTTTCCAGCTGGTCATGGGCGTGATGGTGCCGCTCACCGCGTTCCTGACGCGCCGCTTCACCACCCGGCAAATCGTCATCGTCTCGATGACCGTGTTCGCTGTGGGATCGCTGCTGGCATGGGTCGGCCCGACGTTTCTGGTGGTGCTGGCCGGCCGACTGCTTGAGGCCGTCGGCACGGGCGTGATGTGGCCGGTGCTGCAGATCACCGTCTTCTCGATCTACCCGTTATCCCGCCGTGGCATGGCCATGGGCGCGGTCGGCATGGCATGAGCGTGCCCCCGCGCTGGGGCCGACTTTCGGCGGCTTCCAGACCGACAGTTTCGGCTGGCGTTCGATTTTTTCTTCACGCTCACGATGATCGGTGTGTTCTGCCTGCTGCTGGCCATCTTCGGGCTGCGTAACTTCGGGACGACCGACGACCATGCCAAGGCCGATTTCTTCTCTGTGGCCATGTCGGTGCTCGGCTTCGGCGGCCTGATGTTCGGGTTCACAAACATCGAATCGTACGCGCCGTCGAATCCGATGGTGTGGGGCGCGATGCTTGTCGGACTGTGCGGCATCGTGGTTCGTGGTGCGGCAGGTGCGCCGCGCGAAGGCGTATACGGTGGCCGTCCGGCAATCCGTGGACGAGTCGGACACCGCGCAACGCACCACTCCCGAACCGCCGCTGCTCGACCTTGGCGTGCTGCGCAACCGCAGTTTCACCGTCGGGACGATCTGCGCCGCGCTCAGCTTCTTCGCATTCAGTTCGATCATGGTGATCATGCCGCTGTATATCCAGAACGACCGCGGCTATTCGGCGACTATCAGCGGACTGGTCATGATGCCCGGCGCATTCGGCATGTGCATCTCGCAGTTCTTCGGCGGCAAGCTGCTCGACCGGCTCGGGGCGAGGCCGGTGGCGCTCAGTGGCACGCTGGTTCTGCTGTTCGGCACCATCATGATGAGTCTGATCGACAGCAACACGTGGATCTGGTGGGTATCGATATGGCAGTTCGTGCGCCAGATCGGCATGGGTTTCATCATCATGCCCATCACCACTTGGTCGCTCAACTGCCTCGACCCGACGGAGGTGTCAGCCGGGTCGGCGGTCACCAACACGGTCCGGCAGATCGCGGGTGCGATCGGAGCCCCCCGTGCTGGTCATCCTGATGGAGACGCTGATTCAACTGCATGGAGGCGACGCAATCGCCGCGAGCATCTTCGGCACGCAGTGGACGCTGCGAGTCAGCGCGTTCATCGTGTTCATACAGGTGCTCATCGTGCTGTTCGGCGTCAAAGGAGCCGGTGCCGGATCCTCGCGGGACGTGGCGCAGCGGGCCATCGCGAGAATCCGCACGGTCTCGCACCGGTAATCGCAGCAAATTGGCGACTATTGTCACCGGACGATGACAATAGTCGCCAATTTGCGTAGGAACGTCACCGGTAACCGGAATCCAATTGCCAGACATCACGGCTCCGAACGATCCAGAGCCATCAGAGCGCGAAAGCGTCTCTAAGTGCGCGCCGAAATGACAAGTCCGCGCACTTAGGGACGCAAATGGCCTCGGTTTGCGTCGCTAAGTGCGCACGGTCGTCGTTTCGGCGCGCACTTAGGAACGCTTTCGTCATATGCCATCCCTAATCCCGCATCTCGGAGCGGAATCCGCGGGAAATCGGCGAGTCTCGGCGTCAGTCGTCCACGTCACGCACGCCCGAAAATCGTAAGCACGATCAGCAGCACGTTCAGCGCCACGATCAACGCCACCACGATCATGAAGATCACGTGTTTGACCGTCCCGTCGACCCATTCGCCCATAAGCTCCTTGGTGTGCGTATAACGCATCAGCGGAATCACGGCGAACGGAATGCCGATGGACAGCACCACCTGGCCGATGACCAGCGCCTGAGTGGGGTCTTTGGCGAACCACAGCACGATCAGCGCCGGCACCAGCGTGACCACACGGCACGCCCACATCGGGGCGTTGACGTGCAGCAGACCGTGCATGATTTCCGAGCCGGCGTACGTGCCGACCGACGTGGAGCTCAGAGACGAAGCCAGCAGGCCGATGGAGAAGATCGTGCCGATCACCGGGCCGAGCACCTGCGTGATCGCCCGTTGTGCGCCGTCGATGGAATCCGTGCCAGACATGCCGTGCAGCGAGTTGGCGGCGAGCACCAGCATCGCCAGATTCACGGTGCCGGCCAGCAACAGCGCCCAGACCACATCGATTTTCGAGCCTTTCAGCTGCATGGCGATCGACGGCTTATCGCTGTGCGTGTAGTAATGGTCGTTGACCAACGTGGAATGCAGGTAGATGGCATGCGGCATCACGGTGGCGCCCAGAATCGAGGCGGCCATCAACACCGAGTCGGTGCCTTGGAAGCGTGGGATCAGCCGCACCACCGCTGCGGGATCCGGCGGCCACGAACAGGCGCGATGAAGCCGAATGTGATAATCAGCAGCATCACGATGATGATGCGCTCGAACGTTGTTTGCGTCTTGCCACCTTGGAACCACAGCATCACCGTGGAGATTGCGCCGATCACCAAACCGCCGATGAACAGCGGCAATCCGAACAGCAGGTTCAGGGCGATGGCGCCGCCGATCACCTCGGCCAGATCGGTGGCAATGGCGATGACCTCCGCCTGCATGAAAAACATGAACCGTCCCGCGTTGCTCATGCGCTCCCCCCAGCAGTTCCGGCAGGCTCTTGCCGGTGACGATGCCGAGCTTCGCCGACTGGTATTGAATCAGCACGCTCATCGCGTTCGCCAGCACCAGCACCCATACCAGCAGGTAGCCGTATCGTGCGCCGGACGTGATGTTCGCCGCCACATTACCCGGATCGACATAGGCGACCGCGGCCACGAACGTTATCCCCAAGATGCTGGCGAGCGCATGCTCGTGATGATAGCTCCCGGACGCTTCCTCGGCATGGCTGCGTTCGATGTCGATCTCTGAATCGGTTTTGTCATCGATCATCTGACGATGCTCTTTTCATTCCCTCATTCCTCTCATGCGCCCGACCCCTGGGCGCTACTCGATTCGCCTAATGGTATACACCGCGTTTGTAACAGACCGTCGAATTTCCCGCCACACGACTCCCCGCTGGGCGGACTGCGGCATTTGTCGAGCGATGGGCTCTATTCCGCCCCTCACTGACTGGGGATCTGTTGCGCGGGGCATGCGCGCAGCACGGCGAGCATCGAACGTTTCTCGCTGGTGGTGACGGTCAGACCGTAATGCCGTTTGACGCCGATCTGCCGCGCGACGTATTCGCAACGATACTCGCCGTTGGTGGGAAGCCAGTAAGCGGCGGAGGCGGATCCCTTGTCCTGGTTGGCGGGCCATCCACGGCGAGCAGATTGTAAGGGTCATTGCCGAAGCGGTAGCGCTGGGCGGTGGTCCAGTCCCTGGCACCGGATTGCCAGGCGTTTGCGAGCGCCACGACGTGGTCGATCTGCACGGCGGCGCTGGTGTTTCGGCCGCGCACGAACAGGATGGTCTTCCCGGTGTAGGGGTCGGCGAGCGTACCCGAGGAGACTTGGCAGCGCTTGGCTGCGCTGAATATGACATCAGTCAGGTCGCGGGCGAGCACATCGTCGCGCACGTCGCAGCCGTCGCCATCATCGTCGGTGGCGCGGAATCCGAAGGAGTCGCGGTCGTAGCCGGTGGAGTCGGGCCGGTCGTCGACCTGCAGCCCGTTCAGCGCGTCCGCCGCCGGGCCGGAGGCAATGTATTCGCCGGTGATCTCGCCGATGGAGGGGCTGATTTTGGGCAACGCCAGACCGATGACGACGCCGAGCAGGGCGGCGATCGCCACCAGTATCATAAGACGTTCCAGCGGGGATGATCCGCGGAATCGGCGTTTGCGAAAAATGCGTGCGCACGGTCAATCAGCCTGTCGTTGGTTCTGCGGTCAGTCTCGTGGGCTGCGCGGCGGTATCGTCGTCGGCTCAGGCGCGCGGCATAAGCCCGGACTCACGCCGCGTACCTTTCTCCCCGCCGGATCAGGCGTAGGAGAACGTGCGAGGGTCGTGCCCCGCGCGTTCCGGACCGTCGAGCGCGTCGATGGCGGCATGTTCATCGAGCGTGAGCGCGAAGCCGAACAGGTCGAGGTTCTGCCGCTGACGTTCGGAGTGCACCGACTTGGGGATGATGATCGTGCCGTTTTCGATGTGCCAGCGCAGGATCACCTGGGCAGGCGACACCTCGTGCGCCTCGGCGATTCGCGCGATCGTGCCGTTGCCGGCCTTCAGGTCGGCGCCGCGAGCCATCGGGGAGTATGCTTCGACCGCGATGCCGTGCTCCTTGCAGAATGCGACGACTTCGCGCTGCTGCCAGGTCGGGTGCAGCTCGATCTGGTTGACCGCCGGCCATTCGCCGGTCTCCTCGTACAGACGGGTCAGATGCTCCGGCAGGAAGTTGCACACGCCCAGCGTCTTCACACGGCCTTCGTCGCGCAGCTTGGTGAACGCCTTCCAGGTCGCTCCGGAACGCCAATTGAACGGAGTCGGCCAATGAATCATGTACATGTCGACGTATTCCAGCTGCAACAGTCCCAGCTGTCGGTCGAAGGCTGCAAGTGCCATGTCGTACCCTGCTCGGAGTCGCGCAGCTTGGTCGTGACCCACAGATGACTGCGCTTGCGCCCCTTGTTGAAGCCGGTTTCGGCGAGGGGCGCGGTCCGACGCCGCCCTCGTTGTTGTAGCCCGCGGCTCCGTCGATATGCCGGTACCCCGCCGCCAACGCCGATTTGACCACGGGAGCGACATCATCGTTCTCGATTCGCAGCAGCCCCAACCCGATTTGCGGAATCACGTTGCCGTCATTGAGTTTGATTCCCGGCACGCTCGCAGCAGCCGCCGCAACGGCGAGATCACTGGTTCCCAGCATGGTCGTCTCCTTGTCTTCACACTACATCCGGTTCGGAGCATATGCCATGGCGATATGCCGAGCCTCCTACACCAGTATGCCATCATATCGGATGACCGGCATACGATTCGCGATTGGCGGCATCGGTGCAGGCGGCAGACAACGCCGCCGGCCCTGCACCGATCGATCAGCCGTCATAGCGGCCATCCGGTCACCAGCCCGTCAACGACGCCGCCGGCCGATGAGTACCATGCCGCCAGCGATGGCCAGCAGCACGACCAGCCCGCTGACCGCGACGCGCCCGTGGCGGACAGGCCATGCTGGTTCTGCCGGCCACCATGCTGGCCGTGCGGCACTTCCGTCTTGTCGTCATCCGACTCGCTGGGCTCAGTCGGCTCGGTCGGCTTACCCGGCTCCGTCGGCTCCGTCGGCCCTTCCTTGGCCTTCACGGTGACCGTGCGCTCGGCGGTGGCCGTGTTGCCGGCCTTGTCTACGTCAGCACGTACTCTCCCGGCTTCGCCGCGTCCACCGAACCGGACACCTTGACGGCATCGGTCACGTCACCATCCACATCGTCCGTGGCCGACACGCCGGCCAACGGCTCGAATTCGGAATCCTGTTCCACCGTCACGTCATCCACGCCGGAGAGCACCGGCGCGGTCGTGTCGGCGGGCGGAACCGGCTTCTTTTGATACAACGGAGTATCAAGACGAGCAATGACACACCGCTATACCGGAACATGTCAACACGCAAGACAGAGGAACACCACCTACCAGGGAACGCCGCCGCCAGGGAACGCCGCCGCCATCAGCTGCGACACGCCCGGAGTGTGCAGCACAACCGTCATATGCAGTCGTGACGAACCGCTCAATTCCTCCGATCCGCAATAACCGACCTCGCAATTGTGCCACCACTCCGGGCGTGTCGCGACAAATCAGACCCGACGCGCACCACGGTTCTGCGCAAGACCCATGGCCGAAGCATCCTCGACCACCCCAGCCGCCCTCCGACCGACAGCCCCCACCAGGCCGCCGTCATGTCGATTGTCAGCCCCCATCCGGCAAAAAGTCCCATCCAAGGCCAGTGAAACGGGACTTTCGCGGGACGGAGCACATGCCGCCACCGACCTCAAATAGGGAAACGCGGCGTTATATCTACAATCGCGCTCTCAAAACTCACAGGGTCAAATTCACTAAAAATGGCCTGTATCTGCGAGTTTTGAGAGCGTGGTTCCCGTAATCCCCGAGATTCACCGCGTGCTGTCGCGCACAATCACGTTGCAATCGGTCATCAACAACTCGGGCTTAGCGATCTCACCGCGGATGCGCCCGAGAATCCGCTCGACGGCGGTAGGCGCGGTCCACTCCAGACGCGAATCCATGGTGGTGAGCGGAATCTGCAGATATTGCGACTCCTCGATGTTGTCGAACCCGATCACCTGAACCTGCCGGGGAATCTCGATGCCGTTCGCGCGCATCACGGTCAACGCGCCGATGGCCAGCTGGTCGTTCAGGCCGATGACGCCGTCGAACGGCACGCCCTTGTCGATGAGCTCCTGCGTGGCATGGGCGCCCGCGCCAATCGTCCATTCCTGCTCGACATTGCCGACCAGCCGCGCATCCAGCGTCATGCCGCGTCGCCGGCATTCTTCGATGATGCCGCGCAAACGCAGCTGCGCGTTGCCTTCCACCGCGCCGAGCAGCTTCGCCTCGTCATATGCGCCACGTCCGCCGACCACCGCCAGCGACTTCACGCCGCAGTCGAACATGTATCCGGCGGCCTGATGCCGCCGCCTGCACGTCGTTGGGCGTCGCATGATCGGCCTTGCCCCACGTGGTTCGCGCGCCGACCACCACCAGCGGGAAATCGACCTCCAGGTCCTCCGGGTTGATGTCCTCGACTTCGCTCATCGACAGAATCATGCCGTCCGACACCGTGGTGTTGAAGTTGCGCAACAACTCGCGGGCGCCCGTCGCCGACCCTTCCGCGTATGTGGTGACGTACACGAGATACCCGCGCTGCCGGGCGGCGTCGATCACGCGGTTCGCGAGCTCGGACAGGTACGGCGCGGTCAGCGTCGGCACAGCGAGCGATGAAGCGGTCCCGGTTGAGGTTGCGCGCGGCGACGTTGACCCGGTATCCGGTCTGCTCGATGACGGCTTCGACTTTGGCGCGGGTGGCGTCGGTCATGCGTCCGGTGCCGTTGATGACATTGGATGCCGTTTTCAGCGACACGCCGGCCGCGGTGGCGACGTCGCGCAACGTGACGCGCCGACGTGCGGCCGTCGTCGGCGAGCCTGGCAGGTTCTGCGCGATCTCGCTCTTGCCGGTCTTGCCGTTTTCGGTCTTGCCCATCGCGTCAACCTTACTCGTAGAGGAAACTCCCCCTATGGTAATCGTCTTCGCCGAAGTTGTCATACGGGCCTCCTTACCGCATGTCTGCTACGGTTTTGTCGTCTTCGCGACATCGTTGCCATCCGATGACGTGATCGCCACCACGCATGTCGCCGCTGTTCATGACCACGCCAGGCTGCTCATCGATACCATCACCGGTCTGATGAGCGGCACGCCATCCGTCCCGTTCGTCGAATTCGAGTCTGGCGAACCGGATTTCGCGCTTGTTGCCGGTGCGGATGCGCTCGCCCGTGTACCGGTCCACGCCGCGCGGGCGCATGGCGTCCGGCAGAAAGCAGTGGTAGGCGATGACCCATTCGTCGGTGCCGGGGACCCGAAGTATGCAGTGATGCCCGGTGCCGAGTATGCCGAGGCGTTCGTTGGCGACCAGGATTTCGCCGCGATAGGTCCACTGCGAACCGTCGCCTTCCATGGTCGACACGGCCGCATAGGCGACTCGATAGTCGGGGTCGTTGATGTCGCCGATCGAGTACGTGAGATAGTACGTCCACGTTCCGGCATGCTCTCTCACGTTCAGATATGCGGCCTCCCGGATGTCGGGCGTGACTTCGGGGATGATGTGCAGCATGTCGTCGGACAGGCGGGAGTAGCGCGCCCGGTTCTGCCCCAGGCTAGGTACCATCGGCCGGCCTGCGGGTCGCGGAACGCCGCGGGATCGATGCCGGGCGCGACGATGCCGGTTCCGAAGCCGTGCCGCGCGGCGCGCGAGCCGGTTCGTGCCAAGTCGCCCTGCAGAGCGTATCCTCCATCGATATGGTCGGATACCGCCACGTTGGTCTGCCCGTCGCCGCAGAAATACAGGTAATAGCGGCCGTCGCGAACGGCGAGCGCCGGCACCCAGGCGTGGGTGGTCCGGCCGGGCAGGATGTTGGTTCGGCCGCTGCCGTCGAGATGCTGGTCATGCAGGTCGATGACGACGCCGCGGTCCTGCCAATGTGTCAGGTCTTCGGAGGCGAGGCAGTGGATCTGCCAGCCGCTCCACTCGCCGTGTCCGTCGGTGGTGGCGAACAGGTAGAACGTCCCGCGTTCGTATGCGAGTTCAGGGTCGGCGAAGAAACGCATGCCCCGCCTGCCGGTCGCGTCAGGCGTGTCGGGGATGCGCACGGGGGCGTCGAGTCGTTCCGCGACGACGGAGATGACCACGCGCGAGGTACCGGCAGTCGAGCCGTCAATGCCCGACCCGTCATCGCGGTGCACCGCAAGCGGGAGCGGACGGAACAGATCCTGGGTCTGCGGTACGGCGGATCCGTCGAGGGCCGTCACGGTTCCGTAATCGCTGCGGAACCGCAGTCGCAGCCGAGTGATGTCAGTGATTTCGCCGCTGACCGCACCGTCCGGCGTCCATTGGTCCAGCGTCAGCCGTAGCCGGTAATCGGCCCGTGGCCCTGCGGCCGGCGTTGCTTCCGCGCCGGAAGCCCGGTCACCGTCATGAACCCGCGTCTCCCCGCGCAGCAGCATTGCGACGAAGTCCACGTCGACGTCGTCGCGGACTTCGCCGCGGCCCGACTCTCCTCGAATCGCCGGCCCCATGTCTGGAGCCGGCGATCCGTCAACGTTGCGACACCGTGATGAGCACACCGTTGCGTTTCAGCGTGACTGCCCTGCCATCATCGGTATTGCCGCATCCGCGGTAGACGAGCAGGGTCTCGCCTGCCGGCTCGCGCACGACAGCCTCGTTCTTCGCACGGTTGAAGTAGAAGTCGAACCCCCGATCCACCGTCCGCATCTTTCACCCCGCTAAAGACCCATTCGGAAGCGACGAACGATATGGCATGACAACGTTGATATAAGCTTATCGTGTCGACAGATGGCACCATCCGGCGATTTGTGGGTCATACGACGCACACGACATCGCAAAGCCTGTACCACACCAGGGCTTTTTTGCCTCTTTTTCGGCCTTCTGTGGCACACGCGCCCGATACCGGTTTGAGTCGAATCCCGTTTTCCTTGATATTTCAAGGAAAACGAATGACATCATGTACCACACCAGGCCATGTAAACGTTTGCACGAGCTGGTGTGGCCATCGGCGTGGCCACACCACGGCCAAATCGGGCAAAATCACGCTGGTGTGGCACAACTACGAAACGAAGGGACGCGGCAACCTGCTGTCTCGGCCAAAAATCGAGACGCCGAGCTGCGGATGATACCCCGAAAGTCCTCGGCCGCCCCAGTCACCTTCGCGAACAGCCCTCGACCCTGCAGTTACGGACATGCCATGCATGACCAGCCCGCTGGTCTCACTGCCGTTCCCCGCCGACAAGCAGCCCGATCCGCTAGCGGGAGCCTACAGGCTCAAAAATAACTCGTGAATGCGGGTGTCGTCGGTGAGTTCGGGGTGGAAGGCCGTGGCGAGAATGTTGCCCTGTCGCAGACCGACCACACGCCCATCAACCTCGGTCTCGATCGTGGCGTCCGCCCCGACATCGGAGACGAACGGCCCACGGATGAACACGAGCGGAAAGTCCTTGATGTCACCGAAATCGGCCGTGGAGACGAACGAACCGAGCTGCCGACCGTAAGCATTGCGGCGAACCGTGGCGTCGAGGGCGCCGAAGTACACGTTGTCGTCGTTTTCCAGTCGCTTCGCGAGCAGAATCATTCCGGCGCACGTGCCGAACACCGGCTTGCCGGCGGCGATGTGGGCGGCGATCGGCTCGAACAGTCCGGTCGAATGCAGGAGCTTGCCCTGTGTAGTGGATTCGCCGCCGGGCAGAATCACGCGGTCGATGGATTCATCGAAATCCTCGGCTGCACGCAGCAGCTTCCACTGGGCGCCGAGCTTGTCGAGCATCGCAGCGTGCTCTGCGAACGCGCCCTGTACGGCCAGGATGCCGGTCACGCCGTGCTTTGCCGTCTCGGCATCGGCCGACGCTTCCTTCGAAATATATTCAACAGCTACAACCATGATTACTCCTTGGCTCCCGATGAGGGGAGCCGTCGAATGCGGTGGGGAGGGGTGGGGTGGCTGAGGATGCGCCTCTACCACCCCAGTCGCTCCGCGACAGCCTCGCCGCCAGCGGGGGCGAATTCATGCGGAATCACCCGCCAAGTTGACCGCCTTCGCCAGCGGGAGGGACGGCTCGATCGTCCCGCCGCTAGCGGGCTAAGATCACTCGCCGCGGGCGGCCATGATGATCTCGATTTCGTCGGCGTTGATGCCGACCATGGCCTCGCCGAGGTTCTCGGAGAGTCGTGCCAGCAGATCGGCGTCCTGCCAGTTGGCGGTGGCCTTGACGATGGCGGCGGCGCGCTTGGCGGGGTCGCCGCTCTTAAAGATGCCCGAGCCGACAAAGACGCCCTCGGCACCCAGCTGCATCATCAGCGCGGCGTCGGCGGGGGTCGCTACGCCGCCAGCGGCAAAGTTCACGACGGGAAGCTTACCCGTGGCATGGACCTCGCGCACCAGCTCGACCGGAACCTGCAGTTGCTTGGCTGCCTCAAAGAGCTCGTCGTCGCGCAGGGCAACAACGTCGCGGATCTGCTTTTGGATCTTGCGCATGTGACGCACGGCCTGAACGACGTCGCCCGTACCCGGCTCGCCCTTGGTGCGAATCATTGTGGCGCCCTCGGCAACACGGCGCAGCGCCTCGCCCAGATCGCGGGCGCCGCAGACAAACGGCACGTCAAACTGGGTCTTGTCGATGTGATAGACGTCATCGGCAGGGGAGAGAACCTCGGACTCGTCGATGTAATCGATCTCGATGGCCTGCAGGACCTGCGCCTCGACGATGTGACCGATGCGGCACTTGGCCATGACGGGGATGGAGACGGCCTCCTGGATGCCCTTGATCATCTTGGGGTCGCTCATGCGCGAGACGCCGCCTGCGGCGCGGATGTCGGCCGGGATGCGCTCGAGGGCCATGACGGCGCAGGCGCCTGCCTCCTCGGCGATGCGTGCCTGCTCGGGCGTGGTAACGTCCATGATGACGCCGCCCTTGAGCATCTGCGCCAGGTTCTTGTTCAGTTCCGCTCGGTTTTCAGCCATTGAGGGTTCTCCTTCCATATGCTGCGGCGATTGCCGTCGCGACGACTGCCATCGCCGTCATTGTTGCCGCTACTGTATTGTCTATATTGCCATTGTTGTCGTTGCCTCGACCGCCCGCACATCCCCGGGATGTGTCGGCGGCGCACAAGGCACCATGCTAGAGGCGTTCCCGCCGCGAACACGCGCAGCGGCTCATTTCCGGCGATAAGGAAAACCTATAATCCGTTATCAGCCGGCCATGCTGCACCGCCGCGCGGGAACACCGTCCGCCCGACGTCCGCCACCGTGGCGCCGCCGCCGGCCTGCGCCGCGCGGTTGTGCGCGACGACAAAACCCGACGCCGCTTTTCGTGCCTTGCACAACACCGCAGGAACCTACGGCAACGTACCCTTGACGATGGAATACGTATCAGGACATCTGCAAAGGAAATCCACGATGCCACAGGATCAGGCACAGGATCAGTCGAACGCGGCCCAAGCCGCCAAGCCGGCGGATGAACCGGCACCCAGCATGACGGCACCGGCCGCGCGGCCGGTCGGCACCGCTGCCGTTCCGACCATCATCAGCGAATACACCTCCCCCGGCGACGTCGCCGTGAACGACGACGAGACACTGTACTCGCTGCTCACCGAACGCATCGCCCGCACCGGCAATGCGACCACCATCGCGGCGCGCAAGACCGGCCCGGGCGCGTGGTCGAGCATCACCACCGGCGAGTTCCACCGTCTGGTGCTCGCCGCAGCGAAGGGCCTCATCGCGTTCGGCATCGGCAAGGGAGACGCGGTGACGCTGTTCTCCGCCACCCGCTTCGAGTGGGGCGTGCTGGATTTCGCGCTCGCCGCGATCGGCGCGGTGAACGTGCCGGTCTACGACACCGATTCCGCGGCACAGGCGGAGCGCATCATCAACGACTCCGGCGTGAAGCTCGCCGTCACCGATAACCGCGAACGCTATGACCGTCTCGATTCGATCAACGACCGATGCCCCGGCCTGCAGCGCATCCTCATGATGGACGGCAACGCGCTGGGCGCTTTGGAGGGATTGGGCGTGTCGGTCTCCGACGAGGAGCTGGAGGCGCGCATCGCCGACACCCATGCCGACGACCTCGCCACTATCGTGTATACGTCCGGCTCGACCGGCGCCCCGAAAGGCGTGGAGCTTACGCACCGCAATTTCCTGTCGGTGGTTCGAGCCGGATACGAGTGCCTCGGCGAGGTGCTGTGCGACAACCATCCACGGCTGCTGCTGTTCCTGCCCCTCGCCCACTGCTTCGCACGGTTCATCCAGTACTGCTCGATTGGCTCCGACGATGGCGTGGTCGGCTATCTGCCGGATACGAAGTCGCTGCTTCCCGACCTGCGCTCATTCAAGCCGACCTATCTGCTCGGCGTGCCGCGCGTGTTCGAGAAGGTGTACAACGCCGCGTCACGCAAGGCCGGCACCGGTTTCAAGGGGCGCATATTCGCGCAGGCCGCCCAGTGCGCCCGCGAATGGTCGCGCACCGAGCAGGACGGAGGCAAGCATTCCGCCAGCCAGCGCGCCCGGCACGCGATGTTCGAGACATCGGTGTACCGCGCGGTTCGCGGCGCACTCGGCCCGAACATCCGGTATGTGGCGTGCGGCGGGGCTCCGCTGAGCGCCGATCTGGCGCACTTCTTCGCCGGCATCGGCCTGCCGATGATCCAGGGATACGGTATGACGGAGACCGCGGCGCCGTTTACGGTGACACGCGTGAACGACAACAAGATCGGCACGGTCGGCCAGCCCGCCCCCGGCTCGTCGGTGCGCATCGCGGACGACGGCGAGGTGCAGGTGCGCGGCGCGAACGTGTTCCGCGGCTATCACAATCTCCCCGAGAAGACCGCCGAAACGTTCACCGCCGACGGCTGGCTCAAGACCGGCGACCTCGGCTCGCTCGATGAGGACGGCCGGCTTACGATAACCGGCCGCAAGAAGGACATCATCATCACCGCCGGCGGCAAGAACGTCTCCCCCATCCCGCTGGAGGAAGAGATCGCCAAGTGCCCGATCGTGGAGCACTGCGTGGTGGTGGGTGACGGGCGCCCGTTCATCGGCGCCTTGGTGACGCTTGACCCGGAAGGTCTGGCGTCGTGGCTGCCGACCATCGGCCAGCCGGCCGACTTGTCGCTGGCCAACGCGGCCGCGCTCCCGCAGGTGCGCGAGGAGATCCAGCCGTTCGTCGACCGCGCGAACGCGACGGTCTCGCGGGCCGAATCGGTGCGCAAGTTCGTGGTGCTGGATACGCAGTTCACTCAGGAGAACTCCTGCCTGACGCCGTCGCTGAAGGTCGTGCGTCCGGCTGTGAACCGCGTGTTCTCCGGCGCGATCGACCAGGAGCTGTACGCCGGCAAGCGCTGACCACCGGGCCGTATAACCGAACGAGGGGTGGTGCGAACGTGCCGTCTGGCACATTGATATGGCCTGTTTTTTGTTCCGCTCTTATAGTGGGGCGGCTTGCGCCGCTTGGCTCGCATAATACCCGGTTTCGGTCCGTCCCGGTGTCCGGTAGCCCGAGGACCGGCGAGGCCGGTTCGGCGCCCCCGCCTCGAACCCGTGTTCCGCGAGGCCGAGCCGTGCCGCGAAAAAAGCCGACGCCGTCGTCAATATCTCGTTCGCCCGCCTCAATCACCCGACGACGCTCGTCATCATCCAGCAGCGCGAGTCCGCCCCGGACTCCGCCGACCAGTTTCACTGCCTTGCTACGCCTACCCATAGCTTCATTGCACGTACCATGTAGCTACTTTGCAAATCAAAACCAACACGTTGGTCTAACAGACCCAAGAAAAACGCGCGATCCTCGGTCAGCGGTTGGCGGCGGGACCGAGCGACGAACGCTTCACGACCTCTGCGGGGAGCAGACCGACACCATGTGCGGACGCGGGCAACGCCACTTCGTCACCTTCCCCCAGCAGATGCAGCACCTGCCGCATCGCAGCGACGCCCAACGCCTCAAAATCAGGCCGAACCGTGGTCAGAGGCGGAATCATGTTGTCCATCGCCGGCATGTCATCGAACCCGACCAGACTGACGTCACGTGGAATGCGAACACCGTGCTCATACAGGGCACGCGCGACGCCCACCGCCTGATTGTCGTTCGCCGTGACCACGACCGTCGGCAACTTGCCGCCCTGATTGCCGATGGAATCGAGAATATGGTTCATCCTGGCGTACGCCTCGGTCGACTCCCAGGTCTTGCAACGCACCGTGACGGAACTGATGGAGCGGGCGCGGGTCAGTTTCACCCAGGCATCCAGTCGCGTCATCGCACCGCGCCATCCCAACGGACCGGCGAAGTACAACGCCCGCTTGTGACCGTATTCGGTCAGCATGCGCACCACATCGTCCATCGCACTCCACTGGTCGATACCGACGATCGACACGCGGTCGCGCTCGCGCGAGTGAATCAGGCGCAGCCCTTCGCTCACGCTGAGTTCGCCGTGCGTGGAGGTGATCATCACGCGAGGCTGCGTCAGCTGCGTGTAGCAGGCCGCTTCGAACATGACATCGGTGGGCGTGAGCATGATGAACGCGTCGACGTTCTGCTCGTTGAACGTGCCGCACAGGTTCTCGAACTCCGCCCGCGTGCACAGCGCCTCATGCACCATCATCACCGACATGAACAGGCCGTGCTTGCGCGCCATCATCTCGATCGCGGAAATCGCCGAAATAGGGCCGTAGAACTTCATGCCGCCTGCGATCAGGCCGATCGTGCGGGAACGGTGCGATGCGAGCGCTCGCGCCGAGTTGCTGGGACGATAATCGAGCGCCTTGATGGCATCCTGCACTTTGGTGCGGGTGGCGTCGGAGACATCGGGAGAATCGTTGATGACCCGGGACACCGTCTGATGACTGACTCCGGCGAGCTTCGCGACTTCGAACATGGATGGGCGTTTCCGCCCGCTTCGCTTGGCCGTCACGCTGTCAAACCTCCCGCTGCATAACAACACAATATGGGCAAGTCTACCCGGTAACGCTTAGATAACACGCGTGAGCGCTCACAGATCATGCGCAGGTAACAGATTCACCACTGCGCCGTTCGGATTCACGCCCCGACTTCTTCTCACAAAGAACTGTGGCACTACAGCGCCCGCACCTGAGACAAAGCACCGAGTCAGATAACCAGGGCCGGGCCAAATTAAGCCGCGCCATGCCGAGCTGCGCGACGCAGCCCGGAATCAGCCGCAACGCCGCAATCAGGTCAGATGCCACGTGACCCGATGCAGCGGCGTGACTCCCAGACGGGCGATGGCGTCGCGGTGAGCCGCCGAACCGTATCCCTTGTTGTGCGCCCAGCCGTACGGCGCGTACCGCGGATTGCCCTGCGCGATGTCAACCATCAGGTGTCCCTCGTCACCTTCGCGATGACCGCCGCGCAGGAGACGGTCGCACAATGACGGTCGCCTTGACCTTGCACGACACCTGTACCGGAATCGGCAACGCCGGCGCGTCAAACGTGTTCATCGTCTTGGTGATGTAATCGTTCTGGACCGTCCAGGATGACGTCCACGCGACGACCCGAACCGGCTCGGCCCGTCCATGCCGAGCTGCCGCTCCACATCGTTGAGCGCCCGCAAGGCGGCGATGCCCAACGCATGCGATATGCCCCATTCGTCGATTTCGGCGTTACTCGCCTGACCTACCGCGTAAGCGGCGCACCACGAACGCAACCTCGTCGACGATTCCTTCGCGCCTGTGCTCGGTCAGCAATTTGGAATCGGCGACACCGGCCGGCACTTGCGCGGCGGCGAGGTCACGTGACCACATGGCGGCCGCCCCGACCATGACCGGACCGGCCAGCGCCCCGCGCCCGACCTCATCGCAGCCGATCACCACATCGCAGCCTTGGGCGGCAAGCTGCCGCTCCATATCAAGCGTCGGATGTTCGATCATCGCCATATCACCATCCGTCTGATGTCACTGCGCCTTGCCGGCGGGAACGTCCTTGAACACATCATGATGGGAGCTCAGGAAACTCATCCGGTTCAGCGGCCAATACCGCATCAGTCCCACTCCGACCACATTGTCGATGGGCACCAAGCCATGATCACCGTCGTCCTGATGGTATCGGGAGTCGGCTGAGCTGGCGCGGTTATCCCCCATGACGAAAATATGCCCGGCGGTCACCTCGACGCGGAACGAGAAACTGCTCGGGTCGACGCCGGATTTGATGTATGACGTCTCATCAATCGCGACGCCGTTGATCTTGACCGGCTGCCCGGCACCGCCGCACTCGACCACGTCGCCCGGCAAGCCGATCAGGCGTTTGATGAGATAATCGCCTTTGCCTCTGGTGGTCTCCTGGTTCAGCCAGTTCGCGGGGTCGTGGAACACGACGATATCGCCGCGTTTAAGATCGAAATATCTCGGCGTGAGCTTCGACGTGATGACCCGGTCGCCGATCTCGATGGTATCGCGCATCGATCCGGACGGAATCACGTAAAAGCCGATCAGGAAGATGCGTACCAGCAGTACCGCCACGAAGGGGACGACGCACCAGATCAGCAGGTCTCGGAACGAGAACGAATCATTGTTGTGCTTAGGCGAGGTCTTGCGATGGGCACCTTTCCTGCGGCGGGCCAACGAGTCTCGGCCGTCGGTGCCCACTACCCGCCCCGGCATATCGGTGGGGGTCCACGCCATGATCGGCTATGGCGACGATCCATTCGTCCCGGCTGAATTCGGTGCCGGAACCGGGCATGCCCGATCCGTCCGATGGTCGTCTGGCCGCATAGTTCCTCCATCACGCATACATGAAACCCCAACTATACTAGCGGCGGCGTTCCTATAAATTCAGCCCGGAACCAATCGGCTCCGGGCTGAATTTCACGGTACTGTCGCCTCACTTGGCAAAACTCAGGCCTGAGTCGCCTTGGCGGAGTTGTCGCGGCGCTCGACGATACGAGCGGCCTTACCGCGCAGGTTGCGCAGGTAGTACAGCTTGGCGCGACGCACGCGGCCCTTGCGGACCACCTTGATGGAATCGATGGACGGGGAGTGCAGCGGGAAGCGGCGCTCGACACCGGTGCCGAAGCTGATCTTGCGGACCACGAAGGTCTCACGAACGCCGCCGCCCTGACGAGCGATCACCACGCCGGTGAAAGCCTGCAGACGGGAGTTGTTGCCTTCCTTGATCTTCACGTTGACTTCAACGGTGTCACCGGGACGGAAAGCCGGGATTTCCTCGGCCGGCTTCAGGTGCTTGGCGTCAAATGCCTCAATAGCGTTAACCATTGCTATTCCTTAGTCGCCGCCGCATATCAGCGCACTGGTTTGGGGTTCGGTGATGACTGGCATCACGAACACGTCTGTAACTCCCTCGGGTCTGCCCTCAGGAAGCCTGTCAATCCGCCGAAACAGCGGCTTTGCGCCCGTTCGGTCTGGACTCATGAAGAGGCGGCTTATGCGGCGGCCGACCCTCGACACAGCAAAACAGCATTTTATTGATTCATATGGACGAGACGGAATTGACCTCAACTTGGCCGGGCTCCGTAACGGAGCCTCCCGTTCAGCCGACGGAACGAGCCGACACGCCCGGAGTGTGCAGCACAATTGTTGGGTATCGCCATGTGAATGGTGCGATAAAGCCAATCGCGATATTGAACCGCGACGATTGTGCTACGCACCCGGGCATGTCACAAGCACAGACCCCCATACCTCGCTCGCAGTCGAAACCAAATCACAATCCCCTCATGTGCCCCGTCGTCAGTGCTGGCCGTAGACGTTCTGGTAACGGTCGTTCAGCTTATCGATGTCCGCCTGCGGAATCTCGATGATGTCACCGAGCTGACGGGCGGCCCACATCGTATGAGCCACCTCCTCCGTCATCGCCGCGGCCTTCACCGCGGCCTCCGCATCCTGCCGGTCGTGAACGGACCGTGGTTCTGCATCAGCACCGCCTGCGACTTCGGATACTTCTTCAGGGTCTCCACCACGCCCTTGCCGATCGCCTCCGAGCCGATCAGACGGAACGCCCACCGGCACCGGGCCGCCGAACTCGTCACCCATCATCGTCAGGCCGCACGGGATGTTCTGACCCGTCGCCGCCCACGCCGTCGCGTACGTCGAATGCGTGTGCACCACGCCGTACACGTCCGGCATGTTGCGGTAGATGTACGCGTGCGACGCCGTATCCGACGAAGGCGCCTCCGCCCCATCCACCACGTTTCCGTCCAGATCGCACACCACCATGCTCGACGGCGTCAGGTACTCGTAGCGCAGACCCGACGGCTTGATCACCATCAGATCCGCCGAATGCAGACGCTGCGACACATTACCCGCCGTCCACACCACCAGGTTCCACTTGATCAGCTGCTGATGCAAGGCCGTCACGACCTCACGCACCTGCTTGACCTCAGCACGAACCTCAGGACCAAAATCAGCCAACGAAACCATAATCACCACTCACTTTTCTTATTCGCACTTATATATCGGGACGTTCATCAAAGGCGGTGCCGGCGCGCCGGCACCCACGAGCGGGCTCAGTATTCTCCGATGCCGGCGATCGGCTCCTGTTCGATGCCCACCACGTCGAACAGCCCGTCGAACATCTTTTTGGCCCGAGTCACCTCGGCCACCGGATCCGGCGACTCATCGGTCCACATCTCGACCGTGTAGCTGCCCTGGTATCCCAGTCGTTTGAAGATACGCAGGCACGCTTCGAAGTCGACCGTCCCCTCACCGAAAGGCACCCGTTTGAACACGCCTTTCGAGGTCTCGCCCACCGGCTTGGTGTCCCTTGAGGTGCACGGCGACGATGTTGTCGATGTTGGATTCGATCTCGCGCCCCACATCGTTGGTGGGCCAAGCCGTGAGGTTGCCCACATCCGGGTACGCCTGCAGCCATGGACTGCGCACTTGCGACTTGTAATAGGCGACCTTGTCCAGCGAGTTGATGAACGGGTCGTCCATCGTCTCGATGGAGAGCATCACCAGTTTCTTCGCGGCCATGTCGACGCATTTGCGCAGGTTCTCGACGAAGTATTCGCGAGACAGCAGGGTTTTCGGCTCGTAATACACGTCGTATCCGGCGAGTTGGATGTTGCGGATGCCCAGATCGACGGCGAGGTCGATCGCCTTGCGCATCATGTCGAGCGCCTTCTCGCGCACCTCGGGGTCTTTTGACCCGAGCGGGAACCGCCTGTGACCGGAGAGCATCATGGTGTTGATGCGGCTGTGGGTGTGCCACATGGCGTCGCGGAACCGTGCCCGGTCATGCTCGGTCCAGTCAAGACAGGGGCCAGTCGCTCGTCGCTTTCGTCGACCGAGAATTCAAGGAAGTTGTATCCCAGCTCATGCACCAGATCGAACGTCTGCTCCCAGCTCAGGCCGCGCGGCAGCGCCTTTTCATATATTCCCAGCGCGTTGGTGACCATGTCAGCGCTCCAGCGAGTTCTGCATGTCACGCAGCGCGGCCCATCCGCCGTCGAGTGCGGTCAGCAGCGCCTCATACGCCTCGAACTTGCGGTCATACACCGCGGTCTGATCCGCGTGCGGCTCGAACCGCTTGGCGAGCTTCGACATGTTGCCGAACGCCTCCTGGAACGACCCGTACAGGCCTGATCCGACCGCCGCGCACATGGCACCGCCAAGACCGCCCAGTTCGGTTACGGCCACGGTCTCGACCGGCAGGTTGAGCACGTCGGCGAACATCTGCACCCAAGGATCAGAATTGCATACGCCACCGGAGATGCGGATGGCCTTCGGCTTGTGCCCGAGCACGCGCAGCAGCTGCTCGACATGGTGGCGGTGGGCGAATACCACGCCCTCGTACACGGCCCGCAACAGCTGGTCGCGCTCGCTGGAGCTGCGCAGTCCGATGAACGCGCCTTCCGCGCCCAGGTTCACGTTGCTGCCGTAGAGGAACGGGAAGAACAGCACGTCGGTGTACTTGGCGTCGGTACGTTCCAGCATCGCTCCGAGTTCGTCGTAGCTGGCGGCTTTGGAGCTGTCTGCCGTCATCATGCGCAACACGTAGTCGAGGTTGCCGGCGGAGGTCGGGCTGGACGCCTCGACCAGGTGCCACCGGTGGGGAACACGGAGTTCATGCAGCCGCCGTCGAGCGGCGCCATGGTCTTGCTGGGGGAACACGTTGATGTTCCACGTTCCAGCGGTGATGCTGAAGATATCGTCGCTCAGCACGCCGGTGGCGAGCGCGCAGGCGTCGATGTCGAACAGTCCGGCATACACGGGAGTGCCTTCGGCGAGGCCGGTGTTCGCCGCCGCTTCGGCGGCGATGGATCCGCAGCGGTCGGTCGCGCTGACGAGCTTCGGCATGCATTCCAGCATTTCCGGGATGCCGAAGAAGCCGAACAGCCGGCCGTCATATTCACCGGTTTCGAGGTTGACCAGATTGTTGCCGGAGGCGTCGCCACGCTCCTCGAGGATCTCGCCGGTCAGGAAGTGCCGGATGAAGTCCTTGTTGGACAGCACATGCCCGATCCGCGCGTACTGTTCCGGCTCGTTGTCCTTCAGCCAGCGCAGCAGTACCGGGAACTGCATGACCATGACGTGCTGGTGACTGATCGGGTAGATTTCGGCGACGCGGCTCTCGAATTCGTTGGCTGAACAGGCGGCGCGGCTGTCGGAGGAGAGGATGCCGTCCATGAACGGCTTGCCGTCCTTGCCGAGCACGTACAGCCCCTTGCCGTGGCCGACCGGTACGACGCCGTCGATCTGGCTTCCATCCAGTCCGGCGGATTCCAGCGCGGCCTTGACCGCCTTGCCGATGTCACGCCACATCTGGCCGGGGTTGACTTCGCGGAAGCCGGGACGCCGCTCGATGGCGTCGGTCGGGAACGACGAGACGGACAGTTGCCGGCCATCCTGGTCGACGATGATGACCTTGGTGTTGGTTCCGCCATTGTCAATGGTGAGGAAATGCTTCGTTGCGTTTGTCATGATGATTCCTTATTGAATATGTGCCGATGATATCGCAGCCGCTCAGGCGATCATGTTGAACAGTTCGCCGATCTTGACGGCGACCCAGCCAATCCATGTGCTCACTGCGCCGGTCATGTTGGTGACGGCGGTGAAGTCCTTGGGCAGGTCGATGTTGCTCTGCGTGAACGATTGAGTGACCCAGGGCGCGATATCGGTGCCGCCGTAGAGGATGATGATGACGCTCAACGTGCCGACGATCAGCATCTTGAACATGTTGCGGCGCACGAACGGGGTGACCAGCGCGAGGATGAACACGAGCGACGCGAGGTCGGCGAACGGGAGCATCTCGTTGCCGGGCAGGATGAAGGCGAGCAGAATGGTGATCGGGATGAGCAGCAGACCGGTGGCGAGCACCGAGGAGTCGCCGATGAGCAGCGCGGTATCCATGCCGATGTAGAACTCGCGGTTGGGGAACCAGATCTTGAGCTGCTTCTCGGCGGCGTCACGCACGGAAATCAGGCCTTCGATCAGCACGTCGATCATCTTGGGCAGCAGCACCATGGCCGCGGCGATGTTGATGGCGAGCGTCACGGACTTGTCAGGGCTGTAGCCGGCGAGCACGCCGATGAGCAGACCGAGGATGAAACCGATGACCACGGGCTCACCGATGGCGCCGAAGCGCTTGCGGATCTTGTCGGCGTTGAAGTCGACGTTCTTAAGGCCGGGGATCTTGTCGATGATCCAGTTGACGGCGATGGCGAGCGGCGACCAGGCCAGACCGGCAAGGTGCGGGAACGAGATGCCTTCGAGGTTGTATTCCTTCTGGATGTAAGGCGCGGTGAGGTCAGCGACCTTCAGCACGATGGCGAAGATGACCCAGGTGAAGATGACGGCGAACCAGAAGTTGCCGGTGACGGCATAGACCAGCGCTCCGACTTGCAGGAAGATCCAGTAGTTGAAGATGTCGACGTCGATGGTCTTGGTGAGCTTGCAGAACACCATGATGGCGTTGATGACGAGGAAGCCGACGACCGTGGCGACCATGATCGGCGTGCCCCAGCCGACCGTCGAGGCGGTGGGCCAGCCCACGTCAACCGTAGTCAGGTGCAGGCCGAGGCGGTTGACCATCGCCTTCGAGGCGGGCCGAGGTTGTCAAGCAGCAGGTTGATGACCATATTGACGCCGACGAAGCCGACGCCGACGGTCATGCCGGCCTTAAAGGATTTGCCGATTCCCATGCGGAAGATGAGTCCGACCACGAAGAAGATGATCGGCATCATCACCGAGGCGCCCAGGCCGATGATGGTGTTGATGATTTCCATAATGTTCCTTTCCCGTGCACGAGGCAGGCTGCTTCGCCCGCTGCTCTGCGTTGTTGCCCCGCACTTTCCGTCGGCGTCGGTCTTCGATGAGCCCTGCGCGTCGACAGCCTCTAGCTAACGGCGGAAAGGTCTTGCACACCACCCACGCGATGAACACATGTTCATCGAACACATGAGAGCTGAGTGAGCACATGTAATCGACCTTCTTTTTGCAATCGATTGAGAGCGCTCACATATCAAGGATTCATTGAGTTCTTTCGCGCTCTGAACAATTGTTCAGCATCGTTGCTGCACTAGAAAAACTAACATATGTTCACCGGTCACACCGGATGGAATAGAATAATGCCATGGTTGCAAACAAGCTGACAATGACGACAACTGAGTCGCGAAACCACATCGAGCTCGTGCTGAAAATCGCTCGCATGTATTACACGGACAATCTGACGCAGGCGCAGATTGCCGCGCAGATTGGATACTCCCTGCCCCACCATCTCGCGGCTGCTCAGCGAATCGCGCGACCGGGGCATGGTACGCATCGAGATCGGGCATCCACTCGAGCGTCTGATGCAGCTGGAGGACGCGCTGGTAAGACGGTACGGGTTGAAATGCGCACGAGTGGCGCAGGTCAATCCCGGGCAGGATCCCAGCACCATCGTCCCCCGATATGCCGCGGCCCTGCTTACCGAAAAGTCGTCGCCCGACTCGCTCATCACCGTCTCCAACGGACGGGCCGTCGCCGCCACGGTCCGCGAAGTCGCCATCCAGGACTGGCCGAAATCCAATGTGGCGCAGATGGTGGGCGCCCTCTCCCCCAGCAATCCGATGACGGATTCGCCCGACATCTGCCGCATGCTCGCCGAACGCCTCGGCGGCACCGTCACCACACTCCACGTACCGATGATCCTCTCCTCCGCCCATATCGCCGCGGCCATGCGCCAGGAGCCACAAATCGCCACCGCGCTGGCGCTCGGCGGCGGCGCCGACGTGGCCCTGGAAGGGGTCGGTGCGACCGAAGGCGACCGCCTCAGTCCGGTGTTCGACGCCTATGTCACACCACACATGGTCAAGGAAATCCGGGCGCAGGGCGCGGTCGCCACCGTATGCGGGCACTTCATCGACGCGCAGGGAAGGCCCGTATGTTCGGAGCTGTGCGACCGCATCATCTCGGTGGAGCTCGATCGCCTGAAGCGCATCGCGCTGGTCATCGGCGTGGCATGGGGGCAGGAAAAAGTCAAGGCCATCAAGGCCTGCCTGGTCGGCAGCTATATTTCCGCCCTCGCCACCGACCAAGCCACAGCCGAAAGCCTGCTCGCCTGACATCCATCCGATCCTGCCCCGCCGGCGGGGCAGGATATGGCCCGGCGTAGTTTGGGCGCGACACTACGGAGTTGACATGGTCTGCCGGCGGTTTTACCCTGAGAGCGTCGGTAGGCGAGGCTACCGCAGGGATATGGGTTGCTGCCGCTAACAGTGGAGACACTGCACGCAGGTCAGCAGTTCTTGTCGGATCAAGGCATGAACTAACGCAATTCCACCGCCCTGCGATGCTGAAGCTTGAACGATGGCACGACTAGGGGCAACTCTTCGAGAAGTCGCACTTCCTCATGTCGTCAATGTCCGACGGCGTATTGGTTCCATTGAGGAGGTGAATGTCATGGACGGCGATTTAGGTCATAGTAGCCGGCTGCGCGATGGCGGTCAACATCACATGCCATCGGGCGCAGCATACGGCCCATTCTCTTCACACGTTTGTACCGCGACCATGGCATTGGCCATCCATCACGACACCGCCGTATCCGGCGAGGGCGATCCGATCGCTGACTGATTCGGCTCGCATCGACTTCACCGCCTCACGACGGCTGCGACATCCCGCATGACGTACGCGCCGAACGCCTGAATCGCGAATTCACATCCCGTTCTCCGGACTCCCGGCATATCGGCATCATCATATGACGACGCCGATCGGCTATCTGCATGCAGACATACCCGCATATCGGCGCGCCTGCACGCGACCGCTGACGCCCATGGCGCGCACTTGCCGCACGGATACCGAGTCGAACGCCCACCGAACGGGAACCGTTTATCTCCTTCGAGATAACGACATGAGAGCGCACAGGTTCCGTTATGTCCAATTTCTTCAATTACTCCTCGTTCCCCGGCATTCGTCCGCGTTCCGGCGTCGACGCCGCCGACATGTCCCGCAGCAGCGCCGCGCGCCGCATCGCCGCAGACGTGGTGGTGGCCGCGGGCGTGCTCGCCCTGTTCGGCGTCGTCGCCTGGCTGCTGCCGCAAATCAACGAACCGATCGGCCCGTCAGGCGTGCCGAGCACGGTGAGCGACGATTTGCATCTGCTGCCGTATTACGCGCTGCGTTCGATGTTCCGCATGTTCATCGCGCTGTTTTTGTCACTGGTGTTCAGCTTCATCTATGGTTTGGCGGCGGCCCGATGCCGGCGACTGCGCATGGTGCTGATACCGCTGCTCGACATCCTGCAATCGGTGCCGATCCTCGGCTTCCTGTCTGCCACGGTCACCATTTGGATGGTGTTGTTCCCCGGCTCCATTCTCGGCGTGGAGGTGGCGTCGATCTTCGCAATCTTCACCAGCCAGGCATGGAACATGACCTTCTCCTTCTACCATTCGCTGCTCAGCGAACCGCAGGAGCTGGATGAGGCGGCTCGTTCCATGCAGCTCACGCGCTGGCAACGTTTCTGGAAGCTCGACGTGCCGAATTCGATGATTCCGCTGCTATGGAACTGCATGATGAGCGTCGGCGGCGGCTGGTTCTTCCTGACGGCCTCGGAGATGATCTCCGTGAACAACAGGACATACGCACTGCCCGGCCTCGGCAGCTTCGTGGCGGTGGCGTCCGAGCACGAACAGCTGGGCAAGGTGCTGTGGGCCATCGTGACCATGGTCATCGTGGTGCTGCTCATCGACGTGCTGCTGTGGAAGCCGCTGACGGCGTGGGCCGAGAAGTTCCGCATCACGCAGAACGAGTCCGTGCAGGCCTAGACGAGTCTGGTGCTGTCGATTCTGCGGCGTTCCGGCATTTCGGATGCGCTGGCTCTCGTGGGCCGGCCCATCGCCGATCTGATGTTCTGGCTGACCCGCCCGCTGGGCCGTACCGGCGCACGCTGGCCGGCCGCCGGCACCCGGCGTCGCACACTCGACATCGCGTTCATGGCGCTCATGGCTGTGGCCTGCCTGGCCGGTCTGTGGATGCTGGTGCGTTTCATCTCGGACGGCGAGGGTTCGCCGAGGTCGGCCACGCGATGGTCCTGGGACTGATCACGTTCATGCGCGTGACGCTGCTGACCGTGGTGTGCTCCATCATCTGGGTGCCGACCGGCGTGAAGATCGGCATGAATCCGCGGATTTCCCGGTTCGTGCAGCCGCTGGTGCAGGTGTTGGCGAGCTTCCCCTCGAACTTCACGTTCCCATTCGTCACACTGTGGTTCATCGCCTGGCATATCGACATCAGCTGGGGCAGCATTCTGCTCATGTCGCTGGGAACGCAGTGGTACATCCTGTTCAACGTGATTGCGGGCGCTTCGGCCATTCCCGATGACCTGCGCGAGGCCACGCGGGCTTTCCATCTGGACACGTGGCAGCGGTGGACCAAGCTGATCCTGCCGGCGGTGTTCGGCTCGTGGTGCACTGGCGGCATCACCGCGGCGGGCGGCGCGTGGAACGCCTCCATCGTCTCCGAGATCGTGGCCTACGGGCACACCACGCTTACGGCAAATGGATTGGGAACATATATCGCCAATGCGACCGCAGTGGGAGACACCGGCAAGACCATCATCGGGGTTGCCGTGATGAGCGTGTTCGTCGTGGGCGTCAACCGGCTGTTCTGGCGTCCATTGCAGGCGTACGCCGAGCGCCGTTTCTCCGTCGCCTGACGGAGGCCGCACCGGCCGTCCCGGCCCATCGACCCGCAACAATCCAACAGTATCGGCGGCGAGCGCATGTCATTCGAATCCGCCGCGATCATCCGCAAAAAACGTAACAGCAAGGACCATTTATCATGACCATCGCAACTTTTTCCGACCGCACCGCAACCTTCCCGCAGACCGCCGCGACGAACGCCGCCGGCACCGCGATCATCGAGGCGCAGCACGTGGGCAAGGCTTACCGCGCCGAGCGCGGTAAGGAGCTGACCGTGCTGCGCGACATCTCCTTCACCCTGCATGAGGGCGAGATCGTGGCGATCCTGGGCCGGTCCGGCGCTGGAAAATCCACGTTCCTGCGCATCCTGGCGGGCCTGGTACCCGCGTCGAGCGGTACCGTCACCTACCGCGGTACCGACATCACCGGCCCTAATCCCGGAGTGGGACTCGTGTTCCAGACCTTCGCGCTGATGCCGTGGCTCACGGTGCAAGCGAATGTGGAGCTGGGGCTGGAGGCCCGCGGCGTGCCGCGCGAGGAACGCCGTCGCGCGGCACTGCAGGCCATCGACGCCATCGGACTGGACGGATTCGAGAACGCGTACCCGAAGGAGCTCTCCGGCGGCATGCGCCAGCGCGTGGGCATCGCACGGGCCCTGGTGGTGCAGCCCGATGCGCTGTTCATGGACGAACCGTTCTCCGCATTGGATGTGCTGACGGCCGAGAACCTGCGCAACGAGGTGCTCAAGATGTGGAGCGACGATCAGCGTTCCATCAAGTCGGTGCTCATCGTGACGCACAACATCGAGGAGGCCGTGCAGATGGCGGATCGTGTCGTGGTGCTCGGCTCGCATCCCGGTCATCTCATCGCCGACGTGCCCGTCACCCTGCCGAGGCCCCGCGACCGTCATTCCGCCCAGTTCGAGGCTATGGTCGACACCCTGTATGCGATCCTGACCGGGCAGAGTCGTGATGGCGGGCCGGCGGATACCGCCGACGAGCGCACGGCCGCCGGGGACGGCGTCGCGCATGGCACGTCAGATGGCGCGGCGAACCAGACCGCGGCAGCGGATCAGGCCCCGGCCCGGGCGAGCAACGCCGACCATCAGGCATCCTCCGACATGCTGCCCAACGCTACGCCGGGAGGCCTGGCCGGACTGGTGGAGATCGTATACGATCACGCGCAGGGCATCGACCTGGCCGATCTGGCCGCCGAGCTGTCATTCGAGGTGGACGACCTGTTCCCGCTGATCGACGCCGGAACCATGCTGGGATTGCTGACCGTCGAGAACGGACACGTGACATTGACCGAGCTCGGACGCCAGTGGAGGCAGGCGGACATTCTGACAAGCAAGACGATGTTCGCCGCCATGCTGCAAGACAAGGCACCGCTGGTGCGCATCATCGACCGAGCGGTCCGTCACAGCGAACACGGCCGCCTGCGCGGCGAGCTCATCGTCGACCTGCTGAGGGCCCGTCATACGGACGCGGAGGCGGAGCGCCAGTTCAACATCGCCATGACGTGGGGTCGATACGGAGAACTGTTCGACTACGACGCCGATGATGACATCATCACCGTCGACGCCGCCAACCCGGCAAACGCCACCCGACCGGCCGAGGAAGCCAGCGAAACGGACTGAGTTGGCCCGTCTCAGCCAACTGCCGCAATGGAAACAACGATCAACCCGACAGCGGAACGGACCGCCCCGAATCGCCAAGGAGGAATCATGAACACGCTACGACTGATACGCTGGCGCGGCGAACGCCACGCCAGCATCACCCAGCGACTGAATTTCGCCGCCCATGCCACGCCAGAGGCCACGCTCGCCTTGGTGTATGCGCACGAATCCGGCTTGGAACCCGACGAGGTTCGCCGGGCGCGTCGGGCTTACGGCGGCAACACCATACCGGCACGCCGGTGACCGCGGGCATCATCCTGCTCATGGTGGTGTCCGGTCTGATCCGATACGTGCACGACTCCCGAAGCTCGCATGCCGCCACGGCGCTGGCCACCATGGTGAGTACCACGGCGACGGTGCGGCGGGTCGGTGCCGGCGAGCGGCAGATTCCGTCCGAAGAGCTTGTCGTGGGCGACATCGTGACGTTGTCCGCCGGAGACATCGTCCCGGCCGACTGCAAGCTGCTGGAGAGCCGAGACCTGCGCATCGCGCAGGGGGCGCTCACTGGCGAAAGCATGCCCGTGCGCAAGGATGCTGCCGCACTGCTCGCCGCCGGCGCCAGGGACACCGCGTTGACGGACGCGGCGTGCCTGGTGTTCATGGGCACGACGGTGATTTCGGGTTCCGCGTTGGCAGTCGTCATCGCCACAGGCCGCAGCGCACTGTTCGGCGGACTGTCACGCGCGTTCCAATGGCAGCGGCCGCGCACGCGCTTCGAGCGCGGCATGAACTCCACGTCCTGGATGCTGATGGCGTTCACGGCGGTCACCGTGCCCGTGTCCATGCTGGTCACCGGCATCGCGAGCGGCGACTGGCTGCAGGCCCTGCTGTTCGGCGTATCCGTGGCGGTGGGGCTCACGCCGGAGATGCTGCCGCTGATCGTCACCGTCTGCCTGTCCCGGGGCGCGCGGACGATGGCCTCCGGCAAGGCCATCGTCAGGCGGCTCGACGCCATCGAGACGCTGGGCGGCATGGACGTGCTGTGCGTCGACAAGACCGGCACACTTACCAGCGGCGTCATCAAGCTCGACCGGGCGCAGAGCATGAGCGGGTTGAACTCGTCCTACGTGCTGCATGCGGCATGGCTGACCACACTGATTCCCCACACGACGGGCAATCCGTGGGATGACGCCATCGTCGCAGCCGAAGGTGACTCGGCAAACGATACCGGCGACGTACAGGTCGAGGGAGGCACGCCTTTCGATCCGATACGACGCCGGGCGACCGTCATCGTCGCGAAGAGCCATCACCACGCGGACCGCGAGCACACAGGTGGCAGCGATATCAGTGAGACCAGCGGCGCCGGCGCCGGAACGTCCGGGAACGTCAGCCGCATCATGGTCGTCAAGGGCGCCGTCTCCGAAATGCTGCCCCGCTGCGACACCGTCATGCGCAATGGAACCGCAGAGCCGCTGACCGATCGACTGCGCGGAACATATGAGCGGCTGATGGCCGACAAGGCGACGCACGGATACCGCGTCCTGCTCGTGGCGCAGCGCTCTGTGACAGACCAGACCACAGTGCAGGACGACCGCGCGCTCACCCTGCTGGGCTACCTCACTTTCCTGGACCTGCCCAAGCCCGATGCCGCCGACACGATCGCCCACATGCACAATGCCGGCATCACCGTGACCATGCTCACCGGCGACGAGCCACAAGTGGCCCGTACCGTCGCCCGGAAAGTCGGCATCAATGCTCGACGGGTGGTCACCGGCCGAACGCTGGACGACATGACGGACACCGCGCTCGGCACCGAACTGCGCCGCGTGAACGTGTTCGCCAAGCTCACTCCCGAGCATAAGGCGCGTATCGTCTCACTGCTGCGCCGCGAGGGGCATTGCGTGGGATACATGGGCGACGGCGTCAACGACCTGCCGGCCATGCACGCCAGCGAAATCGCCATCAGCGCCAGCACCGGCTCCGAGGCCGTCCGACAGTCGGCGGATGTCATGCTCACGCACAAGAACCTCGACGTGCTGCTGCGCGGCATCACGCAAAGCAGGCGCACCTGCGTCAACATGATGAAGTACATCAAGCTGGCGCTGAGCTCGAATTTCGGCAATATCATCTCGGTGATGATCGCCGGCGCGTTCCTGCCGTTCGTGCCCATGGCACCCGTGCAGATGGTGCTGCTGAACCTCATATACGACCTGGCCTGTCTCGCGATCCCATGGGACCGCGTCGACGGCGATGTCCTGCGCTCCCCCGCCCGGTGGGACACGGCGTCTATCGCCCGGTTCATGAGTCGCTTCGGGCCGGTGAGCTCGCTGTTCGATATGGTCACCTTCACCGTGTTGCTCACCCTGCTCTGCCCGGTCCGTCGCAGGCGGGAGGTTCCCGGAGCTGCACGGGGATGGGTCGCGTCTGCTGTTCGTCGCCGCGTTCCAGACGGGATGGTTCGTCGTGTCGATGTGGACCCAGATCACGGCACTGCACATGCTGCGCACCGAACGCGTCCCGTTCATCGGGAGCCGCGCGTCGGTGCCGCTGGTCTGCACGTCGCTCGCGGCGCTGACTATCGCCACGGCGCTGCCGTTCACGCCGGTCGGCGCATGGATGGGTTTCCACGTACCTCCGGTGTCGCTGTTCGCGCTGCTCGCCATCGTCATCGCCGGTTATGCCGTGACAGTACTTGCCGTCAGAACCCTGTATCTGCACCGTCAGCAGCCGCTGCTGTGACTTCTGACCGCCCGGCGCTCCTGCGGAACCGATGGAATCCGCAGGAGCGCCGGGCACCCCCGCGTTATCATCCTCTCCCCGTACCACCACCGTCTCCCGCATCCATTCAAACGAAGGAACTGATCGACAGTCTGGACCGCAATCGTCACATCACAGGTGTTCGCCATAACCCTGCGCATCCTGCTCAGCATCGGGCTCGGTGCGCTCATCGATTGGAACGGCAGCTGCGCGCACGCAGCGCGGGCATCCGCACGAACGCGCTGGTGTCGTTGGGTTCCTGCCTGTTCACCACTGTTGGCGTCTATACGCTCGCGGCCGGCACCGGAGACCCCACGCGCGTGGCCGCGCAGGTGGCGTCCGGCATCGGCTTCCTCGGCGCGGGCGTAATCCTCAAGCAGGGTGTGTCCGTGTCCGGGCTCAACACCGCGGCCACGCTATGGGCATCGGCGGCGGTCGGCACGTTGTGCGGCTCCGGCATGGAAGCGGCCGCCGCAATCGGGGCCACCGCCATCATGCTCGCCAACATGATGCTCCGGCCGATCGGCGCGGCCATCGACGCCCGGCGCACCGCGCAATCGCATGAGGCCGAGGGCATCCGTTACACCCTTGAGGTCAAATGCCTGCGTAAGGACGAGCAGGCCATCCGCGCGCTGGTGTTCAACGCCCTGCATCAGCCCGGTTTCATCGTCCAGTCCATCGCGGCTTCGGATCTTCCCGATGATCTGGTGGTCATCACCACCGTCGTCGCCACCCACATGAGCAGCAACATCGACATCGAAAGCAGCATCGAAACAGTCATCACCACGCCCGAGGTCCTCGGCGTCAAATGGGATGCCGAGCAAATCACCGCCGTGGATTAAACGTGACCGTCATGAATCCGCGTCATGAATCTGCCAGCCGCGAATGATCAGCCGCGTGGCTCGCCAGTGGGAAAGCCCGCCTGCGTTGGTCGGAATACTCGTGAAGTAGGTCACGTTGTCCACCTTGACGCTCTGGTCGGCGGCACGGACCCAGCTGCCGTTAGCGGAGCCCTTCTCGAAGACGACGGCGTTGCCGCCGCTGTCGCTGACAGAGAACAGGGCGCCGCCGATGCCGTTGTGCTGCTTGTCGATCTTCTTCATGGTGAAGAATCCCAGCTTGACGACCGTGGTGGCGGCCTCGGAATCGGCGCCGCCATTGTAATTGGCGGTCGCGGAGTTCGTCACCTGATCGTCGACGGCGGCTTTGGCGACGACGGCGTTGTACAGCAGGACGAGCTTCTGCCCATCCTTGCCGGCCACGGCGATGGCCTCGCGAATGTTGCCGTCCCACTTGTCGCTGTCCACGGCCTTCAGGCCAAAGGAAGTCAGCTTGCCCGTCGGCATTCGCGACCGGGTCGATGTACGCGGCGATACGATATGCCGTATACGTGCTTTTCGATGTATCGGCATCATCGGCCTTGTTCAGGGTAATGGTTGACGGCGTGGCCGTTTCGGGCACTGTGAGCGTATCGGTATCGGCATTGACCGTCATCCCCAAGGCCATGCCGCCCAAGGCAGCCGCAACCGCCGCGACGCCGGCGATGAGTTTCTTGAATTGCATAGGAACCTTCCTGCTCCTTCATCGGCTATTTGAATCCCCGGCATGACGAGAATGAGTCATGGACCGGCGATTCCTGTGTTCCTGTCATAGCGGACGAGTCCGCCATGTTGTGGAGCCTGTATCCTTCACCACAAATTCGCTCGCGGGCTTCTGGCCCCGGCGTCTACCGCAATGTGAACGTACCCATCACCTTGTCCGGGGCGTATTCGGCGAAGTCGTCGCTGGCCGCCGCAATATGGCTTTCTCCGCGCCAATCGGTCAACGACCAGCTGTCCCAGCTCATGGTGGCGCCGGCAATCCCGCCGTCGTCCCCGCCGATATCGACGGGGACCGGAACCACGATGGATTGCCCTTCGGCGAGCGCGATGTCGTCCATGATTCCGCTGATGCGTCCGAGCGTCGTCTTGCCCTTCTTGAGATCGAACGTCAGGTTCAGCCCGCTGAGCGTGCCGGGCACGTGGCTGCGCACGGCCACGGCGATGATGCGCTTTCCGGTGTCCACGGTCGACCCGCCGGCATCCGCCCCCTGCTGGATGCCCCGGTCCTCGATGCCCGTGATCTCCAGCGGCGCGGACGGCGCCTCGGCGGCGGGCAGCCCGAGCTTGCCGCGCAGGTAGACATCCGCTTCGCTGACGCCGTAGGCATCGAGCGAGATCAGCTCGTCGCTGGCGGACGGCGTGACCGAGTCGGCGACATACGAGGCCTGCCGGGCCTTGGCGTCGTATTCGTTGGCGACGACGGCCGCCGCATTGGCGACCTCATCGGGCCAGGTGCGTGACCGCAGCGCCTTGGCGGTGGCGCGCAGCACGGTGGCGGCCTTTCCCGCGGCGGCCCTCGTGGCCTTCAGATCACCGCCGTACAAGGTGTTCATCGCGTCGCGCAACGGCTGGATCGACGGCTTGACGGCTTCCAGATAGTACTGCCCCGCGTCCTTCTCGCTGAGCCTGGCCCTTGGCGGGATGCTCCGAGGTGTCGGACGTGTTGACAAACGGCGCGTCGCCGTCCAGGGCGTATTTGGCGTCCTGCGGGCACACCACGCCCGTGATCGCGGTCACGATGCCGCCCGGATCGCCGCCGAACATATACCCGACACCCAGCGACGCGCCTATGGCGACGCCCATCGCCACGACGATGCCCACCGCCTTGCGCACCGGGTGGTAAGTCATACGCCGGAGTTCGGCGTCGGCTTCGACGACGGCCTGCTCATGGGTGAGCGGCATATCGTCGTCATCGATGCCGTCCGCATCGGAACCGTGCCGACTGTCGTGTAACCTTGCCATGCATAACCTCGCTAGTTGTACAGTGAACTGGAGATGCTGATCAGGTCACCATCGCCCAGCCCTTCCCATGTCGCGCTGTTGGCGAACTCGAATTCAGGTTGAAGCTCTGCCGGTTCGGCGCCAACATCGTGCCGTACCGGCCACCGATACGCCAATGCCGTTCCTGGGTGGAGTCGAGATAGCCTCCCCACTGGTCGGCCTCGGTGTACAGCACGGTCGTGTCGTAGAGCACCGCCCGGAACCTGACGGTCAGCCGGTTCCGGGACAGGTCGACCTTGCCGGTCTGTATATAGTCACGGTCGAAATCGTCTATGGTAATCCCGTGTTGCTCGCGCAGGTCGGACGCCGCGGCCTGGTCATCATCGGACATGTACGAATCGTCCCGGCCACTCGTTGTCGTCGACCGTTATCTCGTACGCGGTCACGTCGCCGTATCGCTTCACGAAGTCGCCCCAGCTGTCGCCCGGCTGGACGCCGCGGGACGTGACCAGCGCATGATCGCAATCCCTCTTGTCGATACGGCACCGTGCGCCGCGCTTGACGCCGCTGCTGGTGGCGTCGTCGCTGAGAATCGTGTACTGGCTGGGGTAATGCCATGTGCGCGCCGAGCTGATCGGCTTGCCTGTGGACGGCTGTCGCAGCGAATATTCACTGACCGGCAGGTAGCCGATCGGCGGGTTGTCATGGAATATCAGCAGCGTGGTTTTGTCGCGGATCTGGAGCCCGAAGAAGATCAACGCCACCACGGCCGCGATGGCCGCGAACACGACGGCCACCGTGCGATGCGATTCGCGGTCGATCGCGGCGAACTCGTGCTCCAGATGGCGCATCGCCTCCGCGTCGCCTTCGCCGGCCGAAGATGCGGTGGAGTCCTTGGGCTTCCCCGCATTGCCGGATTTCCCGAAGCCGCCTGGTTTGGCGGGGGTCCTTGCGTTTCTCGGCGTTCCCGCCGAACCTGGCCGGACTTGCTGAAGATGTCATCGTCGCCGTCGAAATCATGTTCTGACATTGCCGTCACCTGACCTTGAACGCGTTCAGCACGTCATAGCCGCCTGATTGGACCGCAGTGAACGATGCGAGGTGCTGCTCCCCGCCTTGTCCTCCCATACCATGCCGACGGCACGAAACGGTCGCCGCCGCGCAGCAGTTTCGGGTCGATTTCCATGGTGAGCTTCACCGTGTCCCCTTATGGATGCCGCCGTGCTCGATGATGTCGCCATCGTCATCGAACTGGATGTCGGAGCTGGCCTCACGCCGGTCTCGCGGATGGTGCCGTCTTCGCTCAGAAGATTGAATTTGATGGACAGCCCCGTTATCTCGGCCGGGACCTGGTCGGTCACGGTGACGGTGAAACAGTTCCGGTCGACTTCCTGCTGACCGCCGTCCTTGGTGGTCTCCAGTCCCTTGCAGGCTCCGCCGTCGGCAATGTCCCGTATGTCGAACGGGACGGCCGTCTCCGGCTCGTCGGGCAGTTTCAGCGCGCTGCGGATTACCTGCTGCGCTCCGGATGGCCTGAATTCGCCGAACACCATCCAGTCGATCGCCTCGCCGTTGCGGTTGCCGGCGAGGTTGGTATAGATCGCCGCGCGCTCCTGATATTCGATGATGACCATGCGGATCTGCTTGGTCAGTGATTTCGGCCAGGTGCGGGCGGCGAGGGTCTCCGCCGCCTGTTGCGAGGTCACGGGCCTTGGCGGCGGACTTGTTCACCGCATCCTTGTCGCCGCCGACCGCGGCGAGGCGCACGGCGTCGTATGCCGCGGCCGTGCCTTTCACCGCCTTTGCGAAATACGGGCCGGCCTGGGATCGGCCCAGCTGAGGGCCGGACGGCTGCAACGGCTTGAACCCGCCATAACAGTAGTCCTTCTCGTCCGCGACTCCGGTCTGGTGCGAACAGTTGACAGGGGAGCCGGTCTGGAGGCTGCGCCGCCAGCAGAATCCACTCACCAGCGATGCGACGATGACCACGACGACCAGCAGCGTCATCCGGCGGTGCCGTTTGCGCAGCAGTGTGACGGCCTCGGCATCGACCTCGGCGGATTCGGCGTCGTCGGTGATGTCGTCGGTGATGCCGTGAATGTCCTCGGAGGCATCGCTCACATCGCGGGTCTCATCGGCGACCGGCGTATCCCAACTCTTCTGCGCCTTCATCACCACCATCTCCCATTGCCCGAATCCCAATCCGACATAATCGACGCCATCTTATCAGCCACAACACAACCCCGCTAGGCCAATCCCACGATGTTAAGCCCGGGGACTGTCGAGCGAAGCGAGACTGGGGTCAATCACAGATATCCCGACACCCCAAATACAAGGTCCTCATGAAAATGTATCGATTACCCCAAAGAGTGCGCATGAAAATGCAAGGAACACTGCAATGAAGCGGTTTCCCACGGCTGATCTCATTGACCCGGAACACCACCCCAGTTCACAGGTCATAGATATAACGTCGCACGGAATATATAGCAATGTGCCCCAGCATCCGAAGATGCCGGGGCACATGCGTATCAGAGTTCAGCTGCTAGAGCCGAACCGACGAATCAGAACTCGCGCCATGGACGGTCGCCAGACCGACCATCAAACAAACAGCGCGGCGCGCCAACCGCGAGTTCTGATTGAAGCGACGCAGGAGCGGAGATCAGAACTCGCGGTTCTTGCGGTAGAACTTGATCAGGCTCTGGGTGGAGGCGTCCTGGGCGGCGAGGGCGTCGTCATCCTTGGAGATGGCCGGGGTGATTTGCTTGGCAAGCTGCTTGCCGAGCTCGACGCCCCACTGGTCGTAGGAGTCCAGACCCCAGACGGTGCCCTCGACGAAGGTGATGTGCTCGTACAGGGCGATGAGCTCGCCGAGCGCGAACGGAGTCAGAGCCACGCCGAAGATGGAGGTGGTCGGACGGTTGCCGGTGAACACGCGAGCCGGGACGATCTCTTCCGGAGTGCCCTCAGCGCGCGGACTTCGTCGGCGGTCTTGCCGAAGGCCAAGGCCTTGGTCTGCGCGAAGTAGTTGCCCAGGAACAGCTCATGCACGTCCTGGTCGCCGTCCTTGGTCGGGTTCGGGGTGTTCACGAACGCGATGAAGTCGGCCGGGATGAGCTGGGTGCCCTGGTGGATCAGCTGGTAGAAGGCGTGCTGGCCGTTGGTGCCCGGCTCGCCCCAGAAGATCTCGCCGGTCTCGGAGGTGACCGGGGGTGCCGTCCCAACGCACGGACTTGCCGTTGGACTCCATGGTCAGCTGCTGCAGGTAGGCCGGGAAGCGGTGCAGATACTGGTCGTACGGCAGCACGGCGTGGGAGGCGACCTTGAAGAAGTTGCGGTACCACACGTTCAGCATGCCGAGCAGCACGACGACGTTCTTCTCGAACGGGGTGTTGGCGAAGTATTCGTCGATCTCGTGGAAGCCGTGCAGGAACTCCTCGAAGCGGGCCGGGCCGAAGACCACGGCGAGGGAGGTGCCGACGGCGGAATCGACGGAGTAACGGCCGCCGACCCAGTTCCAGAAGCCGAACGCGTTGTTCGGGTCGATGCCGAACTCGGCGACCTTCTCCAGGTTGGTGGAGACGGCGACGAAGTGCTTCTTGATGGCTTCGGCGTTCTTGGCGTCGGAACCGTCGATGGCGCCCTTGGCCTTGAGCTCTTCGAGCAGCCAGGTGCGGGCCTCACGGGCGTTGGTCAGGGTTTCCAGGGTGGTGAAGGTCTTGGAAACGATGATGAACAGGGTGGTCTCCGGATCGAGGCCCTTGGTCTTCTCGGCCAGGTCGTTCGGGTCGATGTTGGAGATGTAGCGGGCGGAGATGCCGGCGTCGGCGTACGGCTTCAGAGCCTCGTACACCATGACGGGGCCCAGGTCGGAACCACCGATGCCGATGTTGACCACGGTCTCGATCTTCTTGCCGGTCACGCCGGTCCACTCGCCGGAGCGGACTTGTCGGCGAACGCGTAGATGCGGTCGAGCACCTCACGCACGTCCTTGACGGTGTCCTGGCCGTCGACGATGTACTTGCCCTCGTCCTCGACCGGGCGGCGCAGCGCGGTGTGCAGCACGGCGCGGTCCTCGGTGTTGTTGATGTGCACGCCGGTGTACATGGCCTTGGTGCGCTCGTCGAGCTTGACGGCCTTGGCCAGGTCGGCGAACAGCTGCAGGGTCTCCGGCTTGATCAGGTTCTTGGACAGATCGAAGTGCAGGTCGCCTGCATCGAAGCTCAGCTTCTCGACGCGCTCGGCGTCATCGGCGAACCACTGCTTGAGGCTGATGCCCTCGGACTGCAGCTCGTCGTAGTGCTTCTGCAGCGCGGCCCACTCCGGGGTCTTGGTGGCGTCAACGGGAGGATTGATGGCCATGTTGATAGGTCCTTTCATCATCACTGTACGCCGGAGTCGGCTCTCCAATGCTGGCGCCACACCGGTTACTTCGCTTACCAAGATACTCACAAAAGCGGACAGAAACAAACAAAAATACCCAAGATGAACAACCGTGACCGACACGACATGCCCGCGCACGACATGCCAGCCGAACTTGCATAAATCCACGGCATACAGTAAAGTATCATTCTTGTGCGCAGGTTCATCAACGAATCGGCAGCATGCCACTTTAGCTCAGTCGGTAGAGCGGCTCACTCGTAATGAGCAGGTCGACAGTTCGATTCTGTCAAGTGGCTCCATACCCCCTAGGCTCCGCGCCTAGGGTTTTGTATATCCAGCCGTTTCGACGGGTGGCACGCGCGAGTGGCGAAATCGGTAGACGCGCAGGATTTAGGTTCCTGTGTCTTTGACGTGAGGGTTCAAGTCCCTTCTCGCGCACGCGGAACCATACCTCCGCAATCGCCACAGGGAATAGAGAAGCATGACCGCGATACTGAAACCCATAGCGTTTCTGCTCATCATCGTCGCCGCGTATCTGGTCAAGCGGGCGGGACTGTTCAAGCCACGCGACTATCGCGTCATGCAGGTGGTGGTGTTCGATTTCACGCTTCCCGCCTCCATCATCGTCTCGTTCGCCACGAACCCGCATCATCTGAGCATGCTGCTGATCTCGGTGTTCGCCATCGTCTTCGGCCTGCTGCCGCTGCTGCTGGTGTATGCGGCGACCCGGCACAAGCCCGTCGCACCGCGCGTTCCTGATGCTCAACTGCTCCGGATTCAACATCGGCAATTTCTGCTTCCCCGTAATCCAGACGTTCATGGGGCCTTCGGCGCTGGTCACCGCCTCGATGTTCGACATCGGCAATTCCGTGATCGTGACCGCCGGCTCAAACGTGATGACGACGTCGCTGCTGCACATCGACATGGACCGGCCGCTCACCGAACAGCATGCGGGAGCCGCGCCGACACTTCCCTATTCGAAGCCACGGGACAAAGACGCCCGCAGGCTCGCCCGCCGCGCGAAGGCCAAGCAGATCCTCAAGGGATTCCTTACTTCGGTGCCGTTCAATATGTATCTGCTGATGATCGTGGTCATGCTCTTCAGCATTCACATCCCGGCGTTCGTGCCGACGCTGCTGCAGCCGGTGGCGGACGCGAACTCGTTCTGCTCGGTGTTCATGGTGGGCATGCTGATGGATTTGCCGCGCACCGGCAAGGATGTCGGCAGCGTGCTGCGGGTGCTCGGTTGGCGCTTGCCGCTCGGCGTGCTGTTCGCGGTACCGCTTGCTGGTTCCTTCTGCCGTTCGACGCGTCCGCGCGAAAGACGGCGGTGATGCTGTCGCTCGCGCCCACGGCCGTGTTCTCGACACTGTTCACCGACCGCGTACTCGGTAACGCGAAGCTCGCCGGGTTCACGCTGTCCGTCACCGCGGTCATCTCAATCGCGCTGATGACCATCGTGAATTTCGTGATTCCCGCGTGAGTGCCGAACATGCGCTCTCAAAACTCGCAGATACGATTTCACCGATTTCGCGGAAACAGCGGAAAATAGCGGAAAACCGCAAAAACCCGTTTTTGTATCTGCGAGTTTTGAGAGCGTGATTCTACCGCAACAGCGCCTCGACCGCCGGCACGAGAGCCCTGATGGCTTTGCCGCGGTGCGAAATCGCGTTCTTTTCTGCCGCGTCCATCTCCGCGCTGGTCAGCGGATGGTCCGCAGCGGCCCGCTCCGGCTGGTCGTCCGGCACGAACAGCGGGTCGTAGCCGAAACCATGCTCGCCGCGCGCCGCGCGCAGGATGCGCCCCGGCATTTCGCCGATTTCGACGGTTTCGGAGACGATGGCGTGCCTCCCGCCCGCCACAGGGGCCGCGGAATCCGGCACGGCCAGTGCGGCGGCGCAGCGGAAACGGGCCGTGCGCGCCGCGTCCGGGATGTCGGAGAGCTGGGCGAGTAGCAACGCGTTGTTCGCCGGATCATTGCCATGCTCCCCCGCCCAGCGCGCGGACAGGATGCCAGGCGCGTTGCCCATCACGTCCACAATCAGTCCGGAGTCGTCGGCGATGGCCGGCAGGCCGGTGAGACCGGCCACAAACCGCGCTTTGAGCAGTGCGTTCTCCTGGAAGGTGACGCCCGTCTCGACCGGGTCGGGCAGGCCTAGGCTGCCGGCGGAGACAAGCTCCACCTGAGCGGAGTCCGCGCCCAGATCCTCTTCGAGAATGCGGTGGATTTCAACGAGTTTGCCTTCGTTGTGCGTAGCGACGACGAGTTTCATGGGGGTCCTTTATTCCTTACCTATGGTTGTGCATGACGGGGTGAGGCCGATCGCCCGCCGGCGGCGTGCCCGACTCGTTTCAATCGAGCGAGAGGGCGGCACGCTGGGCGGCCTGAAGCTCCTTGTTGCCCTTTTCGGCGAGGTCGAGCAATGTGTTGAGTTCGGCGCGGTTGAACGGGCGGTGTTCGGCGGTGCCCTGGATCTCGATGAAGTCACCGGATCCGGTCATCGCCACGTTCATGTCGGTCATCGCCTGACTGTCCTCGATGTAGGGCAGGTCAAGCATCGGCGTGCCGTTGATAACGCCGACCGACACCGCGGAAACGGCGTCTTTGAGCACGCGGTCGGCCGAACGAATGTGGCGCTTCTGCTCAGCCCAGCGCATCGCGTCGACCAGCGCCACATACGCGCCGGTGATCGAGGCGGTGCGGGTGCCGCCATCAGCCTGCAGCACATCGCAGTCGATCTGGATCTGGTTCTCGCCAAGCGCCTTCATGTCGACGACGCCGCGCAGGCAGCGGCCGATCAGACGGCTGATCTCATGGGTGCGGCCGCCGACCTTGCCGCGCACGGACTCGCGGTCGGTGCGCTCGGCGGTGGCTCGCGGCAGCATCGAATATTCGGCGGTCACCCAGCCGAGTCCGGAATCCTTGCGCCAGCGCGGCACCGACGGCGTGAACGTCGCCGTGCACATCACGCGCGTGTTGCCGCATTCGATGAGTACCGATCCTTCGGGCACGTCCGTGAAGTGCCGCGTGATGCGCACCGGGCGCAGTTCGTCCACTACGCGGCCGTCCGCGCGAATCACCATTGCCTTGTCCAACATGTCTTTGATTTCAGCCATGCCTTCAACGTAGCACCATGCGGCGAACGTGCCCGCAGCGCGGCACGTCTCCCGCCGCCGCTGCGGCAGCCATCGTGACCGCCGTCACGCCGAATGGCTCTTGCGCGAGTCGCCGCGCGACACTAGGGTTTTGGATAACACACGATTCTTGTCTTGCGGGAGGGCGGTCATGGTCGATTATTCACCGGCACTGATGACGGATATGTATGAGTACACGATGCTGGACGCCAGCCTGAAGGATGGCACGGCGAACCGCAAATGCGTGTTCGAGGTGTATACGCGCCACCTGCCCGAAGGCCGCCGTTACGGTGTCGTGGCGGGCATCGGCCGCATTCTGGATGAGCTGGGTCGGTTCCTCCTCAGCGACGAGGGACCTGCGTTTCCTGTCCGACCGCAAGGTGGTTAGCAAGGAGACGATTTCGTGGCTGGAGAACCTGCATTTCTCCGGTTCGATCAAGGGCTACCGCGAGGGCGAGATGTTCTTCCCGAATTCGCCGATTCTGCAGGTCGAGGGCACGTTCGGCGAGTGCACGCTGCTGGAGACGCTGGTGCTGAGCGTGCTGAACTATGATTCGGCGGTCGCATCCGCCGCCTCGCGCATGGTGAGCGCAGCGAAGGACCGCCCCTGCATGGACATGGGCGGGCGCCGCACCAACGAGTGGGCCGCGGTGGCAGCCGCACGAGCCGCGGTCATCGGCGGTTTCCAGGGCACAGCGAACCTGCTTGCGGCGCAGCTGTATGGACTGAAGGCCATCGGCACCGCCGCGCACTGCTTCACGCTCGTACATGATGACGAGCGCAGCGCCTTCGCCTCGCAGGTCGAGGCGCTTGGCCGCAACACCACGCTTCTGGTGGACACGTACAACGTCGAAGAGGCGGTGAAGACCGCCGTGGAGGTCGCCGGTCCTCAGCTGGGCGGCGTGCGCATCGATTCGGGTGATCTGGCCGCCATGGCGCAGCGCGTGCGCAACCAGCTGGACGCCCTGGGCGCGACGAACACGAAGATCACCGTCACCAACGATCTGGACGAGTACGCGCTGGCCGCCCTGCAGAGCGCGCCGGTGGACTCGTACGGCGTGGGCACGATGCTGGTCACCGGCTCCGGTGCCCCGACCTGCGCGATGGTGTACAAGCTCACCGAGCGCGAGAATTCGGCTGGCGTGATGCAGCCCGTGGCGAAGAAGTCGAAGGACAAGGCCAGTGTTCCCGGCCGCAAGCTCGCCTACCGTTCATATGAGTATGGTCTGGCCGAGACGGAACATGTGGTCTCCGGATCGGAAACCCAGCTGGCCGAGTATCGTCCGGCTGAGGGATGGAAGGACCTGCTGGTCGACTACGTCGACCACGGTGACATCGATTCGCGTTATCAGGGTCACGCCGCCATCGCCGACGCGCACGAATACCGGTAGCCAAGGCCCTGCGCGAACTGCCGATCACCGCGCAAAGCCTGATGAAAGGCGAGCCGGTAATCCCCACCGAAATCACCGTACTGTAATCCTTCTCGCCCCGCGAGCTCGATGTCAAGCCCGGTCAGCACCTCGACCATCACGGCCACCACCTTGCTGACGCTGATGTGTGTGGATGCCAGCGTGTCGAAGAACCAGTCGGAATACGCCCATGTCCTCGGCAGCGCATGGCTCTTCTTCTCTTCCGACCGAACCGCGTGGCCCATTCGCGGCGGGCACCAGCATGTCCATCTGCTCGCGCTCGAACCGCTTGCCCTCCGCCTTGTCGGCGAACAGCGGCAGCGGCGACTTGTAGTACTGGCGTCCGTCGCTGTACGAGTTCTCGCGCTGCTTCTGCATCATCTTCTGCTTCATGCTCTCCAACCTGCCGTTGGAGACCTTCAGGCCTCGCGAAGATGCCGCGCCTCGCCCTGCAGCTGGGTGAGGTACTGGAACACCTCGTCGGCGGCGGACTCGTCGATATGGCCGTCGTCGTCGGTGATAAATTCGACGAGCTCCTGCATCGAGCCGAATTGCGTGCGCGTCATGGCGGCGCCTTCCGGCAGGGCTGCCGACAGCCCCCACGCCGCTTTCGGGGTGACGAGGTCGAATACGGCGGCGACATCATGCAGATTCGAGGCGAGGCTCTTCGCGTCGAACAGGGGCTTGCCGAAGCGACGGGTCACCACTACCGCGGGATGCTGTCGGTCGAGGGACGTCAGGTATTCGGATAGGGCTTCGGCCTCGTCGGCATCGCTGATGGCAATCGCAGTGCCCGTCATCGTATCGTAAGGTTCCAGTGGCTCATATTGCGATGAATTGGATTGCGCTGTCATGGCGAACGGTGATGTGCCGGTCTGTAGCGAACCTGATTGTGCGGAACCAGACTGTGCGATGGCATCGATCCTGCAACGCCTCCCCACCATTATTTCATATTTCACGCGGCATGTTCCACAATGTCCGCTTTCGCGATAGACGCCGTTTCTTCAAGATTCCGAGGAATCCGCGCGATGTGCTGCACCGATGGGCATCACCGCAAAAACAAAAACCGGGCGGGAAAGAACCCGCCCGGCAATGTCATGCTCGGCCACGCCGATACCGCATCAGCGGCTTGATCTCGGAGCCGATGACCTTTTCGCTCAGCGCCTTCGGACCGCGCGTCACGGCGACCGCGCCGGAACGCACCAGCTCGATCACGCCGTAGTGCTCCAACAGACCCAGCAGCGCGTCGATCTTGCCTTCGGCACCGGTGGCCTCGATGGTCAGCGACTCCGGGTTCACATCGACAACACGCACACGGAACAGGCGCACGATCTCCAGCACGTCAGAACGGTTCGACTCGTTCGCCGCCACCTTGATGAGCACCAGTTCACGCTCCACGGTGGTGTTCGGATCGAGTTCGACGATCTTGAGCACGTGCAGCAGCTTGTTGAGCTGCTTGATGATCTGCTCCAGCGGCACGGCCTCCACGTCGGCGGTCACGGTGACGCGGGAAATGTCCGGACGCTCGGTCGGCGAGACGGACAGCGAGTTGATGTTGAACGCACGACGGGCGAACAGGCCGGCGATGCGGGCCAGCACGCCGGGACGGTTCTCGACGAGCACCGACAGCGTGTGACGCTCGGAACCGAGGCGGGAAGCGGGATACATAGCCATAATCACTTACTCCTTATTCTTGACAACCGTGCCGTCACGCCTGGTCACCATCGTCGACGCCCTTGTGCAGCAGCGGCTGCGTGCCCGGACGATACGCGACCTCGTGGTTGGACGCGCCGGCTGGCACCATCGGCCACACCATGGCATCCTTCCACACGCGGAAGTCGATCAGCACCGGGCGGTCGTTGATCTGGTTCGCCTTTTCGATGGCGGCAATCGCCTCTTCCTCGGTGAACGCGCGAAGGCCGACGCAGCCGTACGCCTCGGCGAGCTTGACGAAATCAGGCACGTCGAAGAACTCTCCGCCTTCCTTCGAATCGCCGTCAGCCAGGTTGGTCTGGGAGTAGTGCTGCTCGAAGAACAGAGTCTGCCACTGGCGCACCATGCCGTACACAGAGTTGTTGATGATGGCGATCTTCACCGGCGCATGATCCAGGAACGCGGTCGTCAGCTCTTCGGAAGTCATCTGGAACGAGCCGTCGCCCGCGATCAGCCACACCGGCTTGCGACCCTTGAAGTCGCGTTGGGAGCCGACCGAAGCGCCGATGGCGGCCGGAAGGCCGAAGCCCATCGTGCCGAGGCCGCCGGAGGAGATCCACGAATGCGGCTTCTCGAAATCAATCAGCTGGGCCGACCACATCTGGTGCTGACCGACGTCGGACACCCAGATCGTAGAGGGGTCGGCATGGTCGGACAGCTGCTTGATGACCCACTGCGGCGCGAGCGAACCATCGGTCGGCTTATCGCACGGCTGATCGTAATCGATGGCATATTCCTCGCGCAGGCGGTTGAGCTCGTCCCACCACGGCTTGAGGTTCGGCTTGCCGCCGATGGCCTGAGAACGCTTGATTTCGGGAATCAGGTCGTTGAGTACGGTGGACACGTCGCCGACGATCGGCACGTCGGGAGCACGGTTCTTGCCGATTTCGGCCGGATCGATGTCGATGTGGATCACCCGCGCGCCGGGTGCGAACGCGTCAAGCTTGCCGGTCACACGGTCGTCAAAGCGCGCGCCGATGGCGACCAGCAGGTCGCAGCGCTGCGCGGCCGCGGTGGCGGCGACGGTGCCGTGCATGCCGAGCATTCCAAGCGCCTTGGGGTTCGAGTTCGGCACGATGCCACGGGCCGGGAGCGTGGTGACGATCGGCGCGCCGGTCACTTCGGCCAGTTCGGCCACTTCGGCGGACGCGTTGGAACGCACCGCGCCACCGCCCACGTACAGCACGGGACGGTACGACTGCGCGAACAGCTTCGCCGCATCCGAGATCACGCGGCCGTGCGCCTTCGTGGTGGGGTTGTAACCGGGCAGAATCATGCGCTGCGGCCACGAATAATACATCTCGCCGGTCTGCGCGGTCTTGGTCAGGTCCACGACCACCGGGCCGGGGCGGCCCGAACGGGCGATATAGTGCGCCTCGGCGAGCACGCGGGGGATATCCTGTGCACGGGTCACCAGATACGAGTGCTTGACGACCGGATAGGTCGCCCCAACGATGTCCGCCTCCTGGAAGGCGTCGGTGCCGATGGCGTTCACGCCCACCTGACCGGTGATCACGACGAGCGGCACGGAATCCATGTTCGCGTCGGCGATTGGGGTGATCATGTTCGTCGCGCCCGGGCCGGACGTGACGATGCACACGCCCACGCGGCCTGTCGCCACCGCATAGCCTTCGGCGGCATGGCCGGCGGCCTGCTCGTGGCGCACGAGCGTGAACCGGAACTTCGTATCGTCGTTGATCGCGTGGAACACCGGCAGGATGGCGCCGCCGGGCAGGCCGAACACGTCCTGCACGCCCAAATCCTCCAGCGCGCGAATCAACGCCTGCGCGCCGGTCATTTTCTCACCGTCGATGATCGTCTGCTTGTCTGCGGATGCGGTGTTTTTCGGAACGCCGCTGAACGCCTGCAATGGTGTGGGTAGAGCCATCATGTCCTCTCAACTCAAATCGTTCGGTCATATGCCTGGCCCGTCGCGCCTCGCGAGCGTTCATGACTTGCGTGCGCCGACGGTCACGATGCGCGTTCGCTTGTGGCTATGGCGTCTGTGATTCGTATTTTCTCAGTTTAAGCATACAGGTGACAGCATCGCGCAATCGCCGTTCACCAGTTGGTCAGTTGCCGGCCGAGCCGCTGCGCCGGTGCTTGGACGAGCCGTTCTTGCGGGCCGCCTTGAGCGCGGGCGCGTACCGGTCGAGCTCATGCCAGGCCATTTCCGCCGCGGCGAGCTGCGCCTTGCGCTTGCTGGTGCCGGTACCCTTGCCGATGATGTCGTCTTTCGGGCCGATGGTGGCCTTGGCGGTGAATTCCTGTGCGTATTCGGGGCCGGACACGCTCATGCGGTACCGCGGCTCATCAGGCCGAGCTCGTGCGCCTTCACGGTCAGCGAGGTCTTCCAGTCCAGGGCTGGTCCTTCGGTGGCCACTTCCGCCAACGTGTCGTCGATGAGCCGGTGCACGACCTTGCGCGCGCCTTCGATGCCGTGCTCCAGGAACGTGGCGCCGATCAGCGATTCGACGATGTCGCACAGAATGGAGCTTTTCTCGGCACCGCCGGACTCCGCCTCGCCGTGCCCGAGCAGGATGAACGGGCCGACGTGCAACTTGTCCCGGGCGATCGCCGACAGGGCCTCCTCCGAAACGGCCTTGGCGCGCATCTTCGCCAGCTGGCCTTCGGTCATGTCGGGATGCAGCGTGAACAGCGTCTCGGTCGATACCAGTTCCAGCACGGCGTCGCCGAGGAATTCCAGCCGCTCATAGTTCGATGTGCCGGGGTGTTCGTGCGAGAACGAACGATGGGTGAGCGCCTGTATCAGCAGATCCGGGCTGATGGTGACACCCAGCGCGGAGAACAGCTCTTCGCGCGGTTCAGGTTCAGTCATGTTTTTCTCCTTGTCCACCGTATCCGGCCGCACGCGCACGCCCTGAACGCATACGCGCAGTGTCCGGATGGCAATATGCGACAATATGCGAAGACCCTGCCACCCGTCGATGGCAGGGTCTTCATTTCGCTATCGGCATTCGGCTGCGATCACTTGGTGTGAGCGGAGCGAATGGCTGCGCGGTACACGCGGCCGCGGTAGGAGCCGCAGCTCGGGCAAGCCATGTGCGGCAGCGCCGGAGCGCCGCAGTTCGGGCATGCGATGGTCTGGGCGGCGGTAGCCTTCCAGTTCGCGCGACGCGAGTGCGTGTTGGCGCGCGAGGTCTTGTACTTAGGCAGTGCCATTTGTTATTCCTCTGTTTCGTTCGAACAATTGAGCTTAAGCGTCCGGTATCTTAACGCACCGCCCGTACAACGGCATGTCGCGGCGTCGTGCGAGCAGGTTCCCAGACCCGCACGCCGATCGCCCCACCGTTACTTGTCGCCGTGCTCCTCGGCCTCCAGCTGGGCCTTCAACCCGGCCAGAGCCGCGAACCGCAGATCGGTTACGTCATGATGATGGTCGGGTGCTCGTTGAGGTCGACGCCGCACTGCGAGCACAGTCCCCGGCAGTCCTCGCGGCACAGGGGCTGCAATGGCAGCGCCTCCACCAGCGTGTCACGCAGCAGCGCCTCCAGGTCGGCGAACGCCCCGTCCCGGCTCAGCGGATACACATCCTCGGACTCGTCCTCCCCCGCGACGATCTCCACGTCCTCGTTCTTGGGCTTGCCGTGCGAGGGGCCTTCGCGCTCTCCTCGTAGGGGAAGAACGCGACGACGTCCACACCCCAATCGCGCTTGATGGGCTTGAGGCAGCGTGTGCACTCGGCCGCGACGGGCGCTTCGATGCGAGCGGTCAGCACCAGGCCGTCGACTATCGAGTCGAACGAGCCGTGCACGCTGACGTCCGCGCCCTCCTTCACGCCGATGACCTCATCGCCGATGCCGCTCGGCGCGGGAAACACCGCGTCCACCGTCTTGACTGCCCCGGCCGCGACGCCACCTGCGCCACGCTGACCGCCCATGCGGAATCCTCCGGTCGTGCCATACAAATCTCCTCCCTGCTGCTGCCGCGCATGCTGTTGCGCGTTCCGTTACACTCCGGCGCGCCCCTACTGCGCTTCCGGATAATCGTTGATGTTCAGGTGCGGCATCTGCTCGCCCGCCGCGCGCTGCCGTTCCTCAAGCACGTTGAGTCCTGCCTGCACGTCGTGACTGAGCTTGCCGAGCTGCTCCTGCAGGCCGGTCATCACCGTCGTGCAGTACTCGTCGGCGCCATTGGTCAGATGGTCGGCACGCGCCTGCGCCTTGTCGAGAATCGCACGCGCACGCTGCCGCGCCTTGTCGGTGATGTTCTCCTGGCCGACGAGGATCTGCGCCTGCTTGTTGGCCTCGTCCAACGTGTCGGCGGCACGGCTCTGCGCCGACGCGATGATGGCGTTCGCCTGCGTCTGCGCGGATTCCAAGCGCCGCTCGGCCTCGCGCATCAGCGCGGACGCGCGCTCCAGCTGCACCGGGAGCATCCGCTTGAGCTCGTCCAGCTGACCGGCGAACTCCTCGCGGTCCACACGCACCATGCTGGGCGCGAACAGGCTGGTCTTCGCGGCCTCCAGCGTCGCCTCCATCGAGTCGATGATGTCATAGACGGTGGTGAACTCCTCGCGGGACTTCACCTCCTCGGGGTTCATGTCGGCCTTCGGATCCAGCGTCTCGCGCAAATCGGGGAGCTGACTGATCGGGAACGTCGGCTTGGACTGCTTCGCGTAATCGGATATGTCCGGCTTGTTCTCGTGCGTCGCAGCGGCGGCCGGCTGCGGATTGTGCGACATTTCGTCCCACACGCTGGCAGGTGCCGCGCTTTCCGGCGCATCGTTCAGCCGCGCCGCGGCCGCATACGTGACGCTGTAGGCGTCGGTCGACTGCGCGGCCGGCTCGGTGCCGGTCGCGGGATTCATGGCGGCGCCGCCGTCGTTGCCGTCACCGACGTTGACGATGCCATCGTTCGTTGATTCATCCATGCTGCATCTCTTTACTTTTATTCCGGTCACGTATCAGCGACCGGAAAACCCAGACAATATCATATGGGATTCGCGTCGCGACGTCACTCGCCACGCTCATGGTTCAACGCCTCGTCCAGCATCGGCACCACGCCATCAGGCACCATGCCGGTCACGTCGCCGCCATGCCGGGCGACGTCCTTGACGATGGAGCTGGAAATATGCTCAAGCACCGGGTCGGCCGGCAGGAACAGCGTCTCCACCTCTGCGAGCTTGCGATTGACCAGGGCCATGCCCAGCTCCGCCTCGTAATCGCCGTTCTGCCGCAGGCCCTTGACGATGACGGTGGCACCGATCTCCTTGCAGTAGTCGGTGATCAGGCCGGTCGTGGACGCGACCTTGACATCGGGGAATCCGTCGTGGTCGAGCGCCTGACGAATGATATCCACTCGCGTATGCGCCGGGAACATCGGGGTCTTCGCGGCGTTCACGGCCACGACCACGTGCACTTCGTCAAAAAAACGGGCGCACCGCTCAATGACATCAAATGTCCCGCGGTCACGGGGTCATACGATCCTGGGCATACTGCGATAGTCATATGCATAGCCTACCGCGAATCGCCGGACAGTCCGTATACGAGCGAGCCGGGGCTCAGACGCCGGACATGCAGCGGTAGCATGCGGGCATTATCATGAATCTATGCCGGCGGAAGACAGACCGGCCATTCGCCGCTATGATGTCGTCATGGATGAAGGAATGGAGTCGAAATGTCATCTGAACCGTCAACACAGCTAAAGCCGACATCCGCCGTCGCAGGAGGGATCGCCGCGGATCTCGCGGATCCGGTGTCGCCGCTGTCCACCCCGGACCAGGGCACGGGGACGGCGGTGCTGGAGCGTCCGGAAACCGAGGAGCAGACCGACCGTTCCGACAATGGCGACGCCGACCGGTTCGCGCACTATGTGTCGCGCGATCGCATCGCCGAATCGAAGCTCACCGGCCGGCCCGTGGTCGCGCTGTGCGGCAAGATCTGGGTGCCGAAGCACGACCCGTCGCAATACCCCGTCTGCCCGGACTGCAAGCGCATCTATGAAGAGATGATGAAGTAAGGTCGCGCGCCGCGCGCGGCGATTACTCCAGTTTTTCGGACAATTCCATCCATTCGGCCTCCAAGGCGCCGGACTCGTCGGAGACGGCCTGAAGCTGCCCGTTGAGCTTGTTCAGCCCCTCATAGTCGCTCGGATCATGGGCGGCCATATCCGCTTCGAGCGCGGTCTTCTGCTCCTCCAGCTTTGCGAGCTTGCGCTCGATGGCGGAGATGCGCTTGCTGGTCTCGCGGAATTCCTTGCCGCTGAGCTTGGGGGCGTCGTCCGCCGTGGCAGTGACGCCGGAGCCGGCCGGCTCCTTCTGCGAAGCCGATACGCCTGCCGGCGCTGCGGTCTTCGCTTTTTCGATCATGTCGAGATAATCGTCGACGCCACCGGGCAGATGCCGCACCTTACCGCCGATCAGTGCGAACTGCTGGTCGGTGACGCGCTCCAGCAGGTACCGGTCGTGGCTGACGACGATCAGCGTGCCCGGCCACGTGTCGAGCAGATCCTCCATGACGGCGAGCATATCGGTGTCGAGGTCGTTGCCGGGCTCGTCCATGATGAGCACGTTCGGCTCATCCAGCAGGATCAGCAGCAGCTGCATGCGGCGCTTCTGTCCGCCCGACAGGTCGCGGATCGGCGTCATCAGCTGCGCGGATTCAAAGCCGAGCCGTTCCATCAGCTGACCGGGCGTGACTTCCTTGCCGTCGACGATATAGCTGGGCTTGTAGCGGGACAGTACTTCCTTGATCTTGTATTTGCCGAGTTTCTCCAGCTCGTCGAGCCGCTGCGAAAGCACCGCGAACTTCACGGTCTTGCCGATGTTGACATGCCCGGCTGTCGGCGTGAGCGTGCCGTCGATGAGCTTGAGCAACGTGGATTTGCCGGCGCCGTTCGCGCCGACGATGCCGAAACGGTCACCGGGGCCGATCAGCCAGGTCACGTCGTCGAGAATCTTGCGACCGGCGACGGTGATCTTCTGCGCCGCGGAGGTGACCTGCGGCGCGACCGACTCCTCCGTGACACCCTTACGTTCCGCGAGCGCCTCCGCCTTCGCCTTGGCTTCCGCTGCGGCCTGGATGGATTCCGGCACGCCGGCGTCCACGAGACGCGGGTCGGCGAGCGTGTCGACGGCGACTTCGACGGAACCGGTCACGCGCGGCTCCGAGTATAGGGAGGGGACGATATCGATCTGAGGAGGAGGAGGCGGGGGCCTGATCCGCCGCCGTGTCGTCGGTCGGCGTGACCGGCTGCTCGCCTTGGCTTTTCGCGAAGATCTGCGTGACGTCGATCAGGTCGACGACCTGCTTGCCCAGGCGCGACGTGGCCATCTGCTTGAGTTCGACGGCGTTGCGCATGGGCGGCACGTCGGCGATGAGCTCCCGCGCGGCCTTGACATGGAACTTCTGCTTGGTGGAGCGGGCGCGGGCGCCGCGCGACAGCCAGGCGAGCTCCTTGCGCGCGAGGTTGCGGCGCTTCGTCTCTCGCACATCAGCCTGTCGGTCGCGCTCCACGCGCTGCAGCATGTATGCGGAGTAGCCGCCTTCGAACGGGTCGATCACGCCGTCGTGGACCTCCCACATCGACTCGCACACCTCGTCGAGGAACCAGCGGTCGTGGGTGACGAGCAGCAGCGCCCCCTGCCCTTTCGACCAGCGGTTCTTGAGATGTTCGGCAAGCCAGTGGATCGTCACGACGTCCAGATGGTTGGTGGGCTCGTCGAGCGCGAGGATGTCCCAATCCTTGAGCAGCAGCCGGGCCAGGTCGGCGCGGCGTCGCTGGCCTCCGGACAGCGAGCCGACGCGGGCGTTGAGGTTGATGCCGCCCAGCAGCGCCTCGACGATCTCGCGCGACTTGTTGTCGGCGGCCCACTCGTAATCCTCGCGGCCTTCCAGCGCGGCCGCGCGCACGGTGGCGTCGTCGTCCAGCGGGTCGCGCTGGTCGAGCATGCCGAACGTCAGTCCGCCGCGCTTGGTGACTCGCCCGGAATCCGGCTCCTGAGTGCCTTTGAACAGGTGCAGCAGCGTGGATTTGCCGTCGCCGTTGCGGCCGACGATGCCGATGCGATCGCCCTCGAATACGCCCTGCGTCACATCGGTGAAGATGGTTTTGGTGGCGAAGGCGAGTGAAACGTGTTCCAATCCAAGGTCATAAGTCGGCATGACTCACCAATGTAGCGTCAGCGGTGGGCATCAACGTCCGAACCACCACCCGCCCCCGCTGGTCGTCATGTTCGCCCCCGCTGGCGGGGGGCGAACTCGCAGTTCGCTAGCGCAGGGATTGGGCGTAGGTGTTGCAGCGGGCGGCGAATCCGCCGAACACCTGCTCGGCCAACGGCTGCAGGCGCGGATTATATTCGGCGAACGCTTCGCGCAGCTGCGACTTCGATCCGCCCACCGCCTTGAGGTCCTTGACCATCGAGGACTCATCCAGCCATTCCTCCAGCAACGTCGGCGTCACTTCGAGATGGAACTGCATGCCCAGCGCCGAGCCGATGCGGAACGCCTGCACCTTGGTGTGCTCGGACCGCGCCAGCAGCTGGGCGCCGGCGGGAAGCCCCACCACGTCGTTGTGCCAGTGCAGCACGTCGATCTGCTTGTTCCACATCGAGAAGTAATTGTGCTTGTCAACGCGCTTGATCGGCGCGAACCCGATTTCCGGCGACTCGCCACGGCTGAGTTTGCCGCCCAGCGCGGTGGCGATGATCTGATGGCCGAGGCACACGCCCAGCACCGGCTTGCCGACGCTGATGGCCGCCTTGACCAGTTTCGCCTCGACCTTGAGACCGGGATACTTTGTCATAATCCAGCGCGCCCATCGGACCGCCCATAATCACCAGTCCGGCGACCTGCGCGAAGTCAGGCAGATCGGGCTTCTTTTCCTTGGCGATGTTCACCACCGTGGACGACATGTTCAGGTCATCCAGGTTGTCCAGGATGCGCCCCGGCTTCTCCCACGGGACGTGCTGCACGATAAGCACTTGCGATTGCGTCATAACTCCATTGTTGCATCACCTACGTAAACTTTGCACACCGTTTCTTCATCTTTCGTATTTCCAGCCGCGCCCGGGCGGCCGCGCAATCACATTTGCCGGGTGGTTTGTCTGGCGGTTTGTCGCATAACGCGAATACGCTCGACATTATGACACAAGCCTCAGAACCGCAGAATTCCAATACTTCCGAGAACGCCGGCGTGGCGCGCGCCGCGGCCGGTCTGAAGCTGTATGACACGGCTTCGCACACGGTCTCGCGTTTCACCCCGATCAAGCCCGGCCAGGTGGGGATCTACGTGTGCGGCGCCACCGTGCAGAGCTCCCCGCACATCGGCCATATCCGAGCGGCCGTCGCGTTCGATGTGGTGCGGCGATGGATGCTGCGGCTGGGATATCAGGTCACGTTCGTGCGCAACGTGACCGATATCGACGACAAAATCCTCGACAAGGCGGCCGTGGCAGGCCAGCAGTGGTGGGCGCGCGCATACTTCTACGAGCGGGAGTTCACGCAGGCGTATGACACGCTTGGCGTGCTGCCGCCGACGTATGAGCCCCGCGCGACCGGGCACATGATCGACATGATCGACCTGATCCGCCGCATCATCGACAACGGTCACGGCTACGTAGTTTATGACGCGGATGGCAAGCCGACCGGCAACGTGTATTTCGACGTGGCGAGCTGGCCGCATTACGGCGAGCTGACCCATCAGAAGCAGGGCGCCGCCGAGGCCGACGAGGCCGCCGCCGTGGCTGACCGCATGGGCCCGTCCGTGGATGCGGCCGGCGACGACAAGTACAATCCGATCGACCCCGCCGACGCATCCCCCGACAAGCACGATCCGCGCGATTTCGCGCTGTGGAAGGCGCCGAAGCCCACCGACCCGCAGGACGCGCGCTGGTCGACGTCGTTCGGCGTGGGCCGCCCCGGCTGGCACATCGAATGCTCGGCCATGAGCCACCGGTATCTGGACGGCATGTTCGACATCCACGGCGGCGGACTGGACCTGCGCTTCCCCCATCACGAGAACGAGATGGCGCAGACGCGTGCCGCCGGATACGAGTCGGCCGCACGCTGGATGCATTCGGCGTGGGTGACCGCCAAGGGCGAGAAGATGTCGAAGTCGCTGGGCACCGGCCTGTCCGTGCCGAGTGTGCTGGCCGAGCACTCCGCATGGGTGGTGCGCTATGCGCTCGGCTCCGTGCAGTACCGTTCGATGCTCGAATGGTCCGACCAAGCGCTGGTCGAGGCCCAGGCCGCATACGAACGCATCATGAACTTCATCGAGCGCGCCGGCGTGGCTTTGGGCGAGCAGCCCGAGCGCGCCGAGATCGCCGGGGTCAGCGCCGATGATCTTCCCGCCGATTTCGTCTCCGCGATGAATGACGACGTGAACGTCTCCGGCGCCACGGCGGCGATCTTCACCGCGATTCGCAACGGCAACACGCTGCTGAGCAAGCTGGATGACCGTGCCGACGGCGATGTGGCCCGCGCCGAGGTGCGCAGCGCCCTGGTCGCGGTGCGGGCGATGCTGGATGCGCTGGGACTGGATCCGCTGGCCGAGCCGTGGGCCGGTGCCGCAGGCGCGGACGGCAACGGCGAGAGCCGCGAGCATGATGTGCTGGATGCCCTGATCACGGAGCAGCTGAACGCCCGCGCCGAAGCGCGCAAGTCCCGCGACTTCGCCAAGGCGGACGCGATTCGCGACGCGCTGGGTGCCGCCGGCATCGCCATCGAGGACGGCCCGCAAGGCAGCACGTGGAGTTTGAAGTAATCTCCCCGACACTGTGTGATCCGTTATGTTGAGCCCCGCCCCCAAAGCGGGGCTCAACTGGTTACGGTTATGCGATCGGAGCATATTTTGACGGTGAAAGCGCCGATAGCAGCCCAGCATTGTCGCTGGCATTATGCCAGCAAATGCAATCAAATACCAAGCAGGAACGCCCCGGCATCATCGCGGGACAGTCATGATCATCCGATCCTGTTCCGCTCCTTAATCGAACACGAAATCGACATCCACGATATGCAGCCGCTTGGTCAGCTCCTTCTCCAAGTCTCGCTTGCACTCCACCAGATCCTCAACGTCAATGCTCTGACCGATACCGCTCAGATACACATCAACCGTATAGTTCATGCCGGTCTTGAACACCAGTACCTGCTCGTAATCGGTGTTCTGCGGCAGATGCCGCTGCGCCGCCGACTCCACGAACGCGTTCGTCGCATCGTCGTCATGCACTCCGCCGACCAGTTCCACGAACGCGTCCTTGAGCACGCCGAACGGCTCCTTGATCGTGAGCAGCACCAGTGCGACGGTGATGAAGAAATCACCGGTGTAATGCAGGAAATCCAGAGGCCACCAGCCGGCAGGAACCACAGGAACACGGCCACCACACCGATGCCGAACGACATCGAACCGTCGACCAGCGTGCTCTTGCACTCCGCGGTCAGCATCGTGCTGGAATTGCGGATGCGCCGGTTCTCGCGCCGGTAATACAGGTACAGTCCTAGGCAGATGGTCACGGTCAGGATCTCGTAAATCACCACGGGCCCGGTCTCGATGCGCCCGCCCTGCCCAAGCACGAAATAGTCATAGGCGACGCGCGTCACATCGACGAGAGAGAAGAGCAGCAGCGACATCGTCAGCATCGCCTTGCAGATGGCGTATATCGGTTCCAGAGCGAACATGCCATTGGGGAAGCGCTCGGTGGTGCGCACGGTGCGCGACGACAGGTATGCGGCGACGAGGCCGGACAGGACGGAAATCGCGGTGAAGGAGAAGTCGAGGAACATGGCCTTGAGACCGGTCATGAAGAACACGGCCACGCCGGCTAAGACCTGCAGGATGTTGATGACGATGCCCACGATCAGGGCTTTGCGTTCGATGGTTTTCTGGTGTGGCATAGGCGGGCCTTCCATATTGCACGGCATGTCTGCGTCGGCGTCAGCGCGGCAGTCTGCGTATAGGTTGGGTCCGAAGGATAATCAAAACAGCTCAGCGATCCAATAATCCACGGAAATTATTGCCCTTCCATGGTAACGGAAACGAACGATTCCAGGCGTGTCGGTTCGCGCTGAGCGTGCGGGAATCCCCGCCGCCCACAAGGCCAACGGTTCTGTCGCATTTCCGCCGCTCTCTCGCGTCGGTCCCACGCGCAGCCGCGACCGCCGAACGGCGCCCCGCGGCACCTCTCCGTCGCCGTGCGGGCCGCCTCGGCGGCAACCCGCTGGTTTTCCGCCGCAACGGCTAGACTGGTTCGCATTATGGCTGCTTTTAGTTCTTTGACAGACCGGCTCTCGAATGCGTTCAAGCATCTGAAGAGCAAGGGCAAACTTTCCGAGGCGGATATCGACGGCACGATCCGTGAGATCCGCCGCGCGCTGCTCGACGCCGATGTGGCGCTCGACGTGGTGCGTTCCTTCACCGCGCGCATCCGCGAACGTGCGCTCGGCACCGAAGTGTCCGAAGCGCTCAACCCGGCGCAGCAGGTGGTCAAGATCGTCAACGAGGAGCTGACGGATGTGCTCGGCCAGGGCGTGGACCGGCGTAGCGCTGAACTTCGCCAAGAACCCGCCGACGATCATCATGCTGGCCGGCCTGCAGGGCGCCGGCAAGACGACGCTCGCCGGCAAACTCGGCTACTGGCTGAAGGATTCCGGCCACACGCCGCTGCTGGTCGCCGCCGACTTGCAGCGTCCGAACGCCGTGACCCAGCTGCAGGTGGTCGGCGAACGCGCCGGCGTGCCGGTGTACGCGCCCGAGAAGGGCGTCCAGTCCGACGGGGGCGACTCGGTGTCCGCGCCGGGCGAGACCTCCGGCGACCCGGTGAAGGTGGCCCGCGATTCGATCGCGCTGGCCAAGCAGAAGCTGTACGACACGGTCATCATCGATACCGCCGGCCGACTGGGCGTCGACGAAGTGCTGATGCAGCAGGCGCGACATCCGCGATGCCGTGAACCCCAACGAGATCCTGTTCGTCATCGACGCAATGATCGGCCAGGACGCCGTCCAGACGGCCAAGGCGTTCGACGAGGGCGTGGATTTCACCGGCGTGGTGCTGTCCAAGCTCGACGGCGACGCCCGCGGCGGTGCGGCGCTGTCGGTGGCGAGCGTGACCGGCAAGCCGATCCTGTTCGCCTCGACCGGCGAAGGGCTCAAGGACTTCGAGGTCTTCCACCCCGATCGCATGGCCTCGCGCATCCTCGACATGGGCGATATCCTCACCCTGATCGAACAGGCGCAGAAGCAGTTCGACGAGGAGGAGGCCCGCAAGGCCGCCCAGAAGATGGCGGAAGGCGAGTTCGGACTCGACGACTTCATGGACCAGCTGCAGCAGGTGCGCAAGCTCGGCTCGATGAAGTCGCTGCTCGGCATGATCCCCGGCATGGCGCAGCACCGCAAGGAACTGGAGCAGTTCGACGAGAAGGAGATCGACCGCACCGAAGCGATCATCCGGTCGATGACCCCCGAAGAGCGGCGCAACCCGAAGATCATCGACGGCTCTCGCCGCGCCCGCATCGCCTATGGTTCCGGCGTAACCGTCTCGGCGGTCAACGGGCTGCTGCAACGGTTCGAGCAGGCCGCGAAGATGATGAAGCGCATGAGCAACAAGGCCATGGGCGGCATCCCCGAGTTTCAGGAGGCCCGCGGTAGGCGGCGGCAAGAAGGGCAAGGGCAAGAGCAAGAAGAAGGGCTCGAAGTCCGGCAATCCGATGAAGCGCGAGGCCGAGGAGAAGGCGTTGCGCGACAAGCTCGCCGGCAAGGGCTCCGGTTCCGGCAAGTCCGGCGGGTCCGCCTTCATGAAGAAGCCGCAGAATCCGGCTCTTCCGGCCGGGCTGCAGGATGCGCTCGACGCGAACGGTGGAGAGCTTCCGCCCAACTTCGGCGGCGGCCTTTCCGGTCTGCTCGGCTGATTCGGCCCGTTTTTCTCTGGCGCCGGGCGGGGATGGACGTTTTCGGCCATCCCCGCCCGGCGCCAAATCATTTGCCATATCTTCGCAGCTTTCCACTCGCCGCGAATTCGCAACGGCTGCCGGTACACTGAAAGCCATTATTCACTCGTTGGAATGTTAGGTAAGGAGTTCGGCGGTGGGCGTGTTGTCGTGGATACTGCTGGCGGCGTGCATGCTATGGTCGGCGTTGCGGTTCCTGCCAGCCGGACGGGAAGCGCACATGCCGACGATGCCTTACATGATTGCGCTGATTCGTTTTTTGTGGATACCGTACCTGGTCATCGCGGTATGGGCCGGTCTGGTCGGCTCGTGGTGGCAATGCGGCGTCGCCGTCGCCGGCATCGTGTCGATACTTGCCATGCAGGTTCCGTATTGGACGAACATGCCACGGGAACGATGGCACCACCAGCGTGGAACATCCCATGAAACAGCGTCAGACGACTATCGCCAGACCGCGCGATCCGCCGACGCCGAGCCGACCGCGAACCCGCCGCAGGCGAGCGGCGACACCTACCATCTGATGACGTTGAACTGCCGCTATGGCAAGGCGAGCGCCGACGCCATCATCGCGGCCGTGCGGGAACGACACATCGATGTCCTCGCGCTTCAGGAACTCAGTACGGATCTCATCAAGCGTCTTGAGCGCGGCGGCCTGCACAGGATCCTCCCCTATCGGCAGCTCGGTACGCCCCGCGAAAAGACCGACAACGGCGGCTTCAACGGCATCTGGTCGCGCACCAAGCCGAAACGCGGCACGCATGGCATTGTCTCGATACCTGCGGCCGACGTGCCGGGCATCATGCTGCAAACCGATGACGGCACCTCCGTGGCATTCGCATCCGCGCACACCAAATCGCCGATGCGCGGCTGTCGGGAATGGTCGGACGGCATCCGGTCCCTGAGCGCGCTGGTTCCGATGCCGCGCAAGTCGGTCAGCGCAGGCACTGGCCGCGAGGAACGTGCCACCGGCTCGAAAGCCGGACGCGGCGGTGGTTCCGCATATCCCGACGTCGATATCGCGGTGCTCATGGGCGACCTCAACGCCGATATCGACCATGCCAGCTTCCGCGAGCTGCTGCGGTCCGGATTCCGCGACGCCGCACTGGCACAGGCTCGCGGACATGTCAATACCTTCCCCAGTCAGGTGCCGTGGCCGCGCATCGAGCTCGACCACATCATGGCCGCGACGCGAGAATCCGCGTCAGGCTCCGCCGCCGAGCCGGCACGAGCCGTCGCGTTCAGCGGCGTCGAATCATTCGTCGTGGAAGACACCGACCACCTCGCGCTGACCGCCACAATGACTATTTGAGCGGCATACCGCACGGACAGCATAGCGGATATGCGTCACTGAGCGCGCCCACCGTCACTGAGCGCGGGCACACTCACAGTGACGCACCCACAAAACCCTTGCAATCACTGGGTTTCCGGGTTGTGTCACGCTGTGCGGGCACGCGCAGCGTGACACAACTCGCTCACAGTGACGCAGAATGACCGAGACGGCCCGCCCCGGCACGTCAAAAACAACAATGCCGCATGGGCTCCCGTAGAAGTCCATGCGGCGAGGCTTGGATTGCCCGACTACAGCACCGCCATCGCGAAATCCACGAGCAGCTTGATGCCGTACAGGACGATGATGCCGCCGCACACGCGGTTGAGCACTCCGATGATCTTCGGATTGAACTTGTGCGCGAACGCGTTGACGACGAGCGTGACGCCGAGGAACCACATCACCGAAGCGGTCTCAACGCCCGTGATGAACGGGGTGGCCTGCTGCGCGCTCAGCGTAGCCGCAAACGCACCGAGCATCAATGTGCCGTCGATGATGGCCTGCGGGTTGAACCACGTGACCACGCATGCGGTGCCAACGGTCTTCAGCAGTCCACGCAGACCGAGACGCTTGGCAGGGGCTTCAGCACCAGCGACCGGACTCGCCGTCGAAGCAGTCGCAGCAGCAACAGCACCGGCCCCAGCGCCGTTCTCGAAGTCGACTTCTTCTTCGGCAGCAGCAGTCCCAGACCGATGCGCACCACGACGGCGCCGCCCAGGCCAAGCACCACGGTCTGCAGCCACGGATGCGCCTGCATCAACGCGCCGATGCCGAAAAAGCACGCCAGCGACAGCACGATATCGAAGAAAATCACGATCACCGCAGTAATCAACGCGTTGCGACGCGTACGCGTCAACGCGGAATTGATCACGAACAGATTCTGCATGCCGATTGGCGCGACATACGCCAATCCCATCGTCAAGCCCTGAAAATACAGACCCATCATCACTCCCGACAATCATTTGGTTGGGTCATCATCACCCAACCAAAACCAGCCAATATGCCATCAGCTGGATTTTCTCACGCGGATTGCAAGTTATACAAAATCCGCTTTATTCCAACACCTTTGCCATATTCTACAGATTCGATTACACTTGGCAACCAGCCAAGAACAGAGCAATGCACCCAACCAAAAATCAGGCATCATGACACGCAGCACACCATTGGACATCAACTGGGAGCCGGACCGCAGCAGCGGCGAGCCCATAACCGAACAGATCGTCGGTTTCATGTGCGCCCGCATCTCAAGCGGCGACTGGCCGATCGGATCAAGACTGCCCAGCCAGCGGGTACTGGCCGAACGCTTCGGCGTGAACCGGTCCACCATCATCGCCGCGATCGGAGAGCTCGCCGACTACGGCATCGTCGAAGGCCGGCACGGCGCCGGCACGCGCATCGCCAGCAACACGTGGTCGCTGATGCTGCCGGGCGCGCCGGACTGGGCGGATTACGTGTCGTCCGGGTTCTTCAAGGCGAACAACGACACCATTCAGACGATAAACCGACTCGAATTCGACCGGTCGAAAACCCGTCTCGGCACCGGCGAGCTCGACCCGCGGCTGTTCCCCCGTGACATGTGGCGGCGCGTGGCCGGCGAAGCCGCGGCCGAGATAAGCTCGCTCGGGTATCCGCCGCCGGAGGGCCTTGACGTGCTGCGCGAGGCGATAGCGGCGCACATGGAGGCGTGGGGCATCAGCTGCACGCCCGGGCAGGTCCTTGTATCATCCGGCGCATTGCAGGCGTTGCAGATGATTTCGGTGAGTCTGCTGTCGGCCGGATCCACGGTCTATGCGGAGGCGCCGAGCTACATCAAGTCGCTGCAGGTGTTCCAATCGGCGGCATGAAACTCGCCGGCGTACCGATGGACGAGCATGGCCTTGATGTGGATGCGCTGGGGAGGCTGATGGGCGGCGGGGCGCAGTCCGAGGGGATGACGGCGGCGGTACCGTCCGCCCCGCAGACCTCACTGCCGCCGCGGGCCAAGGCCACGCGCGAGAACGACGCGGTGCTGTACACAATCCCCACCAACCACAATCCCACGGGCGTCACGATGAGCGAGCCACGCCGTCGGGCGCTCATCGCCTCATGCGTGGCGAACCGGTTGCCGATCATCGAGGACTGCGCATACCAGGACCTCATCTTCGACGGGGATACGCCGCACACGCTCAAATCGTTCGATGAGACCGGCATGGTGATTACGCTGGGCAGTGCGTCGAAGGCGCTGGCGCCGGGACTGCGCATCGGCTGGATCGTGGCGGACGAGCGCATCGTGCAACGACTGGCCGACGTGAAGATGCAGATGGACTACGGGGCGAGCACGCTGAGCCAGTGGGTGTTCGCGCGGTTCCTGTCCAGCGGCCTGTATGACGAGTACATGGTCTCGCTGCGCATGCAGCTACGCCGGCGGCGGGACGCCGCACTGGAGACGCTGGAGCGACTGTTCGCCGGCCGTGCCCACTGGAACGTGCCGCGCGGCGGTTTTTACGTCTGGCTCACGTTCGACGAGCCGGTGCGCACAGGGCGCCTGTTCCAGCGCGCAATCGAGCACGGCGTACTGCTCAACCCCGGCGACATCTACGATTTCGAGGGGGACAACTCGCTGCGCCTGAGCTACTCCTACACCACGCCGGAGGAGTTCGCGGCCGCCGCCGAAACCCTGGCCTCTTTGGTATAGGCCTCGATGGCGGCTTCGGGCTGGACAGCGTCCAAGCAAACCCGCCGTTATCCGTCTCGAAACCGCCCGCTGCGACCGGCCAAGGTACCCCATGTGGCCGTATCTCGTTTTCAAGGGGTTGATTTCGGCTCCGCCGGACATCTATCTGCGTTTCAAGGGGGCGCCAAAACGCGATATCCGAAGTATGATCGGCGAAATGCCACCGGAATCATGCGGTTCTTGGGCCGCTTATACTTTGTGACCAACCCCTCGAAACGCAGATAGGCATTCGGAACAACACGAATCAACCCCTCGAAATGCAGATAGCCCCGAATCCTCCGCCAGTGAATGCCGACTAGGCTTTCAAGCATCACGTCAGACACCTTGCGCGCCGATGTTTTTGTCACGTCGACCCCGACGATCGCTCGCCAGCTCCAGCGTGTCGGGTATCCACCCCTATGCGTTATAATTTACCGGTTATTCGTGATGGGTGGAGCCCTCTCATTCTGCCTTTCATGAGGAACACGTGGGTTCTCGGTTGAGGTGCCCCACACACAATCGAAAATCCGCAAACCTAGTATTACAAGGAGAGCCATTTTGGCAACCAAGATTCGTCTGAAGCGTATGGGCAAGAAGTTCTACGCCTTCTACCGCGTGGTCATCACCGATTCCCGCAACAAGCGTGACGGTCAGTCCATCGAGGAGATCGGCACCTACAACCCGAACACCCAGCCTTCGACCATCCAGATCGACTCCGAGCGCGCACAGTACTGGCTCGGTGTCGGTGCTCAGCCGTCCGAGCCTGTGCTCAAGCTGCTGAAGATCACCGGCGACTGGCAGAAGTTCAAGGGCCTCGACGGTGCCGAAGGCACGCTGAAGACCGTGGAAGCCGGCCCGGACGCCGCAGCCCGCGTCGAAGCCGTGGAAGCCGAAGCCCAGAAGCTGAAGGCCGCGAAGTCCGCCGCTGACGCCAAGGCCAAGGCCGAAGCCGAAGCTGCCGCTGCCGCTGAAGCTGAAGCTCCCGCCGAGGAAGCGCAGGCCGAGTGATCATGCTTGCACAAGCTGTGGAACACCTCATCAAGAACATCGTCGATTTTCCCGACGATGTTTCCGTCAAGTCTCATGAGAACGCGCGCGGCGAACTGCTTCGCGTACGCGTGAACCCGGAGGATATTGGCCGCGTGATCGGCCGCAGCGGCCGCACCGCCAACGCGATTCGCACCGTGGTGCAGGCACTTGCCGACCACAAAGTGCGCGTCGACATCATGGATGTGCGCAGGTGAACCCTAGCGTGGAGCGTCAACAACACTCTGACGACCCTCAGCAGCGCGAGTTGCTGAGGGTCTGTCGTATCGGACGCGCGCAGGGGCTCAAAGGCGAGGTCACCGTGCAGATCTTCACGGACGAGCCGGAATATCGGTTCGCTCCCGACTCCGTGCTGTACACGCGCGACGGTTCGCAGGAATACGTCGTCGAGTACGCGCGCACATTCAAGAACCGTTGGATCGTTAAGTTCGAGGGCATTGATGACCGCGACGCCTCCGAGGCGGCGAATGGCATCGAGCTGTACGGCGAGGCTGACGATCCCGAGGACATGCTGGAAGAGGACGCCTGGTATCCGAAGGATCTGGTCGGGCTTGAAGCGCGGCTCGCCGAGGGCAACGGCTCGGTCTGCCGGTACCGGCCAGGTCATAGGCAAGGTCGTGGACGTACTCGACAGCGCGCAGACGCTGTTGAAGATTCGCCTGGCCTCGCCGGTTCGGGACGCCGTCACCGGCGAAGTGACGGAATCGACCGCACTGGTGCCGTTCGTCGACGAGTTGGTGCCCGACATCGACCTCGAAGAGGGGTATCTGACGATCGACCCGCCCGGCGGGCTGATTCCGGGACTGTGATTCCCCGGTCACCCTTCAGTGTCCGACAGATGCGGCTGTCGGACACTGTCATATATGACGGCGTTGTTGCCGGGCGCCGAGCCGAGTCCGGCAACAATGCGGCACGCCCGGATGCGCAGCAAGGCTGACAGACGCGATTTATAAAAGACATCGGACTCATGCGATTCCAGTCAGCCGGCGCCGACAAACCATGCCACACATCCAGGCGTGTCGCGACGCTCATGCCGTCGGACTGCGGATTCGCTACGCTGGAGAACATGAAGATCGATATCGTGTCCGTGTTTCCGGAGTATTTTGACGTGCTGAACCTGAGCCTGTTCGGCAAGGCGCAGGAGAAGGTCTCGTCACCGTCACCGCGCACAACCTGCGCGACTGGACGCATGACGTGCATCATTCCGTTGACGATACGCCGGCCGGCGGCGGTGCCGGCATGGTGATGAAACCTGAGGTTTGGGCGGAATGCCTGGATGACCTGCTCGGTCTGGCACCCGCAGTCATCGCGCCGGACGCGGTATCTTCCGACGCGCACGACGATGATTCGGCCTCCGTCAGTCCGTCCGGCGCAGTCAACTCGGCGGAAGCAGCCGATACGACCAATGCGCCGACTCGGCCATGCAGGTAATCCGACCGATGCAGCCGCTTCCGTCACTTCCATCGTTTCCGATACCACGAGCGACACCAGTGAAGCTGACGGGAACGCCACGCCGGTTCTCATCTTCCCGAATCCCTCGGCGCCGCTGTTCACGCAGCGCGACGCGACCGAGCCTCGCACGCCGACCATCTGCTGTTCGGCTGCGGCCGATACGAGGGCTATGACGCGCGAATCCTGAGTATTACCGCGCGCAGGGCGTCGACGTACGCGAATACTCGATCGGCGACTACGTGCTGAACGGCGGCGAGGTGGCGGTTTCCGTGATGCTGGAGGCGATCACCAGACTGCTGCCGGGCTTCATGGGCAATCCCGATTCGATCGTCGAGGAGTCGTACACGGGCGGCAACGCACTGCTGGAACACCATCAGTACACCAAGCCGGCCACGTGGCGAGGCATCGCGGTTCCGCCGATCCTTACCAGCGGCGATCACGGCAAGGTCGACCGGTTCCGCCGCGACGAAGCGTTGACCCGCACCAACGACATTCGCCCGGATCTCATCGAGCAGCTCGATTGCCGGCAGCTCGACAAGCAGGATACCGCAAGACCCTCATCGCCCTTGGCTGGGAGGTCTCCGGGCGCGTCCGCGCAAGCTGCAGTAAGTCGCTTGACACACGTCATCAGCCACTATCCCCGCAAAAGTTGAGTCTCATACGCTCAACTTTTTCACTGTGGGCAAAATCCGGGAATGTCAGGACGGAATACCGGTAGGTAGTGGTGCAAGGCAAGAGGAGGAGCTCCGAGAGGGTTCCGGGAACGGCCACGATAGACCACACCGGCAAGGCCAGTCACCCGGTCCGGTGCGGCAAGCCAACCCGTTCCACTCCGATATGCGAGGAGTACCGATTATGGCAATGTTTCCGGCTTTGATGAATGACACGATGTTCTCTGACCTGTTTGACGACCCGTTCTTCGAGGGGTTGGCGTTCCGCCGACAACAGCGCGGCGATGACCCCGACGAACATGATGAGTACGGACGTGCGCGAGAACGACAAGGGCTATGACGTGGACATCGACATGCCCGGCTTCAAGAAGGACGACATCAGCGTCTCGCTGAACAACGGCTATCTGACCGTGTCCGCCCATAAGGACGAAGGCAGCGGCGACAAGGATGAGTCCGGCAAGTGGCTTCGTCGTGAACGTTACGTCGGCACCTGCTCGCGCAGCTTCTACGTCGGCGATCAGGTGAAGGAGAACGACATCCACGCCAACTACCAGAACGGCACGCTGTGCATTCAGGTTCCGAAGATCGAGGCGCAGCCGCAGGTCGAAAAGCAAGCACCAGATCGCCATTGAGGGCTGATGCCTGATGGCCGGTACCGTACAGGTCGGCGGCGGAAACAACAGTCAAGCAAAATCCCGTGACCGGCATGCGGAAACATGCAACCGGTCACGGGTTTTTATTGGCTCGTTGGTATTTCGCCCCCACCCCGGCAGCGGGAGCGACCATTCGGCTTACAGGCCGAACACCTTCACGCGGGAGTCAACCGGCTGCTTGTCAACCGGAGCCGCGGCCTGGGCGACGGTGCCGAACGGCATCTGCGCCTGCAACACCCAGCTGGACGGCAGACCGAATTCGGCGGCGACCGCCTCGTCGATCAGCGGGTTGTAGTGCTGCAGGGATGCGCCAAGCCCCTTCTCGGCGAGCGCGGTCCACACGGCGAGCTGCAGCATGCCGGCGGCATCACGGGCGAATCCGGGGAAGTTCGCAGCGTAGGTCGGGAAGTTCTTCTGCAGCTGCTTGGTCACGTCGGTGTCGTCGTAGAACAGCACGGTGCCGTGGCCGGCGGCGAAGGCGTTGATCTTGGCCTCGGTGGCCTTGAACGCTTCGTCATCGCTCACGACCTTGCGCAGCGTCTCCTTGACGATGTTCCACAGCTTCTGGTTGGCGTCGCCGAACAGCACGACGGCGCGCTGCGGCTGGGAGTTGAACGCGCTCGGCACCTGCACGGTGACGTCCTCGACGGTCTTGACGATCTCCTGATCGCTGACCGGGGATTCGGAGGTCAGCGCGTACTGCGAGCGACGGCCTTGAGTTCCTCGATGAAGTTCGACATGATGGCATCCTTTCGCGATGGCATTGCGTTTGTTGTTTCACCGTCTTTTAATAGCTCGATTCAATACCTCGATTCGAGCTATTCCATGATTAACGATACGTGCGCCATGCGGCCCACATGCTGATGTTCTCTGTCAGAGAATATCAGCTAGGTAACATTCGGCCCGGCGGCGATTGGGCCAAGGCCGCTTCGGGCTCGCAGCAACGGGCTACACTCGCCTCGGCTGCTCACTCATCCGTCGCGCCCGAGGTCTCCGAGGCCTCCGACGCCTCAAGCGCGGACTCGATATACCACACCGCGGTCTCGCCATAATCGCGATGCTCGGCGAGGACCCATCCCTCGGGCGGCACGGGCTCGTCGGAACGCGCGGATCGCTCCAACACGATCGTCGTATTCCCGCCGGCGATTCCATGGGCGACCATGTCCGAGAGCAACTGGTTGCAGTCCTCGGTGGCGAACGCGTACGGCGGGTCGATGAAGATCACATCGAACGCCGCCGACTTCGCGGAGCCGCCGGCAGCATCGGCGTTCGAGGCCGAGCGTGCGGCACCCGAAGCGACGTACTTCTCGGCTCTGGCCCTGATGACCCGGGCCGTCATGCCGCGCTCCCACGAACGGTTCCGCTGCAGCGCGGTCAACGTCTTGGCGATCAGCGCCGCCGCCGGAGCGGAGGACTCTACCGCCACCAGCTCCCTCGCGCCGCGGCTCAACGCCTCGATGCCCAGCGCCCCGGTCCCGGCGAACAGATCCAATACGCGGGCGTCGTCCAGCACCTGCCATGAATCCAGATGCGAGAATATCGCCTCTTTTGGTCCGGTCGGTGGTCGGCCGGGTTCCGGTTTTCGGCGTGGTCAACGCGACGCCCTTGAATCGTCCTGAAATCACATGCATGACACCATTATGGCCGCCCCGGCGAAACGACCGCAACCGCACCACCCCAGGTCCTGCATGGTCGTACGTGCCATATATCAGACGGCTCCGATACGCGACTCAGCTTGCTCACATGCCTCATATGCTATGATGCTTTGCGGGTACCCTTGCTCGGATACTCACGGCGACCCGCGTAATTTGACCGTTTGCGGGTCGCTTTTTTCATCTGGACATACCTTCGACCGCCTCCAGTCTCGCTACGCTCGACAGCCCCCCGCCAGCGGGGGCTGTCGAGCGTAGCGAGACTGGAGGCGCCCCAGCCAGCCCACTCGCCAGCCTATGCGGCTTTTTGCCGTGGCGGCGTGGGCGGAGATGCCGCACGCGCCAACGGGCACCGGAGCGTCGTCGGCATCGTCGTCGGCCTGCACACGCAGCATCGACTGATGCAACGTCAATGACAATCCAGGCGTCACCGCGAATCCCGGCTGCACCGGCTTATGGCCGCACCAACTCCAGCAGCGACGGGCGAGGCGACGACGGACGCCGCAACACCCACCGCGCCGAGGGGAGCCGCAACAGGAACGACAGGAGCCGCAACCGCCCCGCCAGCCGGCGACACGACCACGCCCGCGCGATGGCGATGCCGCCCGGCACGAGCCGAATCCAGCACGCCCTCGTCGAACTCCCCGGTCTGCCGCGATACGATCGCCGCGCATGTGACCGCAGCGGACACGTTCGCCATCGTGCTCGGCATGCCGACGATGTTGCTAACCGGCACCAGCGGCACCAGAAGCTGCACCGGAAGACCAACCGCGGTGAACACGGTCGTCGCGGTCACGATCGCAGTGCCCGGCACGCCCGCGGTACCGATCGACGACAGCAGTCCGATCACCGCGAGCGCCACATAGCTCGCCGGCGAATACCCCAGTCCGAGCGCGTTGATGGTGAACACGGCCGACAGCATCGGCCACACACCAGCGCATCCCGGCATGCCGATGGTCGTCCCGATCGGGGTGGTGAAGTTCGCCACGTCCGCGCCGACACCGACCGTGCCGAGCTGCCGTATGCTCAGCGGCAGCGTCGCCACGCTGGACTGCGTGGCGAACGCCGTGGCCTGCGCCGGCAGCACGGCCTTGAAGAACGTCAAGGGCGGCACGTGCGCCACGAATTTCAGCAGCAGCCCGTTGACGACGAACGCCTGGATGATGTTGAGCACGAAGCCCAGCACGAGAATGCTCAGCAGCGCGAGCAGCGCGTCCGCCTTGGATGTGGTCGCGGCCGTCGAGGTCGCTCCCAGCACCACCACCGCGTACGGGGTGAGCTCGACCACGTAGCCGACGGCCTTGTAGATCACGTCCTTGGTCTGCTCGAAGAACCGCTTGACGATGCTCACGTCCTTCTGCCGACCGACCGACACGATGGCGATGGCCAGCACGGTGGCCGTGATGATGATGGGCACCACACGGTTGCCGGACAGGTCTCCGACGATGTTCTTCGGGAAGAAGTTGAGTATGACCTGGTCGAGCGGCGCTGTCTGCGAGGTGAGGAAACCGGCGGTCGACTCGTCGTCTACGAGTTTGACGCCCGAGCCGATGTGCAGCGGGATGGCCACACCCAGCGTCATCACGATGGCGATCAGATTGGTGAGCAGCAGCCAGCCGACCGACCGCAATCCGATGCTGCGCAGCTTTTCAGACTGCCGACGTAGGTGATGCTGGAGATGATCGACACGAAGATCAGCGGCGCGACCAGCGCGGTGATCAGGTTGATGTAGATGTTGCCCAGCAAGTTGAGCGAGTCGACCTGCCCGTCGAACACGAGGCTCAGGGCGATGCCCAGCCCAAGCGCGAGCACCGTCAGCAGGCTGAAGTTGAGTTTGAAGACCGCGCGCAGCACGGCGATCAGGGCGAACAGCACCACGGTACCGACGCCCAGACCGCCACTGCGGTGGGATCGATGTTGGATAGCGCTCCCCATCAGTCAGCTCACCTCGCCGAGGTCGGGCGGGTCGAGTCGGAGAGAGCCTGTGCCGCCACGGCGTCGCCACGGTTGCGGCTCAGCGCCAGCGCCCCGGCGGCGGTCAGCGCGAGGCTGAGCGCGACGGATGCGATGACCGTGGCTTCGGCACCGGTGCGGGAGAGCGGCTCGTTGCCGGCGACGACGATTTTGCGGGACGGCTTGTTGCCGGCCGTGCTATCGTTGCCGCCAGCGTTGTCAGTGTTGCCTGCGACCGGATTGTTACCCGTGTCGCCGCTACCGCTGCCGTTACCGTTACCGCTGTCGCCGTTGTTGCCTCCGGCGAGCGCCGTGACCGCATTGGCGATGTTCTTCGTGGCGGTGTCGGTCGCGCTGATGGTCGCCTTCTTGTCGGACACGGTCTTTTCGGCCGCGGCGAGCGTCTTCTTGAATGCGGCGACCCGGTCGGCGGAGTAACCGTCCAGGCTCACCGTCTTGGCTTGTGCGATTTCGCCGCGCAGGTTGAGCAGGGAGTAGAAGTGGTCGGCCTGGGCGATGTATGCGTCACGGTCGTTGTTGACCTTGCGCCCGTAGTTCTTCGCCGCGCTCAGGTCGTCGCCGGTGATGGAGAATCCGCCTTGGATGATCGCCTTGTCGTCGTACGTGGTGCCGTACCAGTTGAGCATGTATTCCCTCGCCGTGGGCTGCGGCTTGGTGTCGACGTTCGCGGTCTTGCCGTGGTAGTCCACGACCTCATCGGTCACGGGGAACCGGCCGGCTGGTCGGTTCCGGGCAGCTGTGCGGCGTTGTTCTTGTTGTAGTGCAGCAGCAGCGGCACCTGCAGGCGGGTCGCGCCGACGCCCTTGGAATCGACGACGCCGTGGCTGCCGTCCTCGGTCACGAGGTTCGGCAGGTACGTGTTCACGAGATGCGTGTACAGGTCCGACAGCGGGTGGCTGCCGTTGTTGTAGTTGTCGCGGATGTGGAACGGCGAGCCTTTGCCGGACGTGCTGTCGAGGATCGTGTCGAACGTGTACACGTGCTTGATGCCGTATTTGCGGGCTTCCTGGTTCACGTATAGCGGATCGTGGCGTATGTGTTGCCGCACCAGGTCGCGCCGAAGAAGATGTAATGGTTGCCTGGCGACTGCAGCAGCTTCTCCAGTTCGCCGTACGTCACCGATATGAGCGAGAAGTCCTTGTCCTCGCCCTCCTTGAACACGCTGGCAGCGCCGGCCGAGACGTTGTTCAGGTAGTAGTTGGTGTAGAACTGGCCGTTGGTGCGGGTCGCGGCGTTCTTCGCAGTGCCCAGCACGCGGGTCAGCTCGGCGCTGTCGGCAACGTTCGCGGTGGATGCGAGCACCTTGTCGCCGGTGTTGTCCTTGTTGTAGGTGAACAGGGTCGGCAGGTCGACGACGTTTGCCGTGTTCTTGCCTTGCAGGTCGGTCAGGCCGAATTCGTCGATGGTCTGCTGGAACCGCTTGGCGAATGCGTCGACCGCGTTGTTCTTGTCGTTGATGTTGACGAGCGTGTCGGCTCCGGCGTTGTCGAGGTGCGGGTCGAAATTGTAGATCTTCTCGATGCCCTGCGCCTTGGCGGCGGTGTTGATGGCGGGCAGTGCGGCCGTCGTCGCGGAGTCCCACGTGCCGCCGATGAGTATCACGAAGTTGCCTTTGCCGTAGCGCAGGATGTCTTCGAGACGTTCCAGCGTGATGTTCTCGAACACGTGATCCGAAGGCAGGTTGGGGATGCCCGCGTAGTAGTCGAACGGCGTGTCTTCCTGGGATTGTGCGGCTGTTGCCGCCGTGGGCGTGGTTTCGGCGGCGGATGCGGCGTTCCCGCCCGTCAGCGCGAATCCGGTGAGACCGAGCGCCGCCGCGGTGAGCAGCGCCGCGGCTTTAGCGGCGATGGAGCCTCGTGAGGCTGTGGTTGGTGTTGGACATTGTTGTGGTTCCCTTCTGTATTTCTTCCGTATCGAATTGCGTTGGTTCTGCTGCGCTGATGGCTCAGCGGGACGATGGTCCGTCGACGAGGTTGAAGTCGTACCGTGCGGTAGGAGCGCCGCCGCTGTCGGCCACGTTGAGACTCGCCGATGGCTCCGGCGGATGGCCCGTTCGCCGGCGATGCGATGGGCTGCAGCACTTCGGTCGGCGCACTCGCGTCGGCACGGGCTTCGGTTGCGGCAATGGCGTTCGCCGTCGTCGCGGGGGCCGGCGTCGCGCCGTCTGCGATGTCGAATCCGTCGTCGGACCGGCCGCCGTTCGCTCCGGTGAGCGCGGGAGCGCGGCGCTTGTTGCGCACAATCAGCGCGGCGCCCAGCGTGCCGATGACGGCGAGCGCGATGACCACGCCGGCGACGATGCGCACCACCGGGCTGGTGGTTTCGGCCCGATCGGTGACCGGAGAGGCCTGCGTGGTGGTTTCCGCCGTATCAGTGCCGCTGTCGGTGATGCCGGATTCGGTCGTGGTGGTCTCGCCGCCAGCGGTGTCGGCGGTGTTGTCATCGCTGTTCTTCCGGGAGGCCGCGTCCTTCGAGGTCTGAGTGGCGGTGGCATCGGCGTTCGCGGCCGTGTCGCCTGTGATCCCGGCTGTGCTGCCCGTCGTGCTCTGGCCGGACTGTGTGCCGGTCGACTGCGCGGGCTGCGACTGTTGCGCGGTGGTGTTGCCCGTGGAGGACTTCGTCGTCTGGGTGGCCGGCGAGCCCGAGGACTGCTTCGCCGGGGCCGGGGCCGATTGCTTCGGGTTGCTCGGCTTCGTGGCGGGGGCGGGCGTCGCCGGCTCCTCCTTCTGAGCGTGCTCCTTCTTGTAGTTCGCGCAGTAGCTGTCGAACGCGGCCTTCTGCGCTGAGACGTCGATGCCGCCTCCGGGGTTGGAATCGTAGGCCGAACCGCCACTGGAACAGCAGGCGACCGGATTGTAGTTGGTCGAGCACAGGTCGCACACGTCGCCGGCCGCGTAGGCCGTGCCGAGCGCGAATTGCAGGCCGCCGACCGCCATAGCGCCTATCACGGTACCGAGCCGGCGAGCACGCGGATAAGCCGGCGTTTCACGGGCCGCCCGTTGCGTGGCGCTTCATGACGAGCTGATGATGTGGACATGGATATTCCCTTCTTCTTGTCTTCCGCGCCGTTTTTGGATACGGCGCGGCGGTACAGTTTGGTGGCGGCGAATCGCGATATACGAAAACCTGCGATGCGGCAGAATCCGCATCGCCGCGAATGATCCGGCAACCGTCGGCGTAATCTGCCGGGAGTGTGAGGAATCATGCCGGACGGCGAATCACAATCATCACGATCGCGCCGGCAAACATCCGAAACGGACTATCGAGCGGTCTCTCACCGCTCGCGCATGATCGGCAGTCCGCCCGACAGTGAGCCGACAGCCGATGCCTTCACGCCTTCATTGACACACATAATGTACTCCTTGCTCGGATAAGACACCTGACCGGGGTGCCGCCCCATCATCCGGGGCCGGGCCTGTTCGCGGGTTCCCGTGAACGTTGACATCATCGTAGGCTCCGCGTCGCCGCGTTGGCAAACCCGCGGTTATACATAGTTGTTATGGCCTCGTATCAACCCTATATTTGTTCACGATGACAGCGGCGACAACCGTTATGGCGAATATCACGACATTGCCGATGATCAGCAGACGGTTCATCGTGTACAGCAGCCATGCGATCAGCAGCAGGTCGACGAGCAGCGCGACGATGCACAACGCCGCGAGCCCGGATTGCGGCACGCGGCCGAGCAACGGCAGCGAGCGGAATGCGCAGAGCGATGAGCCGTCGCGCAGTATCAGGCGCAATGCGGCGACGGCGACCATCGCCTGCACCACGATCATCAGAATCGTGACGCTCGACGACACGGTTTTCGCGGAATTCCCGGCGATCAGCGGGCACTCCGCGGCGATCATGCCCACCGAAAGCAGGCGCACGGGAGCGCCGGTCCGAGCGGAACGCTCTCCCAGTTCGCGCGGCAACCATCCGTCCGCGCAGGCCGAGGCGACCGGATACGCCACGCAGCCGACCGCGGCATTGAGCGTGGTGAGCAGGGCGAACGCGGAGCCACCCACCACGAACGCGACCGTCACCGGAGCCGGGACGAATGCAGACAGGCTGACGGCGAGATCCTGGTTCGCGACCTGGGCTATCGGCAAGGCGCCGGCATCGGCCACGCAGATCAGCGCATACGTCACGACGACCAGCAACAGCGAGACGCGCATCGCGCGGGGCACCGTCATCCGTGGACGGTCCGCGACCGCGGCATAGTTCGCCACGCCGGCCACCCCGTTCATCATGAACGTCATGTACACGCATGCGAACAGGAACGCCAGAGGTGAGCCGAGAAACGTGTAATGCGCGAGATTCGCGAGCCGCACGTGCGGCATTGTCACCGCAACGTACGTGCCCAACGCCGCCGCGAGCAGCACGGCCATCACCAGTTGGGCGATGGCGGCGATGCGGGCACCCAGCATGTGCACGCCGAGGAACAGCGCGACGACCAACGCCGCGGTCAGGCGTGTCGGCAGCGTGGGCAGGCCGAGCAGCTGCGCCGCGGACAGCGCGTACGCGGAGATGTCGAACACCAGAAAACACAGGATATAGGCGACGATGCCACCGAACACGGGCGGCAGCAGCGTGCCGACCTGCTGGTACTGGCCGCCCGGGTAATCGCCGGACGAGCTGGCCAGCAGCTGCGGCACCAGCGCGAACGCGCCTCCCAGTCCACCGACCAGCGCGGCGAGCCACAATCCGGTGCCCGTGATGCCGACGCCGATGCCGGCCATCGACATGACCCCCAGACCGACGACATTGCCCCGCGCCGAAAGCGGCCAGATGAACCGTGTGCAGTGAACGTGATGATGCCATGATGCCCCTCCCGGCCGAAACCTTCATGACAACTGAACCACATCATGCCGGCGATGAGAACGCCGTTCCCATATGAAAAATCTATACTGTGTTCAAGCGCCACATTGTTCGATCGCGGATGGCGGGGCCGGGGCTCGTGTCCAACGACCCTATCCGCGGCGCATATCTCCCGTCGCGCGTCAGCTGCTGGTCAGGAACGTCTCGTTGCCGCGGGTGAAATCAAGCACCGCGCCGGCAAGCTCGACCTCGCCCGACAGATCGGGGTCATCGGCGAGCAACCGCCCCGCACGTTCGCGCGCGTCGGCGATGATCTTGGCGTCCTTGACCACGCGCAGCAGTTTCAGACCGGACTTGCCGCCCGACTGCGCATCGCCGAGCACGTCTCCGGCGCCGCGGAACTCCAGATCGGCCTGCGCGATCTGGGCGCCGTCGAGCGTGCCCTGGATGACCTGCAGCCGCTGCTGCGCGGGACCGCCGTCCTCAGCCCGCGAAATCAGGAACGCCCATGAATCCGTGCCGCCGCGCCCCACGCGCCCGCGCAGCTGGTGCAGCTGCGAAAGCCCGTACCGGTCAGCGTCGAAGATCACGATGCAGCTGGCCTGCGGCACGTCCACGCCCACTTCGATGACCGTTGTCGCCACCAGAACCGGCGTGGCCCCATCCGCGAAATCGGCCATGACCTGCTGCTTGGTCGCGTCATCGTCGCGGCCGGTCAGCGTCGCGAAACGGATGCCACGGAACTGCGGCAGCGATGACAGCCTGCGCTCGATCTCGGCCACGGAATGCAGCGGCGGCCGTGACGGAGCACCGTCACCATCCTCCCTGCGATGGCGCGCTGGCGGATGTGTTGGCGGCCGCGGTGGCGGATTCGCGCCTGTAGGCGTCGGAATCGTCGTACACGCCGATCTGCAATGCCCCACTTGTATCGTCATCGCCGTCCGATTCATCGTCGGCATCGATACGCGGGCAGACGACATACGCCCGCTCCCCCGCGTCGATGCGGCCGCGGATGTGGGCGAACATGGAGCCCATCATGCGGCCGTCGTCTTCAGGCACGATGAACGTGCGGATGGGCTTGCGCCCACCCGGCAGCTCGGTGAGCCACGAGATGTCCAGATCGCCGAACCAGGTCATCGCCGCCGTACGCGGGATCGGCGTCGCGGTCATGACCAGCAGGTGCGGCACGACATCGTTTTTGGTGCGCAGGGATTCGCGCTGCTCCACGCCGAACCGGTGTTGCTCGTCGATGACGACGAGCGCGAGGTTCGGGGCCTGGAACGTCTTGGAGAACGCGGCGTGCGTGGCGACGATGATGCACGGGTCGCCGCTGGCCGCGAGCGCGAGAGCACGGCGGCGGGCGGCCAGTTTCATGCCGCCGGTCAGCAGGATGACCGGCACGTGCCGCGTGTTCGCGTCCGACTGCGCGTGCGCCGCGCCGTCTTGTTTCCCGCTGCGTGCCCCACTGTGTTTCACGGGATGTTTCACGGCCGCGCGCCCCTTGGCATCTCCGTCATCGGCAGCGGATTCGGTGGCCTTGATCAGGTCGGCCGGGTCATTGGGAGACAGGGCATCGCGGGACGGGTCATCGCACGTCTCGACGCCGTCAATCGCGCAGAGCATGGCGCTGATGGTCGCATGATGCTGCTCGGCGAGCACCTGAGTGGGCGCGACAAGCACCGCCTGATGGCCGGAACCCGCCGCCTGCAGCATGGCCGCGACCGCGACCACGGTCTTGCCGGAACCGACCTCGCCCTGCAGCAGGCGCTGCATCGGATATTCGCGGGCCATGTCCACGCCGATATCATCGATGACCTCCCGCTGGCCGCCGGTCAGCGGGAACGGCAGTGATTCGATGAACCGGTCACGCAGCGCCACGCCCGCACAAGGCAGGGCCGCATCCTTGCGGACATTGCTACGCGACTGGAGCAGCGCCGTCTGCGAGACGAACGCCTCCTCGTAGCGCATCGTGCCGATGGCCCGTTTGAAATCCGCGGTGCTGAGCGGGTCGTGGATGGCCAGGAATGCTTCCGCGCGATGCAGCAGATGATTCGATTCGCGCACCGATTCGGGCAGGACGTCCGGGATCGCGCGGGCCAGGCCGACGGCCACGGCGTTTCCTGACCGAGACTCGGCATCCGCTGGAGCGGTTCCGGCGCCGCTGATGCCGCCGTCTTCCATCGGTTTCATTGTTTGCGGGGCTTCCGTTGCCGCATCGCCCGGGAGATCCTGCCCGGTTCCAGCCAGCAACTCGATGCATTGCACTATCGACTCATGAATGTGTTCGCTGGAGATACGAGACGACGCGTGATACACCGGTCGGGGTCTGCTGATGCGACGCAGGCCCGCTTCGACGGTGTCGGCATCGTATTTCAGAGCGCTCATCTGCACGACACCGGAGTATTCGCCATCAGCCGGACCGGAGCCGGGAGCGACCGTCATTATTTCGGGATGGGTGAACTGCAGTTGACCGTTGAACTCGCTCGGCTCGCCGGCGATCACCACAATCGCGCCGGAACGCAGCCGCATGCTCAGCCAATCGACATACTGCTTCTTGTACGAGAAGAACACCAAACGGGCGGCGGCCCCGCGACATGCCGGGAAACCGCGAAATCCCCGTCATCCACCACGGCCTCGGAGCCGGTAGCCCCGCCGAACGTTCATCGGCACGACCCGCATGCCGCGCACCGACGCGGAGAACGCCATTCTCTCGCCGATACGGGCCTCGCGCAGTGCCCGCAGGGGCACCGGATCGGCGACGCGGAACGGATAGTAGGTCAACGCATCGCCCACCGTCACGACGCCAAGGCTTTTGAGCGCGCCGACACGCCGCTTGTTCGTCATGATCGACGACATGGTGGTGTTCAACGTGATGCTCATACGTCCCTATTGTGGTGTGCCGGCGGGACGGCATCGCATTGTCCCCTCCGCCAGCGGATATAAAGAGGCCCCGGAGTCTTGCGACTTCCGGGGCCTCAGTGAAACGTTATCGCGCGATGTCACGCAACCACACGCTGAACCTTGCCGGCCTTGGAGGCACTTGACGCACACGCGGACGCGAACGTTCTGGCCGTCAACGGTGGTACGAACCGGCTGCAGGTTCGGGCGGAAGGTGCGCTTGTTGCGGATATGCGAGTGAGAAACGGTGTATCCGACCTGCGGACCCTTGCCGCACACTGCACAACGAGCTGCCATGATGGACTCCCCTTAATAACCTTGATGTTCAAGTCTTCCGTGTTCCAGCACGGATGCTTGAACACACAACTTCACAATAATAGCGCCAAACACAAACAAATGCAAATCAAGCGTGTATCATTGCGGCTTTCACCTACACATCCACACAATATCACCCGTCTTGACTATTGCCGCATCCAGCAACTCTTCATAAAATCACGGTAAAACGGTTACTGTATGGCATACGATACATGCAACGCGGCAATCGTCAAGGAGGAATGATGCTCAATTCACTTAAAGGCCTGCTTTCACGCAAAAACGACGTGCCCTCCCCCACAGTGATCTCGTTGGGACAGGTGTGGGTCGACATCATGATGGACATCGACGCGATTCCCCAACCGGGCGGATTCGCCGTCGCGAACCATACCATGCCGTCGGTGGGCGGCAGCTTCCGCGTCATGCAGGCGGCCAGCCGGATTGGGGCGGCGACCAAGCACGCAGGCGTCATCGGCAACGGGCCGTGGGCGTCACTGATCCGCAAGGCTCTCAACGACAACGGCATCGAGCACATCGGCCAGGACCGCATCGACGCCGATTCCGGTTTCCGTCTGGTGCTCAACGACAGCGAGCGCAAGACGTTCGTCGCCACGTATGGCGCCGAATCACAAGGCAACGAGAACACGTTCGACTGCGTGGAGCCCGGCGAGGGCGATGTGGTGCACATCAGCGCCAACACGCTGATGGATCACAGCGCGTCAGGCATCGACGCCTTCCTGCATCGCACCTCTTCGACCCGACGACGCGCGACTACAGCATCGTGCTCAATCCGACCAACACGCTGCACATGGTCAGCGACCACCTGCTGGAGGATCTGGTGCTGGTGCGGTCCCATCTGGTCCTGCAACCGTCAGGGAGGCCCGCACGCTCGCCGACCGGCTTGGCGTGTTCGTGGACGATTCCCTGTCGATGACCGTCGGCGGCGGGTTCGACGACTCGATGAAGGCGCTGTGCAACAGCCTCGGCGCCACGCTGCGCGCGCCGCTGGTGGTTCGTGCGGGGTCGCGCGGCGCGTGGGTGCGCACGCCGGGCGGCGAAGTCATCCATGTGGAGGGGTATCCGACGAAGGCGACGCACACCCGTTCGGCGGGCTCGTGCCACACCGGTGCCATGTGCGCACTGATCGCCCGCGGCTGGTCGCTTGTCGATGCGGTGAAGATCGCCAACGCGGCCGCTTCGCTGGGCATTCAGCGTTCCATCAACGGCGTTCCGGACTGCCCCGGCTATGACGAGGTCATCGCCAAGCTCGAGGAAGACGAGACTCCGGCCGAGGCCGCGAAGTAGCCATTCCTCGCAGCGTCGCCCGGCCGATATGGATTGTTGCGCAACGCTGTCGTTCCGTTTGCGTCCTTAAGTGCGCGCCGAACGGACGACTCTGCGCACATAGGGACGCAAATCGGTGTTTTGCGTCCCTATGTGCGCGCACTTGTCGTTTCGGCGCGCACTTAAGGACGCTATTGGACCAATCACCGTGCCGATGACCGCTCAGGCGCGGCCACCCCACGGCGTCTGGCCGACAATCCCCATATCGCGGGCGAGCCTGCGATGCAGTTCCTTCGTCAACGGAATCAGATCGCTTTCCAGCGGATAATTCAGAAAAACGCTGCGGCAACGGCATGTAATTCACCCGCAACCATATGTAGATTCGTCCATCCATCACGATCAGATTCGGTCTGTACGGGCTCATCTTCAGCAGTTCGACCACGTCGGCGGGCATGCCGCCCTGCTCGCTGGTGCGCTGAAACATCTTGCGACCCTGATAGATGGTCGCCCACATGAGTGGCCTCGTGGCACCGTGCACGGGCATACCAGGAACACGATATCGGTGCCATAGCTGGGGTTCGCGTCCGATATGAACTGCATCACGTCATAGTTGAACGTGATCCAGCCGTCCTTTGCCCCATGTCGTATGCGGCATTTCGCTACCGACCGTCCTCAGCTTGGAAATCTTGGCGAACCACGCCGGAGGAAGTGCACGTCCTCGTCCAGCGGCGTCCAACCGCGAGCGAACATATCCGCCCGCCGCGCCTCTTCGATGGGATCGGGCTTGCGCCACGCATAATAGGTGTACCAGATAACGAACGCCGACCCCGATGACGATCGCCACGATCGACGCGGCCCATTGCGCGCCCGACCCGTCCGACCCCCGCCGGCCCGCAACAATTCACCCGCAATTCATATGGAAACTTGGTATGCCGGAAACGGCACTTTACGATATATATGAACACGACGTCAGAGTCCCCATGAACGACAGCATCGCAGCCAAACCCGCCGATGGCCCGGCAGACAGTGCAGCGGCCGGCTACAGAGCCGGCCCATCACCACCACCGCGAAACTCACCCCGCGCGAGAAGAAATGGATCATCTACGACGTCGGCAACTCCGCATTCGTGCTGCTGTCCACCGCGGTGATTCCGATCTACGCGAAATCGCTGATGCCCGCGGACGGCAACATCGTGTCGGCCTGGGGCTACGCGCAGACCATCGCATCGCTGGTCATCGCGCTGCTCATGCCGCTGCTCGGCTCGATTGCCGACGTGCAGGGCATGAAAATCAAGTTCTTCCTCGGCTTCTTCGGCACCGGCGTCGTCACGTGCTGCGCAATGGCCCTGCCCCTGACCTGGCTACCGTTCCTAGTCGTCTACATTCTGGCGACCATCGGCCTCAACGGCTCGCTAACGTTCTACGATTCGATGCTCATCGACGCCACCTCGAACGAGCGCATGGACAAGGTCTCCTCGCACGGCTACGGCTGGGGCTACATCGGCTCGACCGTGCCGTTCATCGTGTGCATCGCGTTGATTTTCGGCGGCGGCCCGGCGCTGCCATTCGGCTGGACGACGACCGGCTGCACCCGCGCATCGTTCATCATCACCGCCGTCTGGTGGGTCGCGTTCACGATCCCGCTGATCTCCAGCTACCGTCAGGAGCATTACCGCGCCACACGCGACCAGCTGGGGAACGGCCGTGCGCGCACCTTCCGCGAGCTTGGCGGCACCTTCCGCAAGATAATGAGGAACAAGCCGCTGTGGATGTTCATGCTCGCGTTCTTCTTCTACATCGATGCGGTGAACACGGTGATCTCGATGAGCACCTCCTACGGCGCCGAGCTGGGCATCGACTCGACTCAGCTGGTGGTGGCGCTGCTGGTCACGCAGTTCGTGGCCTTCCCATGCGCGATCCTGTACGGGCGGATGGCCGGGCGGTTCGGCTGCAAGGCGATGATCGTGGCGGCGGTCGTGGCCTACATGTGCATCGTGTTCTTCGCCGCGTTCTTCCTCGTGTCGGCCGCGCAGTTCTGGATCCTGGCGATCCTCGTCGGCATGTTCCAGGGCGGCATCCAGGCGCTCTCCCGCTCGTACTACGGCAAGATCATCCCAAGGATCACGCCAACGAGTACTACGGCTTCTACGACATCTTCGGCAAGACCGCGAGCATTCTGGGCACGTTCCTCGTGGCCACCACCACGTCGATCACCGGCAACGCCTCCCTCGGCGTGCTTTCCATCGCCATCCTGCTGGTGTTGGCGCTCATCTTCCTGCTCCTGCAGAAGGATCCAACACAAGCGTAATGTCACCCATCAATCAGCAACAGGAACGCCGAAGCAGCGATGAAACGGCAGATCCTACCGCCCGAGCCGCGACCTGAAACAATTTAGCCCCTGCACAACGCACATATTCTGGCAGGGCGGTAGTTGTCGCAAATTCTACGACAACTACCGTTCGTAAATCGAACGCTATAATCAGAAACTTTCAGATGCTGAGTTCCATGCAGTACCCCTGTGACCGCAATGCGGGCAGGTAAGCTTGCGTGTCTTGGGCGTGTGTGCGGCGAATACGAACTCGCATACCCGGCTGGAAGGTCTCATGGCAAGCCGGACATAGGTACTGCACGCGGGAGCGATAGTACTTCATCGCCGCAACAGTGAGCGCAATCGCCAGCAGAACGGCGACCGGCAGCGGCCACCATACGTCTGTCATCACACCGATGACGAGGCATGCAATTTGCAACAAAGTCGCGGGCAATGTGATTGCCAGCATGACCAAATATGTGGTGCGCAGGGAATGAGTGGTTGTGGTGTTCATAACGGTTGCCATGTCGGTTAATGTTGACGATACGAAGTCAGACGCCGAGACCGTCAGTGCTTTGCGCAGCTGCAAGCAGTCATCAAGACGTTGCTTCTGCTCGGCGATACCCGACTGCAAGGATGCCGTCTGCTGATCCAGCAAATCAACCAGCACCTGTTGCCGCTCGTCCGACAGAATCGAGCGAATCTGCTCCAGCTTGAAGCCGAGTCCTTTGAGAAAAAGGATGACCCGCATCCGCTCGACCTCTGCAGTCCCGTACAGCCTTCGGCCGCCGTCGCTGATCTCATTGGGAATCAACAGACCTTTGGCGTCGTAGTACTGCACGGTTCGCACACTCACACCAGTGAGTTTGGCGATGTCCCCTGTGGTGTATCGGCTGTCCGTTTCATCGTCCATCGACATGGCCTAACCTCCTTTCACCAAGCAATATGCCGCATTACGCAACGTCACAAGCAACATATGACGCAACGTCGACCACAAAACCTTCACATATAAGCGGACTGTAGAAAGACATCCGACCATCGCAATTGCGCACTGGTTCACAGTGAACACCCCGAACCAGTTAGACGGCAGAACAGAATTACAGCCACACCTGTTCTTCAGGCTTTACCTCGCCGACCGCATTGGCCACACGTATGGCATCATTCCGACTCAATCTACCGGCGAATCCCTGTAGATCCGACCGGCGGAACCGCACCAGCTGCGCGCAGCGAGCGGTCGTCAGATGGGTAAGCCCGGCATGCTCATACTCGGGCAGTTGCACATCGCCCGCCCCATGCCAAGTTGGATTGCTGGTCAGTTTCACAGCCACTCCACCGTCGTCGTCGGCTTGTATGACGATGGCGGCCACGTATGGTTGCGTGATTTCGTCGGATCATCCTCGAACCGCACCCGCATGCGATACACGTCGAAGACATGCAGTTGCTCCGGAACCGGCATCAATTCCGGAATATCATGATTATTCGCCATCGCGCCACGCCTTGGGCAGTACGGCAACACCATCGGAGCCCCGGCTCGGATTCAACACCATGGCGTTCGGCACTTCGACCACCGGATATCCCTGTTCGTCGACCCCACGGTACGTAACTCCATTGGCGGCAACATGTCCCGCGTGAGGCAGCACGGGTTCAGGCGCCCTCACCTCGAACGGAATACGACGCTGCGACACCAACTGCACGCTGGCCATATTCACGAACGTATTGAAATTCAATCCCATGGAATCAAGAATGGCGTTCACTTCGGCTTTGAGATCATCATCCATGCGAACAGTGGTAGTGCTCATAATGAATCCTTTCTAAAGCCAATTGTATTACTAATGACTTCTTTTCTCAATATAATCCGTAGGATGCTTAACGCTTTTGCATCATGACCTTGACATCGGGACAATCCCACGCGAAACCAATCTCTGCCTTTGCGCTCATCAGCTGGGGAGCTCACGGTCACACTCATGCGTCGCAGACCACGAGCCTCGCTCGGCGTGCTGTCTATCGCGGTGCTGCTGCTGGTCGTGGCGCTCGTGTTCCTGCTTCTGCAGAAGGATCCGACGCGAGACTAGAGACGCCTGCTAAGAGCCGCATGCGACCCGATGAAGGCGCGTACGGTATCCATGTACTCGTCCATGCGCACCAACAGCGCGAGATGACCGCCGTCACCATGTCGGCGTGCGACGCAGCATCGATCAGCAAATCGGCCATATGCCGCTGATACGGCTTGCTCAGCAACTGCTTGAGGACATCGCACAGGCCCTGCATCAGCCGCCGTTCGCCAGACGACAGGTCTTGCGTCTTGCGCATCACGGCCCACGCCATCAGACGCCGGTGCAGCGGCATCGATATCAGGCGAAGCGTCCGCTTCCACTTGCGATGGCACGCGCCAGTTCGGCGTTCGTCGCGAACCGCTCCTGATAATCGAAGGTGATGACCGAGAGCGGTCCTCGACGAACCGTTCAAAATGCAGGCAGAACAGTCGGACAGCCCGATTCCGCCCGGCAGGAGCACAATCGTTGCGCGGGCGGAGGGATTGCGATGATACCGGTATGCGAAGGGTTCGCCATCCGGCAATCGCATGGTTTGCAACGGATACCGCTCACGAGACGCGGCGAGATCATCCATCGGCCGTCCTTTCCTTGCTATTTCGTCCGCCCGGGCTGCCCGGCGCCTTGTCCGTCGTCGTTGCGCCTGCGATAATCCTTGACCAGCTGGATGATGAGGCTCGCTATGCCGCACAGCACGCCGCCGATCGGCCACGGCAGCCAGAACAGGCCACGGAGCTCCAGTCGTCATGCAGCATCCACGCCCCAGAAACAGTAGGCACAGGGCGGTTATCGTGGCCAGCGACATGATGATGCCGCATACCGCACCGGTCAGATTGTCGTAGAAATCATGCCCGGCTGCACGCTCTTTCTTGCCATCGGTATCGGCCTTCTTGTTGTAGCCGTCGATGTCGAGCATGCCGTGCCGTATTCCGCAGTAAACGAAACTGAAGACGGCGACCGAGTACAGCATCAGCATGATCGCGTTCGGCCATCCATCGCTGATGCCCAACACGTCATCGGCGTACACAGTCACCGCTATGCCGATCAGGATTGCCGCTATACCGCCCACGATGCCGACCACCAGCAGACGCGTCTCGCGGCTGCGATCCTCATCGGTGTAGAAATCCTCGATATACGGATGGCGGCGTTTGAACTCGGCGTGCGACATGCCGCCCGGGACCAGCATCGCCAGCCCGGCGATCACACCTATGCAGATGCACAGGAACGTGAGGAAGTCATTGAGCCGCGTCACGCCGAGGATGGAGTTGCTTGAATCGAACAGATTGCAGATACCGACCGCCGCGATGATCGCCGCAACGCCGCCGGAGATGAGCAGCGCGAACCGGCGGCGATGCTCGTCGTAGCCGGTCAGGCCCTGCGGCAGAGTGGCCGTATTGGCGTGCACGGCGGGGCGGGGCGAACCGGTTCCGTACGGTGTCTCGCCGGTCGGCACGCCCGTGAGGCTTGGCTCGATGGCACCGGCCGCACCGAGATGCGCGGGCTCGTCGGCGTCGCCTATACTTCCCTTCGCGTTCCCCGCATGTGCAGGGCTCCCGGCATCTTCACCGGTCATGCCTTCGACAGTCGTGCCGCGGCCGGTTGCCGATGCGCCGTGCGAGTCCGGCGGCTGGCGCTCACGCTCACGTCGCCGAGCACGAGGTCGTCGAGCGTGCAGCCAAACAGATCGCAGATCATGAGCAGCTTGTCCATTTCGGGGTAGGCCTTCTCGGATTCCCATTTCGAAATGGCCTGCCGCGAGACGCCGAGCAGCATGGCCAGTCGCTCCTGGGTCATGTTGCGTTGGGCGCGCAGGTATTGCAGGTTGGTGCGGAAGCTCATCGTCAAATCCCTTCTCAAGTGATTCCATCATGTCATGTTCGGCCGATGACCCCACTATGGCACGCCGTCCACGCCATCCGCCACCATCTTACGGTTGCAATCGCCGACCATGCCCCGCAACCGTGCGCAACCACAGGTTGCATCGGCGGAATCCCGCCGTTTTGATGTCCTATATCACAATCCTCACGAAGTCGATGTTCCTCGCCTCAACCGCCGCCATGCCGTATCGAGGTCGAGCGAGCGGCCCGGCAGCTTGGGCCAGGTGTCCAATCCGCCCCCATATCTGCGCGGGATTAAGTGCACGTGGAAATGCATCACCGACTGCGCCCCATGATGACCCTTCCCGGTGGCAAGATATGCAACGAATCGCCCTCAATGATACAGGCGCGAGTATGGTACCGGTAGCCAATCGGGCATCAAGCGAAAGCAAGTCTCGGGATTCCGGGAACCCGCATCATGCGCACTTGTGCGGGAATATGAGTCATCCTCGCACAAACATCATCGAGAACGACTCACCGCACTATGCGTCGTACGAATCATCATCACGCACCGAATCATCGTCGCCGGGCATGACCGCGACGATTGTCCTGACCTCGGTTTTCAGCAGGTACTTCTCGGCGAAGTCCAATGTGGTGGACACCATCACAACCCCCTTCTTGACGTGCGAACCATCGATATGGCACCGGCGAAGCCCCTGCCGCCGGCACCCACCATCGAAGCACGTCGCAGGGCGCGACACAAGACCGCGGGCATATGAAAAACTATGGCTCGCTCAACCGACGCTCTCAAAACTCGCAGATACAGGCCGTCATCGGGCAGCTGGGCCAGATACGGGCGCAGACCGGTACCGCGATACCAGTCGAGGATCGCCTCATACCCAGGCAGCGCATGGTAGTAGTTCGTCTCCCACGCGTCGACGTGCGCGGAGAGCGGGGCGAGCAGATCATAGTATGCGCTTACGTCGAAATTGTCGCCGCCGAGATTGTAGTAGCGGCGTATCTCGCTGATCCACTGCCGCCATTTCGGCTCGCACGCGGTCTCGCGCATGATGATGTGCGGCGGCAGGTTGATGTTCTCGGTGAATTGCGCCGCCGCGACGCCGCCGGCGTTAAGCCGTCGCAGCATGGAGGGCAGCACCCGTTCATGATTCGGCACCCATTGCAGGCAGGCGTTGGAGAAGACTACATCGAAATCGGTGTCGAGCTCGTCGCGCGACCCGGCGTCCAGCACATCGAAATCGCAGTCGGGGTGGAGCTTGCGTGCCGAGGCGATCATGTCCGGAGAGCTGTCGATGCCGAGGATCCCGCCTGCGATTATAGGCTCGAAAAAGAGACGCCCCTCCCGGAAGGAGGGGCGTTCTGTTCTGTGGAGCTAAGGGATTCGCAACTATTTGTTGATATTTTGCCATTTTCTCGGCGTGTCGCTCAATATATGGAGTGTTTAGTGGAGCTTTTTTGCCTGTGCAACGTTCGCCCTAGCAGAGCCTTTGTCTATCTGTTGAGCCTTTGGTGATAAGTCCGTTTATGAGACTCGTCGTTTTGGCAAAATAGTATTCCCTTGTTATACTGATAACCATTGCATAGGCAAAGGTTTTAATCATATGAAAATGAATAATCAGAAGAAGCTGTTAACCGCTGGAGATGCGTCATCGGCGCTTGGCGTATCGGTGGATACCATTCGCCGGTGGGATAAGCTCGGTCTGCTCAGAAGCGTGCGCGACTCGTGTAACGTCCGGCTCTTCGATCCTCGGAGATCGAGCACGCGAAACGGCAGCATGAATCACCCAAGGAGCTTGGCGCTCCCTCTTTCCATGTGCTTAAATCAGATCCGACCGAGATGACCACGGTCGAGCTGTTCGCCGGAGCCGGAGGCACCGCGCTTGACTTGAGAACGCCGGTTTCGAGAACCTCATGCTATCCGGAGATCGATCATGCGGCATGTGGGACGCTCCGCCATAACCGACCGCAGTGGAACGTCGTCGAGGGAGATGTCGCGCAGATCGATTTTTCCGGATTCAAAGGGAAAGTCAATCTCCTTCAGGGCGGCGTCCCCTGCCAAGCGTTCAGCTATGCCGGAAAATCGAAAGGCTTCGGGGATACGCGCGGAACGTTGTTCTTCCAGTTCGCGCGTGCCATCGGGGAATGCAAGCCTGATGTCATCATGATGGAGAACGTCCGTGGTCTTTTGACGCACGACGGGGGTAAGACCATCCGCACAATGCTCTCCTGCCTGATGGAAAAGGGATACCGAGTCGCGATCAAGATACTCCGCGCCCAATTCCTTGATGTCGCGCAGAAGCGCGAACGCCTTGTCATTCTGGGGGTGCGCGACGATCTCGACATGCCGATACTGTTCCCCAAGCAGAGCGGCGAGCTAATGACTCTCTGGGACGCCATCGGGGACTGTCCGAAGTCTGACGGTGCAGCATATCCCCAGCGTAAACGCGAGATACTGGAACTGGTTCCGCCGGGAGGATATTGGCGTGACCTGCCGGACAATCTGCAACGCGAATACCTGAAGGGGTCATACCACCTGCCGGGAGGCAAAACGGGCATGCCCGACGCTCTCGCGTGGAACGAGCCGTCCCTGACCCTGACCTGCGCTCCTGCGCAAAAGCAGACGGAACGTTGCCATCCGGCGGAAACGCGTCCTCTCACCGTCCGTGAATACGCGCGCATCCAGAGCTTTCCCGACGAATGGGAGTTCTCTGGCTCGATGGCGGCACGATACAAGCAGATAGGCCACGCGGTTCCCGTCAACATGTCCTACCACATCGGCAAGGGTATTCTCGCCATGCTGAAAGGTGAAAGACCCGACGATTTCGTTGAGGTTCCTGCCCTGACGGAAGAACAGGTCGAAGACGCCGCTTATCTGAAGATGATCGCGTTGGAATACACCTGAACCTAGGCTGGGAAAACCGAGCTGTACAGCAGTTCCATGGTTTTGCGGTCAATCGTCGAAACCATGGAATCGCTGCTTCTGATATCCGCGAATATTGCGGGCAGTGCCTCGTAAAGCTCATGCAGGGCGTTCTTGTATTCGAAAACGATCTCGTACGCGGTGGCGCCATCGCATCGTCTGACCGTGTTCTTGGCCTTTCTGCCGGATGGTTCCCACTTTTCGTCATATCGGTGCGTGTCTGCGGGGACTATCTGGAATAGATAGCCTTGTGAATTCGTCAAACGCGCGGCCGCGTCTATCTTGTCCCACACGTCTTTTTCGTCCGACGCCTTTATCGTGTTGAACCTGTTCTTCACTTCCGCGACGACCGGTTTCCCTATGACCGGATGCACATACCCGTCCACGGTTTTGATGTCCAGCACGCCGCCGGCCGTTCCCAAAGTCGTCCAATGCGGAGCCAGTCCAAGAATCCCCTGATGCATGTCCCCAAGAGCGTTGCTCAGAGACTTGTTTATCTTCCTTGTTTTTTCAAAGCCCAGACTGTCGTTCAGGGATTCACCGGTAATGAGCGCCTGCGTCAGAATGAGGAAAGGATCTGGAGGCAACTGTTTCTTGTTCCTTTCGGGGGCGAAGAACTTATCGAAGTTCCTTTTAACCTCGTAATACAAGGCGTCGTTGTCTATCCACGTCAATCCGTAGTCGTGTTTGTTCATTTTTACCCAATCTCAATCAGATTTAACCGGTTTTTTAATTCTATCGGTCAATTCCCCTCCTGCACCAATGGTGCTGACTTTTATCGAGTTTGATGGAGGTTCTTTTATCCGCATAGCATCTAGTGTCGGGGAAACGCCCTGCGCAGATAGGAGCATTACGATGCGTGTCCCAGTTGACCAGACGGCATTCGCCGACGGAATCCGGTTCCAGTTCGCAGAGCCGGTCGCAGTCTATGAGAACAACCGCCGTGTCGATGGCAAACAGGCCGTGGATGCCGACGGCGTGCCATTGTGGTCAGTGCAGATTCTGATTCTTCGCGCAGGGCGTCGTTCCGAGCTCGAGACGGTGAAAGTGCCATCGATTGTCGCCATCAATATCCCGCCGACCACGCCAATCGTGTTCGACGGCCTGACGGCTACGACATGGGAAAATAATGGCCGCTCCGGTATCTCCCTGTCCGCCCGTGGCATCGCTGAGGCCTGAGCATCCTCCCTTATTCTCATCTCCGCATAGAAGAAGGTGGCTCCCGAAATGGAAGCCACCTTTCTCTACAAAGGATGCAATTATGAACGGTTCAATAAAATTTGCCACGCATCCAGCGACGTCAGATCTGGTACTTCTTGCTATTTTCGGCGCGATCGGTTCAGTATTTCTTGGTGTCATCGGTACCAGTTTCTGGATCATCGCGATCTACATCGTATAGGCAACCGGGCTTGCATGGATATGGCTCTTCCTGACCTCCATGATCGCCGTCGGACTCGTCGCGCTAGGGCTTCTGGCACATGACCCCAAGGTGCGGAAGACCGCGCGGTGGCTTGCCCCCGTGCTTGGCGACTACGATCGCGGCATCCGTCGCGCTGCCCGCAGACGCGGCAACCGTTGGCTTCGCGACTGCAACCTCATACCCACCCGTCCAAACGAAGTTTTGATTCCAGGCGTATCCGCTCCCCCGAAACATGTGAACTACTCTTGTTGGCTACGCTATCCAGCCGGACATCGTGAAGGGCATCTTGAACTGCGTGACCTACCTCTGAAAGGCATTACGACGGAGAATCTGCGTCGTTTGTACGCCGATTCCTAGGACTGCTTCATGCCGCTGATTTCGAGGTGACGCGACCGAATCCACAGAAATATCCGAATCGTTGGCTGGTGAGATTGTTCGCATCCGACCGTCTGTCTACGCTGGCGTCACCTAGCGTGCTCGATCGTCTGCCGAACGTATCCATCGAAACCGGTCACGTAGCCGTGACCGTCGGCAGGACTCTGAATGGTGTGCGCCATGTGGATTTATCTGGCATTTCGGGCATGACCATCGCAGGGCAGCCGGGTGCTGGCAAGACCGCAGGTGTCAATGTTCTGGTGGCTGGGCTGGCGTCACGCCCAGATTCAGTAAGTTTGTACATTGCCGACGGCAAGGGGCAGTGATTGGGCATGGTGCTCACCATACGTGACTCGATATACGAACAACGACAATTTCGATGATATTCTTGCGATGCTCCACGAGGTGCGTGATCTGATGCGTACGCGTCTGCGTTCAAACGTTGCGGAACATGGTGACTCGAATTTCTGGCATTGGGAACCGACTTTCAATGACTGCGCGGTGGTGGTGATTCTGGACGAAATACAAAACTGGATCACCCCAGCCGTGAAGACCAAGGAGACTAAGGAGAAGTCGGAGGAATTCATCGCTCCGGTCATTGATATCGTGAAGAAGGGTAGATCGGCTGGCATCACGCTGATCGCGATGACTCAGAAACCGACCACGGACGCATTGCCGTCTGTGCTGTGCGACAACGCCGCCTTGAAGGTCGCTTTCCGTTGCTCCACGCCGGAGATGGCGAAGTCTGCACTCGGTAGCCTGCCGGATGGTTCGTCCAGCCCCACCGCCATTGATTTCGTCCAGAAAGGCATGAGTGTGATGACCATGGACTCCGGCATGGCCGAGTACGTGCAATGGGATTATCTGCCCGAGTCGGATATCCCTGCACTGCTTGATGCAGTTCGCTGAACTCACGCCGCCGAGGCGGCGTGCCGGACGTGCCGCCTGGCCGTGCAAACGGTCGAACGGAACGTCCGGCCATTCATATAGGCATTGGTGTTTCCTCTGCGCGTAGCACGACTGCATGTATAGCCGCCGTAGGCGGCGTCCGCTATTGGTCGTTTTTCCGTTCTATTGTCCGCGTTTCTGAGGAGAACGGTGCGCTGTTCACGCTCGTTCTGCTCGAATCCGGCTGCTAGTTGAACGAAGATGAATAGCTTCTGAACGCATGGTTCACTGAAGATGAATCTTTGTGACGAAAATGGAAAGATTATTCAAGCCTCTCGGTTAGGGGTATCAAACCGGTTTGGTCGACGCATACGTACGTGCATGAACAATATCGCTATTTTTACGTGTCGTGCCACGTCAGGAAATGCGGGTCTGACCGCTTGCGATCAGGATATTACCCCGCATTTCCGTGACTTTTTACTTTTCTTTCAGGAATGGCGGAAGTTCGCCGTTTTCTGGGCTTCAAAAAGTCTTGCGAAAAAAGTTGTCACTTTCTACATAGCGACTCGCACCGAAACGAAAGGACGGTGTGAAATGTCTGATGTCGATATTAAGCGGATGGCTCGTAGCGTGGAACGCGGCCAGGGATTGACTGCCAATGCCAAAAGGAACCTATGGATGGTAACGCTATTGAATCCCCAGCAGAACGGTGTTCCAGCTGGTCTGACTCCTGATGAGTGTGCGGAATGGGCTTTGAAGCACTGGTGTCTGAACGAATCTGGCGGGTTACGCAAAAGCCGAGGTGCGCTGGTTGCATACGAAATCGCACCCACCACAGGAACACCGCACTTGCAAATGCTCATGTGTGCCACGAATTCAGGATGTACGGCTGAGAGGGTGCTTAAAGCTTGGCCTGCCGCCGATATCGAAGTCGTTCGTGATTTCTCTGGCGCGGTTGATTACATCTACAAGCGTGGTGAATATGCGGATAAGGCGTTTACGCAAATTGTTCCTGCACGGGCGATGGACAATGAACTTGTTCCGAATCCACAGCGTTCTAGACGGAATAAGGAAAAAACTCTGACTCATGACTCGAAACGTCGTTTGGTGTGGTCTGCGGTTTTGAGGATGGCATGACGGCTGCGCAGATTTACGCCGACCCCGAACTGGCTGTATACGCTTCCGGCATGGATATCGTGCTTGATCGCTGGATTCGTGAACGTGATGGGTCTCAGCCTCGTCCCGAAATCCATGTTCTATGGCTGCAAGGCGAACTGTCGTCTCTGTCGTTGCTGTCCGCTGTGCGCTCTGAATTGTCGAAACGTTTTGGCGCGGCTTGGGGAGTGGACTTTGGGTGACGTTGCACAGCCGCAGCTTTCGGGCAATACGCGTGCTGTTATGGTTAGCCTGCCTAGCAAGGTGGAACGTTCGGAGGTTGACTCTGATTTGTCCAAGCTCTGCGATCAGTCGCCGTTGCAGGTTCGTAGAACCTATCAGCAGACTTTCTGGGCTCGTTGGGAGTTTGCGGTGATTGTGAATGAGGTTTCTCATCCATTCGAGAGCGTGTTGAGGGAACTCCTGTCCGCTTACCGCTTGACTGTCATGCGTATATCTGACGCGAGCGGCGAAAGCGTCCGTCAACAAGTTGGCGAGGGGTTTGATCTGTGCATGTCTGATGGTCTGCCTGAGCTGTCAGATGGTGACGTTGTCGAGTCACCCTTCGCGGAACTGGAGTCCGGGGAAGCCGTGCTGCAGTGCGAGAAGGACGGCAATCTCCCGTCTGTTGAACTGTCACCGGAGGAACTTGCCAGTTTAGCTCGGATATTGTTGCAGTTATTGCAGCTTCCTCTATCTGAACGTTTTGGGAGTTTGTCGCTCTTCGAGCGTAAACGTTTTGACGATTTGACTAAGAAGTGTCTTGTTGCTCTGACGATGCGTTCTTGTCGTATTGATGGCACGTCTGTTGAGCCATTGTTAGAGGACTTTTTCTGATTTATCTCAGATATCTGAGGAATTGCCGTGGTTGCTGTCCTCTGGACGCTCCCAGAAATTGACTCCTGATTGGATGGCCTTTCTTGCTGATTTGAACGAAGCTTGCATGACGGCAAGGAGGGTTCTCAATTGACTTTGCTTGCTTGCTTTTATGCAACGTCTGGCGATGGTATCCGTGGCTCTGCTGTGGTCTTTGTGGAGGTGCTTAATGGCTCTCCCTGCTGACGGTAATACTGGCTATGAACTGGTGCCACGCTTGGTGACGGTCTCGCATGCGGCGGAACTTGTGGATTGTTCTCCTGATTTGATTTACGATCTGATTCGTCATCATCGCGTGGAGGCTCGCGTGCTTCCGGGGCATCCGCGTTCGACCCGCGTGAACGTCGTATCGTTGATGGAGGCTTTTAAACTGGCTCGCTGAGAATCATTTCATTTGAGCGAGTTTGGCGGCAAGTTTCTCTTGTTCTTCCTGTAAGGCCTTTATCTTCTTTTCGATATCTTCAGCAGTTGCGGGCATCATCAAGTAAGCCGGCACCATCTACGGCTTTTCGCTGAGCTTCCTCGTCTTGCCGCCAATATCCTGTTTCTACTTCCATTGAATCGTGTCTGGTGACGGCCTTCTGCGTCGCAGGCCGTCACTGGTGCGACTCACCATCGTCGAAAACATCGCCTTGAGTTGATGCGGGGTGATATCTGGTCTTCCTGCGTTTTTGCCGCTTCCTTGAAATGATCGCGTATCGAGTTTGGACTGGCTATATCGTAGCCACTTGCCGGGCTTTCGATGAACATTGCATCCGGCTCTGGTCTGACGTGCGTTCGCAGCCATTCAGTGAGCATGGGCATGAAGCTTTGTGGAATATAGAGCCATGCGTTGGAGCTTTTTGTTTTGGGCGTGGCCAGGCGTAGAGGCCCCTGTCGCCTTCTCCCCTATTGAGACCGTGGCTGATATGCACACGTCGGTTGGGTAGGTCGAAGTCCTGTCGCTGCAATGCACACACTTCACTGATTCGTAGTCCCAGCATGGCTGCGGTGTACTGAAATATTCGGCACCATTCGGGCATGTTGTCCGTAATGGTTCGAAGTTCCTCATTTGTGATGACTGGTACGTCATGTCGTTTGCTTTTCGCGCGGTGGACGTGGGGCAGTGTGCAGGGTTGTTTTTCCAGCAATCCGTCTTCGACGGCCTTTTGCAGATGCGCTTGAGCATCTGATAGGTACGTTCCTTTGCGTCGGGCTGATCTTGAGCGCATTGCCATAATACCAACTTTTCACTGCGTCCTCAGTGATGTCGCAGACGCGCCCGTGGGTGAACGACATTTCTAGAACGTGTCGCAGCGCAACGTCGTAGACGTTTTGGGTTCGGGTTTTTCCCCTGTTTGAATTGTTCTACGAACAGATATGCGTATATTTCGAATTGCGTATTCCTCCGCGCAAGTTCTGCTTCCTTTTTCGCCTCACGCTCCTGCCAACTCGTCCATTCCGCATCGCCACGTTTTACAGCGTCCAGCAGCGTCTGTTCGCTTGACCGCCATCTTTCCGCGTCAATCCTGTTTGCAAAACCACGTTTGACGTCTCTTTTTGGGGTAACGGATCCAGCGGGTCTTTATAATGCGCCATCCAGAGCTTCTTGCTCTTATCATAGTAGACGCCTTTTATGGTTGTTCTCATGGTTGCGAGTATATGTTAGGGGGAGGAGTGTTTAGTGGAGTATTTTCGGTGTCTTAAATGAGCTTACTCGACTTATTGTTTTTTGTTCGGCCATCTGAAAACATTGGAACCCCACCGATTTTGGTATGAAAAAGAGCTTCCAGATTGCTCTGAAAACTCTGCCTGTGGAGCTAAGGGGATTCGAACCCCTGACCCTCTCCATGCCATGGAGATGCGCTACCAGCTGCGCCATAGCCCCGAAAACCGACCACCGTAGCGGCCGTGGGTGATGTAGGAATCGAACCTACGACCCCTTCCGTGTGAAGGAAGTGCGCTAGCCGCTGCGCCAATCACCCAGTGCACACCGAAGTGAACTTCGGCATCCGTGGGCGATACAAGATTCGAACTTGTGACCCCTTCCGTGTCAGGGAAGTGCGCTACCTCTGCGCCAACCGCCCGGGTCTGCGTGCCGACCGGCCGAATCGCTTCAGCCAGCCGAATCTGCGAGCGGACAACGGGACTCGGACCCGCGGTCTCAACCTTGGCAAGGTTGCGCTTTACCAACTAAGCTATGTCCGCAATGTCACCTTGACAGGCAACAGGGGAATACATTACCCGACCGCCTGTACAAACGGGACAAAAATCGCGACACGCCTGAAATTCCGCGGAATCGGTCACCGCTCTTTGTTGCTGATGAGCAGCCCCCAATGGTATTCACGAACAGCAGGTTGCACACGCCGAACGCCACGGTGTTGGCGCGTGCCCTTGTAGATGCCCCAACTCATCACCGTCATCGGGATCATCCATGCCAGCGGGAGCAACGTCCATCCCAACGCGACCATCGAGATGATGTTGAGGATGAATGCAGCGAGACGCAGGTTGCGGTCGCCATTCGTCATCGGGTACGCGCCCGGCGAATACGGTTGCCGTCCGGCGTCACCTACTGCGCCGGCGCGAAATCACCGGCCCATTCCTCGCCATCCCACCAACGCATCAGCGAGGGATCGCCCGATGGGTCCGGATACCAGCCCGGCGGCATGTTCGTGATTGCTCCCGTCCGGCTCGGCCGCTTCGCTCCGGCTCATGCCGCTCGCCTGTATCTCGCCCGCGCCTCGCCTATTCCGCCCGTCACCTTCATCGGCCACGAATCAACGCGCCGCGCCACCGAAGGCGCGATACCGGCAAACCTGCCTCCATCGCACAGCCCGGCCACGCGCGACGCACATAATGCGACATCATCGCGCCGCATGCTCGGTGTCCTTCTCGACCCCTCCACCCCCCGAATGCCGCCTGTCGCGCGGTTTTTGTACCGCGCTGAGAGTATTCAAGAGAGTATGACAGTAAATTCCTCGACCATGGTCAAAGAGTTCACCAATCCGCTGAAGGAACCGATCGACGACGATATCAACCTGTTTGATTTCCTTGACCGCCGCGCCCAGCGCGACCCGGACGGCTCGACCGTCGAATACAAGGCGGACGGCGGCTGGAAGTCGTTCTCCGCGACGCAGTTCCGCGATCTGGTGATCGTCCTGGGCAAGGGCCTGATCGGCTTGGGTGTGAAGAAGGGCGACGCCGTGTCAATCGTGTCGCGTACGCGCTGGGAATGGACCGCGCTCGACATGGCCATCATGGCGGTCGGGGCGCTCACCGTCCCGGTCTACGAGACGAATTCCGACGCTCAGGTGAGCTGGATCTTCAACGATTCGCAGGCCACGATCGCGTTCGCCGAGGACGATGGACAGCGCGACAAGATCGAATCCATCCACGATGAGGTGCAGTCGCTGCGCAAGGTGTTCGTGATCGAGGCCGGCGCGCTCGAAGCCTTGCAGGCGTATGGCAAGGAAGTGAGCGACGAGGAGTTCTGGGCGCGCAAGAACGACGCCCACGGCGACGACCTCGCGACGATCGTCTACACGTCCGGCTCCACCGGCACCCCCAAGGGCGTGGAGCTGTCGCACCGCAATCTGGCGTTCCTGTGCCTGTCGGCCATGCAGTACATGCCCCGCGCCTGCGCGTGGCCCGACCGCCGTCTGCTGCTGTTCCTGCCGCTGAGCCACGTGTTCGCGCGGTTCATGGAGCTGCTGAGCCTCTGCGGCACGCTGACGTTGGGACTGAGTTCCGATATGAAGACGATCGTCAAGGATTTCGAGTCGTTCGGCCCGACGCTGCTGCTGGCGGTGCCTCGCGTGTTCGAGAAGGTGTATAACGCAGCGTCGCAGCGCGCCGGCAAGGGCATCGCCGGCAAGATGTTCCTGCGTGCGGCGGACGTGGCGCGGGATTGGTCGAAGGCCGAGCAGGCCGGCGAGAAACTGCCGTGGCGGGGGCGCCTCGCCCACGGGTTCTACGAGTTGGTGGTGTACAAGAAGATCCGCACGATTTTCGGTCCGAACGCCGACTTCGCCATCACCGGCGGTGCCCCGATGGATGCCAACCTTTCGCACTTCTTCAACGGCATCGGCATGCCGCTGCTTGAGGGCTACGGCATGACGGAGACCTGCGGGCCGGTGTGCGTGAGCCTGCCGGAGAACAATCGGATCGGCACGATCGGCATGCCGATGAGCGGCGTCACCGCGGGTATCGCGGACGACGGCGAACTGTGCGTACGCGGCCATCTGGTCTGCCGCGGATACCACAACCATCCCGATGTGACCGCCGAGCAGATCGTCGACGGCTGGCTGCACACCGGCGATCTGGGCGACATCTCCGAAGACGGCTTCATCTCGATCACCGGCCGCAAGAAGGATCTGATCATCACCGCCGGCGGCAAGAACGTCTCCCCCGGCCTGTTGGAGGCCGCCGTGATGACATCGCCGGTTGTGAACCAGTGCCTGGTCATCGGCGACCGGAAGCCGTTCGTGGCCGCGCTGGTCACGTTGGATCTCGCCGATGCGAACGCGTGGCTGAAATCGCAGGGCGCTCAGGAGGAGTCCGACCTGGCGTCGCTGACCCGCAATCCGATCGTGCACACCGAAGTCGAGCGTGCGGTGAATCAGGCCAATGAGGGCGTGTCTCGCGCCGAGTCGATCCGCAAGTTCGAGATTCTGCCCGACGAGTTCACACAAGACAACGGCATGCTGACGGCCAGCCTGAAGACCCGCCGCGCGCAGATCGTCGCGCACTACCGAGAACTGATCGACACTGTGATCTACGTGCCGAAGAAGAAGTAGGCTCACCCGGCCTGCAGTCGCCACGTTGTTTCCTGTTTGCTTGTTCCAGTGTTCGCGCATGCGGTTGCTGTTGGCCGCTCCCGCTTTGCGGTTGCAGCTCGCGTGTTCGGGTCCGTTGTATCCGTCGCGCCGGTCGTTATGTCCGAGGTCCCATGCTTGGCCGCGGGTGACGGGCAGGTGGCAGTGGGTGTATGAGCATCTGCGTAGTGCCATTTGTTGTTTGCCTAGTCCTGCGGTCGTTAAGATTCACTGCGTGTCGCGTGTTCTCGGACTGCATATCTCTCGGCGTCAAGCAGGTCGCCGAACGCCTCGGCATAACCAGCGGCGGCCTGCTCAACCTCAAGCTCCCCGAACCCGACGCCATGATAGGCCGCACGCGCGGCTGGCTCCCGGAGACGATAGACGGATGGAACGCGAAGCGTCCCGGTCGGGGCGTCGGCGGAGGCAGACCCCCGAAAAAACAAGTGACTGGCATACGCGGTTGGCTTCGAACCAACGACCTGCGGTTTTGGAGACCGCCGCTCTACGTCTGGTGCGCACCAAGCGGCATATGCGGCGTTCGGCACGTCTCGTCAATCAGCCGACGGCACGCCTGCCGCGGCAACTGAAATCGTCTGTGCATCAACACTAACAACCGTTCGCGCGGTTCGCTAGAGGTCGTGAGGATTTTTCGCCTTTCGCGCTCTTCCCGGGCATGCCGGCCGCGCTTGGGCCGTGCAGCCGGCTTGGAATCCAGTCGGCACAGGGTATCCGCAGGAGAAGCTGCGATGCGTTTGCGCCGGCTGCTTTCGCGCATCGGCATGACTCATTTCGCTCGCGACGCGCCGGCCGGGTACGGCGCGGATGCCGAATTACCGGCATCGCCGCGGCATCCGCAGGCGCGTTGACGCTGGCCACGTCGGCGTTCATGTTCCGATTTGTCCTTGACACGCAGGCGCCGCTTTCGATGATGAAACTGGTCAGGACCGGTAAGGTTCCCGGCGCCAAGCTGGAGGGCGTGCGCCGTGATGCAGCCGAGGAGGCAAGGGCCGCATTGGTCGACGGTCGACCGATTCGTCAGCGATGCGCTGGCCGGATGAGCCGTAAAGCCCGACCGGCTGGGCCATTTACGGGCTGTGGAGGGCGAACAGAACGCGAAAATACGGGTTGAAATAGCCGAAATCCGCAATTCCCCGTGTGAAATCGCCGTTTTCGAGCTCAAAACGGCGATTTCGCACGGGGAATTGCCCAGAACGGCTATTTCAACCCGTAATTTGACGAGGATGATGGAGGCAGATAGGGGGGCAGCGATTGCGGTTGGACGCGATTGCGGTTGGACGCGGCTCATGGCTTACATTGTGGTCGCATCACTGCCGTCGGAGCTGTACGAGGAACCGGAACCGCTGGAGCTGCTGCCGGAGCCACTGGAACCACTGCCGAGCTGGCTGTCCGACTTCCCTGAGCCGCCATACTGCTGAAACTGCCCATTGCCGAATTGGCCGCCGCTGGGCGGCTGCCCCATGCCTCCGGGCATCTGCATCTGCTGGCTGCTGCCCGTGCCATCTTCGTCGTCGGTCAGCGCGTTCACCGCGAGCGCTCCACCGACGCCGCCCACGAGGCCGCAGACCAGAGACACCACGGCGAGCAATGCCCACGTCTTACCGCTCAACGCGTGTTCGCCGCCCTTCGAGCCTTTCGGTGTCGGGATACCTGACCGCCCATTGATCCAGGCACCGGCCGGCCCGTTCCAATCCTCATACAACGGCATTCGGCCGCCCTGCGCGTTCGCATCTGGTGTATTCGCGCCCTGCATATTCGCGTCCTGCGCGTTCATGTTCTGGCCACTCACCGCTTGCATATTCCCCGGCTGCGGATTCATTGCCTGCGTCGGCGCATTCTGCGCGTACCACGCCGCACGCGATCCCTCGCCGTAGCTCCCCGGCATCGGACCGTTCGGAGCATAGCCGGAACTGCCCGGAGCTGCCGCGAGCCTATACCCAGCCGAACCGTATCCGGCGGTTCCGCATCCAGCAGCCCCGGTCCGGCAGCCCATTCGGCGTCTCCCAGACCAGCCGCACGATTTCCCGCATACTCGTCTGTACCGCCGTTGTCTGCCGCAGCCCGGCCACCATCGGCCCGACCAGCCGCGGAACCGGGCTCCACGCCCCAGCCGCCCGCCGAACCGTTAGCCACAGCGGCGTCATTCACAGCCGCTTGACGCTGCTCCGAACCGGTGAAGTTCGCCGCAACCTCGATAGCGACGCCCTCGATGGCACCATCCGCGCCGTTGCCGCTCTCGCCGCCATTCGCATTGTTGACATTGTTGCTGTTGTTGCTGGTCATGATGACTCCTTTGAAAACTGACTGATGAAGTGATTGCTGATGTTGATGTCTGGCACGCCGCCATGGTTATGCCATCGTCCACGCTGTCGATGTGCCGAACCGGCTGTCGAACTCGCTGCGGTCGATGGTGTCGCTCGACAGCTCCGTATCGCTCCCGGCCGAGACCGAGGTCGAATACGAGCCGGTCACCGTGACGGTCACGTCGCCGCTGCCGGAGACCACGGTCTTGCCGTTCGCCACGATGGTGACGGTGTTGCCGTCGCCGCCGGAAGCGACGTTGAGCGCGGAAATGGTCGTATCCTTCGTCACCACCCACGTGGACGTGCCGTCGACATTCACAATGATGGGGCGTCGCTCGCCGTGCCCGTGCCGGAGCCGGCCGCCGCGTTGTCCGTGAGCGTCGCCGCGTCGGTGTCGAAATCAAGCTCAGTGTTCTGCAGCACCACATCGGCGGTCGTGTTGGTGAAGTAGAACATCGACCCTGATCCGATGGCGGAGCTGAGTGTGGAATCGACCGACTGGAACGTGGCGTGCTCGCCGGTGCTGCCTTCCGCATCGCCCGAGGTGGACTGGTAGATGATGATGCCGTTGGCGATCGGGTCGGATGCGGTTTTGCCGGTGACCGTGCTTTCCAACGTCGAATCCTTGATCAGGATCGTGTTGAGGCCTTCCATGCCGGCGATCTGGCTGCCGGATGAGGTTCCGGAGACGTTGTTCACCTGAATGTCGCCGGTGGAATACAGCAGCGGGGAGCCGGAGCCGGCGGTGCTCAGCGTCGCATCGGCGAGAGAGATCGATCCGCCGCCTCGATCGGTGGCGACGATGGCGCTGTGGCCGCCCTGCGTGTCCGCGGTGATCTTGTTCGCCGATATCGTGCCGCCGTAGGTCGCGTCCAGCCCGCGTGAATTGTCGGCCATGGTCTCAATCGATGTGTCGTTGACGAGCGCCGTTCCGGAATCGGTGGCGAAGACGCCGTTCGACCCGGAGCTGGAGGCGGTGATGTCGGTACCGTCGATGACGGTGGTGGAGTCTTCGCCGACGGTGAGCGACACCGAGTTGGTGCCGGAATAGTCGTATTGCATGGTGTTGGCGCTGCCACCGAAGTTGCCGCTCGGCGGCTGCATGGTTGAGGCGGAGCCAGCGGAACCGGCCGAGAGGTGCCGAATCAGCACCATGCCGCCGGGGCTCGCGCACAGGCCACCCGTGAGGGCGACCATCCGCCTCGTCGCGATTACCGGCGGTCGACGCCGCCGCGAGCCGCCGGGGCTCGCATGGGGTTGCATGTCATGGGGTTTCATGGTCGTCGTCCTTTCCTTGGATTGACTCCATTGAACGACGGCTTTCCTAGCGGCCCCTGCGCCTGACGTTGAACCGTCCTGCAACCTTGCGGAACGGTTTCCGAATGTTTTCTGATGCTTTCTGGATGCTCTTAGACGGAACGCGCCCTCAAAACTCGCAGATACAGCCCCAGAATCGACATTTTGGGGCTGTATCTGCGAGTTTTGAGAGCGCGGTTTCGCCTACAATCCGTATTCCTCGCGCACGAAGCGCTCCAGCACCGGAATCGACCGCTTCACCTTTTCGGTGTCGATGCAGTAGGCCATGCGGAAGTAGCCCGGGCAGCCGAAGCTGTCGGACGGCACAAGAATCAGGTCGTATTCCTTGGCCTTCATGCAGAAGGCGTTCGCGTCGGCTTCCAGCGCCTTGGGGAAGATGTAGAACGTTCCGCCCGGGCGCACCACGTCGAAGCCGATCGAGGTCAGCGCATCGTAGAGCAGGTTCATGTTCGTCTCGTACACGCTCAGGTCGCTGGTCTCGTCGATGATCTTCGCCACGGCGAGCTGCATGCTGGAGCTCGGGCAGTTGTGGCCGGTGCCGCGCGAGATCTGCCCGCACATCGGCACGATGAGTTCGGCGTCGGTCGCCCGCGGGTTGACTGCCACGTAGCCGATGCGCTCGCCCGGCAGGCTCAGCGACTTCGACCAGGAGTAGCAGGTCAGCGTGTTGTCGTAGAACTTGGCCGGATATGGCTGCGTGCCGCCGTCGAACACGATCTCGCGGTAGGGCTCGTCGCTGATCAGGAAGATGTCGTGACCGTATTCAGCCTGCTTCGCCCGCAGGATACCCGCGAGCCGGTCGAGCGTTTCGGCCGAATACACCGCGCCGGAGGGATTGTTCGGCGTGTTGATGAGCACGACCGCCACCTCGGGGTTCAGCGCCGCCTCGAACGCCGCGAAGTTGATCTGGAAGCTCTCGATGTCGGCGGGCACGACGGTCAGCCGCGCGCCCGCGCCTTCGACATACGGATGGTATTCGGGGAAGTATGGCGCGAACGTGAGCACTTCGTCGCCGGGCTTGGTGACGGCCCGCAGCGCGTGGGCGAGCGCACCGGCGGCACCCGTCGTCGGGAAGATGTGGCCGGCCGTGTAATCCATGCCGAAACGCCGGTTGAGGCTTTCGGCGATGGTGCGGCACGCCTCCGGGTTGCCCAGCGACGGGCTGTATCCGTGGAGCGCGACCGGATCGGCGGTCTCGTACATGTCGATCATCGCCTTGGTGAAGCTGGACGGGCACGGCACGCTCGGGTTGCCCAGCGAATAGTCGAACACGTTGTCGTATCCGATTTCGGTGCCCCTTGCGGTCGCGTATTCACTCAGGGTTCGAATGACCGATTTGCCGCCGAGCATGGCTTTGTATGTTTCGTTGATCATGGCACAACCTCCCCGTTGGACTCTGGTTTCGTTTTTACCACCGACCACGCACAACAGGGCATGTCGCCGGTTGTTGTTGGGTTCGCGCGGGTTGGGAACCTGGTATATTGACGGGTAACCGGTCACCCGCCCGGCCTTAGCGGCTCCGGACGACAAGCATAGCCCCGCCGCGGCGGAAAGGAGGCGCACGACGCCCAACATCATCGATTATGCACGTTCCGAGACCCGCCCGTTCGGCGTCGACGCACCGTTCAACGCCGTCGACGCGCTGGTGCTGGCGTCGCTCGTCTATCAGGACATGCCGGCATGCGTGCGGACTCTGGCCGCTGTCGAGGCACGATCCGGCACATTCCGCAGACGTCTGAGCAGCATCGACGTGCGCCATCCGGTGCGCTCGATTCGCCATTTGGCCGCCCCGGAGTTCGGCGACGCAACGCTGGCTTCGGTGTCGGAGGCGCTGACCCCCGATGATTTTCATGTGGAGAGCGGCCATAACGGCCTCGCCGACCCGCGCCTGACGCAGGAGCTGTACGCCGCCATCGGAGTCAATCCGCGCTTTGCCTGCGTTCGCGTGGACGCATCCGATGAGCATTTCAGCGAGGAACAGCAGATGCAGTTCGCCGCCGTGACCATGCTGCTGCCGGGCGGCACTCTGGCGGTGGCGTTCCGCGGCACGGACGACTCGTTCGTGGGTTGGAAAGAGGATTTCAACATGGCGTTTCGCTACCCGGTGCCCGCACAGCGTGCGGCGTGTGAGTATGTGTGCGCCGTGGGCGCCTGTGGCGCGGCCCGATGGTGCTGCTGGGGCATTCCAAGGGCGGCAATCTGGCCGTGTATGCGGCGATGAACGCGCCCGAGCCGGTGCAGCGGCGTGTCACGGCGGTGTATTCGCTGGACGGCCGGGGTTCCCGTCGCAGATCGTCGGCAGCGATCCGTATCGGAGCGTCATGCCCCTCATCGTGAAGATCGTACCGGACTCCTCGATTGTCGGCATGATTCTGGAGACGCCCGAGCCGATGCGGGTTGTACGCTCCGACCAGAAGGGCGTGATGCAGCATCTGACGTTCTCCTGGCAGGTCTCGGGCAATGATTTCGAATATCTGCCGCAGGTGTCGCCGAGTTCCCAGCTGTTCAACCGGTCGTTGAACGGCTGGCTGGAATCGTTGAGCACCGAGGACCGCGAGCGCGCGGTGGACGCCCTGTTCTCCGTGCTGCGGTCGAGCCATGCCGACAGCATTTCCGATCTCATGGCGGCCGGCCTGAAGGCCGTTCCCACGATGATCAACACGTTCGTGGGTCTGTCGGAGGCGGATCGCCGTCATCTGATCGAGGCGATGGGGCTGCTCATGGCCGCGGTCCCGGTCCCGTTCCTCGCGGTAGCCGTCTCGTGCCCGAACCCTGTTTCGCCAACCGAGAAAAATGGACAGTTCGCCTATTTTCCGATCATCCGCCTCACGATCCGCCCTACAATAATCCATATCACACATATAGACATAGTGCCCAATAAACGATAGCCGCACGTCACGCAGGAAGGGAACCATCATGCCGCGCCCACGCAAGGATTCCGAGATACTCTCCGCGACCGAACGCCTCGAAAACGCGTTCTGGGAGCTGCTCGCAGACCACGAATACCGCAAGATCACCGTCACCGAAGTCGTACGCGAGGCGCATGTCAACCGCAACTCGTTCTACTACCATTACGCCAGCCTGCCGGAGCTGGCCGATTCGGCGATCATGCACGCCGTGGAGCACTCGACCGTGCAGGCGCCACGCGCCGACCTCAATCCCGACATCGAATGGAGGCGCCAATGCTCCCTGGTGATGAACGACCCAGTTCAGCGGCAGCGGCTCGACCGTCTGGCACTGCTCGCCGGCAGCCATAGCTCGCCCGAGCTCATCGAGTCGCTGAAGGACTTGGCCGTCTGATGATCATCAACGACCTCCAGCTCGACGCCGACAACCTGGATCTGAAAACCGACCTGATGCTCGACTTCACCGTCGGCGGTATCCTCGCGGTGCTGCGGCGGTGGCCGGAGCTGAGCAAGAAACTCTCGGTCGACGACCTGCTCAACGAGGATGTCGCCGTGCTCGCCATGGGAGTGTACCTGTCGATGTCGAAGGAGAACATGCTGGCCTACTGGAGCCGCATTTTCAAAGGCGACATTCCGGGAGATTTCAAAACCGCCCACTAAAGTGGCTTGCAGAGCAGTCGCCGCCGCGGGGTGCGCGACGCGGACGCGACCCTGGAGGCGACATGGATCAGATACTGCAATGGTTCGAGGCGAACGCCGGGAAAATCATCTTCCTGCTGGTGGCGATCGTCGCCGCGCTGTTGATCACCAAGGGACTGGCACGGGTGATGCGCAAGGTGCTGGATCGGACGGACATGCCGAGCGCGTCGATATTCATCAACATCATGCGCGTGCTGGTGTGGATACTGGCCGCGTCCATCGTGCTGCAGCCGGTGTTCGGCATCAGCCCGACAACACTGATGACCGCGCTCGGCGTCGGCGGCATCGCCGTGTCGCTGGGTCTGAAAGACACCGTGGCGAACGTGATCTCGGGCTTCGGGCTGATGCTCGGCAAGGTGATACAGCCGGGCGATCTGGTGTCGGTCGCGGGGACGGCCGGCGTGGTCAGGACATCACGTGGCGGCAGACGGTGGTGCGCGAGCGCAACGGCAACGAGATGGTCATACCCAATTCCGTGCTCAACACCGCGTCGCTGGAGAAGCTCACGCCGTCCAATGAAGGATGCGTGACGATGACGTTCACCGCGAAAGCCGGCAGCGACCCGGCGCACGTGACGGAGGCGGTGAAGCGCGCGGTGGCCACGGCCACCGCCGAATTCGCGCAACCCGGCAGCGAACCACTCGTCAAGCTCACCGGTTTTTCGCCGTACGGCATCGAGGTGCAGGCGTTGGCGTTCACGCGCGACGGCGTGTTCCTGTCCACCATGCGCGACGCCATGGCCCGCGCGATAGCTGGATGCGAGTTCGTGGAGCAGCGCGCCGCGGTCGGCGAATAGGCCGCGGCGCGTTCGGACTTACGCGCGAATCCGGGCACCACAGCGCCTATACACGCACCATGCAGCGTCACGCTGTGCGGGTCTCGTCACGCAGAGCGAGCGCACAGAGTGACGCATACTCCAAAAACGTTGAACAATAAGGCTTCTCACGAACCGTCACGCTGTGCGAGCGCGCGCCGCGTGACGAGACCCGCACAGCGTGACGCACTTATGACGCATTGAGGGGAAACCGGGTATTGAGCCCGGCCTCCCCTCATCGCGGCTCGGTCATTATGCGGCCATCACCCGGCCATCACTTGTCTTCGGTGACGTCTTCGACCGTGACGTCGGCATCGGAGCCGGCATCCGGATCCTCGGGCATGGTACCGAGTTCCAGATGTTCGCCGCCGGTCTGGTCGACGAGCACGGTGTCGCCGTCGTGTACCTTGCCGGCGAGCAGCATGCGCGCCAGCTGATCGCCGACCTCGGTCTGCACCAGACGGCGCAACGGACGAGCGCCGTACGCCGGGTCATAGCCGGTGTTGGCGAGCCATTCGCGAGCCGCGTCGGTGACGTCGAGCTTGATGCGGCGATCCGTCAGACGCGAGGCCACCTGAGCGACCTGGATGTTGACGATGCCGCCAAGCTCCTCGCGCGTAAGCGGGTGGAACATGACGATGTCGTCCAGACGGTTCAGGAACTCCGGCTTGAAGTTCATGTGGACAGCGTCCATCACGGCCTTTTTCTTGGCGTCGGCGTCCATGTCCTCGTTCACGAGGAACTGCGAGCCGAGGTTAGAGGTCATGATCAGGATCGTGTTCTTGAAGTCCACAGTCCGGCCTTGGCCGTCGGTCAGACGCCCGTCGTCCAGCACCTGCAGCAGCACGTCGAAGACTTCGGGGTTAGCTTTCTCGACTTCGTCGAACAGCACCACCGAGTACGGACGACGACGCACGGCCTCGGTCAGCTGGCCGCCTTCCTCATAGCCGATGTAGCCGGGCGCGGCGCCGATCAGACGGCTCACAGACGCCTTCTCCATGTATTCCGACATATCGATGCGGACCATGGCCTTCTCGTCGTCGAACAGGAAGTCGGCGAGCGCCTTGGCAAGCTCGGTCTTGCCCACGCCGGTGGGGCCGAGGAACAGGAACGAGCCGGTCGGACGGTTCGGGTCGCTGATGCCGGCGCGCGAACGACGCACCGCGTCGCTCACCGCCGCGATCGCTTCCTTCTGGCCGATCACACGCTTGCCGAGGTAGTCCTCCATGTTCAGCAGCTTCTCGTTCTCGCCCTGCATCAGGCGACCGACGGGGATGCCGGTCCACTCGGAGACGATGCCGGCCACCGAATCGGCGTCCACATGGTCGGGCACCATCGGCTCGGGCTTGGTCTCGCCCGTCGCACCCTCTTCCGCATCGGCCTTCTCGGCCGCGTCCAGCTGCTTCTGAATGGCCGGAATCTCGCCGTACAGAATCTTCGAGGCCTCCGCCAAGTTGCCTTCACGGGTGAACTTGTCAGCCTCGACGCGCTTGGCGTCCAGCTGGGCGCGCAGGTCGCCGACCTTGTTGTGGCCGGCCTGCTCCGCATCCCAGCGGGCCTTGAGGCCGCTCAGCTTCTCGCGAGTGTTCGCGAGCTCGTTCTGCAGCTTCTCCAAGCGCTCCTTGCTGAGCCGGATCCTCGGCCTTCTTGAGCTGCATCTCCTCCATCTCGTAGCGCGTGACCTTGCGCTGCAGCTCGTCGATCTCCTCCGGGGAGGAGTCGAGCTCCATGCGCAGGTGCGCGGCCGCCTCATCGACCAGATCGATGGCCTTGTCGGGCAGCTGACGGCCGGAAATATAGCGGTTCGAGAGCGTCGCGGCGGCGACCAGCGCGTCGTCGCCGATCGTCACCTTGTGGTGCGCCTCGTAACGCTGCTTCAGGCCACGCAGAATCGCGATCGTGTCCTCCACGCTCGGCTCGCCCACGAACACCTGCTGGAAACGACGCTCAAGCGCCGGGTCCTTCTCGATGTTCTCGCGGTACTCGTCCAGCGTGGTCGCGCCGATCAGACGAAGCTCGCCGCGCGCCAGCATGGGCTTGAGCATGTTGCCGGCATCCATCGAGCCTTCGGCCGCGCCAGTGCCGACGATCGTATGAATCTCGTCGATGAACGTGATGATCTGGCCATCCGCGTTCTTGATTTCGTTCAGGACGCTCTTCAGGCGCTCCTCGAACTCGCCACGATACTTCGAGCCGGCAACCATCGACCCCAAATCGAGGCTGATGAGCTTCTTGTTCTGCAGCGTGGTCGGCACATCGCCGGCCACGATACGCTGGGCGAGGCCCTCCACGACGGCGGTCTTTCCGACGCCGGGCTCGCCGATCAGCACCGGGTTGTTCTTGGTGCGGCGGCTCAGGATCTGGATCACACGGCGGATCTCCTGATCACGCCCGATCACCGGGTCGAGCTTACCCTCCTTGGCGCGGGCGGTCAGATCGGTGGAGTACTTCTCCAACGCCTTGTAGCTGCCCTCAGCGTCCGGGCTGGTGACCTTGGCGCCGCCGCGCACGCCGGGGACGGCCTTGCGCAGCGCCGCGGCCGTCACGCCGTTCGCCTTGAGGATGTCCGCGCTCTGGTTCGGCGCGGATGCGGCGATGCCGATGAGCAGGTGCTCGGTGGAGACGTACTCGTCGCCCATCTGCTGCATCTCCTTCTCGGCCTGTGCCAGCGCCGCCGTCAGCTGGCGGCTCGCCTGCGGCTGCGATGTGGTGGACCCGCTCGCCGCCGGCATCTTGACCAGAGCATTGCGCACCGCGGCGCCAATCGCCTGCGGGTTGCCGCCCGCCGCCTGAATCAGTCCCTGAATCACGCCGTTTTCCTGACGTAGCAGCGCATCCATCACGTGCAGTGTCTCGACCTGCGCGTTGCCCGCGGCAGACGCGCTCTGAATCGCATCACCGATGACTTCCTGGGCCATGGTGGTGAACTTCTGTTCCATATCAACCTCCGTATGTCTCATGCGCCTTGGCGTGCCGCGCCCACGACATCCGAACCGCCCCGCACAGCGCTTTCCGTCTGTGTCTGATACGCACAACCGATTCGGCACCCATTCTATTCCCGAAAGTTGAGCGCACGCGACTCAAGTTTTGCACTGATTTTGAAGCGCCAGAACGCAATGTGGATAACTCGAATCCGTGCGACACGCTCTCAAAACTCGCAGATGCGAAACCCGAAACCGCCATTTTCCGCCAAAACAGTTCTCGTATCTGCGAGTTTTGAGAGCGGTCATGTTTGAGATCAACGAAGAACCGCCCCGCAGCGACTGTCACGTTCAAAACCACGCGGCGGATGCGCGCGAAAGACATCATTCCCCGCGTATGCCCAATACGGACGCCTCGGGCGCAACCATCGAGGTGCATGGGCTCCTATGCACCTCCCCGAGGCGCTGTTCGCCCAAATGGCCAAAGAGCTGTCCCTCAAAGACCTCATAGAATTCGGCGACTCGCTGGTATGCCGCGACCCCGCACGCAGACGGACCACTCTGGCCGAACTCAAAAATTCATCCACCCATGCGACTCGTTCCAGGGGCAAAACAATGCATCAGGGCACTCACCCAGATTCGCGAGAACACCGACTCCCCTTTGGCCGAGACCCACTTGCGCCTGCTGCTCAAACGGTATGGATTCCCCGAGCCAATCATCAACGTCCCGGTCGAGGCTACGGGCAACGCCGCGCACGGTCCCGCAATTTCGGACGGCCTGCGACCGACCCAATCTGGCCTCGCTGCCGCTCGGCTCGTGCGCCGCGACAGCACACTGTGCTGTCGCCTAGCCGCGCACGACCACGTTGCGGAGGGAACCGATGCCGGCTACGTGGACAATGGGCTCGTCGCCGGGATCGAGGTGACCGGAGGCGTTCGGGGTGCCGGTCATGATGACGTCACCGGGCAGCAGGGTCGAGAACGAGGAAATCGCGGCGATCTGCTCGGGGATGCCGTGAATCAGGTTCGCAGTGGTGCCGCTTGCCATCGGCACGTCCTCGCCGTTGAGCGTGAAGGAGATCTTCGCGTCCTTCCAGTCCAGCTCGGTCTGAATCCACGGGCCGAGAGGGCAGGACGTGTCGAAGCCCTTCGCCCGCGTCCACATCGGATCCAGCCCCTGCAGGTCACGCAGCGTCACGTCGTTGACGCACGTGAAGCCCAGCACGTAGTCCATGGCCTTCTCGACGGACACGTTCTTGGCGATACGGCCCATCACCACGGCCACTTCGGGCTCGAAGTTCATATCATTCGAATACGACGGGATGACGATCGGATCGTCCGGCCCGATCACCGACGTGGAAGGCTTCGAGAAGATCACCATGTCTTCCGGCGCGTGAGCAATCTCGGAGTGGCCGCTCGTGCATGAACTGCGCGTGGGCCTCGTAGTTCTTGGCGAGACCGTACACCTTGGAGGGAATCACCGGCGCGAGCAGCCTCAGCCCATCGGCGTCGAGCGCGTACCGCTCCCCCTGTGGGCTTGACGGGCGCGGCTCCGAACGGGTATCCGTCCAGTTCGATCAGGTAGTCCTTGCCGTGCCGGGTCCTGCTGGACGAAGGCATAGCGCGGCTTGTCGTTGAGTGAAAAACGTGCGATTCTCATACTCACCAGTGTAAACCAATGCGAGTGCAATCCTTACGAAGAACGCGCATACGAAAGGCGGGGCGGCCAATCATGGCCGTCCCGCCTTGTCGGATTCTCGCGAGCTGGACCCGCTTACTCCGTGTAGCTCTTGTCGAACAGCGTCTTGCCGCTTTCGGTATGCAGGTACACGCGCACCTTGGCGTTGCCGCCGGTGTCGCAGGTTTCGTTGAGCGTCTGCGCCACCGACTTGAACGTGCTGTCCATCCCGTCAAGGCTCGACGTCATCATGTCGCCCATGCTGCTGTACGTGTCAGACAGCGTGTAGTCGTACACGAGCGTGTTGCCTTCCGCGTACGCCTTGATGCTGATGCCCATGCCCTGGTACGACGAGGTCATGCTGTCGAGCTGCGACTGGATTTCGCTGGAGTTGACGAACTCTTCCAGTGACGGCTTGCCGGAGCTGGAGGATCCGTTGATCTGTCGTTGTTGAGATCGTTGTTGGTGTCGTCGGCCCCATTCTGCAACGCGTCGTCAAGGTTGTTCAGATCGTTGCTGCTGGATCCGTCGGAGTCGCCGTTGCTGGAGTTGTCGCTCTTGGATTTGCTGTCGCCCTGCGTCTGGCTGGTGGACGTGTTGGGTTTCGCGTCGGCGCTGCTGTCCTTCTTGCCGCCGATGATACCGGTGGCGAACAGCACGACTACGACGATGATGGCGATGACGGCAACGACACCTGCGGTGATGCCGGCGATGAGCGGCCGCGGCTCTTCTTCTTCGGCGGTTCCTGCTGGTACGGATTGCCGTAGCCTTGCGGCGCGATTGCGGGCGGCTGGTTCCCGTATTGCGCCACCGTACTGGTTGGCGCCGTATGGCTGTCCGTACGCGGCGGTCGGCTGCTCGCCGCCGTACGGTGCGGCCGGCTGACCGTACCCTCCCGGAGCACCGCCGGCAAGCGGCTCACCGTATGCAGCGGTAGGCGCGCCGGCACCATACTCCGGCTCGGGCTGCTGACCATAGGGCGCGGCAGGCGCATTGCCGTTGCCGCCCTGCGGCCCTGCAAGCGGCTCACCATACGCGGCGGTAGGCGCCTCGCCACCATACGGAGTTCCGCCATCGGGCTGGCTGAAGGGGTTTGGACCGGGTTCAGGCTGCTGACCATAAGGAGCCCCACCCTGGTTGTATGCGGAGCCAGCGCCCGACTGTCCGTACGCTCCCGGCTCCTGCCCATACGGCGCCGCCTGGTATCCATACGGCTCGGCGCCGCCCTGGGCCCGGCGAGCGACTCGCCGTACGCGGCAGTCGGCGCACCACCATAGCGCCCGCCCTGCCCGTACGGGCGGTGGGGCTCCCGTCGGCGCGCCCGCTCCCTGCCCGGGCAGAGGAACGACCGGCACCGGCGGGAAAGCCTGCGTTGGCTGCGGTTCGGGCGTGCCTTCCGCGCCCGCAGCATTGTTCGGATCACCATACGGAGTCTGCGGCGCTCCATCTGGATACGTGTTGCTCATATGTCCCCCTTTTGCAGAGAGCCCCGTTGACCGGGTCAAATCATTGTTACCGCAACCGGCCACATGCAACGCTGTATGCACCTGATCGGCTAATCCTCAGCGTACACTCACTTTCCGTGATATGCACGGTATTGACCGGAAGTTCATGTTCATCTCACGGCAAGTTCGATTCGCACGGCGAGATCCCTCGAAAACCTTGCAAGTCCGCCTTCGAGGACCTCACCGGCGACGCCGCCGACACCCTCCCGTTGCCCCCGTGAACCCGGCGCACCTCACCCACGCATGCGCCACGGCCACGACGACGCGTGCCGCATCGGCTTGAACGGCAGCCGGCGAATCCGCCCGATCACGCCGAGCAGCAGCCATCCGCCGAGCAGCCCGCACACCACCACCATCGTCACGATGGTGCGCGTGTCATGCAGGTCGGACGGATCCGGCGCCGGCATCGGGATCGGCTCGCGGTGCCCGGATATCAGCAGGCGCTGCGTGTTGACGCCGTACGGCGTGCACGTCATCAGCGTCACTCGGTCCTCGCCGGGCACGATCTTGAGTTGCGACGTGTCGTCCGGGTTGATGACGGTGATGCGGTCGACCTCGTAGCCGAGCGTCTCCCCCATCACTTCGATGTAGAAGAAGTCGCCGGTTTTCATCTCGTCGAGCCGCGTGAACATCATCGCGTTGACGAGACCGCGGTGCCCGGTGATGACGGAGTGCGTGCCGTCCCCGCCGACCGGCAGCGAGGAGCCGTACAGGTGACCGGCACCGGAGGCCAGCGCGGTCTGTGACGTGCCGTGGTAGATCGGCAGGTTGACGGAGATTATCGGGATCTTGATGGTTCCCATCACTTCGTCGCCCGAGTCGAGCAGGGACTGGTATTCCTTGTCTTTGGAGGCGGCGGAGTCCTCGCCTTTGGCTCTCGACCCGCCTTGTGCGGCGCTGAACGGGTCGATGGCCTCGCCCAGCACGGGTTGACCGGATCTGGCGAGTTTTGCGTTGTATGCGCGGGCGGCGGCGAGGGCGTCTTCGGCTTGCGGGTATGGCCAGCCGGCGACCTGCTGTGCGCTGTTGCGTGAGGTTTGGGCGAGCTTGAGCGAGCTCTGGTATTGGAGCGCTAGGGGATATCCGGCGACGGCGACAGCGGCTATGACCAGTATCAGCGTGACGATGCGCATGATGATGAGCTGTATGCGCAGTCGTTTGCGTTGCGCGACAAGGTCGGAGATGTCGGTCGCCTGATTGAAGCTCAGCATCGAGTACGGGAGCTGCGGCTGCACGGCGGGTTTATGACGGCTGTTTCGGTAGGGTTTACGGGAATTATTCGAGGATCGCCCGTCATTGTCCGGCAGGCTGCGGGTCATCGTTGACCGTGCGGGCGCATGGGAGGATTTGGCGGCTGGGTCGTTGCCGGATGAGGTGGCCGGCCGTTTCGATCCGTGTCTCCTCGATGCCATGCGCATCCTCCTGTTGTTGTGCCGGCCGTCACTGCAATCGCCGTGAAACGAATTCGTGTATGCACTGTGTTGCCCCCGGCAGGTGCTGCCGGGGGCGAATGGTTACAGCAAGCCGAAGCCGCCACCATGCTCGTGCGGGATGCACGTCATGCGGCGGCTTGGCCTGTTATCGTGTCAGTCAGCGCAGCGCACGGCTGGTGCGGCGAGACTTGGCGTACACGGTGGCGGCAGCGCCGCCGAGCAGCGCAGCGATCACCACGAACAGCGCGATGCCCGCAGCACCGGTCTTCGGCAGTTCGAAGACGGACTTGACGTTGGTCACCTTGTAGTCGGCGGCGCTGTCCTTGGGCGCGAGACCCCAGGAGTCGGTGCCGGCGAAGGTGACGTTGCCGTTTTCATCGATGGCCACGGTGAACGAGGCCTTGAAGTCCTGGTATCCGTCGGCGACCGCGGTCTCGGTCACGGTGTAGCTGCCGGCCTTCAGTCCGTCGAACTTGACGACGCCGTTGGCACCGGACGTGACTTCGAGCGGGTACTTATCGCTGTTCGGCAGCACGCCGTTCTGGTCTTTTGCGACACTCAGCGTGAACTTCGCGCCCTTGACGGCCTCACCCTGGGCGTTGACCTTCGTGAACTTGAAGCCGAAGATCTTGGTGAGGGTTTCAGTGCCGGGGATGGGGGTGCCATCATTGTCGACGAGCTTGTTGGTCACCGCGTGGTAATCCTGGCCCTTGACTGTCTCGGCCTCGTCATTGACGGTGGCGTTGTAGGTGATGGTGATCTGCTTGCCGGCGTACTTGGCCGGGTCGGTGATCTTCACCACGAAAGTATTGGTGCCGTTGCCCTTGTTGGCAGTCAGGTTGTTTTCCACCGTGTAATCGGTGCCGGTCAGCACCTTATCGCCGGCCTTAACGGTCAGTCCGGCAAAGTCGACGGTCAGGCCTTGCTTGGCACATCTCTGACCTGCAGGGTGAAGCCGGTCGGGACCGGATTCGGAATCGTGTAGCCCAGTTCAAACGGCACGGTTTCGCCCACGGACGCGCTCTTGCTGGTGGTGGACTTCGTCTGGGTGCCGCTCACCGTGCTCTTCATGTCCACTTCTGCGGTGCTATCCCCAAGCGACAGAACGCCAGCGTTAACGGAGCCGGTGCTCACGATCATCGGGACGGCCTGAGTCAGGGTATCGGTCGATGCGTTGCCGTCCAGGAACAGATACACGCCAGCAGTCAGCGCGGTCTTGTTCGTGGCGGTCCAACCATCCGTGTCGCTGCCAGTCGCCTTGTTCAGCACGAACGGATCCGCGGTGGCGGTGAACGGGTTGCCGGCCTGCAGCGCATCCGCGAACTTACGCGTCACGGACGGATTATTCCACGGACGGGTCTCGGACTGATCGAACTGAACCTGCGTGACGGTACCATCCGTATCCGTGGTCTTTTTTTGATTCATAGCCCAAGCCATCAAATCAGTGGTGCCATCGGTCGGCACGTTCCGGAAGCCGGCGGTGGTCAGAGCCGCAGCCAGCTTCGTGCGATCGGCGCCCGCAGCAGTCTTCACACCATACACCGGGTTTTCGGCAGTGCCATAGTTCACGTAGTCCGCGATCTTGTATGCGCTCAGCCGGGCGCTGGTCAGCTGCTTTTCTTTGGACGCTTTGAACGTGACTGTTGCAGCAGTGTCCACTGTCGTCTCGGCCGCGTTGGCGGCACCGGTGCCGAACGCCATGCCGGCGAGAAGGGTGGCCGCAGCTGCGACACCCGCGAAAAGCTTCTTGAACTTCATGAGAAACTCCTCTTCCTTTCGTTGTTTTGTTTATTGCAACTGCGGAAGCGGCAGTCGTTGAGGCTTCCGCAGTCCGCAAATCTTGAGTTGTCGGGGGCGACTGGTCGCCGCCCCGTGTGCCCTCCCCGACGAGGAGGAGGGCGGAGCATCCGCCGCAGGTCAGACGAGCCGACGCTTGCGCCAGATGAAGTATCCGATTCTGACCAGTGCCGCGAGCAGGCCGAAGCCGCCCCCATACACAAGCCAGTCACGAGTCGTGGCACCGCCGGTCATCGGCAGAGCGGACACGGCAACGAAGGTGTTGGTGATCGTGACCGGGTACGTCTTGACGTTGTCGAAGGTCGTCATGTTGTTGTTATCCGGAGCCGCCCACAGGTCGTCGGCAGTGACGGTTACCAACTGGTTCTCGGGGTTGTAGGACGCCGTGTAGCCGTCCACTCTGGACTCCTCCACGCGGTAGGTGCCAGGGGCGAGGTTCTCGAACGCGCCAGCCCACTGACCTTGGTTGTTGAGGGTCACGGTCCGGTTGACGTCCTTGCAATCCTCACCTTGCGCATTGCACTGCTTCAACGTGACGGTCACCGAGCCATTCCCATGCTTCTCCGCTCCATCACCAGTTCTTGGTCACCTGGATCTTGCCGGTCTTTACCTGCAGGACGGGGTGGGGGTACTCCACGGAACCCGGGGTCTCGGTGGTCTGGTCGCCGACCGTGTTGACGACGGTGTACCCCAGCTTCGCGCCGTGATCCGCATTCGAATGGAAGCCGGGCAAATTGGACGAAGTATGGTGACCATCCGCATCAGTGTTGTCGGCACCAAGAACATCCTTATATCCGGTCTTGTCGTCATTCTGTTTGTTGGCGGCGTACTCGTTGTAGGCCTTCTGCGTCGGCTTGACCTTGAACGTGACCGTATACGTCACGCCATCCTGAAGCTCATAGCCGTCCGCGAACGTGACCTTCACAGTCTTGCCCGAAACGGTAACCGTGTAATCGCTCTCGTTGAGATCGACACTATTACCGTCTTTAGATGCCGTCACCGTCACATCATTCGAGCCGAAGTTAGCATTAACGAACTCCGCATAGTCCGACAGCGTATCGGTGATGGACACGTTCTTGTACGAAGACTTCCTGTTGATCTGACCGATGATATCGGCAAATGCCTTGTTCAGCTCATCCGTGCTGGTGGCGCTGTAATACGAGCCCTTCGTCTGATCGGCGAAGCCACGCATCTTGGTCGGATCGGAGGACACGCCAACCGAGAACAACGTCGCATCGCCACGCCTGTTAGCCTCGGCAACAGCGGAGCTGAGATTCGCCCCATATTGATCACTGCTGCCAGAACCATGAACCCCGGCAGGAAGACCCCAGCCATCATCGGCATCATAGATCGGACGGCTACCAACCAATCAGTGCCGGTCCGCACGGAACTCGTGCGGTACGTCGGGTCGCCGTCTGACATGAACACGATGTACTTCTTCACGCCCTTACGACCGGAAGTCAGCTTGGCATTGGCGGCTTTAAGCGCGGCCTCCCAATTCGTGCCACCATCGGCGCCCAGACCATTAACGGCACTGACTATGTCCATTGCGTTGTCGGTGAAGTTCAACACATTGCCCGCCGTCGTCGAGAAGGGGGACCAGCGCCATCCGGATGTTGCTATCCTTGCCCTGGTTCTCAGGCGTCAGCAGATGCTGCGCCATGCTGTTGACGGCAGTCTTCGCAACCTTAAGACGAGAGTTGTCTCCCATCGGGTTACTCATGGAACCGGAGGTGTCGAACACCACGACGATGTCGGTACCGGGGACACGGTCGTCTGCGACGAGCCGGACTGCGTGCCGGTCACGTTCAGGGACAGATCATAGGTGCCATCATTGTTCGCCTTGATGTACTTGCGGTACCGGGGCGCCGTGACGACCGTGTTCGTCACCGTGGTACGTGGCACCTCACCGACCGACACCGGCTCCGTGGTCGCAGAATCCTTCTCCTGCGTCACCTTGACCTGACCGCCATTGGTGCTCACCGCATACGTGTCCTGGTCAACATTGATTTCCGTCACCTTGTACTTCGAGGACTCGGTGATCCTCTTGGCGTCGCTGCCCAAAAGCACGGCATACTGGCGCCTTGAGCGTTATCACGCCATTGGAATCCGTGGTCCGGGTTTCACCGTCCTTGGTGCCGGTGGCGGTGTTGTACACGTCGTATTTACCCGTGTACAACGTGTAATCCTTGTCACTGTCGGTTCCCTCATAGTTGACATAAGCGTTGAACGTATAGTTCTTGTCCTTGTCAGCTTCAGGAACGTTCTCCGTCTCCTTGCCGATTTGAATATGGCTGGAGTCAAGAGTCACCAAATTGAAGTCAAGCTTGCAGTTGGAACCACTATGGCCACGCTCGAAGTAGTACATGTTCATCTCGTGACTGGTGTAGTTCTTGAACGTGGTGTAGGAGCCATTGGAGGCTTTGACCATATTGGATTCCATCCAAGCGGTGATCTCGGCATCCGACTTGCCTTGGTCCCTGAGCGCCTGAGTAAACAACGCCTGCAACGTGGTCGTAGTGGTTTTATTGCTGACAATCGTCACCACACCGGTCGCGAAATCAATGGAGCCGCTGGCGGCATCATGGATGCCACCGATATCCAACACAAGCATGCCGTCGACGAACAGCCACAGATCATCGTCACCCGTGAAGTTGAACGTCATCGGGGAACCATCAACGAGTTTGCCTTCTTTCGGTTGCATGAACTTCGCGTATGCGGTCATACCGAAGGCGTACCGGGCGCCGCGCACTGAATGAAAGCCGATCCGCAGCTGACTTTTATCCGCATTGAACGGCAGGAATTTCGGAATCCACGCGTCAGTTCTCTCGGTCCATGTTGCTGACCGGTCAAATCCGGTACCGGCACTGTTCAGCGCGGCGTACGTCGTATTGGAGTCGTACACATAGTGGCCCTTGGCCTCTTCCGTCGGATCGAACAGCCCCGTCAGCCCATTGCCGCCATTGGTATATGCCTTGGCCCACTCGCTTTCTGTGAACAAATACGTCATGTCGGTCTGTGCATTATTTTTATTGGTCACCATCGTAGAGAACTGCGGAACTGCGTCAGCGCCGGCCTTGGTGAGGTTCGTCTTGACGATGCCCGGAGAGGTTTCTGCACTGCCAGTCCAGCCGTTCCAATCCTTACCTTTTCCGTTGAAGTAGAATGCTGCAGCCGCCTCATTTCTGCTGGTACCGCCCGTGGCATAGTTCACGTTCTCTTTGCCAGCGTCCTTTGCCGGGCCATTCGGATCACGGCTGTCCCAATAATCGAATAGGTTTATCTTCACTTTGCTGTCGTTCGCCGTGGCGCGAGGCGCAGCCGACGCTTTGACCGTGGCGGTCTGCCCCGAAGCACCAGTCCCGGCGCGATCGGTCAGGGCAGATGGCACCCCTGCTGAGCGCTGTCGCCCCTGTGCGACGCCGCTGATCGGGCCGGTGCCGGCCTGTGATGCCTGCGTCGTGGCCGACTGCGCGGCTTCGGGTGCGACTGTCCCCACATTGGCCGCAATCGCAGTGCCGGTGACGGCAAGTCCAAGAACGGTCGCGACGGATACGGCGGCCGCGATCAGGCGAGAGCGCATCGCCCTCGTATGCGATGGTTTCCGATTCTGCTTAGTCACGATAAGCATCCCTTCCATCATTTCCAAAACTCTTCATCCGGCGTTCAGCAGTTCGACAAAGACTCACGATTGCGACTCTCACCGTCGCAGCACGCGCAAATCATCGACTTCCATCGGCCTGTTAACTCCTGACCGTATCCGCACCCAAAAATCGACGCAATCCCCCGAAACATTGAAATAACGCCGAATACATGCCCCCCGCAGAAAAACCGCTTTCACAGCCCTTGCGGCATAAGGTTCTCGGGAATCAGTCCATACCCCTTCCCTACGGGGAAAATTCTTGGGAAATATACCGAAATACGGCTTAAATCAAGGCCTGAGGCCTCTTACATAAGAGGTATACCGTTGTATCAGCGAAGTGTCTGCTCCCGCCAAAGCACAACAAGACTGAGGGAGGCTCTCGTCGTGAGGTTACGCGGACTCTTTTGCGTTCCTAAGTGCGCACCGTATCGACGAGTACGCGAACATAAGAACGCAAAACGTGCGATTTGCGTTCTTATGTTCGCAGGCTGAACGTTTCAGCGCGCACTTAGGAACGCAAACCGCTCCTGCCCGCTTCGCAAGAGCCAGCCAGCGGGGGCAGAGTTATATATTGCTTCTGACAGTGGGCTGAACCATCGGCTAACGTCATTTACCATCATTTGCCGATGGAACAGTTCCGTCTCAATAGACCCGAAACTATCGCTCGTAGAACACGCCGAACGAGGGGAACCCATGACGGGCCGGCTTCAGCTCCTGCAGCGGGATCTCGGTGACGTCCACTCGTTCGACATCGGCATAGCGCGGCCCCTGCTTCAATGCCGAAATCAGACGGGCGACCTTGCCGCGTTCCCCCTGCGCCTCGACCTCCACCGAGCCGTCGTAGCAGTTGCGCACCCAACCACCCAGGCCGAGCTTGCCGGCGGTCATCACCGTGAAATACCGGAATCCGACGCCCTGCACCAGACCCGCCACCACGGCATGGACGCGAATATCATCACTCGATGACACCGGCACGGCACCCTCTGCACTCTCGTCAGGCCGCGCACCGCGGCTCGCCCGCATATCATCACGTTTCATGACCGCACTCACCTCACGTTGCCGTCAGCCGACACCAATACCCCCATCGTATGCTCACCATCAAACGGCAGTCGAGAAGCCGGCAGCGCAGCGCGGGCGCTACAGCCCGGCCCCTTTCCGCCGAGGCCTGCCGCAATCCGTCAGATGAACGCGCGTTCGCCGAAAATCGCCGTTCCGACGCGCACAATCGTCGCACCCTCCGCGATGGCGAGCGCCATGTCGTGCGTCATGCCCATCGACAGTTCCGTGCAGTGCTCGTTGCCGGGCGCGCGAGAGGCGAGAATCGTGTCGCGCGTGCCGCGCAGATGCGCAAAGCAGGCGCGAATCGTGGCCTCGTCATCGACGTGCGCGCCGATGGTCATCAGGCCTTCGAGCCGGATGCCGTCCAGCTGCGCGATCTGTGCGGCGATGTCGACGGCCGCCTGCGGGTCGCAACCCGATTTCGATGCCTCCCCGGACTCGTTGACTTCCAGAAGCACGCCGACCGTGATTCCACGGGCGACGGCACGGCGGGCGATGCGCTGCGCCAGTTCGACGCCGTCCACCGATTCGATGGTGTTGACGTCGGGGAGGATTTTACCGATCTTGTTGGCCTGCAGCTGGCCGATGAGATGGAACGGGATGTGTTCGGCGTCAGACGGTCGAGTGGTGTCGCCGTCGCCCGCGCCGAGCGCAAATCCCCGGTCCGCGCACAGGCGACGCAGTCCATCGGCCTTGGCCATGACCTCCTGCGGGCGGTTCTCGCCGATCATGCGGATGCCCGCATCGATCGCCGCCATGATCTCGCCGACGTCACGGGTCTTCGTCGCCGCCAGCAGCTTCACCGAACCGGGAGCGCGACCGGCCGCCGACTCGGCTTCGGCGATGGCGTCAAGCACGCGATGCACGCCATCGCGAATCTGCGTCGCCCGCGTCTCGTCGATGCTTTCATTGGTCAGATCCTTGTGATCCATGTAAGCGGTCATCATATGCTCCCTATCCGTCTTGCTGCACCATATATTAGTATGCCCACGGATGAGGGCGAATCGGCTAGAGAAACCGGGAACTTCGGGTGTGGCCCCGCTGGCGGGGTGTCGAGCGATGCGAGACTGGGGGGGGCGAAGCGCGAAACGGCTCCGCACGCAGCATATAGAGGAGGAATCTCACAATCCGATGCTGAACGGGTCGTCGGGGATGGAACGATCCTGCGAATCTGCGACGAGCGCATCCCACGAAAATCCATGCAACAGGTCGGCAGCAGCGCACGGCTCGGGCTCTTGCTGCAGTCCGAGCAGCCACGCGCAATAGCCGATCACCTGATGCGCCGTGACGCCATGTTTGCGTAACGTTCCCATATCCAGCGACCGTTCACGCTTGGCGAGCCGCCGCCCGGCCGCATTGTCGATCAGCGGAAGATGTGCGAAACGGATATCGCGATGAGCCGCGGCAACGCCGCCATCCGAGCTATCCCCGAAGCCGGCGTCGAGCAGCCGCTCACGGATGTACAGCTGCAGCGCGGCGGATCGCAACAGGTCACGCCCGCGAACGATGTCATCCACACCCATCAGCAAGTCGTCAACCGTGACAACCAGCTGATAGGCGAACAGACCATCCGCCCGTCGCACCACCGTATCGCCCAAATCGCGCGGCAAATCGAATCGGCAGTTCCCGAACACGCGATCATGCACGGTGACCGCGGCACGCGCGTCGCCGGCGACGGCATGGCGATGCGCAGCGAATGCCGATCACCATTCGCCAAGCGTTGCTCGACCTGTCGCGGATGCTCGGCGAGCGTGCGCCGGCATGTGCCGGGATACATGACGAAACGGTCGCCCTCCTGCGGCGCCGAGGCCGCACGGATGTCGGCGCGCGAACAGAAACACGGGTATATCAGCGCAGTGGTCTCGGTGCCGTCAACGCCATCACGGCCACCGAACGCGGCGGCGTCTCGCAAGTCAATGCCCTGAAGCGCGCGCAACGCCTGCTCGTAGATGTCGAGCCGCCGCGACTGGTATACCGGCTCTCCATCCCAGTCCAGTCCCAACCATGCCAGATCGTCCATGATCCAGCGGTCCGCGTCCGGCAGCACGCGCGGGGTGTCGATGTCCTCGATGCGCAGCAGCATGCGCCCTCGCCCGCCGTCCGCATCGCCCGGATCGGCTGCGCCACTCATGCCATCCACGCGATTCACGTTATTCAGGCAATCCGCATCGCCCGCTCCACCGCCCGTCCGGCTTGTACGCTCTGGGCCACCCGCACGAGCCGACAGCCACGCACCCAGCATCGCATACACGTTACCGATATGCATTCGTCCGGACGGCGTCGGCGCGAATCGTCCGATCACCACCGCGCCCAGAGCTCCGAGTCGAGCGGCCATTCGTTGATCGTGCAGCCGCGCAACGATATCGATTGCTGCTGCATCAGCGGCGCCGGCTTGCCTGCCTGCTGGCATACGGTTTCATTGTCGCGATGGTCGAGCCGGTGACCGGTCTCATGGTTGATGACCATCGTGCGATAATTCGCCAGATTGCCGCCGCCCTTCAGCCAGCTGTCGGTCGGCTCGCGCCAACGGTCATAATTGATGATCACCTGATTGCCGACGCGGCAGCTGTACTGCGACGAGCAAAGCGACGAAAACGATTTCATATACTCCGCCGCGGCCAGGATATACGTCATGTCGCACTTGCTGGAACCGCTCTCCACGAACGTGAGACCGGCACGGGGCCACCCACGCGAATCATTCAGCGTCGCGTACACCGTGCGCCCGAACTCGCCGGTATCGCCGACGCTCCCCTTGGTGGACACGCAGTAATGGTATTCGTGGCGGGGTTTGCCGCTGGCCGCCGCGGTCTGCTGCGCCTTCTCGAGAATCTCGCGCCGCTGCGCCTGCGAGAACGGCTTAGAGGGGTCATGCCCGTTTGACTGTGCCTCGGAATTAGTGGATTTCGCGGTGGCCGACGATTTCGCGGAATCGCCGCCCTTCTGCTCCCCCGCAGACTGCGGCTGCGCTGTCACACTTGGCTGCGCGATGGACGACCGCTCACCGCCCATGCCCGGCACGCGAAGTACGCTCGCCCGCACCGCAAGAACAAACAACACGAGCGCCAAAATCAACCCCGCACATACGGCAATGCGCCGGGTGCGGAACACCCGACGCATATCGTCACCACGCAACCGCTGCAACTTCAATCACTCCCAGCAACGTCATAGGTCAAGCCGCGCCGCCCCGCGAAAGCGCGAGCACAAGGGCACACTTTTCGCAGGCGTCTCTCCCAGCATTGTATCCCGTCAGCCGTGCCGCGCAACACGCGTGACGTCACGCGAGCCCGCCGCGGCTCACGCGGTTCGCGCAAAAATCACGCGAAGAAGAACACGTACAGCCACGCGCCGACGATGGCGCCCACAATCGGAGCGACGACCGGAATCCACGCCTCTCCCCAACGCGAGGTGCCCTTGTTCGGAATCGGCAGAATCGCGTGCAGCAGACGCGGCATCAGGTCGCGCCGGATTCAGGCCGGGCCAGTCGGACCACCCATCGAGGTCACCAAGCCCCATACGATGAAGCCAACCACGATCGACGCGGCCGCCAAATCCTTCGAACCCCACGGCAGCATCAGGCAGCACAGCGCACCGAACACCAGCACCAGCGTGCCAAACATCTCGTTGAGGAAGTAGTTGGCCTTCTGGTTGTCCGCGTCAGTGGTGCAGAAGGTGCCCAGAATCGCCTCGGCGTCCTCGGTCTCCTTGTAGTGCGGGTAATACGTCAGGTACACGATGAACTGTCCCAGCAGTGCGCCAAGCAGCTGCGCCACGATGTACGGCAGCACGTCGCTCCACGGGAACAGCCCGTTGATCGCCTGGGCGAGGGTCATGGCCGGGTTGATGTGGGCGCCGGACACGCCGCCGAACATGAGCACCGGGAACATGACGCCGAAACCGTAGCCCATGGCGATGTTCAGCCAGCCGGCGTGGTGGCCCTTGGTGTTCTTGAGCTCGACGTTGGCCACGGAGCCATTGCCGAAGATCATCAGGATGGCGGTGCCGAAGAACTCGGCAGCCAGCTTGGTAAAGAGGGAATATTCCACGGCTTCTTCTTTTCTCTCCACCGCATCGCAGACATGGCTGACTGCTCACGGTCTCTGGATGATTGGATTTCTCTCGTACTCCCGGCGACTCAATTTCGCTGGGTGCGAAAGCAAACGACGTGATTGTACACTTTACCCCTTGACGAACGGCGATACGGGCGGATTGGACGGCAGAATCCCCGGTGATTCACACCCTGCCCTGCCATGCACACTTGGGTGCAGTCATGTGGAACCCATTGGAATTACTCGCGACACGCCGTACGCGACACGCCGATTTGCATCGCAGCGAGTTCCGAGTATAGTTGTCACTCGGCTCAAGAAATGACCAACGCCCCTGTAGCTCAGTTGGTTAGAGCAGCTGACTCTTAATCAGCGTGTCCAGGGTTCGAATCCCTGCGGGGGCACAAGCAAGGTCGGAATCGAAAGATTCTGGCCTTTTTTTGTTTTCGTCGAGAGGGTGCGCCCGAGTCAAATCACCCCTAATTCGCCACTGGAAGCATGCCCCCGCCCGGGTGATCCTCGCAATCCGCCCCTATCTGCGTTTCAAGGGGTTGATTCAGGCCGCGACGAACATCTATCTGCGTTTCAGGGGGTTGGTAGCAAAGTATAAACATCACGCAAACCGCATGGTTTCAATGAGCAAATGCCCTATATACTCCGTGCATAGTGTTTTTGTCCACCCCTGAAACGCAGATAGATGTTCCCAGGCAGTGGAATCAACCCCTCGAAACGAAGATAGCAGCACATACATCGTGGAATCACGCCGGGCAAGGCCAAAATAGACGAAGATGCCGGTCGAATGGGACAGCCGTTCGACCGGCATCAATGCCATGCGTTGGCCTGAGCCGATCAGGGCCAACGCGACTCAGGAAATCCGCGCCTTAGATGTCGCGACGGCGGCGAACCGCCACAGACACGGCGCCCGTCGCAAGCAGGCCGATTGCGGCGATGGCAACGACGGACACCGAGGCGTCAGTCGCGGACAGGCCCGGCTTCTTGTCGCCTTGGTCGTCCTTATCACCGTCCTTGTCGGTATCCTTGCCCGGCTCCTTGTCGGGCTCCTTGTCGCCAGGCTCGACGGGCGTCTCGCCGGACTTCTCCTTGACGGTGGCCACACGGGTCACGGACGCCTCGCTACCGGCCGCATCGCTCACCGTGTACACCAACGTGTACGCGCCGGGCTTGCTCGTGTCCACCGTGTCACCGGACACCTTCACGGCACCGGTCACATCACCGTCCACATCATCAACCACCTTCACACCCGCCATCGGATCAAACGACGCACCGAACTCCACAGCCACGTCATCCGCACCGGAAATCACCGGCGGCACGGTGTCGACCGGCTCGGCCTCCTTCACCGTCACCTTGAGCGTGGCGGTAAGCGAGGTATCGGCGGCGTACGTCACCGTGATGGTCTTTTTTCGCCGGCGGTCGACGAGTCGAACTCGGAGACCGTGTATTCGCCCTCGCCGAGCTCGGCGGCGTGCCGTCAGACATCGTGGCGGCGACGGCCATGCCGCTCAGGTCGAGCGCGTCGCCGATGGCGTATTCGGTCTTGGTCGGCTGAGTGGTCACGGCGATCGACGCGACGTCGGACACGGCCGCGGAGTCCTCGACGAGCGTGACGTTGTCGATGTACGCGAACGAGCCGGAGGCCAGATCGGTCTGTGAGATGGCGACCCACAGCGCGGCATACGGGTCCACGTCGAGCGGCACGATGAACGACCCGCTGTAGTGAATTTTGCCGCCTTCCTTGCTTTCGGCGTCCACGGTCTCGCTCAGCACGGTCTTGCGGTACTGGCTGAACGAGCTGACGGCGCCAAGCGACGCGAGGTTGGACTTGACCTGCACCTTGAGCGTGGACGGGGTGTCGTCGTTGCTCTTGCCGAGCGTCACCCACAGGCCGAGACGGTACGTCTTGCCCGGCGTCGCAGACAGCGTGCGCTGGTTGATGGTGTCGCCCTTGTACGGGGTGAGCTGTTCGCCGAGTTTCGCCGCGTACTCGCCGGAGACTACGGCATCGGTCTGGTTTAGTTCGGACTTCGGGCGCCGAGTGGCACCACCGGCGTCGTTGTTCTTCGTGTTGTCGGCGTTGCCGAGCGTCCACGGCGATGCCGCGGCGCATGTATTTTTCGTAATCGGCCGCGTTCGCATCAGTGTTGGTGACTTCGAAGCCCTGCACTGTGATGTATTCGGAGTTCTTCAGCAGGATGGTCTCGCTGACGCCCGCACCGGCGATGATGGGCGCGGCGCCTTCGCCGTACGCTCCGATGGTGATGGGCGCGTCCTTGGTGCCTTTGGTGTTGATGACGCGCAGGCCGGTCTTGACCGAGGCGCTGTCGATGGTCTGGGTCGCGCTGGTGCAGGTGGCGCCGGCCTTGAGCAGCAGGGACTCACCGGCTTTGAGGGTGATGCCGTTCGCCGCTGTCAACGAGTTGAACGGGGCTGGCTTGGCTTCCGCGTCTTGAGAACGCCCATCCTCGCAGCAAATCATTCTCATTAAGAAAGGTGCGAGCCCGCCGCAACTCCAAATGAACATCAATGTCCGCAAATCCTTGGAAAACAGCGTTTTCTCATATTGTTCACTTGTGCGTAAATGTTCGCAATCCTCGCACCTTCCTTATTGAGAATCATTCGCTGCGACTTGGAACAATACAAAAAGCCCCTCGCCGCACGGAGCGGCGGAGGGGCTGATGCTTAAGCTCAGACGATAATCTGTCTGATGGGCCGGAGTTACTCGGCGACGACCTTCACGAAGAAGGAGGCGGTGATCTCCGGGTGCAGGGCGGCCTTAGCCGGGAAGTCGCCGGTGGTCTTGATCGGCTCGACCTCGATGGCCTTCGGGTTGACCGCGGCCTTGTCGGAGAGAGCCAGCGCGATCTGCTCGGCGGTGACGCTACCGAACAGCTTGCCGGACTCGGAAACCTTGGCAGCGATCTCGACGGTAGTGCCCTCGATGGCGGTCTTGGCGGCGACGGCATCCTCGCGGGTGGCGACGGCCTTGGCCAGGCGAGCGCGCTTCATCTGCACGATCTGAGCTTCGGCGCCCTTGGTCCACGCGAAGGCGAGGCCTGCGGGATCAGGTAGTTGCGGGCGTAGCCGGAGCGGACGGCGACGACATCGCCGGAGTGGCAGGTTGGCAACGGTCTGGGTGAGAATAACCTTGGATTCAGCCATTTCCTATCCTCCCTAACTCAGCGACCGGTGGTGGCGTACGGCAGCAGGAAGCCATCTCGCGGGCGTTCTTGATCGCCTTGGAGAGCTCGCGCTGTTCCTGCACGGTTACGCCGGTGATACGACGGGAACGGATCTTGCCGCGATCGGAGATGAACTTGCGCAGCAGCGCGACGTCCTTGTAATCGATCTCGGTGACCTTGGCGGCCTTCAGCGGATTCGGCTTCTTCTTGAACGGCTTGACCGGCGGTTGCGGCCTCTTACGTGACATGATGTTCTCCTTGAAAATTACGATTGAATGCTTGCTTCTGGATTGTTACATGCGTCGCGCGGCTTCATATGGCCGCGGACGGGCATCAGAACTCGGGTTCCTGCGAATCGCCACCGAAATCGGACGAGCCACCGAACGAACCGAAGGACGAGCCGGCATCGCCGGACGTGCCCCACGGATCGGTCGCGGGCGCGGCGCTCTGGCCGGCGTTGCCCGCAGCGGACGCGCCACCCTGGTAGCCGCCATTGCCGCCACCCTGATAGCCACCGCTGAAGCCGCCATTGCCACGGCCACCCTGGTAGCCGCCGGCGTTGCCGCCGAAACCGCCGCCATTGCCCTGACCGGCGTTGAATCCGCCATTGCCGCCATTGCCACGGCCGGCGAATCCGCCTTGGCCGTTGCCGCTGGACGTGCGCGTGACCTGCGCGGTCGCGTAACGTAGCGACGGGCCGATCTCATCAATCGTCATCTCGATGACGGTGCGGTTCGAGCCGTCCTGCGCCTGATACGAGCGCTGCTGGAGACGCCCCTGCGCGATGACACGCATGCCTTTGGACAGCGTGCTGGCGCAATGCTCGGCGAGATCGCGCCAGGCGGAGCAGCGCATGAACAGCGCATTGCCGTCCTCGAACTGCCCGGTGTTGCGATTGTAGGTACGCGCGGTAGAGGCGATGGTGAAACTGGCGACGGAAGCGCCGTTTCCCGTGCAGTCCTCAGTTCGGGATCTGCCGTGAGGTTGCCCACCACGGTGATGATGGTTTCGCCTGCCATGACTTACCTTCTTACCTTTGGTTCAGCGAGTCGCGAACAATCAGAAACTCATACGGCTTACTTGGCGTCTTTACGAAGAATCTTCGTGCGGACGACGGATTCGTTCAGGTTGAGCACACGATCGAGCTCGGCGCTGACCTCGAGTGGTCGTGTAGTTGACCACCACGTAGTTGCCTTCGGTCTTGCCGTCAATCTCGTAAGCGAGCTTGCGACGTCCCCAAATATCGGTGTTCTCGACGGAACCACCTTCCTTGGTGACGGGCTCCAGATACTGCTCGGTCAGCTTCTTCAGACCGCGCTCATCCAGCTCAGGATCAGCAATGAACATCAGTTCGTACTTATGCGCAGACATCACCCACCTCCTTCGGACTAGTCGGCCATGGACCTTCCATGGCAGGAGTGTGTATACGCGCTGCTGAAAACAGCAACTTCTCTAAGCTACGCCATGCCCGCGACAGCTTGCGGGGGCTGTCGCGAAGCGACTGGGAGTAATCCGTCCTACTGCAAATCCACGACCGCGCAATCCGCGGCACCATAGCCGTTCGACTTGCACCATGCGTCGCCGGCCTTCACCGAGTCGACCGTATCACCCGACAGGATCACGTAATACGCGGTCGAAGCGTCGGCCTTCGTGTACGTCGGGTAATCGCCGGACCAGATCAGGATCGCGTTCTTGTGCTTGATGCGCTGCTGCAGGAACTGCTCGTAGATGTCCACGTAATGCCAGGTCTTGCCGTCGGCCTTCATGTCGTTTTTCTTGCTGGACAGCTGCGTGGTGTAGGTGGTGTAGAAGCGGGATGCGGCGGATTCGTCATGCTTGAGCTGCCAGCTCAACGCAAGCTGCGCGTACCGCTCGGCGTCCTCGCTGTTGATGTCGGAGCCTGCCAACGCGTCGCCGTCCGCACTGCCCGCCTCGCCGGTGCCGCTCTGACCGGTCTGCAGGATGACCTCGGTGCTGCCGGTCTCGATCTGGTCGTACGGGCGCCAGTACTGCCTCGTGGTGAATTCGAGCGCGACGTTGGCCGTCTCGCCATTGAACTTGACCGGCTGCTTGGAGAAGTCGAAGACGGCCGAGGCGATGACATTGCCATCATCGTCCTTGATGCTGACCTTGACGTCGGATTCCTTGAACTCCGCCGTGTCGCCGTCCTTCGTCAACGCGCAGTTGGAGGTGAGCTGCAGCTGCACGACGAGATTGGCGTCGCTGTGGTCGACGGAACTCAGCTCGGCATCGGGCGCAGCGGTGCAGGGCTTGTCGTCTTTCGCGGCCTTGCTGTCGCCGAACTTGGTCTTGCCGCTCTGCTGGGATGTCGACTGCGTCTGAGCCGATTGGGTGCCGGAATCACGCAGCATGAACCACCAGACGCCGAATCCGGCGACAAGCGCCACGACGAGTACAGCGATGATGATGCCGACGATCAGCGCGGTCTTCTTCTTGCCCTTGCCGGCGGACTCTCCAGGCCGTGACGGTTGGGCTGGCGGCTGCACGGCCTGCGGCGGGAAGACGGCACCGGGCTGGGCGGCACCGTATTGTCCCGCGTACTGCTGGACAGCCTGATAAGGCTGTGCAGGAGGCACCGGCTGTGCGGTCGGCACCGGCTGTGCGGGCCGCGGGCCGGCGGACAGCTCGGCACCGCACTGCTGGCAGAACCGCATGCCGGGTTCCGACTGCTGACCACACACCGGGCACACGGAACCCGCCTGCACGGCTACGGGCGCCCCGCAGTTCTCGCAGAATCTATCGCCCTCAACGACATTCGCACCACAACGGGAACACCGCATAATCTCTCCTCGTGACTATCCTGCGCTCAACGTTACACTGCATGACAGCATTCCCCTGCAAATATACTGCGATACGGACCCCAAATGACGTCCGCAACCATTTGACCGAGATGTCTTTTTAGATATAAAATTTGAAGACCGACGAAATTTCGAAGAGGAGATTATCATGTCGGCAACCAAAAGGTTCCAGATAACATTGTTGGCTGTTTTGCTGACTCTCGCCGCATCGTTCGTATCGATGTCACCCAAGCAGGCTTCTGGCTTTGACTCCACATATGAAGTCGTCACTGATGCAGACGGCAGCAAAATCATCATGGCCAAGCCCGGCTCTGTAGCAGTCATAGAACCATCGACCGGCAAACTTCTAAACGTGATTCCTCCTTCATCCATGAATGTCAACGCCATCACCGTAACAAGGGGATGCACAAACAAGAACGCTGGATGCTGGACAAGCGGTAGCGCACTTGGGGATATGCAATTCGCCGGAAATGGAGCTGTGTCCGGCACTTGGCCGTATAGAAATGCGTACTACACCGGGAACCTGCATGGTCTTGTGATTCTATCAATACAAAGGTGCGACCATGAGTTCGCCGAAACCAGGACCGCATTTGTGGATACGCATGGCAACAATAGTGCTGTCACGGGGAAGAGTGTCACCCGTTGGTAAAAAAGACATTCTCATACGTTGAGATAATGCATATCGGAGTAAGAGGAGTAAGAATGGGGCATATTCCGGCATCCCGCCGTACGGTGACGATGGCCATCGCCGTCATCGCCGTCATTACGCTTTCCATTGCGATGCTGTGCGGATGCGGCACGGCACGGAACACGAGCCAAGCAACGGATTCCGGCTCGGGCGGGAACCGTCTCGCCTCATCTTTGCAGGCTTATGCGACGCAGCTGCTCGGCCAGGACTCGGAATGGACCCCGCGCAGAAAGCGACACTGCGCAAGGCCGCGACAAGCGGCAAAATAAGTCTGTCCGATTACAAGGCCGCATGGAGCCGATACATCACGTGCGTCCAAGACAAGGGCTATCCGAGGCCGACACTGAAAACTTACTCCAACGGCATCCAGCAGCCGCAGGGAGACGTACTTCCTTCAGATAAAGCCGATGACCTTGACTACATCCAAAAAAGGCCAAGGACTTGAACGCGTGTGGAATCGCCACCGTGGATTCGGTGGACGCGTTGTATATGGCACAAGTCGGCAATCCCAATCTGTATGCGTCTCATGAGGAGGGGGCAGTCGATTGCCTTAAGCGCGCCGGGCTGGTGCCGAAATCCTACACCGTCGAACAATACGAGAAGGAGGCGAACGCAATAGGTCATGCCGCTCCCGGAGAGACCGTCAACACGACGTATGACATGAAGAAACCGGAAGTGCTGGCATGCCTCGCCGCCAACGGCAACGTATTCATGGACAGATGACGCCACAGGCACAGAGAATGCATTGGCATGTTTTCGCCCCTATCGGATATCGGATTACCTGCCCGATGGGGGCGAAAACATACCTTATATGCCCCGCCCAAATACCGCGAATAAGCTGCTGAAGATGACGTGGCGACTATACAATAAGGAGGGAAGAGCAAACCAAGAAAGGGGCTTGTTATGATATGTCCTCACTGCGGCGCCACGCTGTCCAGCGCCGCACAATTCTGCACGCAATGCGGGCAGACGCTCGCGGTCGCCGCAGCAAACAGCAACGACAACGTCGAAGATTCGACCGTGCTCGGCACCGCTCCACACGGCACCGCAGCCGCGCCCCAGCCGGAAGCACCCGCTCCCGTCGCCGCATTCCCTGAACCCGTACCGGCCCCACAGGCCGCGGCACCGCAGCCCGAGCCGGCACCCGCATTCCCCGGCGCGGAACAGCCCGCGGCCGAGCCGGCCTTCCCGGCGGTTCCCGAACCAGTCCCCGCACAAGAAGCTCCTGCAGCTCCCGTCCCGGCGGCAGAAGTGCCAGTCGCCGCTCCGGCCGGAGAAGTTCCCGCCGCCGCACCTGTTGCGGCTGCAGCACCGGCTCCCGGCACTTTTGTTGCGCCCGCGCCTGGTGCTCCCGTCCCCGGCGCATCTGTCCCCGTTACCCCCGGCGCACCCGGCGCCCCGGTTCAGCCCGGCGCTCCGCAGCAGTTCGTCCCCAACCCGATGTTCAAGGAGCTGTTCTCCGCGCGTTCGCTGCAGACCGCCGCAATCAGCCTTGCCTTCGGCTTGATCGGCGCGATGGCGCTGGCCCTGATCGGCTCCATCTTCTTCTTGTCGGCCGGCTCATCATGGGCGTCCAAGCTGAGCATGGTCCCCGGCCTGTCCCACATGATGAGTGACGCCAGCGGTTCCGGCACGGTGACGCCGAACTTCTTCCAGTTCCTGATTCTGGTGATGGTTCTGGGCGTATCCGGTCAACTGTCGCCCAACATCACCGGAGGCAACCTCTCCATGTCGTCCTTCGGCGTGTCCGGCCATCTATGGATGCCTGTCGGTCTTTCCGGCGTGGCGCTGGTTCTCGGCACCGCGTTCGGCGCATACTGGTTCGCGCGTAAGTTCGCCATCCGGTTCAAGTGGACCGGCATCGTCAGCAGCGTCATCGTCGGCGTCGTGATGGGATTCGTCTATCTGATTCTCGCCGCGATCTTCCCGCTGACGCTGGGAGCCGGCAGCATGGGCGGCATTCAGGCCAAGGCCATCCTGACCGGCGTCTCCGCCCGTACGTATTTCATGACGCTGCTGCTCGCCGCGATCGGCGCGTTCTTCGGCTATCTGCTCGCCCAGTACGCCTCGGATTCCAACAACGTGTTCACCGCGGCCTGGAAGTGGGCTCACCGCACGCGCGGCTTCGTGCGCACGCTGCTTGACGCGGCGTTCATCTACGCGGTCGTGTTCACGGTGATCGGCTTCATTTGCCTGATCATGCTGTCCAGCAGCCTGCACAACGGCCAGATGTTCATGCTGTTCCCGATTCTGCTGCCGTACCTTTCGTTCCTGACGTTCGCGCTCGGCTCGTTCGGCGCGGTCGGCATCACGGCCAGCGGTAATATCGCTAACCTGTCGCTGTTCGGCATCTCGAACCAGTACGTCGGCTCCATCAGCGCACCGTGGCAGCTGTGGCTGGTATTCGTGGCGTTCCTTATCACCACGTTCTACATTGCGTTGCGCGCCGCGGCACGCAACATCTATGATCCGGCATATGCGGGATGGCAGCACTCGTGGAAGTCTCCGGTCGCCACGCTGGTGATCTGGCTGATCGTCACGTTCCTGTTCACGTCCGCGACGCTGGGTTACACCATGCAGTCCGATACCTCTGACGCGTCGCTGAACATCGCGGCATGGTACTTCCTCGTCGCGGCCGTATGGTCGTTCCTGATCGAGGTGGTGGCGCTGACATTCGGCCCGGCCATGGTGCTGTCGATGGGCGGCGCATGGAAGCTGTTCGTCGGCGGCACGGTCCGCCCGACGCCCGCCGAGGTCACCGCGTATGCGGCGGCATGCGGAGCGTACTTCGGTCGCTTCCCGTCACAGGTCGCCGCGGCCGCCGGCTACACCGGCCCGCAGCCGTCCTTCGGCGGACAGCCTGGCGCCGGCACCGGAGCGCCGACCGCGCCCGCAGCTGGCATCCCGGTTCAGGGCGTTCCCGTTCCCGGTGCTCCGGTTCAGGGGGTTCCCGCTGCCGGCACCGACGCCGCGGCCTTTCAGGCCCAAGGTGGTGCCCCGACTGTCCAAGTTCCTGCCGGCGCTCCTGCAGCTGCACCTGTCGCCCCCGTTCCGGTGGCTGCTCCCGCCGCCCCGGCTGCAGCCAAGGCCATGACCCCGCAGCAGAAGAAGCTGGCCATCATCATCAGCGCCATCGTCGGCGTGCTTGCCCTGCTCGGTATCGCTTACGCAGTGGTCAACTCCACCGTGTTCAGCGCCGATAACACCGTGAAGAGCTACCTGTCGGCCATCGCGTCCGGCGACTATGACAAGGCCAACGGCATCTCCGACCCGCAGGTCGCCAACGGCAAGCGCACGCTGCTCACCAATGCGGCTTCCAAGGGCGACAAGACCACGATCAGCAACCAGCGCATCATCTCCGCCACCGACAACGCGGACGGCTCCCGCACGATGCGGATCTCGTACACGCTGGGCGGCAAGTCCATGACCGACACTCTGACGGTCGCGCCGAACGGATCCAAGTTCCTGATCTTCAAGAACTGGAACATCACGACGCCGCTGGTCAAGGAGATCTCCGTCTACGCGTCACCGGCCATCACCAACTTCACCGTCAACGGTGTCAAGGTCGGCGCGAAGAACGCCACAGCATCCGATTCCGGCACCTACACCTTCAATGTGTATCCGGGCTCGTACACGGTGAAACCGGTCACGTCGAAGTATCTGACCGCGGATTCGACGACGCTGACCACCTCCTCCGAATCCTCCGCCTCGATCTCTGCCGAGCCGACCGACGCTCTGGCAGACGAGATCAACGCGAAGATCAAGGACAAGCTGGATACCTGCGCCAAGTCCACGGATGCACAGCCTGAAGGCTGCCCGTTCAGCATGTACGGTTCCGATGACGACTACCGCAACATCGCATGGAACATCACCGAATACCCGACCGTCACCACTGATGACCTCAGCATCGACTCGGGCAGCTTCTACGTGTACGGCGGCGAAGCCAAGGTGGCGTACGAGTACAAGAACTATGACGACTCCTGGGAGCCGACGGACAGTTCCACCAGCTTCAGCATCAGCGGACAGTTCACGCTGGACGGCGACAAGCTGGACATCACGCTGGACGAGGACTGATCGGAATGATTTCGCCCGGCACGGGCACCTGCTGCGCGCACCGTGCCGTAAGTGGAAGAATCCGTGAGCATCGCAACCCGCCGTTCCTCTTGGGACGGCGGGTTCTTGTATATTGGATAAGGTTTGTGTACGGCAACGTATCACCACGGTGAACGGTAACGAAACTATCGACGGAAAGAGCGGAAAAACATGTCGGCGATCCTTGAGGGCACACCCGATAAGCGACTGGCCTTGGTGACGGGCCGCGCATATCCTGAGCTTGCCAATGAAGTGGCTCAATATCTCGGCATCAACGTGCTGCCCACCACCGCATACGACTTCGCCAACGGTGAGATGTATGTGCGGTTCGCGGAGCCGGTTCGAGGCGCCGACGTGTTCGTGCTGCAGTGCCACACCAACCCGATCAACAAGTGGGTGATGGAGCAACTGCTGATGATCGACGCCCTCAAGCGCGCCTCCGCCAAGTCCATCACCGTCGTGGCACCGTTCCTCGGCTACTCCCGTCAGGACAAGAAACATCAGGGCCGCGAGCCGATCACCGCACGCCTGATGTTCGACCTGTTCCGCACCGCGGGGGCGAACCGTCTGGTCACCGTCGACCTGCATGCCGCGCAGGAGCAGGGCTTCTTCGACGGCCCGGTCGACCATTTGACCGCCATGCCCGTGCTGATCGACTACGTGCGCAGCCACGTGCCTATGGACAAGGCGACGATCGTCTCCCCCGACGCCGGCCGCATCAAAGTTTCCGAGCAGTGGGCCGCCAAGCTGGGCGGGCTCCCGCTCGCGTTCATCCACAAGACTCGCGACATCACGCGACCGAACCATGCCGAAGCGCATGGCATCATCGGCGACGTGCAGGGGCGCGACTGCGTGGTGGTGGACGACATGATCGACACCGCCGGCACAATCTGCGAGGCCGTGCGCACACTGCGCAACTCCGGCGCCGCCTCGGTGACTCTGGTCGCCACGCATGGTCTGCTGTCTGGCCCGGCCGTGGAGCGCCTGCGCGATTGCGGCGCCCGCGAAATCATCCTGATGGACACTGTGCCAGTGCCGCAGGAGAAGCGCCTGGATAACATGACCGTGCTGTCGGTGGCGCCGCTGCTGGCCGCCGGCATCCGCTCCGTCTTCGAGGAAGGCTCCGTGGCGACACTGCTGGAGGGCCTGCCGGAGGACATGCGCCCGAGAAACATCTACGCCTGAAATATAACACAAGGGACTACATATTTGCCCCCGCTGACGGGGGCAGAATGACGCGGTCCTGGCCATCCATAACGGTTTGAACACAAAAAAGGGAGGCCGCCACAGGGCGACCTCCCTTTTCTATTTACTTATATCACTCGGCGCGCTTGCGGGCGATGAACACCGCGCCAGCGGCGGCGACCAGCATCATGCCGGCCATGCCGATGACGGCGACGTTCGCACCCGTCTTGGAGATGGCGTTGCCGTTGGCATCGGCCTTCTCCAGTGCGGCGATCGCGTCGGCGAGGGCCTTCTGCGCGGCGTCGATGTCAGCCTGGGTGGCGTTGTCATCGGCGAGGACGCTCTGGGCCTTGGCGAGGGCGTCACGCACGGCCTGGGCGGACTTCTTCGTGTAACCGCTCAGATCCAAGGCCTTGGCCTGATCGATGGTGGCCTGCAACTTGCTCTTGTCGGTCGTCTCCGGGTTCGGAGTCGGCTTGGAGGAGGCGGGCTTCAGGGCCTTCATCGCGGCGTTCAGCGCGTTGTACGCGGCATCGACGTCAGCCTTGGTGGCGTTCGCATTGTTCAGGACGGCCTTGGCGGCATCCAGAGCCTTCTTGAACGCGCGTACCACGAATCCTTGGTGTACGCGGATTCCTTGAGCTTCTCGGCATCGGCGACCAGGCCGGCGAGCTTGAGGTGTCCACGCGCTCTTCCAGGGCGGCGATGGCATCCTTCAGGTTCTGGTAGGCGAGAGCCACGTCGTGCGCGGTGGCGTTCTCGTCGTCCAGCACCTTCTTGGCGGCGTCGCGCTTGGCGACGAGCACCTTCCAGGTGTCGGCGGTGTAGGTGGCCTCGGTCAGGGCGGAAGCGTCATCGTACAGGTTCTGCAGATCGCACTTGTTGACCTTGACCTCGGTGCTCGGCACGTCGCGAACCGTGGTGACACGCAGCTCGGCAGCGGAGGCGTACGTGTTCACCTCGCCCGCGGACTGTCCCGCGGTTTCGAGAGCGGTGATGCGCACCTTGGTGACGTTCTTGACCGCGTCGAACTTGACCTTCTGCCAGACACCGCTGGTCGTGGTGAACGTGCCATTGGTGACGACGTCCTTGGTGGTGCCGTCGGACAGCGTCAGCGTAATCTTGTACTTCTTGATCTTGCCGTTCGCGTTCGCGCCGCCACTGCGGGCCATGTAACGCAGACCGTCGATGGTCGTCGGCTCGTTCAGGTTGAACTGATACCAGGCGGTACCGGCGGACACTGCGTTGGCGCTCCAGGAGGTGTGCCAGTGAGTGCCGGCATTGCCGTCCTGGGCGAGGCTTGCCGGGCCTCATTGCCGCCGACAGTGCCTGCTGGCTGCCCGCCTCGACGGTGTAGGCGTCGGTCGCCACGTCGTACGCATCGTTCGAGTCGTCGCCCGGTGCGTTCTTCCTGTACTCGGCCAGCGCCACAGCCTTGTTGTAGGCGGTGGTGTAGTCGGGCTTATCCTTGGCGATGAGCGCCTCGATCTCGGCCACCGTGTTCACGTACGTGGTCCAGACTTCGGCGGAGTAGTCGCCGCTCTTGCCGTCGTAGGTGTCCTTGACTTCCTTGAGCTTCGCCTCGGCGTCGGCCTTGGTGTGCTCGGCGGATGCCACGTGCTCGACCTTCAGGTCATCGAGGACGAAGTCCTTGTAGCCACCGAAGTTGGCGGCGGAATCGGACGTGTTCTGCAGGTCGGGAGCGGTGGAGGTCGAGTAGATGCCGAACCAGCTGTCGCCGGTGATGGAACCGGTGATCTCGAACTCGGCCGTGCCGTCCTCGCCCAGGGCCTTCTTCAGGTTGGTGAGCTTGACGGTGCTGGCGTTGTACTCGCCGTCACCGGTGGCGATGGCGTAGATGTCGTCGGAGCCGGACTGGTACTTGAACGACACCTTGTAGGTCTCGCCCGGTTCCAGCTTGACGTTCTGCGGGATCGTCTGGTAGATCAGCGTGCCCTTCTGGATCAGGCCGTTGGCCTTGACGGACCACTTGCCGTCGAGCACATCGTCCATCTTCTTGACATCCCAACCGGCCTGCGTGAACGGAGCATGCAGCTCGGAGAGGTGGATGCGGTTGTCCTCAACGCCTTCGGAACCGGAGACCACGAACGGCCAGATGCCCTGGGCATTGTCCTCGAAGTCGTTGGTGAGCGTCTTCAGGGTGCCGTCAGCGTTGAGCGTCAGACCCTTGTAACCGTTCTCAAGCACGCGCACGTCATCGAAGTACACATGGTCGGTGTTGTCGCATGCGCCGGAGTGCGAGAGCGTCACCTTGACGTCGCCGCTTTCCGGAGCCACGAACCACACGTACATGTTCTGGAAGTAGCTGCTGCCGCCTTCAGTGTTCGAGTACGTGTTGTGGCCGTACGCCTTGATGTAGTTCTTGGCGATCGACTTGCCGGTCTCGTTGGTGGCGAGGACCTTGGTGCCGTTGGTCACGGTGATCTTGGCCGGGGAGTTGGTGCGGTTGTCCACGCCCACGTAGATCGCGTAACGCTTGCCCGCGGTCAGGTCGGTGAGCTTCTGGGAGACCTTCACGTCACCGGTCAGGCGCAGCATGGCGTTGTTGGTGCCTTCGACCTCGGCCTTGCCGGTGCCGGAGACGGCCCAGTTGTCCTTGAGGGTGTTCTGGCCGCCGTTGAAGCCGGCGTCCACGACGTGCATGCCTTCGCTCCACTTGACGGAGATCTGCTTCTCGGAGCCCTTGGTCACGACGTACGGGGTCTCGGCCTCGGCGGTCAGCGAGATCTTGCCGCCGGAGACGGCGACGGTCTTCTCGTTGGTCTTGCCCTGGTCGGTGAGCTGGTACACCTTGACGGAGGCGAGGTTCTGCCAATCCTTCGGCAGGGTCCACTCGGTGGTGCCGCCCTGGGTATTCCAGTGGTACAGCTTCTCATCGGAGGACTTGACGAGCTTGCCGGTGTTCACGTCCCACAGCCACGGCAGCAGGTAGGACTCAGTGCCCCTTGACGGTGTTGCTGTTGCCCGGGGGAGACCGCGCCGGACGCCACGGTGATGCCGTTGAGCGTGATGGTGCGGTTGCGGTACGCGCCGTTGTTGGTTTCGTTGGAGCCACGGGACAGGACGACGACGTTGCCGTGGTCGTCCTTCAGCGTGATCTGCTCGTTGCCGTTGTTGACGGAGGCATCCTTCACGGAGGTGGCGTCGAGCGGGCTGTTGACCCAGCGGACGACCTTGAAGTGCTGGATGAACTTGGTGGACACATCGTGCGTGTACAGGTTCCTGATGTACGCGGCATAGTCGTTGCGTCCCTGCCAGCCTTCGAAGTCCTTCATGTTGTAGCCGCCGAGCAGCGGGGCGTTCGCGGCCTGGCCGTACGACGGGTAGTCGCCGACCCAGCTGTCCTTCTGGTGGTTGCGCAGGAAGCGCATGACCTGAGAATTCTCGCCCTTCAGGCCGGAACCACCGTAGGTAAGGTCGGCGGCCCAGTGCTGGAAGGTTGCGTCATACTCGTTGCCGGCACCCCATTCGGTGGTCATACGCCAGCCGTTCTGATTGATCATTTGGCTCATCTTGCGGGTTTCCCACGAGTCCTCGGCGCCGGAGGTGTTGTTGCCCCACACATCGAGGTAGATGAAGTCCATGTTGTCGCCGACCTTGCTCTTGAGGTCAGCGAAGCGGGACTTGCGCATGCCGGAGGCGAGATCGTAGATGCCGTCGATGCCGATGCCCTGATCCAGCCAGTTCCAGCCGTAGCTCAGGCCGCCTGCAGAGTTGCGGCGCACCATGTCCTCGCTGAAGGCCTTGGCTTCCGGATACATTTCGGAGGCGTTGACGTGCACACCGAAGCGAGCGCCATACTCGGTGCCCTCCTCCATCAGGGTGTTCATGTCCGCGGCGCCGCCGGCGCGGGTGTTGATGTCGCCGTAGTCCGGATGGCCGGAGTCGTGGCCTTCGTTGCCGTAGCCCTTGAGCAGCACGGACTGGCCGAGGCCGTCGGTGTTGAGGGCGACCTTCTTGACGTTGTCAAGCGTGGTCAGGAACGGGTTCTGCGCCTGGGAGCCGAAGTTCATGGCGATGCGCCATGCGACCAGCTCGGGCACTTCCTCGGACTTATATGGGTTGTTCATGATGTCGCGGTATGCGATCGCGCCATCTTCCCAGTTGACCGTGCCGTCCTCGTTCTCGTCGCCGGCGATGGCAACGGCCATCTTCGGCATGTCGGTCTCTTCGACGGTGTAGGTGTTCTTCTTCGTGTCGGTCACGACGCGGTGGTAGTACCACGGTGCAGTGCCCAGACCGAAGGAGGTGGCCTTGCCGACCTTCTGGGTGGAGGTGAGCACGCGGGTGTTCCTCGCACCGCCGGCGACGGTGTTGCCGACGGTGGTGCCGTCGTGCTCGGAGTTGGACCACAGGCCGGCGCTCAGGCCATTGCCCGAGACGAAGCCGTAGGTGTAGTCGTTCGCATTGCCGACCGTGGTGTCGGCGGTGATGTCGAAGTTGGTGTCACCGGGCCTGGCAGTGTCGGACGACATGCGGGCGCCGGTGAACTGGGCGCCGTCCTGACCGGAGCGCACAGAGATGAGGCTCTGGTTCGGGAACGCAATCGTCTGGACCGGGTTCTCCTCGGCCTCGGTCTTGGCATCATCCGCCTTGTTCACGATCTTGGTGACGTTGAGCTTGAGCGTATTGTCGACGACCTTGATCTGCACGGTGACGACCGCGTTGATCTTGTCGCCGCTCTTGACGTTCAGCGTGTACTGGGCCTCGGTCGCGCTGACCTTCTTGAAGGTCACGTCGGAGTCCTTCAGCGTCACGTCGGTGCCGTTGATGGTGATGACGCGCACGTCCTTCGGCTGGCCGTACATGATCTTGCCGTCGAGCTTCTTCATCGTGTAGTCGTACACGGACGGGAAGTTCTTCTTCACGCGCACGTCCATGGCGGCGGTGGAGAGCGTCTCAGTAGCGACTTCGGCCGACTTGTTCAGCGTGATGTTGCCGACTGAGGCATTGCCATCGGCGACGGTGACGGTCTTGGTGGCGTCATCGTAGCCTTCGGCGGACACGGTCAGCGTGTAGTCGCCGGCGGCGAGTCCGGTGAGGGTGAAGGTGCCGTCCGCCGCGGTGGTGGCGGAGTTCTTGCCGGTGACGACTTCGGCGCCGGCGATGGCGGCGCCGCTGGCGTCGACGACCTTGCCGGTCACGTTGTGCTTGGCGACTTCACCCACGGTGAAGTTTTTGAAGTAGACATCAGTGACTTCGCTGGTGCCGGAGTAAGAGCCGGCCTTCATGGCGAGCTTGTCGGTCAGCGCGGTCATCGAGGAGTAATCCACATCGAACGCCTTCTGTCCGTCAATAGTCAGCGTGGCAACCTTGGCGGCAGTCCAGGAGACGTTGACGGTGATTTCAGCGTTCGCGGCAGGGGCAGCGACACGTGTGCCGTTGTACCAATCGCCATTGCCTCCGACATACTTCTGCCAGAACCAGCCCCCCTTGTCATAGCCCAGGAACAGGGCGTTGCCCGGATCCTTGTAGCCGAGGTAGAAGCCGAAACGGTTCGCGGAACCAGCCTGCGGGGACTTGACCTTGATGGAGAACTCTCCAGCCCGAGTCAGGTCAATCGTCTTGCCGCTAATGGCGACAGCCGGATAGCCACTGCTGCTGGTGGCATTGCCGTTGGCGGAGGTGGACTTGAAATGAGTCCATCCCGCATAATCGCCAGTGCCGGCTGCAAGAATTTCGCCGCCTTTGGCGGTGTTGCGGTCAATCGTCCAGCCGTTCACGGCAGCATCGTCCGCGACGGTGGCGACATCGTTGGCGTTCGCGTCATTGGAGCTAGCCGCTGAACGGAGCGCGAGAGTCTGCAAATCACTTGCAGAAAGCGGCGCGGCGGACGCTGTGCTGACCACCCCCAGTGGGGCGACAGCGAGCGCAACCGCAAGGGCCACTGAAACCACTCGTTTTCTCATATTTCCTTACCTTCATCATGGAGCACTAAGGCTTAACCTTGAGCGGATACGCATGACGGAAGCCCGACACGCGCGTCTCAGTTTTCTATAATAACACTCTTAACAAAATACAAGAACGTGTGTTGTTAACATTATTATTTTCCAAGGAAAATAGAAATTTTCGCCATATACCAATGGGTATGCATGAAAAGACCTGCGCAAATCCCTCAAAGAACAGCGATTCTTCCCGTCGCGACAACACTGTCTCGCGGAAGTCTTCCGCTATTTGTTAACTTACCTTACTTATTGGAGCGCTGGAAGAGCCAACTGGCCGATGCGATGCTCACCGAAGGTGATTTGCGTTCATATGTTCGCGCCGAAACGACGATCCTGCGCACTTACGGACACAAATGGGTCTGTTTGCGTCCGTAAGTGCGCGCACTTGTCGTTTCGGCGCGCACTTACGGACGCTAATGCCCCCAGTCGCTTCGCGACGGGGGCACGCACTATATAAAAGGACTATTTGCTATCCGGAACGAACGACTCGAAGATGTGGCGGTCGAAATACTGGTCGCATTCGGCGAGTTCGTCCGCGCTGCGAACCGTCCACGACACCGGTATCGCGCCCATCCAGCGTGCGGCCCGCAGCTGCGGAGAGGGGCCGCCATGCCAGTCGAACGCCACGAAGTCCGGACGGGAGATCCAATCGAACGCCAACAGCCCGGCCAGCCACTCCTTGGCCCCGGTACCGGTGAGCGACGCCGGCTCTGCCAACTGGCCGCGGCACACCCCCGGACGGTGCTCCTTGTACCAGTTGACCGCGCCCGGATGGAACGACTCGATCACATACGGGCCGTCATACGCCTGCAGCAGTTGGTCGCCCTTCTCCATCAGCTCGTCCGCCCGCTCGCCCCACGCGGCGTTGTCGGTGAACTTGTACTCCACGATCACCGGTACACGTCCCGCGATCACGCGCAGCACGTCGACGAACAGCGGCACGTGCTGGTAGTAGCCCTGCGGAGCGAACTGTGCGGCAGCCACCGGGTCGGCGACGGGCGCCGCCTCGGCATCCCCCGGCTTCGCGGGCGCAGGGAACAGCGGGATGCGCGACAGCTCCTCATACGTCAGGTCGGCGATCTTGCGCGGATCTCCGGCCACGCGCAACAGGTTATCGTCATGCACGACCACCACGCGGCCGTCCTTGGTGAGCTGCACGTCCAATTCGATGCCGAATCCGGCCTCACAGGCGGCGGCGAACGCAGCCAGCGAATTCTCCGGGGCGATAGAGCCGCTGAAGTCAGCTGTCCCGTATCCCGCGCGCAATGCGCAGCGACGCGCCAGCGCCACATACTCGCCGCTGTGCGCCGCATACTCCGGCGTCAGTCCCGATCCCGCGTCATGCAGGCCACGATGCGCATACCATACGTCCGGAACCGACGGCACGAAATGACGCTGCTTGTCGCTGAACGAACGCGGCTTGATGGCCCAGACCGCGGCGCCCGCGGCTACGGCTCCGGCAAGCACCAGCTTGCCGCCAACATGTTTTCCCATAGTGTTTCTCCTAACCGTGCCGTCGGTTTCTATCGCAGCACGCCGTCGATCAGCTTGGTGATCAGGTCGGTATAGCCGATGCCGGTCGCCTCCCATGCCTTCGGATACATGGAGATCGGCGTGAAACCGGGCATCGTGTTGATCTCATTGACCATCACCTCGCCGTCCGGCGTCACGAACGTGTCCACGCGGCTCAGGCCGGCGCCATCCACCGCCTTGAACGCCTTGACCGCGGTCTCGCGCACCTGCTGCAGAGTCTCCTGAGGCAGATTCGCCGGCACCTCCACATGGCTCGCCGACGAATCCATGTACTTGCTGTCGAAGTCGTAGAACTGGTCGTCGCCGCTGTTGCGCTTGTCGAGCACGATCTCGCCCGGCCAGCTGGCCTGCGGCTCGCTGCCGGCCTTCGGGCACAGCACCGCGCACTCGATCTCACGCGCGTCGATGCCCTGCTCGATCAGGATTCGCCAATCATGATGGCTCGCCTCGAACACGGCGGCGGCCAGCTCGGCGGCGTCACCGGCATGCTCCACCTTGGTCACGCCGAAGCTCGATCCGGCGCGGGACGGCTTGACGAACAGCGGGTACGCCAGTCCGGCCTCCTCGACCTGAGCGAGCAGACCATCGGCATCAGCGGCGAACCGAGACGCCGCGTCGAAGCCGCGCGCGTCCACGGTGATGCCGGGAGCGACCGGAATGCCGGCGGCGGCCAGCAGCACCTTCGTGTAATGCTTGTCCATGCACGCGGCGGACGCGAGCACGCCGCAACCGACGTACGGCACATCCATCATCTCCAGCAGACCCTGAATCGTGCCGTCCTCGCCATACGGGGCCGTGCAGAACCGGCAGCACCGCGTCCACGTGCCCCAGCGAGCTCAGCGTGCCGTCGTCATTGCGGGCGAAGAAGCCATCCTGCCCGAGCGCCACGTCCAGCACGACGTCGCGCGAGCCGGGAGTCTTCTCGACGACCGGCAGACCGTCGGCCATATCCCATCCGCGCGGTCCTCGCCGTCCACGATCCACTGGCCCTGCTTGGTGATGCCCACCGGCACCGGCTCGAACCGGTCGGTGTCAAGCGCGCGCAGCACGCCGGCAGTCGAAATGCAGGAAATCGAATGCTCGTCGGCCTTGCCGCCATACATCACCACAACGCGAATCTTGGCCGTTTCAGCCATGTCTTCCTCCCATGCCATGTTTTGCACATACTGGGTCATAGCCTAATACGTGCGATGGCGCACCGCCCCGTAACAATTCGCCTCTTGCAAAACCCGCCAAACTCAGCAGGGTGGGCACCGGTGAGATTAGCTTTGCCGATGGCGCGAACCACCCCGTCTCGCTGCGGGGCATATGCTAACGCCTCCGCTGGCGGGGGCTGTCGAGCGCAGCGAGACTGGGGGGGGGGTTAATGCAGCCTACTCCTCGGTGATCTCGGTGCCGAGTAGTTCGGAGAGCATCTGCTGGCAGGATATGCCTTCGTTCAGCACGCGGCTCATCGCGTAGGCGAGCGGAGTCGGCACGTCGAGCTCGTCGCCGAGCGCGACCACGGCGTCGGTGGTCGGCACGCCCTCGGCGACGCCGTTGCTCACCTTCGTGGCCTCCTCGACGCTCAGGCCCTTGCCCAGATTCGCGCCGAACGTGTAATTGCGGCTCAGGGGCGAGCCGCAGGTGGCGGTCAGATCGCCCACGCCGGCGAGACCGGCGAACGTCTTCGGATCGGCACCTGCGGCCTTGCCGAGCGCGGTCAGCTCCGCCAGTCCACGCGTCTCGATCATCGCGGCGGTGTTCTCGCCGTATCCGGCTCCACGGGCCATGCCGACTGCGAGCGCGACGACGTTCTTCAACGACCCGCACATCTCCAGTCCGATCACGTCGGAAGTGATGAACGCCTTGAAGTAACTGGTCGTGCAGGCGGACGCCACCTTGCGCGCATTGTCCAGATTCTCGCAGGCGACGACCGTGGCGGCCGGCTGACGGTCGGCGATCTCTTTGCTCAGGTTCGGTCCGGAAACCGCGGCGAAACGCTCAGCCGGCAGGTCGAGGTATCGCCGGACCACTTCATCCATGCGCTTCTTGGTGTTCCGCTCGATGCCCTTCATCAGGCTGACGACGACGGCGGTATCGGGAATCAGGTCCTTGAACTCGGCGAGCGCCACGCGCGCGAACTGGGCGGCGATGGCGACGACGATGATATCGGCGTCCTTGACGGCCTGCGCCCGGTCGCCCGTGGCGGTCATGTTGTCGGGCAGCTTGGCGACGGACGGCAGACGAACGGCATTGTGGTGCCGGTCGCGGATGCCCTCCACGATTTCGGGCTCGATGGCCCACATCGTCACGTCATTGCCCGCGTCTGCCATCACCTGACCAAAAGTGGTGCCCCATGCGCCGGCACCCAATACAGTACATTTCATAACCCACTACCCTACTCCAGCCCCGGATACGAGACCTCCATGCGCACGTCGCGCAGGTATGAACGCGCCCGCGCGGCATGGCGCTGCGCGGGCGTCTCGGATGTCCGTCGTGTTCGGGAATCAATCGGTAACGCGGCTCATCGTACGGTAATCCCAGTAGCCGGAGGGAGCACGCTCGCCGCGGATCTCCGCCATGACCTGCGTCATGCGCACACGTACCGGCGGGTCAGCTCGTCGGCGAGCTCCACGGGCGGCTCATCGCCCCACGACTCGCTGTCGACCAGCAAATCAGCGTAATCCAGCTGCGCGTCGTAGCACATGACGACGTTCTTGCGCGGCCACGGCCACCAGTGGTTGATGCTCGCCGCACCCCACGTCACCGCACAGAACAGCGGCACCTGGTATCCGAGTCGGCGCGATGCCTCCAGTGCGATCACGCCGACGCCGTTCTTCATGCTCATCGGCCATTTCTTCGGGTCGCGGGTCACCGTGCCCTCCGGCCAGACGGTCAGCGGGCGGCGCTCGTCAGAATCTCGACCGAGGTCTCCTCGATGGCTCGTGCCTTGCCGGACCGGCGCTGAACCGGCTGCATGCCTACAATCTGGAACCACTTGCCGATCAGAGGCCAGTGCGCCATCTCGGCCTTCGCCATGTAGCGCGGGCGACGGCCCATGTGGAACAGCGACGCCATCGGCACGAACACGTCGAACATGGTCACATGCGTGGCCGCGGTGATGAACGGGCCGGTTTCAGGGATGTTGTCGAGCCCCCAGGCGTACGTCCTGCAGCTTGCGCGGAACACGACATCGACGCCCTTGAGCAGCCGTGAGGTGCCCTTGGGGTTCTGCGCGGCGATTTCGGCCTCGTTGATCGTGCGATCCGGGCCGGTCGGCAGGTCGTGCATCGGATCGACGAGCGTGTGCGCCTTGGCGAGCCTGCTCACTTGTGCATTGGACAGCGGCTTGACCGCGGAACGCGGTGACGGTTTTCCTTTGGATGCCATGAGAGCCATTGTACGTGCGTGGCATGTCGTGGCACAAATGGTGCCGGCAACGCAAAACGGCGGCCGGAAAACCGACCGCCGTTCATGCAAACAACGTCTGACGACTTACTGAAGCTTCTCCACCTGATGGAAGCCGAGTTCCACCGGCGTGTCGCGCCCGAAGATGGAAACCAGCACGGTGAGCTTCTGTGTGGTGGGTTCGACATCGGAGACGACGGCGGCCATCGTGGCGAACGGCCCGTCGATGACGGTGACCTGATCGCCGACGGCGTAGGACACCTCGACAACGCGCTTCTTGGCCGCGGCAGGCTTATCGCCGGCCTTCTTGAGCGCTTCGGAGGCGATCATCGGCGCCAGCATGGCGACGACTTCCTTGCGGGACAGCGGCGCCGGATCCTTGGTCGGGCCGACAAAGCCGGTCACGCCTTCGGTCTCGCGCACGATACGACGGGCATCCTCGTCGGGCCACATGCGGATGAGCACGTAGCCGGGAATGCGGACGCGGGTGATGACCTTCTTGCCCTTGTCGGTGTGCTTGTCGACTTCCTCCATCGGCACTTCGATCTGGAAGATCTTGTCTTCCAGGCCAAAGCTAGTGACACGGGATTCGACGTTCGTCTTCACGCGCTTCTCGTAACCGGAATAGGTGTGGAGCACATACCACTTGCCTTCCAGGGTGCGCAGCGACTTTGAGAACTCCTCAACGGCCTTTGCGCCCGCATCGAGTTCTTCGGATTCCTGCTCGTCGGCGTCGCCGGACGCTTCCGCATCGTTTTCGGCGGTGTCGGATTCAACGGCGTCATCAGCCGCGGCGGGCTGTTCTTCGGCATTGTCATTGATGGAATCAACCGCCGCGTCCGCAACCGGATCGGCTTCAACGGCCGTGTCGGCCGAATCGGGAAGATCCGCCAGTGCGTCGAGGTTATCGAGATTCACTTCATCAGTCATGCGTAACTTTCACCTTCAGGGTCGATGGATCAGCCGAACACCCACAGCACGAGCTTGCCCAGACCGAAATCCATGCCCGTGACGAGGAGCATCAGCAACACGACAAAGATGAACACGCCAAGAGACCAGAAGAACAGTTCCTTCGCAGTGGGGGTGACCACCTTGCGAAGCTCATCGATAATCTGCTTGATGAACAGGCCGATGCGCATGAATACATTCGGCTTGACCGCTTTCTCCGCATTGCTTGCCTTCGCCATGTTCATCCTTTTGTGTGTTGGTTGCAAATACTTGGCAGGGAAGGCGGGACTCGAACCCACAACCTACGGTTTTGGAGACCGTTGCGCTACCAATTGCGCCACTTCCCTAGGTGAACTTTGCCCACTGTACCCGGCACGCAAGACTACGTGTCCGTTACTTGGCAAAACCGCCAAGAGGCCATATTAGCGGGGATTGCCGATTTCGTCCAATCGCGTGTCTCGACCGGCGCGTAATCGGCGTGCCGCGGCGTGCGCGGCAGATACCGCGCACGACCTCTTGCAACGGTTTCAGCCGACCCAGCGGCGGAACCGGCGCATGCCCTCAGCGAGCTGGTCATCGGCCAGCGCATACGAGAAACGCAGGTATCCGGGGGCGCCGAACGCCTCGCCCGGAACCGCGGCGACATGGGCCTCGTCCAGCAGCGCCGCGGCGAGTTCGGAAGACGTGTTCACGACGGTGCCGTTCTCGCCGAGCGGCTTGCCCAGCAGGCCGGTCACATCGGGGAACGCATAGAACGCACCGGTGGGCGTCGGGCAGTGGACGCCGGGGATATCGTTCAGGGCGGCGACAATGGCCTTGCGGCGGGCGTCGAATGCCTCGCGCATCATATGCACCTCGTCGAGCGAACCCGCGACGGCGGCGAGCGCCGCTCGCTGCGGAACGTTGGAAACGTTGGAGCTCAAATGGCCCTGCAGCTTGGCGACGGCCTTGGCGACGGGCGCGGGGGCGACCATCCAGCCAACTCGCCAGCCAGGCATCGCGTAGGTCTTGGCGACGCCGTTGAGCACCAGCAGCTGGTCGCGGCATTCGGGGACCTCGACGCCGACGTATGCGGTCTTGGCGCCGTCATAGTTGAGGTGCTCGTAGATCTCGTCGGAGATGACCCACACGTGGTGCTCCACGGCCCACTCGCCGATCGCGCGGATCGTCTCGCGACTCCACACGGCACCGGTCGGGTTGTTCGGGGAGGTGATGATGATGGCCTTCGTGCGCTCGGTCCGAGCGGCCTCGATGGCGGCGATGTCGGGCTCGAAACCGCGGTCGGCGCCGGCGAACACCTCGACCGGTTTGCCGCCGGCCAGCTTGACGGCCTCCGGATAGCTCGTCCAGAACGGTGTGGGAATGATGACCTCGTCGCCGTCATTGAGCAGCACCTGGAAGGATTCGTATACGGCCTGCTTGCCGCCGTTGGTCACCACGACCTGATCGGCGGTCACCTCGTAGCCGGAGTCACGCAGCACCTTGGCCGCAATCGCCTCGCGCAGTTCGGGCAAGCCGGCGGTGGGCGTGTACTTGTAATTGCGCGGGTCGTTGCACGCCTTGACGGCGGCATCCACGACATCCGCGGGAGTCGGGAAATCGGGTTCTCCCGCGCCGAAGCCAATCACGTCGACGCCGGCGGCCTTCATCGCCTTCGCCTTAGAATCGACGGCAAGAGTCGCGCTCGGTGCCACATTGTTGATACGGTCGGAAAAAGTCTGCCAGTCAGCCATAGTCATGCCATCCATGCTAAACCCAGAGCACGAAAAAACAACAGACCCCGACTACGCCCGGCACGGCGGCTCTCGTTGCGCGACGAATCAGACCAGCACGAGATTGTCGCGGTGCACCACGGGGTGAGCGAACTCGTCGCCCAGGAACCGCCTGAGCTGCGCGGTGTTGCGGCCGAACATCTGCGGGATCTCCTCGGAGTCGAAGCCCGCGAGCCCGCGAGCCAGATGCGCGCCCGCCTCGTCATCAATCCACACCGGGTCGCCGGCGGAGAATTCGCCGTGAACCTCCACGACGCCGGCGGCGAGCAGACTCGCGCGCCCGCCTCGAACCGCCTTGGCCGCACCGGCATCCGCCACCAAGGCTCCACGCGGGTCGGACGCGAAGCCGATCCACAGCCGACGCGATGAACCGCGGTGCTTCACCGGCGCGAACACCGTGCCGACCGGATCGCCCATCAGCGCCGGGCCGGTGTTCGTCGCGCTCGTCAGCACGGCGGGAATGCCCGACACGGCCGCCACGCGGGCGGCATCCAGTTTGGTGACCATGCCGCCCGTGCCGACCCCGGACGACGAACCGGCGACCTGCACGTCGCCGATCGTGTCGATCACATTCGGCACAAAGCCGATGCGGCGGGCGCCCGGCGTGCTCGGCGGAGCTGTATACAGGCCGTCCACATCCGTGAGCAGCACCAGCGCATCGGCCCGGACGAGGTTTGCCACCAGTGCCGAAAGCCGGTCGTTGTCGCCGAAACGGATCTCGTTGCTCGCCAGCGAATCGTTCTCGTTGACGATCGGCACCACGCCGAGTTCCAGCAGACGGTTCAGCGTGCGCTGCACGTTGCGGTACTGGACCGCGCGGATCGTGTCTTCGGCAGTGATCAGAATCTGGCCGACCCGAACGCCGAAACGACCGAACGCGGCCTCATACTGCGCCATCAGCAGCCCCTGGCCGACCGCGGCGACGGCCTGCTGCGTCGCCACGTCACTCGGACGGCTCTCGAAGCCGAGCGGGCCGAAACCCGCGGCGATGGCGCCCGACGACACCAGCACCACGCGGGCGCCCTGCGCCGAGGCGGCGGACAGCGCGGCCACCAGGGAGTTCAGCTTCTTGACATCCAGATGCCCGGACGGCTGCGTCAACGAGCTCGAACCGACTTTGACGACCATGGTCCGTGCGCCTGCGATGGCGCGGCGCACATCCGATTCAGTGACGGACAACACGCACTCCCTTCCCGATCACGTATATCTTGAATCATCACAGACGCCGGTGTCATAGGACGCCGCCGTTCCACGCTGCGGCCGCCGCGCTGGTGGAACCGCAGACGAATGTGCCAGCCATCCTCAGTCGCTCCGCGCCAGCCCCCGCGGGCGGGGGCTGGCAATGAAGCTGACTGGGGGTGGCCAGGCGTCAGGCTAGACCGCCGTCATTCTCGTCGCCGTCCTCGCCGCGACCGAACAGGCTCTGCTCGTCGTGACGGTCGTCGTCGACGCTCGGATCGGCCCAGTGACCGGCCTGACGTTCGGCCATCATGGCCTCGCGCACCGCGGCCTTGGCGTCCATCATCTCGTGGTACTGACGACGACGCTCCGCATTGGTACGGCGACGGCCGCCCGGCTCCTGATCCTCAAGACGCAGATCGCGGCCGCGGGCACCCAGCTGAGCGCCGTCAAGCATCTCCGCGCCGGCGGCGATGGTCGGATCCCAATCAAACGACACGGCACGCTGCCCCTTGCCGATACGCACCTCGTCACCCGGCTTCGCTCCCAGCCGGCGCAGCTCGTCCTCGACGCCAAGCTTGGCGAGTCGGTCGGCCAGATAGCCGACGGCCTCGTCATTGTCGAAATTGGTCTGCACCACCCAACGTTCGGGCTTCACGCCGGTCACCTCGTACCAGAAACCGCCATCGCCCTCCTTGCGGGCCACGGCGAAATCGGCAGTGCCGTTCGCAGCCGCACGGCGACGATTCGACCGGTTCTCCAACGGATTGATGACGACGCGCGCCTCCTCCTCGGCCTGCTCGCGACTGGCGACCTCCTGCCGCATGTCGGCGACCATGGCCGCCAGCGCAAAGTTCAGCTCCTTCAGCCCCTCATGAGAAGCCGTGGAGATCTCGAACACCTTCAATCCCATACGTTCGAAGTCCGGGCGCACGAAATCGGCGAGCTCCTTGGCCTCCGGCACATCCACCTTGTTGAGCACGATGATGCGCGGGCGTTCCGGAATCGGGATGGCGCCCAGCGGCAGTTCCAGCTTGTCGGCGTATTCGGCGAGCTCATGCTCCAGCGCATGGTAGTCGGAAACCGGGTCGCGGCCAGGCTCCAGCGTCGCGCAGTCGATGACGTGGGCGATGATCTCCGTGCGCTCGATGTGGCGCAGGAACTCCAGTCCCAGCCCCTTGCCCTGCGATGCGCCGGGAATCAGGCCGGGCACGTCGGCGATGGTATAGCGGTGGTCGCCCGCGACGACGACACCCAGGTTAGGCACCAGCGTGGTGAACGGGTAGTCGGCGATCTTCGGCTTGGCGGCGCTCATCGCGGCGATCAGGCTCGACTTGCCGGCCGACGGGAAGCCCACCAGCGCTACATCGGCGATGGATTTGAGCTCCAGGATCACGTCACGTTCCTCGCCCGGTTCGCCCAGCAGAGCGAAACCCGGAGCGCGGCGGGTCTTGTTGGCCAGCGCCGCGTTGCCCAGACCGCCCGCGCCGCCCGCAGCCGCGACGAACTTGTCGCCGTTATGGCGCAGATCAGCCAGCTGCTCGCCCGGACGCTTGGGACGGCCTTGAGCGCCGACCGCGGCGAAGATCACAGTGCCGAGCGGCACCGGCAGGATCAGGTCGGCGCCCTTGGAGCCGTCCTTGACGTCGCCCAGACCCATCGTGCCGTCGCCGGCGTTGCGATGCGGCATGAACCGGTAGTCCAGCAGGCTGGTGGCGTTCGTGTCGGCCACGAACACCACGGAACCACCGTTGCCGCCGTTGCCGCCGTTCGGGCCTGCCAACGGCTTGTACTTCTCGCGCCTGATGCCGGCGGATCCATTGCCGCCGTCGCCGCCCTTGACATGAACGGTCACTCTATCCACAAAATCACTCATAACGCTCTACCTTACCTTGACCCCCGGTTCTCCCCAGGTTCTCTCACTCCGCCCGCAGCGGAGCAGCCCCGGTCGCTCTGCCCCCAATCCGTGCGGAGGTCTTCACAAGTGCTCAAATTACGGGTTGAAATAGCCGATTCCGGCAATTCCCCGTGTGAAATCGCCGTTTTCAGGCCCCAAAACGACCATTTGGCACGGGGAATTCCGGATAACGGCTATTTCACCCCGTAATGTACCGGTGTACCAGAGGAGGGTGGGGTGGCTCCTCGGAGAGTGATGTGGTGCCTGATGAGGGAGGTGCGGCCACAGGGGAGGGAGATGCGGTCCTGAGAAGGGAGACGTGATACCTGAGGGGACGCACGGGGGCACAACACATGACGCGCGAAACACGATACATGATGAGAGGGCACGGCACATGACGCGCGAATGTGGGCCGTCGCCGCCTATGCGCAATCGAATGGATGCCTTGCACTCCACCGTATGCTCCGCCATCATCCGGATTTCCCGGCGGAATAGGCTCATCGCGAATTCGCAGATGTCGCGAGCCCAGACCCCCTACACTTGGCATATGGGGACGCATCATTCGCTGGACAGACTTTTCGCCGTTGCACGGCAGGAGCGACGCTGCGCCATTCCCTCCACCAACACGGACATACAGGCAATACGCAGGAGAGTGAAGACCGGCGCCGTGCTGAGAGTCTTCCGCGGCCTGTACGCAGAGCCCGCGTATTGGGAATCGCTTGATCCGCATGAACAGGTTCGCCATATCGTACGAGCGCTCGCCATCCAACATCCTGATTGGGTGTTCTGCGGTCCCACGGCCGCCATCATGCACGGGCTCGACTGCTCCTATCGGCTGGCATTCCCAATCTGCATCGTCGCGAGCCCCGGCGCGCATCATCAGGACACCAGGCACATATCGCATCACGCGATCACGCATCCGGACATCACCGTGGTTCAGGGAGTGAAGGTCATCAGCTTGCTGCAAACACTGTTCGACCTCGCGGCATGCCAGCCTCTGCGCTACGCCCTCGGGCCAGCGGATTGTGCGCTCCGCAACGGCCTCGTGAGCGAATCCGCGCTCCGGGCGTATCCCTCCAGCGTGAAATACTCACGCAACCGCGCCGCCGTCGAGCGCGCGTTCGCGCTTGCAGATCGGCGTGCCGAGAACGGCGGCGAATCCGAGGCCCGCGGCATGTTGCATGATGCCGGCTGCCCTCCTGACGACATTCAGGTGGAATTTCCCTGTCTCGATCATCCCGGTCGTAAGCATCGCAGTGATTTTCTCTGGAAGCGTGAAGACGGCTCGGTAATCGTCGGGGAATTCGATGGCGTTCGCAAGTATGTGGATCCGCATATGACTTCAGGCCGGGAAATTCGCGAAGTAGTGGATGAGGAACGGAAACGCCAGCAATGCATGTCGCAGTATGCGATCGGCATGGTGCGCATGTACTACAGGGATCTTGACAATCCGGGACGAATCGTCCGGCAGCTCAGAGATATGGGCATACAACCATGACACGCGTGATGTCGGGGCGCGCGCCGCACTCGTAACCCACACATGTGGGCCAGCAGGCATGTTCCTCCGCTACCCGTCTAAGCCCGGAAAGGCCGACCGTGATCGCAGCGACACCATTCCAAGCCCCGATAAGCGCCGCCATGCGCCAAAACACGGGTTGAAATAGCCGTTATCCGGAATTCCCCGTGCCAAATGGTCGTTTTGGCCTGAAAACGGCGATTTCACACGGGAATTGCCGGAATCGGCTATTTCAACCCGTAATGTACCGGTGTACCAGAGGAGGTTGGGGGGTCCTCGGAGAGTGATGTGGTGTCTGATGAGGGAGGCGTGACATCGCATGGCACAGGCGTGACGGCTCTGTGGGGATGCGCCGTGCGGTGCGGGCGTGCCGGGAATGCGCTAGGGCGGCAAACGAAAAAGCCGCACCCAGGTGGGATGCGGCTTGACGCTTAATGCGGTATCGCTCAGGCGGCGATGACGTCGACGACCTTGCGGTCGTGACGGACGCCGAACTTCACGCTGCCGTCGGTCAGCGCGAACAGGGTGTGATCCTTGCCCATGCCGACGTTCTGGCCAGGGTGGAAGTTGGTGCCACGCTGACGAATGATGATGTTGCCGGCGACGACGGCTTCGCCGCCGAACTTCTTGACGCCGAGGTACTGAGGCTTCGAATCGCGACCGTTGCGCGAGCTGGAAGCACCCTTCTTATGTGCCATGATTCAGATCCTTCCTGTATTGGCTCAGGCGATCGCCGTGATCTTCACGGCGGTCAGCTTCTGACGGTGACCCTTGCGACGAGTCACGCCGGTCTTGTTCTTGTACTTCATGATGTTGATCTTGGGGCCCTTGGCCTCGTCGTCAATGACTTCACCCTTGGCGGACACCGCGGCGAGATCCTTGGCGCCCAGCGTCACCTTGGCACCATCCACAACCAGCGCGACCGGGAATTCAACGGTCTCGCCTTTCTTCGCCTCAAGACGGTTGACGAGAATCACGTCACCGACCTCGACCTTTTTCCTGATGGCCACCGGCCTTCACAATCGCGTACATGCTTCGTTCCTTGCTATGGTGTTATAAAAGCTACTTGCCTGACGCACGCAAGCCGCTGGTCAGACACCAGCAATCTAATCTACACTGACCCATGTACTAACGCAAATCATATTTCCGGCGTGTCAGGTTGACACACCGGAAATCATGATTCATTCAGCGCGTCGGGTCACTCATCCTCGTCGGTGCCGTTCGCGGCGACCGCCGCGGCGGCGATCTGCGCGAGCTTGGCCTTGATATCCGGCGAGGAGCCCTGCGGCACCTGCACATCCGTACCGCGCCGTGCTTGTTGGTCTTGATGAACGGATCGCCACCCTTGAGCGCATACGGATCGTCGTAATCCGCGCTGACGGTCGGCTCGTCATGCAAGATGAACCCGCGGCCATGGCAGGTCGGGCACTCCTCGGAGAACGCTTCGACCAGGCCCTGGCCGATGCGCTTGCGCGTCATCTGCACCAGACCCAGCGACGTGACCTCCGCCACCTGATGCTTGGTGCGGTCACGCGCCAGGCATTCGACCAGACGCCGCAGCACCAGATCGCGGTTGGCGGGCATGACCATGTCGACGAAATCGATCATGACCATGCCGCCGATATCGCGCAGACGCAGCTGGCGCGCGATCTCCTCGGCCGCCTCCAGGTTGCATCGCGTCACCGTCTCCTCAAGGCTCTTGCCGCGGCCGATGAACCGGCCGGTGTTCACGTCGATCGTGGTCATGGCCTCGGTGCGGTCGATGACGATCGACCCGCCGGAAGGCAGGTACACCTGACGCTCCATGCCCTTCCTGAGCTGCGCATCGATCTGCCACTTGTCGAACACGTCCTTGCCCTGATGCTCGGACGGATCCCACTTGGACAACTTCTCCTTGAGATCGGGCGCCATCGTGTCGAGGTATTCCTCGATGCGCTCGTACACCTTGTCGCCCTCGACGATTAGCTCGCCGAAATTGTCGTTGAAGATGTCGCGCACCACGCGGATCGCGACGTCCGGCTCGCCCTGCAGCAGCTTCGGCCGCTTGCCGTGCCAGAACTCCTCGCGCTTGGCGTTGATGCGCTCCCACTGGCGGACCAGGCTCTCCAGATCCTTGACGATCGCCTCCTCCTTGGCACCTTCTTGGCCGCGGTGCGGATAATCACGCCCATGTCCTTCGGCGCGATCTTCGAGACAATACCCTTGAGGCGCGAACGCTCGCGCTCGCTCAGCTTGCGGCTCACGCCGGTCATGCCGCCGGACGGCACGAGCACCAGAAAACGCCCGGCGAGCGTGACCTGCGAAGTCAGGCGAGCGCCCTTGTGGCCGATCGGATCCTTGGTGACCTGCACGAGCACCGGGTCGCCGGACTTGAACGCCAGCTCGATGCGGCGCGGCTGCCCTTCGAGGCGGGTCGCGTCCCAGTTCACCTCACCGGCATACAGCACGCCGTTGCGGGACTGGCCGATGTCGACGAACGCCGCCTCCATGCTCGGCAGCACGTTCTGCACGCGGCCGAGGTAGATGTTGCCGACCGTGGCGACCTCCTGGATGTCGGAGACGTAATGCTCGACGAGCACGTTGTCCTCGATGACGGAGATCTGCGTGTGATGGCCGCGTTCGCGCACCACCATGAGACGGTTCACGTGCTCGCGGCGCGCGAGGAAGTCCTGCTCGACCAGCTGGCTCTGACGGCTGCGCTCGCGGCGGTTGTCGCGGCGGCGCTGCTTCTTCGCCTCCAGTCGGGTGGAGCCCTCGACGTCGGTGATCTCGTCGATGTACTGCTGCTTGCGCGAGCGGCGCACGGTCATCTCATCGTCACCCTGCTCGTCGGACGCGCGGGAGCGGCGACGGCGACGGCGACGGGTGACGTTGGAGTCATCGTCTTCTTCCTCGTCGCGTGTGCGGCGGGACGACGGCTTGGCCGGCTCGTCCTGCTGCGCCGCGGACTGGCTGCTGTCCGACTCGCCGTTGCCGCGGCTGTCGTCGGCACGGTTCTGACGGGAGCGACGACGGCGACGGGATCTCGTGCCCGAATCCTCGGAGGGCTCCTCGTCGTCGACCGGCGTATAGGAGATGCCGTCGAGCTCCAGGTCCTCCTCGATCTGCTCCACTTCGGCGGCCGCACGGCGCTCCTGCGCGTTCAGGCGACGGTTGCGGCGCGACGAACGCACCGGCTCGTCGGCCTCGCCGGATTCGTCACGGCTGCGGCTGTCGTCGGTATCGAAGCTGTCGACGCGCTCGATGTGGCTCAGACCGTCGATATCGCGACGGGAGGAAGCGCTCTTGTCCTTGTCCCCCTGCGCACCGTCACGTGACACACGACCATTGCGCGAGCGACGGGACTTGCCACCACCGCGGCTGTCGCGGTCGTCATCCTCGCGGTCGTCATCGCGCGCGTCGCGCACGATTCCCGGCACGGGCAGCACCGGCTCCTGGAACAGCACGGACGTCATCGCGTGAGCGCGCGGCGCAGGTTGCGGCAGCGTGCTAACGACATCCAGGGCGCGGGACAGATCGGCGGAATCATCGCGGACGATGATATCGGTGCCGGTATCGACGCCGAGGTCGTCATCCGACGGCTCGCCCGGAACGGCCGGCGAAGCGTCCTCGCGCGAGGAGAACATGGCGGTGCGACGACGCACGCGGGTGCGCCGGGGTTCGGCCTGATCGGCGTCATCATCATGGCGCTTCGTCGCTTTCGAGGAGCGCGACGCGGACCGAGACTTGCCGTCGGCCTTGGCGTGCCGCGCATCATCCTTCTTTTCGGAATCGGCCGATGCGGCGGTCTCCGGCTCGTTTGTCTCCGGCGATTCGTCGGCCGCCTTCGAGCGGCGACGACGGGTAAGGGGCTGCTCCACCACGGGTTCCGCGAACAGCGGAGCGGAATGGTCCTCGATCTTCAGCGCGACCGCGGCACCGGCGGCACCGGCGCCACGAACCACGCGGCGGCCACCGCGACGACGACGCGGCGCCGCAGGCGTTTTATCGGCCGAATCAGGCGACTGGGCCGCATCGGCGTGGGTAGGCTGCTGTTCTTCGGTTTCGTCACGACTGAAACCGTTATCGTTCACACTAGGCACGATACTCCTCACGACGTGCTGCACCACGTCGCACACTCATGGCCTCATGCGGTCTCACACCACGCTCTCACCGTGGCCGCGCTACGCTTGCGCCCGCAGGAAGCAAATCCGTTAAAAGTCCGTGTGCGTGCTTCGGCGGACACCAGCGCTCGCGCATCTTCATGCATGCGAGGGGATCGACGCCTTTCACGCTCAGGTGGTTTGCAGAACCACCATCTTTAAGTATGGCACACAATTTGACCGGCCATGACCATCTCACCATATTCAACGTTCTTTTGGCGTGGCGACAACACTCAGCCCATGCTTGTACGCAGACGCTTTCGCCCGCGAACGGTGTCAGGATCCGTATCATCGTCACCGATGCGGACGGCGACGACATCGTCGACAAAACCTGCAGCGCCAACTGACAGCGTTGTGCGGGCAGCCGTCCGCACACTATTCGATGGCACGGATGCCGACATCCGCGCCCGAACCCCGCTCACGCGCGGCCGGTGAGCCAGTCCTCCAGGATGCCGGCCATGGTCGCCAACTCGCTTTCGGCGATCTGCTCGTCATGCTTGTGCGCAAGCAGCGGGCTCCCCGCGCCCAGGTTCACCGCGGGCACACCCAGCAGCGAGAACCGCGCGACATCGGTCCACCCGAGCTTCGCCAGCGGTTCCCGTCCCGTACGCTCACGCACCAGCTTCGCCAACGACACCGCCATCGGCGCGTCCATGCCCGGCCGGGCGGACGGCGACTCGTCCTTCATCTCGATGCCGAAGCCCTCGAACACGCCACCGGTGGCGACATGCTCGCCATTGCCGAGCTCCGCGCCGGCATCCGCGCCCATCATCAGTGTCTTCGCCTGCGGCAGCGTCTTGTCGGGCGCGAACCGGTAGTTCACATGGACACGGCATTCGTCGGGGATGACATTCGTCCCCTTGCCGCCGGAAATCAGCGTCGCGTTCAGCCCCTCGCGATAATCCAGCCCATCCACCGTGATGGTGCGCGGCTCGTAGGAGTTCAGGCGGTTCAGGACATCGGCGGCCTTGTGAATGGCATTCTCCCCCATCCATGCCCTGGCCGAATGCGCCGCGACCCCGTGCGTGACCACGTCGAACCGCATGGTGCCGTTGCAGCCGCCCTCGATGCCGCAGTCGGTCGGCTCGCCGATGATCGCGAAATCGCCGGCGAGCCAATCAGGATGCGCCTCGGCCACCTTCCGCAGACCGTTCTTCTCGGCCGCAACCTCCTCATGGTCGTAGAACACGTACGTCAGGTCATATTGCGGGTCGACCAGCGTGGCGGCGAGGTACAGGAACACAGCGTCGGATGCCTTCATGTCGGTCGCGCCGCGGCCCCACATCACCCGCTCGCCGGGGTGCGCCGCGGCGACGTCCTCCCGGATCAGCGGGTCGCCGGGCGCCAGCCAGCGCGGCGGGAAGTTGTCGATCACCGGAACCGTGTCAAGGTGCCCGGCGAGCACCACGCGCCGAGGCCTGCCGAGCGACGTGGACGCGACCACCGTGTCGCCGTGCCTGTGCACCGTCAGGTGCGGCTTCGACCGCAGGAACGCCTCCACGGCGTCGGCCAGCGGCTTCTCGTCATCGCTGACGGAATACGAGTCCATGATCTGTTCGAGCAGTGAGGCGAGCGCCTTCTCGCGCGTGCCGGTCGTGTCGCAGGTGATCGGCGCGATCGCCGAGCGCGGGTCAGCACCGGCCGCTGCCATCGTCGTTGTCGTAGTCATGCTGACCATCCTAACGGCAGCACGTCCCGTCGGAGCCGTTGCCGGGCCGGAATGAGACGGCCGAACTCCCCGTCGGCGGCGAGAACAAGCGCGCGACGCGCAGCATGCCGTGCTACCGTGGCTCGCGAGACGGGTTTCGCCTGCGTTATGAGACAGAACCTCGCGAAACACATGCGTATGGCAGTATGGGGTATGCCAGCAAACGGAAAAGAGATGGGAATATGCCGGGTCTATTAAACGCGATGGAAGGCTTCTGCGTCATCGGCATCGTAATCGGAGTCGGATATGTGGCCGCTCGAATGCGCATAGGCGGCCGAGCGCCCAGATGGTGCTCAACCGTTTCAGCTTCTTCGTGTCCAGCCCGTGTCTGATGTTCGCAATTCTGTCGAAAGAGCCGATCTTCGAGATCTTCCATTCGTCGATCATCGTGGCGTTCTTCTCCGCTGTACTCGTCGGCGCGCTGTTCCTGATGCTGAACAAGCTGTTCTTCCACTTGGGGCCGGCAGACGCGACCGTCGGCGCGCTGAACTCACTGTATCTGAACTCGAACAACATCGGCCTGCCCATAGCCACGTACATCCTCGGCAACGGAGCCCTGGTGGCACCGATCCTGGTCATGCAGCAGGCGATCTTCACGCCGGTCGGCCTGACGGTGCTCGACGTGACCACCAAGGGCAAGGTATCGGTCAAGGAAATCCTGAAGCAGCCGCTGCATCAGCCGCTGCTGATCGGCTCCCTGGGCGGCATCCTGGTTTCGGCGATCGACGCGAAGATCGGCTGGTTCCCCGTACCGAACTTCATCTTCGACCCGATTGACATGATCGGGGACTCCGCGGTTCCGATGATTCTGATGGCGTTCGGCATGTCCTTGCACGGCACAAAGCCGCTGCAGCAGAAGGGCGACCGCCCGGCGATCTTCACCGTAGCCGTGCTGAAGAACATCGTGATGCCGATCATCGCGTTCCTGCTGTCGTATTTCGTGATGGGCTTCCGTGGCGCCACGCTGTACGCATGCGTGGTGCTCGCCGCATTGCCGACCGGGCAGAACGTCTACAACTACGCGGCGCGGTACAACGTGGGTCTGTCGTTCGCACGCGACGGCATCCTGATGAGCACGATGACGAGCCCCATATTCATCGCGGTTATCGCCGCTCTGCTGAGTTGACGCTCTCAGAACTCGCAGATAGCCTTTTTCGTTAAAAGCCCCCTATCTGCGAGTTTTGAGAGCGTGCGATCAGTCGTCGGCACGCCAGTCGGTGAGATTCAGGCTGGCGGCGACACGGTTCGAAGCGAATGCGCCGACGGAGACCAGCGCGTAACACAACGCTATGCCGCCGAAGAAGCTGAGCAGCGTGGCGGGTTTGGTCATGGATGCGGCGAACAGCGGGAACATCAGCAGCATCGAGCAGCCGCCGGCCACGATCATCACGATGTTGAGCGGGGTGAGTACCTCGATGAATCGCGCACGGTTCAAGGTCTTGACATCAGTGCCCTCCAACACCAGCATGCGATATTCGGAAACCTGGTCGTAGACGCTGCCCGCTTGCATCACTCCGGAGCTGACGGCCGCCAGCACGGCCGCGAATCCGAGCGTCAGCAACCCTCCGGTGCCGATGTCGCGGATGAAGGCCAGTCCCGGTTCGGGTACGCCTTCGACAGGCGCGGTCGACGATGCGCCGATGAACCCGCAGATCGAGGTGATGCCAGCGATGAACACCGCCAGCGCGATGCCGGACACATTGCGCCATGCCCGCTTGGGATTGTCGAGGATACGGCGCATGGCGATCATCGTGGCGGCGTCCTTAGGGCGGCGGGGACCGCAACGTCGCCCGTGCGGTCACCACCCATGAGCCGATCAGGTTCACTAGAGCGAAACACAGCGCGATGAACCCGATAATCACCGCATACATCGTCACCTCACCGTAATGCAGCATGGCCCTGCGGGTTCTTGAACAGCACGATCGCGGCCACCAGCACGACCAGGAACACGATTACGCGCCACTTCGTGGGCAGCGGCTGGGCGGTCCGAGCGGTGACGCCCAGCGGGGTGATGGCGACCCGACGCAGCGTCAGCAATGCGGAGATCAGCGCCAGGACCGTGACCACCACCAGCACGACGATCAGCGACAGGGGATCCTACCCACAACTGCTCGAACGTGAACCTCTGATCCTGGAAATTCAGCAGCATGATCAGCGGCATGATCGCGAAATAGCCGACGATGCCGATCAACGCGCCGATGAGCGCCTGTCCGGCGGCATCCAACGCGGTCAGTCTGGTCACCTGACTGGTGGTGGCGCCCGCGAGGCGCAGTGCCGCCAATCGCGCGTCCCGCCGCGATGCCGCCAATCGCGCCGCCGAGCCGGCGAGCGCCACGAACGGCACGATCAGCAGTATGCAGGCGAAGGCCGCCAGCATCACGTACGTGCTGGCGTATTGCGCCCAGTCGTGCTGGTCAGCTTGAGCCGTCCGGCACACCGCCCATGTGCCCGGCGCGCAGGTCGACCTGTCAATCAGGCATTTCAGCGTATGGTCGGCGGACGCGCGCCAGATGAACCCGTGCACGCCGCCCAGCACGGTCAGGAAGATGGCCGTCGCCGCCGCGAACGCGACGATGGCCAACGCCGATGTGTGGCCGGAACCGCCGCGCCGGCCTGGGCGGTGGAACAGCCGCCATAGTGCGAACGTGCTCATTGGGCGCCTCCTGCGGGAACTGCCGGGTGCAGCGAGACTGAGGGTGGTTCAGCGCTCTCGGGCCGCCCCCAGTCAGCCTGCGGATGCCGAACCCCGCCAGCGGGGGCAAGGCCGGCGTCGGCCGTCTGGCTGAGGCGGCCGTCCTGCATCGTCATCGTGCGTCCGCAGAAGCCGGCGACGTTGGGATCATGAGTGACGATCACCACGGCAGCGCCATTATCACGCGCGGCTTCCATGAGAATGCTCATGATTTCGTGGCCGGTGGTCTGGTCGAGCGCGCCGGTCGGTTCATCGGCGAAGATGACTGCCGGCTGCGCGGCGAGCGCACGTGCGATGGCGATGCGCTGCATCTGGCCGCCGCTCATTTCGCCGGGCCGCTGCGAGGCCAGCTGCCGCAAACCCAGCCGTTCCAGCCACAGCATCGCCGCATCGGTGGCGGAACGGTAGTCGGCGCCGCCCAGCATCATCGGCAACGCGATGTTTTCGATGGCCGGCAGTTCCGGCAGCAGCTGTCCGGATTGGAAGACGAAACCGAAGGCGCTGCGGCGCAGTTTGGTGCGGTCAGCGTCGCTCATCGCGGTCAGATTCGCGCCTTGGAAGGTCACCGTGCCCGATGTCGGGCGGATGATGCCGGCGAGTGCGTGCAGTAACGTCGATTTGCCGGAACCGGACGGTCCCATCACGGCGACCGTCTCGCCGGGGCCAAGTCGAAGTTCACGTGATTGAGCGCTAGCGTATGCACGGCGGGCATGGCGTAGCCGATTTCGCCGGCCGCATACGGATGGGGGCCGCCGGTTCCGGCGCCTCGCGGCATCACGCCGGTGACACTGTGGTCCGCCTGCACACGGGCCATGCCTGCGGTGTAGTCCATGACCAGGTCACGGCCTCGATCACCGGTGTCCACGACTGAGACCGGGCGCGGGACTGAGATTGTGATGTTGCTGTGTTCATGCCTCCGAGATTACGCAGGCGGCACGCGACCGGCCATCGGGCGGCGGTATGAGCCTTGCGGCGAACCGGTTCTCCCCTCATCCGGAAGGATTAGGGGAAGAGAGTGGTGGCACTACCTGAGCGCCCACAGGGCCGTGATTGCAGGTCCCGAAGGTCTGTCGCGAAGCGAGACTAAGGCCCCCAGTCGCTCGTCTGCGGTACGGCTCGGCAGCCGTGAATATATATTGCATTATATCATGTAGTACTATGCGTAATATAATGCATATTTTGTTGTGATTAAGGTGGTGACTTACATGGACATCAAAGGAACGTGCGGAGGCGTTACGAGAGATCTCCACGCCGGGCTCTCGCATCGGGTTGACCGAGTTGTCCCGTTCGAACGCATGGCGAAAGGCGCTGGAGCAGCGGGGATTGCTGGAAATCGTCGACCGCGCCGACACAGCCGGCTATCTGGTGTCCGTGGACTCTCTCAACGAGATGCTGGATGTCATCAATGCGCTGGAATCCGAGGTCGAACGCCTCACCATACAGCAGATGTTCACCGCCCGAGGCGATAAGGAACAATGGGAGACCGGCTCCGAACTGTCACAGTCGGCGCAGGAAAGCCTGAAGCGGCGCAAGGAGAAGATTCACGCGTTCCTTTATGGCGGTCGCTGATGGCCGCCGACTACGCATTATTGGAGCAAGCCATTGCCATCATCTCGTCCGTCCGCGGTCTGTATATGGATCCGGATGCACTTGCGGATGATGTGATTCTTCTGGCATATGTCTGGCCCGACGAAGGCGAATTCAAGATGGCGGTGGCCAGAGTTCACCGAACCCTGACACAGCTCGTGGAGGGCAACGTAGAAGGAAGCCCTCTCAAGTACGGTTTCAGCGGGTGGCGTTCCTTCCACTTCCAACATCGACGAGGCCAACAGTCGCGCGCCGGCATGCGCATCGTGTATATGCCCCTCGACACGGGAATTCGCGTCAAAGGATTCGGAAACCGCCACCTTCCATCCGACGACATCTACCAGCGTTTGGCGCAACTGCAGTAACCGTCACGAACACCGTGCGGCAGCGGCCAGCGCGTGCAGGCGCTCGGCGAAGCGCGGCCAGTCTGTGCGCATCGCGGTCAAGAGCTTGCGGTCGGGCACTTCGTCGATCGGCACCCATTCGATTTCCATGCTCTCGTCATCGTTCGCCCGCGGCACGACCCGGTGACCGGGCTTCTCGAACGCGAAGACCGTGGTGTACGCCCATGGCCCGTGATCCTCACGGTAGGACCCGACCACCTCGATGTCTTCGGGCGTGATGTTCGCCTCCTCGTAGCTCTCGCGCAGCGCACCCTCGATCGGGCTTTCACCGTCGGCCGTCGCGCCGCCGGGAATGCCCCATGTGCCGCCTTCCGCGCTCCACGCGGCGCGATGCTGCATCACCACGCTGGTCACTTCGCCGCTCTTGGGGTCACGCCGCGCGAGCAGCACGCCGGAGGCACCGTTCAATCCCCAGTGCTTGCGCCCGCATGCGCAGTCGATCCAGCCGTCGCCGGGCTGATGCACGTTCTCCTTGGGCGGCACGACTCCGCCGCCTCCGGTCTTGTCTTCGGGCGCCGATTCCCCGCGGGCCACGTTCCACAGGTCGGTCCAGTCCACGCCGAGCTTGCCGACGAGTCGGCGAAGCAGCGGCAGACTGATGCCGATGATGCCGTGCGGGTCGCCGTCGATGCCGTCGATGAACGCGCCGCCAAAACCTTCCAGCGTAAACGATCCCGCGACTTCCAGCGGCTCGCCGGTGGCGATGTATCGTTCGATGTCGCGGTCGCTGAACTCGCCGAACCGCACGACGGCATGACTCGCGCCGCGCTCGACGCGCCCGGACGCGAAGTCGATCACGCAGTGCCCGGTCCACAGCTCGCCGGTGGCGCCGCTCATGCGGTGCAGTCGCTCACGCGCCACCTCGACGCTGTGCGGTTTGCCGTAGCATTCGCCGTCAAGCAGGAACATCGAATCACAGCCGACGATCAGCGGGCCGCCGCTCGCCCGAGTGAGCCCCGGCTGCATGGCAATCACATTGGATATCGGCTCGGTGACGGTCGGCATGTCCACGCCGGAGAAGTCACGGGTCATCGCGATCGGCGCCTTCGAATAGTCAAGCGGAGCGCCACTCTGGCGAGGTATGTCCGCGACGTTCATCTCGCCGCGAAGCTCCGCGGCCTGCAACGGGTACGCGATCACGCGCTCGCCCGTCGCGCTCGCGGCCGCGTCGGCGACATCGCGGTACGCCTGATGCACGGCCTGCGCTTTGGCCTCGGCCAAAATCATCACGCGCTGTTCGACGTTCAGCTGCTCAACGGTGACGCCGCGCTCGGCGGCGGCTTTTTCCAGCGCAGCCGGCTCATCGACATGGGACACGCGGATGGTCGGGCAGATGCCGGCCGCATACAGCACATCCCGGCGCGGCTGGGACTTCGACGCCAGAATCATCGGAATGGACATGATCGTCACCTTTCTTTTGCCGCCGCACCAGCTGCCGCATCACCCAACCGGCAACTTCGCGCTCCCCTCATCTCCGGCCCGAGGAGCGGGCGAGGAGGCACGTGCGGTATTCCTACTACGCTCGACCTGCACGCCGACCGTGTCGATGGGCAGGTGCAGCACCTTCCAATGGCCGGAAGCCAGCTGTTCCGCCGCGACCTCATCGATGTCCGCCACGGCGTCGCCGTGATGCAGCACCAGCACGCACGGGCCGGCGCCGGACACCATGGCGGCGAAACCACGGGAACGGAACGCCTGAATCAGGTCCCATGACGGCTGCATGAGCCCCTTGCGATACGGCTGGTGCAGGCGATCCTGCGTGGCAGCGTACAGCAGCGCGTTCGGCTCTTCGCCGGACGCGAGCGCGCGCGGGTTCATCGCCGCGGCCATCAGCGCCACGCGCGACACGTTAAACACCGCGTCGCGATAGGCGACCTCGCCGGGCAGCGCCTCGCGCGCCTTCTCGGTGGACAGTTCGTAGTCGGGCACGAACACGGCCGCCGTGACGCCCGGATCGACCGCGTACTTGACCGTGTGGAAACCGCCGTGCAGCGGGTCTCCACCGGGGATCGGCACCGAGCCGACCCCTTCGGCCGTGTCGAAGTTCCATGAGACGGTCATGCCGCCGTACACCGCCGGCGCCACGTTGTCGGGATGGCCTTCGATGGCGGCCGCCAGCTCGAAGATGGAATCGCGGTTGAGCCGGCCCTCCTGCGCGAACGCGGCAGCGGCGGCGATGCCCGCCACGATGGCTTCGGCGGACGACCCCATGCCGCGCGCCTGCGGGATGTTGTTGTGCGCTTCGAGGATGAACCCGACCTTGCCCAGGCCGAAGGTCTGGCATGCCTTGCGGAACGTGGAGACGACCAGATGGGTCTCGTCGCGCGGCAGCGTGTCCTCGCCCTCGCCATAGATCAGCACTTGCGCGGCGCGATTGGACGGGTCACGGCTGAGCGTGAAGGTGAGTTCGTCATGATAATCGAGGGCGAGGCCGACCGTGTCGAAGCCGGAGCCCAGATTGGCGCTTGTAGCCGGCACGCGGACCTTTGACCTGTGTACAGATTGGTTCCATGATTCCTTGATTCAGCGATTCCGCCCCCGCAGACGGGGAGGGGAGCAAACGATGGTGAGATCGGGGTGGTTTCGCGGAAACGCCGCGAAACCACCCCAGTCGGCTTTGCCGACAGCCCCCGACAGCGGGGGCAGGCAACCGTATGACTAGTCGAGCACGCGCAGGATGGACGGCTCTCCGGTGACGAAGTCCAGCGTGCGGACGGCTTCGACGGTCTCACGCAGCGTGACCTCGTCGGTCAGATGCGTGACGATGCGCAGCTGTTGGATCTCGCCGTCATAACCAGGATCGGTCATCGTCGGCTTGAGATCCTGATTGACGCCGTTGATCGACACGCCGTGGTCGGCGAACTCCTTGGCGATGGCGGCGAGCACGCCCGGCTTGTCGTGGATGAGGAACCGCACGGCGAACGCGGCGCGGCTGGCGCTGATCGGCGCCTTGGGCAGCTCGTGGTACATGGGGATGGACGGCCGGTGCAGCCTTGAGCGATGTGGCGGGCTTCGGTGACCACGTCGCCGACGACGGCGGAAGCGGTCGGAGCGCCGCCCGCACCACGGCCGTAGAACATGAGGTCGTCGGCCGCCTCGGCCTTGACGAACACGGCGTTGAATGAGCCGTGCACGGATGCCAGCGGGTGCGATTCGGGAATCAGCGCCGGGTAGACGCGCGCCGACACACCGGCCTCGCCGTTCTCCACGACGGCGAGCAGCTTGATGACCTTGTGCTCGGCGGCGGCCGCGGCGATGTCGTCGGCGGTGATCTTCGTGATGCCCTCGACGCTCACGTCATCGATCGTCACGTTGGTGTGGAAGCCGAGCGTGGCCATAATCGCGGCCTTGTTGGCCGCATCGTAGCCTTCGATGTCGCCGGTCGGATCGGCTTCGGCGTATCCCTTGGCCTGGGCGTCCTTGAGCACGTCATCGAACTGTAGGCCCTTGGTGGTCATCTCGTCGAGAATGTAGTTGGTGGTGCCGTTGACGATGCCCAGCATGCTGGTCACCTTGTCGCCCGCCAGGGATTCGCGCAGCGGCAGCAGGAACGGGATGGCGCCACCAACGGCCGCTTCGAAGTAGATGTCGACGCCCTTGGCCTCGGCCGCGGTGTAGATTTCCGGGCCGTACTTGGCAAGCAGCGCCTTGTTGGCGGTGACCACGGAGGCTCCCGACTCGATCGCGGCCATCACGAACGTGCGGGCCACTGTGGTGCCGCCGATCAGCTCGACGACGATGTCGGCGTTGGTGGCGACCTTCATCGTGTCGGTCGTCAGCAGAGACTTGTCGATCCAGGGGAAGTCCACCTCATCGGGATCCAGGCAGGCCACGCCGACCAGCTCGATCGGACGCCCGATGCGGGCGGCGAGTTCGTCCTTCTGCTCCACCAGCAGACGTGCGGTCTGTGATCCGACGGTTCCCGCTCCCAACAGTCCAACGCGGATGGGGTTGTCATTCAGCTGTGCCACGGATTTCCTTCCTTCAGCGGTGTTTGGCGCGCCCGGCCGCCACTCACCGATAGAGGGTCGCCGGCCGGCGTCACTGTGTACCATCCTACGGAATGAATCCGACACGCCGCCCGTCAACGCCCCGGAGGCCGGATCCAGCTCCCAATGGCCTCGTTTCCCTTGGCTTTCCACTATGTAGCAGCGCTAACGACACGCCGCAGTAAAGTAGATTTACAAATTAACGCCGTAAACAGAGAAATCGTGAAACACCAGCTTCCCGTAAGGCTGAGCCCTTATACACCCGCCATGTTTCCTGCCTATTTAGCAAATAATCTTAACGAAACACGGCTCATATCGTAAAAGTCACGTACCATTGTTCATTGAAGCGGCGTTGCTGACATACTCGCGAGCGTCCGATCCAATGGTGGGATGGTACGTGAACGGGAATTTTGGCGGAAGAAAGCGCCGTCCGTATCCTCAGAGGGAGGTTGGAATGAAAGCATATATCCAGCGCCTTGGTCGCGCTCTTATGCTGCCCGTTGCGTGTCTGCCTGCTGCAGCACTCTTCCTGGGCATCGGTTATTGGATCGACCCGAGCGGTTGGGGTGGCAGTAACGTCGTCGCTGCCTACCTGTGCAAGACCGGCGGCGCGATCCTCGACAATCTGGGCCTGCTGTTCGCCGTTGGTGTCGCCATCGGCATGGCTCGCGACAAGGACGGCGCCTCGGCACTGTCCGCACTGGTCGGTTTCCTGACCGTCACCACGATCATGGGCTCCGCGTCCATGTTCCTTGGCTTCGACGCCACCAAGGTCGACACCGAGCACCCGGCATTCGCCGCTGGCGCCATCGGCAACAAGAACGTGTTCTTCGGCATCCTGGTCGGCTGCGTGGCAGGTGCGCTATACAACAAGTTCGGCAAGACAAAACTGCCGGACTTCCTGGCGTTCTTCTCCGGCCGCCGTTGCGTGCCGATTCTGACCGCTGCGGTCATGTCCATCATCTCGCTGCTGTTGCTGTTCATCTGGCCGGCCGTCTACGGTGCGCTGGTCTGGTTCGGCGAGTCCATCATGGGCCTCGGCGCCGTCGGTGCCGGCATTTACGCCTTCTTCAACCGTCTGCTTATCCCGACCGGTCTGCACCACGCACTGAACAACGTGTTCTGGTTCAACCTTGCCAACATCAATGACATCGGCAAGTTCTGGGGCAGCGCCGACCCGGCCAGTGGCGCGGTCATCGCCACCGGCGGCTTCCACCCGTTCGGCGTGTACGTCACCGGCATCTACCAGGCCGGCTTCTTCCCGATCATGATGTTCGGCCTGCCGGCCGGTGCACTCGCGATCTACAAGAACGCCAAGCCCGAGAACAAGAAGGCCACCGGATCCCTGATGCTCGCCGGTGCGCTCGCCGCGTTCCTCACCGGTGTCACCGAGCCGCTGGAGTTCTCCTTCATGTTCGCCGCCTTCCCGCTGTACGTGGTGCACGCGCTGCTCACCGCCATCTCGGTGTTCATCGCCGCTTCGTTCCAGTGGATCGCAGGCTTCAACTTCTCCGCAGGCTTCATCGACTGGTTCCTGTCGCTGAAGGTTCCCGCAGCTCATATGCCGTGGATGCTTATCGTTCAGGGTCTCGTCTTCGCGGTCATCTACTACTTCGTGTTCGACTTCATGATCAAGAAGTTCAACATGAAGACCCCGGGCCGTGGCGATGACGATAACGACGATGCCTCCTCCGCAGCGTTCGACACCGCGACCTCGTCCACCGGTGACAAGTACGCCGACCTCGCCGGCAAGCTGTACGCCGCTCTGGGCGGTCACGACAACATCACCGAAATCGAGAACTGCATCACCCGTCTGCGCATGGGTGTCGTGGATTCCTCGAAGGTCGACGTCGACGCCATCCGCAAGACCGGCGTCCCCGGTGTCAAGGTGATCGACAAGAAGAACGTCCAGATCATCGTCGGCACGCAGGTGCAGGCCGTGGCTGACGCTCTGTCCGCCCTGTACGGCAAGCCCGTCATCGGTGGTGGTTCCCCAAAGCGTGACGGCAGCCCCCGCTGCCGCTGCCCCCCGGCCCCCAAGGTGAAAGCCGCTGACAACGCGGTGCTCGCCCCTGTGGACGGTGCCATCAAGCCGATCACGGAAGTGCCCGACGAGACCTTCGCCGCCAAGATCCTTGGCGACGGATTCGCCGTGGTTCCCACGTCGGGTCGTGTGGTCGCCCCGGTGGCCGGCAAGATTACCACGGTCGCCCAGGCCAAGCATGCAGTGGGCATCACCACTCCCGCCGGAGTGGAAGTGCTCGTGCACATCGGCGTGGATACTGTACAGCTCGCCGGATCCCCGTTCACGATGATGGTCAGCGAAGGCCAGCAGGTGAACGCCGGAGACGCGCTGGTCGACGTGGACTGGAATGTGGTCAAGTCCGCTGGAAAGCCCACCGACGTGATCGTCGTGTTCACCAACCCGGCCAAGATCGATAAGCTGTCGATCACCGCCAAGGGTGCGGTGGCTACCGGCGCTCCGATTGGCACCATCGTCACCAAGTGATTCGGTAGACACAACCGCAACAAACAATAAGGAGTCCTCCCTGATAGCCGGGGAGGACTCCTTTTTGAAGTTCTACTGCTTTTGCTTTTATATCTTGCCGCTGGCGCTGAACGGTCAGCCCTGATCCAGATCCAGCAGGTCGTCAATGGTCTGGCGACGGATCATCACATGTGCGCCGGCTTCACTCACGGCGACCACAGCAGGAATCAGCGCCTGATTGTAGTTGCTCGCCATCGTGCGGCCGTATGCGCCCGTCACCGGCACGGCGAGGATGTCGCCGCGCCTGAGGTCGGTACCGGAAGCCTGTCCTCGTGCACGATGATGTCGCCGGACTCGCAATGCATGCCGACTACGCGCACCAGCATCGACTCGTCCGACCCGCGACGGTTGGCCAGCCGGACCGTGTAGTCGGCGCCGTACAGCGCTGGACGAATATTGTCGCTCATGCCGCCGTCCACCGACACGTACACGCGCTCATCGATGGGATTGCCGGTCTTGTCTTTGGCGTCGGACAGATGCACCGGCTTGATCGTGCCCACACGATACAGGGTCACGCCGGCCGGGGCGACGATCCATCGTCCTGGCTCGAAGCTGATGGCCGGCGCGGGCACACCGAGCGCACGGTTGATGGCACCGACCGCTTCGGCGAGACGACGCAGCTCGACGCGCACGTCCATCGAATCCTCGCCGTCGGTGTATGCCACGGGTATCCGCCGCCCAAGTCGACCTCGGGCAGCGTATAGGCGTCGGTGGCGTAGAAGGTCTTGCGCAGCAGCATCATGCGCTTGGCGGCCTGGATGAAGGCGTCTGCGTCATGGATGTTGGAACCGATATGAGAGTGAATGCCGACGAGTTCCAACTCGTCGGACCGTGTGAGGATGTCCTTGAGCACGGCCAGTGCCGGCCCATCCGCCACGGTTTCCATCGCGGCGGCGAGCGCCTTGTCCTTTTCGGGGATCTCCTCGTGGCTCAGGTCATACGGGTACTTCATGTCGTAGTGCAGTTCGCGCTCGGGCTTCGCGTTCCCGTCACCGGCATCACCATCGCGTTCGGCGATGTGCGCGTTCGTAACAGCCGGCGTCACGCCTGCTGGATCAGCCGTGAGTTCGTCCAGTACGCTGAGTGCCGCGGCATCGGCGCCGGCCGGCAGCAGCGGCACGCCGAACTTCTGATCCTCATGCGCGGTGGAGATGTATTCGTGGCCACCGGCGTGAATGCCGGCGGTCACGCGCAGCATCACGCGGGCACGCTTGCCGAGTCGTCGCGCGATGGCGGCGATGCGGGACGGCTCATCCGGCTCGTCCACGACGATTTTCGCAAAGCCCTGCTCGATGGCGAGTTCGATTTCCGCGTCGGACTTGTTGTTGCCGTGCAGCACCAGACGACGGCCGGGGACGCCTGCGGCGAGCGCGATGCGCATCTCCCCCATCGAGCATGTGTCGACGAGCATGCCTGCATCGGTCACCAACCGCACGACTTCTTTGGAGAGGAACGCCTTACCGGCGAAACTCACGTGCGTGGTGGAGTTGGTGAAGGCGTCGGCCGCCGCGCGCACGAAATATCTGGCGCGGGCGGAAACTTCGTCAGTGTCGATCAGATACAGCGGGGATCCGAACTCGTCAAGCAGCGACTCGGCGGTGCGCCCGTGGAATGTCAGGGCGCCTTCGGCATTCACTGCCGTCGCCACCGGCCAGATGGGGGTGATACCTTGCGTTCCGTCCACACGCACAGCAGATCCAGTCATTGCTCCTCTTTCGCTCAGGGCTTGCCGCTTTTCCTATTACTGTGCCATTGTGCCAGAACCGGCACCGTGATACCACTTCCCGACCATAAGGCGGAGGCTCGGTCGGAGAGTACCTGAATGAGAACCGCCCCCAGTCGCGCTACGCGCGACCAGGGGCAGCCTAGGTCACATCTTGTCGGGGGCGGTGACGCCGAGCAGGTCGAGACCGGAGGCGATGACCGTGCGCACGGCGTCGTTGAGCTTGAGGCGTGCGGCGGCACGTGCCGGTTCGGGGTTCTTGGCGATGCGCAGTGCCTCGCGAGCGGCGTCATCCAGACGCTCCTCGGGGTCGGTCAGCGCCATCGGAACCACGCGCTCGACGTTGTACCACTTGTGGTAGGCACCGGCCAGGTCCTCCAGATAGTGCGCCACCTTGTGCGGGGCACGCTGGTCGCCGGCCAGAGCCAAAGTCGCCGGCCACTGGGCGAGCGCGGCGAGCACCTCGCCGTCCGCCTCGGTGTCAAGCAGGCTCAGGTCAGCGCCTTCGGTACCGATGCCCGCAGCGGCCGCGTTGCGGTCCACATTGCAGGAACGCGCGTGCGCATACTGCACGTAGTACACCGGGTTCTCATTGGAATGCGAAGTCAGCAGATCCAGATCGATATCCACCGACGTGTTGTAGTCGGTACGGGCCAGCGAGTAACGGGCCGCATCCACGCCAACGGCCTCAACCAGATCGTCGATGGTGACGACGTTGCCAGCGCGCTTAGACATGCGCACGGGCTTGCCGTTCTTCATCACATTGACCAGCTGGCCGATGAGAATCTGCATGTTCACGCCCGGCTCGTCGCCGAAGGCGGCGCACATGGCCATCATGCGACCGATATAGCCATGATGGTCGGCGCCGAGCATGTAAATCGCCACGTCGGCCGGATCCACAACGCGGTGACGCTTGTTCCAGTAGTAGGCGATGTCGGCAGCGAAGTAGGCGAAGTCACCGTTCGACTTGATGATGACGCGGTCCTTGTCATCGCCATGCTTGGTGGATTCAAACCAGGTGGCTCCATCCTTCTCGAAGATGTCGCCGCGACTGCGCAGCTCCTCAATCGAGCGGTCGACTTCTCCGTCCTTGTATAGGTTGTTCTCGTGGAACCACACGTCGAAGCGGACTCGGAATTCCTTCATCGAGCGCTGAATCTCGTCGAACATCATCGGCACGGCACGCTTGCGGAACTCCTCGCGCTGCTCGGAATCGCCCTCGCCGAGCGGGTTGCCGTCCTTGTCGAGGCCGCCATCGACGCGCGGCAGGCTCAGCACATCCACGCCATCGGCCTCCGCCTCGGCGATCACGCGGTCGGCGATCTCGTTGATGTACTTGCCCTTGTATCCGTCAATGGGCGTCTCCTCGCCGTGCGCGGCTGCGACCAGGGACTTTGCGAAACGGTTGATCTGCTCGCCGTGATCGTTGAAGTAGTATTCGCGCACAACCTTGGCGCCGTTGGCCTCCAGCACGCGGGCCATCGAGTCGCCGACGGCGGCCCAACGGGTGCCGCCGATGTGAATCGGGCCGGTCGGGTTGGCGGAGACGAACTCCAGGTTGAGCGTCTTGCCGCCGAGGTGCGCGTTCTTGCCGTAGCCTGCGCCATCGGCCAGCACCTTGTCGACCACCGCGGCGGCGGAGGCGGAATCCAGCGTGATGTTGATGAAGCCGGGCCCCGCCACCTCGACGGTCGAGATGCCGTCGGCGGCGGTCAGCCGCTCGGCGAACAGCTCGGCCAAATCGCGCGGCTTCATGCCGGCCTTCTTGGCCAGCTGCATGGCGGCGTTGGAGGCCCAATCGCCGTGCGCGCGATCCTTCGGGCGCATCACGGCGAATTTGGCGGTTTCAGGAATCAAATCGTCGGTCAGGGTACCGGCTTTTCCGGCGGCGACCAGATCGTGGGCAATGGTTTCAATCAGTTCACTAAGCGCTTCAGGACTCATTCTCCCTAGTGTACCGGGCACTTTGACAGCGAACGTCCGGTTCATGCACCGACGCGGGATCGGCCGGCGTCACGCCTGGGAGCGATCGTCATCGTCCGGCGACGAGAACGGTTCGGGAAGCCCGTGATATGACGAACAAGCCTGCTGCAACGGCGTGATGTTCTCGCCGAGCAGTCCGCTGACGCCGTGGCGCAGCAAGCCGTTCGCGGCATCGTATGAATCCACCGAGTCGACATATACGGGAATTCTGCGCAGCCGCGCATTCCGCAGCAGTCTTGATGTGACGTCCCGCGCGCGGAACACGACGAAGTCCATGGCCTCGCCGCGCATTCCACGGAACATGGGATGCTTTCGCTGCTTTCCGCCGCGCTTCGCCGTCACTTCGCGGCGCACGGTCTCGACCCGCGCGGCCCCGTCCATGAACCGCGCTTCGCTCGTGCCGTCATCACCCCATTGCGTCAGATCGGGCCTGCCGCTGGCGCACAGGCCTACATGCCACTGCGGACGCATGCTCTTGAAGACCATCACCGCATACGGGTTGGCCGACATCACCATCAGATTGCCGGCGTATTTGGAATCCTCGACCACACGCACCACGGCATCGGCCACTTTCGGGCATACCGCGCGTCCGTCTTGATGTCCAGCAGCAAGCCGAACCGCCGCTGCCCCGGACGTGACATGGAAGCGTCGCCCAACGCCTGACGCAGCGTGGGAACCGAATACCGCATGCCGCGTTGCTGCATGATCATGCGCTGCAATGCGGACAACGGCATACTGTTCACCAGCACGTTGCGACCGCCCGCGTCCAGACGCCCGGTTCTGCGGTCATGGAACACCACGGGTATGCCGTCTTTGGTCAGCCGCACGTCGATTTCGGCGAAATCGGCGCCGTTCTGCTTTGCGGCGCGAATGGAAGCCAGCGAGTTCTCGGGAGCATGCCGGGTGTCGCCACGATGCGCGATGACGATCGGGCGATGCTGTGGCGACGCCAGTCCGATCGCATCGAACACCCAGCCGACCGCATGCGTCGTGCCCATCACCAATCCGGCAAGCATGGCGATACATGCCAGTACGGAAACCACCGCCACAACGGATCCGGACAGCCGTCCTCGTCCTTCGCGCCCGTGCATCTCACACCCCGCTTCCATATTTCGCCGCGCGACATAGTCGCGCCAACTCCATTGGCGCAGGTCATCATAGGCCGCGCAGCTGTGTTCCGGGGCATTCGAGGGTAAGAATCAGGGTGATTCGCGTCACTCCTTCACCACCGCATCACATATGCGGTGGATTGGCCGGAGATGATTTGGAAGACACGTTTGGTAACTCTATATAGCGTGTCACGTGTGAACCGCCCCAGTCGCTTTGCGACAGCCCGCCAGCGGGAGCGTTGGTCGTACTCCCGCTGACAGGGGGCTGTCGAGCAGCGAGATTGGGGGCGCTCCCAAAGCGTCCGTAAGTGCGCGCCGAAACGACAAGTGCGCGAACATATGGACGCAAAAGGCCCGATTTGCGTCCGTAAGTGCGCACAGTCGTCGTTTCGGCGCGCACTTACGGACGCAAATCACCTTCATATACGCCACATCCGACGGAACCATCAGCATCGGCGCAACATGGTTATGCAATACGACTCACAGCAGTGAGCCTCCATCATGCATCTGGTGGAGGCTCACTGCTACGGCTTTGGTTGAAGGCGGGTTACTGTTCGGATTCCCCGCGAACCGTCACAGAACTGCGATGGCGTCGATCTCGACGAGGGCGCCCTTGGGGATGTCGTTGCCGCCGATGGCAACGCGGGCGGGCTTGACGGAGCCGATGAACACGTCGGCGTAACGGGCATCGACTTCCTTGAAGTCTTCGACGTTCTTCATGTAGATCGTCGCGCGCACGACGTGCTCGATGCCGGTGCCGGCCGTGTCGAGAATCTGCTTGATGTTCTTCAGCGCCTGGGCGGTCTGCTCACCGGCGGTGTCTCCGGCCAGTTCGCCGGTCGTGGGGTCGATGCCCAGCTGGCCGGACACGAACACGAACCCGTTGGCCTTTACCGCCTGGCTGTACGCGCCCAGCGCCACAGGCGCCTCCGACGTGGCGACCGCTTCCATCTTCTCGCTCATGACTCCTCATTCCCCGCGGGTATCCGCGATTATTGTCTGCGTTGCGACGCGCTTGTGCACGCTTACCGTGTAATAAATATACCTATGCCGCCCATCCGGTGATGCGTACATGTACGCACAATGGACAGGCGGCATGAAAAATCGGGGTCATCGTCGAAGGAGTAGGCGACGATGACCCCGATATTCACTCGTTCACGCCGATCCGGAGCGATGATGCGACCGGATCAGATGGTGCGCCAGGCGATACCGCTGGGCGCCAGTTCGATGCGCTCGATGCGACCGTCGCCACGCTCCACATACGTGGACTGCGCGCGATCCGTGTTGTTGACAACGCAGTAGCAACCCGACTTGTCGAACACCGCGACCTCGCACTCGGGGTTCGACGAGCTGTATGCCGCATACTTGCCCTCGTTGTGGGAGGCCCAGAACAGGGCACGCTCCAGCAGACGGGCGTTCGCGGCCGAGTAGGGCAGACCGGAGACGTATACGCCGCGGCCCTTGCCGTACTCGTTGACCGCGAGCTGCACCTGACCGCCATCGGCGCGCAGCAGCGTCACATCCTCGTTGACCGGGAACGTGTCCGCGATCGGCTCGCCGAAGTCGATGCCGCCAAGCTCGCCGATCGCCTGACCGCCGCCGCAGCCCGACAGGGGCTTGCGGTATCCGGCGTCGAGGAAGCCCTGCAGCACACCTTCGCCCAGATGCACGTCGGCGGTGATGAAGTGCTCCGGCGTGACGGCCGGGAAGTACTTGTCCACCGACAGCGTCTGGTGACGCTCCTCGTCCACACCCAGCACATCGGCCAGCTGGAAGAAACGACCCTGGAACTGCTGGGCGCTCGGCTGGCCCACGCCAATCAGGGCGCCGCCGCCGTGCACCCAGGCACGCAGCGTCGCCGCAAGGCGCGGCTCCTCGGCCCACACCGAGCCACCGGAGAACGCGGTGTCGACCGGGCCACCGGTCACGATCACGTCGATGTCGTCGGCGACGCCATGCTCCAGCACGTCATCGAAGCTGATGAACCGCACGTTCACGCGCATGCCCGACAGCGACTCCAGAATGCCGTAATACGAATACGTCTGCTTGTTCGGCAGCGCGTGGGCGACCGTGTAGGCCATCCACGAACGCATCTTGCCCCAGCAGTTCAGGATCGCCACGTTGAGCACGCCGCGGGCCGCCTCGCCGTCGGTGCGGTCGTGGATGTCGCGGAACTCATCCGAGATGTGCTCCACCGCGTCCACGAACTTCGGGAACTTCGCGGCCAGCGACAGGTATCCGCCGTAGCCCATGCGGGCGATCGGGGAACGCAGGATGGCACGACGGGCCTTGCGCCAGTTGTCCCATGCCTCGATGCTCGGGTCGTTGCCCTCGTAGAACGTGTCGGGGAAGAAGTACGGCAGGAAACGACCCTCCGTGTACTTCACGCCCGGGATGTCCGCGATCATGCGGGTCGTGGTGCCGTCACCGATCGAACCGACGACAGCATCCAGGCCCAGATCCTCGAAACCATCCTTGTACGGCTCGGTACCGATCCACTGGTCACCCAGGAACATCATCGCTTCCTTGCCGGCCTCGTGCGACAGCGATGCGAGTTTCTTCACGTTCGCGCGTACGAAATGGCTCAGGAAGTCGATCCAGTCGCGCTGCGGCTTGCGCGGCACGCGCCACGCGGAGTTATAGGCGCCGCCATCTACGAAGTCTTCGGGGCGCAGGCGGTAGCCGTACTCCTTCTCGAAGTCGTCGAGCGCGGCCGGGCTCACGGTGCAGGCGCATCCGAACCAGTCCACGACCTTCTCGCGCTGCTTCTGGTCGAACAGCAGCGTGAACTGGTAGAAGAACGTCGTGAATCGCACCACATCGGTCTGCGGGCTGTCCTTAAGCCACTGCTCGAACGTGTCGAACACGAACTTGCGGGTGGCCGGATGGTAGATGTCGAACGGGATCTCGTGTTCCTTGTCGCCCCAGTCGTTCGTCAGATGGTTGTACATCTCGACCGGATCCCAGATGATGTACGCGAGGAACGAGACCGTGTACTCGTGCATCAGTTCCGCGCCGAAGACGTGCACTACGCCCGCTTCGGCGTCCACGGTACTGCTCGGTCGGCACCACGGCGCCCGTCGAACGGTACGACTTCCCAGTACTTGTGCGGGTCGGCGTCGAAGTTCGGCAGGCTGCTCCTCGAAGAAACCGTCCATCAGAGACACGTCCACCGTGTCGCTCTCCGCCAGCGCACGCTTCGACAGCAGGTACACCTGCGGGGTCTCGTCCATGTGCAGCGTGATCCACTCGTTGTGCGCGCGGGTCGGGAAGTAGGCCGTGTAGACCTTCATACCCAGCGCCACGACCTCGTCGTCCAACTGCGTGCCATCCGAGTTGCGAACCGCGTCGGCACCCCACAACCGGGCCAGTTCCGCGGTCTTCTCCGCGAAGTTCGATTCACTCGGAATCGTAAAACGGCCAGAAGTTGACATCAATGTTCCTTTCTGTGCTCTGGAACGTTTCTTCTATTTTGTCTGCCGCGGCGTTATCGCAACGGCAAGACATCCATTATATCCATCGTACCGGCAAAGGCCGGAGCCGGCACATAGTTACCGGCCCCGGCCTTTACGGCGTGTCATTCAGCAGAGTGGCACGCTTGCGGACGATCATCGTGGTGCCGGCGGCGACGGCGGGCACGGACGAACCGGTCTTCGCGACGCCTTCGGTCTTCGGCTGCTCGTTAGCGCCCGGCTTGGCCGGAGTCGTCGGCTTGCTTGGCTCGACTGCCTCGTCGGTCACGTTCAGCGACACCTTGCGGGGGCGACGGACGCAAACTCGAACTGCAGACCGTAGTTGCCCGCGTCCTTGCCCTTGAGGGAAGTCGGCGGCGATCTTCACCGTGACCTTGTCACCCTCGCCGCTCACCGTGTAGTCTCCCTCGTCGAGGCTGCTCAGCACGTTGCCTTCGGAGCCGATCCAGCGGATGGACTGCAGCTTGTCACCGTCCAGCGTGACGGTGTACTCGGGCAGCGTCTCAGGAGCCTGCTTGTTGAAGTTGCTGTTGACGACGGCGACAGCCGGCTTGTGCGAGGAGGCAGAACCGGAGCCGTTGTGCACCTGGATCTCGCTCATCGTCGGCGCCCACTGCACGCCGGCCTTGACGGAGTCGAGGCCACGCGCAGCTTGGAGGAGGTGTATGCCTTGTCGAGGTTGGCCTTGGCTTCGGCGCCATGCCGGCGAGCTTGCCGGCCGGGGTGTCGGAGCCGCCGGAGAAGCCGACGAACTTCGGGTCGACTTCCAGACCACGCTTGTCCTCAGGCTGAGTGTCGAAGCCTTGCCGCCGGCCTCGTAGTAGTCGTTGTTCGAGAACGCGGCCTTGGCGAGCGCGTCGGTCTTGCGGTACCACTGCGTCGGCGTGGTGGAGGTGTTGCAGAACACGTTGTTCATGAAGTAGACGGTGTCCTTGAAGACCTCGTCGTGGAAGTGGACGCCCTTGGAGGCGTCGAACACGAGCAAGTTGGCGGCGTAGGCGCTGGTCTTGCCCTGGCCGGTCAGCGCGGTCTTGGACGAGATGTCGACGATCGCGCCCTTCGATTCGCGCAGGTACGGGGCGCAGCGGTGGGCGAGCTCGTAATAGTGCGTGAGGTTGCCGTGCAGCGACTGCTCGAATTCGCGCCACGAGGTGTGGTCGAGGTCGAGGTTGTCGTTGCGGCCCGCGTTGTTGACCAGACCGTCGATATGGCCGTAGGTCTTCACCACATCCTCGACGATCGGCGCGATGTCGTCGGTGTCGTTGAGATCCATCAGATACGTGCGGTAGTTGTCGGTGATGGCCTTCATTTCGGCGTCGAACTGCTCGGCGGCGCCGTCGTCGCGGTTGATAACCGCCACGATGGCCCCTCCTTGGCCAGTCGCAGGGCGATGCCCTTGCCGATGCCCTTGAAACCGCCGGTGAGGATGACAACCTTGCCTTCCAGATGCAAATCCATGATGTTTCAGTGTCCTTTGTTGCGTTCGTGTCCGTGCGAGCCGCGGCACCGCGGTGCTTCGATCAGCCCTTGTACAGGTACCGTTCGGCGGCTTCGAGTTTCATGTCGACGCCCGAGCCCGGAGCGGTCGGGCCTTGTAACGACCATTGACGATCTCAGTGGGATGCACGAAGTATTCGTGCTGGTTGTCCACATATTCGATGACGCGATCATCCCATTGTCCACTGATCGCCAGGTAATCGAACATGGCGAAGTGACGCACCACCTCGCACAGGCCGACACCGCCGGCGTGGGGGGCACACGCGCACGCCGAACTTGTTGGCGAGCAGGTATTCGAGCACGATCTCCTGCGGCCCCGGCGACGCGCGTGGCGTCGATCTGCATGACCTTGAAGCTGCCCGCCTGCAGATACTGCTTGTACATGATGCGGTTCTGCATCTGCTCGCCGGTGGCGGCCGCGATCGGGTCGATGGCGCGCTGAGCACGGCGCCGATGGCCATGTGCTCGACGCCCTCCTCCGGGCCGAGCCAGCGCAGCTGAGAGTCGTGGACGAACATGTCCCATGCGGCGCGCATGTCGTCGAGCAGGTTCTCGACGTTGCGGCCGACGAGCATGCGGGAGAGCGAGTCGATGCCAGCCACGACCACGTCGTTGCCACGGCCGACAGTGAAGACGAAGCCGCCGCCGCTCAGGCCGTCATCCGCGTCGGTGGTGATGACGACGTATGCCGAGGATAATCGGGTCCTTGTTCATCGCGTCCGAGTCCGACAACGTGCTGGACGTAGGGAAACGCAGGTCGTAGGTTTTGACTCCGATGATGGTGCTCATGTTGGCTCCTTCGCCTCAATGGTTCTCGATGTATTGTGTTTCGTTCCCATCATACATATTTCTTAGAAAGATCACCATCTTATTCTAGAAATTTTCTTTCATCTATCTCGAAACGCTTTACTATAGTGTGAAGTGCGTCTGCAACGAACGCAGACACACCCACAATGAAGTACGGGAGAAACGGAGCAACCGATGGCAGGCGATATGAAAAAACCGCGGGTCAGTGAGATAGCGAAGCTTGCCGGAGTCTCCACCGCGACCGTATCAAAGGTCATCAACGGTCGAGAGGGCGTGTCCAGCTCCACAAGGGCGCGCATCGAGAAAATCATGGAGGAATCCGGGTACTCCAAGTCTCTCGTCACCACGAAGACATCACAGACCATCGAGCTCGTGCTCACCGAGGTCATGGCGAACGGCATCAACGCGATGATCGCGGAGACCTCCGAATATGTAAAATCGATGCCCATCGGCATCACCATCACGCAGACCGGGCGGGGCAAGCGCAGCGAGGAAAGCTTCCGGGAAATCCTCAACCGCAATCCCCTCGGCGTCATTTTGCTGCTGTCCAACGCGACCGAACGCGAAAAAACACTATTGCGTTCGCGCAACATTCCCTTCGTCATTATCGACTCCATCGGCGAAGGGTCGCAGGACACGCTCGGCGTGGGCATCGACAACTGGACCGGCGGGCTGATCGCCACCGAGCACCTCATCAAACTCGGACATCAGCGCATCGGCATCATCACCGGCCCGCAGAACGCAGAATCCGCTCAGGCCCGCTACAGTGGCTACGCCACCGCGCTGCGTCGCGCCGGGATCCAGCTGGATCCCGAGCTGGTCGCCTACGGCGACTACATGCCGGAACGCGGCTACGAGTGCGCATGCCAACTGCTCGACCTGCCCGCCGCCAAACGGCCGACTGCGATCTTCGCATGCAACGACGTCACGGCGCTCAACGTGTATCGCGCTGCCCGCCAACGCGGCCTGTCCCTGCCCGCTGACCTGTCGGTCGTCGGCTTCGACAACGTGTACCCGGCACAATACCTGTACCCGGCGCTCACCACCATCAGCCAGCCGTTCGACATGATCGCCCGCAAGGCCGTGGACATGATTCTCGACGCGCGTGCAGGCTCCGTCGCCGACCACTACCTGATCCTGCCCACACGCCTGGTCGTCCGCGAAAGCACCACCGCCCCCAAGAAGAGCTGACCGGTCGCGAGGCGGAGGCAACCGCCGCGACCGGCTTTCGCCGCAACATCTCCTATCTGCGTTTCGAGGGGGTGATTTTGCAGTCTGGGGACATCTATCTGCGTTTCAAGGGGTTGCCAAAACACGGTATGCGGAGTATTCCGACCTGATTCTTGCTGGAATCATGCGGTTCCCGTAGCGTTTATACTTGGCTACCAACCCCTCGAAACGCAGATAGATGTCCGGCGCATCCCGAATCACCCCCTCGAAACGCAGATAGACCACGAAAAAGGCTCCATACCGATGGTATGGAGCCTTTGTTGGGGCTCGAAGGGATTCGAACCCTCGACCTTCTGTTCCGGAGACAGACGCTCTATCCACTGAGCTACGAACCCGAGTCATCGCTCGCCTTGCGGCAAGCAACTGTATTACTGTACACCATCCCACTCCCAACATGTCGACAATTTCGCGGAATTCCCGGGTTTACGCGCTCCAGCACCGACTACACTGGAGTGGTATGGACATCGCCATGAACGATTTCGAATATGAACGTCGGTTCTTCTGCAGGGCGCTGCCGCCGGAACTGGATGACGGCGAGCCGATGCTGATCGTGCAGAGCTATTATGTGCACGACGGTAATTACGCGTTGCGAGTGCGGCTACAGACACACGGGGTGCGCATCGATATGAACGCCGACACCGATCCGATAGCCGTACTGAGGCAATACCGAGACCGGTTCACCGAGGCGTTCGTCACCGTCAAGGGGCCGTCGGTGGGCGGCACCCGTTATGAGGCCGAACGGGAGATCGACGCCCGCATAGCCGCGGAACTGGTGATGCGCGGAGGCTGTCCGATTATCAAGAACCGGTTCTCCGCATGGATCGGCGAGGACGGATGGAGCCTCGACATATTTGGCGGCGCGAACGCCCCGCTGGTCGTCGCCGAGGCGGAGCGTAGCGGACCCGTGACCAATCTGCAGATTCCATCGTTCTGCGTGACGGAGATCACCGATCAGGCGCGGTTCAGCAACGACGGACTGGCTTCGCGGCCGTTCTCGCAGTGGGCCGCGGACTTCGACGCCGAGCTGCACCGGGACGGGCCCCGATTCCAAACCCAGTTTGGCCGTAACCGCATGGGACTATAAGGCGTAGACCACAGGCCCAAAACCGCTGAAACCGCCACGATGCAAGAATTGGCACCGCGGCGGTTTCAGCATAATGACATATTTTGGCGCGATGGCGCTCAGTACATCAGCGTGGCAAGGCGGCGACGGGCACGCTTGACGCGCTCATCGGTCGCTTCGGGAATCATGAAGTACTCCAGCAGACGCTTACGTACCGGCTCGACCTGATCGGTGTGACCGTCCGCCAGATAATCCAGCAGACGGGAGAAGGCGTCCTCGATCTGGCCGCCGATCATGTCCACATCCGCCACGGCCAGCTGCGCTTCGACGTCATCGGGACGATCTGCGGCGGCTTTGCGTACCTCGCGCACGTCAGCGGTCGCCGAACGCGCCAACAGCAGCGCCTTCGCGCGCTCCCGCGCGGCGAGCGTGTCATTGGGGTTCGCCTGCAACACCTGCTCGTAGGCCGCGGCGGCACCGGCGTAATCGCCCTGCGCCGCAAGCTGGTGCGCTTCCTGATGCTCGGGCGGCACCACGTCGGCACCAGCCGCCGCACCTGCGCCGTCACCGGCACCAGCACCGTCACCGTCGGCCGAGTCCGGGTCGCCGGAATACGGCGCAGTACCGTTCACGCCGGACTGCGCGGCCACCGAAATTAGCTTGGGGATGACCTGATCGACGATCTGCTTCAGCTCGTCATCGCCCGGCAGCCCCTGAAGAATCGGCATTGGGCGGCCACCGATCAGCGCGAACAGCGCCGGTGCGCCCTGCACCTGGAACGCCTGCGCGATCGATGGGTAGCTTGCGATGTCGATGCGGGACAGCTGAATCTGCCCCTTGAGCTTGTTCACCGCGTCGCCGAGCGTACGGGCCATCGGGAACAGACGGTCATCGGTCGGGATCCACAGCAGCAGCAGGATCGGGAACGTGGCGGAGGTCTGCACCATCGCCTGGAACGTGTTCTCGGTCGTGTCGATGACATAGCCACCCGCGGCCGGCGCTCCCCCGGCCTGCCCCGGCTCCGCCTTCACCTGATGCTTCAACGATTCGAGATCCACCGCGCCCGCGAGTGACAATCCCGGATGAAACTCCTGCTGCTGTGCCATCATGCCTCCGTTTTCACGACTCATACCGGCCCGCGGTCTGCGCCGCACGCCGTTCCGTCACATCCATGCCGCGCGAAAATCGGCGCGGCCGCATACCTGCGACCACCGTCGATTCCGTCGCGAACATCGTTGACGCATACCACTATATAGGCCACGGCGTCTCACCGCCTCCGGTTACGCTGCAAGCGCCCGATTCCGGTGCTTGGCAAGTCCGCGCGCCGGCCCGCACGCCGGCCCGAGTCCGGCGTCTACTGCGCCTCGACCTTGACCGCCTGACGATCACCCGCCACCACGGTCACCTTCTGATCCGACCCGGCCAGCGGCACGAATATCGCCACAACGTTCACATAAGTGGCTTTCAGCGAACTGGTGGCCTTCTGATTCGTCATCTTGAACAGCGCATCCTCGTTCGGGGACCCCGGCAACGACTCACGGCCTCGCTCATGGGAACCGTGTCCACTCCGAGTTGATCTGCGCGACGACCAGGTCACCGCCACGAGGGGAGCGCATCACGGCGATCTGGTCGACAACCGGCGCGAACACCTCCTGCTGCGTGCCCTTGTTCTGGGTCACACCCTTCTGGCTTTCTTCCTGCTGCTTGACTAGCGACTGGCGGAACTGGTCATCCTCGAAGCTTCCCGCGTATTTGCTGTTCGTGTTGTTCTGCAGCACATCGGCGTATCGCTGCACCGCTTGCTTGGGGGTCATGACCAGGTTGGAGTCGTTGGCATCGCCCATGACATTGCCCTGCTTAGCGGGCGCGAAGCCCGGCAGTGACACGTCCTCAAGCAGTCGGGCGACAGCCCACAGCTTGTAGTTCTGCCGGGCGGACTCCTGCCGCATCACCAGCAGACGCTTCGCCTGCTGAGTCCTCGGTGGTGGTGGTGACGGTGAAAATATACCTCGGCCATGCGTTGTCGGTCGGGATGACCACCTGCGTCACATCACTGGGGATAGTCGCCAACGGCGTGACATCCTGCTGCGTGTATTGCGCAATGTTCAATTGGGCGGTGCGGATCTCCAGTTGCGAGCCGGACACGCGCGCGGCGAGCCCGTCGGCGCTTTTCGCCTCGTTCGCCTGGTTCAGCACGTCAAGGATCTTCCCGCGGATCTGCTTCTCCTGTGCGACGGTCACATCGATGATCTCGTTGTCCTTCACCGACGGCGCCACGGTCTGTGGCACCTGCCCCTCGCAGCCTGCAAGGCCGAGCGTCAGAGCGCAGACCATCGTCGCCGCCAGGGCGGTGGTTATGCGTTTATTCATTGGAGCTCCCCTTCGTGTCATCATCGGATTCCTGCGAAAGCCGCGCGAAATACGTCTGCAGCTCGCTGGCGGTGATTACCGACGTCGCCGAATCGTCGGGCTGGTCCATGGCCTGCGCGTTCTGCTGGTCGGCGACAAGGTTGCGGCTGCCGGGATCGACGACCTTCGGCTGGGAGATTTCCGGCTTTGCCGGCGTGCCCGCACCGGGTTTCCCACGATGCGCGGCATGACGGCGGCGCTTGGATTTCGGCTTGAAACTGACCGCCGCCTTGAGACTCGCGACACTGCCCGCCACCGCCTGCGAAACGGCGACCTCCTCTGCCTGCTTTTCGGCTGCGGAACCACTCACCACGCGCTTGCGACGCTTGTGCGGCGGCATGGCGAACAGGGATGCGGCCAGTACGGCCAGCAGCGCCAGCAGTCCTCCGGCGAAATAGAACGGCATGGCGAAATCAGGTAGAGTCTGACGCACCCAGTTCATGCGCACCGTCGCGTTCGAGGACTTGCCCAAGTCGATGATGGCTACGGTACCGCTGTCGGACGCGACCTTGGTCTCCGCTTTCACGGTGCCCGTCCCGCACGTCACGGAAGTCCACATATCGGAGTCCTTGAACGCCACTGCGTCATCGCCCGCATCGGCCGCGGCTCCCTGCGCGGAGACCTTCGTCGTCGCGAGCGTCGTCCATTCGTTCAAGCCGGTGACGCGCACATATGGCTGCCTGGCGAGCCAACCGATCACATCTTTGTTCGACCCCAGAGCAAGGCATACTTCGCCGTCGGACGAACCGGCATCGGCGGAAACCGTCACCTGATTGTCCACCAGCGGCAGCACGCCGGGATCGGTAACGATATATTGCGTCCCCTTCACCGCGGCACTGGCCGCGATCTGAGAGCTGGGCTTCCAATATGTGGCGTTCATAATGCCCAGACCAATGCATGCCACAGCCAGAAGACCAAGGATGGGCGTCACCACGCCCCGCATGATGCGGGCATGGCGCGTCGGACGGGCGGCCGACTTGGACTTTCGCTCGTCACGCTTGCGCTCTTTTGATGTCTGTTTCTTCATAACTCACCCATTCTACAATGCAGGGCATAAAGCCCCGGCGAAAAAGACGTTTCCAAAGAAAAATCAGGGTTTTCCGCTAGTGTGGTGACCATGCGTAAGTTGACACAGACATCCACGTTCAAGCGCGTACTCGCGGCCGGTATTGCACGGCCGGCCTCAGTGCGTCACACTCGCCGCGTGCGGCTCCGGCGATTCCGGCTCGTCGTCAAAGAAATCCGGCGACGACTCCTCGCAGTCCTCCGGCTCCAGCGCATTGAAGAACATGAAGAAGATCGCCGGCATCACCGCCACGGGTACGCTGGGCGAGAAACCGAAGGTCTCCTTCAAGGCACCGAAGACCGTCGACAACAACAGCTATGCCGTGCTGCAGGAAGGCAACGGCGCCACCATCGCTGATGGCGACCGTCTGTGCTCGCAGGGCATCGCCATCAGCGTCAAGGACGGCACCGAGCTTGCGAGCAGCTGGGAGAAGAACACACCCGATTGCTCCCTGGTGCTGGAAAAGGGCACGGTGAGCAACGCCTACTATGAGCTGCTGAAGGGCCGCAAGCTCAACACGACGATCGCGTACGGCGTCAATGACTCCAACTCCAGCGGCACGTCGTACATCATGGCGCTGACCTACGTTTCCAAGTCGAAGGATCTCACCAAGGCCACAGGCGACGAGGTCACCGACATCCCGTCTGATCTGCCGAAGGTCACGCGAGCGAAGAACGGCAAGCCGTCCATCAACATGAACGGGTACAAGGGAAGCAGCAAGCTGGTCTCGCAGGCGCTGATCAAGGGCAAGGGCAAAGAGGTCACGAACAACAACACCGTCAAGGTGAAGTACACCGGATGGCTGTTGGACGGCACCCAGTTCGACTCGTCATGGGACAAGAACACCACGCTTGAGGCCGACACGTACAGCGGCGGCAACCATCAGGTGATTGAGGGCTGGCAGCAGGCCATGGTCGGCCAGACGGTCGGCTCGCAGGTGCTAATGGTGATTCCGCCGAACTTGGGTTACGGCGACACCGCCCAGGGCTCCATCCCCGCGAACTCCACGCTGATCTTCGTGGTCGATATTCTGGCCGCCTACTGACAGGCGACCGCGACAGTAGCTGAAAGCCGCCCGGCGCATGTGTGTGCCGGGCGGCTTTTGTATATGCGGCGGCAAGAACCACCCCAGTCAGTCAAAGACTGACAGCCCCGCCAGCGGCGGGCGGTTTACTTTGCCCCCGCTGGCTGTCAAGCGCAGCGAAATTGGGGAGTCTAGTAGGGAATCGAAATACGACAAAGGGGCTTCCCGCGCGTGCGGGAAGCCCCTATGAAGGTTGAGCCGATTGGCGTTGATCAGGCGAGAGCCACCGGATCGACCGGGACGCCAGGGTTCATCGTGGAGGTGATGGTCACCTTCGTGATGTAACGGCCCTTGACGGTGGCCGGCTTCAGACGCTTGACTTCGTCGGCAACGGCCTTGAAGTTCTCGTCCAGAGCGGACTCATCGAAGCTCATCTTGCCGATGAGGAAGCTCAGGTTGCCGTTCTTGTCGACACGGAACTCGATCTTGCCGCCCTTGATGTCCTTTGACAGCCTTGGTGACATCCATGGTCACGGTGCCGGTCTTGGGGTTCGGCATCAGGCCACGGGGCCGAGCACGCGGCCCAGACGACCGACCTTGCCCATCATGTCCGGGGTGGCCACGACGGCGTCGAAGTCGAGGAAGCCGTTCTGGACCTTCTCGATCAGGTCGTCGTCACCGACGATGTCGGCGCCGGCCTCGACAGCCTCGGTGGCCTTCGGGCCACGGGCGAACACGAGGACCTTGGCGGTCTTACCAGTGCCGTGAGGCAGGTTGACGGTACCACGCACGAGCTGGTCGGCCTTACGCGGGTCAACGCTCAGACGGAACACAGCCTCGACGGTCTGGTCGAAGTTGTAGGAGGGCATGCTCTTGAGCAGAGCGATGGCCTCGTTGGCGGTGTAGAGGTTGTTGCGATCGACGCGCTCAGCGGCTTCGCGGTACTTCTTGGAACGCTTTACCATGTGTCCTTCTCCTCTCAGTCGATAACCGTGATGCCCATCGAGCGAGCGGTGCCCTCGATGATCTTCATGCCGGCCTCGATATCGCGAGCAGACAGATCTTCCATCTTGATCTCGGCGATCTCGCGCAGCTGCGCCTTGGTGACGGAGCCGACCTTGTGGGTCAGCGGGTTTTCGGTGCCCTTCTGGATACCGGCGGCCTTGAGCAGCAGAGCCGCTGCAGGCGGGGTCTTCAGAATGAAGGTGAAGGAGCGATCCTCGTAAACGGTGATCTCAACAGGGATGACCTGACCCATCTTGTCCTGCGTCTGCGCATTGTACTGCTTGCAGAAGTCCATGATGTTCACGCCATGCGAACCCAGAGCCGGACCCAGCGGCGGGGCAGGATTGGCCTTGCCAGCCTGGATCTGGAGCTTGATCAGCGCCGAGACTTTCTTCTTGGGAGCCATTGTATGGTTCTTCTTTCTATGAAGCGGTGATGTCGGCACCCGCGGCGGTCGCCCGCAGCGGATTCCTCCCGCAACGTATATTGCTGTGCTGTGCTAGCGGATTCGCATACACGTATCCTCCAGACACAACTTTTCTATTATGCCTATGAGAGCGGACAATATCGTGGCATCGCGGGTGCGTGCGGCCGTTCATATTTCCCGGATTATCGGCAGGGTCATTGGGCTCGGATCCGTCGCATATGTGAAGAGCCGCTATGCATGTGCACAGCGGCTCATTGGTCACGCTTCACGCCGATCAGGCGCGGAACGCGGAAGACCTAGAAATCAGGCCTGCGGGGTCTGCCCCGGGTAGGAAGCGTCCGAATCGGGCTGCTGGTAAACCGGAGCGGCAGGCGCCGGCTGCTCATACGCAGTCGAGGCGACCGGTGCGGTCGGGGCCTGCGGCGCAGTGGGAGCCTGCGGAACGCCGGCATCGGACACAGGGGCGGCAGGTGCCGGGACCGGAGCACCGGGGAATGCCGTCGGCACATACTGCGGCTGGGCGGAAACACCCGGCACCGCGACCTTCGCGGCCTTCTTCTGATTGCCGAACGCAAGCACGGTGCCGACAATCAGGCCCAGCGCCGCGATGACGAGCAAGTATGCACCAATACCGAGAGCCACCGCATTCTTCGCGTAGCCGGACGCTAGACTTCCCAGACTGCCATAGTTGCTGCCGAACTCGTCCAAGCTACTGTTGATCTTGATCTTGGAATACACCATCTCAAAGATGCTGAGTACCAGCACCAAGGCGGAAATGATCATTGCGGGGAGGTGCTTCTTGAAGAACGTGAGCGCCGCGATGGCAAGAACCGCAACGAGGACAATCCATCCGTCCCCGCCTTGGAACAGGCTGGCGCTGTATCCAAACGCCGACACGAACGGCACGATGCAGGCGATGATCGCCAGCACGCCGGCCACGTAGGTAATGATGGAAATGAAGTCGAATGACTGGCCTCCGACGGTCACGTTCTTGCCACCCAGGTTCTGGGCGAAACCGGCGACGGAGTTCTGGATGTTCGCCGCGTAATCGGGGGTTGCCGGCGCCTGATAGGGTGCCCCTGCAGGCGGCACGGGCTGGGCAGGCGGCACGGGTGCGGTGTACTGCGGCTGCTGATAGGCCGCGTTTGCGTCCGAAGCCGGCTGAGCGGGCTGCGGGGCTCCATAAGAGTTGTTTCCAGTGGGGAAACCGGCATTGGGATCTGTCATATGTGCCTTCTTTCGTTCGGTCAAGCGCCAACGCCCAACATTGACCAACATAGCATATAACCGATATCTAATACGGTTTTGCCCATTTTGCGCGATGCCGCCGCCCCGAAAAGGCCCTACAGACGGCCGCAATCATGACACGCAGTCATACATACCGACTGTCGGTATGTATACTGATGACATATCGAAAGGAGGAACCATGGCACGCAACCCGCACCCCGAGGTGACGGAACGCCGCATCCTCGCCGCCGCGAAAAAGCTGTTCGCCGAGAAAGGCTACGACAAGACCTCCATCCAGGACATCATCGATAAGCTGGGAGACCTGTCGAGGCGCGATCTACCACCACTTCAAGTCCAAAGAGGCCATCCTCGAACGACTGAACACCGACTACTGGCACGCCAGCCAGGCCCTGTGCGACGAGATCGCGAAACGCGACGACATGAACGCGATGGAAAAGCTCCGCTCGCTGTTCGCCAACTCGCTGGGAGACGCCGCGCACCTGGCGCTCGTCAAGGCCACCGTGCCGTTCTTCGACGATCCCGCCACATTCACCGCCAACATGCGATTCTGGTCAACCGAGCTGCCGAAAAACTTCGAGCCATTGATCGAGGAAGGCCAGCTGGACGGCTCCATCCCCACCGAATACCCGCGCGCGAAGTGGCGCAGCTGCTGCCCTGCTATGCAACTATTGGCTGATGCCATGCTTCTTCCCCGCCACGCGCACGCAGCTGCGGTATCGTCTGCAATGCCTCGCCACCATGCTCGACGCGCTGCACGCGCCGGTCTTCGACCAGCATCTCATCGATCTCGCCACGGACGGCATGATGGCCTTCGCCGGCGACGGCAGCGGCAGCGCCGCCGAGCAACAAGACGGAGGCGGCACCAGTCCGGTAAGCGACGCACACTAGACGACGCTGACTCCGGGGCAGGACACGGCACGAATGTTACGCCCCCTGCTCCAGCACCGATTTACATACCGTCAGTCGGTATGAATGATTGCCGATGAACCACCAACTCCGGCGTCAAAATCGTCCGCCCCAATACATCGCCGTGCCCTCCATCAAACTCACGCCAAATCCACCAACGCAAAACACCGAGACCAACTCGCCACCAGCAGCAAAAAAGGACCCACCATGCCCACCACACCGGCACAACCCTCCGAAACACAGCTTCCCGCGGCACAGCACGAAACAGAGCAACCCAACACTTCCCCCGAACCGCAGCCGCAAGCGCAGCCAAAGGCCGCGCATCCGCTGCGCTCCCGCAATTTCATCCTGCTCGTCGCCGGGCAAGGCATCTCGCTGTTCGGCAACATGATGCTGCGCTTCGCCATGTCGATGTGGGTGCTGGACGAGACCGGCTCAGCCACCGCATTCGCATCCATCCTCGCCATATCGTTCGTGCCGATGATCCTCGGCGCCCCGTTCGGCGGCGTGTTGGCCGACCGGATGAACCGCCGCACGCTCATGGTCATCCTCGACGCGGCGTCCGCCGTGACGGTCGCGCTCGCACTCGTCTGGTTCTCCGCCGCCGGATTCAGCATCATCGCCGTGGGCGTAATGCAGGTGGCGCTATCGCTGCTCGGTATCTTCGAGACGCCGACCGTCGAATCCGCGCTGCCGCAGATGCTGCGCCAATACGGGGATGCGACGCTGAACACCAGCGCCGCGATAGTCAGTCAGGTGCAGCAGGTCAGCGCACTGATACCCAGCTTCCTCGGAGGCGCCGTGTACTCGTTCTTCGGCATCCGGCCGATGATGGCCGTCTCCGTGGCGGCATTCGCCGGCGCGGCGGCCATCGAATGCTTCATCCGGCTTGGTATGCCCGAACGCGACGAGGAGATGCCGACGCCACTCGACGACCTCAAGGCCGCTCTGCGGTTCCTGACCCGGGAAAAACCGAACCTGCTAAAAATGGCTCCTGCTCGCCTCCGCGCTGAACTTCGTCGTACTCGGCTATGGCGCCGTCGGATACGCGTTCGTCATCCGCACGCAATGGGGGTTCGACGCGACCGTCTACGGCATTGCCGACGGACTGATCAGCGTCGCGGCCCTGATGGGCATGCTCATCGTGACGATGATGGCCGGACGGCTGAAAATTGGCCATATGACGAAGATCCTGACATTGCTCGGACTGACCGTCATCCCAAGGCGTGGCCTGCATGCTGTCTGGCGGCAACTGGACGCGGCTGATGGCGCTCGTGGCCTTCGCCTGCATCGGCGATGTCATCTGCTCATGCGCGAATATCATCGCCGTGCCCGCAATCCAAATGCGCACGCCCGATGCGATGCTCGGTAAAGTGATGGCGCTGCTGTCTGCGCTGGCCATGTGCATGCAGCCGCTCGGGCAGATGGCGTACGGCTGGGCGTTCGATCATCTCCCCGCCGCCGCGATATTCATCGCGTCAGGCGCAGTGCTCATCGCTATGGCGTTGCTGTCCGCGTCGCTGTTCGCGCACTTCGACGACTGACGACGGCGGGGCATCCTTTTCATCGACCATAATCAGTCACAGAGAAGGCCCCGATTCCTTCAGCGGAAATCGGGCCCTACAGGCTCTCTGTACCGTTACTCGAAATCGGCACCGAGCGCGGCGAGCTTGCCGCGGAAATCCGCGTAGCCGCGGTCAATCAGCGAAATGCCATGCACATTGGACGGGCCGGACGCGGCAAGCGCCGCAATCAGATGGCTGAAACCGCCACGCAGATCCGGCACGTCGATATCGCGGCCGGTCAACGGGGTCGTCCGAAAATCACAGCGGAATGCTTGTAGTTGCGCTGCTGGAAACGGCACGGCAGCGAGCCGAGGCACTCACGATACAGCTGAATCGTCGCACCCATCTGCACAAGCGGCTTGGTGAAGCCGAATCGGTTCTCATACACGGTCTCGTGCACAATCGACAGGCCATTCGCCTGGGTGAGCGCCACGACCAGCGGCTGCTGCCAGTCGGTCATGAAACCGGGGTGCACATCCGTCTCGATGGCCACGGGCTTGAGGTCGCCGCCCGGATGCCAGAAACGGATGCCCTTGTCCGTCACCTCGAATTTGCCGCCCACCTTGCGGAACACGTTGAGGAACGTGATCATCTCCGGCTGGGTGGCACCCTTGACGAAAATGTCACCGTGCGTGGCGAGCGCCGCCGACGCCCAGCTGGCGGCCTCGATGCGGTCGGTCAGCGACGTGTGCGTGAAGCCATTGAGCTCCTTGACGCCCTCGATGCGGAACGTGCGATCCACATCCACCGAAATGATCGCGCCCATCTTCTGCAGCACGGCCACCAGATCCATGATCTCGGGCTCGATTGCGGCACCCGACAGCTCGGTCTTGCCTTCGGCGAGCACGGCGGCCAGCAGCGTCTGCTCGGTCGCGCCCACGGACGGGTACGGCAGATGGATCTTCGCGCCGTGCAGGCCGTTCGGAGCGGTGATGTGGATGCCGTCCTTGTGTTCCTTGTCCACCGTGGCGCCCAGCTTGCGCAGCGTCTCCAGATGGAAATCAATCGGACGGCCGCCGATCGCGCAACCTCCCAGCGCCGGGATGAACGCCTCGCCGAGACGATGCACCAGCGGGCCGGAGAACAGGATCGGAATGCGCGAAGAGCCGGACAGCGTGTCGACATCCGCCACATCGGCGAGCTGCACATGCGTCGCGTCGATGTTGACGATGCCGTTGGTGCCATCCACCTCCACATCCACGCCATGCAGGCGCAGCAGATCGGACACCACATGCACATCGCGAATCTCGGGCACGTTCTTCAGCACCGATTTGCCGGGGGCGAGCAGCGCCGCGACCATCGCCTTGCTCACGAAGTTCTTCGCGCCACGCACCTTGATCGTGCCGTTCAGCGGTTTGCCGCCGACCACATGCAGGACATCGTTCTCCGATTCCGCCATCCTCAACACTCCTATTCATTCGCCGGCCACCCCGGACATCACATCCATTAGTTTGCCATACGGCATGTGGCGGGCACGTGAAATGCGCCGGAAGCCGATTACCATGTCGCAGCGAATGGTTCTCAATAAGAAACGTGCGAGTCCCGTCGTCGGCAAAACGAACATGATTGTATGCATATGGCCGATATTCCAACGAGTAAGCCGATGTTCGTTTTGTTCGCAAATGTGAGGAGTACTCGCACAAACGCTATTGAGAACGATTCGCTGATACAGCGGATCAGTCATCCGCCTTGATCTTGCGGGCCAGCTCGGCATCCCACATCGCGCCGGTAGCGCTCATCACCGCATCGGCGCCGGCCGCGCGGTACGCCCGGTAATCCTCTGGTGCCACGACACCGCCCACGCCGATGATCGCATAGTCAAGCCCCAGCCGCTCGCGAATCGCCGCAAGACGCGACACCATGTCAAGGCCTGCCCCGCGAATCGCGCTGCCGCACACGCCGCTGCGGTCGCGCCCCTTGCCGGGCAGCGCCTGCCCGCCGTTCGCGTCGACGAGCCGGGCCGAAATCGTATTGATCGTGCTGAACGCCTGCACCGTGCCGCGGGCGGCGGTCTGACGCACCATGAGCTCCAGAGCGGCATCGTCAATCACGCGGCGATCCGGCCCCCAGCCACCCTCGACCTCGGTCGGCGGGATATACGCCAGCTTGACGATCAGAGGCCGGTCGCCGATTTCGCCCTTGACGGCCTCGGTGATGCGGCCGACCAGATGCGGGTCATGGCACAGCAGGCGATTATGACCCTCGTTCGGGCAGCTCGTGTTCATCTCCATGAGGTCGGCGCCGGTCTCGCACACCAATCGTGCGGTTGCGACATGATCCGCGATATAGTCGTCGCCGCTCATGCCCTCCACGCGCGATCCCTGGAAGCTCGGCAGCAGCACCTGCCCCCGGTTTACCGCCGCGATCCCGGCGCATGTCCGGCTGCCACTCATCCGGGTCGCGGGACGGCACACCGAACGAATTCGAAATGGAAATCGGCAGGCGATAGTCCGTGTCCGCAAGTACGCCCTCATCCAGTTCGGCGCTGCCCGGCGTCAGTGAGCCGTCGGCACTGGTCGGGTGCACGGCCAACACGTTCGGGAACGGATTGCACCCCCACGCGCGCGAGCGCACGGTCTTGTACGTGGCGATGTCGAACCCCATGCGGAACGCGGCCGTGGTGAACCGCTCGTTGAGCAGCGGCCCGGCCGGAATGCCGAACGGCAGGTCAACGGGGATGCCAAGGAACGACGACTTCGCCGGCGAAGCGGCCTCGCCGGCCGGCACATCACCGCGCAGCGCCGCGGCGAACTCGCCGAACGGGCCGCGCGCATAATTATCCTCATAACTTAAGTCAACGTTGTAAAACGGCTCGAAATCACTCATGGCTCTCCAGACACTCAACCGACGCCGGACCGCTGCCGGCGCCACAAACACGACGATATATCCACTGTAAAAACAGCGGCAGACCCGCAACACCGGGAGCATTCGCCAGGCCGTCTGCCAGGCTGGTCAGACGCCCATCATCGCGGTGACGAACGACAGTATCGTGATCGCCACATTCACGATCACGAAAATTAGGAACGCAGGCGACGTCCACCCCCAATACGTTCCCGGCGCACTGCGGTTCACCCGCCGATAGGCGCGCAATCCCCCGCCGTATTTCACCAGCACGACGATCAGGCCGATGATCGAAACACCCAAAAGTCCCAGCGTATACGCCGTGTCCCCCGCGTCGCCGAACACTTCGCCAGCCACGGCAGCACGCCTCCGAGCACGGCGTTGTTGAACACGTGCAGCACAATCGACCACACCAGCGAATACTCCATCGCCACGAACCCGAACAGCAAACCGCAGCCGAACGCGAACAGGCCCTGCACCACATCGTCATGGAACAGGCCGAACATCAGCGCGCTGGTCACGATGGCGAAATTCCGGCCGAGCGGCTTCAGGCCGCGCATCAGCACGCCACGGAACACCAGCTCCTCGGCGACCGGCGCGGCAAGGCCGACATACAGCCACATCCAAATGTTGGTCGAGGCCTCGCTGATGTTGTCGGATGTGGGCGATTGCAACGTGGTGCCGAACATCGAGAAGCCGAGCTGGATCAGGACGATCGCCGTCTGGATCGCCATGACCAGGATGATGAACGTCAGCAGCCACGATGGTTTCATACGCGCATGGCCGGGCTCGCCGAGCCAGAAGTCGCGACGGAATATCATCCTGCGGCGCATCGGCAGTATGAAGCCCATGCCGCCGAGCACCGTGAGCAGCATGATCACGCCGGTCAGCTGCACGAGGACGGCGCTGAGCGACTCGGCCGTCACGTTCTCGCCCCCGCGGCTCCGCTCAGGCCCAGTATGATGCCGATGACGAACGAGGCCAGTACGTTCACGCCCATGAACACGCCCTGGTAGGCGAATATCAGGCCCGCGTGGCGGGTGACTGTGCCTCGCAGCCAGCGGCGACGGGCCTTGACCGGGTCGATCGGGACGGGCTGGGCGACAGGGATGGGCGGCGCGACGGGTCGTTGCGCCGAGGAATATGGAGGATACGGAGGGTATGGCGGGTACAGCTGTGACGGATATGGCGGATACGACTGGATCGGCTGGCGCATCCCCGGCTGACCTGTTCCTGACGGAATCGGAGGCATCGGACGTGGCTCAGAAGCTGGTGCCCATTGTCCCGCCACCGGCGGCTGCGAGTGGCCGACCGGCTGAGGCCGGTTCACGGATTGCGGCGGATTCACAGGCCGTGAATACGGCAAAGGCTGCGGCGTTTCGCCGGTCGTCCATTGCATCGGCTGCCCAACTTGCTGCGGGGCGTCACCGGCAGGCATCTGGAGTTTTTCGGGGTTTCCGTCTCCAGCAGCCGGCTGCCGCTGGCCTTCCGGTTCCATCTCATCATCAGGTTGCCCATGGGCCTGTTGCCGATCGTTCATGCTCATGGTTCAACAGTACGCCGTGTATCGCCCATCAACGTCAGTGTCGACATCTCATGTGGGCCCGATATGCCTGTGGGCGACATTTTCAAGCCTTGATTGGCGATATCTCGCTTTCAAGGGGTTGATTCGAGTCCCATGGGACATCTATCTGCGTTTCAGGGGGTTGGTAGCCAAGTATGAACGCCTCCAGAACGGCACGGTTCCAATGGCGATTGGCGCTCAATACTCCAGGTATCGCGTTTCGGCACCCCCTCGAAACGTAGATAGATGTTTCGCGACCGTCGAATCAACCCCTCGAAATGCAGATAGCGTCGGATCGTAGACCTCGAATCACACTCACGATGTGGGACCACCCCCAGTCGCTTCGCGACAGCCCTTCGGGCCCTGCAGTCAAGGACGCCCGTCCTGCGGGCGCGACCTTATTTGCTCGCCGGCCGGCTCGCCTTCGCCTACGGACGGAACCACCGGCCGTAAGGCCGACTGGGAAAAAACACCGGCAAAACACCATGTCAGCGCAAAAGGCCCTCCGAAGAGGGCCTTTTGCACATTGCGGTTATTCCGGAATCACTCGGAGTCGCGGGATTCCTCCGAACCGGCGTCAGAGTCATCCGCGGCCGGAGCGGCATCATCGAACTGCACGGTCTGCGTATCAGCCGTATCAGCACCATCGGCCACCAGTCCGCTCTCGGCGGCGCCCTCGTCCTCGCCCTGCACGTGTGCGCCCGTAGCGCTCTGACGCTTCCGGGCCACGGTGACGCCCACGCCAATCGCGGCCAGCACCACGACAAGCACCACGACGATGGCGATCGACGCACCCGTGTCGGACAGCCCCTCCTGCGGCACGGCAACAACATCAGCGGCATTGGCAGCGACACCGGTCGCACCCATGGCAGCGGCCGTCGCCACCGCGGCGACCACGCTCATCAGCTTCTTACGCACGCTCATCACGTCCTTTCCTTTACGAACATCCAAGCACCGATGGTATCGCGACGAATTGACTGTTGCGTGGGGAAAAACCTTCAGCCCAGCAGGGCGAGCAGGTCGTCCTTGGTGAGCGCGGCCATCGACCGTCCGGTGGCGGAGGACGCGGAATCCACGAACCGTTGCGCGAGGTCTGTCTTGCTGCGCTGGAGGTTGAGGATGCGCTCCTCGATCGTGTCCTTCGCCACGATCTGATACACGTTTACGTCCTGTGTCTGGCCTATGCGGTGGGCGCGATCGGTGGCCTGGTCCTGCGCGGCCGCGTTCCACCACGGATCGGCGTGCACGACCACGCATGCGCCGGTCAGGTTCAGGCCCGTGTTTCCCGCCTTGAGCGAGATCAGGAACACCGGCGTCGCGTCGGCGTTGAACCGGTCCACCAGCTCCAGACGGCGTTTCTTCGGCGTCGCTCCGGTGATCATGTCGTATTCCACGCCGTCGGCCCGCAACCGTTGCGCGATCAGGTCGAGGTAGCTGGTGAACTGCGAGAAGATCAGCATCTTGCGGTACCGGCATCACGGCAGGAGTCCACCAGTTCGATGATGGCGTCCAGTTTCGCGGAGCTTACGGTCTTGCGCGCCTTCGACTGTTTCACAGGCTGTTTCACGGACTGCTGTGGGTCTTTCGCGGCGGATTGCACCCCTGCGCTCAAGGCACTGGCATGCCCGTCGGCGTTCTCGTATATCAGCCGCGGGTCGCAGCATACTTGCCGCAGTCGGGTCAGCTGCGCCAGAATCTGGATTTTGCCGGTGTTGAAATCGGCCGGACGCTGCCTCAGGATGACCGAGCGCAGCTGCTGCTCCAGTGCCGCATACAGCTTGCGCTGCTCCCCTGCAGCTGCACTGTGATGACGTTCTCGATCTTGTCGGGCAGATCCTTGAGCACCTGCGACTTAAGACGGCGCAGGATGAACGGCCCCCACGAACGATTGCAGTTTCTTCTGTGCGGTCTCGTCGCCGCTCAGCACCGGCATCTCAAACCGTTCGCGGAAATGCGCGTACGAGCCGAGCATGCCGGGCATCAGGAAATCGAAGATGCTCCACAGCTCGCTCAGCCGATTCTCGATCGGAGTGCCGGTCAGGGCGAAACGATGCACTGCGGTGACGGAGCGCACGGCTTTCGACACCTTGGTAGCGGCGTTCTTGATGTACTGTGCCTCGTCGAGCGTCATGCAGTAGAACTCAAGTCCCGCATAGTCGTCGATGTCGCGACGCAGCAGGTCATACGAGGTGACGAGCACATCGGGAACGTCGTCGGACGCGGCCGCGGCCGACGACGGCCTTGCGGATTCCCGCGTCGGAGACACACCGGTGTCCTGCTGTGCGGCGCGCACGCCGTCAAGCATCGCGCGACGTTCCGGTTTGGTGCCGGCGATGGCCTCCACGCGCAGCTCGGGAGTGTGCTTCGCCACCTCGGCTACCCAGTTGTACACCAGCGAGGCCGGGCAGACAATCAGATTCGGACGGTGCTCGGCCCGGGACTCCTTATGCCGCGCAAGCAGCAGCGACAGCAGCTGCACGCTCTTGCCCAAACCCATCTCGTCGGCGAGGATACCCCCGAATCCCTTGTCGCACACGGCATTGAGCCAGCGGAACCCCTCGACCTGATACGGCCTCAGCACGGAGGCCAGCGCAGCGGGAACGCGGTACGTGGACGGATCGATCACGCGCAGGCCGTCCAGGTATGCGGTGAAGCTTGCGTCCTTCGCGTCGTCGTCGACCTGATGGTCCAGATAGTACGCCTCATAGGCGGGCACCGTGATCGAGCCGGATTCCAGATCGGCGGTCCGCAGTCCCAGGTCATCCGCGATCTCGTCGACGTCGGACATATCCACGTTGCGCATGTCGACGAAGGAGCCGTTGCGCAGCCGGTGGAATCTGCGGCGCCGACGGTAGCTCGCCAGCAGGCCGGCACGTCGTCCGGGTCGATTTCGTCGGCGATCGGCGATATCTCCACGAGCCCGGATTTCACCGAAAGGCCTATGGAGATCGTCGGGCGCGGCATGGCGGTCAGTCCGTCGAACGCGGGCGTCGCCATCACGTCGCCCAAACCGCGCAACACCGCCAATCCTTCGGTCAGCAGACGGTATATCGCCTCGTCGTCGGACTCGGGGATGGCGGCCACGGCACCGGACGGGCGCGGGAAATAGTGGAGCATCGCCTCGACTGCGAGTCGCTCCATCTCCTTGTCGCGCATGGACGCGTCGACGCCGACACCGTCGAACACGTGGTAATGCTTGTCGCCATAATGAGCCTGCGCGTCGCATGTCACCCCGGCGCGGTCGCGGTCGAGGTAAAACGCGAGCCTGCAGGGCACGCGCATTTTCGCCAGCAGCTCGGGCGGCACGTCGATGATCAAGCCGCCGTGCGCCGGAACTCCGGTTTCACGCCCAGCTGGCGGCACGAGCCGGTCAAAGACCGATGACGCGGCGGAACCGTCCTCCGCGTTCGGACCGGCGGATGCGCCAATGGCGTCGACCGACCGCCCGACCTCGTTCTCCTGGCGGGAGACCAGTTGCGGCAGTACCGTGCGCACGAAACGATCCACATCACTTTCGCTCAGATACATCGCCTCGCGATCGTTTTCGCCGCACAGCAGGCTCAGCAGTGCCCGTTTCTGCGCAAAATCGGCATCGCACCGGTATATCGTCGCACGATCGACGCTCAGCAGCGCCCGACCGCCCGACCCCACGCCCGCGCCCGATTCGGCTTGGGAAAACGGCCGCGCGATCACGTAATGCGAGCGCTGTCCTTCAATGAATCGTTCCACGCGCTGCGCATGCCGTATCACGTAACCGGCCGCCGCCGTACTGCCGTTCGAGGCCTCGGGATCGTCGCCGCGTTCCACCGCAAGGCCGAGATCGGGATTGCCGTCCACGACTGATACGCGCATCGTCGGCGCGTAGAACCGTGCCGGAGCCGTGTATTCCACCGTGTCTTCGGTGCCGACGTACGTATCGAGCAGTTCGGCGACCTCACCGTCCGACAACGTCAGCGTCGCGTCATCCGACTGACGCCGGTAATAGTAGGAGTATGCGCTGTTGTCGTTGTTGATGACGGCGCGGATGTCCTGCGCGCGGGAGAGCACGTCGAGCAGGTTCCGCGAGCGCTCGTCAAAGGCGTCGCGCGAGTGCACGAACGCGAGCTTCTTGCCGTATGCGACGAACTCGCGGTTTTTCACGGATTGCAGCAGCGAGGCGATGTCCTTGACCACATAGGAGATGCCGCGCGACGGCACTTCGATGCGGAATTTCGCCACGCAGCTGTTCAGCGAGAAACTCAAGGAGAGCCGCAGCGACACGCTGGCGATGGGCATGAACCGCGCCGTCTGGGCTGCGCCGGCGACACCTCCGGAATCAGCCAGTCCGCCGATTTCCTTCAACAGGTCGAGCTGCCGGCTCTGCGATCTGCGGGTGCGCTCGTCGTCCTGCTGCCGCATGAACAGGTCAAGCGCGCGGGTCGTGCGCACGGCAGGTTGCCGGGGAACCAAGCCTGCGGCTCCGCGACCGATACCGTTCGTGGAGCCGTTACCGTCGTCGGCCGCGGCGAAGTCATCCGGATGTTCGTTGTACGCCATGACCAGCGCGATGACATGCTTGCACACGCCCCGGAACCGGCCGTATGCGGGGCATGTGCACGATGACTGGCCGACCTTGCCCGCGTCGGTGTCGATCGCGGCGGAGACGCGGTAATCGTCCGCGTACCGGTCGGCGCCTTTGACCAGCGCTGTCAGGCGTACGTTGGCCCGCGCGCCCGTCAGCATGGTGCCCGAGGTACGTGGCGAATCCGGCACGTTGAACGATACGGCCATGTCGTGCATACGCCCGGATTTCAGCACGTCCTTCGCACGAAAATACACGGCGTTGCCGCCGAGCCGGCGCAGTTCGGCGTCGTCGACGGAGGGCGGCAGCGGCGCGGCACCGGCAGTGTCGTCTGCCATGTCGGCGTACGAGCCGCGAGCGCCGTACGTGACGCCGTCATCGTCGGCATCACCGTCGGAGAAGTCGCGGTACTGGCCGCCGCCGGAGCGGGAACCATACACGGACGCATGCCAATCCATCAATGCCCCTTCCGTTGCAGCGGGCGACAATCACGCCCGTGCATGCCATCATGACCGGCCAACATCCCGGTCGATATACGGATACGACATTAACAGGTTTCACTCCGCTCAACCAACACCGGCGCAAAGGCATCGCTGGCTGAGGCTGGCCCGATCGGTCAGATGATGCCGCGGTCGCTCAGCGGGCCCGCCCAGTCGCTCTCTTCGGGCTCGCGGGCGGACTGGATGGGTTCCTCGGCCCAATGCTTGGCGGGGATGGTCTTGGGCTTGAACGGGAACTTCTCGGCGCGCATCTTCTCGTAGGCGGCGATGTCGTCCTCATGCTGCAACGTCAGATCGATGTCGTCGTAGCCGTTCATCAGGCGCCAACGCACGTAATCGTTGACCTCGAACGGCAGCGTCACGTCGCCGCAGGTGACGGTGCGCTGCTCAAGGTCTACGGTCATCTGACGACCGGGCTCCTCGTCCAGCAGCTTCCACAGGAGTTCGACGGACTCCTGCGGCATGATGGCCGCCAGCACGCCGTTCTTGGCGGTGTTGCCGTAGAAGATGTCGGCGAAGCTCGGCGCGATCACCACGCGGAAACCGTAATCGTGCAGCGCCCACACGGCGTGCTCGCGGGAGGAGCCGATGCCGAATTCGGGGCCGGCCACGAGAATCTGCCCCTTGCCGGCATATTCCGGCTGGTTGAGCACGAAATTCGGGTCGCGGCGCCAGGCGTAGAACAGCGCGTCATCGAAGCCGGACTTGGTCACGCGCTTCAAGAACACAGCGGGAATGATCTGGTCGGTATCGACGTTGGAGCGGCGCAGCGGCACGCCCACGCCGGTCAGTGTGGTGAGTTTTTCCATGGATATCAGGCTTTCAATTCTTGCCCCCGCTGGCGGGGGCTGTCGGCTTTGCTGACTGGGGGGGTGGCGCCAGTGCGCGGCACTCCGACCCACCCTCAGTCAGTCTTCGACTGACAGCTGCTGCCAGCGGGAGCCAGTGTGCAGTATTTACAGGTCGGCGGGCGACGAGATCGTGCCGCGAATGGCGGTCGCGGCGGCAACGGCGGGCGACGCGAGATGCGTGCGCGAGCCCTTGCCCTGGCGTCCTTCGAAGTTGCGGTTCGATGTGGAGATGGAGCGCTCACCCGGCACCAGCTTGTCCGGGTTCATGCCCAGGCACATCGAGCAGCCGGCGTTGCGCCATTCGGCGCCGAAGTCCTCGAACACCTTGTCGAGTCCTTCCTTCTCCGCTTGCAGGCGCACGCGCGAGGACGCGGGCACGACGAGCACGCGGTGGATGTTCTCGGCCTTGTGGTGACCCTTCATGATCGCGGCGGCCTGGCGCAAATCGTCGATACGACCGTTGGTGCACGAACCAATGAACACGGTGTCCACGGCGATGTCCTTGATCGGCATGCCGGGCTTGAGTCCCATGTAGGTCAGCGCCCGCTCGGCGGCGGCGCGCTTGGTGGCGTCGGCGATCTTGTCGGGCTCCGGCACGTTCGCGGTGATTGGCAGGCCCTGGCCGGGGTTGGTTCCCCACGTCACGAAGGGGCCGAGCTTGGTCGCGTCGATGTCCACGACCTTGTCGAATACGGCATCGTCATCGGTCTTCAGCGTCTTCCAGTACGCCACGGCCTGATCCCACAGCTCGCCTTCCGGCGCGTGCGGACGGCCCTTCAGGTACTCGAACGTGGTCTCGTCCGGCGCGATCATGCCGGCGCGGGCGCCCGCCTCGATGGACATGTTGCACACGGTCATGCGTTCGTCCATCGTGAGGTTGCGGATCGCCTCGCCGCGGTATTCGATGACGTAGCCCTGACCGCCGCCGGTGCCGATCTTCGCGATGATCGCCAGAATAATGTCCTTGGCGGTGGCGTCCGCCGGCAGCTTGCCGTTCACGTTGATCGCCATCGTCTTGAACGGCTTGAGGCTCAGCGTCTGCGTCGCCATCACGTGCTCGACCTCGGAGGTGCCGATGCCGAACGCGAGCGCGCCGAACGCGCCGTGCGTGGACGTATGCGAATCACCGCACACGATGGTCATGCCCGGCTGGGTCAGGCCCAGAATCGGGGCGAACGCGTGGACGATGCCCTGATCGGCGTCGCCCAGCGGGTGCAGGCGCACGCCGAACTCCTTGCAGTTCTTTTCCAGCGTGCTCAGCTGCAGGGCGGATGTCTTGTCCGGGTTCGGGCGGTCGATGTCGACCGTCGGCGTGTTGTGATCCTCTGTGGCAATCAGCTGATCGACGTGACGCGGCTTGCGGCCGGCCAAGCGCAGGCCCTCAAACGCCTGCGGGCTCGTTACTTCATGCATGAGCATCAGGTCGATGTACAGCAAATCGGGTGCGCCGTCGCTCCCCTGCCGCACCAGATGGTCGGCCCAGACTTTCTCGGCCAATGTGGTTCCCATTCGGGACCTCCTCAAATTTCCTCGCGCAAGGTATTGCCCTCACGCTTTTTATGTGGTAATAAGCGTATGGGCAAGGGCACGTTGAGAACTTCCCTAGGCCGATATATGAGATAAATACATGGCCATAAAACGGCGAAAACATGGCGATGCTTGAATTATTCTTGTTTTTGCGGTTCTTGTCGAAAATATCGCGATATTACCGGCCTGCCATTAACAGAAAAGCGTCTACGTTACTTTTGCATTTCATTATGTGAGATGGCATAATGCTTCATTATGACTTCTCTGACGCAACCACTGGCCACAAGCATGGCCGATGAACGACAGCGTGCCGACGACGAGATGCATGACGACGGCACCGTGACCAGCACCATGACAGCGGACGCCATCGAGTACACCATCAGCGGAGAGATCCATTCCGGCGTCGGTGTACTCGACAAAACGTGAAGATTTTGGACGCGCTGGAATCCGGTCCGCGACTCTCGGACAGCTGGTGTCGGCCACCGGCCTGGCGCGACCGACCGCCCACCGTCTGGCGATCGCGTTGGAGCGCCACCGCTTCGTGCTGCGCGATCAGCACGGACGATTCGTGCTTGGCTCGCGTTTCGCCGAGCTTGCCGCCGCAGCGGGCGAGGATCGTCTGCTGACCGCGGCGGGGCCGATTCTGCAGACACTGCTTGACCGGACCGGCGAATCCGCGCAAATCTACCGCCGTCAGGGCGATCAGCGCGTGTGCATCGCCGCGGTGGAACGCGCCAGCGGCCTGCGCGATTCGATTCCCGTGGGCGCGATGCTGTCGATGGAGGCCGGGTCGGCCGCGCAGATTCTGCTCGCCTGGGAGGATTCCGAGCGGCTGCATCAGGGGCTGAGGCACGCCAAGTTCACCGCCGCGAAGCTGGCCGCCGTACGCAAGCGCGGCTGGTCCGAGTCGGTGAACGAGCGCGAAGAGGGCGTCTGCTCCATCTCCGCGCCGATCCGCAACGCCTCCGGTCAGGTCATCGCCGCGATTTCCATTTCCGGCCCGTCCGGCCGTATGGGCAACTCGCCCGGGCGCCGTTACGCCCCGCTGGTCATGGCCGCCGGCAAATACCTGACCGACGCCCTGCTCAAGGCCAGCTCCGTTCGCTGACGGCGCCGGCGACGGACGGGCGCAGAGCCCAGCAGGCTGTCGAGCGCCCCCGCCAAGGAGCGCCCCCGCTGTCGAGCGCTCCTTGGCATCAGACAATGCCTGACGACTCAGCCCGTCAGCGGGGGCGTCCCTTTTTGTTCAGATCTTCTTCAATGCGGCGGCGACCTCGGCGAGCAGGCCGGGTTTCCTCAGCAGATTGACGCCATCGGCGGCGTTCGACTGCCCTTCGACCGCATAGGTGTACGCCTTGTTGGAGCTCGGTTTTCCGACCAGCTCGCCGAATGTCAGCAGCTGCGTCCGCGGGCTGTACGGGTGGCGGATGTCGAACTCGAACAGTCTTGCCGCACGATTCGCCGCGGTCCGGTCCGTACGAGCCGAATCCGCAGGTCGGCGTCGCCACCAGCATCATCCCATTGAGCGAGCCGACGAAACCATTGCGATGGTCATGGCTCCACAACCACTCCTATATATCCGTCCGTGTCGCGCAGTGCGGCGAACTCGCCGCAATCCTCGTCAGGACAGCTCACACCTTCGCCCAGATAGCCGCCCGGGAGCGTCCGGTCATCATCGAGCACGTAATACTGCGCATCGTACTTGCGATACCCCTGTATGGCGTTATCGGCGTTCGCCGGCATGGCCTTCAGCACGTCATAATACTGCGGCAACGGCATATGCTGGAACACCAGGGAGCGGACGCCGAGCCACCGCGGCACGTCGTGCACGAAACGCAGCGCGGCGTCGCTCGGCCGGCCATAGCCGCCCTCCCGTGCGTAATCGCCGGAATTGAGCACCACCAGACCCAGCACGGCACGTTGGCGATCCTGATCCAGGACAGGCATTGCGAACGTGCCGGGCTCGCATGCGGCCACTGGCTGATCCGGCAAACCGGATGACGGCACCGAACGCACCAGGAAGCCGGGATTCGCGGCGGAATCGTCCATATTGCACGGCGGGTTGATGCATCCCGGGAACTCACGGTACAGCGCGTCCAGCTCGGCCGGGCTCAGCCCGCACTGCGCATCATGGTTGCCATAGGTGACGGCGAATGGTATGCCGCGGTCGATCAGCGGCTGCAGGAACGCACTGATGCCGGCACGCACCTTGGCCCGCGTGCGCTCGATCTTGCCGCGCCGCGCCGGCTCCCACTGCCGCTTGCGGAACGTGCCGCGGTACGCGTCGTCGTATCCGGCGATCTGGTTGCCGGTGAATATGACGACGTCGGGGCGCGCGGCGTCCAGCGACGCCTCGATCAGCCGGATGGTGTCTTTGGAGACCTTCGGACCATCCTGTATGTCCGCCAGCTGCAACACGCGGAACTTGCCGGAACGGTGGAACTGGAGACGTCCCAGACGCGCCGAGATGGACACCGGGCGCTCGTCATCGGGGCCGCTAGCGGATGCCGGCGCTGCAATCTGGTTGAAATCCGTCATAACTCACAGCGTAGTACATACCACCTTGACCGTGCCTGACAGCACTATGGCGTGTCTTGAGCGGCCGGGACACTGAATTACGGGTTGAAATCGCCGTTCTTGGCAATTCCCGTGTGAAATCGCCGTTTTAAGGTTCAAAAACGGCGATTTCACACGGGGAATAGTAGATTTCGGCGATTTCAACCCGTATTTTGACGGATCCGGCCTATAGGCCACGAATCCGCCGGATGAATGCGCCGGGAAACAAAAAAGCCCTCGCTTCCGCGAGAGCTTCATTCGCTGGGATGCCTGGACTCGAACCAAGAATGGCTGAACCAGAATCAGCTGTGTTGCCAATTACACCACATCCCAATTTGGCTAGATGCTGTAACCGATTGGGATTATAGCACCTTCGTACCCCCAACCGGATTTGAACCGGTGTTGGCGCCGTGAGGGCGTAGTCCTAGACCGCTAGACGATGGGGCTTGAGTTATCCGCTGTGCGGCGTGCCGCGCAACAGATGAAAACTATACGGCAATATCCAGTCCACCGCAACTCACGGCGTGTCGCTAGGATTTCCAACGGTTTTGGGACGGGCTCTTGACCACCGACGAAATCCGATAGACTCCAAAATATCCCAACCAATCTAGTCAACAAAAGCGTTATGCGGTAGCATCGAACGAGACGGCACGATGCAGATACGTTAGGCTGCATCTCCACCGACCATCATCGAGGATGGCGAAACGGCTCACGTCAATCGTGCCACAAAGACTGTCAAAAAAACCTTATATTGCAACGATATAAGACATGCACTGACGGATTATCACGAATCCTACTGATGAATTTGCATGAATCCTACTGATGAATTATCGGACACTGTATTGATGAAATTGCAAATGAGACAATGATGATACCACGGACCGTCGCGCAAGAGCTCACCCCGATGCTGTCATGGTTCCCGGTCGTCTCAGTGACAGGGCCACGTCAAAGCGGCAAATCCACGCTCATCAAAAACATGCTGCCCGATTACGAATACGTCAATCTTGAAGACGAAACCACTCGCATCAGCGCCATCGATGACCCGGTCGGGTTCATTCGATCACACGGCGCGAAACTCATCATCGACGAGGCGCAACATGCTCCGGGACTGTTCTCGCAGATCCAGGTCGCGGCCGACGAACGAGGCGGCATGGGGCAATACGTGCTGTCCGGCTCGCAAAACTTCCTCATGGAGAAGCGCATTGGCCAATCTCTGGCGGGGCGCATGGGCATGCTTCAACTGCCGCCCCTCTCGCATGAGGAGGCGATTCAGCCGGAACCCGACCTCACCGCGGACGAATTCATGTTCCGCGGCGGCTATCCTCACCTCTATGACGCGTCAACGCCGAACGACATCTATTTCCACGACAATGGCCTGCTCAACTATCTTCTCGGGATTCATTCTGCGGAAGAGCTGCTGAACGACCCCAAGCGCGGTGATGTGTTCGAGAATCTCATCATTTCGCAAACCGTGAAGCGATACCTCAACAAGAACAAAGACGGCGAGCTGTACTTCTACCGCGATACCAACCAGAGCGAAATCGACCTCGTAGACGCTACGCAGCGCCGTAGCCCCACCCTCATAGAAATCAAATCGAGAATGACTCCGCGACCAGATTTCTTCAGGCATCTCGCCACCGTCGGGGAAGAACTGGGCGTGCCGGTCGATCGCAGAATCGTCGTGTATCGAGGAACAGAAAACTTCACGGGTAAGAAACGGGAGGTATGTTACGGCGGAGCGTTATTTGGGGCGGTAAATCAGCGGAGGAGTTCTGCCCGCCTGATCGGCGGAGACTCCCCCAGTCGCTTCGTGACACCCCTGCGGGGGCAGTATTGTCTACTCGTATGTCGGCTCGCCTTCGATTACGAACGACACCTCCGTTCGCTTCACGGCTCAGCCCGCCAGCGGAGGCGCAAACCCCGCAGATAGCAGACGGCGGGCGGCGTCTTGCGGCAGCCGTCCGCCGGATTCCGCATGCGCACAAGCGCCGCGTTACATCACAGGTGCTCGCGCAGGCCCTTCAGTCGAGCGATGGTGAGCGGCTTGCCGACGATCTCCATCGACTCGAACAGCGGCGGGGAGACGCGACGGCCGGATATGGCCACGCGAACCGGGCCGAAGGCGAGACGCGGCTTGTACCCGCCATCCTCCACGAGCGCCTTGTTCAGGGTCTCGTGCAGGTTGTCGGTCTTCCAATCGGCCTCGTCCACGCCCTCAAGCGCGGCGACGGCGGCATCGAGCACGTCGGCGGCGGAGTCCTTGAGCTGCTTCCTGGCATCGTCCGCAGGCTCCAGGTACTCCTCGGTGGACAGCAGGGAGCCGACCATGCCGGCGACCTCGCCCAGCAGGCGCACGCGCGGCTGGATCAGCGGAGCGGAGGCGGTCAGGACGACCTTCTCGCGGTCGGTCAGCGCATCCCAATTGTCGGCCGAAACCACACCGTCGCGGTGCAGGTACGGCACGGAACGGCTGAGGAAGTCCTCGGGCTCAAGCATACGGATGTGCTCGGCGTTGATGGAGATGGCCTTGTCGATGTCGAAGCGGGCCGGGTTGGCCTTCACGTCGCGCACGTCGAACTTGGCGATCATCTCGTCCATGGAGAACACGTCACGGTCGGGGGCGATGGACCAGCCGAGCAGAGCCAAGTAGTTGAGCAGACCCTCGCGGATGAAACCGTTGTCGCGGTGGTTGAACAGGTTGGACTCCGGGTCGCGCTTGGAGAGCTTCTTGTTGCCCTGCCCATCACGTACGGCATGTGGCCGAACAGCGGCATCTGCTTGGCGATGCCGAGCTCCATCAGGTAGCGGTACAGCACGATCTGACGCGGGGTGGAGCTGAGCAGGTCCTCGCCGCGCAGCACGACGTTGACGTCCATCATCGCGTCGTCGACCGGGTTGGTGAGCGTGTACAGCGGATCGCCGTTCGGGCGCATGATGACATAGTCCGGCACGGAACCGGCCTTGAATTCGATGGTGCCGCGGATGAGGTCGTCGAAGGCGATGTCCTCGTCGGGCATGCGGATGCGCAGCGCAGGCTTGCGGCCCTCGGCGCGGAAGGCGGCCTTCTGTTCATCGGTCAGGTTGCGGTCGTAACCGTCATAGCCGAATTCGGCCGGGCGGCCGGCGGCGAGGTTGCGCTCCTTGATCTCGTCCGGAGTGGAGAAGGACTCATAGGCGTAGCCGGCTTCGAGCAGCTTTGCGGCCACATCCTTGTAAATGTCGCTGCGCTCGGACTGGCGGTACGGGCCGTGGGGGCCGCCCACGTCGATGCCCTCGTCCCAGTCGATACCCAGCCAACGCAGGGATTCGAGGATCTGGTTGTAGCTTTCTTCGGAGTCGCGCACGGCGTCGGTGTCTTCGATACGGAAGATCAGCGTGCCGCCGGTGGCGCGAGCTTCGGCCCAGTTGAACAACGCCGTACGGATCATGCCGACATGCGGCGTGCCGGTCGGCGATGGGCAGAAGCGCACGCGAACATGAGCCGGAAGTTCTGGTTTGGTGTCTTTTGAATGTTAAGCTTCAGTCATACGTTCCATTGTGCCGCGCCAACGGGACGTGAGCCGGTTCACTCACTTTTGGTCAATCGGTCTCACGGTCGCGCCGTCGATGGCAGAAAGAACGGCTGCTGGTATGGCGGTCGAAGCGCCGGCTTTGATGGCGGCTTCGACGGCGTTGCGCATGAAGGTTGCTGCGTCGTCCTGCCGATGGGTGACTGTCGGATTCCATGTACGGCGATGTATCGTCAATCCGGCAAGTGCACCTCGGTCAGGATATTTCGGCGCGTTCAGGCGGCGAGACCGGCGAACAGCGTCGCCCAATCCTGCGACTCGTCCTCGCGGGTCTCGCGCTGGTCAATCATGACCTTGTTCTGATCGTTGTTCATGATCGTTCCCTTGTATTGCTACTTATACAGCTCCAATTGCTTGTTTCGATTCCATCACCGCAACCGAAATTATCGTTGATACTCATATATCGCAACCACTGGCAAAACGCAAATCGTGTTAGCGCGCACAGCGAGTCGTCACACAATCCCTACACTCATGCATGTAAACGGTCACACGCGGCACTCCCCGTTGCCTTGTTTACACCCCTTTCATTCCGCCGCTCGCTCCCGACAGTCAATGCGGTGCGCCAACTCCTTCCATGCTGGTTCGCCTCGCAAGCCCGCCCCTCCCTACTTGTCAGCGCGCTGGATCCTTCCAACCATTCCCGCCCGAGACGCACCGTTTCTGCTGATTGCGCATTGCCCACCTACCCCGTGTTCGTACATGCCGCGCCCATTCACACCGCTACCTTCACCCGGTTTCTTTGGGACTGCCCCATATCTTTGCTGCGCCGCAAGACCCACATACGTGCCTACACTCCCGTCACTCCCCGAGTTGCGTCTTAAGTGCGCGCCGAAACGACAAGCGCGCGAACATAAGGACGCAAATGCCCCTGTTTGCGTCCCTATGTGCGCACGGTCATCGTTTCGGCGCACACTTAGGGACGCAAACGAGCGGATTCGTGCTCGTACACTGGAGATTCCACGCTTGACGAGCTTCATATCATCGAATGGCATCCCCACCGCCATTCACTCATCATCGACAGTGCACTCGCAATATGTCGTAGCCAAGCCACAACATAATCAAGCGCCACCACACGAAAAGAGTCCGCAACACCACTTTCTCGGTTTCAAGGGGTTGATCGCAGCCCTCGCAGACATCTATCTGCATTTCAAGGGGTTGCTTTTCGTCAATCCTCCCTATATTGATGGCGATATTCCGCCCCTCATACTTCGTATACTGGCAGACAGCAACCCCTCGAAACGTAGATAGATGTTTGGGCGAGACGAAATCACCCCCTCGAAACGCAGATGCCGCTTTCGCACCGAAGGATGAAGTTCCTGTTATCCGACCGAGTCGCGCGAAGCCCAAACACGTGCGAATATGAGGGGAACAACCCATGAAACCGTTGCAACGCCACGACAATCTGGCTGGCACATCACATCCAGCCGGCCAAATCGGCGATGGTCAGCCCGCGATAGTCAACGATTGCCTCATCGCACAGCCCACTGTCGCTCATATCCACACGAGCATGACCGGTGACCGCGACCACCGTCGCGCCCGACGCCCGAGCCGCCGTCAACCCGGGCTTGGAATCCTCGAAAACCAGACACTGACCAGCACCCGACGCATCGGCCGGCAGCCCGACCATCGACGCCGCACGCCAATACGGCGCCGGATCGGGCTTCGGCGTCACATCGTCGTTGCCGCACACATAGCCGACGAACGCGCCCTTAGGCGCCTGCGCCATCACATTCTCGACGATCTCGCGCGGGGAGCCGGTCACCAGCACGGCCGGAACGTGCGCCGCCGCCAGACCGGACAGCACATCGCGAACGCCCTCAATCCACGGCAGACGCTCCTTTTCCATGCGCAGCACCTCATCGGACAGGTGCCGCACGATTGCATCGCCATCCCAATCGACCCCCGCACCGCGCAGCAGACGCACGGTCTCGGGGAAGGCCGCCCCCTGCAGCGCATCGGCGAGCGTGTCGCTCCATTCCCCGCCACAGGAGCGCACCAAGGTCTCCTGAGAGCGCACCCAATACGGATCGGAATCGATCAGCGTCCCGTCAAGTCGAAGAACACGGCCTTCATCATCGGCATCCTCCTTGATTTCACAAGCCATTTCACGAGCCACTAGCATCGTAGCCCATGAACCCGGCGGGGAAACGGTCCGCCCCGAGAACAGCAGAAAACAGCAATGCCCCGGCAATCCGGCAAACACATGTCCACCGGCGGGAGACATGCCATGGCGGCCCGATGCCGCGCCGTCACACCGACTCCTGCGCGAAGCCGCCCGTCGAGACATACCACGATCCCCCGCATACCGCTATACTGGAGAACGTTCGCGCGGTTGGTGGCAGCAGCCGTGCCAGACATCAGAGAAGTAAACGCATTGCAAGGCGATATGTGTCGCGCTGCGATGCGACGGGTCTGATTCATGTCGCGCGGGCTCCTCACCTTCCCGCCCGGCGTGTGTCAGCCGGCAGGCGCACGATGTGCGCAGAAAGCAAGGAGACAGAAGATGAAGACAGTCAAGGGCTTCAGCAAGATCGTGGCGATGGTTGGGGCCGTCGCGCTCGGCCTGACGCTCAGCGCCTGCGGAAACACCAATTCCGCGAGCAACACCGATTCCAAGAACTCCGGCTCCACGCCGACCGTGTCGTTCATGCTCGACTGGACGCCGAACACGAACCACATCGGTCTGTACGTGGCTCAGAAGCTCGGCTATTACAAGGATGCCGACGTCAACGTGAAGATCCTGCCGACCGCCCAGGCCGGAGCTGAAACCAGCGTCGAGAACGGCGTGGCCAACGTGGGCTTCACCACGCTGAGCAACGTCGCCGCGTTCAACTCGCAGGGCGCTGACCTGAAGTTCGTGTTCGACCTGACGCAGAAGCCGGTCGCCCGTTGGTGCGCGCTGGCGTCCCGCACCGACATCAAGACGCCCAAGGACCTTTCCGGCAAGACCTTCGTCAGCTTCGGCTCCGCCGAGCAGACCGCGGTCGTCCGCCAGATGATCAAGTACGCTGGCGGCACCGGCGACATCAAGACCGCGACGGCCGGCACCAACACCTTCGAGACGCTGACCAGCGGCAAGGGTGATTTCGGCGGCTTCTACGTGACCTGGGAAGGCGTAGAAAGCGAGTTGAACGGCCCGAAGCTCAACTGCTTTGTCGCCTCCGACTGGGGCGTGCCCGGCAACCCCGACCAGCTGGGATTCGCCGTCAAGGGCTCCTGGCTCAAGGACTCCGCCAACGCGAATGCGCTGAAGAAGTTCATCGCCGCCACCAAGAAGGGCTACGACTACGCGCTCGCCAACCCGGACAAGGCCGCCGACATCCTGGTCGAACAGGCCAAGGAGGCGCAGCTCGACTCCAAGCTGACCCGCACCTCGATGGAGGAGATCGCCAAGAACAACTACTGGACGACCGACGATCCGAAGTCGCTGCCCGGCACCACGAACTTCGATGACGCGCAGCCGTACCTGGAGTTCCAGTACAAGGCCGGCACCTACAAGGACCAGGACGGCAACGATCCCGCGTCCGCGCCGCAGGCCAAGGACCTCGCGACCAACGAGTACGTGGGCTGAGCCGGCCGCAGCCAGTCCGGCCGCAGCCAATCTAGCTACAGTTCAGCGAATCCGCGAGCACAGGTTCGTCACAGCCGGGAAGCCAACCTCCACTCCCCTTCGGTCCGTCACGAGACGGGACGGAGGGGAGTTTTCCGACTCTCGTAACGATTCCGGGGCTCTTCTCCCTCCTACCCGGCCCATCTCCCTCCGTCAGCCCGTCAACCCGTCAGCCCCCATCAATCCCATCCCTAAGGTTTCACATTGTCCGAAGATCACGCCATGCGCACACTGAAATCCCTGTTCGCACGCGTCGCGCCGCCGGCGGTCACGGTCGGCGGGCTGCTCATCGTATGGGAGATCGCCGTGGATGCGGGCCACATCTCCCAACGCGTGCTCGCCTCCCCCAGCCAGATCGCCGCATCGATCGTCAAGACTTGGCCCGACCTGTGGGAGGCGACCGCCATCACCACATACGAGGCAATCACCGGCTTTCTCATCGCAGCGGTGGCCGGGGTGCTCATCGGCATCGGCCTGTACGTGTCCAAAACCCTGTATCGCGGTATCTATCCGCTGCTCGCCGCCGCGCAGACCATCCCGCTCATCACCATCGCCCCGCTGTTCATGATCTGGTTCGGGTTCGAGCCGCTCGGCAAAATCGTGATCGTCGCCGTATTCGGCGTGTTCCCCGTCGCCGTGCAGACGTGCCGCGGCATGCTCGCCGTACCGCAGTTCTACGAGGACGTGGCGCTCACCTGCGGCGCCACCCGCGCATGGGCGCTGTGGCATGTGAAGCTGCGCGTCGCCGCCCGCCAGGTGTTCGGCGGCCTGCGTATCAGCGCCGCCTATGTGTTCGGCACCGCGGTGACGGCGGAATATCTGGGCGCGATGAACGGCCTGGGCATCTGGCTGCAGGCCGCTTTCAACTCGTTCCGCACCCCGCTGATCTTCTCCGCAACGATCATGGTGGTCGCACTGACCGCACTGCTGCTGACCATCATCAGTCTCGCGGAACGCCTGCTCCTCGGCCCGGACGACACCATCGCGTTCAACGACGACGGCGAATAGAGCCGGCGCCGCACCACAGCAGCCATATACGGCGCGCCGGCGTACGGCGGCAACAGTCCTTACGCCGGCCTCTCAGTTCGGCACAGGCGAGCCACCGCTGGACAAACCCTACTACGGGTGCTCGTTCGGCAAGGCGTTCCTCAGGTTCTGGAAGAAGTACGCCACATTCAGCGGCCGCGTCACAAGCAGGTCGGCACGATTCCGAGCAGTCAGCGGTGAATCGCATATATTTCAGGTCTCCGCCCCGTCCCATCAGACGTCAGGCGGCAGCCGTCACAGCTCCACGGGTGGCTTGGACGGGTCGTCGCTCACGTGCGCGAACTTGGCGGCGAGCGCCTCCTTGTTGCGGCGCTCGTCCTCCTCTTTCGCGAGCCGCTTCGCCTCGGCGGCATCCCACAGCACGTCGTCATGGTGACGTTTCCACTCACTCGCCGCGACCATAGTAAACAATTTCACCGTTTCGGCTAGGGCGGCCTCGTCGTCGTTAGTCAGCGATCGGGCGGTCATCAGCGACGACAGCTGCTCGGCCTTGAAGCACAGCCGCGGCACCGACAGGCGCTCGCACAGTTCGTTGACATAGAACATCACCGGCACCGCGCGCGACGGCTTGCGCAGATCGATCAGGCGCAGCAACCCGTCGGCCGCCACCGTCACCGTGGCGAATCGCTGCGCGATGGCTTCGACATCGGCACTGGGCGCAGCATTCGCAGGCGCGGCGGCACCGGCGGCGGCACCGGCGGCGGCACCACCGGCGACACCATCGGCGGCACCGATGGCCTGTTCGATTGCCTCCAACGCTTCGGCGATGGCGTGCACGGTGTCATCATCCCAATCGACGCCCAACTGGCCGGCGCCTCTCATGATCAGCCTCGTGTCGCCGGTTTCGGAGTAGTCGCCCATCTCGTCGTAAGCGTCATTCGCGGCGAGCAACGCATCGACGATTCGCTGCGGACGACCGGGAATCTCATCCGCACCCTCATACACGAACTCCGCATCGGGGACCGTCACGTCGTCACCGGTCATGACCCGTGCGGCCATGCGGGTCATCCGCACCTGCAGGTTCTCACCGTATTTCGTGTCATTGTCCATCTGCTTGGCGTCGGTCAGCGGCCACAGTTCGATCAGTCCGGCGCCGACAGCCACCGCATCGCGTACCGCGGGATTCATCGACACATGGGCGATCGCCGTCGCGTCAAGTTGGAATGCCATATCGCTCCTTCGCTTTCATTGTCCGCCGACGCGCGGAACCTTCCGCCGTGCCGGGTGCCGGCACCGCGGGCCACCGCGTCACAGCACCGCCGGCCACTCGCCGTCTGCCGTTACGCGGCGTCGTCAAGTGACCGCTACGCGGCGCCGTCAGTCCCGGCGCGCCGCATGCGCACCTTTTCGCGGGCGAGCCCGCAGCCGTCCTCTCTGTGTATTGTACGGCCGGCGCACGCCGCACTCACTCGACTTGCGCCGCAGGGTCGGCATATGTGATGGACATCACCTTGCCCGTATCGCTGTCGTAGGTGATCGAGGTGATCGACGCGAGCGCGGTCTTGCGTAGGAACATCCAATGCTCGGGGTGGCCGGTCTCCAGCAGGTGCCGGTAGCTCCAGATCGGCGACTCGTGGCTGACGACGATGATCTGCCGTCCGGCATACTCGCGGATCTTCTCGTTCGCGAACGCGCCCACGCGTTCGGCGATGTGCCGGTACGGCTCGCCCCAGCTCGGCTTCCACAGGTTGAGCACGAGCTTCCAGTTGCCGTCGCGCCACAGCGCGCCCTTGCCATGTCCGATGCGCTTGCCGCGAAACTCGTTGCCCGCTTCGATCACACGCGGGTCGGTGATGAGTTCCAGCGGCTCCTCCCCACGCCCGGCGCGTACCGGGTTGAGCGCGTCGAGAATGGCGCCGGCGGTTTCGCGGGTGCGTTCCAGCGGGGACGAATACACCGCGGCGACCGTGTTGAGCTTGGGGTCGGCTGCGATGTATGCGCCCGTCGCCTGCGCCATGCGCATGCCGCGGTCGGACAGGTGGAATCCGGGCAGCCGCTCGTACAACAGATGGTTGGGATTGTATACCTTGCCATGGCGGACGAAATGTATGGTGGTTGTCGGCATATGCGGCCTTCCTGCGGGACTCGTGATGTCTGTCTTTCATTGTCCCACATTCACCGGCCGTCCGGCGATGCCGCGTCCGCGGCGGCGTTTGCCCGACGAACATCGCCCCGGCACGGCCCAGCCCCACCCGATATCGTCCCGGCACCACCCGACTCCGGCTCGTCACCCCATCTGATACACCGATATATCACCGTCGTTTATGAACGTTATGAAAATTGATGCGTTCGTGATATCAACACCGCGTGTCGCGCCCCGACGCGCGATTAAAGTTGCCGTGACGCAAACATGCAAAGCATCCTTTGCGCGACCAACAGGACAACACATCAATACGATGAGGGCTCCGCCGGCAACGCCACGCCGACGGGGGACATCCAATCGGGAGCGGAAAGGAGATGCTGTCATGTCCAATAACGCCAATGTCGCGGCTGCAATCAAGGAAGTCGCCCATAAGGTATTCGGCGGATACGCGGAACTGCTGCGTATGCCGCACACCGCAAGGTTCTCCATCGGCTCGGTGATCGCCTGCATGCCGTTCCCCATGGTCGGCATGACCATCACCATCTCCGTGCAGCATTACTACGGCAACTACTCGCTGGCCGGCGTGCTCACCGCCATCCAGGCGATCGCGCTGGCGGTCTCCAGCCCGCTGCTCGGCAAGCTGGTCGACAAGTTCGGCCAGCGGCAGGTGTCGATTCCGACGATCCTGGTCTGGATCGTCGCCGCCATCGCCCTGACCACCAGCATCACCAACCGCGCCCCGGTATGGGTGCTGTACTGCCTGACGCCGTTCCTCGCCGCGATTCCGCCGTGGGGCGCGATGAGCCGTGCCCGCTGGACGACCATGCTCAAGGGAGATCGGGAGCGCACCGACCGCGCGCTCTCGCTGTCCGGTGTGTTCGATGAATGCATGTGGATCATCGGCAATCCGCTGGCTTCTACGCTGGCGGTGATTTCTGGCCTGCTGGCGTTCTCGTTCACCGGCGTGTGCGTCGTCATCGGCGCGCTGATGTTCCTGACCGAGCTGACGACCGAGCCGAAATCACAGACCCAGCTGGCCCGAGAGGCCGGTCTGACCCGCGAGGAGTACCGCAAGCGCGAGGCCGCCAAGGCGCAGAGGATGCGCGAGAGGGACGCCGCCGACCGCGCCCGCCGAGAGGCCGAGGCCCGCGGCGACGATGAGCAGGCCGTGCAGGCCGCCGTCGACCGAGCCATCGCCGATTCCCGCGCCGGCAAGAAGGAGTCGATCTGGGGCGGGCCTGATCGCCGTGTGCGTGACCTGGTTCAGTCTTGGCGCGTTCCAGTCGGCGTCGAACATCTCGATCATCGCGTTCGCCACCGAAGCGAACATGAAGCAATACACCGGTTTCGTGTTCGCATGCTTCTCGTTCAGCTCGCTATGCGGCGCACTGGTGTACGGCGCGAAGAACTGGACCATCCCGCTGTGGAAGCGCTTCTACTTCTGCCTCATCGTGGTGAATCTCGGCGTGGGCACGTTCATGTTCGCCAAGCATCTGTGGGTGATCATGATCATCTACCTGCTGATCGGCGTCTGCCAGGCACCCACGTGGATCAACGGCAATCAGCTGATGCTGCATCTGGTGCCTCCCACGCGATTCACCGAAGGCGTGGCGTGGATGGGCGCGATGAACTCGATCGGCTCGTCAGCCGGCTCAGCCATCGCGGGTGTCTTCATCGATCACATGGGATCGCATGGAGGCTTCCTGATGGCGACCGTGCTGGCGATCACCTCGCTTGCCATCGCCTTCGTCGGCTTCCGGCAGATCAAATCCAGCACCGAAACCCCGACTCTGACCGAAGTCAGCGTGTGATACGCCGGATGCCGCTCCCAAAACTCGCGGATACAAGGCATTTTTGAAGGAAAACACCCTCTATCTGCGAGTTTTGAGAGCGCATACCGCGCTACTTCGGCCAGCCCTCCGGCGTATGCGCGAGCGACCACAGGCCAAGCCGATGCGAGAAGCTGTTCTCCCACTTCGCTTCGAGCTCTTCCTGACTCAAACGGTTCTCGGACTTCCTCAAACGGTTCATCGCATTGGTATGCGTATCGTCAAGCAGCCACTTGCGGATCACGAAGTTCAGATCATCACCACTACCGTGGCTACCAGCTTGCCGACATTCGTCCACAGCACGTACTTCGTGTGCATGGAATACATGGAATCATGCGGCATCCACGACGTGCTGGTCCACACGATCGCCTCGTTCATGAACCAGCCGATAAGCGCCGCCACGAAGAAAATCGCGATCTCCATCCAGCGCGCCATGTCCGGCCGGTGCTTGAACACGAATTTCATGCTCGCCAAGTAATTGAATATCAGCGAGACGAAGAACGAGATTGACGTGGCCAGCACGTTATGCATATGCGTCATCAGCAGAATGTTCATCAGACCCCAGTCGATGATGAACGCGACCACACCGACAATACCGAACTTCATCAGCTGTTCAATCAATTTCCTCACATTGATTGTCTAATACATATCGCTGACTTCACACCGCGGTTTTCCTGAACCGCCACTGATTTCACACATGGCCGCACAGCCCGCGCCCGCCGCGGAACCGATTAGGATAGGAACGAACCCAATCAAGGAGGAATCATGCCCGTTATCCACACTCACGTATCCGTCAAGACCACTCCCGAGCAGCGCGAAGCGCTGAAGGCCGCCTACGGCAAGGCGATCACGGCCGTCCCCGGCAAGTCCGAGGGCTGGCTGATGTGCCCATTCGAGGATGATATGCCGATCTACTTCGGCGGCAGCGACGATGCCCCGGCCGCATACGTCGAGGTCAATGTGTTCGCCGTTCCGTGCCCGGTTCTGCGTGGGAGAAGCTGACCAAGTCGATCATGGCCGCGCTCAACAGCGAGCTCGGCATCCCCGAGGACCGCACCTACATCCGCTACACCGCCACCACCGACTGGGGCTGGAACGGCGGTAACTTCTGAGCTCAGGTGTGATGGTATCCGCCGCTATATTGTCGCGCATGGCGTCACTGTGCGCGACCACCGTCACGCTGCGAGCCCTCACACAGTGACGTAAATCGCAAAACCCTTATTTTGCAAGGGTTGCGGGGTGCGTCACGGAGTGTGAGGACGCACACAGTGACGTAACCCTCACACAGTGACGCCTTTTCTGCGGCACACAGGTTGCCGATATATAAATGAAAGAGCCCCTTGCGGCCAGTCGGCCCGTATGATCGGCCGACAATCCGAAAGGGGTTGTGATGATGCAGTCACGGTGTGCGGCCAGCGCGAGTGCGGCATGATTCCGCATGCCACGCCGCCGCACTCTCACAGCACGCGTACCCCGGCACCCCGGCGGCACGCCTCTGCCGCAATCAGACGATCTTGGGCATCGGGGTGGTCAGGGACGTGGTGAGGTTCACGTGAACCAGCCCGGCGCCTGCGTGCACTTCGACCTTCTTCAGGGTGACCGTACGCTCGTCTTCCGGAGCGCGGTCATTGTCGGTCATCGTGGCCGGGGACTTGACGGCGACCAGCGCCAGATCGTCCAGCGACATGCCGGCGGCCTTGCACAGATCATCCGCAGCACCCAGGGAATCCAGGAAACCGTCCTTGAGCAGCACACGGCTGGCCGGCACGCCGTAGGCGTTCTCGGCCACCCACTTCACGTTCTCCAGCAGGGCCATGCCCTTGTGGCTGTCATGCTTGGACGGCATCGACGTGTTGGACAGCACATCGACGAATGCGTCGATCTGGTCGCTCAGGCCTTCGCCGCCGTCGCGATACAGGTTGCCGATGATGGGGTCGCGCAGCTCCAGACGGGCCGCGGTCTCGCGCAGTTCGGGAATCTGATCGTCCTCGCCGTCCCACAGGTTCACCAGCGGGAACGCCGGAATGTCGAGCTTCTCCAAGCGGTCCACGTGGAACGGGTAGCGCCACGCCAGCTCCGGGTCATCACGCCACGTCGAGGCGCGGGTCACGACGACCGCCGCGGACGGCCACTGCGCGCCATACTCGCGGCAGGCGATGTCGAGCCACTTCTGCGCTCCGGCGTCGGTGCCGTAACCGGCCTCGACGATGACCACATCGTGCAGGGCGCACGCCAGCTCCACGGAGACCAGCGTCGGGATGCCGATCGACACGTTGGCGAACGGGCCGCCATGCACATACACCGGCGAGCCGTTCACCGTCTCGGTGAGCGCCGGCTTGACCGCATCGGCGAGCATATCGGTGATACGCCACAGGTCGATGAAGTCGCCGAACTTGACTGGTTCGCCGTCCTTCGTGCCGGCGATCATCGCGGCCACGCGCTCGCCGATCTCATCCATCGAACGGGACAGCACGACGATCTGCATCAGCTCGGACGTCGGGGTGAGCACGACCTTCTCGGCGACGTTGTTCTTGCCCGCGTCCACGGTGATGGAACGCAGCGAGCGGGACGGCACTTCGGAGACGCGCGGCACGAGGATCGTGTCGATACGCCCCTCGTCCACAGCCTTCTCGGCGAAGGAGACGAGCAGGTTCTGCGCGGCGGCGATGGCGGCCATCTCACCGCACAGGCCCCAGTCGATGAGCTCGGGGTGGGTCAGCGAAGCCTTGCCGCCACCCGAGGCACCGCCTTTGGAGCCGGCGGCGGTGATGCCCATGCTCGGCTGACGCAGCACGGCGGTCGCGTCGATGCCGCGAGCCCGCAGCGCATCGATCAGCGCGATCGTCGTCGTGGTCTTGCCCTCGCCGCGCGACGCCTTGAGCGGCGTATCGGCGGTGACGAGCACGACCTTGCCATGCTTGCGCGGCGCGTCGGGATTGTCGTGCAGGTACTTCATAAACCCGAAGGCGTCGATCTTCTTGACCAGCCCGTACTGGCTGGTGAACTCCTCGATAGTAGTCATCAGTAGGTGAACCTTTCTGTAGATGTATGACGCTTGCTTACCGTCGAAGCGGCCGGCGGCCGAAAACGCTTGGCCGGAAGCCTCTCAGCGCATCAGTTGTCGGAGCGGTTGAAGCCGTTCTTCATCTTCATGCTCACGGTGTAGAGCACGGTGTCGAGCAGCTGGTCGGTCTCGGTCTTGAGCTGGTCGGCCATGGTCTGGTTGGCGGCGGCGAGGATGTCGCGCACCTCGTCGTTACGGGTCGCGTCGATGATGTCCTCGGGATCCATCGGTTCGACGTCGCCGTCCGCGTTCGCCGCCTCCAACTCCGCGTCGACCAAGGCGAGCCGCGGCCTCGTCGGCACCGCCCAGACGCGCGACCTGCTCGTCGGTGGCGGCGATCAAACGGTGGCTACCATCGCGCCGGTCTTCTCCTGATAGCGCTCGATGGCGTTGGAGGTCTCCGCGAACGCCGCGTCGCACAGCGCGGCGATGATGCGGTTCTCCCAGTAGAAGTTCTCGGAAGTCACGCGCGTGGTCGTGTCTTCCAGATACTTCGGCGTTTCGTTGACGTTCGGGTAGAACGGCACCAGCGTGTTGAACGGGTTGGAGCCGTAGGCGATCCACTGGATCGCGCGCGTCCGACTGCGGACGGTACGGGCGAATCTGCATGACGGCCAGCTGGCTCTGGCGGTTGATGCCGATCGGGCGGTACATGTGGCGTGTGTGCTCGTCGCCGAGGTGGCCGTACGGGTCGAACGGCGTGCCCTGATAGTGCGAGCTGAGCACGTACTTTACGTCCTCGATCGTCACCTTGCGCTCGGGCTGACGGGCCCACGGGATGTCATCGCTGTCCGGGCGGTGGTCGGCCTCGGGGCCGTCCCACATCTCGTCGTACGGGTTGAGGAACCGCTGCATGACCCATGCGCGCGGCGTGTTGTACACGTGATCAGAGTCGGAGTGCGAGCCGAAGGCATCACGCGGGTTGAACGGCGACGTCGATTCGACGGCCAGATCAAGGTGATTGCGCTCGATGAATTCGACCAGATCCTCGGAGCACATGTGGTTCTCCTGCTCACCGAGGGCGTCATCGAGGTCGAATTCGTCGATGCCGAGCTGGTTCGGCATCGTCACATACGCTTCGTCGGGCACGCGCTTGGCGATCCAGTGATGGCCACCGACGGTTTCCATCCACCAAATCTCGTCGGCGTCCGAGAACGCGACACCGTTCATCTCATAGGTGCCGTATTCCTTAAGAAGGTCGCCAAGCCGCTGCACGCCCTCACGCGCGGTGGTGACGTACGGCAGCACGATGGTCAGGAAGTCCTCCTCGCCGATGCCGCCGGGCACGGCCGGCTCGTAATCCGAGTCACCTTCCCGCCCGCGTGCCGCCCGGTATTCCACAAACGGGTCGGCGCCGAGCACGCGCTCGTTGGTGGTCAGCGTTTCGGTGGCGCTCATGGCCACGTTCGCCTCGTTGACGCCGGCCTCGCCCCAGATGCCTTCCTTCAGGTCGGCGTTCGGCACTGCGGTGTACTGCAGCGGATCGTCGGGCAGGTCAATGGTCAGGTGGCTGATGACGCTGCGGTATTCGCGCGGCTGTTCATCGGGCTTGACGACGACGAACCGCTTCGGGTTGAATTCGCCGTTGGCGGAATCCTCGTTGCGGGCGATGATGGTCGAACCGTCATAGCTGGCGTCCTTGCCGACCAGAATCGTGGTGCATGCCATAGTATTCGGTACTGTCCTTTCTTGCTGTGCACACGCTGTCGCGTGCACGTTGCGGCGCGCATCCGCGGCGCGCCTCCTGTCACATGAGTGTATGACTCCGTACGGGAGTATACGGCATCAGCCCTCAGGCTTTTCCGGTGATGAACATCACACCCTGATCGGTGACGTGGTCGATGTCACGCAGCGCGTGGAACAGCTCGTTGAGCCAGAATCCTTGGTTCAGACCCGGCAACGGCTTCGCGGTGCCCCACACGTGCAGCGAATAGTCGTGGTCCTTGTCGGGCGGCTGGGGCCCGTTGTAGCGCATCGTCACCTGCGGATTCGTGCTGCCGACCAGCTTGCTCGCGGCCGACGTGCGGCCCTGCACGGTCTCGGGAATCATGGCCGGCAGCTGCCGGGAGAAGTCCGGCGGAATCTGCAGTGCATGGGAATCGTTGAAGTCGTACATCAGCGCGTCGATGGGCAGATTGGCGACCGTCCAGTGAATCCATTCGAATCCGCAAACCGGGATGGAGTCGGGGTCGGTGAACGCCCAGTGCAGGTACCGGGCGGCGGGATCGATCTCGTCGATATAGAACGGGAAGGAGATGACGGGCACGCCGTCGGTGCGGTATTCGGGCGCGGCGGCTTTGGCGAAGTCGTCGGGCATCACCGTGAAGTCAGCGGAAATCTTCATGTCTCCAGTATCGCGCATGAGCGTGACGTGCGGCACCCGGCTGCAGGCCACACCGCGCGCGACGGCAGACCGGCCGCAACAAGCCACCGTCCCCCGCCGGGGTTTATCCGACGGGGGACGGTGGAGAAAGAGTCAGTCAGGCCGACCGGTCACGACTGGCCGGTCTGACTGGAGATCAGGCGGAGCGCTTGCGGCGAATCATCACCACGCTCACTCCGACGGCGAGCAGCATCAGGCCGAGGCCGGCGAGCGCGCCGACGGCGGCGCCGGTCTTCGCGACACCGTCGCCCTTGCCGTCGCCGTCGTTCTTGCCGGTTTCGGCGGCCTTGACCGTGACGCTGTAGGTCACGTCGATGACCGTGCCGTCGGCCATCGTGTACTGCACGACGAAGCTGTCGTCACCGGTCTTGTCGCCGGCCGCATACACGAGCGTGCCGTCGGCGATTTCGGCCTTGCCGAGCTTGCCTTGCTTGATGATGGAGCGGCTCTTCCAGCCCGCCACGTCCTTCGGCTCGGTGACCGTACCGGTCTTGCCGGCGGTCACGTCGCCGGTATCGGCCTTGACGGACTTGTGGTCGGGCGTCGGCTTGGTCTCATCCGCGACGGTGATCTCGACGCTGCCGGACTTGTCCGTGCCGTCGGTCGAGGTGGCCGTGATGACGACCTTGCCGGCCTTCTTCGCGGTGATGACGCCGTTGGCGTCGACCGTCGCGATGGATTCGTCGCTCGACTTCCACGTCACCTTCTTGTTGGTGGCGTTGCCGGGCTTGACGGTCGCGGTAGCCTGGAGTGTCTTGCCGACGGAGACGGTGGTGCCGGCCTCGACGGTGACCTCCACGCTGGTGACAGGGACGGTCTCGACGGGCTTGGCCGTCACGGTGATGTCGAGCGTGCCGGACACGCCACCGGCCGTGGCGGTGATGGTCACCGTGCCGGCCTTCTTGGCGGTCACAACGCCGTCCTTGTCGACCGTGGCGACGGACTCGTCGCTCGACTTCCACGTGACCGTCTTGTCGGTCGCGTCAGCCGGGGCGACGGTCGCCGTCAGGGTCGTGGAGGCGCCTTCGACGAGCTCCTGCTTGCCTGTCACGGTCACGGACTGGACGGGATGACGGTCGGGGCCTTGTCGCTCACCGTGATCTTCAGCGTGCCGGACACGCCACCGGCCGTGGCGGTGATCGTCACTTCGCCGGCCTTCTTCGCGACGACCTTGCCGTTGGCGTCAACCGTCGCCACAGTGGCGTCGGAGGACTTCCACGTCACCGTCTTGTCGGTCGCATTGGCCGGGGCGACGGTCGCCGTCAGGGTCTGCTCTCCATCGACGGTCATCGCGGCGTCGCCGGCAACGGTGACGCTGGTGACGGGCACGGTCGCGGCGGAGACGGTGATCTCGATGGAACCGAACTTCGTCTTGTCGCCGTTCGACGTGGCGGTGATGGTCACCTTGCCGGCCTTCTTCGTGGTCACCACGCCGTTGGCGTTGACCGTAGCTACGGCGGCGTCGGAGGTCGACCAGGTGACGGACTTGTCGGTCGCATTGGCCGGGGCGACGGTAGCCGTAAGAGTGACGGTGTCGCCTGCGGTGGCGGTGTTGGCGCCGGTCACGGTCACGCCGGTGACGGGCACGTTGGCGCTCGCCTTCTTCGTGATCGTGTACGTGGTGCCTTCGGTGGTATCGAACACGAGCAGCGAGGCGCCGTCCGCGTTGGTCACGACCTTGGCGTTCACGGCGGTGTCACCGTTCTTGACCTCGTAGTTCTGGGCGCCGCCGGCGGTGATCTTGACGGCCGCCTGCTTGCCCTTGTTGGAGGTCAGCTTGACTTCGGTGGCCTTGCCGTTCTTCCAGGTCGTGCCGACGGTGAAGTTGCCGCGGGCCACGAGGCCGCTCACCGAGCCGCCCGCCCAGGCGTCGGGCAGGGCGGGCAGGATGTTCGTGTAGTTCACGTACTTCTTGCCGTCGGTGTCGGTGAAGGTGGAGTTGGACTGCAGCAGCATTTCGTCGACACCGGAGGTGTTGCCGAAGTTGCCGTCAATCTGGAACGGCGCATGGTAATCGAACAGGTTTGCATACATCGCGTTCTTGAGCTGCAGCTCGACCAGCTGGTACGTGGTGTTGCCGTCGCCGGTGCGAGCCCACGAATTGATGCGCTGGCCAATGGCCCAGCCGGTGTTGGACTGCAGCACGTTGCCCTTGAAGCAGCGGTACCTCAGCGAGGTCTTGGCCGCATCCATGTACTCGGAGTTGTCGATGGTGATCAAATCACCGGGGAACAGTCCGAGCAGGTGGGACATGTGACGGTGCTGGTTGTCCGCCTGGTAGCCGCTGATGGCGGATCCATCCTTCTTCTTGCCGAGCGCACCTTCGAAGTACCATTCCTTGATCTGGCCGGAGTTGCCGACCTCGATCGGCTTGAGCAGGCTCTTGGCGCAGCTCCAGGAACGGTTGGCGTTCGCATCGGCGAAGTTGCCGTTGTCATTCTTGGCCCAGTTGTCGGCCGAGCAGTCGGTGGTATTGCCGACCAGACCGTCCGGATCTCCCTTGGCCTTGGCCGCCTCGATGGCGTCGTTGAGCATCTGCCACACGAGCGAGCTCTCGTACGTGTTGCCGTCGGTGCCCAGCGGGCCCTGTTCGGGCGAGTACGCGACGCCGGTAGTCAGGCGGTCACCGGAGCTGGAGCCGGCCTTGTGCAGCATGTAGTTGACGTAGAAGTGCGATTCCTCCTTGAGCAGCGCGTACACGCGATCAAGCAGAGCAGGGTCGCCGGAGTACTCGTACGCCTCGTACACGTTCTGCAGGATCCACGGCACGGCGGCCGGGCTCCAACCCCACGAGAACGATTGACCGGGTGCGGTCCAGCCGTAGGCGGTGTTCTCGGTGTGGCATGTAGCCCTCGCCCTCGCCGATCGGCGTGGTCTCGGGGTTCGTCGTCTCCGCGCCCGCGTAGACCTTGGCGGTCACACGGCCGGGCTTGACCAGACCCTCCACATACTCGATGAGCGGCTCGGCGAGCTCTCCCATGTTGGCCGAATAGGTCGGCCAGTAGTTCATCTGGAGGTTCACGTTCATGTGGAAGTCGGAGCCCCAAGGCGTGTTGCCGTGGGCGTTGTCGTCTGCGGTGACCGACCAGATGCCCTGCAGGTTGCTGGGCAGCTGACTGTTCTCACGGGAGGAGCCGATGGTCAGGTAGCGGCCGTACTTGTACACCAGCGTCTCCAGCTCGCGCTTCTGCGCGGTGGTTGCGGAGCCCCTCTGGTACGCCTTGAGCAGCGCGTCGGTGGCGACGGCGCCGTCGGAGCTGTGGCCGGACTGGCCCAAATCGATCTTCACGCGGTCGTAGATGGCGGAATGATCGGCGATGTGCGCTTTCTTGACGGCGGTGTAGCCCTTGTTGGCGGCGTCCTGCACGACCTTGGCGACGCGGGTATTCACCTCGGCGGCGGTTTCGCCGGTGCGGTAGGACGGATACTTCTGCTTGTAGTCCGTCGCGGCGGCGATGTACAGCGTGACCGCCTTCGCGTCGGAGACCTTCAGCGAAGCGCCGTCGGAGCCTTCGGAGAGCGTGCCTCACCGTTGTCGAGGACGACCTTGATCTGCGAGTTGTACAGCAGGCCGTTGTTGCCGAGAGCGCCCTTGACGGTGAGCGTGTCACCCTTGACCGTCGTGGTTTCGCCGGTCTTGGAGTAGTTCGTGTTGGTCGGCATGCTGACGTTGAAGTTCAGCTTGCCGGCTTTGCTGGCCGTGAGGCGGGCGACCATGACATTGTCGGGGTTCGACGCGAAGTATTCGCGCGTGTAGGTGACGCCGTCATGCTTGAACGTGACGTCGGCCTTGCCCTTGCTCAGGTTCAGGTCGCGGCGGTATTCGGTGACGGTCGTATCGTTGAACCCGTAGTCGAGGTAGATGTCGCCCCAGTTCAGGTAGTTGCCCTGCTCGGCCGCGTTCTCGCCGCCGGTCAGGTTGCCGGGATTGACCGTCTCGGCGCCGTTCGCGAGCTGCTTGTTGAGCGCGCGCAGCGTGGCGCCGTTCTGACCCTTGGTCTCGTTGTTGCCGCCGTTGTAGCTGGTCGAGGATCCGGGGCCGCCGGTCCACAGCGTCTCCTCGTTGAAGGTGACGCGTTCACGGCTGACCTCGCCCCAGACGGTGCCGCCGATCTTGCCGTTGCCGAACGGCAAGGTGGTCTGCTGCCAACGGTTGTTGTCGGGGTTGCCGTAATTGCCGCCGGCGGTGGCGGTGGCGTCAGTCTGCGACGCGGGCTGCTTGTACCACAGCCAGTCGTCTTTGCTGGTGTCGCCGTCTCCGCCGTCCTCAACACTGGCGATGACATAGGCGTTGAACGAAGCGGCGATTTCGGGGTCCTTGTTGTACTTCACGGTAATAGGGTATACGCCGATGCTGGCACTATCGAAAGCGCTGGTGTCGATGGTGTAGTTATCCTCACCGTTGCCTTCGGTCAGCGTCTTGACCGTGCCGTCGGCCGTGCTGGTGGCCTTGACCACGAGTCCGGCCTTGTCGAACGCCTCGCCCTTCTGGTACTTGACCTTGGTCGGGCCTTCGATGCTCAGCGTGTATGCCTTCGGCTTCTTGGTGACGGACAAGGTCGGCTGCATGGCCTCGGTGGCGCCGGTCAGCGAGGTGACTTCCTTGCTGCCGAAACGCATGTCGGACTTGTTGAGCTCGCCCAGGGCCAGCGTGATCTTCTTCTCGGTGGCGCCGGCGCTGAACTTGGCGAACTCTGCCTTGATGATGTCGGTCACGTCGAGCAGAACCTTCTTGGCGTTGCCCGATTCGACGGTCATGCCATCGGAATACTTCTTAGATCCATAAGCGAACGCATGGGACGTCGCGGTCTTCGTGGTATCGGTCACCTCGAAGTCCGGGCGGTTCGCCCACGTGGCATTGTTGGTGTCGCAGGGAGCGGTGCCGGTGCACCGCGACGTGTCAACAGCGACCACCTTGACCTTATCGGTGGCCGTGGCGGTCTTGTCTGCACCGGCGTAGCCCAGATACGTCAAGGTGAGGATGGAGTGCTCGGGCGCCGCGGTGTAATCGGACAGGTCGAACGTCATCAGACCCATCTTGGCGTCTGTGACATCGTGGACGTCGGTGGACTTGAACTTCTCACCGAAGTCGCCGTAATCGCCTTCCGGCTGCAGCGCGCCGACATAGGCCGCAGTGTTCTTCTTCTCGTTCTTCTCGCTGGCCCATGCCTGCAACGTGGTGTCGGCGGAGGGCTTGAGATCGTCCTTGGTGGACACGGAAACGGTCAGCTTCGGAGCCATGTCTGCGGTCGCGCCGTTCAGGGACGTCGTGCCTTCGGAACTGGCGAAACGAACCTCGGTCTTCTTGGTCTCGCCCACGGCCAGGGTGATGACCTTCTTGCCTTCGGCGAACTGCTGGCGCACGATTTCGGTCACATCTACGGTGACCTTCTTGGTATTGGCGGGAACCACGGTGATGGCGTCGCCCGTGTAAACCGTCGTACCGTACTCGAACGGCTTGGACTCGGCGACGAATGAGGAGTCGTTGATGCTGAACTTCGGCTTGGTCGCGCCGGTCGCGACATTCGCGCCGCAGTCTGTGGCGTTATTGGTGCACACGGTGGTGTCGACGGGGTCACCTTGATGGTGTCGGTGTCGGTGGCCGTCGGGTTGCCGCGGTAGCCGAGGTACGTCATCTCGAACGTTGCGGAATCGGGGGCATGGTCGTAGGCGCTCAGGTCGAACGTCAGCAGGCCGGTCTTCAGATCGGTGGTGTCCGCGGCATCCGTGGACTCGAACTTCTCGCCGAACACGCCTTGCGAGGGCCCTTTGCAGTGTGCCGATGTACGGCTTGGACGCCATTGAGGAATTCTTCTCGCTCGTCCATGTCTGCAACGTGGTATCGGCGGAGGGGGTGATGGTTGCTGTGGTGGAGGACGAGGCGTCGGACGCTGCCGCTCTCGTCGTGCCGACCGCGACGGCCGACACAGGTAGTCCGGCCAGCAGCATGCCGACCGTCGCGCAGGACGCCACCAGTGGCATCAGACGCGATGACATCGCTCTATGTTTCATATTTGGTTCTTTCTCCTATAGGACAGCCAGCAGCTTTGCCGGTTCATATTAATATATACATTGTTTACTAAAAGAATCAAGTCCGTCGGCGACTTGTGTCTTCAATTGGAACCACCGCTCTCAGAGAGTCCCTGGATACCGTTGTTCCCAGAATTACGTAACATTCTTGGCATTATTATCACAGGGTGCAGGGCCTCCGGCAAGACCGCCCCCAGCCTCGCTACGCTCGGCAGCTCCTGACAGCGGGAGCACACCATCCGCGCCATCGGTACCGGCCAAGTCGTCAGCGCAGCCGGTCGCGTACCACACCAGCGCAAAATCACATCAAAATCGCATTGTGTGGCCAGCCAGTCTGCCTCACAATGAAATGTGAACCCTCACATCACGTGGTGTGGCACAACATGCATCGCAAAACCGCCATTTTTCAACGCCCGAAACGACTCCTCCGATGCCCGCGTACCACACCAGCCCAAAAACCACCGAAAAACGCATTGTGTGGCAGACCGAGAGGGCGATACGCGCCGGACGCCCCTCTGCTCTCGTCACAATCATGTTCTATGGCAGCACACCGGCCATCTGCCGCACCAGCGCATCCGCTCTCAACAATCCTTCTCCCGTTTGCGTCGCTATGTGCGCGCCGGAACGACGACCGTGCGCACATAGGGACGCGAACCACAGTCCCCGAACCCGTCGCGCACCATATCTCCGCCCATCACTCGCCTACATAGCAAACAGCCCGGCGAGCCCACGCACGGCGCACTGCCATGCGTAAGTTCACCGGGCTGTCAGCCTCATCAATCCAGCGAGCGCAACGGGCACTCCATCAATCGGTGAGTGTGAATTGGCTGTTGTAGAGGTCGGCGTAAAACCCTCCCGCCGCGAGCAGTTCCTCGTGGGTACCGCGCTCGATCACGTCGCCGTGGTTCATGACGAGAATCATGTCGGCGTCGCGGATGGTGGACAGGCGGTGCGCGATCACGAAGCTCGTGCGGCCCACGGTCAGCGCGTCCATCGCCTTCTGGATCAGCTCCTCGGTGCGTGTATCGACCGAGGAGGTGGCCTCGTCGAGGATCAGGATCGGCGCGTCCTCCACCATGGCGCGGGCGATCGTCAGCAGCTGGCGCTGGCCCTGGGAAAGCGACGCCTTGTCGTCGAGCACGGTGTCGTAGCCCTGCGGCAGAGAGCGCACGAAGTGGTCGAGTCCGACGGCCTTGCATGCGGCCACGATCTGCTCGTCGGTGACGTCCTTCTTCGAATACGCGATGTTTTCACGCACTGTTCCACGGAACACCCACGTGTCCTGCAGCACCATGGAGAACTGGTCGTGCACGTTCCAACGCGGTACGGACTTGGTGTCGATGCCGTCGATCGAAATCGTGCCACCGGAAATCTCGTAGAAGCGCATCAGCAGGTTCACCATGGTGGTCTTGCCGGCGCCGGTCGGGCCGACGATGGCCACCTTCTGGCCGGCGGAGACGCTTGCCGAGAAGTCGTGGATGATCGGCTTGTCGGGCTCATAGCCGAATCGCACGTGACTGAATTCGACGTCGCCGCGCACGGTCCGGGGGTTGCCGGCCGCATCGTAGCCGAGCAGCTGCGAACGCTGCGAAGCCGTCATACCGGCGGTGGCATTCGCGCGAGTGCCGCGATGCGACAGCTTGCCGCTGTCCGTCCGTGCCGTGCTCGCGGCGGCATCAGCCACGCCGAGTTCGGCCTTGGTCGGTTCCGCATCCATCTCCGGCTCCTCAAGGAAGCCGAAGACGCGTTCGGATGCGGCCGCGCAGCGCTGCAGGTTCTGGAACGCCTGCGCGAACTGGGACAGCGGCTGCGTGAACAGGCGGATGTACATCATGAACGCCACGATCACGCCGAATTCGATCTTGCCGTCCATGGCGAGCGCCGCGCCGACCACGCACACCACCACGTATCCGAAGTTGCCGACGAAGTTCATGATCGGCATCATCAGGCCGGACAGGAACTGGCTTTTCCAGCCGGACACGTACAGGTCGTTGTTGTACTTCTCGAAGCGACGAATCGAATCGGCCTCGCCGTTGTACGCCTTGACGATGAGGTGACCGGCGTACATTTCCTCGACGTGGCCGTTGACGTCGCCGAGCGCCACCTGCTGGCGGGTGAAGTACTTCTGCGAGGATTTCATGATGACCATCATGATGATGAGTCCCAGTATGCTCGCGCCGATGGCGCACAGCGTCATGGTCACGTTGTTGTAGAACATCATGATGAGCGCGCCGAAGAACAGCGTGACCGATGTGATGAGCGAGCCGACCGACTGGCCGAGCGTCTGTCCGATCGCGTCGACGTCGTTGGTGATGCGGCTCAGCACGTCGCCGTAGCTGACTTTGTCGAAATATTTCAGCGGCAGTTTGTTGATTTTGACCGAGATGGACTCGCGCAGTCGCTGGGCGGTGCGCTGGGTGACGTTGGCCATCAGCCAGCTTTGCAGGTAGCTCAGCAGCGCGTACCCGACGTACAGTGCGACGAGCAGCCATGCGATGCGGCCGACCGCGTCCAAATCGATCGAATTCATGACGGGCTTGCCGTGCACCATGGCCGGCAGACCCTTCGTGATCTCGTTGGTCATGTCCTTGAGCTTGTCCGGGCCGATGATCTGGCAGACGGTGCCGGCCGCGCCCAGGATGAGCGCGATGATGATGACGGGAAGATAGTTGCGGCAGTAGTGGACGAGCTTGCCCATCACGTTGCCGAAATTGGCAGGCTTTTCGACCGTGCGGCCGCCGCCCGCGTATTCCTCTTGGTCCTGGCATTTGTTACTCCTTAAAAGTCCGTATTGATCTCACGCGGTCAGTTCCGACTGACTGAGCTGGGATTCGGCGATCTGCCGGTACACTTCGCAGGTGTCGAGCAGTTTCTCGTGCGTGCCCTGGCCGACCACTTTGCCGTCGTCGAGCACGATGATGCGGTCGGCGTTCATGATGGTGCCGATGCGCTGCGCGACGATGAGCTTGGTGGAATCCTTGGCCTCGCGGGCGAGCGCGTCGCGCACTTCGCGGTCGGTTTTGAAGTCGAGCGCGGAGAAGGAATCGTCGAAGATCAGGATTTCCGGATGACGGTAGACGGCGCGTGCAATCGACAGGCGCTGCTTCTGGCCGCCGGAAACGTTGGACCCGCCTTGTGCGATCGGGGCGGTGTATGTGCCGTCCATGCGCTCGACGAACTCGGTGGCCTGAGCGACGCCGGCCGCCGCCTTGACCCGGTTCATCTGTTCAGCCGGCATTGCGGCGCCTTCCGCTCTCTTGCCCGCGGCGATGAGTTCGGCTTCGCGTTTGCGGCCGGCCGGAGTGGAGGTGTCGGCCATTTCGACGTCCGCGGAGCTTGCCCCGTTCACGTCGTCGCCGTAGCTCACGTTGGATGCGACCGTGCCCTTGAACAGCACGGACTGCTGCGGCACGTAGCCGATCTTGTCGCGAAGGGCTTTCAGCTCGTAGTCGCGCACGTCCACGCCGTCGACGAGCACCTCGCCTGGGCGTGGCGTCGTAGAAACGCGGCACGAGGTTGATGAGGGACGATTTGCCGGAGCCGGTCGAGCCGATGAACGCGACGGTCTGGCCCTTTTCGGCGGTGAAGTCGATGCCTTCGAGCGTCGCCTCGCGTGAGCCGGGGTAGGTGAAGCTCACGTTGCGGAACTCGACGGTGCCGGTTTTCCCGCCGCCCAGACGCGCCACGTCGGCGGCGGTCTTGGTGCCGTTCTCGACGATCGGCTCGGTGTCGATGACTTCGAGCACGCGCTGCGCGGACACGTCGGCTCGCGGCCAGAGCACGAACACCATACTCAGCAGCAGGAAGCTCATGATGACCTGCACGGAGTAGCTGGAGAACACGACCATGTTGGAGAACACGTTGAGCTTGTCCGTCAGGCCGGCGGCGTCGATCAGGTACGCGCCGATCCAGTAGACGGCGAGCATCAGGCCGTTCATGATGGTATTCATCAACGGCATCATGATGGCCATGGCACGATTGGTGAACAGCTGGGTGTCGGTGAGGCTCCTTGTTGGCTTCGGTGAACTTGGCTTCCTGGTAATCCTCGGCGTTGTAGGCGCGCACCACGCGCAGTCCGGTGAGATTCTCGCGGGCCACAAGGTTGATGTTGTCGGTCAGGCGCTGCATGGCCTTGAACTTCGGCATGACCATGGCCATCATGATGACGATGGCCGCCAGCAGAATGACTACGGCGATGCCGGTGGCGAGCGTCCATTCGAAGCCTTCGCCGGCGATCTTGCACACGGCCCACACGGCCATGATCGGCGCTTTGACGATCATCATGAGGCCCATGGTGATGAACATCTGGATCTGCGTGACGTCGTTGGTGGAGCGGGTGATGAGGCTGGCGGTGGAGAATTTGCTCATTTCGGCGGGGCCATAGGATTCGACCTTGCGGAATTCGAGCGAGCGCAGGCGCTGGGTGAATGACGAGCCGACGCGTGCGGAGATGTAGCCGGTGACGATGGCACAGGCGACGGAGCCGAGGGAGATGAGCAGCATCTTGCCGCCGGCGATCCAGATGTCGCTCATCGCGCTGCCCGGCGTCTCGACGAGCGTGGTGATGTCTGACATATAGTCGGGCAGTTTCAGGTCGAAGTAGACCTGCCCGACGATGGTCACCAGGGCGATGAGCATCTGACCGATCTCCGCTTTGGAGAGGTATTTCAGGATGCGAAGCATTGGCTTTCCCCTTGTGTTTTGTTGGTGATTGGTTACGTTATTTGCCGCGGCATCGATATCCGATGCCCGAATTAGTTTCTGTTGTTAGATTACTTACAGTGTAAGATATTACGCATTATTCTGTGTATTCGCTGTGAATGGCGCGCTTTGCGCTGGCTGCGCACGAGAGACACGGCACGCACGCCGTCCCCACGTCATCCGCAGCCGGCGGAAGAAGCTACTTCCTCGCCGGCCTTCGCGCGCTCGGTATCCGCATATGATCGGCGACACGCCTGTCACGCTCGGCGAACGCGGCCCGCACCTCATCGGGGGTCGGGCGCGGAGCGCCGGGATGGCAGATGGCCATGTATGTCGAGAACTCCGACAGCAGATCAACGAACTCGCGCGTGCGCCGCTCCCCCATTTGCGAGAAAATCCAACAGATTGCCGAACGCATCTCCTCCAAGTCGCACTTGGACCGCTCTCGCCCGGCATCCGTAAGGTTCACGCGGATGATGCGGCGGTCGTCCGGGTCGATGTCTCGGGTGATCAACCCTTTTTCTCCAGAGCGGCAAGCACTGTGGAGATGCGGCCGGAGCTGGCCTTCAGCGAACTGGCAAGCTGCGACGGCGTCATGGTGCCGCGCAGTGCGAGCTCGTGCAGAATGAATGGCTCGCCATGCGCGCCGCGCGCGAACTCCTTCTGCATCTTGGAACGGTTGCCCCACACGCTGGCGTACAGTTCGCTGAGCGCCTCCCGCTCAAAACCCATTTCGCACCGCCTTCCGATTCGACCATTGCCGCACTACCGCGCTCCGCGGAGTACCGCCAATACATTCCAGCGGCATATACATCGTGCAAACATCTGTAATATTATCTCACACCGTAAACAATTTACAGTATGTGATTATATGTCCGCGCTTTACTCCCCCGCTACTAAACTTGATCTGTACGCATTTTTTCCGTACAACCATTCTATGGCGACACTAACGAAGCAAACAGTATCGAAACAGAAAACGTCCCGGCTTGACATTCGACTGACGGATGCGCAACGGCAGCTCATCGAGCGTGCCGCCGAGCTGACCGGCAGCACGCTCACGCAATGGACCGCTCGCCATCTCCTGGAATCAGCCCGTAAGGATATAGAAGAAGCAACCGTCCTGCATCTGGAATCACAGGCATTCGAAGATTTCATACAGGCATTGGATCAGCCGGCTCCACCAGCAGCCGAAAAAACTCATGGAAAGGGATCCGCAGTGGGCATGATCCATCATTTCCAACGTCCGCGCAAGCTCGCCCGGAAGAGAGAATGGGAAGTTCTCTTGTGGAGTACCGTTCATCGACAAGTAGCCGCACAACGCGCACCGTCATCGACCCAGCATGGGATGGCCGTCGCGTACGTGTCATTCACTGCGTCAGGTGAACCGGCGGGATTCTACACGCTGAGTGCATATTCGGCACTGCGAGCACGATCCGTCAGCGGCGCACTAGGGTCACGTGCGCTCATTGTGGAACCTTACGACGATAAAGCACGCGCGTTCTATGCGCATTTCGGTTTTCAACCGATTCCCGGAACCACCAGCATGTATCTCAGGCTCGTTTGACGACGAGCCTGTTCCGTATTTATGACGGTGACTCATAGCGTTGATTCACGGCAGTAAAGACAGCTCCTCAGGGGCGAGCGTGAGATTGACTGCGGCGAACGAGTCCCGGACCTCATGCGGGTTGCGGGCACTGGGAATGGTGAACAGACGGTCATATCTGGTCAGCTCCCACGCGAGCACCACACGCTGGTACGAGACGCCGCGGGCCGCTGCGACCGTGCGGAACGGATCATACGCATGACTGTCGAATGCGTCCAGGAACCCCGCCGAGCGGCGACCAGCACACAAAATCAAGACCGAGATCGGCGCAGTGACCCATCGTATGCTCGGGGTCGGGATGCGATGGCGAGAACTGGTTCTGCACCGCAATCAGACGGTCGCCGAGAATCCCACGGGCGGTGTCAATCTGCGCATTGTCCACGCGCGAGATGCCGGCGAACCGAATCACGCCCTCATCCAGCAAGGTTTTCAGCGCGCCGACCGTATCCTCATACGGAACCGCGGGGTCAGGCCATGCGAATACAACAAATCGAGCGCGTCGACGCCGAGGCGGAGAGCGGACTCCTTCGCGTCACGAATCATCGTCTCCGGGCGCGAGTCGGCCATCCACCCGTACCGGCTGCCGGCCGCCTGCAGGTGCTGTCGCTCGGATGCGGATGCGCTCGCGCCGTCGCCCGGGGATTGCTGAGGATCTTCCGCGTCGCGGTTCGTCACTTCCAGCGTTCGGCGATAACCAGTCTTCGTGGCGACCAGAACCTCATCGCGCGGACCGCTCCAGCTGGCGAGCGCCGCATGAACCAGCATCTCGCCGTACCCGAAATCACGCGGCACGCCTGTACCGTCAGGCCCCGGTTCGCTTGGCAGATAATACGACCATGCGGTGTCGAGATAACGCACTCCGGCGTCAAGCGCGGCATGGATCGTGCCGATGGCCGTCGCCCGGTCCGGGCGTCCCTCGATAGAGAGCGCCATCGTTCCCATGCCGAGGCGCGGCATGCGCGCTTTCCCCGCAAACTCCACAACGTTCGATGTCACCATGCCACCATCATCCCACGCGACACGAACACAGGGCCGACTGGCAATGCGCCAGCCCATGAGTCCCGGCCCCGGTTCCTTTCGACTTGTTCCGGCGAAAGTCCCATCCGAAGACACTCAAATGGGACTTTGGCGGGATGGGTGGACTTCACCTCCCGCGTGAGGCCCCGGCAGTCAACAAAAAGTCGGCCGGCCACCGAATAGGTGACCGACCGGCATCATATGCCGATCCGCTGATTCAGCGCCGGGGCTCGCGCCGACGGCGGGCGGCAAGCGCCGCGCCGGCACCGACCGCGAGCAGTGCCGCGAACGCGCCGAACACGCCGCTCACAGAGGCGCCGGTCTTCGACAGGCCGGGCTGCTTGTTGCCGGCATCCGGCTTGTTCGGCTTCACCGTGTCGCCGGGTTTCGTCGGCTCAGTCGGCTTCGTCAGTTCGGTCGGTTCGATCGGCTTGCTCGGTTCGGTCGGCTCTGACTTCTCCTTGACGGTCACGACACGCTTGACCGTGTATGACGCACTTTCGGAGTCGGTCACCGAATACATTAGCGTGTATTCGCCGTCCTTCTCGGTGTTCGCCGAACCTTCGACCAGGATCTTGTCGGTCAGATCGCCGTCCTCCTCATCGGAAGCGGTCACACCGGCCTTCGGGTCGAACGCGTCGACGTTGATGTTCTGCTTCGCGGATGCGTTGAGCAGCTGGTAGGTGGCACCGTCGGACGTGTCGAAAATCCACCGGGCCGCGGGGTCGGACTTGGCGTCTTCCACCGACTCATCGCTGAAGGCGTTGGTGCCGTCCTTGGCGACGAGCACCTTGCAGTCCGTATTGGTGATCACGTAGGCCTTGAGGCCGGGGCGCTCGGTGTCGGACTGGTCGATCTGGGTGAACTTCCAGGCCTGCTTCTTGGTGTCGGTCAGGGTCTCGGGCGTGTCGGCGATGGACAGTGCGGAATCGCCGGAAGCCGTGGCGGACAGGTTCTTGCCGGACTGCACGCCGACAAGCTGGTAGGTGTGCCCGACTAGGCGATCACCGAGACGGGATGGAACGCCCACAAGGCGTTCCGCGCCATGCCGCACGACGCGCAGACCGCATTTGCCATCCGCATGCTGTTCACCCACCGCGACGCGGACCGCTACGGCGCCGACATGTTCCTGCACTACGAGCGCGGCTTCAACGTGCGCTTCGAGGGTGCCGGCTCGAACAATTACTGAATTCGGGCATCGGGCGCCGGAGGGATCCCGGACGCGCGAGCCGCCAAGCGCGACACACGCACAACACGCGACGGTTTTGCTTGTCCGCGAGTCTGTGGTATTCTGTTTGAGTTGTCTGTTGAGGCCAAAAGGCCGCGGCAAACAGCGCAATGGAGGATTCGCCTAGTGGTCTATGGCGCACGCTTGGAAAGCGTGTTGGTGTAACAGCCTCACGAGTTCGAATCTCGTATCCTCCGCCCGGATTGGAACCCGGAAACCGTTGAAAACATTCGGTTTCCGGGGTTTTGCTTTGGTTCCTTCCGATTGTCGGTTCCCTCAGGTTCCCTCCGTGTCGACACCTTCGGCCCCGACCTGCCGCGCGTGTCACATATCGGAACCGACGATTCCGAAAACGCCTTCGAGCCTTCGCCCGCCGCGTGTCCGCCATCGAAGCCCGACCCCGCCCCACGCGTCCCGTCAGTGGGCCGATTCGAATCCCTTCATGTTCTCCGCGCAGTTTTTTTCGTTTTGGTTCGCAACAATCCCAGCCTCCGTATCGCAAGCGCATCGCAGCGAATACCGGTGGTCGGCCCAGCGTGAAGGTTCCCCCTGACCCCCTCCGATAAACGCCACACGAACGCATACGGGTGCCATGAAAGTCCATCGAACCGTCAAATCAATAGCCTTTTGCGTCCTGATTCCTCCAGTCGCTGTAAGAATCAGGACGCAAAGGGGTCTGTAAGCAGGGTGATTCCTCCATTGACTGGATGTTTTGGGTCGCTGAGCGGGTTTTGATCGGGACGATTCCTCCAATGGCTGGAAGAATCGGGACTTTTGGAGGCGTGTTTGCGGGAAGAATGTTCCAGTGACTGGAAGGATTTGCCCGCTGAGAAGGCTTTGAACGAGAGGATTTTTCCGGTCGGTGGGAGAATCCAGACGCTGGAGTGGTCTGTAATAGAGTGTGTTGCGCATAGCTTGAGGGGGAATGGTGGTATAGGCTGTACCTAAGCATTTCTGATACCGATGGAGGTCTTATGAGCCGCAAGAATTATGTCGATGATTATGCAATTTCGTTGGATATCGGAAACGCATCCGTTGGCTGGTCGGCCTTCACCCCGAATTATCGGCTTGTACGTGCAAAGGGGCATGAACTCATTGGCGTGCGACTTTTCGATCCGGCTGATACGGCTGAATCTCGCCGAATGGCACGTACCACACGCAGAAGGTACTCGCGCAGGCGTTGGCGCCTCCGTCTTCTTGATGCTTTGTTTGACCAGGCGTTGTCTGAAATTGATCCTTCATTTTTGGCTCGTAGGAAGTATTCTTGGTCCATCCTGATGATGAAAACAATGCGGATTGTTGGTACGGTAGTGTTCTGTTTGATTCAAACGAACAGGACAAACGTTTTTATGAGAAATACCCAACTATTTATCACCTGCGCAAAGCATTAATGGAAGATGACTCTCAGCATGATATTAGAGAAATCTATCTTGCCATTCATCATATGGTGAAATATCGCGGTAATTTTCTGGTTGAGGGAACCCTGGAATCGTCGAATGCGTTCAAAGAAGATGAGCTGCTGAAACTTCTTGGAAGAATCACCCGTTATGAAATGTCGGAAGGTGAGCAAAACAGCGATATTGAGCAAGATGATGAGAACAAGTTGGTTGCGCCTGCCAATGGCCAGTTAGCTGATGCTTTGTGCGCAACGCGCGGCTCGCGCTCCATGCGAGTCGATAATGCGCTTGAAGCGCTTAGTGCTGTAAACGATTTGTCTCGTGAACAAAGAGCTATTGTCAAGGCTATTTTTGCTGGACTTGAAGGTAATAAACTTGATCTCGCGAAAATATTCGTCAGCAAAGAGTTTTCTTCTGAAAATAAGAAGATACTTGGTATTTATTTCAATAAGTCTGACTATGAAGAGAAGTGTGTTCAGATTGTAGATTCGGGACTTCTTGATGATGAGGAACGCGAATTCTTGGATCGCATGCAGGGGCAGTACAACGCAATCGCTCTGAAACAGTTGTTAGGAAGGTCTACGAGTGTTTCCGATTCAAAATGCGCAAGTTATGATGCTCATCGCGCCAATTGGAATCTAATTAAATTGCAATTGCGTACGAAAGAGAATGAGAAAGACATAAACGAGAACTATGGCATTCTAGTTGGCTGGAAAATAGATAGTGGCCAACGTAAAAAAGTGTACGTGGCGAAAGCGCGTATGAGAATATGCGAAAGAAAGCCAATGTCTTTTTCAAAAAAGATGATTGAAACGTCTGATCTTTCGGAAACGGATAAAAACAGACTGATTCATGATATTGAAGAAGATAAACTTTTTCCGATTCAACGAGATTCAGATAATGGAGTTATTCCGCATCAGCTGCACCAAAATGAGCTGAAACAAATTATCAAGAAACAGGGAAAGTATTATCCTTTCTTGCTTGATGCTTTTGAAAAAGACGGAAAGCAGATTAATAAAATTGAAGGGTTATTGGCTTTCCGTGTGCCCTATTTTGTTGGTCTTTGGTTGTGCCTGAAGATCTTCAGAAATCTGATAATAGTGAAAACCATTGGATGGTAAGAAAGAAGAAGGGTGAAATCACGCCGTGGAATTTCGATGAGATGGTCGACAAGGACGCCTCTGGTCGAAAGTTCATTGAACGATTGGTGGGTACTGATAGCTACTTATTGGGTGAGCCGACGCTGCCGAAGAACTCCCTGTTGTATCAGGAGTATGAGGTTCTGAATGAGCTCAACAATGTTCGCTTGTCTGTGCGCACTGGAAATCATTGGAATGATAAGCGCAGAATGCGTCTTGGCCGTGAAGAAAAAACTCTTCTGTGTCAGCGTCTTTTTCATGAAAGGGCAGACTGTTACAAAAGAGGACTGCGGAAAATCTTTTGCGCAAAGAATATGGACGTACATACGAGTTGTCTGGCTTGTCGGATGAATCGAAATTTACGAGTTCATTGTCAACGTATGGCAAGATGTGTAGAATATTCGGCGAGAAATACGTGAATGAGCATCGCGATTTGATGGAAAAGATCGTTGAGCTGCAGACTGTATTTGAAGATAAAGAAACGCTCTTGCATCAGTTGCGGCAGCTTGAAGGCATTTCGGAAGCGGACTGCGCTTTGCTCGTAAACACTCATTACACTGGTTGGGGCGTTTGTCTCGCAAATTGCTGACAACAAAAGCTGGTGAGTGCAAGATTAGTGATGATTTCGCGCCGCGTAAACACAGCATTATTGAAATTATGCGTGCTGAAGACCGTAATTTAATGGAGATCATTACCGACAAGCAATTAGGTTTTTCTGATTGGATTGAGCAAGAAAACCTTGGTGCAGAAAACGGTAGTTCTCTTATGGAAGTCGTTGATGATTTGAGGGTCTCACCAAAGGTAAAACGAGGAATTATTCAGTCGATTCGTTTGATTGATGATATTTCTAAGGCAGTTGGCAAACGGCCGTCAAGAATTTTCTTGGAGTTGGCGGATGATATTCAGCCAAGTGGCCGGACGATATCTCGAAAGAGCCGTCTACAGGATTTGTACAGGAATGCGAATCTGGGGAAGGAATTCAAAGGAATCGCGGACGAGCTTAATGCGTGCAGTGATAAGGATCTTCAGGATGATCGTCTGTTCCTGTACTACACGCAGCTTGGAAAAAGACATGTACACGGGCGAGGAATTAGATCTCGATAGGCTTTCATCGGCGTATGACATTGACCATATTATTCCCCAGGCGGTGACGCAGAACGATTCGATCGACAATCGAGTGCTCGTGGCGCGTGCTGAGAACGCTCGCAAGACGGATTCGTTCACGTATATGCCTCAGATCGCAGACCGAATGCGTAATTTCTGGCAGATACTTTTTTAGACAATGGATTAATCAGCCGCGTTAAGTTCGAGCGATTGACTCGTCAAAACGAATTCTCGGAGCGTGAGAAAGAACGTTTTGTTCAGCGTTCGCTGGTTGAAACAAGGCAGATTATGAAGAATGTCGCAACGTTGATGCGCCAACGGTATGGCAATAGCGCGGCGGTCATTGGTCTCAATGCGGAATTGACTAAAGAAATGCACAGATATTTGGGATTCTCGCATAAGAATCGTGACATCAACGATTACCATCACGCGCAAGATGCGCTGTGCGTCGGCATCGCTGGACAGTTTGCGGCCAATCGTGGTTTCTTTGCGGATGGTGAGGTTTCTGACGGTGCACAGAATTCTTATAACCAGTATTTGCGTGATTACCTGCGTGGATATCGTGAGAAACTGAGCGCAGAAGACAGAAAACAAGGCCGTGCGTTTGGTTTTATTGTTGGCTCGATGCGTTCTCAAGATGAACAAAAAGCGAGTTAATCCGCGTACTGGAGAAGTTGTTTGGTCTGAGGAAGACAAAGATTATCTGCGTAAGGTGATGAATTATCGTAAGATGCTCGTTACCCAGAAAGTCGGAGACGATTTCGGGGCGCTGTACGATGAGACAAGATATGCTGCGACTGATCCGAAAGGAATTGGGTATTCCTTTCGATGGTGCCAAAGCAAGACACTTCCCTTTATGGAGGTTTCTCAGTGCGAAGCCTGCCTACGCGGTTCTGATTGAATCAAAGGGGAAGACCCGCTTGGTCAATGTAACGATGCAGGAGTATTCGCTGCTAGGGGATAGGCCGTCTGATGATGAGCTGCGAAAAGTGTTGGCGAAGAAGAAGAGTGAATATGCGAAAGCGAACATTCTGTTACGTCATGTGCCGAAGATGCAGTTGATCCGTTATGGCGGTGGACTGATGGTGATTAAGTCGGCTGGCGAATTGAATAATGCTCAGCAGCTTTGGTTGCCGTATGAAGAGTACTGTTATTTTGATGATCTGTCTCAAGGGAAAGGTTCTTTGGAGAAAGATGATCTGAAGAAGCTTCTCGATTCGATTCTGGGCTCTGTACAGTGTCTCTATCCGTGGCATAGATTCACCGAGGAGGAGCTCGCTGACTTGCATGTTGCTTTCGACAAGCTTCAGAAGATGAGAAGAAGAATGTCATCACGGGTATAGTCAGCGCATTACATGCGGATGCGAAAACGGCAAATCTGTCAATTGTGGGAATGACAGGTAGCTGGCGTCGAATGAATAACAAATCTGGCTATACATTTTCCGACGAAGATGAGTTCATCTTCCAGTCGCCGTCAGGACTTTTGAAAAGAGAGTAACGGTAGGGGAGTTGAAAAGAAAGGCAAAAAAAGAAGTAAATAGTAAGTATCGGACAAATGAAAGAGGCTCCCGACATTATCAGGAGCCTCACAGCCATAAGGCCAGGTATAAAACCTTCTGAAGCTTGGTCGAAACCTTGCTTTATTTCAATTTATGCCTGTCAGGTCAATGACCTTGATCATGGATTGCGACCAAACAATCCTCTGTAAGTATAGCACGATGAGGTGTATATGGCATGGCGGAATGTAGTGGTAACTCGGCATTGCAAGATTTCCACAAAAATGAGATTGCTAGTTATTCAGACGGACGATGATGTGTGCCAATTGCCCATGGACGATATCGGTATGTTGATGATTGAAACGACACGGGCGGTAATCACGACATGTGCGATAGCAGATTTGTTGAAACGCGATGTGAAAATCGTATTCTGCGACGACAAGCATCTTCCAATAGGGGAGACGAGCCCTTATGAGACTGAATCAAGTCGACGGGCATACATAATTCAGCAAATACGTTGGGATGAAGCGCGTAAAGATCTGTTGTGGCAGCATATTATTCGTGAGAAAATTGCGCATCAAGTGTCTGTGCTGGAGAAGAATTGTGACAGTCTTGACCTTGAGAAAATGAAGTCACTTGTTGTGGATGTGAAGCCTGGAGATTCGGATAATCGTGAAGCGGTTGCGGCTCACATGTATTTCCCTCGGTTATTCACATATGAGTTTGTTCGTTCCGATGAGGAGAATGGAATAAACGGGATTTTGGATTATGGGTATGCGATTATTCTTTCTGAAGTGGCTAGGAAAATAACGGAAATTGGCTATCTGACGGAATTTGGAATTCATCATGATAACGAGAAGAATCCGTTTAATTTGGCTTGTGATTTGATGGAGCCGTTCCGTCCTTTTATGTATGAAAGAGTCTTTCAATTGGGTGCTGAACACCTTGATTCCAAAGTCAAAGTTGAATTGATGAGATTTATGCGAAGCGATAGTGCCCGAGCTTGGTACTACGATTACTCAACTTATCAGTGTGTTTGTGAGATGCTCTTCGGTATCTTTCTGGTGAAGAATGCTTGCCGGAATTGGGGTTTGTGCGATGCGGTACAGAGTTATGCAGTGATAGTTTTTTTTGACCTTCCTATGAAAAAAACCGCTAATGAGAGAAAAATATATGCGGAATTTAGGAAAAATCTGATTCGTGAGGGATTCCTTATGATTCAGGAGTCGGTTTATGTGAGTGGCGACCACGCGTGAGTCTGCGCATTTTTTGGAGAATAGAGTAGCTAGTTTTGCGCCTGCTGAAGGTTTGGTTCAGTCGTTGATTATTACGGAAAAACAGTACTCGTCTATTCGGTTTTTAGCTGGGTCGATGATTGATGATGCACAGAATAGTGATGATAGGACTGTGATTATATGATAGATAGCCTTGTTGCGTACCCTCTTGATCCTGTGCAACTTGAGATGGGGCTGAATGTTATAGGATGCGCATCTCCAAAAATTTTTATGAGTTATCTGCGGGACTTCAGGAAGATGCCGATTCTGTTGTACTTGGCGTGGGAGAAAAAACTGTTTTGGCTTCCAAAAGTATAATTTATATTGGTGATTGCGCGGATGAAGTGGATTATAATGCTTTGTTCCAGAAGCTTTGCTGTCAAGAAAATAATCGAAGGATTTACGCCTGAGCAAATCAGTAGATTATTGTCTTTGCAGGCTGAGTTAAAAACAATTATTCAAGATGAGATATGGGGTCAAAAATCTACCTCTGACTATTCCCTGCGATTTGGATTTGAAAGCAGCAATTGCAATGGCCAAACCTCGGATTGACACGAGTTCTTTGGGATCCTTGTATGATAAAATTTCGACGGCAGTAGATACTGCCGGTGCTCTTGCCGAGAGCAGGATGCTGGTGACGCTTCATACAACTCAATACTGTGATAACGACCAATTACTTTATCTGCACCGTACTTTATTGCGGTACCAGTTGCAGCTTCTTGACCTGGAATGCTGCAGCAAGAAAGTCATGCTGACAGAGGGGATGAGCCACTATGTCGATGAGGATTACGTTCAGTTCTCATGAACTGTTCAGGAATCCTTAAGGCTATCGGTTTCAGATGCCTGTCAGATCAATGACTTTGACCACTCGACGTACACGCCGTATTCAGTCTGTAGCGTTTCAGATGCCTGTCAGATCAATGACTTTGACCACGGTGGATTTACCCCACGTGTCCGTTATTTCGTTTCAGATGCCTGTCAGATCAATGACTTTGACCACTTTCGTGGTGATCTCCATTGTGTATTTCGGGTTTCAGATGCCTGTCAGATCAATGACTTTGACCACAGACCGCCTATATTTTGCGTTTTACGATCCGTTTCAGATGCCTGTCAGATCAATGACTTTGACCACCGTCGTCGATCGTCAAGGAGGCCGATTGGTGTTTCAGATGCCTGTCAGATCAATGACTTTGACCACCCAAGCGGACACCCGCCGCCGCGAACCCTCGTTTCAGATGCCTGTCAGATCAATGACTTTGACCACAAGTCCTCCGACCGGGAGCGGTTGGCAGCCGTTTCAGATGCCTGTCAGATCAATGACTTTGACCACGATGCGCGGGAATTGCACATCGAACCATGTGTTTCAGATGCCTGTCAGATCAATGACTTTGACCACTCCATAGCGATGGTGGTTATTGCTTGTCCTGTTTCAGATGCCTGTCAGATCAATGACTTTGACCACTCGCATCGCTTGATGTTGACGGTTTGTCGGGTTTCAGATGCCTGTCAGATCAATGACTTTGACCACGCAAGCCGACATCCTGACGGCGAAACGCAAGTTTCAGATGCCTGTCAGATCAATGACTTTGACCACAACTCGTTTAGTCGTTGCCACCATACGTTAGTTTCAGATGCCTGTCAGATCAATGACTTTGACCACTGTTGTCTGCCCCTTTGTCGGGGTTTGCCGGTTTCAGATGCCTGTCAGATCAATGACTTTGACCACAGACCGCCTCTATTTTGCATTTTATGATCCGTTTCAGATGCCTGTCAGATCAATGACTTTGACCACTGTATGCGTCGCGTAGGTCGGCAACTGAACGTTTCAGATGCCTGTCAGATCAATGACTTTGACCACGCACTCTTGCACCGTATGTAGCATGATGTAGTTTCAGATGCCTGTCAGATCAATGACTTTGACCACGCACGGTCTCGCCGTCCAGTGCGTCGAACCGTTTCAGATGCCTGTCAGATCAATGACTTTGACCACTAAAATCAACCACAATATAGTTATAGCGTTGTTTCAGATGCCTGTCAGATCAATGACTTTGACCACGTTTGACCGGCGGCGATAAATATATATGTTGTTTCAGATGCCTGTCAGATCAATGACTTTGACCACCGCGCGTACGGAAGTGATGAAAAATGATAGTTTCAGATGCCTGTCAGATCAATGACTTTGACCACGTGCACAGGATGCGGATGGGTTGGGTGGCGGTTTCAGATGCCTGTCAGATCAATGACTTTGACCACCCGTGGCGATATGGCGTGTATGGTGAGGCCGTTTCAGATGCCTGTCAGATCAATGACTTTGACCACGCGGCTGGTGGTGATCGTGTCGGCCACGTTGTTTCAGATGCCTGTCAGATCAATGACTTTGACCACTATGTCATACCTTGCAACGCAATAGGCCGCGTTTCAGATGCCTGTCAGATCAATGACTTTGACCACAAACGCGTATTAAGTATGTCGCACGCGGCGGTTTCAGATGCCTGTCAGATCAATGACTTTGACCACTGGTGAGCCACACATCATCCGCCCGCCAATGTTTCAGATGCCTGTCAGATCAATGACTTTGACCACCACGGCTCGTGTCGCGTCCTTTGACGTTCAGTTTCAGATGCCTGTCAGATCAATGACTTTGACCACCGGAAATCCCCGACGAACGTAGCACGAGGCGGTTTCAGATGCCTGTCAGATCAATGACTTTGACCACCGCAGTGAGGTAGTTCAGTTTGTTATCATCGTTTCAGATGCCTGTCAGATCAATGACTTTGACCACAATCGCGAATAGGTTACCAAAAGCATGCGCGTTTCAGATGCCTGTCAGATCAATGACTTTGACCACGCCTGAACAATTGCAAACCATGAGTAACATGTTTCAGATGCCTGTCAGATCAATGACTTTGACCACTGAAAATCGTAACAGAAGACAACGGCGCAAGTTTCAGATGCCTGTCAGATCAATGACTTTGACCACGTCTCACCAGAAACACCTTTGGATAAAAAGGAGTTTCAGATGCCTGTCAGATCAATGACTTTGACCACCCAACGATGCAAGCGATGTCGCTGTGTTTCGTTTCAGATGCCTGTCAGATCAATGACTTTGACCACTCATGTACGGTACGGGTATCTTGACACCGTGTTTCAGATGCCTGTCAGATCAATGACTTTGACCACCGGACGAATTGTAGGCGGCCTTCCACACGTGTTTCAGATGCCTGTCAGATCAATGACTTTGACCACTGGGTATGCCCAGTTTGTTGATAGTTATGCGTTTCAGATGCCTGTCAGATCAATGACTTTGACCACGCTTGCTGGTCTCGTTAGTGCCACTTTTTGGTTTCAGATGCCTGTCAGATCAATGACTTTGACCACCGGCATGAGTATCAAAGAGTTCCTGTACTCGTTTCAGATGCCTGTCAGATCAATGACTTTGACCACGACATGCAAACGTTTGAAAACCGCGTCGAAGTTTCAGATGCCTGTCAGATCAATGACTTTGACCACCAATTTTCAACAGCTATCATCACGGAGAATGTTTCAGATGCCTGTCAGATCAATGACTTTGACCACCCGCACGTTCGCTATTCCTTATCTCCGTTGGTTTCAGATGCCTGTCAGATCAATGACTTTGACCACTTGGCGACTCTACGACGGTTCGGCCTTGCAGTTTCAGATGCCTGTCAGATCAATGACTTTGACCACCGTTGCCGGTGTCCGTCGTCGCGACCGCGTGTTTCAGATGCCTGTCAGATCAATGACTTTGACCACCAAGGCGGCGGATACAGTGCCCGGCACTTCGTTTCAGATGCCTGTCAGATCAATGACTTTGACCACACTGGAGTGCGTTGGGCACGCCGGATGACTGTTTCAGATGCCTGTCAGATCAATGACTTTGACCACCAGCCACGACAAAATCCGCATCAAGCTTACGTTTCAGATGCCTGTCAGATCAATGACTTTGACCACCCTGGTTGACGAAGTCAAGCTGCGCGCTCAGTTTCAGATGCCTGTCAGATCAATGACTTTGACCACAAGATAATATTTTCCCGGATTATGATTTTCGTTTCAGATGCCTGTCAGATCAATGACTTTGACCACCCGCACACGCGGAACGTCCTATGCGTCGCAGTTTCAGATGCCTGTCAGATCAATGACTTTGACCACTTTTTCTCACTGGATAATTCGCCGTGAATGAGTTTCAGATGCCTGTCAGATCAATGACTTTGACCACTCGTAATTGCGAAATATGGCACATGTGTACGTTTCAGATGCCTGTCAGATCAATGACTTTGACCACCACTGTGCTTCCTGAAACATGTGATTCTGGGTTTCAGATGCCTGTCAGATCAATGACTTTGACCACGATTCTGCCCGATGGCAAGCGACTGATTGAGTTTCAGATGCCTGTCAGATCAATGACTTTGACCACTCAATCAGTCTACGCGTCGTCATCCATTGTTTCAGATGCCTGTCAGATCAATGACTTTGACCACCATGCCTAGTCGCAATCCATCGCGTCCTTGGTTTCAGATGCCTGTCAGATCAATGACTTTGACCACAATATGATGATAACCCGCTGTTTGGTAATGGTTTCAGATGCCTGTCAGATCGATGACTTTGACCACCGTGACCGTATGGAGCAGGGCGGAATATATGTTTCAGATGCCTGTCAGATCAATGACTTTGACCACTTTGGTGCGTACGTCGTAGAGGTACGCGAACGTTTCAGATGCCTGTCAGATCAATGACTTTGACCACTGCCACTATCGCATACCCACATAGCAAGCCGTTTCGATGCCTGTCAGATCAATGACTTTGACCACAAACGTGTGTTGATTATGTCGCATGCGGCGGTTTCAGATGCCTGTCAGATCAATGACTTTGACCACGGCGGACGCGCCAGAATCTACCCAAACGTGGTTTCAGATGCCTGTCAGATCAATGACTTTGACTACACACGGGACGCATCTCTCAAACGTCGGTTTCCATTTCAGATGCCTGTCAGATCAATGACTTTGACCACTAGTGCCCGACATTATGGCATCGGATACGCGTTTCAGATGCCTGTCGATCAATGACTTTGACCACCGTGACCGTATGGAGTAGACCGGAGTTTGTGTTTCAGATGCCTGTCAGATCAATGACTTTGACCACTGATCATCCATACATCACCGGCACGCCAATGTTTCAGATGCCTGTCAGATCAATGACTTTGACCACTAGTCGTACGTGTTTACATATTGTTCATACGTTTCAGATGCCTGTCAGATCAATGACTTTGACCACCGAGTACGGCCAATCAGATCGCCACTAACGGTTTCAGATGCCTGTCAGATCAATGACTTTGACCACAATATTATGATTTCTATGATTCCACGCGCAGTTTCAGATGCCTGTCAGATCAATGACTTTGACCACTTACCCTGACGTCACGCGCACCCCGATCACGTTTCAGATGCCTGTCAGATCAATGACTTTGACCACTGCGCAGATCGTCGTAACCAAAGCGACCGAGTTTCAGATGCCTGTCAGATCAATGACTTTGACCACTGAGTCTTACGCATTGCGCAAGGCGTGTTTGTTTCAGATGCCTGTCAGATCAATGACTTTGACCACATGTGACCTGCATGGCCACCTCCTGAGAATGTTTCAGATGCCTGTCAGATCAATGACTTTGACCACTCTCCCTGACTGCGCTCGACAGGTTGAACAGGTTTCAGATGCCTGTCAGATCAATGACTTTGACCACGCGGATGTCGCCAATTCCAATTCGATGTGGGTTTCAGATGCCTGTCAGATCAATGACTTTGACCACGTGGACAGTGCGGTGAGCGCCTTGGTGGTGGTTTTCAGATGCCTGTCAGATCAATGACTTTGACCACGCTGATCCGCGACGGCGTGCTTGATTCGTTGTTTCAGATGCCTGTCAATCAATGACTTTGACCACGTTCAGGAACTTCAGGTGGGTCACATCGTCGTTTCAGATGCCTGTCAGATCAATGACTTTGACCACAGAATGCATTCCGATCTGGGATAACCGTATGTTTCAGATGCCTGTCAGATCAATGACTTTGACCACATGACTGTCGTGATGTGGTCGCGTCGTTCAGTTTCAGATGCCTGTCAGATCAATGACTTTGACCACAGTCTTTAGCCGCGGAACCGGTGGAAACGTGTTTCAGATGCCTGTCAGATCAATGACTTTGACCACACAATCGGCCAGGCAGCCCTCGGGATATAGGTTTCAGATGCCTGTCAGATCAATGACTTTGACCACTGCCGGTTCCAGCGTGTTTTTCATGTGTTTGTTTCAGATGCCTGTCAGATCAATGACTTTGACCACCGGCCTCCAACAAGCCGGACAAACCACCGAGTTTCAGATGCCTGTCAGATCAATGACTTTGACCACCCTTTAGCGATGGCGCTACACCTGAAGATTGTTTCAGATGCCTGTCAGATCAATGACTTTGACCACAGTGGCCGTTCTCGTCCAACGTGCTCCAACGGTTTCAGATGCCTGTCAGATCAATGACTTTGACCACCTCGATCCGTCACGCCACGACAACATGTCGT
>VOFH01000553.1_pt1:0-142500 | contig 286250 bp, 325 predicted proteins | sample 5384091 | NCBI WGS metagenome assembly VOFH01 (sample SAMN12384727, study PRJNA508395) | human gut metagenome | isolation source: healthy gut G | host: Homo sapiens
TCAAGGAGAAGGCAGCCGAGCTGTACGAGCAGGTCAAGGCAGCCGGTATCCGTGCGAAGATCGACCTGTCCGACAATACCCCGGGCTGGAAGTTCGCCGAGTACGAGATGAAGGGCATTCCGCTCCGTCTGGAAGTCGGCCCGCGCGACATCGCCGAGGGTCAGTGCGTCCTCGTCCGCCGCGACACCCGCGAAAAGACTGTCGTCAAGTTCGAGGATCTCGAAAAGACCATTCCGGCTCTGCTCGACGACATCCAGAAGAGCCTCTACGAAAAGGCGCTGGCAAATCGCGAGGCACATACCTACACCGCAACCAGCCTGGATGAGATGAAGTCCATCCTCGCTGAACACACCGGCTTTATCAAGTCCATGTGGTGCGGCGATCAGGCCTGCGAGGAGAAAATCAAGGAAGAAACCGGCATGCCAAGCCGCTGCATCCCGTTTGAGCAGGAGCATATTGCAGATACCTGCCCGGTCTGCGGCAAGAAGGCCGACAAGATGGTTGTCTGGGGCATCGCGTACTAAGACGCATCAGAAACTTATGCAGGGCGGGGTGACACATCACCTCGCCTTTGCTGTTTTTCAAGGAAAGGAGTGCTGTGCTTGCTTGCAAAGATAGAAGAATTCCTGTCCACGCCCGCCGGTCGCTTTCTGGGCATGGCCGGACTGGCGATCCTGACCGCAGTGCTGACCTATATCGCAGCGCAGACGGTAAATCGACTGATGCGCAAGCTCGTCGACCGACAGAAAAAGTCGGGCAGTTCGCTCGCGACAGTAACCGGCTTTGTGCGCTATATCGCGGTCGCTGCGGTGTATTTTGCCGGCGGCATGGTCATTATCGGAGCGATACCTCTGCTTTCGAGCGCGGTACATACTCTGCTGACGGCCGGCGGTGTTATCGCTGTGGTAGCCGGTCTCGCGGCGCAGGAGGCGCTCGGCAGCGTCGTGAGCGGCGTGATGATCCTGCTGTTCAAGCCGTTCAAGATGGGAGACGTCGTGCGTTATGTCGACAGCGACATCACCGGCACAGTCGAAGAGATCACGCTACATCACACCGCCGTGCGCACAGTCGAGAACAAGCGCGTTATCATCCCGAACAGCAAGATGAACAGCGCCATCATCGAAAACGCCGACTACGCGGACAGCCGCATCTGCGTGTTCCTGACCGTGGGCGTCAGCTACGAGAGTGACCTGAAGAAGGCGAAGGAGCTGCTTGCAGCCGAGGTAGCGCAGCAGCCGACTTATCTCGATGTGCGCACCGAACAGCAGAAGCATGACGGCGCGCCCAAGGTAACAGTCGTGGTGCTCGAGCTTGCCGACTCGTCGGTGACGCTGCGCGCGTCCCTCTGGGCGAAGGACAACGCGACTGCATTCGCGCTCAAGTGTGCCGTACTGGAGGACATCAAGCAGACCTACGACAGGGAAGGGATAGAGATTGCATATCCGCATATGCAGGTGGTTTCTTCTTCCCCCTCAGCGGAAGGGTAAACCTCTGCTGAGAATAAAGATTTCTGCAAAAAGAAATACCGCTTGCATTTCATATTAACTCTGTTATAATGAGCATATAGACTGGTTCTTTCCAGTAAAAGTAGAAGGAGGAGAAAATTATGAAAAGAAGCTTTAAGCTCGGCGCTATGGCAGTTGCCTGTGCGGCAGGCGTAATGGTTTCCGCAGGTGCGGCAAACTTCACTTCGTCTGCTGACCGTCTGCATGAGGTCGGTTTATTCCAGGGCACCGGCATGACCGCTTCCGGCGCACCGCAGTACGACCTTGACCGTGCTCCCACCCGTGCAGAGGCCGCCGTTATGCTCGTGCGCCTGCTCGGCAAGGAGGCCGACGCCAAGGCTCTCACCTATACCGCGCCGTTTACCGATCTGGAGGGCTGGGAAGCACCTTACGTCCAGTACCTTTATGACAACAGGCTGACTACCGGCGCAACCGCGACCACCTTCGAGCCGAAGGCAAAGTGTTCTGCTCAGATGTACACCACCTTCCTGCTGCGTTCGCTCGGCTACTCCGACGCGCAGAACGGTGATTTCGCCTACACCGGCGCGCTTGACTTTGCAGCGGACCACGTCGGTCTCATCGACGAATCCTTCTGTGACACGAACAATTTCCTGCGAGATAATGTTGCTGCCATGAGTTTGGAAGCGCTCGCAACCCCGGTCAAGGCGACCGACATCACCCTGCTCGACAAGCTCATCGCCGACGGTGCGATCGACCAGAGCAAGGCAGCACCGCTCTCCCAGTTCATCGATCTCGCTGAAAGCTACAATAAGACGGTTTCTACGCCGATTACCCGCGCAGAACAGGACGTTACCGCCCGTATGACCATGAAGGCATCCGGCATGGAAATCACCACAGACAGCGTGATGAATACCAAGGCCTACGTTGACCCGGACAAGCTGAAGGACGCACAGATGGAAATCACCGGCACGACCACGACCAAGGTCACAGGCTCTGAGCCGGTTGTTTCGAATATCAAGGCGTGCTACACCGGCGGCGTTTATTACATGGATATGGGTGATGGCGTCAAGGTCAAAATGACGCTGGATCTTGATGAGCTTACGGCGCAGCTTCACAGCTTCGGCGTAAGTGACGCGGGTGTTCTGCCGCTTTGCTACATCAAGAACATCAAGCAGTCCGGCTCCGACCTCACCGTTACTTACGATGGTTCGGCTCTCAACAGCACGATCAACAAGATTCTCACCAGCTATGCAGGCAGTCTCCCCGAGGGCTCTGCGAACACCAAGGTCGAATTCAAGGATACGGCCATCACCATGACCGTCAGGAACGGCCAGCTTGCAGAGGGCGCAGTCAAGGGCACCGTAAAGATCACCGCCGAAGGCGAGACCGTCTCCGCCTCCATGGATATCAAGAGCGTCGTCAAGGCGACCGGCTCCGCCGTCAAGATCAGCATTCCGTCCGACCTGTCGAGCTACATTGACATGGTCGAGTATCTTGAGCAGATTCATCCCGAGGGCGAATAATGAAAGATCATAAACAAGGCCGCAGAGCTTTTCGCTCTGCGGCCTTGTTCATCCCCTCCATGAGGGTTTTGAGCTTGTGCGCGGAAGCAAGCAGCCGTTCGGTCTCATCGCGTGACAGCGGCAGGTCGAGAACCTGAGAGACGCCTGATCTTCCTACGACGGCAGGCAGGCCGAGGCATACGCCCTCAATGCCGTAAGCGCCGCGCGCAAGCGTCGAAACGGGCAGGACTGCGTGCTCGTCCCGGATGATGGCCTCTGCAATGCGCCGCACTGCCATCGCAATGCCATAGCAGGTTGCGCCCTTGCGCTCGATGATATCATACGCTGCGTGAGTAACCTCACGCGCGAGCGAGGCAAGCATACTTTCCGGATCATCAATTCCGGCGGCAAGGCAGAAGTCGTCAAGATCCGCGCCCGAGATATTGGCGCTCGACCAGACCGCGACTTCACTGTCGCCGTGCTCGCCCAGCATGAAGGCGTGCACATTTCGTCTGTCCACGCCGAGTTTTTCCCCCAGAAGGCATTTGATTCGCGCTGTGTCGAGCACAGTCCCCCGAACCAATGACCCGCTCAGCCGGAAATCCGGACAGCTCGAGTGTATATCCGGTCAGTACATCCACCGGGTTTGACACGACGAGCAGGACTGCATCCCGGTTTACAGCGGTCAGCTGTTCCAGAATGCTTTGCAGGATGGCGCGGTTTCGCCCGAGCAGAGCCTCTCGAGTCTCGCCGGGTCGCTGGTTCGTCCCGGCCGCGAGAATAACCAGTCCGCAGTCCGCAAAGTCGCCATAGCCGCCTGCGTGTACCCGGCAGGGCCGCCGAAGCGCTGCACCGTGCGCAATGTCAGCGGCTTCGCCCTCCGCTCTGTGCATATCCGCATCAAGCAGTAATACCTCGGAGAACAGTCCGCTCACCGCAAGGGTATAAGCGCTCGCCGCACCTACATTTCCGGTACCGATGATACCACATTTTCGCATGTCTGCCATGAAACTCACTCCTTTTCGCGTATTCTGCCCGATTACCGGTTGGAAAATACATCAGAATGTGCTATAGTATTATAGCAGTACCGTGCAAATCACCCTTGTTCAATCATGCGGTATCGCCTATATATTGTCTATCACTCAGGAGGGAACACCTTTGAATAAAGTATTACGCAGTCTTTTCTGCGGTGCAGCTCTCACCGGCGCGCTGACCTGCGCCTCTCTCGCCGCCGACTTCACGCCGTGTGCAGACACGCTGCATTCACTCGGCCTGTTCGAAGGAACAGGAAGCGGCTACGCACTTGACCGTGCGCCTACCCGTGCAGAGGCCGCTGTCATGCTCGTCCGCCTGCTTGGACAGGAGGACGCCGCCAGGAAGCTCACCTATACCGCACCGTTTACCGACCTCGCCGCGTGGGAGCAGCCGTATATTCAGTATCTGTATGATAATGGTCTGACACAGGGCACCTCTGCGACTTCGTGGTCGCCGGAGGACATGTGATGCCCGGATGTATGCGGCCTTTCTGCTGCGCTCACTCGGCTATTCGGACACCGCCGGGGATTTCAGCTATACCGATGCTGCCGAGGCCGCCGCGCAGCTTGGCGTATATGATCTCGCCGCTGTCGACACCGAGCTGTTTAACCGTGATGATGCCGCGGCGGCATCCTACACCGCACTTGCAGTTTCCCGAAGGGGGAAGAGGGAATGCTGCTCGACCGTCTCGCTGAGCAGGGTGCTGTTGACGTGGCCGCTGCTGCGCCGGTCAAGCGCCTGTTTGCAAATTACGAGAGCTACCGCACCATGACCGCGAAAACCGCCGCAGCGCTTACCTATAAAACCGTCGTTCAGCCGACCGCCGTCAAGAGGAACGGCGAGACCGTGCTGACCCTGCGGGCAGAGGATGCGACCACTGCAGATACAGACAACCGGAGTCTGCTGACGAGCGGCACGCTGACGCTTTCGGCCGCAAACGTCGCTGACAAGACGCTGCTGACGGCAGTTTCACTTGAAAACGGCCTGCTGAGCACCAGTTTCGGTTCCAGAAGCGGCAGTGAAGCGTGCTCGGCACGCGACCAGATGCAGCGTCTGACCGCCTTCGGCCGCGTGCCGCTCGCGTATGTTTCGTCGCTTTCGCGCTCGAACGACCGCTGGACGATCGAACTTACCTCGCCGCTCTATGACAGTCTTACGGACACCGCTGCATTTGCCATGCCAAACGGCAACCGCATGCAGGTATCGAACATTCAAACTGAACAGACGGTCTCCTTTGGGAAAATCGTCTCTCAGACGGTTTCTTTCGACTGCACAGCAGGGGAGTACACCATTTCCGTCTCGGCAGATTTCGCAGGCTAAGGCCATACCGTACAATTCCCGTAAGCCGCATCAGCTTTAATCGCGCTGTACCGTCCAAAAAATAATTTGAATTTTTTCGAAAAACAGGGAACCTTCTGTGCAGTTCTCCGTCTAACAGGACAAGAACATAACACAGGAGGATAAAACACTATGATGAAGAGAACGATGGGCGGCGTACTGGCCGCTGCAATGATGATGATGAGCGCACTTCCGGCTGCCGGCGCAGTTGATGTCTCTCATCTGAACGGAACGAGCAGCTCGACGCTGACGCAGGCCGCTGCCGATATGCTCCCGTCTCTGTCCGTTGCACCGATGACCGAGCTGGCGACCGTTGTCAGCTATGAGAACGGCGATCTGACTGTTAAGACCGCAGACGGCGACGAGCTCGTACTGCACACGGAAAATGCGATCGTCATGGACACCCAGACCGCTGCTGCGGCTGATCTGTCTGCCCTCAAGGCAGGTGAGAGCGTTTATGTGTATCACGATGAGGCTGTCACCATGTCTCTCCCGGCACAGACTACCGCCTATGCTGTTCTGACCAATCTCACCGACAAGCACGCTCCGGCATCTCTGCTCACTGCTGAGGCTGTTCAGAAGAACGACGACGGCTCTGTCACCGTTACCTGCGAGGGCGGCTCTCTGAACCTCACCATCGCGAAGGACGCGAGCGTTCAGCCGTTCATGACCCGCAACATTGTAACCGTTGATGATATCCATGTCGGCACCCGTTTCCTTGCATGGTTCGATGTCGCTGCTGAGTCTTACCCGGCACAGGCCGCTGCCGACCGCGTCGTTATCCCGGGTCAGGAGGACAGCCGTTTCCTCGTATTCAAGCAGGACGGCTCCGAGCTGACCGAAGGCCGCGTTGCTGACGGCGTTGCGATGGTTCCGGTACGCAAGGTCGCAGAGACCCTCGGCTACAAGGTTTCCTGGGACGGCAAGACCAATACCGTTATCCTCAAAAAGGGCGAGACCCCGATCAACATCCAGCTTGGCAAGGACCGCTACCACGCAGGCAACGATCGCACCGGCGGCGTATCCCTCGGCGCAGCCTCCTACGAGGTTGACGGCACGAGCTGGGTTCCGGCGGAGCTGTTCCAGCTGGCAGGCGAGACCCTGTCCTTCGCTAACGGTTCACTCGTCCTCGGCACGATGGTTCAGCCGGCTGTTTAAAACCGTACATTTTCTACCGTCCGCCTCGGTTATCCCGGGGCGGATTTTTTTATGCACGATGCACACTGTTAACAAACCGTGAATTTTCTTTCACAACCTCTTGATTTTTCTCTCGGAGCGTACTATTATATCATTGTTAGCACTCGAAAGCGTAGAGTGCTAAGCTCATTTTAGAAAATCAAAACACAGAGGTGTATGTAACTATGGCACAGAAACAGTTCAAGGCAGAGTCCAAGCGTCTGCTTGACCTGATGATCAACTCGATTTATACGCACAAGGAGATTTTCCTGCGCGAGCTGATCTCGAATGCATCGGATGCCACCGATAAACTCTACCATAACGCGATGAAGGAAGGCAAAACGGGCATCACGCGCGATGCGCTCCCCATCGAGCTGACTCTCGACAAGGCGAACCGCCGCTTCATCATCGAGGACCACGGCTGCGGCATGACCGCTGAGGAGCTCGAAAGCAACCTGGGTACGATCGCGCGTTCCGGCTCGCTTGCCTTCAAGGCTGAGAACGAAAAGCAGGACGACATTGACATCATTGGCCAGTTCGGTGTCGGTTTCTACGCCGCCTTCATGGTCGCAAAGCACGTTGAGGTCGTTTCCCGTGCGGTCGGCAGCGACAGCGCAAACCGCTGGGAGTCGGACGGCGCGGACGGCTACACCGTGACGCCCTGTGAAAAGGCAGAGAACGGCACGAAGATCGTCCTCACCATCAAGGACAACACCGAATCCGAAAACTACGACGAATTTCTTGAACCTTACCGCGTACAGGGTCTGGTCAAAAAATACTCCGACTACATCCGCTATCCGATCAAGATGGACATGATACGCTCCCGTATGAAGGAAAAGCCGGCGGATGCAGGGGAGGATTACCAGCCGGAATGGGAGGAATACACGGAAAACACAACCCTTAACTCCATGGTCCCGATTTGGAAGAAATCCAAGAAGGAGCTGAAGGACGAGGACTACAACAATTTCTATACGCAGAAGTTTTTTGACTATCAGCCGCCGCTTTGTCACATCCATACGAGCGTTGAGGGTGCAGTGACCTATACGGCGATGCTGTTCATCCCCGCGCACGCGCCGATGGATTACTATACCAAGGACTATGAAAAGGGTCTTCAGCTCTACTCCAACGGCGTGCTCATCATGGACAAGTGTGCCGATCTGCTGCCTGACCACTTCAGCTTTGTCCGCGGCATGGTAGACACCGCAGACCTGTCGCTCAACATCTCCCGCGAAATGCTCCAGCACGACCGCCACCTCAAGGCTATCGCGCAGAGTCTGGAAAAGAAGATCAAGAGCGAGCTGCTCAAGATGCAGAAGGATAAGCCGGAGGATTACGACAAGTTCTGGGCAGCCTTCGGCCGCCAGATTAAGTATGGCGCATACGTCCAGTACGGCGCACATAAGGAGCTGCTTCAGGATCTGCTGATGTATCATTCCTCGACCGAGAACAAGCTCGTTTCGCTCAAGGACTACGTTTCCCGTATGAAGGAAGACCAGAAGTATATTTACTACGCCTGCGGTGAAACTGTTGATAAGATCAAGATGCTGCCTGTCATGGAGACTCTGTCCGACAAGGGCTATGAAGTCCTCTGCATGGATGACAGTATCGACGAGTTCTGCACCAAAATGATTGCGAAATACGACGACAAGGAATTCAAGTCGATTCTGGACGCAGACCTTGGTCTGGAAAGTGAAGAGGAAAGGGAAGAGATCAAGAAGCAGTCTGAGGACAACAAGGAACTGCTCGACGCGCTCAGCAAGGCGCTTGAGGGCAAGGTAAAGAAGGTCGAACTGACCGGCCGCCTCAAAAACCATCCGTGCTGTCTGCGCGCCGAAGGCCCGGTAACGCTCGAAATGGAGAAGGTGCTCAACCAGCAGGCCGCCGTCAACGGCGGCGAGACCGTCCGCGCTGATCGCGTACTCGAACTGAACGCAGATCACCCGATCTTCAAGAAGCTGTGCGCTCTCCAGGCCGAAGGTTCGGATGCTCTTGCCGACTATGCAGACATTCTGTACACGCAGTCGCTGCTGATCGAGGGTCTGCCGGTAGATGACCCGGCCGGCTACGCCAACAAGATCTGCGCTCTTCTTGCCCGCTAAACGCATGCTCATGAAAGGAGACGGATGCACATGAAAAAATGCTCTGGATTGTCAATCCCCATGCCGGACGCGGTGCGATGCGCGGCAAGCTCATTGACTGCATCCTCGCCTTTCAAAAGGCAGGGTTTGACGTGACCCTGCACGTAACCGAAGGTCCCGAGGATGCGACCCGCGTTGCGCAGGCAAGAGCCGGGGAATTTGACCGTATCGTCTGTGCCGGCGGCGACGGCACACTCAACGAGGTCGTCACCGGACTGATGCAGAGCAAGGTACGGCCGCCTCTCGGCTACATTCCTGCCGGCACGACCAACGATTTTGCTACCAGTCTCGGTATTCCCAAGGTTCCAGCCGAGGCGGCTGCTATCGCTGCAAAGGACCGCTTGCAGGCGCTCGATATCGGCCGCTTTAACAGCCGCTATTTTAACTATATCGCTGCCTTTGGCGTATTCACTGAGGTCAGCTACGCCACGCCGCAGCAGACTAAAAACATCTTCGGCCGTGCTGCCTACATCATGCAGGGCGTCATTTCGCTCGCGAATATCAAGGAATACCGCATCCGCGTCAACAGTCCGGAAATGCAGACCGAAGATCACTTCATCTACGGCATGGTAACAAATTCGGTCTCTGTAGGCGGTTTTAAGGCACTGAGTCCGGACTCTATCGCACTCGATGACGGTCTGTATGAGGTTCTGCTCGTCTATCCGGTCGATAATCCGATGGAGCTTCAGTGGCTGATCAATGACCTGCTGACGCATAACACCGAATCGACTCGTTTCTCTACTTCCGCACCTCGCATATCTCATTTGACTCAGATGAGGAAATCTCCTGGACGCTTGACGGTGAATTCGGCGGTTCAGAGACGCATGCCGAGATCAAAAACTATGCAAGAGCCATCCGCTTCGTGACTGCCGGGGACGATGCGGACGGAAACAGCTGAGCAGCAATACCGACAGCCGCCAAAGGGCAGTGACACCGTATCGCGTCCCTGCCCTTGTTCATCTGCATCAGAAAGAAACCAATATCGGCTGCAGCTGCCGACCTTCAAGTGCTGCTTCCATGGTCTCCGGCAAGAGCGAAAGTTCACTTACCAGCGACCGCGGTTTGCTCTCCGGATCATCCTGTCCGAACGGCACGAAATAATAGTGTCTGCGATTCAGCAGTCTTCCGATATTCTCTGCGGAGGCTGCAAGCGCATCATTGGTTGAAAGTGCGAGGACAACCGGTCTCTCGCTTCGCAAATGACTCTTAACCGCCATTGCAGCGGTCGTATCTGTAATACCGTGCGAGAGCTTTGCAAGCGTGTTGCCCGTGCAGGGCACAACGATCAGCACATCGAACATCCGCTTCGGCCCGATCGGCTCCGCACCCGCAATGCTGTCGATGATCTCGCTGCCAGTGATATTCCGCAGACGTTCACGCAGATCATCCGCCGTGCCGAACCGTGTATCCATACCGCCAGCATGCTCGCTCAGGATTGGTGTGACGCTGTGACCGAGCGATACAAGATTTTCCATTGCTCGAAGCGCCTTTATGAACGTACAGAACGAACCTGTCATAACAAAACCGATTTTCACAGCACGCCCTCCTCTCGCAGTATAGCGGTCACCGTAGCATAAATCGCGGCAGCAGCCGTGCGCGGCGCAACCTTTCCGGGCAGAGACAAGGCGTGTATTACCCGGCAGCCCGTTGGAGGTTCTGCATCCGGCGCAACACCTCCCGGCATGGACGCAAGGTCGATCACAATGCAGGATGGCGTCAGTGCGCGCAGTATCTCGCCCGTCAGAAGCGGTGCAGGCACAGTATTGAAGATGATCTCCCTGCCGTGCACCTCCTGTGCAAGCTGTGCCGTATCCACCGCCGCAAGGCCTGCGGATTCGATACGAGCACGGTCTCTCAGTGACCGGGCCGCGACGGTCACCTGTGCTCCCAGTGCATGCAGTCTGACAGCAAGCAGAAATCCGATCCGTCCCGCACCAATGACGAGCACATGTGCACCCTGTATCGTGCAGTCAGTCTGCTCCATAGCGAGCTGCAGCGCTCCCTCGCAGGTTGGCACGGCATTGCGTATCGCAAGCTCCTCTCGTGAGATAGTCGATCAGGCGCACACCGCACTGCACCGCCCGGGCATGCAGCCGAAAGGGTACCGCACCGCCGAACGCCGGCACGCCTGCCGGTATCGCATCAAGCACCTGCATCACATCAGTCTCCGTCCTCGCAAGCGGTGCGCGCAGCAAGCCATCGCCCTGCATGACGGGGACGGGCAGCAGCACTGCATCTGCGCCCTCTGTACATGACGCAGCATCAGAGCAGACCGCTGCGCCCGCTATGTTCGCCCGGTCAAGCGCAAACGTGCGCACGGCATGACCGTCTGCCAGTGCAAGGCTCGCCAAAAAGACCTGACGCTCATCGCCGCCGATGACCGCCAGAGTCAAGCTCTTATCCATACAAAAAACCTCCTCTGCGTCATTCTATGCATAGAGCAGGGGAGGTGCCAAAATAAAAGACTGCCGTTCTCGAGAGAAAACAGCAGTCTTTTCTGTTACTTCATTGCCGGGTCGCTCACGCCGTTCGCTTCGAACGCACGCAGACGATCGAGGCAGGTGCCGCATTTGCCGCACGGCCTCTCTCCGCCCTCGTAGCAGCTCCATGTCAGTTCATAGGGGACATGCAGCCGCAGGCCCTCCCTGACGATCTGAGCCTTGTTCCAGCGGACGAAAGGCGCTTCGATGCGCAGTGCGCCGCCTGTACCTTCTTCTACCGACCGGTTCATCGCATTCACGAATTCCTCGCTGCAATCGGGGTAGGCGTTTCCGGCTGCATCATCATGATGTGCGCCGTAGTAGATAACGCTGCATCCCTTGGAAAGTGCGACGCTCGCCGCTGCCGAAAGGAACAGTCCGTTGCGGAACGGGACATAGGTCGTGACCGGTGCACCATGCGTACTCTTCAGCTGCTCCGCATAGCTCTCCTCGGGAACCTCTTCGGTCGAGTGGGAAAGCAGCGAGCAGTCGCTGTACGCGAACACAGGGGTAAGGTCGAGGGAAGTGCCCTCCACGCCGTAGTATTCGAGGACCTTTTTCGCAGCCTCGATCTCCTGACATGTTTCTGACCATAATAAATGGACAGCGCGCTGACGTTTTCTCTGCCGTATTTCTCGACGGCGAGTGCAAGACAGGTCGTGCTGTCTACGCCGCCCGAGCAGAGCACCATAGCTTTTTCGCTCATCGGTTGTCCACCTTCTCCGGATAGAGATCGTGATGCGCGAGACGGTCGAAGGCGACCTGCTCCCAGCGTGTGCCGGGCTTGCCGTAGTTGCAGTACGGGTCGATCGAAATGCCGCCGCGCGGGGTAAATTTGCCCCAGACCTCAATGTACTTCGGTTCCATCAGGCGGATGAGGTCCTTCATGATGATGTTCATGCAGTCCTCGTGGAAGTCGCCGTGGTTGCGGAAGCTGAACAGGTACAGCTTGAGCGACTTGCTCTCCACCATGCGCTCACCGGGCACATAGGAGATATAGATGGTCGCAAAGTCCGGCTGTCCGGTCATCGGGCACAGGCTCGTAAACTCGGGACAGTTAAACTTTACGAAGTAATCGTTCTCCGGATGCTTGTTCGGAAAGCTCTCGAGCATTTCCGGTGCATAATCCGTAGGATACTTGTTTTTCTGATTCCCCAGAAGGGTGACGCCGTTCAGTTCTTCTTTATTTCTTCCGGTCATAGGTTTCATTTCTCCTTTAAATTCAATCAGTCTGCCTTGATCTTCTGCGGATAGAGTGCACGCTGAAGCACATTTACCAGTACTGCGCCGCAGATAGCCGGAACAGTCTGGCCGATACAGAGACTGAGTGCAAGCGCACTGTAAGGCACATGCAGCAGATAAGAAAGGTACGTCGAAACGCCGAGACCCGGCACAAGGATGATCGGGAGGATCATCAGCCATCGGCTCCAGCCCTGACGGCGGATGAGCACGATAATTGCGGTCGTAACGATACCGACGATACAGCCGCCGAACATGTCGAGCAGGCCAAGCCCGCCGAACAGCATGTTGGCGATGAAGTTTGCGAAACCAAGCGGCAAAACCAGGAACGGAAACAGGTAGGAAAGGCCGTAAAGCGAAGTTGCGATACGGATCTGATAAGCACCGAATGAAAAGCTCTGCGTGAAGTACAGCACTACAATGTAGAGCGCCATGATCATCGCAGAAAATGTCAGCTTTTTGCGCCTTGCTCATATTTTCTTTCACCATATTTCGTTCACCTCCAAATAATGCGTACAACAACGAGAAAAATCAACATATTTTCTGTTTCGTTGTCCCTAGTTTTGTTTAGCGACAGGATGGTTTCGAACTGTCATTTTCATATCCGGAAGCAATGAATGCCGAACAGCACGCCTTATAGTATAACGTATCGGGCAGCGAAAAGCAAGGGCAGCCGCGCAGAAAGCGTATTTTTCGTCGGAATGCCGAATCGAATAAAGAAGAAGCGCCTCGATTTCGAGGCGCCCTTGTATTTATGCTTTTCTGTGCCGATGCAGAATCTTGGAGAATGCTGCCATCAGTTCGCGACTGTTGAGCAGACCGACCGCACCGAACAGCAGCAGCTGCCAGATGAGCCAGAACGGCGGCTCGATAAGCATGAGCGCTGCCTGTACGGCGAGCAGCAGCACAGTCAGTCCCAGACGCAGACGCTTCCAGCGGATCGGCATAAACCGGCGGCTGTCGAGTGCGCGGTATATAAACAGAGCAACGTAGCTTGTCAGCGTTGCCGCTGCGGCACCCGTTCCACCGTAACGCGGAATGAGCAGCGCGTTCAGAGCAATATTAATGACCGCAGAAAATGCCGTTGAAAGGAAGGACGGAACGGTTTTTTCTCCAGCAGATACACACTCTTCTGAAAGCTCGACAGGCAGTTAAAGCCTGCGCCGATCGCCAGAATAGGAATGAATGTCCAGCCGATATAGTAGTTCTTCACCGCGAGCACCGTCATGGCGAGCTTTGCGCACATGATGCCGCCCGAGGCAATGATGAACACAATGGCGGAATAGGTATTTCCGACATTCGAGAAAAATTCGATCTGCTCCTCCTTGGTATTGCTGTTGACCATGGAGAGCTGCCACGCGTCAATAAAGATGGATGCGACGAGCGCAATGAGCGTCGGCACGCGGTAGGCGATCGAATAGATCGCGCTGACCGAGGTATTCTGCATGGACGCGAGAAACGCCTGATCGGAGAAACCGATGATATAGACGAGGATCGCATCCGGAACGAGCGGAAGTGCGTACAGCAGCATGCTGCGCCACAGATAAAAGTTAATGCGCCGCAGGCGGAAATATTTCCAGAGTCTGGCGATCATAAACAGGCACACGGTCGAAAGAGCGTCCGAACAGATAATAGAGGCTACATAGCCGTAAATGTTCCAGCGGAACACCTTGAGGTACAGGATGTTCAGCACAATGGTCATGAATGTACGGAAGATGCCGTCGATGGCATACAGGCGGACATAACCGATCGCGCGGATAAACTGGCCGCAGACATTCTGCGTGCACGAGGTCAGCACATACACATAGATCAGAATGCGGTAGTCGAGCAGTGAGCCTGCCGCACCCGCCGAGGTGTTATAGTGAACAAGCTTCAGCAAAGGATTGAACGGCAGTGAGATCAGAAAGCCGCAGGCCACGGTAAGCAGACCGATGGTGAACACATCCGGCTTGCGCCGCCTTCGCTCCAGTCCGTAACGGATAACTGCCTGTCCGATGGACAGTGATACGACCGGATACAGAATGCTGGTCGTCTTGATGATAAGATCTGCAACGCCCATCTCGTCCTGCGTCAGCACGCCGGTGTAGAAGCGCAGCATCAGGATGACAAGGATTTTGGAGCTGAATGTTCCGACAGCAAAGATAAAGGTATTGCTGAGCAGACGTTTATACTGGTTCATTTGTCGCCCTTTCTCAGCCGGATGGAATGGAATGTGTCGATGATGCGGTCGGTCAGAAACGCCGCCGCATGAGCGAGTGCGATACCTATGAGCATGCCTGCAAGCACATCGGTGGGATAGTGTACGCTCGCGTACAACCGCGAGAATGCAATGAGCGCCGCAAGAACGAGCGCGAGCACGCCGGTCTTTTTATGAAAGCACCAGAGTGCCGTCGCCGCCGCAAATGACGAAAGCGCGTGTCCCGAGGGGAACGACCACGGGTCGCCGGGTCGAGCAGAGCCGTAAGGTCGCTGTGTGCGTCACGAACGGCCGCGGCCGCATAACAAGCTCCTTGATGCAGAGATTGCCGATGACGTAGCCTGCCGCCAGCGCAAGCAGCATTGCGACGCCGGCGCGCCGCGTTTTCCGGAAAAACAGCAGCAGGACCGCTGTCTCAATCCATACCGCGCCGCCGTTTCCCATCAGAGACAGCACGGTCATCACCGGGTCGAGCACGCCGCCGCGGAGCTTGTCCGCGATAAGGAGCAAGATATTGTAGTCCACACTCCGAATGATGTCAAGCAGAATTTCCATGCTGTCTCCTTTCTTCGATTTACGCCTTGCCGGTCTTGCGGTCTACCTCGTCCACGATCAGCGCAAGCGCCTGGTCGCCGGTAACGTTCGCCGCCGTTCCGAAGCTGTCCTGCGAGAAGTGCAGTGCAATGATGAGCTGCTGCATCGGGTCGGTAAAGCCGAGCATCGAGGTGATAAGGCCGAGAGCCGCCATAACGCCGCCGCCCGGAACGCCCGGAGCCGCAACCATGGTCACGCCGAGCATAAGAATAAACGGAGCGAATACCGCAAGGGTCGGGTTCATGCCGCTTGCGATCATGATACCCATCGAGCCCAGTACGAGGCAGATGGTGTCGCCGTTGAGGTTGATGGTCGCGCAGAGCGGAACAACGAAGTCCGCAACGTCGCGATTGACGTTATTGCTGTACGCACAGTTGAGCGCTACCGGTATCGTAGACGCCGAGGACTGGGTACCGAGGGCAGTAAAGTACGCCGGCGCAATATTCTTGATGCTCTTCAGGTGGTTCTTTCTGCACACGCCGCTTGCGAGCACAAACTGGGAAAGAATGTAAAGCAGCTGAAGCACGATGATGATGCCGTAGAGAGAGGCGAACATCTTGACCGTTGCCGCGAGACGGCCCTCGGCCGCGATGTTGGCGAACAGACCCGCGATATGCACCGGAATGAGCGGAATGATCACGCGGCGCAGCACGCCGGAAACGATGTTCTGAAGATCACGGAAAACCTTGAGCATGGAATCGCCCTTGAGGTTCGCCATGCCGATGCCGAGAACGAACGCCAGCACGAGCGCGGTCATGACACCGAAAATCGGGGTGACCTCAATCGTGAAGAACGGCTCGAAAGCGTTGCTCTCAAGAACGTCGCCCGTGATGGGTTTGATGAGCGAGGGAGAAAAGCCTTGCCGATAAAGAAGGTAAGGAAGCCCGAGATGGTCGTCGTGCCGTAGGCCAGCAGCAGCGTCAGGCCGAACAGACGGTTCGCCTTCCGACCCAGCTCCGCCATGCCGACCGTGATGAAGGCAATGATGATCAGCGGAATCATGAAGGACAGGAAAGTGGAAAACAGCGAGGTGAACGTCGCGAGCAGTCGAATGACCGCAACAAATCCCGTCGTGTCCGCAATGCCGAACCAGCCTCCGCAAAGGCCGATCAGCATACCGGCGATGATGCCGATAATGAGTCTAACCAGCAGTCAAGTTGTTTCAATGTTACATACTCCTCTTTTTTATTTTCTCTTTATCCAGAGATAACAAATATTATATCAGATATTATCATACTTCGCAAGCTGTCCGGGCGGGCATATGTAAAATAACGGCGAAACTTTGAAATTTTCTCTTGACAATGCAGTACGCAGGGGATAATATAATAGCATATGATAAAGGTGATGAACGGGTAAAGTAATTGTACTTTCGTCCTCAGAGAGCTGTCGGCCGGTGTAAGGCAGCGTCGAAATGCAGTGAAACTCGCCCGGGAACTGTCCGCTGAAAGCCTTTTTGTGCCGGTAAGATGGAACGGAATGTCCGCCGTTATACGGACTGCGCATTGATAGATGCGCTTAGAGTGGTCGCAGCTTTTTTTCCTGCGGCAACAAGAGTGGTACCGCGGAGCTTTCGCTTCGTCTCTTAATGCAGAATTAAGGGACGGAGCTTTTTTGTCCCTGTACGACAAACATTACCCGAAGGAGAGGACAAGATACCATGGGAAGAACGATTAAGATTTTTGACACGACCCTGCGCGACGGCGAGCAGTCTCCCGGCTGTTCCATGAACCTCAACGAGAAGATTGAGGTCGCAAAGCAGCTCGAAGCGCTCAAGGTCGACATCATCGAGGCCGGCTTTGCAGCTGCGTCTCCCGGTGATGCAGCTGCGATCGCAGCCATCGCGGATACCGTCCGCGGCGCGACCATCTGCTCGCTGGCCCGCAGCGTAGACAAGGACATCGAAGCAGCCTACAATGCGATCCGCCGTGCTGAATCTGCCCGTATCCATACCTTTATTGCTACCAGCCCGGTACATATGGAGTACAAGCTCAAGATGACTCGGACGAGGTCATCGAATCCATCGCTCACAGCGTTTCCTACGCGAAAAGCTTCTGCTCGGATGTCGAATTCTCCGCTGAGGATGCGACCCGCACCGACCTCGACTTCCTGTGCCGCGTTGTCGAAACCGCCATCAAGGCAGGCGCTACCACCATCAACATCCCGGATACCGTCGGCTACATGATCCCGGAGGAGTACGCTTCCCGCATCAAGTATCTGCGTGAGCACACCGACGGCATCGAGAAGGTCGTTCTGTCCTGCCATATGCACAACGACCTCGGCATGGCGGTTGCAAACTCTCTCGCGGGCGTTGAAGCCGGTATCGACCAGATCGAATGCACCATCAACGGCATCGGCGAGCGCGCAGGCAACGCTTCCATGGAGGAATGCGCCATGGCGCTCAAGACCCGCGCCGACCACTTCGGCATCGGCTGCAATATCGAAACCACTCAGATTTACCGCGCAAGCCGCATGATTCAGACCATCACCGGCGTTGCCGTTGCCCCGACCAAGGCCATTGTCGGCGCGAATGCGTTCGCACACGAAGCCGGCATCCATCAGCACGGCGTCATGGCGAACAAGGAGACCTACGAAATCATGACCCCGGAGTCCGTCGGCATTCCGAAGAACGCTATCGTTCTGGGCAAGCATTCCGGCCGCCATGCGTTCGAGGAGCGGCTGCGTGAGCTGGGCTACACGCTCGACCACGAGAAGCTCGAGAAGGCATTCGAGAAGTTCAAGATTCTGGCCGACAAGAAGAAGGTCATCAAGGACCGCGACCTCGAGGGTCTGATCGGCGCCGTTCCGGTTTCCGGCGAGGAGCGCTACATCCTCGACCGCTTTGTCATCAACTCCGGCAACACCATCACCTCTACCGCGGTCATCCGTGTCAAGAAGGGCGACGAAACCTTCGAACGTGCCGCTGCCTCCGACGGCCCGATCAACGCATCCTTCCAGGCCATCAACAAGATCGTCGGCAAGGATATCGAGCTCGAGGATTACTCGCTGCGCGCACTGACCGACGGCGAGGACGCACAGAGCGAAGCGATCGTCAAGATCCGCGTAGGAGGCAGCGACGAGCTCGTCACCGGCCGCGGCGTATCGGTTGACGTTATGGAAGCATCCATCAAGGCGTACATCAACGGCATCAACAAGTATTTTAACGACTAATTCAGCAGGAGGAACGCTGTTATGGGTATGACAATGTCGCAGAAGATCCTCGCGAAGCACGCGGGTCTGGAAAGCGTAACGGCAGGTCAGCTGATCGAGGCAAACGTAGATCTCACGCTGGCAAACGATATCACCGGTCCGGTTGCCATCCGAGAGATGGAGAAGGCGGGCTTCGACAAGGTGTTCGACAACACCAAGATCGCGCTCGTAATGGACCATTTTGCACCGAATAAGGACATCAAGTCCGCCGAGCAGTGCCTCGAGTGCCGCGAGTTCTCCAAGAAGTACAACATCGTAAACTTCTTCGACGTTGGCGCAATGGGCATCGAGCACGCGCTGCTGCCGGAAAAAGGTCTGACCGCTCCCGGTGAGCTCATCATCGGCGCGGACAGCCACACCTGCACCTACGGTGCACTGGGCGCATTCTCGACCGGCGTTGGTTCTACCGACCTCGCGGCGGGCATGGCGACCGGCAAGGCGTGGTTTAAGGTGCCGAGCGCGATCAAGTTCGTTCTCAAGGGCAAGCTGAGCCCGTGGGTTTCCGGCAAGGATGTGATCCTGCACATCATCGGCAGGATCGGCGTGGACGGCGCGCTGTACAAGTCGATGGAGTTCGTCGGCGAGGGTGCACACGCGCTGTCCATGGATGACCGCTTCACCATCTGCAACATGGCGATCGAGGCCGGTGCGAAGAACGGCATCTTCCCGGTGGATGACAAGACGATGGACTACATCAAGGGCCGCGTAAACCGTGACGTTACCGCATTTGAGGCCGATGCTGACGCCGAGTACGAGCAGACCATCGAGATCGACCTGTCTGCACTCCGTCCGACCATCGCGTGCCCGCACCTGCCGGAGAACACCAAGACCATTGACGACCTCGGCCATATTGAGGTTCAGCAGTCGGTCATCGGCTCCTGCACCAACGGCCGCATCGACGATATGCGCGTTGCAGCCGAAATCCTCAAGGGCCGCAAGGTAAATCCGAATGTGCGCACCATCATCATCCCCGCAACACAGGAAGTTTACCTGCAGTGCATCGAGGAGGGTCTGACCAAGATCTTCATTCAGGCCGGCGCTATCGTTTCCACGCCGACCTGCGGCCCGTGCCTGGGCGGCCATATGGGTATCCTGGCGCACGGCGAGAGGGCGGTTTCGACCACCAACCGCAACTTTGTCGGCCGCATGGGTCATATCACCTCGGAAATTTATCTGGCAAGCCCGGCTGTTGCCGCAGCGAGCGCGGTCGCAGGCTATATTTGCGCGCCCGACGAACTGAAGTAAGGGAGGAAACACATACCATGAATGCAAAAGGGAGAGTTTTCAAGTACGGCGACAATGTCGATACCGACGTTATCATTCCCGCACGTTATCTGAATATTGCAGACTCGAAGGAGCTGTCTACCCATGCAATGGAGGACATCGACGCGGATTTTGTAAAGAATATGCATCCCGGCGACATCGTCGTCGCAACCCGCAACTTCGGCTGCGGCTCCTCCCGTGAGCACGCACCGCTCGTTCTCCGCGAGAACGGCGTTTCCTGCGTTATCGCATCCTCGTTCGCGCGTATCTTCTACCGCAACGCCATCAACATCGGCCTTCCCATCCTCGAGTGTGAGGCAGCGGCGAACGGCATCGATGCGGGCGACGAGGTAGAGGTAAACTTCGACACCGGCGTGATCACCGATGTTACCAAGGGCGAGAGCTGGCAGGCGGCTGCATTCCCGCCGTTTATCCAGAATATCATCAAGGCAGGCGGCCTCTTGAAGTCGCTCAAGGAGAGAGAGGCATAATCCCATGAATTATAATATCGCAGTGGTAAAGGGCGACGGCATCGGCCCGGAGATCGTATCCGAGGCCATGCTCGTACTCGATAAGGTCGGCGAGAAGTTCGGCCACAGCTTCAATTTTCAGGAGGTCCTTGCGGGTGGCTGTTCGATCGACAAGAACGGCATCCCGCTGACTGAGGAGACCATCGAGATATGCAAAAACGCGGACTCCGTGCTGCTCGGCGCGGTCGGCGGCCCCAAGTGGGACGATGTGCCGAGTGCTAAGCGTCCGGAGAAGGCGCTGCTCGGTCTGCGCGCCGCACTGGGCCTGTTCGTCAACCTGCGTCCGGCGCAGATGCACAAGGCGCTGGCGGATGCGTGCCCGATCAAGCCCGAGATCATCGGTGACGGCTTCGATATCCTCGTCTGCCGCGAACTGACCGGTGACGTTTACTTCGGCAAGCACTACCGCCGCGAGAGCGACAAGGGCTGGGGCGAGACCGGCGCGGATGATATGAACTACTCGGTCTACGAGGTCGAACGCATCGGCCGCCGCGCGTTCGAGATGGCGATGAAGCGGAATAAGAAGGTCTGCTCGGTCGACAAGGCAAACGTTCTTGAGACCAGCCGTGTATGGCGCGAGACCATGCACCGCATCAAGGACGAATACCCGGAAGTCGAGTACACCGATATGTACGTTGACAACTGCGCGATGCAGCTCGTCCGCAATCCGAGCCAGTTCGACGTGATCGTGACCGGCAACCTGTTCGGCGATATCCTGTCGGACGAGGCATCCATGATCACCGGCTCGATCGGCATGCTGCCCTCCGCCTCGATGAACGAGAGCGGCAAGGGCATGTACGAGCCGATTCACGGCTCCGCGCCGGATATTGCAGGCAAGGGCATTGCAAACCCGATTGCAACCATTCTCTCCTGCGCCATGATGCTGCGCTACTCCTTCGGTCTGAAGGCCGAAGCGGATGCCATCGAGACCGCTGTCGAGAATGTCCTCAACGCAGGCCACCGCACTGCGGATATCGCTGCGAAGGGCGAAAAGGTGCTGTCCACCAGCGAAATGGGCGCGCTGATTCGCGAGCAGCTCTAAGACAATATCGAAAGGGGAGCGCTCCGGCGTTCTCCTTTCGTTGCTTTCCGCATAGAATGAAGCGGAGGTGAGCGCATTGGAACACCTTTCGCAGTATATCGAAGCGGATTATGCCGTACTTTCTGCCGTCCTGTACTGCCTCGGCAGAGTCTTAAAGGCTCTCGGGCGTTTTCCGAACCGGCTGATACCGTTGACGCTGACCGGCTGCGGCATCGCGCTGGCGTGCCTCGGCGCAGCGTCCCGATGGTCTGAATATGCCAACTGGGCAGGTATGATGTTTGACGGTGTAGTGCAGGGCATCCTGTGCACCGGCATGTCGGTCTATCTCAACGAGGTTATTTCTCACTGCGGTCCGGGCGGCTGTTCTCCCGGAAAATAGTACCGAAAACTTATCTTCCAACGCAGAAAGTCCGTTTTTGTCTCGGGCTTTCTGTTTTTTTCGTCAAAACGATGGTTTGCCGGGTCAGCACTTGTGATTTTATATAAACTGCGTTATAATATAAAGGATTATGGGCAGTGCCCGATGATGACGTATTGACATAGGAGAATAAAAGGATGAAAACCGCTTCTATTTTAGGCGTGCAGTTCCACGCAGTTACTAAACAGCAGGCCGTTGAACTGGCGATGAGCAAGCTCCGCGCGCGGCAGAAGGGTTATGTTGTAACGCCTAACCCGGAAATCGTTGATCTCTGCCGCCGCGACCCTGAGTTCATGGGCATCGTAAACCACGCCGCCCTTGTGCTGCCGGATGGCATCGGCATTATCTACGCCGCAAAAATTCTCGGCGAGGGCCTGCCGGGCCGTGTTCCGGGCATTGAATTTGCAGAAGAACTCTGTGCGGCGATGGCCAAGGAGAATATGCGTCTTTTTCTGCTCGGTGCCAAACCGGGTATCGCAGAAAAGGCCGGCGCGAACCTGTGCGCGAAATTTCCGGGACTCGTGCTTGCCGGCACGCATGACGGCTACTTCAAGGACACGCAGCAGGTCGTAGATGCGATCAATGCCGCAGGCGGCGCAGATGCCGTTTTTGTATGCCTCGGTGCCCCCAAGCAGGAAAAGTTCATCGCCGCGAACATCGACGATATCCACGGCACACTGTTCTGCGGTCTTGGCGGCTCGCTCGATGTATTCGCAGGCGTGTCCAGACGAGCTCCTGATATCTTTATCAAACTGGGACTGGAATGGTTCTACCGTCTGCTCAAGCAGCCGAGCCGTATCGGCCGCATGATGAAGCTGCCGAAATTCCTGCTCGTTGTCATCTGTGAGCGTCTGTTCGGCAAGAAAGGATAAAAATTTATGAAAGTCAAACTGCTGGCTCATACTCCCGAGCCGGAAAAGCTGATCGCGGCAGCAGCAAAAAACTGCTACTCTTCAAGCAATATTGACAACGTACTCGAGGGATTGACAGAGGAAAAGACAGAGCATTTTGTCAATATGCTCTCCGAGATCGGTCACGAAAGTCCTATCGAACACGTTTCCTTCACCTTCGCCATCGAGGGCGTTTCGCGTTCGCTGCTGGCACAGATCACCCGTCACCGCATGGCATCCTTTTCGGTGCAGAGCCAGCGCTATGTGCGCGAGAAGGGCTTTGAGTATGTTCTTCCGCCCGAGATTGATAAAATCCCGGCCGCACGGGAAAAATTCATTCAGGCGATGGAGGATGATCAGCGCACCTATGAGGAACTGACCGCCGCACTGATGGAAGGCTATCTGAAGGAACTGCTTGAACAGGGTATCCCTGAAAAGGCAGCTCGCAGCAGGGCCGAAAAGCACGCAATCGAGGACGCACGTTATGTGCTGCCGAACGCCTGCGCGACCCGTATCATGATGACTGCCAACGCCCGCAGTCTCAAGAACTTTTTTCCGTCTGCGCTGCTGCAGCCGCGCACAGTGGGAGATCCGCGAGCTCGCAGAACAAATGTACCGGCTGGTCTACGCTGTTGCGCCGACGCTGTTCGGACACTGCGGTCCGGCCTGTGTTGACGGTGTCTGCACAGAGGGCAAAATGTCCTGCGGCAAGGCGGCCGAAGTCCGCGCGCACTACATGAAACTGCGCGGAGAGGGAAAGTAACTCTCGCAAAAAAACAGAAAGGATTTTTATGCTTCCGTTTCGTGAAATAACTTTAGAAGATAAGGCTGCGGTCGAAAAATGCGGCTCGCATTATAATTATCATCTGTGCGAGCGCTGCTTTGTCGATCTGTTCATGTGGCGCAGCCATTACAATACCCAAATCTGCTTTCTGGATGGATTTTTCCTGATCAAAATGTCACCACTCGACGGCGGCCGCGACTGCTATCTTGCACCGGTCGGCAAGGGCGACCTCGGCGCGGCGCTCGACGCACTTGAGCAGGATGCTGCCGAACGCGGTATTCCGTTCGTGATCGTGTCAGTCGCAGAACCGATGATCGAGCGCATCGAAGCGGTACGTCCGGGAAAATTCGCCTTCTCGCACGACACCGAGGACGGAGATGACTATATCTATCTTGCCGAAAAGCTCTCGACGCTCTCCGGCAAAAAGCTCCAGAGCAAGCGCAATCTTGTTAACCGATTCAAGACGGCCTATGAGAACCGCTGGAGTTATGAAGATATGACGAAGGACAACATCAAGGATGCTTTTGCGTTCCATGTCCACTGGTGCAACCTGAACGGCTGCGCCCATGAGCGCGATTTTGAAGGGGAAACCTGTGCGATCGTGCAGGCTCTCCACAACTTCGATTATCTGAATCTGCGCGGCGGGCTGCTGCGTCTGGACGGCGAGGTGATCGCTTTCACCTTCGGCTGCCGGGCAACGCCGGATATGTATGTTGTCCAGATTGAAAAGGCCGATCACACGATCCAGGGCGCATATCAGATGATCAATCAGCAGTTCGTGCAACGCAACTGCGCGGATGTGATGTATGTTAACCGCGAGGAAGATCTTGGCCTTGAGGGGCTGCGCAAGGCAAAAAAATCCTATTATCCCGTTATGCGCGGCGTGAAATATATGGCTGTACCAAAGGAGTGAGGAGAATATGATCCGATTTGCCGAGCAGCGCGATCTCCCGGCGATTTATTCACTCTGGGAAACCTGTTTTCCGGACGAAGGTGGATTTAACGGCTACTTTTTTCTCACATCTCTATGAACCGCAGCATACGCTGCTGCTCATGCAGGAGAATACCCTGTGCGCGATGCTCCAGATGCTCCCGTACACACTTTCGGTCAACGGAGAGCCGCGCGAGATCACCTATATCTATGGCGTATGCACGCATCCTGCCCACCGCCGCCGCGGTTACGCCGCCGAGCTTCTGGAACGCTCATTTGCTCTCGATAAAGAAAAGAGGAGAGCGGCTTCGATACTCATTCCGGCAGAAAAATGGCTGTTCGAGTTTTATCGTCCGTTTGGCTATACCGAGACATTCTATCTCTCGCGCCGCTCACTGACGCGAACAGCAGGGGAGTTCGAACTGCCGCGCCGTATCGGCGATGCGCACATCCCGCAGATCAACGCACTCTACGAAGCCTCGTGCCCGCCGCTTCATATCACGCGCGGCCATGAGGAATGGAGCCGGCAGATCGCAATGTTCGATGCGCTCGGTGCCGGCGTTTACGGCTGGTTTGACGGAGCCGCACTCACCGCTTATGCTTTCTGCTGGGAGGATACCGCACAGGAAGCCATCGGACTTACTGCAAATCGGGAAAGGGGACTGCTGAATGCGCTCAGCCGGGAAACACTCACTGTCACCGCCCCCGGCTCAGAAATCGCCCTCGGCGTTGCCAAGTGGCATGATAGGCCGTGTGCGGATAACGGATATATCAATCTTATGCTCAACTGAAAGGTGTGACAGCAATGGTATATGTATTACTGGCTGAAGGCTTCGAGGAAGTCGAAGCGCTGACCCCGGTCGATCTGCTCCGGCGCGCAGGCGTTGAGACCAGGCTCGTCGGCGTAACCGGCGAAACGGTCTGCGGTGCGCGCGGCATCAGGGTCGTGACCGATCTGCCAATGGATGATATTGACCTTGCGCAGGCTGACATGATCGTGCTGCCGGGCGGCATGCCCGGTACGACCAATCTGTACGCAGACAAGCGTGTGACCAGCGCAGTCCGCGCGATGTACGAGGCAGAAAAATATGTTGCTGCAATCTGCGCTGCGCCGTCCGTTATCCTCGGCGGCATGGGGCTGCTCAAGGGCCGCAGGGCAACCTGCTACCCCGGCATGGAGGACGGCATGGAGGGGGCTGAAGCGGTGCCGGCCACCTGCGTCACTGACGGAAAGATCATCACCGCCTGCGGCGTCGGCGGTGCGCTTGATTTCGCCTGCGCACTCATTACCGCACTCATCAGCCGTGAAAAGGCGGATGAAATCGCCTTTTCGGTCGTGTACCATGCTGCAAACTGAAAAGCAGCAGCTCCGCCGCTGCTACCGCGAGGCACGCCGCACACTCTCCTCAGAGGAAAAGCGGTTTATCGATTGCAAAATTTCGGATAATCTTCTGAAAAGTGATCTGTACCGTGATGCCGCCTGTATTTTCTGCTACGTCTCCACAAGCGATGAGATTGGAACCGCCGCCATTCTGGAGCAGGCGCTCACAGACGGAAAAACGCTCTGCGTGCCGCTGTGCGGCAGAGCAGGGGAGATGTCTGCGCGGCGCATTCTCTCGCTGGACGAACTGAAAAGCGGTGCCTACGGCATTCCGGAGCCGTCCTCCGGTGCACCGGAAATCCCGCCTGACGAAATTTCGCTCGTCATTGTTCCTGCGCTCTCGTGCGACAGAAACGGCTACCGTCTCGGCTACGGAGGCGGTTATTACGATCGTTTTCTTGCCCGGACCCACGCTGTAGCTGCGGCTCTATGCGCGGAGAGCCGCCTGACGGATGTGCTTCCGCGTGAGCCGTTTGATCTTCCGTGCAACTACATCATTACTGAAAGGCAGGTGCTGCACACGAATGAAAAATAGAACAGCACTTTTATCCGGTCTCAGCCTTTTTGTCTGCTTTTGTCTGCTGACAGGGCTCAGCCGGCTCATCATTCGCTATGTCGGCATCAGCCCGCCTCTGCTGCTGCTCGCGGAGGTGCTTTCCTTTGCGCTCCCGGCACTTCTTGCGTACTATGCTGCGGAAGATCGAACCGCGATCAGGCACAGGCTTGGATGGAGGATGCCGCCAAAGGGCGGACTTTTGTTCGCCATTCTGCTCGGCATTACGACCGCGATGTTCGCTCTCTCGACCAATATTGCGCTCGGCTCACTCGTCGGACAGGCGAACGGTGATTTCTTCGCTGCGGCACTGCCGCTGACCCAGTCCCGGTTCGGTGCGCACGGCGTGTATTTTGTATTCGCCGCTGCGGCAGCCTTAGTCGAGGAACTCTTTCTGCGCGGTGTACTCATGCCCATTCATGAGAAAGGCGTTGGCACCTCGGCCTGCCTTCTGTTTGCCGGTCTTACATTTGCGCTGCTTCAGGGCGATCCGCTCCGCGCAATCGGTGCTTTCGCTGCCGGCTGTGCCTTTGCTTATATCGCCTATATTTTCGACAGCGTGTGGCCTGCTGTTATCGCGCATCTGGCAGGAGGTCTTTATCTGTCGGTCACCATGTGGATGACCGATGTCTATGCACCGTTCGGAATCGGGAACTACTTTTTCGCCTGCAATCTGCTTGGCCTGCTGCTGTTCCTGTACCTGACCGTGCGTACTGCGCAGGGAATGCTTGTACGCGACTCGGTGCCGCATTTCGCCAAGAGCGCCGGTCTCTACGATCTGTGGCTTCTTATGCGAAATCCGGGGGTTCTCGTATTCGCTGTCGCATTTGCGGCAAAAATCGTTTTGGATATGATCGGCTGAGCCGGTCGGGAGGTTTCGAGGTAAATTATGGATTACGATAAGTACGATAATCAGGAAAATCAGGAAGTCCGCCGCAAGCGCCGCCGCAGCAGACGACATAAGAACAGCGGCTGCGCCGGCACGATGGTCTATGTCATCGCGGTCGTCGGCGCGTCGCTTGTCATTTCGCTTGCAGCGATCTTTACTGCAAACGACGTCTTTGCATTCGTCAAGGACAACGCCATGCAGCAGTTCTATGTTTCCGAGAACACAAAGCTCGCTGATCTGGCAAAAGATCTGGACAAGCAGGGAATTATCAATTACGGTACGGTATTCAAGGCGTATCTCGCCGTCAAGGGCGACTCTGCCGACGATGTGCTTGCCGGTGAGTACCAGCTTAACCCGAGCATGGACTACGGTCAGATCATCGACAAGCTGACCAATTCTTCTTCGTCTGATACGCTTCAGATCACGATTCCCGAGGGTTACTCGGTCGCACAGGTGCGCCAGCTTCTGCTTGACAACCATGTCTGCACCGCAGATGCGCTCGACAAGGTACTCAACCAGTACCCGTTCAAGCATGACTTCCTGCAGGACGAGAAGCCGGTCGAGGAAGGATGGCTCGAGGGTTATCTGTTCCCGGATACCTATGAGATCTACAAGGGCAACGGCTCGGTCGTCGATACGGTCAATAAGATGCTCAATAACTTCGCAACGCGCTATGACTCGGAGATCACAGACGGAGCCAATGAGCTCGGCCGTTCCATGCACGACATTGTCACTGTCGCCTCGCTTGTCGAGCGCGAAGCGCAGCACGATGATGAACGTGCGCGCATCGCGGGCGTTATTTACAACCGTCTGAACAATTCGAGCGAATTCCCGTATCTTCAGGTGGACGCCTCTGTCCTGTACGGTCTCGGCCGTACCAGCGGCAAGCTCACCGACGAGGATCTCAAGAGCGATTCCCCTACAACCTGTATACCAAGGAAGGCCTGCCCCCGGACCGATCTGCAACCCAGGCTATGCCTCGCTTTACGCTGCAAGCCACCCGGAGAGCCATGATTATTACTATTATGTCGCAATGCCCGACGGCAGCCACCTGTTCGCAAGCAGCTATGAGGAGCATCAGCGCAACATTGCGACCTCGAACGCTGCACAGGCACAGGCCGCAAGCAAAAAAACACAGACCAAAGCACGGAGGTAAGCGGTGAATAAAATTCCAGAGCTTCTTTCACCTGCGGGTGATCCCGAAAAGATGCGCTTCGGCATTGCCTACGGCGCTGATGCAGTGTATATGGCCGGTCAGCGCTTCGGAATGCGCGCGGCAGCGGCGAACTTCGATGACGAGGCACTGCGCCGCTGCATCGCTGAAGCGCACGCACACGGCGTAAAATGCTATATTACCGTTAATATCATGCCATCGTGCCGCGATCTTCCGGCGCTGCCCGCCTACCTTGAGCTGCTCCAGGACGCAGGCGCGGACGCGATGATCGTCGCTGATGTCGGCGTGATCCGCATGGCGCAGAAATACGCCCCCAAAGTTCCGCTGCACATCTCGACCCAGACCAGCATTCTCAATCCCGGGCTGCAAACTTCTGGGCGGACATGGGCGCTGAACGTGTCGTCCTCGCACGCGAGCTCTCGCTTGAGGAGATCGCTGAAATCCGTGCCAAAACGCCAAAATCTCTGGAAATCGAGGCCTTTGTCCACGGCGCAATGTGCATTTCTATTCCGGCCGCTGCCTGATCTCGCAGTACATGACCGGCCGTGATGCAAACCACGGCGCGTGTGCACAGCCCTGCCGCTGGAATTACTCCCTGATGGAGGAAAAGCGTCCCGGCGAATTTTTCCCGGTCGAGGAGGACAGCCGCGGCACCTATCTGTATAATTCAAGGATATGTGCATGATCGAGCACATTCCGGAACTTATCAAGGCTGGCATCGATTCCTTCAAAATCGAGGGCCGCAACAAGACCGCGTATTACACGGCCTGCGTGACCGGCGCATACCGCGCGGCGGTCGATGCTTATCTTGCCAATCCTGAGCGCTATGTCATGCCGCAGTTCTGCCTTGATGAAGTAAACAAGGTCAGCCATCGGGAGTATTACACAGGCTTTTACTTCGGTCCTTCCGCCGACGGTCAGCACTACGGCGACAGCCAGTATATCCGCGATTATGAGGTCGTGGGTATGCCGGTCGACTGCCGTGAGGACGGTACAGCCGTATTCGCCCTCAAGAACCGCTTCTTCAAGGGTGAAGAGCTGGAGCTGCTTCAGCCAGGTCACGCACCCTATAGCTTCCACGCCGAGGCTGTGAACGATGACGGCGAAGCGCTTGACCTGTTCAATGTGCCGCAGATGAAGGTCCACTTTCAGTTTCCTTTCGCAGTTGACCGTTATGCCATCCTGCGCAAGAAAAAGGAACGTCCCGAATAAAGCAAAACATCCTGCCGCGGAGTCTTTTACGACTCACGGCAGGATGTTTTTATGTTCAGTGCTCTGCCCAGTCAAGCGAGCGTCCGACCGCCTTGTCCCATCCATTCAGCAGCCTGCTGCGCTTCTCATCCTCCATCGAGGGAGCATAAAGCGTATCGCAGCGCCACAGCTCCTTGAGCTCGTCCCTGCTGCTCCAGACGCCGGTTGCCAGACCTGCAAGATAGCACGCGCCGAGCGCCGTCGTCTCGCGGATGACCGGACGACGTATCGTGCAGTTCGAAATGTCAGCCTGAAACTGCATAAGAAAGCTGTCACGGCTCGCGCCGCCATCCACCGAAAGGGAAGATAGGGCCACGCCCGTATCACGTTTCATGGCCGTCAGCAAATCGTTCACCTGATAGGCGATCGACTCCTGTGCCGCACGGATGATATGCTCGCGCGTCGTGCCGCGCGTCAGTCCGATCAGACAGCCGCGTGCATACATATCCCAGTGCGGTGCACCGAGGCCGGTGAACGCCGGAACGAGATAAACGCCGCCGGTATCCTTCACCTTGCACGCATAGTATTCCGCATCCCGGCTTTCCGAGAAAAACCGCATCTCATCGCGCAGCCACTGAATGACCGCGCCGCCGACAAATACGCTGCCCTCAAGCGCATACTGCGTTTCGTCTCCGATACGAATACCGATCGTTGTCAACAAACCGTTTTCACTTTCACAGGCTGTCGTTCCGGTATTCATCAGCAGGAAGCAGCCGGTGCCGTAGGTGTTTTTGGCGTCGCCGGCATTAAAGCAGGTCTGTCCGAACAGTGCTGCCTGCTGATCGCCTGCAATGCCGGCAATCGGGATCTCACCATTAGGCAGAGAAACATAGCCGTAAATCTCGCTTGACGAGCATACGCGCGGCAGCATTGCCCGAGGAATATCGAGCGTCTTCAGCAGTGTGTCGTCCCAATCGAGACTGTGGATATCAAAAATCATCGTACGCGCAGCATTAGTGGCATCCGTGATATGTACCCTGCCGCCCGTGAGCTTCCATACCAGCCACGAATCCACCGTCCCGAACAGGATCTCGCCCTTCTCAGCCTTCTCCCGTGCGCCCTCCACATAATCGAGCAGCCATTTGATCTTCGTGCCCGAAAAATATGCGTCTGGGACAAGACCGGTCGTGCGGCGGATATGGTCGGTCAGACCGCTCTCCACCAACCCGTCCACGATGTCTGCGGTGCGGCGGCACTGCCATACGATAGCGTTATGAATGGGACGGCCGGTCATTTTATCCCAAAGGATCGTCGTCTCCCGCTGATTGGTAATGCCGATACCGGCCACATCGGCTGGGGAGATATCCGCCGCCGCAAGCACTTCAAACATAGCCGCGTACTGCGTAGACCAGATCTCCATCGGATCCTGCTCAACCCATCCTTCATGCGGATAATGCTGCGTCAGCTCGTGCTGACGGATTGCAGAATATTCTGTTCGCTGTCAAAAGTATTGCTCTTGAACTCGTTGTGCCCTGATCGAGGGCCAGTATATACTTTCCCATGACGGAAAACTCCTCTCCTTCGCTTTTACGCAATACCGCAGATTTCCGTAAAACGCTCCTGTTCAGGGATGCTGTATTGCTCTGTTTTTCCTTTACCCTTGCCTTTATCATACTCTGCGCAGCGTATGCTTGTCAACCGCGGCTGGCGTATTGCATTTTCGTGCGGCCGGCGCAGTAATAATATTCGTTGCAAGAGGCTGCAAAATGTGATATGATTAAAATAAGTATGAGGATATATTCCTTATGTTCAAATCAAAAGCATTAAAGAGGAAAGCGCAATGAATGAATATACTGTAATCGGCATAGTCGTCGCCGCCTTCATCCTGGCCGGCGTGCTGTCCTACTTCTTTACGCCGCCCGTCAAAAAGTTCGCGCACAAGGTCGGCGCGATCGACGTTCCCAAGGATAACCGCCGCATGCACAAGGAACCGATTCCGCGTCTTGGCGGCCTTGCGATTTTCGGCGGCTTCCTCTGCTCCATTCTGGTATTCGGTCAGCTGGACCAGACCATGCTGTGCGTACTGCTCGGTGCGACGATTATTGTAGCGCTCGGCATCTTCGACGATGTTCTCGCACTCGGTGCAAAGCTCAAATTTATCGTACAGATCATCGCGGCGGCCATTCCGGTCTGTGTCGGCGGCCTGCAGATCAGTCTTTTCACCAACCTCAATCCGTTTTCGGACGCGCCGTTCTGGCATCTTGGCTTTCTCGCCGTTCCTGTTACGATCATCTGGATCGTCGGCATTACAAATGCGGTCAATCTGATCGACGGTCTGGACGGTCTCGCTGTCGGCGTATCGTCTATCGCCGCAATCACCATGCTCGCTGTTGCGCTTTTGACCGATAACATGGCAATTGCCATCACGATGGCTGCCCTTACAGGCGCCTGCATTGGCTTTATGCCGTACAATCTTAATCCTGCAAAGATCTTCATGGGCGACACCGGCTCGACATTCCTCGGCTTTATGCTCGCAACCGTGTCCATCATGGGTCTGTTCAAATTTTACGCCGTCATCTCGTTTGCTGTGCCGTTTCTTATTCTCGGCCTGCCGATCTTCGATACGGCGAACGCGATCATCCGCCGTCTTGCGGAGGGCCGCAGTCCGATGAGCCCTGACCGCGGTCATGTGCATCACAAGCTGATCGACATGGGCTTCAGCCAGAAGCAGGCCGTCGCTATTCTTTACGCAATCAGTGCAACACTCGGTCTGACCGCCGTCGTGCTCACCTCGTCGGGTGAGGTAAAGGCTGTTGTACTGCTTGCCGCAGTGCTTGCAGCAATTCTTGTCGGCGCATGTATTATCTACGGCGCGGAACACTGGGGCAAGCATCCGCAGGAGCAGAAAAACACAAAAACGAGGCTGCACAGGAGGAGAAAAACAAACATGAATAAAATCAAGGTAATGACTGTATTCGGTACGCGCCCGGAAGCTATCAAAATGGCTCCGCTCGTGCATGCGCTTGAGCAGAACGAAAACACCGAGTCCATCGTGTGCGTTACCGCGCAGCACCGCGAGATGCTGGATCAGGTGCTGGATATTTTTCAGCATCAAGCCGGATTATGACCTTAACATCATGCAGCCGCGGCAGACGCTCGCTACCATCACCGAAAAGAGCCTGCACGGTCTGGATGAGGTGCTCGAAAAGGCGCAGCCGGACATTGTTCTCGTCCACGGCGATACCTCGACCACCTTTGCCGGCGCACTCGCAGCGTTCTACCACAAAATTCCTGTCGGGCATGTAGAGGCCGGCCTGCGCACCTATGACAAGTACTCTCCGTTCCCGGAGGAGATGAACCGCAAGCTGACCGGCCAGATCGCGACGCTGCATTTTGCGCCGACTCCTCGCAACCGTGACAATCTCGCGCGCGAAAGCATCACGAATGGGGTTCCGGTGGTCGGCAATACCGTCGTCGATGCGATCCACATGACCGTCAAGCCGGATTTTTCATTCCGTGATGAGCAGCTGAAAAAGCTCGACTTCGAGAACAATCGTGTTGTCCTTGTCACGGCTCACCGCCGCGAAAACTACGGCGAACCGATGGAGAACATCTGCCGTGCGATTGCTGAGCTGAGCGAAGCATATCCGGATGTGCATTTCGTGTATCCGGTTCCCCTCAGTCCGTATGTGCGTGAAACGGCAGAGAAGTTCCTCGGCGGCAATGACCGCATTCATCTGATTCATCCGCTGACCGTTGACGAGATGCACAATCTGATGGCGCGCAGCTACATGGTCATGACCGACTCCGGCGGCATTCAGGAGGAGGCGCCCGCACTCGGAAAGCCGGTGCTGGTCATGCGGCGCGAGACCGAGCGTCCGGAAGCAATCGAAGCCGGCACAGTCAAGCTTGCGGGCGTTGAGCAGGCCGATATCGTAAAAGCTCGCACGCGAGCTGTTCGAGGACGAGACTGCTTACGCAAAGATGGCGCATGCCGTCAATCCCTTTACGGAGACGGAAAAACCTCGCAGCGCATTGTCGAAGCGATCGAGCACTATTTCGGTCTGCGCGAGAACGGTCCGGCACCGTTTAACCCGTGAGAAAGCGAAAAGTCCTCTCTGCGCCTATGGCGGCCGCCATCTGTGCAGGCGTTCTCGTGTCGCTCCTGTTTCTGAGCTACATCATGTCCTCCGGTCTGCTGCATCGCCGCGACACCGGCATCACGCTGCCGACAGGGAGGCTGACACGCCGGTCGTCACTGCCGACAGTCAGCTGCTGACTGCGCAGAGCGTTGCAGATGTTGACATCACGACCGATAACGTCCAGCATGTTATTGCGTCTCTCACGCGCCCCGAGGCATACAGCTGTACCATCGAAAACAAACTGTATTATACCGGCGGCTCGTCCGCTCTCCGCTGCCGCCGCTATGTTCGCGACGGCGTCATTCGCACGGATACCCTGACCGAGAGCGGAGCTGTCCGCTCCTCGATCATCCGCAGAGGCGATATCATCTATTCCTGGAACGCTGACAGTTCGGCAGTCTATGAGGGCAGGGCAGGCAGTTTTTTCTGATGACGCCTCAGCCATGCTGCCGACCTATGAGGATGTGCTCGCAGCAGGCGTTACACCGCTTTCTGCCGGCCGCACATCCACAGACAGCGAACCGTGCATCATCGTCAGCTTTGATCTGGACGGCTACCGCTGCGCTTACAGCGTGTCTGCGTCCTCAGGACTTCTCAAAAGCGCATCGTTCTATTCGGGCGATACGCTCACCCGCTCGGTCTCTGTCTCCGGACTTTCGACCGAAGCCCCCGACAAGGTATATTTTACCCTGCCCGGAGGGAAAACACTGTTAGGAGAGTAACCATTCAATATGTCAGAATACTTAAAAATTTCCGAGGAAATCCGTGCGCTCGGCGCTGAAGCCGAACGTGAAATCCGTCCTTATTTTTCCCGTATTGAGGAGATCTGTGACCGGAATACCGAAAAGGTGCTCGCCGCCTTCGCAAAGAACCGCGTTTCCGACAATCTGTTTGCCGGCACGACCGGCTATGGCTACGATGACTACGGCCGCGATACGCTCGATAAAATTTATGCCGACATTTTCGGCACAGAAGCTGCTCTCGTGCGCATCGGCTTTGTCAACGGCACGCATGCCTTGTCCTGCGCAATGTTCTCCGCAGTAAAGACCGGGGACACCGTTCTGTCCGTTACCGGACCGGCGTACGACACCCTTCAGAACACCATTACCGGCGATTACTGCGGCAGCATGAAGAGCTACGGCATCGGCTATAAGCAGGTCGATCTGAAGGACGGCGTTCCCGATCTGTCTGCGATCCGTGAGGCGGCAAGGGACGAAAACGTTAAGCTCGTATTCATTCAGCGCAGCCGCGGCTACGCCGTGCGCAAGACGCTTTCCGTCGAGGAGATCGGCAAGGTCTGCGAGGTTGTGCGTGAGGTCAACCCGTGCGCTGCCATTATGGTCGATAACTGCTACGGAGAATTCACCGAAACGATCGAACCGACGCAGGTCGGCGCAGATATCATCGCCGGTTCGCTCATCAAAACCCCGGCGGTCTTGCCCCACGGGCGGCTATATCGCCGCCGCAGAGATCCGTCGAACACGCATCCTACAAGCTGACCGCGCCCGGCATCGGCGGTGAATGCGGCTGCACAATGGGCAGAACCGTCTGCTGTTTCAGGGTCTGTTCATGGCGCCGCATTACCGCTCAGGCGCTTAAGACTGCGATTTTCTGTGCGAAGGTGATGGAGAAGCTCGGCTACGAGGTCAGCCCCAAGGCAGAGGAGCCACGCCGACATCATCAGACAGCATTCGGCAAACGGTGCTGCGAGGGCAAACGTTACGCGCCTGGGCACGCCCTATGACATCTGCGTCTGTGCGCGATCTATGACGATATCTGCACGCTTGACGCTTTGTGGATACGTTCCACCCAGATGAGGTTTCGATCAAGGCCGGGCTTTTTTTTTTCAAAGAACATCACGACCGGCATTCAGGTCGCATGATACATATTGCAAAATTCACACGCGGCGTTATCCTGCTCGCGCTCGCGCAGAAGGGACTGCATCCGGTTCTCCTGAAATACACCGAATCAGGTCAAGATGGCGGTCGTCGGCTACGGCAACGCAGGCTTTTCTTTCAAAAAAACAGATGATGGAAATGACAAAGGGAGCATTCTCCATCTTACAGATGATGGAAATGACAAAGAGCATTCTCCCTTACGGCCGGATGATGCGGCGGATGCACTCGCGCTTGCGATCTGCCACGGTCATTCCAGACAGGCTATGCGATATGAGGGTTTATAATTTATGTTTTATTATGTTGACGGAACGGTAAGCGTCCTTCAGACAGGACTTGCCGTAATCGACTGCGGCGGTGTGGGTTATGCCTGCCATGCTTCGCAGAATACAATCAGCAGGCTGAAAATCGGCACGAAGGCCCGTCTGCTGACCTATCTCAATGTGCGCGAGGGGATTTTCGAGCTGTACGGCTTTATCGACGAGGAGGAAAAGTCCTGCTTTGAGATGATGATCGGTGTTTCCGGCGTCGGTCCCAAGGCAGCACTTTCCATTCTTTCAGTCGCGCCGCCCGACCGGCTTGCGCTCTCGATCATCACCGGCGACGAGAAAACGCTCACACAAGCGCCCGGCATCGGAAAAAAGATCGCGCAGCGCATCGTTCTGGAACTTCGGGACAAAATGAGCAAGGAGCAGCTTGAAGGGGCTTCCGCTGCTTCGCCTGTGGCCGCAGCAGACCTCTCCGGCGGCGTAAACCATACGCAGGAAGCCGTTGCGGCGCTCATGGTGCTTGGCTATACGCAGGCTGAAGCACTCCACGCAATGAAGCAGATCGACACGGTCGGCATGGAAGCGGACGAAATCATCCGCCAGTGTCTCAAGAAACTTGTTAAGCAGTAATAGGGGAGAGTGTTCCTTTGAGTATTGAATTTTCCGGCGGCATGGCGGATGATGAACGTATCATCTCCACCCGGCAGTTGTCTGAGGACGAGACCGAAAATTCGCTCCGCCCCAAGACGATGGCGGATTACATCGGTCAGACCAAGGCCAAAGAAAACCTGAGCGTATATATCGAAGCCGCAAAAATGCGCGGCGAGTCGCTCGACCATACGCTTCTGTATGGTCCTCCCGGCCTCGGCAAGACCACGCTCGCCGGTATCATCGCCGCCGAAATGGGAGTCAACATCCGCGTTACAAGCGGTCCTGCCATTGAAAAGGCCGGAGATCTTGCCGCTTTATTGACAAACCTCTCAGAAAATGATATTTTGTTTATTGACGAGATCCACCGTCTCGACCGTGCGGTAGAGGAGATCCTTTATCCGGCCATGGAGGACTACGCGCTCGATATCATCATCGGCAAGGGGCCCTCTGCTCGCTCCATACGAATCGACCTGCCGCGCTTTACGCTGATCGGCGCAACAACCCGCGCAGGTCAGATGACCAGTCCGCTGCGCGACCGCTTCGGCGTCATGCTCCGTCTCGAGCTGAATTCGCCCGAGGAACTTTGCAGTATCGTTGAGCGTTCGGCAGGCATTCTGAACGTCCCCTGCGAGCACGAAGGCGCATACGAAATCGCCCGGCGCAGCCGCGGCACACCTCGTATTGCCAATCGTCTGCTGCGCCGTGTGCGCGATTTTGCGCAGGTTCGCGGCACGGGTACCATTGACAAAAGAGCGCAGACATCGCGCTGCGCGCACTGGAAATAGACGAACTCGGTCTCGATAATGTCGATCGGCGCATGCTTCAGAGTATCATGCTCAACTATGGCGGCGGACCGGTCGGACTGGACACACTCGCCGCGACGATCGGCGAGGAGGCCATTACTCTTGAAGACGTTTACGAGCCGTATCTCATGCAGATCGGCTTTCTCAGCCGCACGCCGCGCGGACGATGCGTGACGATGCAGGCATACCGGCATCTTAACATGGAGCCGGCTGACGGACAGCTAATGCTGTAAACCGGGGCATGTCCCCATGTCGTATCAACAGGAAAGATAGGTGTTTCATATTGGGTAGATACTTTGGAACGGACGGCGTCCGCGGCGTTGCAAATCTTGAGCTTGATGCACTGCTCGCATTTAAGATCGGTGCAGCCGCTGCATATACGCTCACACAGGAGTCCGCGCACGGCAAAAAGGCCAAGCTTCTGATCGGCAAGGATACGCGCATTTCCTCGGATATGCTGGAGAACGCGCTCGTAGCGGGCATTTGCTCGGTCGGCGCAGATGTAGAACTGCTCGGCGTTATCCCGACGCCGGCTGTCGCGTACCTCACCATCAAGCACAAGGCAGATGCTGGTATTGTCATTTCTGCAAGCCACAATTCGTTCGAATACAACGGCATCAAGATCTTTGCAGGCAACGGCTACAAGCTGCCGGATGCTACCGAGGCAAGGATCGAGGATCTGATCGATGACTTTGAGTCCATTCCGCGCATGACCCATGACAGGATCGGCCGTGTACTCAAGAGCGAGATCGACCCGGTCGTTGAATATACCAACCACCTTGCGGAAACGATTTCCGGCGACCTGTCCGGTCTGCGAGTTGCTGTCGACTGCGCGAACGGTTCGTCCTCCACGACGGTAGAGCGTCTGATGCGACTGGTCGAGTGCAAGGCCGAAATTCGCTTCTATGAGCCGGACGGCGTAAACATCAACGACAACTGCGGCTCCACCCATCTGGGACAGCTCAAGGAGCGCGTCCGCCGCGGCAACTTCGACCTCGGTGTCGCATTTGACGGTGATGCCGACCGCTGTCTGATCGTCGATGAAACCGGCGAAGAGCTGGACGGTGACCGCATCATGGCGGTATGCGCAGCACACATGAAAAAGCAGGGCAAGCTGCGCGGCGGCGCTTTCGTCGCGACCATCCTGTCCAACATGGGTCTGCACGCATATGCCGAAAAGAACGGCATGAAGATCGAGTGCTCGAATGTCGGCGACCGTTACGTTCTCGAAATGATGCTCAAGAAGGGATATATCCTGGGCGGCGAGCAGTCCGGTCATGTAATTTTCCTGGAGTATGCTTCCACCGGTGACGGTGAACTGACCGCGCTTCAGTTCATGTCTATCCTCAAGGAAAGCGGCCGAAAGTGCTCGGAAATTGCAGCGGAAGTCGTTCCGTGGCCGCAGGTTATGATCAACGTCAAGGTGCCGAACGACCAGAAGGCAACGCTTCAGGAGAAGCCGGAAATCAAGGCTGACATCGAAGCAGCTGCCGCCGAGCTCGGCGACAACGGTCGAATCCTCGTCCGTCCGTCCGGCACAGAAGCGCTTGTCCGCGTCATGGTCGAGGGAAAAGACAGCGCACAGGTAGATACTTTGGCAAAAGGGTTGCCAAAACGATTGAGTCTGTCGTATAATAGAGATAAGAACCAATGGGGTGGATGTGGTTTCGCATCCACCTCGTTTGTTACAGACGGCGGAATTTTCCGTCTGCCAAATACAGCCACGTTGCGGTGCGTCTGCCGGACGCGCGGCAATATACCAGCAGGGAGGTGAGAGCGGTTTGACATACAAGTTCACAACAAACTAAAGCGCCAGAACTGCGATGCAGCCGGTATCGCAGTTGACGAGGAAAGGGTTAATCGAAATTTCGGCGGATGCCCTTCGGCCACAGGTGGGTTGGTCGTCAGCAGGCTGTTAAAGCACACAGGTGACTGTGCGGACAGAGCAGCTATGCATTACGCACTATTTTTATGCCCAAATCCGGGTATGAAAATTTTTCTTTTTGATTTTAACTGTTTGATAAATATATTCCGTTTTGGAGGAGTAAACTGATTATGTGTGGAATTGTTGGTTTTACGGGACGCGAAAATGCGCTCCCCATTCTGATCAAGGGTCTGTACAGTCTGGAATATCGCGGATATGACTCTGCCGGTATCGCCGCATTCACTAAGGAAGGCCTGCGCGTCAAAGACCCGCGGCCGCATCGCTAACCTTGAGGGAGAAGATCCGTGAGGTCGGCTGCGATATGGAATGCACCTGCGGCATCGGGCACACCCGCTGGGCCACCCACGGCGAGCCGTCCGACCGCAACTCGCATCCGCATCTCGGCGGCAAGGGCAAGGTTGCAGTCGTTCACAACGGCATCATTGAAAACTACAAGGAACTGCGCGAACGCCTTGAAGCGCATGGTTATGAGTTCAAGTCCGAGACCGACACCGAAACCGTTGCGCATCTTGTCGACTATCTGCACACCGGCAAGCAGGAGGATCTGGCAAAGACCGTTCTGCAGGCCGTACAGCGTCTGCGCGGCTCTTACGCACTGGGCGTAGTCTCTATGGATAATACACAGGAAATCGTTGCAGCGCGCCGCGGCAATCCGCTCGTCATCGGTATCGGTGAAGGCGAAAACATGATCGCATCTGATATCACCGCTATTATCAGCCGTACCCGGAAGTTCATCATTCTTGACGACAACGAAGTAGCGATCGTGCGTCCGGATGAAGTCATTGTCATGAACGAATTCGGCGACAAAGTCGAAAAGGAAGTTCAGACCGTCAACTGGGATATGTCCGCAGCAGAAAAGGGCGGCTATCAGCACTTCATGCTCAAGGAGATCATGGAGCAGCCTAAGGCTGTTACAGATACCGTGACCCCCCGCATCAAGAACAATGCCGTCTGTTTCGAGGACAACGGACTGACCGATGAGCGTCTGCGCGACATTGAAAACATCCACATCATCGGCTGCGGCTCTGCGCTGCATGCAGGCATGGTCGGCAAGCGCGTTATCGAGGCAATGTGCCGCATCCGCTGCTCGGCCGAGGTCGCAAGCGAATTCCGCTATGAAAATCCGATCATCGGCAAAAAGGATATGTGCATCGTAATCAGTCAGTCCGGTGAGACAGCTGATACGCTTGCTGCAATGCGTCTGGCGAAGCAGGCCGGTGCATTCACCATCGCGATTGTAAATGTGGTCTCCTCCACGATCGCACGCGAAGCTGATGGTGTCCTGTACACCTGGGCCGGCCCGGAGATCGCTGTTGCAACGACCAAGGCTTACTCCGCACAGCTGGCCGCACTGTATCTGATTTCCGTAAAGATTGCGCGCGTGCGCGGTCTGATCTCGATCGGCGACGAGCGTGCGCTCTGTGCTGAGCTTCAGCGGCTGCCGGAATGCGTCACCGAAGCGCTCAAATGTCAGCCGGATATGCAGCGCATCGCTACGCTGTATGCAAACCGTCCCAGTGTCTTTTTTCCTCGGCCGCGGTCTGGACTATGCCGCAGCTCTCGAGGCATCCCTTAAGCTGAAGGAGATTTCCTATATCCACTCTGAGGCATATGCGGCGGGTGAGCTGAAGCATGGCACGATTTCTTTGATCGAAGATGGCACTCTCGTTGTTGCTCTGGCAACCCAGCCTGCGCTGTTTGAAAAGACGGTCTCAATATCCGTGAGGTCGTTGCACGCGGTGCTTCTGTCGTCCTGGTAACAACGGATGACTTCACCGGTGACGAGTCTGTCTGCCAGCATATTATCCGCCTGCCTAAGTGTCTATACGAATTTTCCGCTTCGCTTTCGATCATCCCAATGCAGCTTTTTGCATACTATGTTGCAGTTGAGCGCAACTGCGATGTGGATAAGCCGCGTAACCTCGCCAAGTCGGTTACGGTTGAATAATCCAATTTTATTGTCAGTTTTGCACAAGCCACACCAGTCGTTTTAAGTGAAAATAGTAGATTTGTCGATATTTTCTTGACATTTCCAATTAAAGCGCATATAATATTTATCGACATGAGAAATAATGAATCAACACTCCTCTCCCCGGAAATGTCCGACGAGACTCTGTGCCGTCTGGCGCAGCAGTCGAACGGCTCTGCGGCGGAGGATCTGGTCAAAACGGTATACCCGTCTGGTCAAGACCTGCGCACGCCCCTTCTTTCTTGCTGGAGCAGACGCAGAAGATGTAATCCAGGAGGGGATGCTCGACTGATGAAAGCGATACGGGAATTTGACAGCACCAAAGGCGTTCCATTCAGCGTATTCGCCAGACTGTGTATTCAGCGGAAAATATATTCCGCAACACGCTCTGCATCAGCTCTTAAACATCAGCCGCTGAATCAGTCCATGTCATTAGATCGACCTCTGTTTGAAGACCTTGCGGAATCGCACACACGGGTAACGGCACCGATAGGTGATCCAGAATCGCTGGTGATTGGCAATGAAGAGAGGGAAGAGCGCACCAGGCAGCTCTACTCGCTCTTGTCTGAATTTGAGGCAAACGTTTTGACATTATTTCTGGACGGTCTCTCCTATGAGGAGATGGCAGAAACGCTCGGAAAGCCCGTCAAATCGGTGGAAAACGCCATCCAGCGCATCAAGCGAAAATCGGCTAAGATCAATCCCCTGTTAGGGGCGATTACAGGCCTCGGCCTGTTCGCAATATAATCCAAGTTCCCCAGCGAACGCAATCAAAGAGAGGTAAAAGGAACATGTACGAAGACAAGACTTTAGTATGCAAGGAATGTGGTAAGGAATTTGTATTCACTGCCGGCGAGCAGGAATTCTACGCAGAGCGTGGTTTCCAGAACGAGCCTCAGCGCTGCAAGTCCTGCCGCGATGCGCGCAAGAATGCTGCACGCGGTCCGCGTGAGTTCTTCACCGCTACCTGTGCTGCTTGCGGCGGCGAGGCTCGCGTTCCGTTTGAGCCGAAGTCCGACCGTCCGGTTTATTGCAGCGAGTGCTTTGCAAAAAATGCGCGAGCAGTAATATTATAACGCTGAAAAAAGCAATAAACGACACGATAAGAAACGCCAGTAGTGATTTTTTCATTGCTGGCGCTTTTTCTTTGCTTGTAAATTGCAATAACCAATCGAACACCGATCAGCGAATTAGTCCGCGGCAGCGCGGAAAAGCCTGAACGAGCTGCTGGCAAGGGAGGCTGAGTCGCTGCCGCAGGCCCTTACGTCCATTCTGCGGTGTAAAGAATCCTTACACAATGCCCGACCGCAGTCCGGCAGTCCCGCTCAAAGCTCGAAGTATGTACGGGACACATCTTTTAACCATCTGACCGCCGATCGAACCCGCCTGACGGCTGGTCAGATCGCCGTTATAACCCTGCTTGAGGTTGACGCCGACCTCGCTTGCAGCCTCCATCTTAAACTGATCCATTGCGGCGCGTGCTTCAGGTACCATGCCCTGATTGGAACCGTTTTTCGTGTTAGTCATAACTTTGATCTCTCCTTTACGATTTGTGTGTTGTGGTTTGCTGATAGTATGTTGCGCAAAAAATAATAGCGATATAAGTTGAAAAATGTGGCGTACCTGCCGGAAACCGCAAAAAGAAAACAGAGTTTTACAGATTTTGCAGAGAGTTATCGTCCTGCGCACTGCATACTGAATAAAGATGTTGCATTGCTGTGAGCTTATCATCTTTTTTCGCTTGTTTTCATCAGAATTCTTGACAGAATAGCGATTGGATGATAGTATAATTGAATGGATACTCATGTATCACGGGAGGGATTTTGTTGGCTGTCAGACATAAGCGCGCGGATATGGATTGCTGCGAAGAACACATTGTTCATATGGATGCGGTAGAAACTGCGCGCAGGCAGATGCCGGATGATGATATCACGACCGCAGCGTCTGATTTTTTCAAGGCGTTTTCTGATAAAACACCCCTGCGTATTCTGACAGCGTTGGTATCGGCAGAACTTTGCGTCTGCGATATCGCGACACTGCTCGGCATGAGCCAGTCGGCAATTTCCATCAGCTGCGTTTTTGAAACAGGCCCGTCTTGTAAAGAGCAGAAAAACGGAAAGACCGTATACTATGCCTTGTGTGATGACCATATCCAGACGATACTGGCGCAAAGGTATCGCACATGTGCAGGAGGGATAGAAGATGAGCGAAAATACAACCCCACAGATGGGGTCGCCGGAAAAGGAGCCGCTGCTGAAGAGCGAGGGGACAGATCAGACATCTGCTGAAGAACTGCTCGATCAGATCAGCGCGAACGCCGACGATTTTCCGACTGTAGAAAGCATCCTGCAGGAATTCGGCATAAACACCGCTGAAGCATCCGGGACGCAAAACGAGGATGCCGGGACAGAAAATATGCCGGAGATGACATCTGATACAGAAGAACAGGAGCATGCCGAGCCGCAGGAAACGGAAACGCCCCCGGAATAGAACCCGACAAGGCGGAATCAGTAACTGAGACGGATAAGGATTCGGTATCTCCCCGATCAGGCGGAACAAGAGTCTGAGCAATCCGAAGAGAAGGAAAACACACCGGTTTCTCCGCCGGAGAGCACGGCTGAGCATGAGGCTGTGCCTTCGGAGAAGGCGTCAGAGGAGAAACCGCCGGAAACGAAAGACGAAGAAATGCAGCCGGAGGCTGCTGCAGAAAAGCAGACTGCGGAAAAAAGAACCGCCCCAGGAAGAAAAATCGCCGCAAAATTCGGAGGATGACTCCGGATCACAGGCTGAAGATGAGGGCAACGAGCAGGAAGGTGCAGAAGATGCTGAAAACGCATCGGCTGAACCAGAGTCACCGCCCGGACAGAGGCGCCGGATGAGGAAGAAAGCGGCGTTGATAAGGCGGTTGATAAGCTCAAACATCTCTGGAAAATAGAGAAAAAGCCCAGAAAGAACAAGGAAAAAAACGGTTTAAGGATGATCCGGAAGAAGAAACGGCATCGAAGCCGAAAATATGCAGCCTCTGTCTGCTGCCCTTGCGATGCTGCATCAAAGCGAGAGCGAGACGGAAGGCATGTCGTTCATGGAACGAGCGCGGTATCGGGCCAAAATGCGACGAAAGGGAGCAGACCCGTCTGCGGCGGGAAAATGCCAAAAAGAGGAGCGTCGAATGGCGGCGAAGGCCGATATCAGGCGTTGTCCATGATGGATATGCAGTTCACGCTGATTCGGCTGATTGCATCGGCAGCACTTGTGATTGCCGGAGCGCTGTTCGGGAGCGATGATCATATCGCCTTTATCCTTTATCTTCTGGCGTATCTGCTGGCAGCGGTCCCCATTGCCGGAAACGCAATACAGGAGCTGTCGCACGGGCGGTTTTTCAGTGAATACCCGCTCATGCTTGTGGTATCGCTCGGCGCATTTCTGCTGCATCACCGTCCTGAGGCCGCGATTGTGCTGATTCTTCACGGAGTCGGAAAAATTGCAAGCGATTTTATTCTCGCCGGCGCGAACAGCGAAATGCCGCAGCAGGCAAGCTGCATACCGGAAAAAGCGGCTGTCGTCAATATGAAAGGCGAAGAGCGCATGGTCAGTCCGGCAGAGGTCCGAATCGGTGAGTTTGTTCTTGTTCGTTCAGGAGAGCGTGTACCGCTTGACGGCGTTGTGATCCGCGGCGAGGGCACTGTTGATGAGAGCGTTATTTCGGGCGACAGCGAGCTCGCAGCCGTCAGCAAGGATTCGCACGTGCTGGCGGGCAGCCTGTATACCGGCTCGCTTCTGCTGATGCGGACTATGGTTCGCTTCGATGACAGCGCAATCAGCCGTATTATGCGCGTGCAGGAAGACAGCAGCGAACATAAGGCAGCACTGGAACGCAGTATGCTGCTTATGGTATCGCGTTTCATTCCCTTCATGTTTATCCTGGCTGTACTGCTTGCGATCGTACCGCCGCTGCTCAACTCGACGGCCCCGCTTCAGAGCTGGGTATATCGTGCACTGACGCTCCTTGCAGTAAGCTGTCCGGCAGCGCTCGCTGTTTCCGTTCCGCTTGTATTCTGGTGCGGCAGCAGCAGACTGGCTCGAAAAGGCATACATGCCAAGGGCAGTGAAGCAATCGAGAAAACCGCAGAGATGCGCATGGCCGTGTTCAACAAAACCGGCACCCTGACAAAGGGCGATCTTCATATTAAAAAGGTATTCCCGACGCAGGAGTTTGACGAGCAGAGCTGCATAGCACTTGCTGCCGCCGCTGAACAGCTATCAGCACATCCGGTAGCCCGCGCACTGGTAGATGCCTACAAGGGACAGATGCAGAAGGTCATGGAATTCGAAGAATTCCCGGGCCGAGGCGTCCGTGCCCGCATCCATAACCGAACGATTCTCGTCGGCAACCGCAAGCTGATGATCTCCCGCGGCGTTAAGGGTGTTCCTGAACTGCGAGGCACAATCGTCTATGTGGCATATGAAGGAGACTATGCCGGTGCGATCCAGATGGAGGATACAGTCCGCGCTGAGGCGGCAGATGCTGTTCGCGAACTGAAAGCGCAGGGCATTACACGCACGGTCCTCCTGACCGGCGACAGCGAGCTGTCCGCACAGCAGGTTGCTGATGCAGCAGGCATCGATACCATTCACTTCGGTCTCCAGCCAGAAGAAAAAGCCGCCAAAATGGATTTTCTGATGCGCACGATCCCGACGGACGGCGCAGAAGCCTACATTGGCGATGGCATTCATGATCTGGATGAGCTGAAGACTGCAGATGTCGGTATCGCGATGGGCACTGCCGGTTCGCGCGATACAGCGAAGTGTGCCAATGTGCTGGTTATGACGCATGATTTGACTCGCCTTGCTGATGCTGTCCGTATCAGCCGCAGAACGCACAGTACAGCGGTACAGAATATGATGATCGTTGTCATTGCGAAAATACTGCTCACTCTGCTCGCACTTTTCGGCTTTGTTCAGATGTGGCATGTTGTTGCAGTGGACATCATCCTCTCGGTACTGACGGTATTCAATTCGACTCGAATCCTGAACACAAAATAACAGCAAAGACCATATCTTTCTGTAAAACGAAGCAGCTTACTTCTTTTTGCAGGACGGTATGGTCTTTTTGCGTAAAATGTGATATAATGTCTATAACTACCGCCTGAATGGCGGATGCTGTTTTCAGTACATTTCATATGACACCACTAAACTATACTCATTTTGGAGGAAAACGACTTGCACAAAAAGATGGAAGCCATCCTGTCCCGCGTACAGAAGCCGGCGCGCTACGTCGGCGGCGAATGGGGATCGGTGATGAAGGACAAAAAGAATGTAGATCTGCGGTTCGCTTTCTGCTTTCCGGACACTTACGAGGTTGCGATGTCGCACCTTGGCTCGCGTACCCTGTACGGCCTGCTCAACGACCAGAAAGGAATCTGGTGCGAGCGCATCTGCGCGCCGTGGATCGACATGGAGGAGGAAATGCGTGCAGGCGGCATCCCGCTTTACGGTCTGGAAAGCGGCGATCCGCTCACGGACTTCGATATTATTGCGTTTACGCTTCAGTATGAGCTGTCGTTTTCTAACATTTTAAATATGCTGGATCTCGGCGGTATCCCCGTGCTTGCAAAGGAACGCACTGACCTCCGGCATATTGTTGCCTGCGGCGGACCGTGCGCGTATAACCCGGAGCCGCTCGCGGATTTTGTCGACCTGTTCATGATCGGCGACGGCGAGGAGATCATGCTCGAGTTCACCGACCTGTACCGCAGGGCCAAGCGCGAGGGCTGGCCAAGCAGACCTTCCTGATTCAGGCGGCACAGATCGAGGGCATGTACGTCCCTCGCTGTATGAAGTCAAATACCATGAGGACGGAACGATTGAAAGCGTAACGCCCACGCACGGTGCTCCGGCGATGGTGCAGAAGCGCATCGTCAAGGATCTGGATACCATGTATTATCCGGAGTCGTTTGTTGTTCCTTCGACCGATATCGTGTTCGACCGCGCGATGATCGAGCTGTTCCGCGGCTGCCCGCGCGGCTGCCGCTTCTGCCAGGCAGGGCATACCTACCGGCCGCTGCGCACCAAGTCGAAGGAGGTTCTTCTGCAACAGGCGGAAGCGGTGCTGAAGAATTCCGGCTATGAGGAGATTTCGCTTTCCTCGCTGTCCACCAGCGACTACGGCGACCTGTCCGGCCTGACCGAGTGCATGCTCGACTACTGTGAGCCGCGGCACATCAGCCTGTCGCTGCCGTCTCTCCGCGCAGACAGTTTTTCCGCTGAGCTGATGGAGCGCGTGCAGAAAACGCGCAAAAGCGGCCTGACCTTTGCCTGCGAGGCAGGTACCCAGCGCCTGCGCGACGTGATCAACAAGAACATCCGCGAGGAGGACGTGCTGCACGCGTGTGAAATCGCGTTCCAAGGCGGCTGGAATAACGTCAAGCTGTATTTCATGATGGCCTGCCGACCGAGACATACGAGGATCTGGACGGCATCGCGGAGATTTGCAAAAAGGTGGCCTATTGCTGGCGTGAGAATACTCCCAATCGTGCGCGCGGCGTGCGTATCACAGCGTCGGCTTCGTGCTTTGTGCCCAAGCCACAGACCCCGTTCCAGTGGGACGCGCAGGACACGCTCGAGCAGTTCCGCGAGAAGCAGGCGCACCTCAAGGTGGTTATGAAGACCAAGAACGTCACCTATAACTGGCACGATGCCGAGACCTCGGTGCTCGAAGGCGTTATTGCACGAGGTGACCGCCGTCAGGGCAGGGCTATTCTGCTCGCATGGCAGCGCGGCTGTAAAATGGATGGCTGGGATCAGTGCTTCGATTTTGAAAAGTGGATACAGGCGTTCCGTGACTGCGGACTTGATCCGGAGTTTTATGCGTCCCGCCAGCGCCCGATGGATGAGGTATTCCCGTGGGATCACATTGGCTGCGGTACGCGCAAGGAGCACCTGAAGCGTGAATGGGAGCGCTCGCGCGAAGCGGTTATCACACCCGACTGCATGCATCAGTGTGCTGGCTGTGGTGCAAGCGCGCTGCTGAAGGAAGGGAAGTGCTGTGTTTAAGGCCAGAATGAAATTTGCCAAGGAGGGGCGGGCAAAGTATATTTCCCACCTCGACCTGATGCACACTATGCAGCGAGCGATGGCGCGCTGTCAGATGCCGCTGTGGTTTACCGAGGGCTTCAACCAGCACGCCTATGTGTCGGTCGCCCTGCCGCTCTCAACCGGTTATTCGGGCGAGTGTGAATTCCTTGATTTCAATATCACCTCGGAAGCGGTACCTGAAAATGCAGTGGAAGCGCTCAACGACGTATTTCCGGAAGGTCTCCGCGCGATCGAGATCTATCCGCAGTCGGACGGAGGCATGAAGGTTGGCTCGATCGAGTGGTCGCAGTACCGCATCACCTGGGGCTTTGAAGCGGACGTGCCGGATGGCTTTGCCGAGGCGGTACGCGATCTGTTCCGGCGTCCGGTCGTCGAGATCGTCAAGCGCCCAAGCGCGGCGAAAAGATAGTTAATATGCGGGAACTGATGCGCGATCTTGCCGTTGCCGAGGGCGAACGCGAAGTAACAGCCGTTGTTACGACCGCAGCAGGCAATAACAACATGTCGCCTGAATATCTGACTCGAGCCATCCGTCAGTATCTGCCGCAGTACGAGATACCCTTCAGCGAGTACCATCGTATGAATGTGTTTACTGCTGACGGCACTCCGTTCCGATGAGAGGAGGCATAGAATTGTCCCACAAAAAGAATGTTTCCGAGCAGCAGCTGCAAACGCAATTCACTTATATTGACGCTGTTGCCCGTCTGAATGGCGGCAAATGCCTCAAAGCCTATACGCATACCTTTGGCTGCCAGCAGAATGAGGCGGACACCGAACGCATTCGCGGCATGCTGCATGAAATGGGATATGAAAATGACAGGCAGCACGGAAGAGGCGGATTTCATCCTGTTCAACACCTGTGCTGTGCGCGAACATGCGGAGGATCGTGCCTTCGGCAACATCGGCGCGCTGAGCCATCTCAAGAAGAAGCGGCCGGATGTCGTCATCGCGCTGTGCGGCTGCATGGCGCAGCAGGAAAAGAATGTTGAAAAGATTAAAAGAGCTATCCGCAGGTCAATCTGCTGTTCGGTACGCATGCGCTGTGGCGTTTTCCGTCGCTGCTTTATCGCGTATTGACGGACAGAAAGCGCGTATTTGATATCGGCGGCGAGGATGATATTGCAGAAGGACTGCCTGTACTTCGCGCGAAGGGTGCAAAGGCCTGGCTCTCTATCATGTACGGATGCAACAACTTTTGTACCTATTGCGTCGTGCCCTATGTCCGCGGCAGAGAGCGTTCGCGATACCCGGAGGAGATCGAAAAAGAGCTGCGCGAACTGGTTGCCGCAGGCTACAGAGAGATTACCCTTCTCGGCCAGAACGTCAACTCCTACGGCAAGGACCTCGGCATTGATGTTGATTTTTCCGATCTGCTTCGCAGATTGAATGCTGTGCCCGGAGACTTCTGGCTGCGCTTTATGACAAGCCATCCGAAGGATGCTTCTCCGAAGCTGTTTTCTGCAATGGCTGAGTGCGGCAAAGTTGCAAAGCAGCTTCACCTGCCGTTTCAGTCTGGCAGTGATGAAATTCTCCGCCGCATGAACCGCCGCTATACGGCGGAGCACTACAAATCTCTGATCGCTGATGCTCGCGAAAAAAATGCCGGATATTACGCTTTCAAGCGATATTATCGTAGGTTTTCCGGGAGAAACAGACGAGGATTTCGAGCAGACCCTGCGTCTGGTGCAGGATACACGCTTCGACCTGCTGTTCACATTCCTGTATTCGCCTCGCACGGGCACGCCCGCAGCATCCTATGAAGACAATGCCTCGCCGCAGGACAAGCAGCGCCGCTTTGAGCGTCTGCTCAAGACGCAGGACGATATCGTTGCCGAGAAGCAGGCGGCGTATCAGGAGAAAAACGCTGCGTCTGCTGGTAGACGGAGCAGCCAAGGGGCCGGACTATCCGTATACCGCCCGGACGGAGGGCAATCTTCTGGTATGCGTACGCGGTGAAAATATCCAAATCGGCGAATTCATTCAGGCAGAGATTGAAAAGACCTCGCTGAGATGCCTGTTCGCAGTAAAAAAATCATAATCCACCTTTCGTTATACAGGAGGCAAATATGGCTGAACTCACGCCCATGATGCAGCAGTATTTTGAAATCAAGAATAAAAACAAGGATTATCTGCTGTTTTACCGTCTGGGCGACTTTTACGAAATGTTTTTGACGATGCCAAACTGGTCTCCCGCGAGCTGGAGCTGACGCTGACCGGCCGTGACTGCGGCCAGGGAGAACGTGCACCGATGTGCGGCGTGCCGTACCACAGCGCGGAAGGCTATATCGCAAAGCTGGTGCAAAAAGGTTATAAAATTGCGATCTGCGAGCAGCTGGAAGATCCGAAAAAGGCCAAAGGCCTGGTAAACCGCGATATTATTCGCCGTGTCACCCCCGGCACAGTTGTTGACGCGTCTATGCTCGACGAGAGCCGCAATAATTTCCTTGCCTGTATCTATGCCACCCATGAGGACATGGGCATGTGCTTTGCAGATATTTCAACAGGCGTTGTCTACGCAACCGACACAGAGGAATGGGTCGACGTGTATAACGAGGCTGGCTCGTTTTTCACCTCGTGAGATTCTCGCAGGCGGCTTCGCGATTTCGTTTGATGAGTTTCGCTCTTTTATCACTGAGCGGCTGGAGGAAGCGCTTGTGGAACCGATGGAAGAGGAATGCTTCGACGCGGAAGCAGCGGGAGAGCGTATCCGCAAATACTTCCATATAGAGGATTTCGATGGGGCGGGTCTCCAGGTTATGCCGTTCGCAGCCCGCACCCTTGGCGGCCTGCTCGATTATCTTGAAAAACGCAGCCTGCGAGTCTTGCGGGCCTCAATGATCTGAGGCTGTATCAGCAGGGGCAGTATATGGAGCTGGATCTGAACGCGAGACGCAATCTCGAGCTGTGCGAGACCATGCGCACCAAGGAGAAAAAAGGGTACGCTTTTGTGGGTTCTTGATCAGACGCATACCGCAATGGGTTCCCGGCTGATCCGACAGTGGATCGAAAAACCGCTTTATAATCCGCTTCATATCACGCGGCGTCAGCAGGCCGTCAGCGCGCTGTGCGACGATGTGATGGGCCGCACGGCACTGACCGACGCGCTTCGCAAAGTTTTTGATATGGAGCGTCTGATCGGACGCATCGTTTACGGCACAGCGAACTGCCGTGATCTGCGTGCGCTGGCGTCAGCTATCTCCTGTCTGCCGGAAATCCATGCACACGCATCTGTATTTGAACAGTCTCTGCTCAGAGAGTTAACCGGAAATATTGACCTGCTTGAGGATGTGCGCGAGCTGATTGAAGCGGCTATCGTCGAGGAGCCGCCGGTCCTTCTTCGAGACGGCGGTCTGATCCGCAGCGGCTATAACGAAGAGATTGACACGCTTCGTGATCTCGCGCGAGCGGCGGCAAGGGAAAAATTGCGGCTATCGAGCAGCAGGAACGCGAAAAAACCGGCATTTTCAAGCTGAAAATCGGTTATAATCGTGTGTTCGGCTACTATATCGAGGTTTCCCGTTCCAACTCGGACGCTGTCCCTGAAGATTACATCCGCAAGCAGACGCTCGCAAACTGTGAACGATACATCACCGATGAGCTCAAGCAGCTCGAAAGCACAGTGCTCGGTGCACAGGAACGCCTGTCCGGACTGGAATATGATGTGTTTATTCAGGTGCGCGACCGTGTTGCAGCTGAGGTGCATCGCGTGCAGCGCTCGGCGCAGGCGGTAGCACAGATCGATGTGCTCTGCTCGCTTGCTGATGTCGCCTGCGACCAGAACTATATCTGCCCGATCGTTGATTTTTCGGATAAGATCGAGATACATGACGGCCGTCATCCGGTTGTCGAAAAAATGCTTAAGGACAGCATGTTCATCCCGAATGACACGCTGCTCGATGAAGGTGATAACCGCATCGCGATTATCACGGGACCGAATATGGCCGGTAAATCGACCTATATGCGTCAGGTCGCACTGATTGCGATTATGGCACAGATCGGTTCGTTTGTTCCGGCTTCATCGGCGCATATCGGCGTTGTGGATCGGGTGTTCACCCGTGTCGGCGCATCCGACGACCTGGCGAGCGGCCAGTCCACCTTTATGGTCGAGATGAGCGAGGTCGCGGATATTCTAAATCAGGCAACGAAATCCAGTCTGATTATCCTCGATGAAATCGGCCGCGGCACCTCTACCTTTGACGGCATGAGCATTGCGCGTGCCGTCGTGGAGTACATTGCGAATAAGCGGCGCATCGGTGCACGAACTCTGTTTGCGACGCATTATCATGAACTGACAGCGCTGGAAGACCTGATTGATGGAGTGAAAAACTACAATATTGCGGTTAAAAAACGCGGAGATGATATCACCTTTCTCCGCCGCATTGTGCGTGGCGGCGCCGATGACAGCTACGGCATTGAGGTCGCCAAGCTCGCAGGTGTACCGAACGCAGTGATCAGGCGCGCCAAGGCGGTGCTTAAGGAACTTGAGTCCACCATGCCGCAGATTGAAATCCATCCGATTGAAGAGCAGGAGGAAGAGGATGATCAGATGTCCTTTGGACACATGATCGCCACCGGCGTTGTTGCACGCCTGTGCTGTCTTCAGATGGATGTTATGACACCGATCGAAGCGCTGAACGCTCTGTATGAACTGAAACGGCTTGCAGAGCAGGAGCGCGGCTCTTAAAGCGATTCCGCATAACGAAGACTGCGGTGCTTTGCGGAGGTTTTGCACCCTGCCCGTGCTGTGATTTCACAGCACGGCATCAAAAAATGACTGTAAAAGCTTCTCACCAGCACACAGAATCTGTTCGCAAATCGCTCCTGTTACATGAAGCGGTATTGCTTTTGACCGCATTTGAAATTTTTCCGGAAAGGAAATTATAATGGCAATTATTAAAGAGCTATCCTCGCACCTTGCCGATCTGATTGCGGCAGGCGAGGTAGTGGAGCGCCCGGCTTCGGTTGCAAAGGAGCTGGTCGAGAATGCGATCGACGCCGGCTCAAACCGCATTACAGTTGAAATTGAAAACGGCGGCATTACCTATCTTCGTATCGCAGATAACGGCTGCGGCATGGCGCCGGAAGATGCACCTGTCGCATTCCGCCGTCACGCGACCAGCAAGCTTAGAAGTGAAGAGGATCTTGCTGCGATCGGCACGCTTGGCTTTCGCGGTGAAGCTCTTGCAGCGATCTCGTCCGTCACACGAATCGATCTGTTTACGCGCCGGAAGGAAGCAATCGCAGGCGTTCATCTGCATCTGGAAGCCGGAGAGATACAGGTAAACGAGGAGGCCGGCTGCCCGGAGGGTACGACGATTGTTGTTCGAGATCTCTTCTATAACACCCTGCACGCATGAAGTTTTGAAGAAAGATTTTACAGAAGCCGGATATGTGCTTGGCGTTGTGCAGCACGCTGCACTGTCGCACCCTGAAATTGCTTTCACCCTGATCCGCGACGGAAAGCAGGTCTTTTTCAACGGACGGCAAGGGAAGCTGATTACGCCGGTGTTCGCGGTGTTCGGAAAAGAAATGACGGCAAATATGATCGAGGTTACGGAAAACGAACATAACGGACTGACTGTTCACGGTTATATTGTAAAGCCGCACGCAGGACGTGCCAATCGTTCCATGCAGCATTTTTTCGTCAACGGGCGCTATGTCAAAAGCCGGATCATGCAGGCGGCGCTTGAAGAGGCATATCGAAATGCCATCATTACGGGAAAAATACCCGTCCGGCGCAATTTTCTGGAGCTGCCGCTGTCGGCAGTTGATGTCAATGTGCATCCGGCAAAGACGGAAGTCAAGTTTTCACAGGAAAAACCGGTGTTCGAGGCGGTCTACATTGCCTGCAAGAACGCACTTGCAGCGAACGATAATACGCCGCAGCTTGAGCACAAGGAAAAGCATACTCCCCGCGAGGACAATCTCACGCAGGAACAGCAGCGCTTTGCTGTGCCGCGTTCCGAACCGGCACCGGCTGCACGCTCGTTTGCGCAGCCGGTTCAGACACAGCCGGTCTCGAAAGAGGAGGAGGCGGAGCTGGAGGATTTTCTGGTATCCGTACCGCCGCGTACTGTACGTCCGGTCTATATGTCTGCGCCGCCGCTCGGGAACTTTAAACCCGATCCGACACGCGCAGTCGGCCGTGTACAGTTGCCGAGTGAGCTGAAGAATACGCAGGAAAAGGTCGAACCGAAGGCCGATATTGCGGCTTTCCCTGCCGAACGTCCACAGGCGGATAAAGAAGCAGCAGAACATGCAAACGATACGGCATCCGAGGCTAATCTGGTCAATATTCCGCAGTCGCAGACGAATCCGCAAAGAACTGTGGAGGAGCAGCCGGTATATGAGCCGATCGATCACGGTGCGCGCGTCATCGGCGAGTGCTTCCGCACCTACATCATAGCGGAGGATGAAGACGGTCTGCTGCTCATCGACAAACATGCGGCTCACGAGCGAATTCTGTTCAATAAGCTCCGTGCTGAGACAGAAATGCCGCAGCAGCAGCTTTTTGACGCCGGTCGTGGTCGAACTGACCGGCGAGGAGGCGGCAGCAGTACAGGCGCAGCTGGAGAATATTCGCAAAGCCGGATTTTCTATCGACCCGTTTGGCGAGAACAGCTTTGCTGTACGCAGCGTACCGGCGTATCTGGACAGCGGCGACGTCCAGAGCGTTATCAGTGAGCTGGCCGAGAAAGCAATGAACAGCCGCACAACAGTGCCGGACCGCCTGGATGACCTCATTCATACGGTCGCTTGCAAAGCAGCGATCAAGGCAGGCCAAGCAACAACGATGCTGGAGCTGCAAAGTCTGTGTGATCGTGTGCTTTCGGACGATAACGTGCGATCCTGCCCGCATGGCAGGCCGACGACTGTTCGTCTGACAAAATATGAACTGGATAAAATGTTCAAACGTGTTAACCAGTAGGCAAGGAGCTGACTTCATGGATAATCGACTGGTCTGCATCTGCGGACCGACCGCAAGCGGCAAAACTGCGCTTTCTGTTGCACTTGCGAAAAAACTGCATACCGAGATCATTTCGGCTGATTCCATGCAGCTGTACCGATATATGGACATCGGAACGGCAAAGCCGACCATTGAAGAAAGGCAGGGCATCCGACACCATCTATTTGATGTGTGCGAACCGGGAGAGGCATTTTCGGTAGCACGGTATGTCGAACTCGCAGATGCGGCTGCTCAGGATATTCTTTCGCGTAGCATGATACCCGTCGTCGTCGGCGGCACGGGGCTTTATATGGACGCGCTGATCGAGTGCAGCACCTTTTCGGGCGACGAGACCGATCTCTGTTCGAAAAAATACGAAATCATGGCTTGTGAGCAGGGGAACGAAGCAGTGCATGCCTGCCTTGCAGGGGTAGACCCGGAAAGCGCAGAACGGCTGCATCCGAATAATCTGAAGCGTGTTATCCGTGCGCTCGAGGTATACGAGCAGACAGGCATGACAATCGGAGAAATGAACCGCCTGCACAAGCGTCCGGAGCCGAAATATCAGGCAATCAAGCTCGGGCTGTGTCCGAAAGATCGGCAGACGCTTTATCATCGAATCGACAGCCGGGTTGACGACATGATTCGTGACGGGCTGATCGATGAGACCAGATATCTTTGGGAAAATGGACTTCTTGCGGGAACGGTGGCGCAGGCGATCGGCTACAAGGAGCTCCTTGGCTATCTGGAGGGCAGCGAAACCCTCGAGAGCTGTATCGAGCTGTTAAAACGCCGAAGCAGAAATTATGCAAAAAGGCAGCTTACCTGGCTGAAAAGGGATGACAGCATCCACTGGATATATTATAATAAGAGTGAAGAGTTTGCAGATGTCCTACAGCATTCGACAGAATATCTGCAAAAACACGGTGTACAATGATACCATAAACTGCAACAGCAACGGAGGTATTATTGTGCGAAACGAAATCAATCTGCAGGACAGAATGCTTGCTGCTCTGCGTCAGCAGAGTCAGAATACAACGTTTTTTCTGATGAACGGCTTTCAAATGCGGGGAATTATCCGCGGATTTGATAACTTTGTCGTTATTCTGGAAAGCGAAGGGAAACAGCAGATGATCTACAAGCATGCAATTTCCACGATCATTCCGCAGCATCCGGTGGATCTGTACGGAGCGAGAGAGGAGCGTGCGGACAGATGATTACTTACGAGGCACTTCATGGAACAAAAACAGAAAACAAAACCGGCACGGCAGCAGAAACGTGACCGCAGCCATCTGGTTTTTTATGATGATTGCAGCAGTCGTGCTGCTGTATATCGGACGCAGCTTTTTGGGTATTTTTTCGGCAGCGCCGGAAACGACACCGGCTATGCGCGTCACGGTGAATGACAGCTTCACTGCGGACGGATGGTTCGTTCGCGATGAAATCACGATCAAGGGCGGCGGTGAGTCCGTCAAGCATATCGTATACAGCGGTGAGCGTGTGCAGAAAAATGCGCCGCTTGCGGTTGTGTACGGTGATGATGAAGCGCTGGAGCTCAGCCGGCAGCTGGATCCGCTCGATGACCGGATCAGTCAGCTCGATACTGCGCTTCAGACCGCAAACGACAGTTCGGACACAGCGAAGATCGACCAGCAGATTACGCTGGCGATTCAGAACCTTGCCGCCGAGACCAAGGAAGGCTCGGGCAGCGTGCTTACTTCTTCGTCTGCATCCCTGCGAACGCTTTCTCTGCGCCGCGCTGCGGATCAGCTGGACTCCGCCTCTATCCGTGCGGAGCGGGATTCTCTGAGCGCGCAGCGCGACAGCCTGCAGCAGAGTCTGTCCGGTCGAACCGCTGAATTAAAGGCGCCCTGCTCCGGATATTTTCCGAGATCGTAGATGGCTTTGAAGACACGCTCAAGCCGGCATCGCTTTCGGGCCTGACGGTTGCGCGCTTTCGTGAACTGACATCCAAGGCACCCGAAACACGTCACAGCAGCTCAACGCTCGGCAAGATGGTGCAGGGCTTCAGCTGGTATCTGGCCTGCGAAATTCCGGCGAAACAGGCGGAACGGCTGCAGATCGGTCAGGAGCTTAAGGTCAATTTTACTCAGGCATCTCTCACGAGCCCGGTAACCGTGTATGCGGTTAACTGGGAGCATGATGATGATACAGCTTTGCTCGTGCTGGAAGGCACTGATTTCAACAGCGGGATGGTTTCCATGCGTCAGCAGCCGGTCGAAATCATCATTGCATCGTACACCGGCCTGAGCGTTCCCAAGAGCGCACTGCGCGTGGAGGAATGGACGGACAGCAATGGTGAGAAGCATAAGGACACGGGTGTGTTCATTCTCAGCGGCTCGGTACGCAAATTCAAGGTGATCAATAAGTTGTATGAGACCGATGACAGCTATATCGTCGAGCAGAGTGCAACCGATTCGGATATGCTGGTCGAACAGGATCAGGTCATTGTCCGAGGAACAGATCTAAAGGATAATACGGTGGTGAAAACATGACAGAACAAGAAAGAAATGAGCTGCATGAACGCATCGCTCAGGTAAAGGAACGGGTAGCACGCGCAGCGGAAAAAGCAGGAAAAAAGCCGGAAGACATCATACTGGTTGCCGCGAGCAAGATGAATGATACGGAACGCGTCCAGGAAGCGATTCGCGCGGGCATCGAGGTGTGCGGCGAAAACCGTGTGCAGGAGCTGCTTGAAAAGTATGAACAGAACGCTTATGAAGGAGCGGACCTGCAGTTTATCGGCACGCTCCAGACCAATAAGGTGAAGTTTCTGGTCGGCAAGGTCTCTCTGATCCAGTCGGTCGGTTCGGTTCATCTGGGCGAAGCGATCGCAAAAAAAGAGGCCGCAAAGCATGGCATCCGCCAGGACATTCTGCTCGAGGTCAACATTGGCAGAGAGCAGGCCAAGAGCGGCATTGACCCGGACGAACTGCTGGATGCAATCGACACTTTGCGCGCAAAACCGTCGCTTCATATACGCGGATTGATGGCAATTCCGCCGGTAGCCGATGCAGAAACGAAAAACTTGCGCTATTTCAATGAAATGCGACAAGTATTTGTTGACATTTTGACAAAAAAATACGATAATGTAGATATGGATTATTTGTCGATGGGAATGACAAATGATTTTGAAACGGCGATTGCGTGCGGTGCGAACATGGTTCGCATTGGCACGGCGATCTTTGGCGCGCGGCCTTATCAGATCGTCTCGCCTTAAAACGTAAGGAGGAACTTACATGGGTTCGATCAAAAGCTTTCTTGATTGGGTCAAGGGCGGGGATGCTGAGGACGATTACGATGAGGAGATGTCCCGGCAGCCGCGCAGCGAAGAACCTGCAATAAATAGTGTGCCTTCATCGTACGAAAACCGTTCGTACGATCACTCGTATAGCAGTGCCACTGTGGAGAACACTGTTTCGCAGCCGCGCCATGAGAGCCTGCGGGATAATAAGGTCGTCAGCATCAACACGACCAGCAAGCTTGCAGTGGTTCTTGTCAAGCCTGATCGCTTTGAACAGGCGGCTGAAATTGCAGATCATCTGAAGGACAAGCGCACGGTGGTCCTCAATCTGGAGCAGACAAACAAGGATATCGCGCGTCGTCTGGTGGATTTTTCTGAGCGGTGTTGCATATGCGAATGAAGGCAAGATCAAAAAGGTTGCAAACAGCACATATATCATCACGCCCTACAATGTGGACATTATGGGCGATTTGATCGATGAGCTTGAGAGCAGCGGTATGTATTTCTAAGGGCTGCTGCTGTGAACATGATAGCTTCATATATTGTCGGCAATCTGCTGCGCATTCTTGAGTTTCTGCTCTTTGCCAGAGCGATACTCAGCTGGTTCTCTCAGGCCGGCGGCTCCAGACTGTATGAGTTTCTTTGTATGCTTACCGAACCGCTGATTCAGCCGTTTCGGAGTCTTGTGAGCCGGATTGACGCTTTCAGGAGATGTCCGCTTGACATCCCGTTCATGCTGGCATTTTTCACGATCATTGTTCTGGAACAGGTTGTTTATATGCTGTGATGCCTGCAAAAGAAACATGCGGGTGGTCGGGCAATGCCCGGCCATTTTCCCGTGCATCGGGCAAAACAAACATTTTACGGAGGAAAGACTATGACGGTGCAGGAAATTCAAGAGATCGGCTTTGAAAAGGCTGTTTTCGGCGGATACGATATGAAATCGGTCGATACCTTTCTCGAGCGCGTCGCAGAGGAGTTCGCTGCCATGCAGAAGGAAAACGCTTCTCTGAAAGCAAAGATGAAGGTTCTGGTTGACAAGATCGAGGAGTACCGCGGTGTTGAGGACGGAATGCGCCGCACCCTGATGTCTGCTCAGTCGATCGCACAGGATACGATCGACAAGGCAAAGAAGGAAGCCGAAGACATTATTGCCGCCGCAAAGACCGAAACCGAAAGCAAGGTACAGGATACCAGAAGCGAAATCGAGCTTGAGGCACGCAAGCTTGAGGCGGCCCGCAAGAGTACGGTCGAGTTTGTTGCGCGTGTTTCGGCGGCATATCAGGCTCAGGCTAAGGCCCTTGTCGAGCTTGCAAAGGCAGAGAAGCTGGTGCAGCCTGCACAGACTCAGGAAGCAAAGGTCGATGACAAGACCACAAAAATCGCAAAGCCTGCGGCCGATGAAAAGAATGCAGCTGCTGTCAAGGCGGATGCTCCGGCTGAGGACTCCACTCGCAAGTTTGATTTCGGTGAGCTGAAGTTTGGCGCAGACTACGATCCGAAAAAAACGAAATAAGAGCGGCTGCAACAGCCGCTTCAAGTCATAACTGAAAGGACTGAATACTGCCAATGCAGCAGGATTATAACAATACAATCAATCTGCCAAAAAACAGATTTCCCGATGCGTGCGGGTCTTCCCAAGCGCGAGCCGGGTTTCCTGGAAAACTGGGAGCATGCAGATCTGTATCACGAGCTGATGAAGAAGAACGAAGGCAAGCCGCTTTTCGTTCTGCATGACGGCCCTCCGTATGCAAACGGAAACCTGCATATGGGCCATGCGCTCAATAAGATCCTTAAAGGATTTTATTGTGCGCTCCCGCAATATGATGGGGTATCAGGCGCCGTATATCCCGGGCTGGGATACGCACGGTCTTCCGATCGAGCGTCAGGCAATCAAGGCATACGGCATGGACCGCAGCAAGGTTTCCGTTGCTGAGTTCCGCTCCAAGTGCGAAGAGTTTGCTCACGATCACGTTAACACGCAGCGCGAGCAGTTCAAGCGTCTGGGCGTAATCGGTGACTGGGATCGTCCATACCTGACCCTGACACACGATTACGAAGCCGCCCAGATTGAGATTTTCGGCGAGATGGCAAAGCGCGGGTACATCTACAAGGGCATGAAGCCGGTCTACTGGTGTCCGCATGATGAGACTGCTTTGGCTGAGGCCGAGATCGAGTATAAGGATATTCCGTGCAAGTCCATTTTTGTCAAGTTCGCAGTAACCGATGACAAGGGCGTAATCACAAAACTGCTTGGCAGCAAGGAGAACGTTTACTTCGTCATCTGGACGACCACGACATGGACGATTCCGGGCAACCTGGCGATTTCCCTTAATCCGTTCTTCGAGTATGATTTCGTTAAGGTTCCGTCCGGCGAGATTTATGTCATGGCGAAGGAGCTTGTCGCGTCCGTCATGAAGACCGCAGGCATCTCCGAGTGGGAAGTTCTCGCAACCTGCCTTGGCTCTGATCTGGAAATGATCAAGACAAAGCATCCGCTGTATGACCGCGAGTCGCTCGTTATCGTCGGTGAGCATGTAACGCTCGATGCCGGTACCGGCTGTGTTCATACCGCTCCGGGCTTTGGTGCCGATGACTTTATCGTTTGCCAGAAGTATAAAATTCCGATCATTGTTCCGGTTGACGGCAAGGGCCGTCATACGGCTGAAGCGGGCAAGTATGAGGGCATGTTCGTAGAGGACTCCAATGAGGTTATTCTCAAGGATCTCAATGACTGCGGCGCACTCCTCGCAACCGAGGATATCGTTCACAGCTATCCGCACTGCTGGCGCTGCAAGAACCCGATTATCTTCCGTACCACGGAGCAGTGGTTCTGCTCGGTTGACGCTCTCAAGGACGATGCTGTCAATGCCTGCGGGGATATCAAGTGGATCCCGGGCTGGGGTCAGGAACGAATGACTTCCATGATTCGCGAACGTTCGGACTGGTGCATTTCCCGCCAGCGTGTCTGGGGTGTTCCGATTCCGATTTTTACCTGCAAGAAGTGCGGCAAGCCGCTTGTTAACGAGCAGACCATCAAGGCAGTCGCTGACCTGTTCCGCGAGAAGGGTTCCAACGCATGGTTCGATATGTCCGCTGCTGAGATCCTGCCGGAAGGCATCAAGTGCGAGTGCGGCTGCGCCGATTTCGACAAGGAAACCGATACCATGGACGTATGGTTCGACTCCGGTTCGTCCTGGCGCGCAGTCATTGAAAACCGCGAGCATCAGGCGACTCCGGTGGACGTATATCTGGAAGGCAATGACCAGTACCGCGGCTGGTTCCAGTCTTCCATGCTGACGTCGATCGCAACGCAGGGCAAGGCGCCGTATAAGACGGTCATTACGCATGGCATGATCGTTGATGAGGAGCGCCAGAAGATGTCCAAGTCGCTCGGCAACGGCATTGCCCCGGAGGACATTCTCAAACAGTACGGCGCTGATGTTATGCGCCTGTGGGTTGCATCCTCGGATTACCGGCAGGATATGCGTATCTCCAAGGATATGCTCAAGCATCTCTCTCAGAACTATCTGAAGATCCGCAACACGGCCCGCTATATTCTGGGCAACCTCGCTGATTTCGATCCCAAGACCGATACAGTCGCTTATGCTGACCTGACCGATCTGGATAAGTGGGCGCTGATGAAACTGAACGAACTGACCGCAAAGGTACGCGAGGGTTACGACAGCTACGAGTTCCACACCGTTTTCCACGCAATTCATAACTTCTGCGTCGTTGATATGTCGAACTTCTATCTCGACGTTATCAAGGACCGTCTGTACTGCGACGAGACGGCAGGTGCAAGCCGCCGTGCTGCTCAGACCACGATCTATCGTATCCTGAGCGCTCTGGTTCGCATGCTTTCTCCGATCCTGTGCTTCACCGCGGACGAAATCTGGCAGGCTATGCCGCACGCAGCGGAGGATGACGTTCGCAACGTAGCATATAACGAAATGCCGCAGGCTGATGATGCGTTTGCATTTGATGAGGCGGAGACGGAAAAGTGGAACAAGCTGACCGCGTTCCGCGATGATGTGAACAAGGCGCTGGAAGGTGCTCGCAACGCCAAGACGATCGGCAAGCCGCTTGAGGCTCATGTAACCGTTTATACGGATGCTGATACTGCTGCATTCATGAACGGCTGCGGCCAGGATTTGGCTGATCTGTGCATCGTTTCTGAAATGGATGTTGTTGCAGGCGAAGGCGAAGGCCTCGCAAGTGAGGAACTGCCGGGCCTGACGATTTCTGTCGTCCGCGCAGCAGGCGAGAAGTGCCTGCGCTGCTGGAAGCAGGCGAAGTCCGTCGGTTCGGATGCTGCTCATCCGGCTCTGTGCGCACGCTGCGCTAAGGTCGTCGGCTGAAACAATAAATAAAAGGGAAGGGGGGGAACAGGTCTTTCTGTTCCCTCCTTTTTTAGCTGATAGGAGAGTTTTTCATGCCTTTATATATTGCGGCAATTCTTGTCATGATCGTGGTTGATCAAGTGGTAAAGCACTGGGCGTTTACTGTGCTTCAGCCGCAGCATACTATTCCGCTCATCGAGAACGTTTTTCATCTGACCTATATCGAAAACCGCGGAGCAGCGTTCAGCATGTTTGCGAAATTTGATTCACGTTGGATTTTTGTTGCACTCGCAGCGGTTATTACGCTTGCAATCTGTTACGCACTTTCGAAAAAACTGATGCAGACAGCGCTGGGCAGCTGGTCCCTTGTTCTGATTGCAGCAGGCGCGGTCGGCAATGCCGTTGACCGCGTTGCAAGAGGCTTTGTAGTTGACATGTTTGATTTTCGTCTTATTCATTTCCCCGTGTTTAACGTTGCGGATATCTTTATCTGCGTCGGCGACGTATTGTTTGTTATTTATTTTATGTTTCAACATAAGGATAAGCCGAATGATAAAAACGAAGCGGTGAACGACAATGAATGAGATGAAGCTAACCGTACCGCATGAGGACGCAGGCAAGCGTATTGACAGCTGGCTGTCCGAGCATATAGACGGCCTGACACGTTCTGTTGTACAAAATCTGCTCTCGGAGCAGGCGGTAAATGCTGATGGAAAATCTGTCAAAAAGAATTACAAGCTCGCTGGCGGAGAGGTTCTTACTGTCATTATGCCGGAGCTGCGTGAGGTTGACCTTTGCAGCCGAAGATATTCCGCTGGATATCGTCTATGAGGATGAGGACATCGTTGTGGTGAATAAACCGCGCGGCATGGTCGTGCATCCGGCAGTCGGAAACTGGTCCGGCACGCTTGTGAATGCGCTTATGTTTCACTGCGGTGAAAGCCTTTCCGGCATTAACGGCGAGCATCGTCCCGGCATTGTTCATCGCATCGACAAAGACACCAGCGGACTGCTTTTGTCGTTGCCAAAAACGACAGCGCTCATCATAGTCTTGCCGCACAGATTGCGGCACATACTGCGTATCGCGGCTATGAAGCGATCGTAGTTGGAAGCCCTCGCGAGGACAGCGGAACGGTTGACAAGCCGATCGCACGACATAAAACCGATCGCAAGCGCATGGCCATTGTTGAGGGCGGAAGAGAAGCAATCACACATTATACTGTGCTGAAACGATACCGTGGCTATACGCATATGGCATTTCAGCTCGAGACCGGACGTACACACCAGATTCGTGTACATATGGCCTCGATCGGACATCCGATTATCGGTGATCCTGTGTACGGATTGAAAAAGACAGGTTTTCCGATATTGGGGACAATGTCTGCACGCCGCAGAGCTAACGCTAACACACCCGAAAACAGGGGGAGCGGATGACGTTTTCAGCAGCGCTGCCTGATTACTTTGTGGAAATTCTGCAAAAGCTGGAGAGAATGCAATGAAAAAATTTGATGGGCTGCTGCTCGGCTGCGATATGGACGGGACACTGCTGGACAGCAGAAAACAGATATCTGCGAAAACCAAGAGGCAATATGGTATTTTGTCAAAAACGGAGGCTGTTTTTCGCTCGCAACAGGGCGCGCCGCGAGCGATAGATATATATCGCTCGCTGTTGCCGTTCAATGCACCATACACTCATTTGAATGGCTCACTGATTATGGATTCCAGCCAAAATATAATGTGGTGTGCCGGAATGCCTCAAAAAACAGTGGAGCTGATGGATGCCGCTTTGTCAAAATTTTCACAATTAGGCTGCGAAATATTTGAAGGAGAAAAAATTCATGTACGCCGGATGAGTGCAGTAACCGAACATCATATGCGCGTTCTCAATCTCAAATACGATATGGTGTCTGATTGCGAACTGCCAGATACTTCGGGCTGGTGTAAGATCAATTTGACCGGCCCGGAGCCGATCATGGCTGACGTTCGACAGTTCCTGTCGCGTTATGAAAATGAGTTCTGCATCGCGGCAAGTACACCGAATTTTTGGGAGATTACTGCTGCGAATGTTAACAAAGGATCATCTCTTTTGAAAATCGCTGATATGCTTGGGATTAAGCGTAAAAATGTATTAGCTATCGGTGACAGTTCGAATGACGATCCGATGCTTCGGGTTGCCGGTATTTCATTTGTACCAGAAAACGCAGCAAACAGTACAAAAAGTCTTGCAGATGTTGTTGTGCGAGATAATAATTCCCATGCCGTTGCTGCCGCGATCGAGTGGTTGGATACCAATATTAGCGAATAGCTCCCCCAATTATACAAAACTTTTATTTTGTATAATTACCTATGCAGAACGTTTTCGCGAGCGAGCGCAGCCGGTACGCTGCCCTCGCTGCGCTCCAACGTCTGCATAGACCATATGCGGCGCTAATGTATGCAAAATAACAATTTTGTTCAAGTTCACGCTAAATCTGATACTGTCCGTAGGATTGTATTTCATCGAACATTTTCGTTTTCTTTTTGTCCATTCTTCCGGAATTTCTGCGTCAATTTCGTGAAAATCTGCCCACATTTCCGGTTTTATATCCTTGCCATAGTACAAAATCTGTGCTAAAATATCCTTGTAAGATAGTTCATCAGGTTGAACGTTTTGGGCAGTTGTCGCGAGCAACTGCTCAATTTTTTTGCGCTTTTATACGGCAAATGCTGCAAATACTCGGATGCTCCAAGCAGGCCATACACAAAACGTAATCCCTTCCGGTCAGATCGTCCGGCAGCTGCGAACCGTTATCCAGCACCACCGGGAACAGCCGCTTAAACTCACCCCAGCTGCACCGTTCATAATCAACAGTTATCTCCAAACGTGTTAGATCGCTTTCAAGTCCGCGCTCTAACGCTTTGTTATAAAGCTTCACTTGTCCGTGCGAAGATCGTACACCAAGATATTCCGTCATATTTTCATTACTGTACTTCATCAGTGTGTACTTGCGCTGGTCTTTCACCAGGCGGAGCCGAGATCGCGCCACCGGAATATCAATCGCCACATAACGTTCTCCTTTCTGTCATTAGAGCGCGTATATCAAACGTGCCCGGCGCTATCCCCTGCCCGCACGCCTGCCGTTACGCCACCGTAGAGCGTGCTGTGCGGTTTTAGGCAATCCGCCGTACCGGCGCTTTGCCTTTCATCCTCGCAAGCGTTACGCGCCGTCTACGGCTGTTTGCGTGTTCTCACACGATGACGGAAGCGCAACGCCGGGACGGGTCCCAGTCCCTGTGATGCTGAACCATTCCCAGCCTTGCCTTTGGGCTGTGACTTCACCGCCTCATCGAATTTCCGCCGCGCGTGTGCCCAGCAGACAGCCTGCGTAACATTCGGCAGCCTATGATAAGCAGGTGCTTCAACATCCGTTTTCTCGCAGTTTCGGCACTTGCCGGCACGTTCCGCTCCCGTTGATAATAAGTGCTCGGTGTAATTTGAGCCTGCTGGCACCACATTTTAACCGGTAATCCGCTGCTGCGGCATTCTTTGATGAGTTCGGTTACCGAAGAATCAAGGCAAAGCAAAAAGGGCCTGCCGCCTGCAATTCACAGACAACAAGCCCTTTTTAACAGCCTGAACAATTTCTACGTTAAATTATAGTCATATCGATTCGAACCATCACAAAGAAAAAAGCACTTCAAACGAAGTGCTTTTATGGTGGAAGGTGGTGGATTCGAACCACCGAAGTCATAGACGACAGATTTACAGTCTGTTCCCTTTGGCCACTCAGGGAAACCTTCCATATATTATTGTTGTCATCTAATATGTATCAGCGACTTAATTATAATACCATAGTATCAGTGAATGTCAATAGAAAAATATAAGAATTTTGGCGTAACAGCAATCCTTGATAAATGATGCGGCTGGCTTGGAACAAGCCGTGCCAGCCGCAAACACAACCCCAATCCGGTCACATATCTGTTTCTGATGGCCGGGCGGCAGTATCGGCTGATATTATTCGATTCTGAGTTTCTCGATTACGGTTTCGTCGGGCGTTACATAAGCGGTTTGGTAAACATGATAAATTACCATGCCCGGTTTCGCACCTGCCGGCTTTTTAACCTGGCGAACCTGCGTATAATCGACTGGTACCATAGAGGACGAACGAGCCTTGGAATGGTAAGCTGCAATCATAGCTGCTTCCGTCATAGCCTGCTCCGTCGGTTCCCTGCCGTCTGTTACAAGTATGACATGAGACCCGTGTATCTTTTGCGTGTGGAACCAGATATCACTCTTGAACGCAATTTTAAGGGTAAGAAGATCGTTTTGAAGGTTGTTTTACCTGCGAAAATATCAAAACCATCGGTTGTCCGATAATGGAACGGCTTTGCCTGTGCCGGCTTTTTGCCGGCCTTTTTTATTTCGTGTTTGTTTCGCAGAAAGAACACCGGACAGCGTCAGTTCCTCGCGAAGCTGCGCCAGATCACGTTCGGTTTCTGCTTCACCAAGCTGAACGAGTACGCTTTCAAGATAATCAAGCTCGATACTTCCCTGTCTGATCTGTTCGGTCAATACCTCTTCCGCAGTTTTGGACTTGGTATAGAGTTTGAAATATTTCTGCGCGTTCTGCTGAGGCGTCAGCCGAACATCAAGAGATATTTCTACTTCCGGACAGTCTTTATTGTAGTAGTCGATAACCTTTGCCTTGTTCATGCCTTTTTCGAGCTGATAAAGGTTTGCTGTAATCAGTTCACCCGTGCGTTTGTATTTTTCACGGTCATGGGCGCCGGCTAGCTCTTTCTTCTGTGCGGAAAGCTTACGGGCGAGCCGGTCGCGCGCATTGACTACCGCCTTGTGAAGATCGGACGAGCGGCGCGTCATGCGCTCTACCCTTCCCTTTTTTCTCAAAAAATGCAGCGAGGAGAGACGAAAAGCTCTCATACTGCGTCACATTCATGAGGCCTTCATACTGTGTGACCGGCAGAAATGTGAAATCAAAGACAGCGCTGTCCTCGCTTTTTGTCAGAAGAAACGGCTTCCATCTTTTTTCCTCAATATAAGCGAGAAAATCATCATATACCTTTGCAAGGCGATTTCTCTCTTCGTCACTCAGCGTGCCGAGCGGTTTTGCAGTATCGCCTGTTGCACGGAAGGCAAGCTCGCGGCAGAGCAGCGGAGAAAATCCGAGCAGCGTATTCAGCAGAAAGCGGTCGAGCGTCTGCTCACCATCCGCCTGTGCGGCAGCGGCCGCAAGTCCAACACCGGAAACGGCAAACGGATCGTGCTTGTCCTGTGCGGGCGGCATACGGTAAACAGGCCGGGCAGCACCTGTCGCTTTCCGGACAGGTCACCGTCCACGCGGCGCATTGCGTCGATAATACGATTATCCTCGCCGCATAGAACAACGTTGGAATGCTTGCCCATCAATTCACAGATCAGATGTTTTTTGCAGGCAACACCCATTTCATCTGTTGTATCGAGCTCGATGCTCAGCATTCGTTCGACCGCAGGCTGCGTTACTGCGGCGATTTTTGCTCCCTGCACATGCTTGCGCAGCAACATGCAGAACATCGGCGGAACGGCAGGATTTTCACGTGCGGTCTCGATAAAGTGCACACGCGGCGTACCGGCTGCAATAGAGACTAAAGACGGCGCGCACCGCCTTGTCCGCGTGTCTGAATAACGATTTCATCGCGATCGGGCTGATATACTTTCTCTCTATACGACAGCCGGTCAGTACGGTATTGAGTTCGTTGGTTACTGCTCCGAGGCAGATTGCGTCTAATGGCATTTTTATCTTCCTTAAACAAATTGAATACAGTCAGCATGACGTTCGGAAACGACAGAAGTCAGCTGGGAAAAGGCTTCGCTGATTTTGTCGGCGAACACTGCCGCAACCGGATTTTCCGTCGGAAAGTGTCCGGCGTCAACAAGCGTCAGACCGAGTGACTGCGCACGCTGCATCAGATCATACGAGCAGTCACCAATTACAAAAGCGTCAGCCCCTTTGCGATCGCACTGTCCATCATCTTGCCGCAGGCGCCGCCGCCGACTGCTACGCGGTGAATCGGTTTTCCCGCGTCACAGAAGCGGACACCGCCGGCGCGCAGGCATTCCTTAACGTAGAGCGCAAATTCATGCGGCTGCATTTCACGCGGCAGATCACCTGTTCGGCCGAGCATACCGTTCTCCCCTGCTTCCATGTTCACGACATTTGTCAGGAAAAGTGCGGAGGCCAAGGCGTCGTTCACGCCGCCGAACGCGCAGTCCGCGTTCGTATGCATGCAGATGATCGAAATATCATGGCGGATGGCGAGGCGCAGGATTCGGCCGGTCGCGTCATCGCTCGTAACACGACTGACCGATGTGAAGATCGCCGGATGATGCGCAACGACAAGCTGTGCACCGCGGTCGATTGCCTCCTGTACGACAGTCTCGGTTGCGTCGAGTGCGCAGAGCACACTCGTGACTTCGGATCTCCGGTCGCCGCACAGCAGACCTACATTATCCCAGCTTTCAGCAAGCTCCGGAGGTGCAAAGCCCTCCAGAAAATCAAGTACATCAGATACAGTTATCATTTCAATCCCTCCAGTGCAGCGGTCAGCTCGCGGACAAGCGCCTGCTGACTGCGAAGCTTCGCGATATCTGTGTTTTCGCTCCGCTCCATGCCGTTTAATGCGCGAGTTTCCCGCTCGATCAGATGGCGCAGATAAGCTCCGGCATCCGGCGCGGCGATCAGCGCGGGAGAAGCTGCGCATTTTTCACGCGGATACAGGCATTCTTTCGCGCCACCGCGTACAGACAGGATGACATAATGCCGCCGATCCTCTCTGCACAGTGTTTCTCGCTTGATCGCATAGCCATGCGCCCACAGCCATTGACTAAGCTCATATATCATGGTCATTGGCTGAAGCAGCAGCAGGTGATCTCCGTCGGCCGTCCATGGAGCATTCTGCAATATCTCAGCAATCGTCTGACCACCCATGCCCGCGATCGTTACTGTGTCACATTCTTCGGGAGAAATGCCATCCAGACCGGCAGCGAGCCGCAGCGGCAGGATGACGCCATGCTCCTCGGCGTTTCGCGCCGCATGATCGAGCGGGCCTTCGCGCAGATCTGAACCGATCGCATGCGCGATACGCCCTTCTATCAGCAGGGTGATCGGGAGCTTGCCGTGGTCGGTTCCAACATCGGCAAGCCGCGCGCCCTGCGGCACGAGTGCTGCAATACAGGCAAGGCGCGGTGTTAAAATCATACTTTCCATAACCTAAAAAAACAGAGCCGGCAGAATACACCGCCGACTCGTGTCTTTCCTCTTACTCACCAATGAAGGCGTTGAGTTTGGCAACCAGCTCGTCTGCATTCGTACCGTGTACCATGCAAGCCTCTTCAATGCTTTCGCCCTGAGATGCCGGGCAGCCCAGGCAGTGCATGCCGATTTCCATGAAGAACTTTGCGGTCTCGATGTTGAGGTTGAGAACCTCGCCGATCGTAGTCTTTTTTTCGTAATAGCCATGAGTTAAACCTCCTGTTGTTTGAGAGATATGGAAGTACGGCGCTTACCGTATTCCTATCATTTTATTGTTTTCTAATGATTACAGTATACCGCATTTTTGTGCGGACTGCAACTGAAAAAATCAAATTACCTGATCAATTACGTTATTTCGCAAACATGCGCTGCTGCACCTGCTCAAGATGCGAACGAAGCGCCTGCTCTGCGAGATCAAAGCGGCCGTCGCGCAGATAATCGAGCACGACGGTATGTTCCTGCACAGCTTCCTCTGCATGGAACGACAGCGAACCGGAAAGCGTATGAAAGCGGCGGATGGTTTCATTGCTTTTGATGACCAGATCCGTGAGAAAGCTGTTTCCGGTCAGCTGTGCGAGAGAAACGTGAAACAGCGCATCCTGATCGAGAAAAGCCTCACTGTCTCCGCTCCGCAAGGCATACAGCTGCTTTTCGCCGCAAAGATACAGGCGGTCGAGCTGTTTGGCTGTAATGCCGCCGTTCTGCGACAGCAGATGGATGGCAAGCGGCTCCAGCTGTATGCGCACAACAGAGATATCGCGTACATCCCGTTCCGTTACCTCGGCTACGACCATGTTTTTTCCGTTCTGCATCACGATCTCCTCATGCTGCAGACGCTGCAACGCTGCACGTAGCGGTGTGCGGCTGATGCCGAGCTGCGAGGCGAGGTTTTCCTCCGCCAGAACGGTGCCGGGAGTTAATTCATTACTCATAATCGCGCTTTTAATTGCGCTGTACGCCTTATCCGTCAGAGATGGATCCTTTTTAAATTTTTCAGTGCCATGCTGTTTCACCTGCCGTAGTTCGTCTATGCACACAGTATACATTCCTGCAAGCATTTTGTCAATTACAGTAAGATTACACTGGTCACAAGCGCAAGCATTGGGATCGTAAAACAGATAAAATGCTTGTCATGAAAATAATACGTGAGCCGTAGACCGAGTCCCTACCCAGAGGTGCGGTCATGAGCACGCTGCTCGCAGCGGACGGACAGGATGCACAGAGCATGAAACAGTCCCAGCAGAAGCGCACGTCCCTGCGTCCAGAGGAATAGATTGAACATACCGACAAATGCACTGCCGTAAAAACGCCGATTTCTCCAAGCACCGCAGAAATGAGCGGAAACGCCATGAAGCCGCAGTTCGAGTACATCGCACTCATGCGCGCAACGGCACATTTCCCCTTGTCGCCGCGGTGAATGGAGAGCTTCGCAACACCTGCCGCCAGCAAAGGTACGGCAGCGTATCGGCATGGTCTTTCAGCATTTCAATCTGTTTCCCCATCTGACCGTGCTCGAAAACATCACGCTCGGACCGCGCAAGATGCGCAAGATGCCGACTGCTGAGACGAATGCACTTGCGGAAAAACTCCTCAGACAGGTGGGCCTGTCCGATAAACGGGACGCGTACCCCAGTCAGCTTTCCGGCGGTCAGAAGCAGCGCATCGCGATTGCACGCACACTTGCAATGGAGCCGGATGTCATTCTTTTTTCGACGAGCCGACTTCGGCGCTCGATCCTGAAATGGTCGGCGGCGAGGTGCTTGAAGTCATGAAGGATCTTGCAAAGGATGGCATGATGATGATTATCGTTACGCATGAGATGGGCTTTGCACGAGAGGTTGCAAGCAAGGTCGTATTCATGGCAGACGGTATTATTCAGGAATCCGGAACGCCGGAAATGCTGTTCGACCATCCGCAGAGTGAGCGCCTGGTGAATTTTCTTGGCAAGGTATTAAAGACGATTGCAGGCGTGCTGAGCATTCTGGTTGGCGGCGGCCTGTGCTTCCTTCGCATGAGCAGGATGGATTGAATTCGTGCGAGGCACGCCGGTGCTGGTACAGATCATGCTCGTGTATTACGGCCTGCCGATGATCGGCATTGAGCCTCCGGTTCCGGCCTTTCTCGGCAGCGCAGGCAATCGTGTTATGTACGGCATTATTGCACTGACGATCAATTCCGGCGGTTATATCTGCGAGATCATCCGTTCCGGCATTGAGTCGGTCGATCCCGGACAGATGGAGGCCGCGCGCTCGATCGGTTTCGGCCCGGTTCGTTCAATGATGATGATCGTTGTGCCGCAAGCAGTAAAGAATATTCTCCCGAACTTCGGCAACGAATTTACAAACCTTATCCAGGCCTCCTCGCAGGTCATGGTCATTGGTGTTGCAGAGCTGATGTTTACCTTTAATACCATCAGTTCGAACGGCCGTGTATTCACTCCGCTTATTGTAATTGCATTCCTGTACTTCGTGATGACGTTTACCGTTGGACGCGGCGTACATGCAATGGAAAAGCACTTCAAAAAAGCGGATCGGTAAATCAATTCAATTTGTTATCATTATATTTAATGATAGAAACGCACTCTCAACCGTTTCACATTCAAAAGGAGGACACTCATATGAAAACCACCGTAAAACGCACGCTTTCCCTGCTGCTTGCCGCAGCAAGCATGGCCTCTGTCCTGACGGCCTGCGGCAGCAAGGACACCGCCGCAGCTGATACTTCCGCAGATACGCAGGCAGTCTCTGCTTCGGCTGATGCTTCCGATCTGGGTCCGGTACTGACCCGTATCAAGGAGTCCGGCGAAATGGTAATTGCGACGGCTTCCGGCTATATGCCGTATGAGTTCGTTGATATTTCGAGCGCAAATCAGGATGTAATCGGCGTTGATATGGCGCTCGGCGACAAGCTCATCGAGAAGCTGAGCGACAAACTCGGTGTTGAGGTGAAGAAGAAGGTCGAGGATACCACCTTTACCGCAAACCTTGCAGCGGTCGCTGCCGATCAGGTTGATATTATGCTCGCAGGCATGTCCCCCCTTGAGGAACGCAAGCAGAATATGGACTTCTCCGATGTTTATCTGAAGGCCGAGCAGCGCATCATGGTTCGCAAGGCGGATGCCGACAGCTATAAGGACATTGACTCCTTCATGCGCAATCGGAGAATACTGCACACAGGAGGTCGCTGACCATACTATGGCGCTCATGCTCGCGCTGGACCGCAGGCTTAAAACCTACATCCGTACCGTTGACAGTGAGCACTGCTGGAAGTATTATATGGCCTCCAAACCGATGGGGTTAAATAGCAGTACGCTTGGATTGTTCGGATTCGGTAAAATCGGCCGCGCAGTTGCCCGGAGAGCGCGGGGATTCGGGATGCGCGTGCTTGCGGTTGATCCACATGCTGACGAGCAGCAGGCCTCAGAACTTGGTGCTACCATCACAGATGCAAAAACACTGCTGCGTGAGTCCGATGTGATCAGCAATCACATGAATCTGACCGCAGAGAACCGGCATTTCTTCGATGACGCAGGCTTTGCAGCTATGGAGAAGCATCCGATTTTTTCTCAATGTTTCGAGAGGCGGCAGCGTCGATGAGGCAGCGCTGGTTCGCGCATTGGATAACGGACTGATTCGTGCGGCAGGACTGGATGTCCTCGAAGCAGAAAAACCGGATTTGGAAAACTGTGCGCTCATCGGTCGTGAAAATGTAATCCTTACTCCGCATGCAGCATTCTACAGTGCTCGCTCGATCGAGGCATTACAGCGCATGAGCTGCCATAATCTTACCGATTGCCTGACTGGAAATCGTGCACATGCTTTCAAAATTGTCAACGGCGTCAGCATATGACAGTGCGAAAAATACAAGCCACAGGTGAATACCTGTGGCTTGTATTTTTCGCAGCTATGCAGTCTTAAGCACATTTTCACCGATGATAATCTCGGAAGATCCTTTCTGAACAACCGATCCGCGAAGTTCTCCGCCGGTCATGGTGATCTTCGCCTTTGAAAAAGCGCGTATTGCGACGGGACCTTCGAATATTCCGTCCTCGATCCTGATCGTTCCGCCCATTGCAGCAAGCGCGGCCGAATTGGCAGTACCGGTAAATGTACCGCCGGTTATGGTCATTTCTCCACTTTGCTGGTGCAGTGCGCAACTGCTGCTGTCACTGTCGGATATGGACAGAGCACCGCCTTCGATGCGTACGATGCCGCCTTGATTATAAATAATAGAGACGGAGCTTTGAATTTCGCTGCCTCCCTCGCTGTCCTTTACCGTCAACGAAACGCCCTCCGGGACCCACAGGGGGAGATTGCTGACAAATCGAGTGTCTGCCCGTTCAGATCAAGGGTTACATTCTTTTCGAGGTTGATGTTATTGCTGTTGTCTGTTATTGTAACCGGAGCGGTCAAACGGACTTCACCGCCTTTTGAATCTGCTCAATGAAAATTTCATCTGTCGGACTAGGGTTATCCTTGCCCGGTTTTTTTCCGGATCTTTCTCCGGCTCCTTGATGTCTGGTCCTGTCTCCTTTTCCGGGAATTTAAACCCATCATCGCGCGCCGAGCAGTAGAGCGTGAACACATCACCAGATTTCAAAACCTGTGTACGGATTACATCAATTCTCTGACCGTCAAGGTCGAGGTCAGTCATGCACGTCAGCTGATCCTGTTCGGCCTCAAGAGGCAGATATTGATCATTCGCGCGCAAAAAGTAACAGTATTTTGCATCAGGATTACCGCTGATGTGAATAGACAGCCTTCCTGATTCCAGGCGTTCCGCACCTGTTATCTCGATTGGCGGCAAAGAACCGGACACATTCAAAATCTGATTGCTGTGTGCGAGAACATTTTCCTTATCGTCTGCCGGTCGCAGCAGTGAAGCGGATGTGTAATACGCATTTGGCTGGGAAAGCAGCCGTTCCGTCAAGGTTAAGCCGTCTTTCAGTTCGATTCTGAGATTTTTTGCATCTTCTGCGCTGTTGAGCATCAGAACACATTCATCGATATTATCGATATCGGTCTGAAGTATCAGCATATGGTTTTCATCAACAGCATACGAAAGCTCGTGATTTTCTGAAAAAGCATCCGTACAGTTGCTCCATGCTGTTCTCTCAATAGTCAGAGCAGCACTGTCCCTGCTTGCAGACGAAACAAAGCTCAACAGCTGATACTGCGCCTCCCTGAGTGCATCGAGATTGCAGTTCAGGTCGACATAGGCGTTGCCATCAGCGTCGGGTACAAAGGTGCGCTGTTCTATTGGATTGGTCATGATATCCAGACGACAGGTTCGTCCACTCACCGCATTCCGAACGGTTGCGCGGACGGTATCTTGATATTGTCTGAAGCAAACGCCGATATCATTCATCAGAGCCGTTGTATTGATATCAAACGAAATCTCCTGTTCTGCTTCGGTGATCAGCTGACGATTAGCGTACATTTTAATTCGAGCAGCGGTATAATGCACGCGATCCGCGGTGGTCCAGAGAAGTGAACATCTGCGTGAGTATAGCAAGGAGGTGATCGTTTTCCAGCTTCCGTCTTCCTGTTTCATCTCCACGGAGAAATAAGCGCCGGCAGAGCCGGAGCCGCCATAGGCTGCATCCCAGACGAGATACAAAGCGCCGTTTTCGTTTGAAAAATGAATGTTGCTGATCGAAAAAGCGGGTTTCTTCTCGCTTTCATCGGGAGAAAGCGCCGGAATCGATTCTGTTCGGGTCTGCGCGCAGTTCAGACAGGTAAACTGCTTTACGCCTTCATGCTTGACCGCTGGGGGATCAATGATACAGCCGTTATCCCAGCAATGGCCCGTAGCTGCGATTTCACTTGATAAAACGTAACCGCATTGGATGCACTTTGCGCTCAGCGTACCGGCCTGCGTACAGGTTGCGGGCTGTGTCGTTATTTGATTGGAGTAAATATGGATATGTTTTGCGGGCAAAGCGTCTTTCTGCTCAATCCGGGGAACGGTCTGATCTGCCGCAACAAAGACCGTGTTTTCCTCCCCATGAAGAATGATTTTATTGGAAGTATTGAGAACTGTCTGCTCGATTTCTGCATCGTCGATAATCGTCAGGTGAATATCATCAGATGTTTTAGAGAAAATTTCCACCTTCGGCAGTCGGCCACGCATTAAGGTTACATCAGAATATGCCGAAACATGTGCAACCGAGCCGCTCACATCGAATGCGGTCAGCCGATTGATTTCTGCTTCGAGATCCATGTATTCGGTGCAACCGTTACTGCGACAGCATTTCCGCTACCGGCAGGCGTATAGAGCTTCTTGATGCTCCCTCCTGCAAAGAAAGGCTGCCGCGTGCAGTAACTGTGTCATACTCTCCGCGTAGCTTCGCATTTCCGTTTATTTCAATACAACCGATCCGGCCTTCGTCCAGAATCACTTCTGCCTGAGTCCCTGCGGGTACACAGACGCTCGGGAAATCACCCTTTTCGAGCGTCAATCTGCCACCGGCATAAAGACTGTCTATTACCGTATTCTCGTTGATGATCTGCACTGACGAATGTGTTTGCAGCTGCTTGACATGGCCGGCGCTGAAATGAAGGGAGACTTCCTGATCTGCGTCGGCAATCGTCAGACTTTCGATTACGGTTTCTGCCCCCTGTATCGTGAGATCGCTGCGCGATTGTACCTTCTGTATTACGGAATCAGCATCTGCGGCTTCGATAATAGCAGGATTTGCGGTTGTAATCATGGAAATCGGCGTGTTGGATAAGCAAAGGCGGGGCGGCTCGCCTCCGCTTTTCTCCATCCTCACCTTGCCCTTCACCGTACAGTTTACGAGATGGATCGAATTTGATCCGCCTCCCTGAATAAGCAGATCATCATTGATAGTAATATTTCTGAGCGTGACCTCTCCGTCGCCGAGGTCGCTTTCGATCATGACATAGCTGTAAACACCGCCGTCTATGTCTCGCGGCTCTGAGACATTCAATGCCTTATATACGGGTTCGTATTTTGGTTTTCCGGAAACAGCAGGCAGGACGGGCGGGATTTCAACCGGCAGCACTTCCAACCGGCTGCCCCATCCGAAAAATCCAATCTCCGGAAGCTCGGAATTATCGTTAACAATCAGGGTGTTATTGGCACGCACGGTAAAGCGTCCGGTGACGGACGCATCTTGAAAAGTAATCACTCCGCCGTCTGCACCGCTTGTAATGAGGATCGCTGCCGGTGTTTTGCCGGATACGATCACATCTCCGGACGAAATCAGTATGATCCCGTCTTGAGCAGCAAGCTCATAAGTTCCGGGTGATGAGATGACCTGGATAATGGCTCGGTCGAGCATCGTAAGCAGTTCGGCACGGGTGACGGATTTCTCCGGCGCAATCAGAGTGGGAGTAATTCCGTTCACGATGCCGGAGGAGATCAGTCCGGCAACATAGGAAACCGCGTCATCACTTACTCGGTCGGCATCTGAATATAAGGAAAGCGCCGACCGATCGGATTCAGCAACGCTCAGAGCCTGCGACAGCGCAATCATTGCATCCTGCCGTGAAATACAAGTTCGATCTTGAGGAATTGAAATGCGCTCGGATACACATTTCCTGATGTATGGATCGTACCAGAATGCATCGTTTTCTGTGCTGAATGTATTAAAATCCAGGACTCTGGAAAGAATGGCTGCAATTTCTCCACTGGAAATCCGGGCATCCGGACGAAAAGAGGTTCCATCGCCCTGTACAACGCCGTATTTCGTCCAGCGTTCAATCGCGGTCGAGGCCCAGTGCCCCTGTGTATCATGATAAGCGGAGGCCTTTATCGGAATGAGAACATAACATAGTAAAGACACGGTCAAGACGAGTGCAATAAAATGCCGGAGTTTTCTCATAAGGAAGACCTCCTCTTTCTAATATTTATGATTTTAGAATCATTTGTGCAGGAAACGAATAGAAATATTACTATATTCCGATAATATATCCTGACTTAATGAATGACAAGACAAATCTGCTCAGGAGGATTAACTTTGTAGGAAACAATAGAAACGGAACGAATATTTGTGAATTCTGACGAACAAGTCCAGAGGGAGAAAGTTTCCGTATGAGAACCTTCGGACGTCCGTGTTTTGCGAAGTCAAAACACAGATTGTCGGAAAACGGAGTTTTTCGACAGTCTCAACCGAGTGCCGAAGTACTCTGCTATGCCTTTCGTCCGTCGGCCAAGATTGCCAGCCGGAGTTTGTTTCTGGCAGTCTCATCGATCTTCTTCTGCTCAAACAGCTTCTCGTTGAAGTACTGAAGCCAGATCATTTCTGCCATCCGTTTTTTCATTTGCTCTGTACCCTGCATAAAAACTCTCCTTTCTGGGCTTTCTAATATATATTCCCAGGTGCTTTCATTTCAGTTTTCCACGCAGGTGAATTTTTATGCACAAGACCCGCTCGTCTGAATCCGAAACGAGCGGGTCTTATATCCATGATAATCGGTTCTTCTCACGCGGCAGAAGTCTCCTCAGCTATCCCGATACTGCCTCTGATGCGATGTTCTTATGTAGCGATGCGATGTTCAGTTGTCTGTCAGCACTAGACCTTCCGCCTTCTGTCGTTTCTGATACCCTGCTCCCCACTCCCACATGGCATCCATAACAGGCTTCAGACTGCATCCCAGTTCTGTCAGCGTATATTCCACGCGCGGCGGAACCTCTGCGTAGACCTTTCGACTGAGCAGGCCGCTCGCCTCCATCTGACGGAGTTGCGTTGTCAGTACCTTTTTGAGAAACGTGGCCAATCGACTTTTTCAGCTCTCCGAACCGCTTCGTTCCCGTCATCAGGTCTCGCAGAATGAGTACCTTCCACTTATCGCTGATGAGCGTCAGCGTAGTCTCCACCGGGCAGGCCGGCAGCATTTTGATTTCTCTATCTTCCATGACAGTCTCCTATTAGTTTCTTTTTAGTAACTACCGCATATTATTATACTTACTTTACAAATTCTCTCTACAGCGCTATTATAATGCCAAAGGCAAGCAAACACAAGTCAGATTATCAAGGAGGATTACGGATTTTACGGTAAAGGCATCGACGGATATGTGCACTGCAAGCAGGCCTTTGATGAAATGCACAAATCCCCCGCAAGCCATTCGTCCCACAGAATAAACTCTCGGCATTCATATACGTCAGGAGGCTCTTGGGATACGCCGTTCACTATTATCGGCAGCGGTCTTGCATTGATCCTCTATTTTCCTTATCTTGTGTATTGCGCGTGATTCCCCGCCTAAAGGCATGAGAACAGTGTTGCAAGGCGCGCAGCAGGCAAGCCCGCATTGCGAATTTACACAAAAACCAGAGGGTATCCGTTTGGATACCCTCTTTTGCTTTTACTTGTTCAGCAATTTCGTTTTTATACAGCATCGTGCTGTCCTCAGATTAAGCGATGCAGATGAGACCGCTTTCCTTATCGTAAGTCAGCTTCGTGCCATACAGTGCGCTGTATGCCGTCATATGCTCTATAATCAGCTCAGCCACTTCGATGGATGCGATTTTCGGCAGGCCGCGCTCCAGCGCACGCTCGTTCTCCATGGTCAAATCGATCGGAATAAGGCCATACGTTACGCTGCCATCCTCATTCCTGTCGATCTGGAGCAGGCAGTTCTCCGAGAATCGGCGCTCTGCGTTAAAACCGATGAAGCTGCCGTTTTGTCCTTAGCACGATTGGAATGCAGATCGGACGGACGGCTGTCCGCACCATAGCCATACGCCTCGTACATTTCCGGGGCAATGATGGACTCGCCCGCCTCAAACTCCATGAGCAGGCTGCCGAGATTGTAGAAAAATTGAAACGTTTTTCCAGCTTGTGTACGGCGAACTCGATCAGGATGCACATCGGCCAGTACAGAAGCGCCAGACCGATATATACCTCAAAATAGCGCATATTGTTGCCCGCGACGACCTTTCCTTGCCCAGCATGTCCATCACGCCGATGGTAAACGCGAGCGAGGTAGACTTGAGCAGGCTGATGAGGCTGTTGCCGGGGTTTGGGATGGCAACGATCATTGCCTGCGGCAGAATGATGCGGCGCATGGTCTGGCCGCCGGTCTGCCGTAGTACGACAGAAACAGCTGCACGAGCAGCGGCGTGCCGCGCATAAACGAGATGTACAGCGTAGCGAACTGACTGAGCACCGGGAATTTTTTAATGCGGCACAAAGCCAGCAGAAAGCCCAGTACAATACCGATCACAGCCGCAGCCGCTGCGATCTCGAGCGTTTGCGGAATATTCGGAACGATGCGGACGATGCCCTCCCAAATCGCAGATGGCTTAAAAAGGTTCATAATGTCATCGTAGCAGCCGTTATACAGATCGATCAACGCCGCGGAAGCATCTGCATCGGTGTACTGGATGTCGATCGGGTTGTCTGCGTGCTCCTTATTATAGCTCTCCATAAACTGCGCATTGACGCGACCTGCGCCTGCCGGAACCTTCTTACCGCCAAGATCATCAATCGTCTTAATGCCGGTGTTGTTCGGCGCAGTAACCAGTACGATTTAAAACTGATATAACGGATGGGGTTCAGCACTTCAATACGATTGATCTGCCAGCGAAACTCTTTCGGCTTTGAATAAATCGCTGAAAGAATCCCTCTTGCGGCAGATGGAGTCGGGAACGGATAGGTTAATCTTTCACCCTTTGCATACGGCATCGTGAAGCATGCAAGGTCTCCCACACCTCGATTACAATTTCTTTCAAATACAATTCACCTCCATGATTTGCGTGCTCCGCGTCGTTTGACGGATAGAACAGCAAAATTATGTCATCTATATTTTTCAGGCTCTCCATCTATTTTATCTGTAAAATAATAACACGTTGAGTGTCCAATAAAGCGGAGACTCAACGTGCTATCCTTACCATATACCGTCAAATTCTTCTCCCTGCGGTAAATGAAGTCCCATCTCCGCAGAATAGTATTCTTCATATTGCGGACGGAGCAGGTACACGCAGCTTCCCGCCGTCTGCCCATCGAACCGAGCTCTGCTTCTGCGGGCAACCGGAATTTCTTCCGCATAGATATCCAGATTTTTGTCAAAGCAGATCAAGGTAATAGATGCTGCTTCGATATACTCTTATGCAATTCGCGTTTCTCCGCATAGGGGACAATAATCTGCACACCGGTATTGTCAATCAGCTTATACTGTGCCGCTGTTTGCTCAAAAGACCGGGCATCAATCCCCTCTGTCAATGCTTTCTTGTCTGTACTCCCATCGAACAGCCGCTGATAATACTCCCGAATATTATCCGGATCATGAAAAAAAAGACGGCGACATTTCCTGCACGGTAACGGCAGCATTGTTATAGCAGTCATCCGGGTATAGCCTTCGGCTATCCTCAGGGCAAAATACGATTGCTCGTCCCATCCGGTCACGTCCGTTGCGGTTGCACCGTCCGGCCGCCTGAATGATGGCGTCCAAAGGCGCCAGAGCACGATATACCGTTTTGAAGTCCAGATCCCTCCCACTTCAATGCACTGCGTCGCCACCGCACGACAGGGTTTGCCTTCATACATATGAAGATCCGTGCTTTCTCGATCCGTTTCTCTTGTATTTGCGCACTTGTCATGATATACTAATCATGATACAATGAACTTTTTTGAGGTGTGGCTTATGGACATCTTTACGATACGGCAAAAGCTGCGCACAACGCGGCTCAGCGACATTGCTCTGCGCGTGACGTTTTACGCGCGTGTTTCCACAGACAGAGACGAGCAGCTCAACTCGCTCGACAACCAGATCAGCTACTACCGCGACTATATCACGCGCAACCCGGCATGGACGTTCATCGACGGCTACATTGACGAGGGTCTTTCCGGCATGACCACGCGCAAGCGCGACAACTTTCAGCGCATGGTGCAGGACGCGAAGGACGACAAATTTGACCTCATCATCACCAAAGAGATCAGCCGTTTCGCCCGAAACACCCTTGACAGCCTCAGCTACACGCGCGAGCTGCTGCGGTTCGGCGTCGGCGTGTATTTCCAGAACGACAATATCAACACCTTCGACGAGGACGCCGAGCTACGCCTCACCATCATGTCCTCCATCGCGCAGGACGAGGTGCGCAAGCTGTCCAGCCGCGTCAAGTTCGGCCACCAGCAGGCGATAAAAAACAATGTTGTTCTCGGCAACAGCCGCATTTTCGGCTATCGAAAGGACAGCAGGCGCCTTGTCATTGACGAAAACGAGGCGCCCATGGTGCGCGAGCTGTTCGAGCTGTACGCTACTGACCATTACAGCATGAAGCAGATCGAAAACCTGTTCTGGGAAAAAGGCTACCGCAACCATAACGGCAGAAAAATCGCCCACACCACCATGTCGGGTATGATTGCCAACCCCAAGTACAAGGGCTATTATGTCGGCAACAAAGTGCGCATCGTGGATATGTTCACTAAAAAGCAGAAATTTCTTCCGCCTGAGGAGTGGGTGATCTGCAAGGATGAGAGCGGTGAAATCGTACCTGCCATCGTATCCGAGAAGCTGTGGGACGCAGCAAACGCTGTCCTCACCCGCCGCAGCAAGGATGTCAAGCGGCGGCAGAATCTTTGCAATCACGACAATCTGTTGACCGGCAAGCTGTACTGCACGCACTGCGGCGCGGCCTACTACCGACGCGATGCCAAAGACCGGAAAGGCAGCGTCAACAGCAAGTGGGTCTGCTCCGGCAAGATCAAAACGGAAAGGACTCCTGCCCTTCCCTGCCGCTGTACGAGCAGGAACTCAAGCCGGTTTTGATGGACGTGTTCAAGGAAGCGGACGTCAATGCCGATGAACTGATCGAGCGCTATATCGAAATGTACCGTGCGATCAGTCAGGACGATACCGACCTTGCGCAGGAGATCGACACGCAGCGTACCAGGCGCGAGCTCGCTGAAAAGAAAAGAGCAAGCTGCTCGAGTACAACGTCACCGGTCAGATCACGGATGCGGATTTTCTCAAGATGAACCGTCAGTGCGACAATGAGATCGACGAGTGCACTCTCTGTCTCGAAGAATTGGAGGCCGCCCGGACCTCCCGCGCCGACCTCAACGCACACATCGCGGAAATCCGCCGTGTTTTACAGGCCGCTCGCGACGATGCGGTGAACGGGCTCATGGGCCGCGACTTTGTGCAAAAATATATCGACCGCATCTTTGTAACGGTCGATAATGATAAAATTCAGCTGCAAATCAAACTTTTCACCAGCGAAAGCACCATGCGGTATCTCGAAAAACTCGAACGTCGTTCGGGACACACGTTCAAGAAGATGATTGAGTCTTACGAGCAGAGCCTCGCAGCCAAGGGCTAAGGCTCCAAAGAAATGCAAACAGGGCGCTGCTTCCGGGAACACTTCTCGGAGGCAGCGCCGCTTTTTGCTGCTGTTTTTTATTTGTCCAAAAGCCACGCTCGGCATCTGCGCGAACCCTGATTTTCCTTATCCATGATGCAGTATACTCAGGTAATCATAGGCATCCAGCAGATTGCCGACATGGAAATTCATGACCGCTGTGTCGACTTCGCTGCAATATCCATACTTTTCGAGGCCTTCAGGCACGGCGACACCGTGCTCCTTCAGGCGTGCAAGCATTTTATCGTCCGGAACCGGACTGGAATCCATGTTGCACAGCGCCGCGAGCTCGCCGCCCATTTTATCGAGCAGCTGCTGACAGCCGCGCAGATAAGCAGCTTCCTGCCGCCGCGCGGAAACACGCACGGTATGATGAAAAAGCGCGACCGGCTGTTTTTCGAAAATACGCAGTTCATCGTCCAGCTTCGCCATTTTGTTGCGCAGCGGCGCAAGATCCGGGTAGCGGTGCGCGATCACACGCGCCTCCAGAAGCGGGAGAAACTGCTGTTTTGCAGCTCGTACATCATATTCAGGATCTTCTGGCGGTTGTTGTATGGCCGGATCACGATATTGACCACGAGCGCAACCGCCAGACCGACCATCGTATCTGTGAAGCGATGAAAGCCGTAGACCACGGCGTCTCCGCCCGTATACAGACAGACATCCGCGAACACAATGCTCGCGAGCGGAATGGCAAAATTCAGCCGCAGCGCGATACAGAGTGTGATGACGCAGAGCGTGCCGACTGCCATCCACAGAAAGAACTGCGGCCGCCACGGCAGCCAGAGTACAAAAGCGCATGCGATCAGATATCCGAGAAAAGTACCGGCAACCTGCGTCAGACTTTCCTTCAGTGAGTCGCTCCATGTGCGGCTCATAACCGAAATCGCACCGATCGCCGCAAAAATCGGCAGACTGGAACCTAAAATCTGCGCAACCGCAAGCGCGATCCCGACCGAAAGCGCAGTCTTGACTGCACGCTGACCGATTCGTATTTTTTGAAAAAATGCATTCTTTTTACCGCCCTTTGCAGGAGAATACGCTCTCCTGTTTTTCCTATATAAAAAACAGTATATCATATTCGAGGGCGGCTTTCCAGTCATTTTATGCCCCAAACAGGAATGCTGCTCTCGGTGAAGTCCTGGTCGGCCGGCGTGATCTCGCGCGATAATGCTGCGGTTTTCAGACCATGTGACCAGATGCGGTGAAATCACGTTTCACAGGAGAAGTTCCGTTCGTCCGAGTCGTTTTTTTGATCATTCGGGGCGGCTGTGCCTCCTCCGCATCCCATGATAAGCCTCTATAACCGTTATAGAGTCAACTGTAAAAAAACGGCCGGCTGAATAGCGCCGGCCGTCCTGTGTTAATCGTTTCTCACGCCCGAGAGATCCTTGACGACCTCGCCGGCCACGATAAGTCCCGCTGCGGCAGGCACAAAGGCCGTGCTGCCCGGAACCTGACGTCTCTGGGTGCACTTGCGCGCCGTGCCCGGCGGACAGATGCAGTCCTGGCGGCAGCTGATCGCCATATCGTCGATCGGCGTCATCGCCTGCTCGCGCGAATAGACCACCTTGAGCTTCCGGATGCCGCGGCGGCGCAGCTCGTAGCGCATAACGCGCGCGAGCGGGCAGAACGAGGTCTTGTAGATGTCACTCACCTCGAACGCCGCAGCGTTCAGCTTGTTGCCCGCGCCCATGCAGCTGATGATGGGCGTGCCGGCCCTGTTGGCCTGCTCGACCAGCTCGATCTTGCCCGTTACCGTGTCGATGGCGTCAACCACGTAGTCGTACTGCGTAAAATCGAACTGGGACGCCGTTTCGGGGTTGTAAAACGTCTTGTAGGTGTTCACCACGGCGTCCGGGTTGATATCATGGATGCGCTCTTCCGCCACATCCACCTTGTATTTGCCCACCGTGCTGCGCGTGGCGATAATCTGGCGGTTCAGGTTGGTCAGGCAGACCTTGTCGTCATCAATCAGGTCCAGCGTGCCAATGCCGCTGCGTGCAAGCGCCTCGACCGTATAGCCACCGACGCCGCCGATGCCGAATACCGCTACGCGAGCCTTGCTGAGCTTTTCCATGCCCTCATGACCCAGCAGCAGTTCTGTTCTCGAAAACTGGTTTAACACGTCTATCTGCTCCTTATTCTCCATTTTTGCATACTGATATAAGTTTACACAGCTTTTCAGAGTATGTCAATAGGATTTCCGCAAATGGCGTACAGAAAAAAGCGCCTGCAACGTTTTCTGCGCGTTGCAGGCACTTGGGGTTGCCCCGGATTATTCCTCGACGCTGCCCATAAGCGTGACCATGACCGCCTTTTGCGCGTGCAGACGGTTTTCCGCCTCTTCAAAGATCTCGTCCGCATGCTCCTCAAACACCTTGGTCGTGATCTCCTGCTCGCGGTAGGCGGGCAGACAGTGCTGCACCATGCAGCCGGGCTTAGCGGCGGCGAGCAGCTCGTCGTTCACCTGATAGCCTTGGAACGCCTGCATGCGCACTTCCTTCTCGGCTTCCTGACCCATGGATGCCCAGGTGTCAGTGATAACAACGTCTGCATTCTCCGCAGCCTTCATCGGGTCGTCGGTGATGAAGAAGTTCGGGTTCGGCTCTGCGAAGGCCATGACTTCAGCATCCGGACGGTAGTCCACCGGCGTTGCGATGGATACCTTCATGCCGGTCTTGAGACCGCCGACGATCAGCGAGTTTGCCATGTTGTTGCCGTCGCCGATATAGCACATCTTGAGGCCCTCCAGAACCGCGAACTTCTCGCGGATGGTCATCAAATCGGCCAGAACCTGGCACGGATGGCAGAAGTCAGTCAGACCGTTGATGATCGGAATGGAGCCGTACTTCGCGAGATCCTCGACCTCCTTCTGTGCGTAGGTTCGGATCATGATACCGTCCAGATAGCGGCTCAGAACGCGCGCAGTATCCTGCACCGGCTCGCCGCGGCCGATCTGAAGGTCACGGTTGGACAGGAACAGCGCCTGACCGCCGAGCTGATACATACCGGTTTCGAAGGAAACGCGGGTACGGGTGGAGGACTTCTGGAAGATCATGCCGAGGCTCTTGCCCTCCAGATGGCGATGGGAAATATTATGCTTCTGTTCATATTTGAGCTGATCTGCCAGATCGAGCAGGCCGATGATCTCCTCGGTGGAGCAGTCGAGCAGCTTGAGTAAATGCTTCATTGGAAAAACACCTTTCTATAATCCGTTAAGGCCATACCGCGCTTTCATTGTGCGGCGTTTTCTTAAAATACCTTTGCCATGACTGCCAGTGCCTCGTCCATTTCCTCCTTGGAAATGACCAGCGGCGGCAGCAGGCGAACCGCATTCTTGCCGGCAGTGATCGCCAGAACACCGTTTTCGATCAGCTTGTTCGCAAAAGCGGAATGCTTGCCCTCGTCCACGATGATGCCGAGCATCAGACCCATGCCGCGAACGCCATGGATGCTGTCCTTGCCGAGCGCAAGGATGCCGTTCTTCAGATATTCGCCCTTCTCCTTGACCTCATGCAGGAACTTCGGGTCGCCTACATGATCGAGCACTGCATTCGCGGACGCACAGACAAGCGGCGTGCCGCCGAAGGTCGTCGCGTGTGTGCCCGGCGTCAGAACATTGCAGCAGGTATCTGCCGCGAGCACAGCGCCGATCGGAACGCCGCCGCCCAGCCCCTTGGCCATCGTGACGACATCCGGACGGATGCCGTACTGCTGGAAGGCAAACAGGCTGCCGGTGCGGCCGACGCCGGTCTGTACCTCGTCGATGATGAGCAGCATGTCCTTCTCGCGGCAGAGCGCCTCGACCTGCTTGACGAATTCCTGATCGAGCGGCAGCACGCCGCCCTCGCCCTGTACAAGCTCCATCATGATCGCGCAGGTCATATCGTCGGCCTTGCGGCGAACGTCGTCGATGTCGTTCGCGACCGCATAATCAAAGCCCTCGGTGAACGGGAAGAAATAGTTGTGGAAGCGATCCTGACCGGTCGCCTTGAGCGTAGTTACGGTGCGGCCGTGGAAGGAATTGATGAGCGTTACGATCTTGTAGCGTCCCTCGCCGTACTTGTCGAAGGAATACTTGCGCGCGAGCTTGATCGCACCCTCGTTGGACTCCGCACCCGAGTTGGCGAAGAATACCTTGCCGTTCAGATGGGTCTTTTCGACGAGCTTCTTCGCGACCTGCACCATCGGTTCCGTGGTAAACAGGTTGGATGCGTGCATGATCTTGTGCGCCTGCCGGGTGATTGCGTCGATGAGGATCTGGTTGTCGTAGCCCATGCAGTTGACGCCGATGCCGGAGGCAAGGTCGATGTACTTCTTTCCCTCTACGTCCCACAGGGTCGCGCCCTTGCCGTGGTCGAGCGCGATCGGGAAGCGGCCGTAGGTGTTCATTACATATTTATTTTCTTCGTTTTTCAGTTCGTTATATGTCATTGGTTTTCGCCCTTTTCGTGGAAAATCTGCGAAATCAGCATAAATCTACTGATTGCTGTGAATTACTGAAACATCGTGCCTGCGCCGACATCAGACAGCAGCTCGATGAGGATGGAGTGCTTGACGCGGCCGTCGAGAATGGTCGCGCGCTCAACGCCCTTGCGCACCGCCTCAACGCAGCAGTCCACCTTTGGGATCATGCCGCCCTTGATGACGCCGTCGCGCACGAGCTTAGGCACTTCAGAAACCTTGAGTCGATGCAGCACGCTGTTTTCATCGTTGACGTCGAGCATCAGGCCGCGCACATCGGTCAGCAGGATGAGTTTTTTCGCACCGAGCGCAACGGCGAGCTTGCTCGCTGCGGTATCGGCATTGATGTTGTAGTTGGTCTCGTCATCGATGCCCTGCGCAACGGTCGAAACGACCGGGATGTAACCCTGCTGAAGAACGTCGATGACCGGCGCCGGGTCAACGTCAACGATGTCGCCGACGTAGCCGTAATCTGTGCCCGCGCGGTCGGTCAGGCGTTTTGCCTGGAACATGCCGCCGTCCATGCCGCCCAGGCCAACGCCGCGGCCGCCCGCCTTTTCCAGCAGCGTCACCAAATCCTTGTTGACCTTGCCGCACAGCACCATCTGCACGATATCCATGGTCTCACGGTCGGTGTAGCGCAGACCGTTGACAAACTTGCTCTCCTTGCCGATCTTTTTCAGCATATCGTTGATCTCCGGACCGCCACCATGCACGATAACGACCTTGACGCCGACCAGATTGAGCAGAACGAGGTCGTGGATGACCGCGTCTTTCAGTTCCTCATTAATCATCGCGTTGCCTCCGTACTTGACGACAACGGTCTGACCGTAATATTCCTGGATATACGGAAGAGCCTCGACCAGAATGTCGGCTCTCAGCTCCGCATCCATATTGTCTGTTTTCTGTTCTGTGATGGGAGTATCCATGCTTTTTCGTTCCTTTTCGGATATGTTTTTATCAGATGCGTACTCACGCAATCTACTCTGTATCCCCTGCGCAAGAGAAACCGCGCAACGCATTTGCACAGCTCGCTTCGCCTCCTGAGCAAGAAAAACCGCGTCTGCATTCACGCAGCTCGCTCCGTACCTTCGCGCAAGAGAAACCGCGTCACACATTTGCGCAGCTCGCTTCGCCTCCTGAGCAAGAGAAATCGTGTCAGCCGAGGAAGAAGCGCACGCCGCGTACATATGTACGCAAGCGCGCTGCTGACGAAGAATCACGCGATTTATCGCCGCTCAGGTACGGTAGTCGCCGTTGATCTTGACATAATCATACGTCAGATCGCAGCCCCAGGCCGTAGCAGCATGCTCGCCCTCGTGAACGTCAATCTGAATGGTGACTTCGTTTGCGGTGAGAACCTTCTTTGCAAGCTCCTCATCGAAATTCAGCGCTGCGCCCTTCTCGCAGACAGCAACCGAGCCGTTTTCGGACTCGAACGCTACATCAACATACTCCGGGCGGAACGGCGCCTTGGAGTAGCCCATTGCGCACAGGACGCGGCCCCAGTTTGCGTCCGCACCGAACATGGCAGCCTTGACGAGATTAGAGCCGACAACCGCCTTTGCCAGACGCTCGGCGGTCTCCTCGCTGCGCGAATTCCTGACCGTGCAGGTCACGAGCTTGGTCGCGCCCTCGCCGTCCGCTGCGATCTGACGCGCCAGACGGGTGTTAATCTCGTTCAGCGCCTTGCAGAACGCCTGATAATCCTCGTTCTGCCAGTCGATCAGTTCATTGCCTGCCAGACCGTTCGCCAGAACGACGCACATATCATTGGTCGAGGTATCGCCGTCAACCGTCACACGGTTGTAGGTCTTTTTTACGTTCTCCTGAAGTGCATCAGTCAGCATTTCGTGAGAGATCGCGCAGTCAGTGGTGATGAAGGACAGCATGGTGCCCATGTTCGGATGGATCATGCCGCTGCCCTTGCAGATGCCGCCGATGCGGCAGGTCTTGCCGCCGACCGTAAACTCGACCGCCGCAGTCTTGGTACGGGTATCGGTGGTCATGATTGCACGGTTTGCCTGTTCCGAAGCGTCGTCCGAAAGAACGATTTCGGACAGATGCTCCTCGATGCACTCGATATCGATGCGCTGGCCGATAACGCCGGTGGACGCTACCGCAACGTCCTCCTCCTCGACGCCGAGGAAGGAAGCCGCCGCTTTCGCCATGCGGCGTGCGTTCTCCATGCCGTCCGGTGCGCAGGCATTCGCGTTGCCGGAGTTCGCGACGATGGCGCGTGCTACACCGTTTTCGAGGTGCTCCATGGTGACATAGACCGGAGCCGCCTTTACGCGGTTCATCGTGTAGGTCGCCGCAGCGTTGCACTCGCATTCGCTGAAAATGATCGCGGTATCGTCATTCGTGCGGCTCGCCTTGATGCCGCAGCGCACGCTGCCCGCCTTGAAACCCTTTGCGGCGCAAACGCCGCCGTCAATGATCTTCATAGTTCTTCTTCTCCGTTTCAGAGCGTCAGGCCCGTCGTTTCCTCCAGGCCGAGCATGATATTCATGTTCTGCACCGCAGCACCCGACGCACCCTTTCCGAGATTGTCGAACAGTGCGGTAACGATTGTCTGTTCCTCATGGCCGCAGACGATCAGCCGCAGGCTATCGCGGCCTGCCATCGTATTTGCATAAATGACGTTTTCATCGCCGCCTATCGGTGCGACCGTCACAAAATTCTGGTTTGCATAGTGCTCCGCGAGGGTGTTGTGCACGATGTGTGCATCCACGCCAGGCAGCATGACCGTCGTTGCCATACCCTTGTAGAAGTCGCCGACGATCGGCACGAAAACCGGCGCGTGCATCAGACCGCAGACGTATTCCATCTCGGGCAGATGCTTGTGATGCAGATTGAGGCCGTAAATGCGCTCGGAGTCGTGACGGCTGTCGCGCTCGGCATCCTCATATTCTGCGATCATCTTTTTGCCGCCGCCCGAATAGCCGGTGAGCGACGAGCAGGTAAAGGCAAAGTCCTCCGGGACAACGCCGCGTGCGACGAGCGGATAAACAGAGGAAATGAAGCCGCTCGCGTGGCAGCCCGGGTTGGCAACGCGCCTGGAGCCGGCGATCGCGGCGCGGTGCGCCTTGGACAGCTCCGCAAAGCCGTAATCCCAGTCCGGGTCGGTGCGGTGTGCGGTCGATGCGTCGATCACACGGGTATGGTCGTTTTCGATCAGCGTGACAGCTTCCTTCGCTGCGGCATCCGGCAGGCACAGGAACACGATGTCCGCCGCATTCAGAAACTTTCGGCGTTCCTCGGTATCCTTGCGCTTGTCCTCATCGATGAGCAGCAGCTCTACGTCGTCGCGTTTGCCGAGACGCTCGTAGATCTGAAGGCCGGTCGTGCCCTCCTTGCCGTCAATATAAATCTTCGGTTTGCTCATAATTACAGCTCGTCCTCCACATCGGCAACGAACTTCTCGATCTTGTCGATCTGACGGGTGACCTCCTGCGGAGCCGGGCCGCCGATGACCTTGCGCCCTGCAACACAGGTACGCAGGTCGAGTGCATCATAGACATCGTCACCGAACTTGTTGGAGATCGCCGCAAAGTCGCGCATGGTCATGGTCTCGAGGGTCTCGTCCGCCTTGATGCACTGATTGACCAGACGGCCTACCGTCTTGTACGCATCGCGGAACGGAACGCCCTTCTTGGTGAGGTAGTCCGCGCAGTCGGTCGCGTTGATGAAGCCGCGCGACGCCGCCTTGCGCATATTGTCGCGGCGGAGCGTCATGGTGGAGAACATCGGGGTGAATACCTCAAGGCACTGCTTGACCGTATCGATCGCGCCGAAAACAGCCTCCTTGTCCTCCTGCATATCCTTGTTGTATGCCAGCGGCAGACCCTTCAGAACGGTCAGCATGGTGGTCAGCGCGCCGTAAACGCGGCCGGTCTTGCCGCGGATGAGCTCGCAGACGTCCGGGTTCTTCTTCTGCGGCATGATGGACGAGCCGGTGGAGTATGCGTCGTCCAGCTCCACGAACTTGAACTCCCACGAGCACCAGGAGATGATCTCCTCGGACAGACGCGACAGGTGCATCATCAGAATGGAAAGCGCAGAAAGCAGCTCAACACAGTAGTCGCGATCGGAAACGCCGTCGAGCGAGTTGTCGGTCAGGCGCGCAAAGCCGAGCTGCTCACGGACGAAGTCGCGGTCGATCGGATAGGTGGTGGAAGCGAGCGCGCCCGAGCCGAGCGGCATCTCGTCCATACGCTCGTAGCAGTCCTGGAGACGGGTGATGTCGCGCTTCAGCATATTGGCATATGCCATCATATAATGTGCGAACGTCGTCGGCTGCGCGCGCTGAAGATGCGTATAGCCCGGCATGACAGCGTCCAGATTCTCGCGGCTCTTCTTGGTGAGCGCCTTCATGAAGCCGAGGATCAGCTCGATGATCTCCTTGATCTCCTTCTTGACATACAGACGCATATCGAGCGCGACCTGATCGTTTCTCGAACGGCCTGTATGCAGACGCTTGCCGGTATCGCCGATGCGCTCGGTGAGCAGCTGCTCGACGTTCATATGAATGTCCTCGTAATCGAGCGAGAACTCTACGTTGCCTTCCTCGATATCCTTGAGGATGCCCTTGAGGCCCTCAACGATCTTCTCGGCCTCGTGCTCCTCGATGATGCCCTGCCTGCCCAGCATGGTCGCGTGCGCGATCGAGCCGGTGATGTCCTCCTTGTACAGGCGGCAGTCAAACAGGATGGACGAGTTAAAGTCGTTTACTACAAGATCGGTCTCCTTCTGGAAACGTCCTGCCCATAATTTTGCCATAGTGCTGTTACCTCTCAAAACACCCGTAGGGCGGCACATTTCGGACATGCCGCCCTACGATCTTAAATTAACTTACTTATCAACGGACGGGAAGTGCTCGCCGGTCTTAGCGAACAGCATCTGATCGTTCAGCGCGCGTACCTTGAGCGGCAGGCCGAACAGATTGATGAAGCCTGCGGAGTCTGCCTGATCGTAGCAGTCATCCTCGTTGAAGGTTGCCATATCCTCGGAGTACAGGCTGTACGGAGAGGTTACGGAAGCCGGGATAATGTTGCCCTTGTACAGCTTCAGCTTAACGTCGCCGGTAACGGTTTCCTGCGTGGAGTCGACGAATGCGGACAGCGCCTTGCGCAGCGGCGTATACCACTGGCCGTTGTAGACCAGCTCGCCGAACTTGAGGCCGACCTGCGTCTTGTAGTGCGAGGTCTCCTTGTCGAGGGTGATCTCCTCGAGCTTTGCGTGTGCTGCGTACAGGATAGAGCCGCCCGGGGTCTCATAAACGCCGCGGCTCTTCATGCCGACCAGCCGGTTCTCGACGATGTCGAGGATGCCGATGCCGTTCTCGCCGCCGAGCTTGTTCAGCTTCTCGATGAGGGCAACGGAGTCCAGCTTCTCGCCGTCTACAGCGGTCGGAACGCCCTTCTCGAAGTGGATGGTAACATAGGTCGGCTTGTCCGGAGCCATTTCCGGGGAAACGCCCAACTCGAGGAAGCCCGGCTTGTTGATCGGAGCCTCGTTGGACGGAAGCTCAAGATCCAGACCCTCATGGCTCAGATGCCACAGGTTCTTATCCTTGGAGTAGTTGGTCTCCTTGTTGATCTTCAGCGGGATGTTGTGCGCCTCAGCGTACGCGATCTCCTTTTCGCGGCTGTTCAGCTCCCAGAAACGCCACGGAGCGATAATGTCCATCTGCGGTGCGAATGCATGGATCGCCAGCTCGAAACGAACCTGATCGTTGCCCTTGCCGGTGCAGCCGTGGCAGATCGCGTCTGCGCCTTCCTTGAGCGCAATATCTACGATGCGCTTTGCGATGATCGGGCGCGCGAAGGAAGTGCCGAGCAGGTACTGCTCATAGGTTGCGCCCGCCTTGACAGTCGGAATGATATAGTCATCAACAAATTCCTTGGTCAGATCCTCGATGTACAGCTTGGAAGCGCCGGTCTTGAGCGCCTTCTCCTCCAGACCGTCCAGCTCAGTACCCTGACCGACGTTGCCGGAAACCGCGATGACCTCGCAGCCGTAATGCTCCTTGAGCCACGGGATCAGTACCGAAGTATCCAGACCGCCGGAATATGCCAGAACAACTTTGTTATATTTCTTTTCCATATCGTTTGACCTCGCATTCATCGTTTTTTCGATGGTTTTATTATACTACCACATTTCCCGTTTGGCAAGAAAAATTTATAATTATTTTATGAAATGTATATTTATTCGCTTTGTGCATTTCTGTTCCTCGTCTGCCCGCGCTGCTTCTCACCATTATTCCCATTATATTAAATAGGTATCTTTTCTGCTTTTCTTTTGTTTTTTGCACGGCGCCGATAAATTTCGTCCTATCAATTGTCCGCATAAAACAGACATTCCTTCGCAGTATCATTCGCTGCCCGCCTGTTTTCCCCAGGCCGTCAGAGCATGTCTGTACCTTTCTGATGCCCGTCTGTCTCCCCCGCTCCGCCGAAAATTTAACTCTCTCCAACGAAAGAAATGCTTGCACTTTTCCATAAAACGTACTATTATATGTTTAATACTGTGTGTCAAGACAGTGCACAGGCTATGAATTTACCGCGTGTCTTTTTCTCACGCAAAGGGGCGTTTATCGCAATGACCGAAAGAAATCTTACCATGCTGACCGACTTCTACGAGTTCACGATGGCAAATGGCTATTTTGAAAAGGGTATGGGCAACCGCCGCGCATACTTTGATATGTTCTTCCGCCGCGTTCCGGACGGCGGCGGCTATGCCATCATGGCCGGTGTCGAGCAGCTGATCTCCTACTTCAAAAATCTCCGCTTCACCGAGGAGGACATCGCATACCTCCGCCGCCGCAAATGCTTCTCCGAGGCGTTTCTCAACTATCTGCGCGACTTCAAGTTCGAATGCGACGTCTGGGCTGTCCCCGAGGGCACGCCGGTATTCCCGGGCGAGCCGCTCGTCACCGTTGCAGGCCCGATGATTCAGGCGCAGTTCGTTGAGACCATGGTTCTGCTGACCGTCAATCACCAGACGCTGATTGCCACCAAGGCGAACCGCATCACCCGCGCCGCGCAGGGCCGCACCGTGCTCGAGTTCGGCTCTCGCCGTGCACAGGGCTATGACGGCGCGATCTACGGTGCGCGCGCAACCTTCATCGGCGGCTGTCAGGGTACTGCCTGCGTTCTGGCCGACCGCGACCACGGCATCCCGGCCGGCGGCACGATGGCGCATTCGTGGGTCCAGATGTTCGACAGCGAGTACGAGGCCTTCAAGGCCTATGCCGAGATCTATCCGGACAACTGCGTATTCCTCGTCGATACCTATAATGTACTCAAATCCGGCGTTCCGAACGCCATCCGCGTGGCAAAGGAGCTTGCTGAAAAGGGCATCCGCGCCAAGGGCATCCGTCTGGACTCGGGCGATATCGCTTATCTCTCGGTCGAGGCGCGCAAGATGCTCAACGACGCAGGCTTCTCCGATATGCAGATCATGGCCTCCAACTCGCTCGATGAATATCTGGTGCGCGACCTCATCGTACAGGGCGCGCAGATCGACTCGTTCGGCATCGGCGAGCGTCTGATCACCTCAAGTCCGAGCCGGTATTCGGCGGCGTTTACAAGCTTGCAGCCGTTGAAAACGAGGACGGCGAGATCATTCCGAAGATCAAGGTCTCCGAAAATGTTGAGAAGATCACCACGCCGCACTTCAAGCAGGTCTACCGTCTGTTCGACAACAAGACCGGCAAGGCGCTGGGCGACGTTCTGACCATTCATGACGAGGTCATCGATCCGGCTCTCCCCTATGTTCTCTTCCACCCGATTCACACCTGGAAGCAGCGCGTCGTTACCGACTACACCGTCCGTCCGCTGCGCCAGCAGATCTTCAAGAACGGCGAATGCATCTATCAGTCGCCCTCGATCACCGAGATCCGCGACTACTGTATGCGCGAGGTGGACACGCTCTGGGATCAGATCAAGCGCTTCGAAAATCCGCAGACCTACTTTGTCGACCTGTCCAAAAAGCTCTGGACTTGCAAGAACGAGCTGCTCGAATCCTGCCGCATCTGATTTTATTCAAACGTACACATGACAGCGGACCTTCTACGGTCCGCTGTTTTTCTGTGCTCAAATACGCGAGCGCAAGATTTTATAAACCGCGCAGGCAGCCGCGCATTTTTTTGCGCTTCGAGGCCTGCCGGATGGCGGTTTTCACCGGTTTTTCTTCCGTTTTTTCTGCACGAATTCGCAAGATTGTGCTGGAAAACCGCATTTTATCCTGTTATACTTTTGTCTGCAAGCAAGGGAATGCTGTTTCGCATTTTCTCAATGCTTCATTTTCGTAAACCAGAAGGGGCAAACACTATGAAGGCATTTTTATCATCTATCAGCCGCAACAAGCGTTTTGTTGTCGCTGAGCTGTTCCTCGTTTATTTCGCGCACGGCCTCGGCTCGATCATGCTTGGCTCCGTCCTCCCCGATCTCCGCGCCGCCTACGGGCTCGACTACCAGCTCAGCGGAACACTGATCTCCTCCCAGTCGGTCGGCTACCTTCTCATCGGTCTGCTGTCCGGCGCGGCAGTCGTCAAATGGGGTCTCAAGCGCTCTTATCTCGTTTCCTACTATCTGTTTGCGGTCGGCTTCATCATGCTGCTCGTGACCGGCTCGCCGGTCCTGCTGCTCACCGCGATGTTCCTGACCGGCATCTCCAAGGGCGGCATTACCGACTACAACAACCGCGTCATGAGCGAATACGCAAACGGCAGCGCAACGCCGCTCAATATGATGCACGCCTCGTATGCATTCGGCGCGTGCGTTGCTCCGCTCGCGGTGCTCGCCTGCCAGAAGCTCGGCGGTGAAAACGGCTGGCGTCTGGCGCTTGAAATCGCAATCGTTCTGCTCACCTTCGGTCTTGTGTTTGGCCTGTTTATGAAAATGGATGAGGAAAAGCCTGCGGAAAGCTCGCAGAAATCCGCCACCGATTACGGATTTTTCCGCGAGCGTCTGTTCTGGCTGACCACCGCGCTCTGCTTTTTCTACGAAGCGGTCGAAGCATCCATGATGGGCTGGCTGACCACGTTCTACATCGACTCCGGCGTGCTTGCAGCGGGCGCGGCGCAGATCGTTACTTCGCTGCTCTGGATTTCGCTGCTTGTCGGCCGTTTCTCGTGCAGCGTGATCGCGGCAAGGTTCCGCCCGTGGCAGATGATCACCGTCATGTGCTTCGGCATCGCAGCCTTCCTCGTCCTGCTCGTCCTCGGCACCAGCCTTCCGGTACTGATCGTCGCTACCATCGGCCTCGGCCTGTGTATGTCCGGTATGTACGGCACGACGGTCTCGAATGCCGGCGACCTGTTCTCGCGCTATCCTGCCTCAATGGGCATTTATGTTACACTGAACGGTCTGGGCGCAGCAGCTGCCCCGGCAGCGATCGGCGTTGCCGCAAACCACGGCGGTATCCGCATCGGCTTTGCTCTGCTGCTCATCGCGGCGGCAATGCTCGTCGTTTCCGCTCTGTGCAATATGCGCTACCTTAAAAAACGCTAAAATCTCTCTCTTTCTGATCCCGGTGCAGAGCTGATCTGCATCGGGATTTTCGTTTTTCTCCGCTCATAAATTTTACTGTGGGTTGACCGAACGCATCTTGTGTGTTATAATCATTATCGACATATATCGGAAACGGAGTGACAGCAATGGCAAGACCCTGTCGATGGCGGCGCATCTGCACCGAGCCGGAGTTCGACCGCTTTGTACCCGAAGGTATCCCTTCGCCGGAAAGCATCACGCTGACCGTGGATGAATACGAAGCCGTGCGGCTGATCGACCTGATGAAATACACCCACGAGCAATGCGCCGCGCAGATGGATATTTCGCGGACAACAGCGACCGAAATCTACGAATCTGCACGGACAAAGATTGCAGACAGCCTGATTGGCGGCAAGACGCTCGTGATCGCAGGCGGACGCTACCGCCTGTGCGACGGCACAGGACCGCTCTGCTGCCATCGATGCCGCAGAAACGCGGCACAGTCCCCGCAGCAGATTACAGAAAAAGGAGAACATATCATGAGAATTGCAGTTACCTACGAGAACGGTCAAATCTTTCAGCATTTCGGCCATACCGAACAGTTCAAGCTGTACGATGTGGAGAACGGCGAGATCAGACACAGCGAGGTAGTCGACACGAACGGCAGCGGCCACGGTGCCCTTGCAGGCTTCCTGACCGCGCATCAGGTCGACGCGCTGATCTGCGGCGGCATCGGCGGCGGCGCACAGACTGCGCTTGCGCAGGCGGGCATTCGACTGTACGGCGGTGTTTCGGGTAGCGCAGACGAAGCTGCGGCAGCACTTGCAGCCGGTCAGTTGACCTTCGACCCGAACGTCCATTGCACCCATCACGAGCACGAACACGGCAGCGGCCATCACACCTGCGGCGAACACGGCTGCGGAAAGCATTAACGCAAAAGGCACTCTCGGACGAATGAGAGTGCCTTTTTGCGTTCGTTTATATCATCTTTACCACGCCGAGCACGCCGTGAGACGCGATCAGCATGATGATGCCCGCCGTGATGACGCCGCAGAAAATAGACAGCAGCGCGCGCGTTTTGGGCATTTTCAGCAGCGTTGCGATCAGCGCACCCGACCACGCGCCGGTTCCCGGAAGCGGAACAGCAACGAACAGATACAGTCCGAGACGGGCGTATTTTGTGACCTCGCCGCTTTTGCTCAGCAGCTTTTTCTTGTACGCAGCGGCAAATTTACGCAGCGGCGGCAGGGTTTCCGCCCATGCAAGCAGCTTTTCCCCGAACACGAGCAGCAGCGGAATGGGGAGCATATTGCCGAGGATGGCCAGCGGGAAAAGCGTCGTCCACGGGATTCCGGCGGCCGCGCCGAGCGGTACTGCGCCGCGCAGCTCTACGAGCGGCACCATGGAAATGATAAAAACGGCCGCCTCGCGCCCCGCGCCGAGCAGCCAGTCAAATAATGCAGAAAACAATCTTCTACTCCTTTTTTTCGAAATATTACTTTTATTTTACCCTTTGAGCACAGAAAACGCAAGGGCGCTCCTATAAATTTTGTGTGAATTTTATCAACAGTTTGACGCATCGCCGTACTTCGGGTATACTGTGTATAGCAAATCATATGCGGAGGTGAGAACAATGTCCGACCGAAGGAACGACGCCTGCTGGGCGTCATGCAATGTACTGCTCGTGCTGGGCATACTTGCCGACGGAGAACGCGCCGGGCACGAGATCATAACGATACTCGAGCGCCAGTGTGACCGCACCTTTGCCGGGCACGAGGGCGACCTTTACCCCCTGCTGCACCGGCTGGAGGAGCGCGGCGACATCCGCTCGCGCGAGCGGATGAACGACAGACGGCCGCGCCGCTGGTACCGTCTCACCCGCCAGGGGACAAAGACGCTTGCGCGATGCCGCCGTGAATGGGAGCATTACCGCCGCAAATGCAGCAGTCTGGCCGCGGGAGGTGAGACCTGTGCACGAAGATGAACGCCTTGCCTCTTTTCTCGATGAGGTCTGCGGTCCGCTGTTCTGGCCGCCCTACCGCCGCCGCGTACGCCGCGAGCTATCTGACCACATTCTCTCGCGCGCGGAGCTTCTCGAACGCAGCACCGGCTGCCCGCGCGGGCAGGCCATCGAACGTGCCATCAGCGCCATGGGAGACGCGCATTCGCTCGGGCTGCTGCTCCGCCGCACCCGTTTTCCGCTCCGCGGCCTGTTTCTGACTCTGATGACCAGCCTCATCTGGGCCGCCATCGCAGCCTGCATCCTTTATCTGCTGCTGCATCTCGGTCTGCGCACGTAAAAATGTATCAAAAAGGCACCGCTTCATGAAAAATGAGGCGGTGCCTTTTTGAGATGCACGGTCTATCAAACTGGAATAGCGTTTATTTATCTTCTTTTGAAAAAACACCCCATAAAGAAAATGCAATGCCTGTTACCAATAAAATAATTCCTGTTATCAGCACAGGGAATAAACTCATATCAGATACTGTTTGCCAATATCTACCCAATTCCGTATTCCACTCTGTTGTATTTTCCATATTCATGCTTGCCATCAAAGAAGTACATAGCACCATCAATGTTCTTGTCAGTTCAAATCCTGTTCCTGCAATTATTTTCTTCATGCTTAGACCTCCACACCTTTCGATCTGTTCGCTTTATCCCCCACGATTTTCATCTTTCAAAATCAGCTACTTACAGCAGTGGCGCGAACAGGCGCAGCACGCTTGCGGCGATCGACCGCAGCCACGGAACACGCCGCAGCCATGCGTCGTCAATGCGGCGGCTGACATTGATCGTTTCGAGGATATCCTGCTTGACCGACGCTACGACCGAGCTGTTGTAGAAGCAGGTCGCACACTCAAAGTGCAGGAAAAACGAGCGGAAATCCATATTGATCGTGCCGACCACCGCCGTATCGTCGTCCGAGACGATACTCTTCGCGTGCAGGAAGCCGGGGCGGTATTCATAGATCTTCACGCCTGCACGGTGCAGCTGCTGATAATACGACCGCGTGATCATATAGACCAGCTTTTTATCCGGGATGCCCGGCGTCAGGATGCGGACGTCAACGCCCGACTGCGCCGCGATCGTCAGCGCCGTGATCATCTCATTGTCGAGCACCAGATACGGCGTGGTGATGTAGACATACTTTCGCGCGTTGTGAATGATCTGAAGATAGGTGGACTCACCGATGTTGAGATCGTCGAGCGGCGAGTCGGCGAACGGCTGCACCCAGCCGTCCTGCGGCAGCTTGACCGTCGGCAGATAGCTTTTGAACGCGGTAATCTTCTCTCCCGTCACATACTCCCACATCTGAAGGAACAGCGAGGTCATGTTCGCCGTGCCCTCACCGCGCAGCAGAATGCCGGTATCCTTCCAGTAGCCGAAGCGCACCTTTTCGTTGATGTATTCATCGGCAAGGTTGATGCCGCCCATATACCCCACATTGCCGTCTATGATCATCATTTTGCGGTGATTTCGATAGTTCAGATAGGTATTGAGCGTCGGAATAAAGCGGTTGAAACGGACCGCGCGAATGCCGAGCGACACCAGATAGCGGTCATAGTGCTGCGGCAGCGTCGCGATCGACCCGACATCGTCGTAAATGATGCGGACATCCAGGCCTTTCTTTGCCTTTCGCGCCAGAATATCGAGAATCGTGTTCCACATCTTGCCTTCTTCAATGATGAAGTATTCGAGAAAGATGAACCGCTCCGCCTTTTCCAGCTCCTCGCACATCGAAGCAAACATATCCTCGCCGGCGCGGAAGTAATGCGCCTCCGTGTTCGTCCAGGCCGGCATGCCGCACAGACTGTCGATATAGCGCGTACGGGCCGCATGACGCGGATGCAGCTGCGAAAGCTCCTCCGTTGCAGGCTTGCGCATGTAATCGGTGAAATCCGGCGGATTTGGCTCATACTGATGCTGTGTGCGCGCGCGGTTGAAGGGCGTATTGCCCCAGAACAGGTAAAACAGGCCGCCGAACAGCGGAAACAGCAGGATAATGATGATCCATGTGATTTTATAGGTCGGATTGTCGTACTTGCGGACAAGCCAGACCACGATGACAAAGCTGAGAATGGTGAGCGCCGGCGTGACCGACGGCCATCGCTCGCTCATCCAGCCCACGCCCCACATCACGGCGATCAGCTCCAAAATCAAAAACAATCCGCCAGCAACGCGCCGGTCACCGAGTATCCGGCCGAAAAATCTGCGCATAACGACTCCTTTCCCTGCGGGCATTTTTCTTTATATATCATGATACCGCAGCAGCGAAAAAAGTCAATCGAACGCAGCCGGATGCGCAAAAAGCTGCGCTTCCCTCTCGACTTTTACGGTACAGCTGTGGTATGATGAAGGAGCTATCATAAATAAAAAACGGAGGGATCACCATGCCACATACCGCTGTTCCTGCGGCCGAGCTCGCCGCGCGTCTGGAAAACCTGCGCCGCGCGATATCCGCCGCCCACCCCGACTGGGGGATGATTTTGCTCGACAGCAAGATCGACCTGTATTATTTTACCGGCACGATGCAGGAGGGCGCGCTCGTCATCACGCCCGATGAGGCGGCCCTTTCGTGCGCCATTCCTATGAATGCGCCGTGCGCGACTCCAGCTTTGCCGACATCCGTCCGCTTGGCAGCTTCCGCGGCATTGCATCCGCCTTTCCTCATATCCCTGAAACGGTTTACGTCGCGACGCGGACGATGACGCTGCAAAAGCTTGCCATGCTCCAGAAGTATCTTCCTTTCGCTCCTGCCTCCATCGACAGTATTCTGGGCGGTCTGCGCGCCGTCAAGAGTGCCTACGAGCTGGAATGCATGAGGCACGCCGGAAAAATCCACGCAAAGGTTCTCGAAACTGTTGCGCCGGCGCTCCTGCGCCCCGGCCTGAGCGAGGCCCGTCTGTGTTCTGAAATCTGCACCTCCATGCTTGACCACGGCGCGATGGGCATCTCCCGTTACAATCAGCCGGCGGCCGAGGATGTGCTCGGCTTTGCAAGCTACAGTGAGAACAGCCTGATGCCGGCGGCGCTCGACGGCCCCTCCGGCACGGTCGGCACCTGCATCGCCATGAAGTCCATCGGTTCGACCGAGCGCCTGCTTCGCGGCGGCGATACCGTGCTGCTCGACATTCCGTGCGGCTGGCGCGGCTATCACACCGACAAGAGCATCACGTTCTATTTCGGCGACCTTGACGAAAATCCGAAGGCCGATCTGATCCGCGCCGCACACGAGCAGTGCATTGCACTCGAGAAGATGACTGCTGAGCTGCTGCGTCCGGGTGCGGTTCCGGCTGAGATTTACGAAAAAAGTTCTCGCCGCCGTTGACCCGGTATTCCGCGACGGCTTTATGAATTCCTGCAAATTTCTCGGCCATTCCATCGGTCTGACGATGGACGAGGCGCCGGTGCTTGCTAAGGGTTTTAACGATCCGGTCGTACCCGGCATGACGTTTGCAGTCGAGCCGAAAATCGCGCTCGAAGGCATTGGCCTCATCGGCACGGAAAACACCTATGAAGTTACGGAGAGCAGCGCCGCAAAATCGCTTACCGGCGACTGCGAGACCGGTCTCGAAATCAATTACTGATACAAATACAACAAGACGGCTGAGTTTTTATTCTCAGCCGTCTTTTACATCTCAGCCAATCTCGACTCGTCTGCTGCCCTCTTCCTCGTATAGCCGGTGCGAAATCGAAACAACAGTGCGACCTCCTGCGGCGGAACGCAGCGCTGCAAGAACGCAGTGTTCGGTTTCAGCATCGAGATCCGCAGTGATTTCATCGAGAAGCAGTATTTTCGGGTCGGCTGCTACCGCGCGGGAGATTGCAAGCAGCTGCCGCTGTCCCTGGGAAAAGTGAGCCTCCGAAAACATCGTTTTATAGTTCTCAGGCAGTGCCATGATTGCCGCGTGCAGACCCGTGAGCTTTGCCGCCTTCACCGCGTCATCATGCGTAATTTCCGGATCAAACAGCGTAATCTGTTCCTCGATCGTAGCAGGTGGCGCGTAAAAATGCTGCTCCACACAGCCGAACAGATGCCGTTTCTCTGAATCCGGAATATCCGACGCCTCGCGTCCCATAATGCGCACGCTGCCCTTCTGCGGACGGTACAGCCCCATCAGCAGCTTAAACAGCGTCGATTTTCCTGCCCCGGTTCGGCCTGTCAGCGTAACGTGCTCGCCCTCTCTTATATTCAGCGAAATATTCTCCAGGACCGGTGTATCCGCAGTATAAGCAAAATCCACTTCATTCACAGCAATGCACAAATCCGATTTTTCAGTAGCAGCGTTACCGGTCTCTCTTTCTGAAAGAGCCAGAAAATCGTCAATTCGATGCACGCCTGCGACAGCTGACTGCACGGTCTGAATTTCCATGCCGATGCTTTCAAGCGGCGTAAATACCTGCGAAATATACGAGATCACAGCGACTGCTGTACCGGCAGACATGCCGAACAGATAACGAAGCGATGGATTTCCTGATGCTGAAAGAACGAAAACCAGCGCAGTTACCGCAGCGCTCACGATCAGAATGACCGGAGAGTACACCGAATCATAGAAATTTGTGCGTTCTATTGCCTGGTAGCCCTCCTCGATTGCTTCATCATAACGTTTCCGCATAAATCCTTCGCGTCCAAGAAGATGCACTGTGCGGATGCAGTGCAATGTTTCGGGCAGGAAGCCGGAAACGCTCGCAGCCGCAGCCCGGCTGTCCATCTGCGCACGAAGCATTCGCTTCTGAATCGCTCTCGTGAAAATGTACAGCGCTGGTATAAGCGCAATAATCATCCATGCGAGACCGGGCGCTTTTATAAAAACGACCGCCAATATGCTGATAATCTTACCGATATCTGCCGTCATGCCAATGATGCCGCCGGTAAACAGTTTTTCCACGGTATCGACATCACCTACAAACCGTGATACGATTTCGCCGGGCGTCTGCTGCACAAAGCATCCCGTATCCAGTCGGGAAAGTTTTCCGCAGAGCTCATGACGCAGACTGCGCGTGATACGCTGTCCAAACACGGAGAGCAGGCTTTCTCTTGCTGACTCAGCAAGTCCTGCCATTAAAATAATACCGAAATATGCTGAAACGAGCATAATTCCCGGGCGTTTTCCTTCCGTGAGCGTGTTTACGATGCGTTCGAGCACAAGCGGCGGGATGAGCGCCGTCACGATGGCGCCGGCGACCGCAGCGATCGTTCCGATGCTTAAAACTGCGTTTTTAGCGCAGAGGAGAGGATAATCCGAACCGTACTGACGTTTTTATGCACTTTCCTGTCCTCCCTGCTGCAGCTTATAGAGCTCGGCATACTCCGGACAGCTGGCCATCAGCTCCGCGTGTGTCGAGGTGCGCACGACACCGTTCTGCATCCACAGCACGCCATCAAGCTCCGGAAATACATATAAACGATGCGAAATCAGCAAAACCGCGGAGTCCTTCGCTTTTTTTCTAAGCTCATCAAACACCTCACGTTCGGTCCTTCGATCGAGCGCAGAAAACGGATCATCCAGAATCAGCAGCGGCTTCAGATTTGCGAGCTGCCGCGCGAGCGCGAGCCTCTGCTGTTGTCCGCCGGACAGGCGCATGCCGCCTGCGCCAATGCGTGTTTCCGGCGTCACTTCCCGTTCGAGCCGTACAGCCCGCAGCAGTGCCTTCACATCTCCTGTGCCGCCAAGCAGGATATTGTTTTCGACCGTATCGCTCAAAAGCTCCGTGTCGTGCCCCAGATAGCCGATATATGCGCATCGTTCTGTTTCATCGAGCGACGCAAGCTCGCGATCGTCAAACCAGATAGAGCCCTCATACGGATTTTCGCACAAAAACGCCTTTCCGAGCATGCTTTTTCCGCACGCTACCAGTCCCGTTATTCCGATTATCTGTCCTGGTTTGATCTCGAAATTCGCGTTTTCCAGCACATCCGGTACAGAGAGACCGGTCGCCTTCACACTGCACGGTGCTTTTTGCGGCAGATCTCGTTCCTCCGGCGGTGTGCAGAGAAATCCCTTGATGCGTCTCCATGACACCTTCGCCCGCTGCACGGCGTTAAACAGCTTGGCTGCCTTGGAGGATTTTACCGATAGCTTCGCGAAGCAGGCAATAAATGTCGTGAACGCCGCAATGTCCCACGCACCGCTTTGTACGCGGGCGCCGCCGAGGTACAGGATAAACAGCACGCCTGTCATGGAAAGCGCATTATACAGCGGCGGCAGCGCGGACACCCATATATTGGCCCTCACCGCACACCTCTCATAATCCGCAAGATGTGCGTCATAATCCGCGTTCCGCTGCGCGTCGCAGCCGAAAATACGATATGTCAGTGCGCCTGCTGCGCGGTCGAGCGTCGCCGCATTCAGCCGCTCTGCGCTCGAACGAAACGCCGCATTGGTGCGCTGTACGATGGTTTTCATGCGCTCCGCGGCAAAATATGCAAGCGGTGGGAACAGCAGGCTCAGCAGCGCGATTTTCACATCATACCAGAGCAGCAGGCCGATGTAGCACACAAGCACGACGCCCGTATCGAATATCTCGGTCGTGAATTTACGCATGCCCTCCGCGCAGGCATCGACATCTGAAATCGCCTTGGTCAGCACCGCGCCGCTTCCTTCCCTATCCAGTTCTTTTTTGGAACGGTGCACAAGATCTGCATAGAGCATATGCTTCATGCGCCGGTTGATGTCATTTGCGAACCGACGGACATACAGTCGTTTGATGCAGCGCACGCCCTGCACGGCTGCAATGGTCGCAAGATACGCGAGCGCGAGCAGCGCCATGTATTTCGCTGTCTGCGTTCCGTTCAGCACATCGAGCAGCGTGCCGACGAGCCGGCCCTCGAACAGCGGCCCTGCCAGCAGACCTGCATTATACAGCAGGCCGGAAACCGTAACGACCGCGAGCGTGCGCTTTTCCTGCGCGAAATACCAGGTGATCCTCTGCGGATCGTGGCGGTCATTCATCCTGCCCCGCCCCCGTCTCCAGCCGTGCGCTGACCTCCGGAAAGCCTGCGCGCGCCTCCTTTTTCGAGCGCAGATACAGATCGTTCAGAACGCGGCAGAAGCTGTCACGGTCGCTTTCAGACAGTTCATCGAGCAGCCACTCATAAAACGTCTGCTCGATGGCCGCCTTGGAATTTCGCAGTCCTTCGGCTTTTTCCGTCGCGTACAGCAGCTGACTTCGGCGATCGTTCGGATTTTCCCGGCGCACAAGGTATCCCTTTGCTTCCAGACTTGCTGCGCGCCGCGCCGCTGCGCCTTTGTCGATTTTGAGTGCATCGCGTATCTGCGTCTGCGTGATGCCGGGGTGATGACGCACGAGATGGATGAAATCGAACTCGGCCGTCCCGATCCCCTCCGCCTTCATCTCCCTGACCGTGAACTTACTCACCTCCCGGGCGATTTTTGTGATCTGTCTGCGGCTCTGATCCACCGTTACCGCTCCTTTCCGTTATAGTTGTAGTATCAACCATTTAGATGATAGTACATCTATAATGGTATGTCAAGAAAAATCCCCGGAAGCCGAAGCCTCCGGGGAAATTTTCAAATCGAGAAATTCAACGTATTTTTTTCGTTGTTGACCAGTTCCTCGAGTGTTACCGAGTCGACATATTGGTTGATCGCATCGTACAGTCCGCGCCAGAAATCGAGCGTGATACACTCATTTGCTCGCGCACAGTCGATCGGTTCATGCTCCAGACAGGCAACCGGAGCGAGAGAGCCTTCCGTGATGCGCAGAATATCGCCCACCGTATACTCAGAAGGATGCCGCGCCAGCTGATAGCCGCCCTGTGCGCCTCGCGTCGAGGTCACAAAACCCGCACGCGAAAGCTGTACGACGATCTGCTCCAGATATTTTGCCGAAATCTCCTGTCGCCTGGAAATATCGCGAAGCGGTATATAGCCGCCGGCGTCGTGCTGCGCAAGATCGATCATCAGTCGAAGCGCATATCTTCCTTTGGTTGAAATTTTCATAATCTATCCGGCACGCCTCTGTTTTTTTCCGTTCAGGCGCGCCCCATCCTTTCTTTCTGTGTCGGCTTTTCTCCCCTGCCGGCACCTTTACCACTAATATACCACAGGTTTACTATGTTTTCAACCCCCTGCGTTTTCCATTTTAATAATTTGCAAAAAATATTCGTTTATACCTGCATCCTGCAAGCTCAAGGCTGAAGATTTTGAATAATTCCGCGCAGATGCTCGTCCGCCTGCTCGACCTCCCATTTCAGCTCGGTCGCAGACATACGCTCCGCGCCGTGTCCCAGAATGATCATCTGCTCCATGCCGTCCGAGGTAGCGACGCGCACGCGATGCCTGCGCGACAGATCATAGGACGCCTGCTCGATATACATATCCGCCGTCTCGGCCTCCCTGGTGTAGACGATATGGATGCCGTGGCGTTTTTCGACCGAGCCCGTGCCGCCCTTGACCTTGTAGGCATCGAATACGAGGATCAGGTGGCACCTGCGCACACCCTGGTAGTTGCTCATGATGTTCACAAGCCGCTCGCGTGCCGCGTTTACGTCCTCCGCCGCGATGGCCTTCAGCTCATCCCACGCAAAAATGATGTTGTATCCGTCGACGAGCAGATAATCGTCCTGCCGGATGCGTGTCACATAGAGCTGTTCGAGCGTCTCCGCCTTTTTCCGGCTTTGCTGCAGGGCTTCAAAGCCGCGATCCCGAACCGGTCCGTAGGTGCGCTCGAACAGCGCCCGAAGCTCGCTGTCATTTTCAAATCCCGATGAACGCACACCGCTGTGCGGCACAGATACCGGCTCCGCCTCCTCTTCCGGCTGCGCAAGCACACAGCTCGTGTCCAGATGAGCGTGTGCGCGGACCTCGTCCCAGTGCACGACATAGCCTGCGCCGTGTGAACAGAATACCGAGTCCGCCGTATTTTCCGTGTCTCGCTCGGCATCGTAGCCAATGGCCGTCACGACCGCCTCCGTGTTGTGACAGACCTCATATCCGCCCGGCGTGCACGAGAGCCTGCCGCGTCCCTTGGTGTAGGAGGCGACCTCAGTCCAGTAGTTTCGCATGGATGCAACGGGCGCCTTGCCGGTCAGCATCGACCCTCCGTGCAGCGGCTGCGGCGGCTCAAAGGTGCCGTCCATGCGCTGAATATCGCTCATTGCACGGCCGACGCATTCGTCCGGCAGTTCAAGCGTGAAATCGTAATACGGCTCGAGCAGAATGCTCTGCGCCTGCATCAGCCCATTGCGCACAGCGCGGTAGGTTGCTTCACGGAAATCGCCGCCTTCGGTATGCTTGACATGGGCGCGTCCGGCGATGAGGGTGATGTGCACATCGGTCAGCGGCGCGCCGGTCAGCACGCCGAGATGCGCTTTCTCCGCGAGGTGCGTCAGAATAAGCCGCTGCCAGTTAAGGTCGAGTTCATCGGTCGAGCAGGCCGTGCCGAGCGTGATGCCGCTCCCCCGCTCGCCCGGCTCCATGAGCAGATGCACCTCGGCGTAATGCCGCAGCGGCTCGAAATGGCCGATGCCGATGACCGGCTCCGCGATAGTCTCTCGGTAGACGATGCTGCCCTCGTCAAAGGTCACGCGCACACCGAAGCGCGACTCGATCAGCTCGGTCAATATCTCGAGCTGCACCTCGCCCATCAGCTGCAGGTGGATCTCACCCAGCTGTTCGTTCCAGACGACACGCAGCAGCGGGTCCTCTTCCTCAAGCTGCCGCAGACTGCGGAGCATGGTGTGCGCGTCACAGTCGGCCGGCAGACCGACGCGGTAGCTGAGCACAGGCTCCAGCACGGGCGGCAGTGCGCCTGCCGCTGCCCCCAGTCCCATGCCCGGCGCGGTATGCGTCAGGCCGGTCGCCGCGACCACCATGCCCGATTCGGCACGCTCCACAGCGGTAAATTTTTCGCCCGAATAGACGCGCAGCTGATTGACCTTTTCCTGCCAACCGCCGTCCTCTCCGCCCGAAAGCTGCGCGCGGACCGCAAGCGAACCGCCGGTGATCTTCATGTAGGTTAGACGGTTTCCCTGCGCATCGCGCGCGACCTTGAACACACGAGCACCGAAGTCCGCCTGCGGCTCAGGCTGCACGGTGCGGCGGTCGAGTGCGTCGAGCAGCGCGTCCACGCCGTCCAGCCTGAGCGCCGAGCCGAAAAAGCACGGAAAGACCTTGCGCTCACGAATGAGACGCACAACATCTTCGTCTGCGACTGTTCCCTGTTCGAAATACCTTTCGAGCAGCGTCTCGTCGCAGACTGCCAGCTCCTCGTGCAGCATGCCCTCGTCGCCGAAATCGACCACACCCGAGGAAAGCCGCGTTTTCAGCTCACGCAGCAGCAGAACGCGCTCTGCGCCGTCCAGATCCATCTTGTTGACGAACAGGAACGTCGGGATGCCGTGCCGGGCGAGCAGCCGCCAGAGCGTCTCCGTGTGCGCCTGCACGCCGTCTGTGCCGCTGATGACGAGCACCGCGTAATCGAGCACCTGAAGCGTACGCTCCATTTCTGCGGAGAAATCGACATGTCCCGGCGTGTCGAGCAGCGTCACCTCCGTATGCGGCAGAGAAAACTCCGCCTGCTTGGAGAAGATCGTGATGCCGCGCTCCCGCTCGAGCGCAAAGGTGTCGAGAAATGCATCCCGGTGATCGACCCGCCCCATTTTTTTGAGCGCACCCGCGCGGAAGAGCATCGCCTCGGAGAGCGTTGTCTTTCCGGCATCGACGTGCGCGGTTATGCCTATACAGATATGTTTCATAGTCATTTTCGCTTTCTGTTCCGAACTGTGCCCGTCAGAGGACAGCTCGCAGGGTATCATTGATATTATCGCAGGTTTTCCGGGATACTGCAAGCCGTCTGCACTATTCTTTCGCGTTATATCGTCATAAACAACAGATATTTGACATAAAGTTTGTGCAGGTTTACAATAATCGTATCAGCAAAGGGGCTGAAACCACCGACTATGGGGTTTCTATGCCCTTTTCTTTTTGTCATTCAATTTTTTATCAGGAGCGATATATATGCAGTACACCATTTCCCATCGTATGTCCGACGTGCATGGCTCTGCAATCCGCGAGCTGTTCAAGCTCGGCGCAGACCCCAACATGATCTCGTTCGGCGGCGGCAATCCGTCCGCGGAGACCTTTCCTGTTCCCGAGATCGCGGAGATCATGGCCGACGTCATGAAGAACGCGCCGGTCTCCGTGCTTCAGTACGGCCTGTCTGAGGGCTATACGCCGCTGCGCGATACCATGAAGGAATACCTTGCACGCACGCAGGGCTTTGATTTCGAGAAAAACGAGCTGTTCATCGTCTCCGGCGGTCAGCAGTGCGCCGACCTCACGACCAAGGTGCTCGTCAACGAGGGCGACGTCATCCTGACCGAGGACCCGGCATTTGTCGGCTGTCTGAATACCTTCCGTTCCTACGGCGCGAAGCTCGTCGGCGTGCCGATGCAGCAGGACGGCATGGACATCGACGCGCTCGAGGCCGCGCTGAAGGCGAACCCGAACGCAAAGCTGCTCTATACCATTCCGTCCTTCCAGAACCCCTCCGGCATCACGACCACGCTCGAAAAGCGCAAAAAGGTCTATGAGCTTGCCTGCAAGTACGACATCGCCATCCTCGAGGACAATCCCTACGGCGAGCTGCGCTTCTCCGGCGAGGATGTCCCGACCATCAAGTCGATGGACACCGAGGGCCGCGTCCTGTATGCCGGCAGCTTCTCCAAGGTCATGGCCCCGGCATTCCGCCTCGGCTTCCTCGTTTTTGACAAGTCGCTGACCATGCCGCTGACCATCGCCAAGCAGACCACCGATGTGCACTCCAACGTCCTGTTCCAGTATGTGTGCAACGAGTACATGACAAAATATGATTTCGCCTCGCATCTCGAAAAGTCGCGCGGCGTCTACCGCGAAAAGTGCAGACTGATGCTCGACACCATGCGCCGCACGTTCCACCCGTCCGTCACCTTCCCGCAGCCGGAGGGCGGTCTGTTCGTCATGGCATTCCTGCCTGAGGGCATGGACGCGCAGCCGTTTGTCCGCGAGGCCATCAAGCGCGGCGTGCTGTGCGTACCGGGCTCGGCATTCCTCGCAGATGAAAAGCAGATTTCGAACGCCTTCCGTCTGAACTATTCCACCCCGAGCGATGAACAGATCGTAAAGGGCATCGAAATTCTCGGCAGACTGACGCATGAATGGGTAAAGGAGCACTAAATCATGAAAGTTATGGCATTTAACGCCCGTCCGGACGAACGCGCGTTTTTCGATCACTTCGGTCAGTCTCTGAACATGGACCTCGAGCTTCAGCCGGGCACGCTGACAGTCGACAACGCCGGCCTGACGCGCGGCTTCGACGGCATTTCCTGCACCTGCGATCTTCCGGCGCCAGTTCTGGAGAAGCTCGCAGAAAACGGTGTACGCTACGCCGCGCTGCGCACCATCGGTTACGACAACGTAGATCTTGAGGCGGCAAAGCGCCTGGGCATCCGCGTGTCGCACGCAGGCTATTCGCCCTACTCGGTCGCGAACTACACGGTCATGCTCATGCTGATGTGCATCCGTAAGGCGGTCTATATCATGTTCCGCTCGCACACGGCGGATAATTCGCTCGGCGCGGCCGGCTCGGCGCGCGGCATGGAGATGCAGAACCTCACCGTCGGCGTCATCGGCACCGGCCGCATCGGCAAGGCCGTCATCCAGAACCTCTCCGGCTTCGGCTGCCATATCGTCGCGCACGATCCGTATCCGTCCGAGGAAATGAAGAAAATGGGTGTGGAATACGTTTCGCTCGACTCGCTCTATGCACAGTCCGACATCGTTACGCTGCATACCTTTCTGAACGACGAGACGTTCCATATGATCAACGCCGAGTCCATCAGAAAGATGAAGCCCGGCGTTGTTATCATCAACTGCGCGCGCGGCGCGCTCATCGACACCCGCGCTCTGATCGAAGGAATCGAATCCGGCCGCATCGGCTCGGTCGGTGTGGACTGCTTCGAGGGCGAGGATGACGTCATCCGCGTGGATCACAGCTACAACAGCCATGTCACCAACCACGACTATATCATTCTCAAATCCTTCCAGAACACCATCGTCACGCCGCACGTTGCGTTTTTCACCGACCAGGCAGTGTTCGACATGGTACAGTGCTCGCTCGAAAGCCTGCACCAGTTTGATGCAGGCGAGAACGTGCCGCTTGAGGTGCACGCTTAACCGATTTTGGAAAAATACCGGCGCAGAAACGCGCGGAAGGCACGCATGGAATGCGTTTCAAAGCGGCTGAGCTGCTGCACATAGATGTAGCGCCGGCATTCGGCGTCGCGGATGTGCAGCAGATGTACGCTGCCCTCCTCGCACAGCTGTCTCCACTCTCCGGCCGCGGCAAGCGCGATACCCATGCCGCAGGACAGCAGGCGGCTTTGGAGCGCCAGACTGTCGCACTCGATCGCCGCGTGCATGGCGATTCCTGCGGAGCGGAAAATATGCTCGGAAACCTGCTGAAAGGACTCCGAACCGCTTAGCGCGATAAACGGGTCATCCGCAAGCTCGGTCAGCGAGACCGCGCCGCAGTCCGCAAAGCGATGCCCGTCCGGGACCGCGATGCAGATTTCCTCGTCGAACAGCACCTCGGCGCCCGCCGGGACCTCGTCCCGGGAGACGGCGCAGTCGAGCAGCAGGTCGCTGCCCTCGGGCGTGCTGCCGATGCGGAAATCCGCGTTGCCGTACTCGGCCGCGAATCCGGCCAGAATGTCGCTCAGCCGCTCGACGCAGGACAGTGCGCAGATGCACAGACCGCCGGCGCGGTGCAGGCTCTCCTCGATCTCGCGCCGCGCGTCCAGCTCCGCATTCAGAATGGCTCGGGCGTACCGCAGCAGGATATCTCCCTGTTCGGTGCGTCTGAGTCCTTTTCCCGTCCGTTCGAACAGCTCCGCACCCAGCTCGCTCTCCAGATTTCGTATCGTCTTGGATACTGCCGGCTGCGCCATGCTGAGGCTCTGTGCGGCGCGCGTCATATTTTCGGTCTTTGCGACCGCTGCAAACTGCCGAAGCTGGTAAATTTCCACGCATTTTCCTCCCATTTTATCATACTGACAGGATTTTTATACTTATGATCACTCAAATTCTTCTTCAGCAGACCATCATCATGTTTGCGCTCATGCTGCTCGGCCTGCTCCTCTCTCGCCGCGGCATGATCACCGAACAGGGCAGCCGTGATCTTTCCAATGTGCTGCTGTATGCGGTCATCCCGTGCGTCATTCTGCGCAGCTATATGTCTGAATTCAGCACGGAAAAGCTGCGCGCGATGGGTCTTTCCGCTCTGATCGCGGTCATTGCCTTCGCGGCGTCCATCGCAGTCGCGTATCTGACCTGCGGCACCCGTCACCGGATCGAAAACTTCGCTGTCGCCTTCGGCAATGCAGGCTTTATCGGCATTCCGCTCGTTACCGCCGTATTCGGGCCGGAAGCAGCGTTCTATGTGGTCTCCTTCAGCACGTTCGCAAACCTTTTGCAGTGGACCTACGGCATCGTCATCATTTCCGGTAAAAAGGAGACCATGAATCTCAGAATGGTTTTCGTCAATCCGGTCTTTATCTCCATGGTCATCGGCATCGCGCTTTTCGTGCTCCAGCCGACGCTCCCGACGGTCGTTACCGGTACCATCGGCTACATCGCGGACGGCAACACCGTGCTCGCCATGATCATCCTCGGCTACTATCTCTCCAAGGTGCAGCTGCGCGGTCTGTTCGCTGATGCACGGCTGTATCTCTTCTCCGCACTGCGTCTGCTCGTCGTTCCGGCGGTCACGATACTCGTGTTCCTGCCGTTCCCCTTCGCACGCGGCGAGATTACGCTCATCACGCTCATCGCGGCCGCGACACCGATCGCAAGCAGCACCGCCATCTTCGCGCAGAAGTTCGATCAGGACTACCGCCGGGCAGTCTCCTACGTCTGCCTCTCCACCTTTCTCTCGGTCGCAACGCTCCCGCTCGTCATGCTCTTTGCGGAACGGCTGCTCTCGTAAATTCTTCAGATGACCGGAAAAGCGGTGTGAACCCAAAGGTTCGCGCCGCTTTTTTCTGTCTTATCCCAGAACAGCCTTGTGGAAGGTCTTTTTGCCCTTCTTGATCATGCACTCCTCGTTAAAGAAGTCCTTTGCGAGCTGCTGCTTGAAATCCGCGACCTTTTCGCCGTTGAGAGAAACACCGCCGCCCTGTACGAGCTTGCGCGCCTCGCCGTTGGAGGCCGCGAGACCGCACTTGACCAGCAGGGTCAGCACGCCAATCTGGCCGTCGGTGAAATCCGCATCGGTCAGCGTGGTGGTCGGCATATTGGCAGCCGCACCGCCGGATACGAAGATCTCCTTCGCAGCGGTCTGTGCCTTCTCTGCCTCTTCCTTGCCGTGAACCAGAGCGGTCAACTCGTAGGCAAGGATCTCCTTCGCCTTGTTGAGCTGTGCGCCTTCCCACTTGTCCATCTCCTCGATCTCCTCGAGCGGCAGGAAGGTCAGCATGCGGATACACTTGAGTACGTCCGCATCGTCCACGTTGCGCCAGTACTGGTAAAAATCGTAGGGAGAGGTCTTGTTCGGGTCGAGCCATACTGCGCCCGCGGCAGTCTTGCCCATCTTCTTGCCCTCGCTGTTGAGCAGCAGCGTAATGGTCATCGCCTGCGCATCCTTGCCCAGCTTGCGGCGGATCAGCTCGGTGCCGCCGAGCATATTGCTCCACTGGTCGTTGCCGCCGAACTGCATATTGCAGCCGTAGTGCTGGAACAGGTAGTAGAAGTCATAGGACTGCATGGGCATATAGTTGAACTCCAGGAAGGACAGGCCCTTTTCCATCCGCTGCTTAAAGCACTCCGCCCGGAGCATGTTGTTGACCGAGAAGCAGGCGCCGATGTCCCGGATGAACTCCACGTAGTTGAGATTCAGGAGCCAGTCGGCATTGTTCACCATCTGCGCCTTGCCGGGTCCGAATTCAATAAAGCGCTCCATCTGCTTCTTGAAGCAGTCGCAGTTGTGCTGGATGGTCTCGACGGTCATCATCGAACGCATATCGGTACGGCCGGACGGGTCGCCGATCATGGCGGTGCCGCCGCCGATGAGCGCGATCGGCTTGTTGCCCGCCATCTGCATGCGCTTCATCAGGCAGAGCGCCATGAAGTGACCGACATGCAGGCTGTCTGCGGTCGGATCGAAGCCGATGTAGAACGTCGCCTTGCCGTTGTTGATCATCTCGCTGATCTCTTCTTCGTTCGTTACCTGCGCGATCAGGCCGCGCGCTTTCAGTTCGTCGTAAAGTTTCATCGAATATTTCTCCTGTTACTTGATTTTATCCTTTATATCCTGTACTGAAACGCTGTTACGGAGCGCGTTCCTTGTGTCTCTCGTCGATAAACACCATTGCTATGCCCCCTGCCCTGCCGCATCGAGCAGGTCCTCTGCATTTTTGCGCGCTGCGTCCGAGATTTCCTCACCGGACAGCAGCCGTGCGATCTCGTCGATGCGGTGTGCGCGATCCATCGGACTCACGTCCGTAAAACTCCGCCCGTCGCGGACGGATTTGGAGATGCGCAGATGATGGTCGCCCATCGCCGCGATCTGCGGCAGATGGGTCACGCAGAGCGTCTGCTTCTTCCGCGCGATGGCGGACAGCTTGCGCCCGATCTGCTGCGCCGCGTGACCGGACACGCCGGTATCGATCTCGTCAAAAATCAGCATACCAACATCTTCGCCCGCTGTCAATACGTTTTTGAGCGCGAGCATGATGCGGCTCAGCTCGCCGCCGGAGGCGACTCTGGAGAGCGGCTTTTCCGGCTCACCCGGATTGACCGAGATCTCGAACGTCACGGTGTCAAAGCCGTGCGCGGACAGCTTGGTCCCGGTGTGCACGGCGATGCGCATGCGGACCTTGTCCATATCCAGCTCGGAAAGCTCGCGCACGATCTCCTGTTCGAGCTTTTTCGCCGCCGTGCGCCGCGCCTCGGTCAGCTCGGCTGCAATGCTCTTGGTCTGGCGGAGCATTTCGCGGTACTGCCCGCGAAGCTCCTCGCGGCGGTCGTCCGCATTCTGAAGCGCGTCAAGCTCTGCCTCGATCCTGTCGCGGTACGCCAGGATCTCCGGTATCGTACCGCCGTATTTCTGCTTGAGACGGTATATCTCGTCGAGGCGCTGTTCTACATATTCGCGTTCCGCCGAGGAAAAGTCCAGATTGCCGCTCTGTGCCGCTACGCTGTCGCGCAGATCGGCCGCGAGCAGACGCACCTCCTCGGCCTGCTCCGCCATGCCGTCAAAGGCATCAGACACCTCGCGCAGCGCGGAGATCGCCGCCGACACCTCATCGAGCAGAGCACATGCACCGCCGACCTCATCGTCGCCGCTCATCGCAAGCCGTGCGCGTTCGAGCGCACCCGCTATCTTCCCTGCGTGGTCGAAGTAAGCCTTGCGCTGTGCAAGCGTCTCGTCCTCGTCCGGCTTCAGCGCCGCCTGTTCGATCTCGTCCTTGTGGAACGACACCATGTCGATGCGCTGCAAACGCTCCTGTTCGCCGGTCTCGAGCGCGTGAATTTCGCGCCGGAGCGCCAGAAGCGCCTGATAATTCGGCCGGTAGCGCTCGAGCAGCGCTGCATTACCTGCGTAGCCGTCCAGATAGTCGATGTGATGCGCCTCGTCGAGCAGCTTCTGACCGTCGTTCTGACCGTGAATGTCGATCAGATACGGCGCAAGCAGCCGCAGCGTCGAGGCCGACACCGGCTTCATGTTGACGCGGCAGGAGCTTTTTCCGTCCGCGGTGAGCTGACGCTGGATATGCAGCGTATCCCCTTCGTCACCGGCAAGATCCAGCTCGTTGACAAGCTGGCAGAGCGCCGGCGGCAGATCGGTGAATACCGCGCTGACAAAGCCCTTTTTCGCGCCCGAACGCACCAGATCGCGGCTGACTCGTCTGCCGAGGATCGCGCCAATCGAGTCGATGACGATACTCTTGCCCGCGCCGGTCTCACCGGAGAGCACGGTCAGTCCGCCCTCCAGCTCGATGTCCGCGCGCTCGATCACGGCAATATTTTCAATGTGGAGTAGTTGCAGCATTGCCGCGTCCTCACCTGCTTACTTTAGAATATCATGCGCCTGTCTGGAAAACCGCTCAGCGCTCTCGGTATCGCGCATGACGACGAAAACCGTGTCGTCGCCGCCCAGTGTGCCGACCACATCCACCGCGCGCATCGCGTCGATCGCCATCGCCGCCGCCTGACCCAGACCGGGCAGCGTCTTGATGACGACCATGTTCTGCGCAGCGTCGATATCGGTCACGCACTCACGGAAAATGTTCCGCAGACGAGTCGTGAAGCTGTCCGCTGCACCAGCCGCCGCAACCGTATATTTATACTTTCCGGTCTCAGTGGAAAGTGATTTGATGAGCCGCAGCTCCTTGATGTCGCGCGAGACCGTCGCCTGCGTGGTGCTATAGCCGACCGCACGCAGATGGTCGGTCAGCTCCTCCTGCGTCTCGATCTCGAAGCGATCGATCAGCTCCAGGATCTTCGCCTGTCTCTGAAATTTCATTTCACGCACCCCCTGTTCAGAAATGCTCGTTTTTCTATAAAATCACAGCTTCTGCTGTCTGTCGATAAAGCCCAATTCCGCAATGTTAACGCCACCGCGCGGCAGCGCGTATTCAAAAGCGTTTGCTCGCAAACGCATCAAAACCGGGGGCGTGTACCTCGGTTTTGATACCTCCGGAGGGAGAAAGTTTCCGTATGGGAACTTTCGGACGACTTGTGTTCTGCGTAGTCAGAACACAGATTGTCGGCGAAACGTTAGTTTCGCGACAGTCTCACAGCTTCTGCTGTAGTATTCGGTAAAAGCTGTTGCCCTTGAGGCGGATCAGCCGCGTGCGCAGCGCAGAGCGCGTGATGAGCACCCGGTCGTCCGGACGCACGGCGAAGCCCTGTCCGCCGTCCGCCGAGATGAACACCTCGCTGCCGCCCTCGCAGGCTGCCGTGATGGCGAGCGTGCGCTCGGGTGCGAATACGAATGACTTCGCCGCAAGCGCATGCGCGCAGATGGGAATGACCGCCAGATTTTCCGCGCTCGGCTCGATCACCGGGCCGCCTGCGGACAGGCCGTAGGCCGTCGAGCCGGTCGGTGTCGCCGCGATCACGCCGTCTCCGTTGAAGCGCGTGACCTCCTCGCCATCGGCCGATATGCCGACGCGCACCACGCGGAACGCGGTGCCCTTTGCAATGACGATATCGTTCAGCGCGTCATTTTCATAGACCCTGCGGCCATGGCGCTCGACCTCGACATGCAGCATCATGCGGCTGTCGAGCTGATAGTCCCCCTCGAGCAGCGCCTGCATTTTATCCAGCTCCGCAGGCTCTAGCTCGGTCATAAAGCCGACGTGGCCAACATTGATGCCGAGCAGCGGCAGCTCGTTCTGCGCCGCCGCCCGGGCGATGCGCAGCATGGTGCCGTCTCCGCCCAGAACGACAGCGGCGTCCGCGATGCGGACCGCCTCGGCAGTATCCATGTAATCGAGCGCCATCACCTCATCATGCAGCGCGTGCATGGTGCCCCGCATCTGATTGGGCAGGATGAGGTGAATATCCCTGCCCCGGAGCCGCTCGCAGACCGAAGGCAGAATTTCCCGCGCACTTTGCTTGCGCAGATTGGGGTAGATGAAAAACGTCCGCATCAGCTGTCCAGTTCCTCGTGCGCCTGACGCACAACCTCCGCCAGATCCGGAATACGCTCCTCGCCCTGCTTCGCCAGATAGCCGAGGAATTCAATGTTGCCCTCCGGCCCCTTGATGGGCGAAAACGTTACGTCGAGCACCTTGAAGCCTGCCGCATGTGCGTTTTCTACATAATTCTCGAGCACTTCCAGATGGATCTCCGGCTCGCGCACGACGCCCTTCTTGCCGACCTTGCCCTTGCCGGCCTCAAACTGCGGCTTGATGAGGTTGGCCACGCGGCCGTCCTCGGTCAGCAGGCCCGCAACGACTGGCAGCACGAGCTTCAGCGAGATGAACGATACGTCGATGACGCAGAGCGACGGGGTCTCCTCGAGCATATCCGGCGTTACATAGCGGATATTGGTGCGCTCCATGCACTTGACGCGCGGGTCCTGACGCAGGCTCCATGCGAGCTGACCGTAGCCGACGTCGATGGAGTAGACCTTCTCCGCGCCGCGCCGCAGCAGGCAGTCGGTAAAGCCGCCGGTCGATGCGCCAACGTCCATGACCGTCAGGCCGGACGGGTCGATCGCAAAGTAATTGAGCGCCTTCTCGATCTTCTTGCCGCCGCGCGAGACGAACGCATTGTCGTTGCCGCGGACTTCAAGCTCGGCGTTCTCGTCCACCATGTCGCCTGCCTTGCCGGCCTTCTGTCCGGCGATATACACGATGCCCTCCATGATAGCGGTCTTCGCGCGTTCGCGCGAGGGGCACAGACCTTTTTCAAACAGCAGTACATCCAGTCGTTTCTTAGCCAAGACCGGTCTCCTTTCGATGTTCCATCACAAATTCCGCAATACCGTCCGCGTCCAGACCGCAGTGACGGTACAGATCGTTCACGCTGCCGTGCGGCAGGAAGCGGTTGCCCGTGCTGATGCACAGCGTTCTGCCGCTGCGGTGCGAGGCAAGCCATTCGCCCACGCCGCCGTTGTCGACCGTGTCCTCCACGACGACGCACAGACCGGAAAGCGCATCCTCCTGCGCCGCAAGCGCCTGCTCAAGCGCCGGACTCAGTTCGTTTACCTTGCAGACCTGCGTGCGGACGCCGCGGCTTTCCAGCTTTTCCGCCGCCGCAAGCGTTTCGTTTATCATAATGCCGTGCGTAACGAGCGTGACCTCATGACCGGCAGTCTGCCGGACACAGGCGAGCGGCTGCGACGAAGTGTCGCCGCGCCATGCGCCCTCGCCGCCGCGCGGATAGCGGATGGCGACCGGGCCGTTCTCGTGATAGACCGCGCGCGTCATCATCGAGCGCAGCTCCGCGAAGCTCGACGGGCAGAGAATGGTAACGCCCGGGATCGAGCGCAGAAACGCAATATCGAGCACGCCGTTGTGGGTCGCGCCGTCCGCGCCGACAATGCCCGCGCGGTCGATGCAGAACACGACATGCAATCCTTCGATCGCGACATCGTGCACGATCTGGTCGTAGGCGCGCTGTAAAAACGTTGAATAGAGCGCGACGACCGGGACAAGTCCCTGCGCCGCCATACCGGCCGCCATAGCGACCGCATGCTCCTCCGCGATGCCGACATCAAAGAAGCGGTCCCGGTGCAGCGTGGAGAATCTGGTCAGACCCGTGCCCGACGGCATCGCCGCCGTGATCGCACAGATGCGCGCGTCCTTGTCCGCAAGACCGCACAGCTCCGCTCCGAAACGCGCCGAGAAGTCCTCCTTCTTCTTCGCAAGAAATTCGCCCGTCACGCGGTCGAACTGCGATACGCCGTGATACTTCTCCGGATTGTTCTCGCTCGGCGCGTAGCCGCGTCCCTTCTGCGTCATCACGTGCAGCAGCACCGGCTTTTTCATCTTTTTCGCCTGTGCCAGCAACTCGCAGACGCTCTTGAGGTCGTGGCCGTCCACCGGGCCGAGATAGGTAAATCCCATCTGCTCGAACAGCGACGTCGGCAGCAGGAAGCCCTTGATGCGCGCCTTGGTGCGCGAGATCGACTGCGTCAGCGCCCGCCCGCCCGGAATGCGCGCGAGCTTTTCCTTGATACGCACCTTCGCACCCAGATAACGAGGACTGACGCGCAGACGCGACAGATGACGGCTCAGGCCGCCGACATTCTTCGCGATCGACATATTGTTGTCGTTCAGAACGACGAGCAGCGGCTCGCCCGACGTGCCGGCATTCGAAAGCGCCTCATACGCCATGCCGCCGGTCAGCGCGCCGTCGCCGATGACCGCGACAACGTGGTATTTCTGGTTTCTGAGCGTGCGCGCGTGCGCCATGCCGAGCGCGACCGAAACCGAGTCCGAGGCGTGGCCCGTGATGCACGGGTCGGTAATGCTCTCCTCCGGCTTCATAAAGCCGGAGAGACCGCCGTACTGCCGCAGCGTTGAAAAACGGTCGCGGCGGCCGGTCAGTATCTTGTGGACGTAGCACTGATGGCCGACATCGTAGATGATGCGGTCGCGCGAGGAGTCGAACTCCCGCTCGAGCGCTACCGCCAGCTCGACGATGCCGAGATTGGAGGCGAGATGGCCGCCGGTCTGAGAGACCGAGTCCACGATAAACTCGCGCAGCGCCGCACACAGCACGCCGAGCGTGTCATACGACAGTCCCTTCAGATCAGCAGGACTGGTTATATTGTTCAAAATTCCATATCTTTTCATGAAAATATCCCCACCGGAACGGTAGTTTTATCTTTTATTATCCAGCTTGAGCGGCAGCACGGACAGAACGCGGCCGCACAATGCAAGCACCTTGCCGCTCGCAGCGACAGCGATGCCCTTGCCGGCCGCCTTGCCGCCGATCGTACCCGCAGAAATCAGACCCGTGATCAGGAGCGAGACCAGAACCTTGGTCGCGCCGTCCGTACCGGCGGTGATGTGCGTCACGATCAGCGCGCCCGTCGCACCGGAGATAATGCCGCAGATATCGCCCACGACATCGTTGCAGATGCTCGAGACCTTTTCCGCATTGCGTACCATCCAGACCGCCTCGCGCGCGCCGCGCACCTTGTGCGCCGCCATGGAGTGAAACTCCTTTTCCGTGCCCGAGGTCGCGGCCACGCCGATCATGTCGAACACGATGCCGAGGCCGATAAAGAAGAACAGCACCACAAACGACAGGACTGTGCCTGCGCTGTTGAGCGCTTCATTCGAGATATACGACATGACCACCGACAGCACAAAGCTGACCGCCATGATCGTCACGACCCAGCGGACGTTAACAACGGACGGCTTTTGCGGCGGCTTTTTCTTTTGCTTATTTTCTGTTGACTCCAAAACGATACGACTCCTCAGTTCTTTTTTCAAGTCGGTCACATATGGCAAACGGCTCCGCTCCCCTGTTTTACGCAGGAGAGCGACGCCGGAAATAGATAAAAGGCAGTGACGGCAGGCCGAGTAAATCTTGCGGCTTGAGGTTCGGTTGGATTTCCCCGCGAACTGCCACGCGTCGCCGCCGTGGGGGTTTCCCATTAAAGTCCGTGCCGGGATGTTGCCATCACCGGGACCGAATTGCCACTGAGTCCGCACTGCAATCCACGGCCTGCCTCGTAAACGAATAGCCTAGGTGATTTCCACAGCAGTCAACACAATTCTTAGCCTCTTTTGCAGACATGGTTTCAACCGTCAATTCCCGCGGCATTCCTGGCCGGGAAACCGCAGGCGGATACGATATTCACCATGGCCACTCAAGGCAGGCTACACTGCACACAGCGTTTCTGAACAGCGCGAGGGGGATCAATTCCTCACAGGGTCATCCGCACCGCATTGCAGGTTTCATCCCGTGCCGTTGGACATCCATCAACCCCAAAGGGATGCTATAGGTGTCCGACAGTCACGGGTCTCCACGGCGAGAGGGTCGGTACTTCATGCCATTGAAGCGCGCCCGCAAGCCTTAACCTCCAGCATCCACCCCAAACTGGGCGTAAGAAGCAAACACCAGAGACTTCATCGATATGCCCGTCTACGGATTTTTAGGCCCGTCTTGGGAATTGCATGTACTGACTAGGATACTACGTCACTGTTTTCAGTTTACCATAAATTCGAGTGTTTTTCAACATTATACGAAGAATACGCAGAATTTTAACATTTTAAGGCATCACCGCACAATTAAAACTGGGCGCTTTGCGGAGATTTCGCGTCCTGACTTTGCTGCGATTTCACGGTAATACATCAAGTATTACCGCAAAACTTGCTCGCAGATCGTTCCTGTTCAATGATGCCGTATTGCCTTATGACCTGCGGCCGGTCAGGCTGCGCGCGAGCGTTTTCAGAAACGCGCGTCCTTCATACGGCGCGAGCGCCGCGACGGCCTGTTCGGTCAGCTCGCCCGCGAGCTTTCGGCACGCATCCAGACCGAGCAGGGACGGGAAGGTCGATTTTTCGCTTGCCGCGTCCTTGCCGATGGACTTGCCGAGCGTTTTCTCGTCGCCCTCGATGTCGAGGATATCGTCCTCGATCTGGAAGGCAAGGCCGAGCTTATCGCCATAGGCGCGCGCGGCCTCGATGCTCTCCGCATCGGTCTTTCCGGCCGCCGCACAGCCGAGCTCGCATGCGGCGCGCAGCAGGCAGCCGGTCTTGAGCTTCTGGAGCAGGCGCAGCTCGGTTTCGGAAATACGGCGATGCTCCGCGAGCATGTCGAGCACCTGACCGCCGATCATGCCGTTCATGCCGGCGTTCTCGCCCAGAATCCGGATGCAGCGCAGCGCGGTCTCCGCCGGAACGTCTGCCTGCGAAGCGGTCTCGAACGCCGCGGTCAGCAGACCGTCACCGGCGAGCACTGCCGTCGCCTCGTCGAACGCCTTGTGGCAGGTCGGACGGCCGCGGCGCAGATCGTCGTTGTCCATGCACGGCAGATCGTCGTGAATAAGCGAATAGGTATGGATCATTTCGAGCGCACACGCGAACGGCAGGGCGTTTTTGATGTCGCCGCCGTGCAGGCGGCAGAACTCGAGCACGATCACCGGACGCAGACGCTTGCCGCCTGCCATCGCGGAATATTTCGCCGCCTCAAAAATGCGGTCGTAGCCCTCATGCGTCTCGCGCGAGAGATAGCCCTCGAGCGCCGGCTCGATCAGCGCGATATCCGCGCTCAGCTGTTCGGAAAATGTCATTTTGCCGCCTCCTCTGCGTCGAACGGACGCTCCGTTACCTCGCCCTGGAGATTTTCCTGAACGACCGTCACCTTCTGTTCCGCCTTGTCGAGCAGCTTTCCGAGGGCGGCGGACAGCTTTGTGCCCTCCTCGAACAGCTTCATGCTCTCCGCGAGCGGCGCTTCGCCGCGCTCCAGCAGGCGCACGATCTCTTCGAGCCGCGCCATCTGGCTTTCAAACGTCTTTTCCGCCATTTATTGTTCCTCCTCGGTATAGATCACGCGGCAGTCTGCCGCGCCTTTTGCAAATCGGATGTGCAGCGCGTCCCCTTCCTTCAGCGCCGCCGCATCGGTCACGACCGCGCCCCGTGCGCCCTTTGTCGCGACCGCATAGCCGCGGCTCAGCACGCGCAGCGGACTCATCGCGTCGAGCGACGCGACAGTCTGCGTGAAGCGCAGTCTCGCGCGGTGCAGATTTCCCCTGCCTGCCGCAAGCAGGCGGTCCTGCGCCGTCCGGAGCTGCTGTCTTTCGTGCGCAAGCCGCGCCGGGACCGTTCCCTGAAGGCGCTCGGTCAGCGTGTCGAGCACAAGCCGCTTTTCCGCGATATAGCGGACGGGCGTGCGCACGGACAGGCGCTCGCTCAGGCTTTGCAGCTGCCTCCTGCGCATTTGAGTCTGCTTTCCCGCCGCCGCACGCAGCCGCGCGTCCAGCATTTCGAGCGTCGCCTTCCAGTCCGCGCGGTCGGGAACCGCGAGCTCTGCCGCGCCGGACGGCGTGGGGGCGCGCAGGTCGGCGACAAAATCCGCGATTGTGACGTCCGGCTCATGGCCGACCGCCGAGATGACCGGGATTTCCGAAGCATAGATCGCCCGCGCCGTCACCTCTTCGTTGAACGCCCAAAGATCCTCCATTGAGCCGCCGCCGCGGCCGCACAGGATAACGTCCGCCTCACCGATCGCGTTCGCGAGCGCGAGAGCGCGCGCGATGCTCTCCGCCGCCCCTGTCCCTGCACCTGCGCCGGGTAGAGCACGACCTTCGCGAGCGGCCAGCGCCGCCCGAGGATGCGGATCATGTCGCGCACCGCCGCACCGGTCGGTGAGGTCACGAGGGCAATGGAGGACGGGCAGGCCGGGATCGGCTTTTTGTGTGCCTCGGCAAACAGGCCCTCGGCCGCGAGCTTTACCTTCAGCTGCTCGAAGGCAACGTTCAGCGCGCCTGCGCCGTCCGGAATGATCTCCGAGATATAAAGCTGCACCGCACCCGTGCGCGGAAACGAGCTGACACGCGCGCGGACGATGACCTTCATGCCGTTCTCCAGCCGGAATTTGAGCCGCATGGCGTCCGAGCGGAACATGACGGCGTTGATGGCCGCGTCCCGGTCCTTGAGCGTCATATAGTGATGGCCGGACGAGTGCGCCTTGTAGTTCGAGATCTCGCCCTGCACCAGCAGGCTGCGGTAGCCCGGAACGGCGTCCAGGAGATCCTTGATTTCGTTATTCAGTTGAGATACGGTATAAATCGCTGCCATAATGGTTTCACACTCTGTTTGTCGGAAAAGCGCAGATCTTCGACAGGCTCACTGTCCGTCTGCGCCGGTTTTTCGGTACAGTCTTGCCGCGAGCACCGCCACACCTACGGCGTTATCGCCCGAGAGCGTCGGCTCGGCAAAGCTGACGCCGCTGCCGAAGCGCTTCTCCATGCGCGCGCGGATGACCCGGCTCGCCATCACGCCGCCGGCGCACAGCACCGGAACGTCATAGCGCTCCTTTGCCTGTTCGGTCGCCTTGATGACCGCATTCGCCACGGTTTCAAGAGCGAAGCGCGCCATGTCCTCAGGCTTTTCGGTCTTAAATTTATTTTCCACCTGGTTCTGCATACCGGAGAGCGAGAATCTGCAGTCCGTCACTCTGGGACGAAAGCCCTTCTGCGGCTCTGCCGTCAGCGCAAGCTCATCCAGCGCCGCGCCCGACGGGAACGGCAGCTCGAGCAGTGCGCCCGCCCGGTCGAGCAGCTGACCGGCTGCAAGATCGGTCGTGCCGCCGATGCAGGTACAGTCCGGCAGGCCGTCCGCGCCGCATTCGACGTAAAGCAGTTCGCTCGTGCCGCCCGACAGATGCCACGCGAGGAAGCGACTGTCCAGCAGGTCGAGCCGCCCGGCGGACAGCGCCGCCGCCGCGATATGCCCCTGCTGATGGGATACCTCGAAAAGCGGCACAGAAAGCAAATGCGCCGCACTGTGCGCGACGCTTTTTCCTGCCAGAAAGCAGGGCATATATGAGCCCTCGACCGCGCGCGGACGGGTGCTGACGCCGACGGCGCGCACCTCGCCCTGCGGCAGAGCTTCGATTCTTTCATGCAGATGCACGGTGTGCTGAAACAGCGCGTCCGACTGCCGCAGGCCGATCGCACCCTCAGGCACGGTCAGCAGACTGCCGCGGTTGCACCATTCGCCGGTCTCCGCGTCATAGACCGCAGCCGAGGTGCGGTAATTGGACGTATCGATCCCCAGAAATCGCTCAGGCATCGGTCTCGTCCTTTTCCTGCTTCTCGCGCGCGACCGCACCCAGAACGCCGTTGATGAAGGCAGCAGCCTCCTCGGTGTCGTAGATCTTGTCGAGCGCGACCGCCTCATTGATGGCAACGCCGACCGGAACGTCGCTCACATAGCGCATCTCATAGATCGCGAGGCGCAGCACAGCCTTGGTCATGCGCGACAGGCGGTTCAGCTTCCAGCCCTTTGCGTTGCGCTCGATTGCGCCGTCAAGCTCGTCCACATGGGTCGCAACGCCCTTGACGACTGCGCGGATATAGTCGGCGTTCTCGCCGCTCAGCCTGCCTGCATACATCTCGGCATCGGTTTTGAGCGAGCGCATAATGTTCTCGTCCAGCCGTTCCTCCAGATTTTCCGGCTCAAACTGCTGAAAACCCATCTCAAAGATAAGGTGCAGTGCGATCTCTCTTGCTTTTGTTCTGCTCATCACATTCTCGTTCACGGCGGCAGGCTCCTTCTCTGTTTTTATTTATCAAGGTAACTGATATTCATGTTTTTATACTATCAATATCTTATTTTATCCTATTTTACAGAAAAACGCAAGGGCAATACCGCATAATTGCACAGGAACGCAAAATTTCCGCAGAGCGCTGCCGTTTTCCCTTGTGCGGTGCTGCCCATGACGTTTCCGCGTCCGGCGTACCGGGCATAAAAAATGTGCGGCGAGACCGACGCTCACCGCACATTTTTCCGAATTTACTCGGCCGCGTTTTCCTCCTGCTCCCCGGCAGGCTTTCTGCGGTCTGCGCCGGCTTTTTCCTCCGGCTCTGCGGCCTTTTCCTCTGCCGCAGGCGCGAAGGTCACGCCGCCGACGTGTACATTAATCTCGACCACATGCAGGCCGGTCATCGACTCGATCTGGCTCTTGACATTGTCCTGCACCTGTCTTGCGACCTCGCAGATGTTATGACCGAACAGCGCGAGAAAGCTGATCTCAACCTTTACGGTATCCTCCTCGCCCAGCTCGACGCGCACGCCCTTGGACAGGTTTTTCTTGCTCAGAAAGCTGACGATGTCACGCGTTACGCTGGAATAAAGACCGCTCACGCCGTCGGTCTCCGAGGCCGCAAGCGCCGCGATAGAGGCAACAACGTCCTCAGAAATACGAATAGAGCCCTGGTCACTCTCGGTCGACCAGTATTCCTTATGATCCGCCATAGTGCTCACTCTCCTTTAGCAAGAGTATATCACATCGGGCGCAAAATGAAAAGGAAAAATATGAGGCTGTCAGCTGCCGGCCTCGACGATTTTGATCTGTCCGGCGCTCATGCCGGTCTCGGAGACCACGATATCGCGTATCTTCGTCACATCGTCCGCCTGCAGGCCGCCCTCCGGCGGCGAGACCACGATGTTCGCCGAGCCGTCCGAGAGCATGACGACCGCATCCGCATAGCCCTTTGCGCGGATGAGGCTCTCGATGTTCGCCTCCTGCACGGAGGCCGCGGCCAGCGCGGAGATCTGCGAGGCGGCATCCTCCTTCGCGGTCTCGTCCGCATCCGCGCTCTCGGACAACTCCTTCAGCGTGCTCACCGCCTCGTCACGCGCCTTTTCTCTCGTCAGACGCGAGGACGCGAAATAATCCTCTCCCGCCGCCGCGCCGTCGTCCGATGTAGCAGCAGCGCTGTCCGCGCTGTTCCCGTCGGTCTGGAGCAGATCCGCCGGCGGCTCGACATAGCTCCAGTTGAGATACGCCGCCGTGCACAGCAGCAGTGCGACCACGCCGTAGACCGCGCCTCGTTTCTTGATTTTTTTCATCACGCTCGCCCTCCTCGATGCGGTGAAAGATTTCCATATGACCGTTCTATGCGCCGGAGGCGCGTTTCAGAACCGTGATGCGGTCGCTCGTCAGACCGCACACCGTCTCGACAGCCTGCGTTACCGCGAGCCGGACCGCGGCGTTCTCCGCCCCGTCGCACAGCACGATCGCGCCGCGGAACGTCGGCAGGACATTTTTGACCGTCACGGGGGTCTCGCCGTAGCCCGACGAGGAAATGACCGCGACATCGCTCTCCCGGCTCGAGGCCGCGCCGCCGGTCTCTCTCGTGTTGACCGCATACACCGCCTCCCCGGTCTGCTCGAGCGAGAGCATCAGCTCGACCCGGCCTGCGCCGTCGATCGCAGACAGGCGGCGGCAGAGCTGCGTCTCGAAATCGCTCAGCGAAAAGCTGTCCGCATCGGTCTGCGTCTGCGTGGCGTCCGTTTTTTCCTCCCGGCCGCCCGACACGAGCAGCAGCACGCCCGCGAGCAGGACAATGAGTGCCGCGCGGTATTTTTTCGCGAGCGGCCGCAGCCGCGCGCAAAGCTCGTGCAGTTTTTCCGTATTCATCGTGCGATCACCTCCTGCCGCTCCGCCGGGACGCCGCATTCGCTCGTCACAAGCTCCTGTATCTCCCTGAGATGCGCAATATCGTCCGCACCGCAGTGCACGGTCACGCGGTCTACCTGTAAAATACCGCTCTCGTCGGTCGCCATCGTGACCGTAAAGCGGCAGTCGTAGCCCTCGGCGGCGGCGCGGCTCTCGAGCGCCTTTGCGATGCTCGACGCGACCGCGCTCATCGCGGTCTGCATGTTGGTCTCGCGTATCGCCTGCGTGTCCGGTGCGGCGGACACGCTCCACCCGGCAGAGCGCAGACTGCCGAGCGGCTGTAAAAGAGCCGCGAGCATGAGCAGACCGGCCGCGAGACGCACTGTCTCGCGCATCGCGCCGCTCCCGGCCATGCGCAGTGCCGCTGCGGACGCCGCCCCGGCAAGCGTCACGCGCAGCAGAATGGTATGCAGCAGTTCATTCATAACGGTTTCACCATCGCAACAGCATAAACAAGTTCCAGATACAGAATGGTGCAGGCGGCGCTCAGCATGCCGAGCAGCAGACCGAACCCCGTGCCGATGCCCGAGAGCAGACGCCTGAGGCTGTCCGAACACAGGGGCGAGAGCAGGGCCGCGCCTGCCTTGAAGCACAGATAGCACGCCCCGGCGCGGACAAAGGGCGCGAGACAGATCGCCGTGACGCATATCATGCCGAAAACGCCGACCGAGCCGCGCAGCAGCACCGCACCCGACAGAACGGTCTCCGCCGCGTCCGACATGACGCCGCCGACCACCGGAACCGCGCCCGAGACCGCGAACTTTGCCGTTTTGAGCGCGACGCGGTCCACGTTCCCCGAAACGCCGCCCGCTACGGCAAGATATGCGGTGAACAGCGTAAGTATGAGCTTGAGCGCTCCGGCCGACAGGCTGCCGATGCCCTCTGCAAGCCCGCGCAGCACGCCGTTCCCGGCGGCCGCATCCACGACCGTGACCGCGAGATATACGCACACCGCAGGCACGAGCAGGCCTTCGATCAATCGAAGGACGAGGTCAAAGGCGAACATGGAGGCGACCTGAAGCGTCGTGGCGGTCACGGCGCTGCCGCCCATCGAGAGCGCCGCCGCGAGGACCGGCTGGAGCGTCGCGGAAAACACACTGATGCCGTCGAGCGCCGACCGGCAGAGTGACAGCACGCCCGAAAAGTCCCGGAGCAGCACAGCGGAGATGCCGAGCGCCCCGGCCAGGTCGACCGCATCGTTCGCCGCTCCCCCTGCCGCTTCGGAAAAGCCGCGCGCCGCCGCTGTCAGGATCATGATGCCGGCCGCCGTACCGAGACTGCCGGCCGCCTTTGCCCACGCGCTTTTCGCGTCCGGCACGGTGTTTCGGAGCAGCCGCGCGAACGAGTCTGCAACGTCCTGCCCGTCCGTGCCCGCAAGATACGGCTGCGCCTCGCCCGTCACCGCACTCCGCAGCGCCGCCTCGTCCCGCTCGCGCTGCGCGTCCGCCTCCGCCGCCCCGGCGGACAGGCACAGAGCAAGCGGCAGCAGCAAAACCGCCGCCAGAATTTTCATCCGTTTTTTCATCATACCGTCCATTCTGTGAGAAAGGTCAGCACCTGTTCGAGCAGAGGCAGCGCCGCGCCGAATGCGAGCACCGTCCCGGCAAGCTCCACCTTCGCCGCAAGCGCGGACTGGCCTGCATCGCGGCAGAGCGCCGCGAGGATGCGCACGAGAACCGCGATGCCGACGACGCGCAGCACCGGCCCGTACAGCTCTGCGTCGAGATTGCCCCGCGCGAGCAGCGCGGAAAAGCGCTGCATCGTGCTCTGCGCCGCCTCGCCGAGCCGAAGCAGCAGAACGACTCCGGCTGCGAGCACGAGCAGGAACGCGATGACGGGCGCGTCCTTTTTGAGCGTGAGCGACAGCACGAGCGTGAGCACGACGATGCCCGCGAGCAGTCCGGCGCCGCTCAAAACCCGAACACGCTCTTCATCATGCTGAACAGCCGGCTGATCTGCTCGACGATCAGCATAAGTACCACGATCAGACCCGCGAGCGTCGTCATGAGCGCCTGCTCGTCCCGTCCCGACCGCGTCAGCAGCTGCCCCAGCACCGCGACGAGGATGCCGACCGCCGCGATGCGGAAGATTAAATCAACGTCCATCGTTTTCCCCCTCCGCTTCAGACAAGCACCAGAATAACGAGCAGACCGGCCGCGATGCCGCAGGTGCGGTACAGGCTGCCCCGATCGCGCAGCTCGGCAAAAGCCAGCTCGCGCAGCATCTGCAAACGATGCAGCGCCGTGTCGATGGCGGCCTTCTGCTCGGAAGCGTCATACCGTCCGAGGAAATTCGCCGCATCGCACAGCACGCCGCACTCCTCCCGGCCGAGACCGACGTCCGCCTGCGCCGCGCGCATGCCTGCACACCAGAGATAGCTGAGCGACAGTCCGCTGCGCTCACGCATCCGGCGGCGCACGCCGGAAAAGATCTGCCGGACGACCGCGTTCTCGTTCTTCGCGAGCAGGTCGATGATCTCGGGCATGGGCGTGCGGCGCGCGGTGATCTCGTTCTCCATCAGCCGCAGCGCGAGCAGCATGGCGTCCGCCGCCGCGACTCTGCGCCGCAGCTCACGCCGCGCGTTCAGTCCGAGTGCGGCGCACGAGCCGAAGATCATCACTGAGCCGATCAGTTTCAGCATGTCGTTCCCTCCGTTTTCTCCATTCGGTAGCTTCGTTTCCCGTCCTTTTGCTCAATCGTCAGCACCCGCTCGAACACGCCGAGCGACAGCAGCCGCCGGTAGAGCGGTCTGCGCCGCAGGTCGTTAAGCCCGGCCGCATGCGCGGCGGCGAGCACCGCCGTGCCGCAGTGGGCACAGAGCGCGACCGCCTCGATGTCCTCGGGCGAGGTGATCTCGTCCATCGCGACAAGCGCCGGAGACATGGTCTTGAGCAGCATGAGCGCCGCCTGCTTTTTCGTGCAGCCCTCCAGGATGTCCGTACAGCGCCCGATACGGAACTGCGGCATGCCCTCGGCAAGGCCTGCGATCTCGCCGCGCTCGTCCGCAACGGCTGTGGTGTGCCCGGCGTCCGAAACGAGCCGCACCCACTCGCGCACGAGCGTCGTCTTGCCGCAGCCGGGCGGCGCGAGCACGAGCAGTGAAAACGGCGTGCCCTCCCCGATATACGACGCAAGAATATCATCCAGCGCATCAATTTGCCGCGCCACGCGCAGATTGAGCGAGGAAATCCGCCGCACGCCCGTGACGCTGCCGTTTTCTGCGACCGCCGTGCCGCACAGGCCGAGCCGGTGGCCGCCCTCGAGCGGCAGAAAGCCCTGCCGCATACTCTCCGCATAGCTGTGTACCGAGTACCGCGCCGCGCGGCCGACTGTTTCGCGCAGCTCGTCCGCCGTGACCGGCGCCATCGCGAGCGGGCGCTCCGCCCCGCCGATGCGCACGCTTGGTGCTTCGCCGCAGCGCAGCCGCAGCTCCTCGATCCGTTCCTGCTCCGCCGCCCTGCTGAGCGCGGCGGCGCGCTCCTCCGGCAGGCACGCGATCGCCTGCATCCATGCCGCATCCTGTCTGTTTCCCATGTTTCATCACCTGCTCCATTCTATGAGCGGCTCGTCCGGAAAAACACTGCTGTCCGCCGCCGCCATTCGACCGTTTTCACGCCCGTCCCTGCGCTATAATGAGCTCACATAATCCAAATTAACACAAAGGAGCGTACACATAATGACAGCTGCCTCTGAGGACGTTATCCTGCTCGACGATACCCTGACCGAAACCTTTCTCACCGATCTGCAAAGCCGCGGCCGCACCGAGGAAACGCTGAAATGCTACCGCAACAGCCTCGGCAAGCTGTGCGGCTTTCTGCCCGGACGCAGGCTGAGCCATGAAGCGATGCGCCGATGGCCCGAGGCGCTGCGCGAGCAGGGCTACTGTCCGAGTACCATCAACAGCGCGGTCTCCGCGGCCAACAGCCTGCTCGCCTTCTGCGGGCGGCGCGGCTGGCAGGTCATGCCCGCCCCCCTGCCCGAGACCGAGCAGCCCGAGCTGACGCGCGAGGAATATCTGCGTCTGCTCCAGACCGCACGCATCCTCGAAAAGGAACGCGCCTACCTGCTTGTCAAGCTGCTCGGCACGACCGGACTTCCCGTGCATCTGCTCGATGCGGTCACGGTAAGCGCCGCGCAGGCCGGCGGTCTGCCGGAATATGATATGCAGCTGTGCGGCTGTCTGAAGGAGGAGCTTCTGGATTTTGCCGGGCGCGAGGGCATCCTGTCGGGGCCGATCTTCATCACACGGCGCGGCACGCCGGTCGGCCGCACGACCGTCACCGCCCTCATTCAGTCGCTTGCGCACGATGCGCAGGTCGAGGCAGGCAAATGCACGCCGCGCTGTCTGCGCAAGCTGTATTTGCAGACGCAGGAGCATATCCTGCACGATATTTCGACGCTCGCACGCGAGGAATACGAAAAACTCCTGCTCTCTGAGCAGGAGAAAACCGGGTGGAACGCATAAGAAAAGAGCGCAGACAAAATGTCTGCGCTCTCAGTCCGTCGAAAAAATTCAATTTTACACAAAACAGCAGCCGCGCGGCAGCGTGCATGAAAAAGCGTTTGCTGCGCAAACGCAGCCCGTAGGCCTCTATCCTTAAAAATTCAATGAGAGCAAAAACCGAGGACATGTGCCTCGGTTTTTATACTTTAAGAGGAAGAAAGTTTCCGCATGGGAACTTTCGGACGCCTCGTGTTCTGCGTAGTCAGAACACACCTGCCGGCGGAACTGTAGTTCTGCGGCATGTTCAGCAGAGCTTTGCGCCGGCCGGGATGCTGTCGCTCAGCATGAGAAGGTTCAGCTTCTCGTCCTTTTCTGCGGACAGCAGCATGCCATTGGACTCCTGCCCCATCATCTTGCGCGGCGGCAGGTTGGTGACGGCGACGACCGTCTTGCCGACCAGCTCCTCCGGCTTGTAATACTTTGCGATGCCGGAGAGGATCTGGCGCGGCGTGCCCGAGCCGTCGTCGAGCTGGAACTTGAGGAGCTTGCTGCTCTTCTTGACGTTCTCGCAGGCGAGGACCTTGCATACCGTCATGTCGACCTTGCAGAAGTCGTCAAACGGGATATCCGGCAGGAACTCGACAGCCGGCTTCTGCTCTGCCTCGGCTGCCTTCTTCTCCTCCTCGATCTCTGCCAGCTTCTTCGGGATGTCGATACGCTCGAACAGGATGGACGCTTCGCCGACCGGCTGACCGGCCTGCATGCCGTCGAAGGAGTCAAGGCTCTCAACGCCCTTGTTCTCGATGCCGAGCTGTGCGAAGATCTTGTCTGCGGTGTCCGGCAGGTAGGGCTTCAGCTCAACGGCTGCAAAGCGGATGGCCTCGAGCAGGTTGTACATGACCGTGCCGAGACGCTCCTTTTTGCTCTCGTCCTTCGCGAGCGCCCACGGCATGGTCTCGTCGATATACTTGTTGGAGCGGCGCAGGAGCGCAAATACCTCGTCGATCGCGTCCGCAACGTGCAGGGTGTCCATCTTCTTTTCGACAGCCGCCGGCAGGCCGAGGGCGACCGCCTTGAGTTCATCGTCGAGCGCTTCCGGTGCGGTCGGCGCCGGAACAATGCCGCCGAAATACTTCTTGGTCATGGCGATGGTGCGGTTGACGAGGTTGCCCAGAACATTCGCGAGATCGGAGTTGATGCGCTCGCAGAGCAGCTCATAGGAGAGCACGCCGTCGTTGGCGAACGGCATCTCGTGCAGCACATAGTAGCGCACCGCGTCCACACCGAACAGGCGCACCAGATCGTCCGCGTAGATCACATTGCCGAGTGACTTCGACATCTTGCCCTCACCGACGAGCAGCCACGGATGGCCGAATACCTGCTTCGGCAGCGGCTCGCCGAGCGCCATGAGGAAGATCGGCCAGTAGATGGTATGGAAACGAATGATGTCCTTGCCGATCAGGTGAACATCTGCCGGCCAGAACTTCTTATAATGCTCGTCGTGATTGCCGTCCGGGTCGTAGCCGCAGAAGGTGATATAGTTGGTCAGCGCGTCGAGCCAGACGTAGACAACGTGACCCGGGTCAAAATCGACCGGGATGCCCCAGGAGAACGAGGTGCGGGAAACGCACAGGTCCTGAAGACCCGGTTTGAGGAAGTTGTTGACCATCTCGTTCTTGCGGCTCTCCGGCTGGATGAACTCCGGATGCTCCTCGATGTGCTTCATCAGGCGGTCAGCGTACTTGCTCATCTTAAAGAAGTATGCTTCCTCCTCGGCGTCCACGCACGGGCGGCCGCAGTCCGGGCAGCAGCCGTCCTTGAGCTGGCTCTCGGTCCAGAAGGACTCGCACGGCTTGCAGTACTTGCCCTTGTACGCGCCCTTGTAGATATCGCCCTGATCGTGCAGCTTCTTGAAGATCTTCTGCACCTTCTTCTCGTGCATCGGGTCGGTGGTGCGGATGAACTTGTCATAGGTGGTGTTCATCAGATCCCAGATCGCCTTGACCTCGCCCGCGACCTTGTCGACATGCTGCTGCGGCGTGATGCCGGCAGCCTCTGCCTTCTCCTGAATCTTCTGGCCGTGCTCATCGGTGCCGGTCTGGAAGTAGACATCGTAGCCGGTCATGCGCTTGTAGCGCGCGATCGCGTCGGCCAGCACGATCTCATAAGTGTTGCCGATGTGCGGCTTCGCAGAGGTGTATGCGATCGCCGTCGAGATATAATACGGTTTCTTCTCCATTGGTTGATACTCTCCTTTATTGATAACGTTTTGCGTGATTTCCTTATCCTGTGTCAGACTGCATCAGAAAGCTCCCGCCCTCCAATGGCGCCCAGGCCATTCAAGGACGGGAGCCGCACGCTTCCGTGTTACCACCTTGTTTTGCGCCGTCCTCGCGAACGTGCGCCTCAGCAGGTAAAAACTTACCCTTCGCCTCGATAACGGCAGGACAGCGCCGCCGCAGCCTTGCCGAACGGTTCGGTGCGGCGCTCCGGGGCCATTTTCCGCCGCGCCCTCCGCGTTTCGCTCCCACCGTCCGAAACTCGCTTTGCCGTACCTCGCTGCGTACTTTCCCCTTCATCGCGTTTGCAATATGGTGATACTATTTTACAACAGCTGCGCCGCAATGTCAATATTCGGGCTGTGTTCCGGCTTCACAGGATGCAGTTCACCCGCGCAAGCCGTCCCCCTCGTCAGCGTCCCGTGCTGCCGCCGAGCGCCTGCGCGATGTCGCGGCTCGCGCGCAGCAGCGGCCCGCGCAGCTGCATGATGCGCTCGTCTGCCATACGGGCGGTCGGCGCGGACAGCGAGATCGCATAGAATGCCCGGCCGCGGTAGTCCGGTATCGCCGCCGCGATGCAGCGGACGCCCACCTCGTTCTCCTCGTTGTCGAGCGCATAGCCGAGCTGGCGCACCTTGTCGATCTCGCGGAAAAATGCTTCCTCGTCGGTAATCGTATTCTCCGTCCATGCGTAAACGTCGCTCGCTTCCCAGACCGCGCGCGCCTCCGACCTCGGCCATGTCGCAAGGATCGCCTTGCCCACGCCCGTGCAGTAAAGCGGCAGGCGCATGCCGATGCGCGAAAACATACGGATGGCGCTGTTTCCGCCGTCGATCTTATGGATATAGACAACATCCCGTTCGTCCCGCATGACGAGATGAACGGTCTCGTCCGTCTCGCGGCCGAGGCGCTCCAGCACGGCGCGCGCCCGGTCGACAACGTCCAGATTATCTACGATATAGCTCGACATCTCGCACAGGCGCATGCCCGCGCGGTACATGCTGGTCTCCGCATCGCGCTGCACATAGCCGCGCATGCACATGCTCGTAAGCAGACGGTGCACGGTGGACTTGTGCAGCCCGGTCTCCGCAGACAGCGCACCGATCGTCATGCCGCCGCGCGACCGGCATAAAATCTCCAGCAGGTCAAAGGCCCGGTCGAGCGACTGAACCGGGGAATGTTCGGCCATATGACAGACTCCCTTCGTTTCGTATTATAAAACTACTTATCATCATACAGGTTTCATGTGAAAAATGCAAGAGGAAATCCCTTTGTTTTTTTCATAACAAAGAAAGCCGCCGTCCGAAGCCTGTGCCCGGGACAGCGGCAATCGTATTGATTTTTTTTAAGACAATACCGCATAATTGAACAAGAGTGATTTGCGAGTAAATTTTGCGTACTGACGAGGCGCAGTTTTGCGGTAATACTTGATGTATTACCGTGAAACTGCAACAAAGTCAGGGCACAAAATTTCCGCAAAGCACCGCCGCTTTAATTGTGCGGTGTTGCCTTAAGCCATATCGCGCAGCAGACCGTGCTTCTCGTAGGTCGTGATGCGCTCGATGCGGTTGTCCTCGCCGACAAAAACGACCTGCGGCTTGTGCGTTTTCGCCTCCTCCGCGCTCAGCTGGGCGTAGCACATGATAATGACCTTGTCGCCCGTGCTGACGCAGCGCGCCGCTGCGCCGTTCAGGCAGATCATGCCCGAGCCGCGCTCGCCCGAGATGGTGTACGTCTCGAAGCGGCTGCCGTTGTTGACGTCAACGATCTGCACCTTTTCGTATTCCAGAATGCCGGCGGCATCCAGAAGATCCTGATCGACCGTGATCGAGCCGACGTAGTCCAGCTCGGCCTGCACGACGGTCGCGCGGTGAATCTTACCCTTGAGCATGTTCAGCATCATTTCGCGCAGTCCTCCGTCAGAAAATTATCGATCAGACGGGTCTTTCCGATGTAGACAGCCATCGCGACGAGCACCGGACGGTCGATGCGATGTACGCTCTCCATCGTGACCGCGTCGACGGCGGAAACATAGTCGATCTTTGCGAGCTTCTCCGCCTCGATGCAGGCCTTCATCGCGGAAACGATCTTGTCTGCGTCCGTTTCGCCCTCACGGACGAGTTTTTCGCCGAGGAATACCGCCTTCGACAGCACGAGCGCCGCCGTGCGCTCCTCCGCACTCAGATAGGTGTTGCGCGAGGACTTCGCCAGACCGTCCGCCTCACGCACGATCGGGCAGCCGACGATCTCGATGCCGTAGGACATATCGCGTACCATGCGGCGGATGATGGCGAGCTGCTGCGCGTCCTTCTGACCGAAAAACGCCTTGTCCGGGGTGACGATATTGAACAGCTTGGACACGACCGTGCACACGCCGCGGAAGTGGATGGGGCGGGTCTTGCCGCACAGCTGCCTCGGCATATCGGACAGGATCTCAACAAAGGTCGCAGCGTCCGGCGCATACATCTCCTCGACCGAGGGATGGAACACCATGCTGCATCCGTGCTCCTCGAGCAGCGCGCAGTCGCGGTCAAAGTCGCGCGGATAGGACTCCAGGTCCTCATTCGGGCCGAACTGGGTCGGGTTGACGAAATCCGACGCGACAACACGGTCGCACATCGAAACTGCCTTGTCTACCAGGCTCGCATGACCCTCATGCAGGTAGCCCATCGTCGGCACGAGACCGACCGTCAGGCCCTGCTCCTTCCATTCCTTTACCTGCGCACGAACCTGCGCAATCGTTTCTGCAATAATCACTGTATTTACCTCCACAGCAGCCTTAATATTCCACATCGAGAGACGCCAGAAATTCCTCCGTGCAGTCGCTCTTGACAAAGGTGTGCTCGCTCGCCGGGAACACACCGGACTTTACCTCGCCGTCATAGGCGCGGAACGCCTCGCGCATGGTCTCGCCTACCTCGGCGAAATGCTTGGCGAATTTGGGCTTGAAGTCCGAAATGCCGAGCATATCCTGCCAGACCAGCACCTGCGCGTCGCACTCGGGCGAAGCGCCGATACCGATGGTGATGATGTCGAGCTTTTTCGTGATGAGCGCGGAGAGTTTCGGCGGCACGCATTCGAGCGTTACCGCGAAAGCGCCTGCCTCCTGTACCGCGAGCGCATCCTCGAGCACGCGGCGTGCGTTTGCCTCGCCCTTGCCCTGCACGGTAAAGCCGCCGAAGGCGTTGACCGACTGCGGCGTCATGCCGATATGCGCGACGACCGGAATGCCTGCGGCCGTGATGGCGCGGATCTGGGGGCAGACCTCTTTTCCGCCCTCAAGCTTGACCGCGCTCGCGCCGGTCTCCTTCATGATGCGGCCTGCATTCTGCATCGCCTGCTCGACCGAGATCTGATAGCTCATGAACGGCATATCGACCACAACGAACGTCTCCTTGCAGCCGCGCACGACGCTGCGGCCGTAAACGATCATCTCATCGACCGTTACCGGAAGCGTGTCCTTGTAGCCCTGCATGGTCATGCCGAGGCTGTCGCCGACCAGGATCATGTTGATTCCCGCCGCGTCGATCAGTTTCGCGGTCGAGTAGTCATAACAGGTCAGCTGCGAGATCTTCTCGCCGTTCCTCTTCATCGCGGCAAGAGTTGCTACTGTGTTTTTCATTTTTGTCCTTCCTCCGTCAGCTCCCGCAATGCGCCGTAATCCGCTTCCGGATGCCGGCCGACCGCTATTTCGATCAGTTTTCGGGTAGCTGCTGTGTAAAGCGCCCTCTCATTTCCCTCCGTGAGACAGGCAAGATGTTTTTTCACCGTTTCGCAGTCGTTTCGTTCGACCGGACCGGTCAGCGCCTCTGTCGGGCCGACCGCAAGCAGACGCGCGGTGTTGCTGCGGATGAGCGGCGTCAGTGCGCGAAGCGCATCTTCCTGACTAAAGCCGCAGCGCGTCAGCTCATCGATGCTCTGCTGCACGAGCGCGCAGACCAGATTACTCGCCGTGGCGCAGGCCGCATGATAGAGCGGCTTGACCGCTGCATCGATGGTCTGCACCGTGCAGCCGCAGCACTCCAGCTGCGTTTTCCATGCCGGGATGGCGCTTTTTTCGCCCTCCAGACAGAAAAAAGCATCCGCAAGTTCCCGATACGAATCGTACCTGCTGCTGACGGGAAAAAGCGGATGGATGGAAAGACCGAGCGCACCTGTCTCCTCGATGCCGGGAAAAGCGTCCCGGGCCGAGAGTGCGCCGCTGCAATGACATATTTGTTTGCCTGAAAGGGAAAACGACCGCAGTTCGAGATAAACCGGGGTAATCGCTCTGTCGGGAACAGTCAGAAAAATCGCATCACTGTCCTGCACCAACTCGCAGAGATCACTGTATGCGCGTGTTCCGGTAAATGCAGCCGCCTCCTGCGCCGCCTCTCGCTGCCTGCTGTAATAGCCGGTCAGCGGAAGTCCGCTCTCCGCAAACATTTTGCCGAGAGAGAAGCCGACTTTGCCTGCTCCGATAAAACCAGTTTTCATTCGATCACCCAGCCTTTCGTTTTCATGGGTGATGCGATCCTGCTGCCCGATGGAACGGGGCTTTCAGGGATAAAATGTGCCGGTACAGTTTCCATAAGGGAATACCATCCGCCTGCCGGGCACGAAGCCCGATAATCGCATTATACTGCGATGAATGAAAAAAAGCAAGGAAAAAGTGATGGCAGCATACACCTGCATTGAGAGGCTGTCGAAAAACTATCATTTTCGCGACAGTTTGTATTCTGACTACGCAGACACGAATCACCCGAAAGCTCCCATTCGGAATTTTTCTCCCTCTGAAAACAACAAAACCGAGGTGCACGCCCCCGGTTTTATTTGCTTTGCAGATATTATTTCACGCGCGATGCCGCACGGCAGCGTCAACGTCTTTTAAACAACAGAAAACCGACCCTTTCGGATCGGTTTGAAATGATGTAGGCGTTGAGTTATCTTCCCGGGCCGTCGCCAGCCAAGTATTGTCACCGTAAACGAACTTAACTACTGTGTTCGGAATCGGAACAGGTGTACCCTCGTCACCATTAACACCTACTTTTGAAGATTTACACCTTCAAAACTGAACAATCTTACTCGCAATCGCTATTCTTCTCGAGGTTACCTAACTTTTTAGGTCAAGCCCTCGGCCTATTAGTATCAGTCCGCTCCATACATTACTGCACTTCCACTCCTGACCTATCAACCTTGTAGTCTACAAGGGGGCCTTACTCCTAAAGGATGGGAACACTTATCTCGAGGGGAGTTTCACGCTTAGATGCCTTCAGCGTTTATCTCGTCCGTACTTAGCTACCCAGCTATGCCCCTGGCGGAACAACTGGTGCACCAGCGGTACGTCCATCCCGGTCCTCTCGTACTAAGGACAGCTCCTCTCAATATTCCTGCGCCCGCAACAGATAGGGACCGAACTGTCTCACGACGTTCTGAACCCAGCTCGCGTACCGCTTTAATTGGCGAACAGCCAAACCCTTGGGACCGAATTCAGCCCCAGGATGCGATGAGCCGACATCGAGGTGCCAAACCTCCCCGTCGATGTGGACTCTTGGGGAGATCAGCCTGTTATCCCCAGGGTAGCTTTTATCCGTTGAGCGACGGCATTTCCATTCACATACCGCCGGATCACTAACTCCAACTTTCGTTACTGCTCGAACCGTCATTCTCGCAGTTAGGCTCGTTTATGCGTTTACACTCAGTGCACGATTTCCATCCGTGCTGAACGAACCTTTGAGCGCCTCCGTTACTCTTTTGGAGGCGACCGCCCCAGTCAAACTGCCCACCTGACAATGTCCCCCGACCAGATTCATGGTCGCAGGTTAGAACTCCAATATCCCAAGAGTGGTATCCCAAGGACGGCTCCACGAACGCTGGCGCGCTCACTTCCTAGCCTCCCACCTATCCTGTACATGGAATACCGAAGTCCAATATCAAGCTACAGTGAAGCTCCATGGGGTCTTTCCGTCTAGTTGCGGGAAACCGGCATCTTCACCGGTACTACAATTTCGCCGGGCGGGCTGTTGAGACAGTGCCCAAATCGTTACGCCATTCGTGCGGGTCAGAACTTACCTGACAAGGAATTTCGCTACCTTAGGACCGTTATAGTTACGGCCGCCGTTTACTGGGGCTTAAGTTCGCACCTTCGCTTGCGCTAAGCACTCCCCTTAACCTTCCAGCACCGGGCAGGCGTCACCCCCTATACGTCATCTTTCGATTTAGCAGAGAGCTGTGTTTTTGCTAAACAGTCGCTTGGGCCTTTTCACTGCGGCCTGCTCTCGCAGGCGCCCCTTATCCCGAAGTTACGGGGCCAATTTGCCGAGTTCCTTAACAACCCTTCTCCCGTTGGCCTTAGAATACTCATCCCTTCTACCTGTGTCGGTTTGCGGTACGGGCACCTTAGTATACACTAGAGCTTTTCTCGTCTCTCTCGCCAGTTACTTCCCTACTAAATTTCGGTCCCTTGCGCCCGGGGCAACCATCGCCCGGGATAACCTTAAAGAAAGCGTCCCTCTAGCTTAAAGTTCGGTGGTTACGGAATTTCTACCGTATGTGCATCGCCTACGCCTTTCGGCCTGAGCTTAGCTCCCGACTAACCCTGGGCGGACGAACCTTCCCCAGGAAACCTTAGATTTTCGGCCATTATGATTCTCACATAATTCTCGCTACTTATTCCGGCATTCTCACTCGTATGCAGTCCACCAGTGCTTCCGCTCTGACTTCGCCCCGCATACGACGCTCCCCTACCCAATGTACAAAGTACAATGCCTAAGCTTCGGTTGAACACTTAGCCCCGTTACATTTTCTGCGCAAAACCA